>Ga0208492_1000005_pt1 | contig 703274 bp, 632 predicted proteins | sample Subbioar_CSW14AB_FD_184820 | JGI IMG/M metagenome (GOLD analysis project Ga0208492, IMG submission 184820) | Serpentinite rock and fluid subsurface biosphere microbial communities from McLaughlin Reserve, California, USA - CR12Mar_CSW14AB (SPAdes) | ecosystem: Environmental > Terrestrial >...
TATCAGGTTGAGTTATTACTTTTTTGGAATACATACCAAAACCCTGTAAAACTTAGATCGAAGTAAACATAGTTTTCAAAAAAACAGTTCCCCCGCAATCCTGTCTGCAAATAACTTTCCTTTTTTGGTTAAGATGAGTTGACTGTTTTCTTGTTTCATCCATTGCAGATGAAGAAAACGTTCGCTTTCACGTAACAATGTTTGTTTTTTATCAGCACCAAATTTTTCTTCAACAACATTCAGATCACAACCTTCCAGTAAACGCAGAGAAGTCATGATGTATTCATTCAATTGTTGGGTGGTTGTGAGTTCTTCTTTTTCAAACGGGATCTTATTTTCTTTTAATGATTGAATGTATTTCTGATTGTTTGCCACATTCCATTGTCTGCTTTTGCCATTGAATGAATGTGCGGATGGCCCCAGGCCTAAATAAGAAACACCCTGCCAGTAGCTGCTGTTATGCTTGCTGCGGTGACCGGGTTTAGCGAAGTTGGAAATTTCATAATGCTCAAAACCTGCAGCTTCCATACTCTTCATGAGTTGAACAAACTGCCTGCTTTGTTGCGAAGCATCCACATCCTGTTTTTGATGGGTACGAATGAGTTTATCCAAAGTTGTTTTGGGTTCTACTGTTAAAGCATAGCAGGAGAGATGCGTGATGCCCTGCTGCACTACCCAATCAATATTTTGTTGCCAACGTTCATCTGTTAAACCGGGAGTGCCGTAGATGAGATCAACTGTGAAATTGTCAAACCCTGCGGCTCTTGCTTTTGTGATCACCTGTTTGGCATCATCGGCTGTGTGAGCACGGTTCATCCATTGTAGATCTTCATCAAACAATGATTGAATACCGATACTTAAACGGTTGATGCCTGTTTGTTTCCAGCCGATTAACTTTTCATCAGTCACATCATCCGGATTTGCTTCCAGGGTCATTTCAGCTTTTGGATTTACAGAAAACTGTTCCTGCAGTGCATGTATGATAGAGTTGAGTTCTTCAATTGAAAGTAAACTGGGTGTACCGCCGCCGAAATAAATCGTTTCAATTGTTGCACCCTGCAGGTAATTATTTTCTTTCTGCAAACGGACTTCATTCAATAAAGCAGTCACCCATTCGTTTTTGTAATGCAGGCTGGTGCTGAAATGAAAATTACAGTAATTACATGCCTGTTTACAAAAAGGAATATGTATGTAAATGCCCGCCAAAACGTATTTTTAGAACTGCAAATGTATTTGTTTGTGCACCAAAACTGTTTTAAGTATATAAAATCCATCATCCTGTTGTTGCTGTTGAGTACAGCATCAGTAAAGGCGCAAACAAAATTCCCGCTTCAGTATCATTTGATCGATACATCACTGGAAATTTCAAAACTTGGATTGCAACAGGAGTTTACGAACAAAAGCAGTTGCAGTGAATATATTTTTCAAATACCTCAATTACTTCACAAAAAAGGATTCATTGCCGCATCAGTGGATAGTGTGGTGTTGGATTCTGCATACGCAGCTGTTTGGCTGTTTGTTGGCAAAACATTCAAATGGGCCGGGTTAAAAACAGATTCCATTCCGCAGGATTGGTTGAATGCTGCCGGTTACCGTGAAAAGAATTTTTCAAACCAGGTGGTGAACATGCAGTCTGTTCAGCAGATGCAGGAACGCCTGCTTACCAAACTGGAAAACAATGGCTATCCTTTTGCGAAAGTATATCTTGACAGTTTTACGATGGCTGAAGAAGGCATCAGTGCTGTATTGAAGATCAACAAAGGTCCTTTGTATAAGATCGATAGTATTCGGGTGTACGGTAATGTTAAGATCAGTAATCAATTTTTGCAACGCTATCTTGAAATATCCAATGGTGATATTTATCAAAAACAAAAATTGATGAATATCAGTCAGCGGTTGTTACAGCTTCCATACTTAACAGAAGAACGCCGCTGGAATATGAATTTGCTGGGCACCGGCTCTATTCTCAATTTATACCTCAAAGAAAAAAAGAGCAGCCAGATCAATGGTATCATTGGTTTTTTGCCGAGTAATGATCAATTGGGTGGCAATAAATTACTGGTGACGGGTGATTTCAATTTGAATTTAAAGAACGGGTTTGGTTTGGGTGAATCGCTGGGTATTTTATTTCAGCAGATACAGGTACAATCACCAAGATTGCAGCTCGGCTATCAGCAACCATTTTTGTTTGGTTCTGCTTTTGGTGCCGATTTTTCATTTGAAGGATTTAAAAAGGATTCATCGTTTCTTAACATTACATTGCAGGCGGGGTTGCAATATTCTTTTGGTGGTAACAGGAGCGGAAAAATCTTCTTTCAGCAGTTTCTTACAAATATTGGAACTGTTGATACGTTGATCATCCGTCAAAGCAAACGTCTTCCGGATCAAATTGACCAAACCACTACCAATATTGGAGTGGATTATGAATGGTACAATACAGATTACCGGTTCAATCCACGCAAGGGGTTTGATATAAAGCTCACAGGTTCGGCCGGTATTCGCCGCATCAGGGAAAATAACAGCATCACTTCCATTAAAAATCCATCTGATCCTTCTTTTGATTATAGCTCTTTGTATGATTCCCTTCAAACAAAATCATACACGTTTCGGCTTCGTGCCAATGTGGCCCGTTATTTTAAAACCGGGAAACAAACAGCTTTGAAAACAGCTATTAACACCGGAATTGTAAAAAGCCCCAATCTGTTCAGGAATGAATTGTTCCAGATAGGTGGTTTTAAGCTGCTGCGTGGTTTTGATGAAGAAAGTATTTTTGCCAATGCCTATGCAGTGGCTACTATGGAGTATCGTTTGTTGATTGGGCTTAATAGTTATCTCTATGCATTTACTGATGGTGGCTGGGCACAAAACAAAAGCCAGTTTTCAAATACAAGCAACAGCTTTATCGGCGCAGGATTGGGCATGGCTATTGAAACCAAGGCAGGCATCTTTAATATTACGTTTGCCGCAGGTAAGCGGAGTGATGTACCATTGAATCTTCGTCAATCCAAAATACATTTTGGATATGTGAATTTCTTTTGATGTTTTACAACTCATTTATTCTGCACTTACATTTGCATCATCCATGCTGCGTTTTTTTCTGCTCATAAGTTTATTGGTACCTTTTGCACTGAGTGCACAGGATTCAACTGTGGTATCAGCACCGCCTGTTGTAGATTCAGTTGTAGTTGACAGTTTGCAAAAGCCAATCACACTACAAAAAGCTCCCACCATTTCGTTTGACAGCAGCCGCAACTACATCATCACCAAAATGCTAAAGCTCAATACGCAGTCAAAACCGGCAATGGTGGTACAGCAGCCAAAGAAAATTATAAGTAAGGATTGGTTGTTCTATTATATACTCGGCTTGTTGCTCATGTTTGCTGCATTGCGGCTCACCTATGCCAGGTATTTCAACGATCTGTTCCGGTTTTTCTTCCGCACATCGTTAAGAGTAAATCAAATCAGGGAACAGTTGGTGCAAAGCGGTTTGCAGTCACTACTCTACAACATTTTTTTTGCGTTTTCATTTGGGATATATGTGTATCTGCTCACTACTTATTTTAAAAATTCCCTGGAACTAAGTGCATGGCTTATTCCCATTGGAGCAACCGGTTGCCTGTTGTTGTTGTATTTAGGCAAGTATTTATTTTTAAAATTCAGTGGTTGGTTATTGGGTATGAAAACGGCTACTGAAACATACACTTTCATTGTATTTCTCATTAATAAAGTGGCGGGTATTGCTATACTTCCCTTCCTGATCATTATTGCTTTTTCCAGGGCTGATATTGTGGCTATTGCGGTCACACTTTCGTTGGTGCTGGTGGGGGGATTGTTTTTGTACCGCTTTTTGAGGGCTTATCAACCCGTGCAATCTGAAATAAGGGTGAGCCGGCTTCATTTTTTCATTTTTTTCCTGGCTGTTGAAATTGCCCCCCTTCTTATCATTTACAAAGTATTGGTGCACTATTTATAAATCAATCTACCTACCTTTGCCAAAATTTTCCTGACCGTTATGGATAAAAAGGGCCAGAAAGATAAAATCACCGGAATCCGCAATATCTTAATTACACAACCCAGGCCCGATTCAGAGAAATCGCCGTATTATGATTTGGCCCGGAAGTATAATGTAAGTCTGGAGTTCCAGCCCTTTATTCGTATTGAAGGCATTCCATCTAAAGAATTCCGTAAGCAAAAGATCGATATCCCTTCTTTTTCCGCCGTTATTTTCACCAGCCGAAATGCCATTGATCATTTCTTCCGCACCTGTGAGGAAATGAGAATTACCATTTCACAGGAAACAAAATATTTCTGTATTACCGAGGCAGTAGCCTTATACCTGCAAAAGTTTATCCTGTACCGAAAGCGGAAAGTGTTTTATGGTGCCGATGGTACCAATAAAAGTTTGTTTGATGTGATCAACAAACATAAAAGCAATGAACGCTTCCTGTACCCCTGCAGTGAGAACTTAGATAATGAGATCACCGGCTGGCTTCGTAATCATAACTGTGAATTTGCAACGCCCATTCTCTATAAAACAGTAAGCAACGATATTAAAGACCTGGTGAACAATGGCAATTATGATGTGATCTGTTTCTTTACCCCCAGTGGCGTAAGAAGCTTACTGGAAAATCTTCCCAAGTACAAACAAAACGGAACCTTCATTGGCGCTTTTGGTGCAAATACTTTTAAAGCAGTGGAAGAGGCAGGCCTCAAACTGCAGATCAAAGCACCCGAACCACAAACTCCAAGTATGGTGGCTGCATTGGATAAGTTTCTTGCCGCTCAAAACAAATAGCATTTACTGTTTGAGTTTTTTATGCTTCCCTGAAAGTTTAATCGGAAGTTGATCCCGTTTTTTATTTGCTTTCACTCAACTTTGTTGTTTCAATTTTCCCCATGCAGCATACCAATCGTTTATCAAAGGAAACAAGTCCTTATTTATTACAACATCAACACAATCCTGTTGACTGGTATGCATGGGGCGATGAAGCGTTGCAAAAAGCAAAAGCTGAAGACAAACCCATATTGGTGAGCATTGGTTACTCTTCCTGCCATTGGTGTCATGTAATGGAACGGGAAAGTTTTGAAGATGCTTCAACTGCTGAAGTAATGAACCGTCATTTCATCAATATTAAAATTGACCGGGAAGAACGTCCGGACCTGGATCATATTTATATGGATGCTGTACAGGCCATGACGGGCAGTGGCGGCTGGCCATTGAATGTGTTTTTGACACCGGATCTAAAACCCTTCTATGGGGGAACCTATTTTCCGCCGGTTCGTGCATATAACAGGGCATCCTGGAAAGAAGCATTGCATGGGGTGGCGGATGCATTTAAAAACAGGAGAGATGAAATTGAAGAGCAGGCGAACAGCCTGACAGCACATTTACAAAATGCCAATTCATTCGGCACTGAAAAAATATTAAAGATCGATCTTCCTGTAGAGGAACTTTTTGCAAAAGATAGTCCTCAACAAATGGTTGATGCCATCATGAAGCAGGCAGATAAAGAGTGGGGTGGTTTTGGACGGGCACCAAAATTTCCTCAAACATTTTCGATTCGTTTTTTATTGCAGTATCATCATTATACAGGTAATGATGAAGCATTGAAACAAGCCTGCCTGAGCTTAGATAAAATGTGCATGGGTGGTATTTATGATCATGTTGGAGGTGGGTTTGCCAGGTATAGTACAGATACAGAATGGCTGGCTCCGCACTTTGAAAAAATGTTGTATGATAATGCATTACTGGTAATAGCGTTGAGTGAAGCTTATCAACTTACAAAAAACGAAACGTATAAGAATACCATTACTGAAACACTTGCTTTTATTGAACGGGAAATGACCTCAGCAGAAAATGGTTTTTATTCTGCACTCGATGCGGATAGTGAAGGTGTGGAAGGTAAATATTATACATGGAGCAAAAACGAAATTGATGAAGTGATGAAAGGTGATGCCGAATTGTTTTGCCAAATCTTTGATATTTCAGAAGAAGGGAATTGGGAGCATGTGAATATTCCACGCTTACTGATCTCCATTGATGAATTTTGTAAAACGCATCAACTCAATGTATCTGAAACAATACAGCTTGTGCAAAAAGGCAAAGAACAATTGCTGAGCGCAAGAAACAAACGCATCCGGCCATTACTGGATGATAAAATTTTGCTCAGCTGGAATGCCTTGATGAATACCGCTTACAGCAAAGCATTTATGGCAACAGGTGATGAACGGTACAGGCAAAAAGCAATTGAAAACATGCAATTTTTGTTGATGGCTTTTGCTTCCACACAATCATCCACTCTTTACCACAGTTATAAGGATGGTGTTACCAAACACAATGCCTTTCTGGATGATTATGCTTTTCTTATTCAGGCGCTTCTCACCTTACAGGAAATTACATCCGATACAACCTGTCTTACCAGGGCGAAAGAACTTGCCCAAACTGTTTTGGATTTGTTTGTTGAGGATGAAACCGGCTTTTTGTTTTATACCCCGGCAGGCGAGAAGGATATTATTGTTCGTAAAAAAGAGGTATATGATGGCGCAACCCCTTCCGGTAATGCAGTAATGGCTGCCAATTTGTACTATTTGGGCATCGTTTTTAATCAACCGGAATGGCAGCAACAAAGTGTGAGAATGACCGGAGCTTTGCAACAGGCCATCACCCGTTACCCGGTTTCTTTTGGGGTTTGGAGCATGCATTTGTACAGTCTTTTGGAAGGTTTCAATGAAATTGCAATAGTAGGTGCGGGTTTTGAAGCAGGGCGTGATTCGGTGAATCAAAAATACCTGCCGGCAAAGATCATCCAGGCCGCCTTAAATGCCCATGATGAATTCCCTGTTTTAGCGGGGAAAACCCCGTCAGAGAAAACCCCTAATTTTTTCCTCTGTAAAAACTATAGTTGTCTGAATCCGATGGTGAAAATTGACGATTTCCTGCGTATTTTAGCTGTCCGGTATAATTAAACAATAATTTTTATAACCTTTCGTTATCTGAAAAGCACAAACCAAACATTTTGATTATTAAAAATTATATAGTAGCATTGCGTTCTAATGCAGCGAAATATGGATCAGAAATCACTGCATCAACCAATACCCGTAGGAAAATAAATTTCTTAACAATGAAGAACCAACTTCTCTGCTGCCTGGCATTCACCGCCCTGTCCGTACTTGTTATCAGTTGTGGTAAATCTAAATCCGCTTCTAAATCTACAGCAAGCAATGGCCAGTTGGTTGGTGCCACTTATGGCGCAAAAATCAACACCAACACACATTATGGAATGGTGCATATTCCCCAGGGTACTTTTCACATGGGACCCAGTGATGAGGATATCAACTATTCTTATACAGCCCGTAACCGCCAAATGTCGATCAGCGGCTTTTGGATGGACGTTACAGAAATTACCAACCGGGAATACAAGCAGTTTGTGTTTTATGTAAGGGATTCCATTGCTGCCCAAACGCTTGGATACATTGACCCTAAGACCAATAGTATCGACTGGAAAAAAGCAGCCGGTATCTGGAAAGAGAAGAATGTGTATGAGAAATTAGGTAATATGATGATGGCTCCGGATGACCGTGTGTTTGGTAAAATGGAAATTGATCCCGACAAACTCATTTACCAGGAAGAATATTTAGATTATAAAGCTGCTGCTTACCGCAAACCTAATGAGCCTCGCTCCAAATTCATTATTAAGACGCCGGTAAAAATATACCCTGATACACTTGTATGGGTTCGGGATTTTACCTACAGTTATAATGAACCTATGAGTGTTCGCTATTTTGCACATCCGGCCTTCCAAAATTACCCTGTAGTAGGTGTAAGCTGGAAGCAGGCAAGTGCTTTTTGTACCTGGCGTTCACGCTACCTTAACAACTTTAATGATTCAAAGGGATTTGCTACAGAATCCAACTACCGGTTGCCTACAGAAGCGGAATGGGAGTATGCTGCAAGAGGTGGCCGTTCACAATCCATGTTTCCATGGGGTAACTATTATCTCCGTAACCGTAAGGGATGTTTAATGGCTAACTTTAAACCCGGCCGTGGTAACTATCCTGAGGATGGTGGTTTCTATACCGTTCGTGCTGATGCTTATTGGCCCAATGACTTTGGTCTTTACAATATGGCCGGTAACGTAGCAGAATGGACAAGCTCTCTTTATTATGAGGGTGGTTACAATTTTGCACACGATATGAACCCAGACATCCGTTATAACGCTAAAGACAGCGACCCTCCCCGTATGAAGCGTAAGGTAATACGTGGCGGCAGCTGGCAAAGTGTAGGTTATTTTCTTCAAACAAGTACCCGCAATTATGAATACCAGGACACCGCAAAATCCTACATCGGTTTCCGTTGTGTTATTGATCTGGCCCCGGGTATTGGCATGAAGAAGCGCTAAAATTCTTTTTTTACTTAAAACCAATAGACCCAAAGCAACAGAAATGCATCTTTTGCGTTACTAAACTGTTGCCTTATTGAATCACTATTTTAAAACCAACAGTTATGGCAGTTTCTCAATCAACCGAAAAAATTTCAAACATCATCGTTTCCATTGGTGCCGCAGTAGTAATCTTTGGCGCCTGGGCAAAAATCCTTCACCTTTCTTTCGCTGACCTTATGCTTACAATCGGTCTGCTTACGGAAGCTGGTATCTTTTTAGTATATGCTTATTTATCAACACAGGGTTACGGTCTGCATGCGGCAGAAACGCCGGCAGCGGCCAAAGGAACTCCGGCACTTGCATCTTTAGATAAGATGATGCAGGATGCAGAGATCACTCCTTCCAGCCTTCGTTCACTCAGCGATAATTTTCAAAAATTGAATGCAACTGTTGGTGGTATAAAGGAAGTAGGTGATGTGGTAAGTGCAACAGGTGATTTAACAGCTAAAACAAAAGAGGCTGCTACTGTTTTAGGTGGTATGAAAGATGCTTACCAGCAGGCTGCCGCTTCAGTAAATGGTTTTAACCTGGCAGCTGAAAGTACAAGGAACTATCATGAACAGGTTCAGGTCATGACCAAGAACCTTGGTTCTTTGAATACGATCTATGAACTGGAGCTCCAGGATTCTAATAATCATCTTAAGGCTTTGAATAAATTCTATGGTAATCTTGTACAGGCTTCAGAAGCTATGCAGGGAAGTGTGGAAGAAGCAAAAGCAGCTCATGGCCAGATATCCAATCTTGCCAAGAACCTGGGCACACTGAACAATATTTATGGTAACATGATCAATGCGATGCAGGGTCGTTAATTTAAATGAAGAACCAATTAACAGTTAACCAGAACTAAAACCAAAATCCAAAGATCATGGCACTACCTAAAGAGCCCCGGCAGAAGATGATTAACCTGATGTACCTGGTGTTAACAGCATTGTTAGCCCTGAACGTATCAGCAGAGATCATCAATGCCTTTAAAGTTGTTGATAACAGTTTAACGTCTACAAATAAAGTAGTAAATGCTTCTACAGAGACATTGATGGCTTCTTTCGAAGAAAAGTTGAAAGATCCCATCTCAGCAGAAAAAGCAAAAGAATGGATGCCAAAAGCGCAAAAAGCAATTGATTTAACGAAAGAGATGTATTCATATCTTGAAGCATTAAAGCTTCGCTTAAAAATTGCTAATGGGTTTGATCCTTCTGATCCCAATTCTACATTTAAAGAAGATAATACCAATTTTACCAGTAAAATTTTAGTAAAGGAAAAAGTTGGTGATACACTTTTAATGAAATTGACAGAATACAGGAATAAACTTTTGGCTATTGATCCAGAAATTGGGAAGCAATTTGAAAAAAGCTTACCCATTAGCTTGGAAAAGCCAAAGTCGACAACTCAAAAAATGGCTAATGTATCTTGGGCAGCTGGGTATTTCTATATGACCCCCACTGTAGCTGCTCTTACAATACTTAGTAAGTTTCAAAATGATGTGAAGACATCAGAAAATCGAATTGTAACAGAGTTTCATAACAAGGTTGGTCAGGTAAAAGTAATTTTTAACAAGTATCAACCCATTGTTGGTGCTAATTCAACTTATCTTTTCCCCGGCCAGGAATTGCAAATTACCGCTGGTATTGGTGCCTTTAATAGTGACGCTCTTCCAATTGTAACAATCGGTGGACGTTCTGTTCCAACAAATGAAAACGGAGTTGCCATTTATAAAACAGCTGTTGGTGCTGGTGGTGGGTCTGTTCCGGTTGTGATAAAGTATACTGACCAAGATGGTCAACCAAAAACCGTTGAAACAAAAATTGATTATACAGTAGGTACGCCTACAGGTGCTTTTGTAAGTGCTGAAAAAGTGAAAGTATTGTATATAGGATTGGATAATGAATTGGCTGTTACAGGTGGTAGTGTGGGTGATGAGAAAGTGAGTGTAAGCTGTAACAACGGGTCATTGAGAAAAGTAGGTCCCGGCCGTTATATTTCAAGTCCTTCAAGCCCAGGAACGGCAGTAGTGACTGTAAATGCTGATGGTAAAACATCTCAGTTTACTTTCCGTGTAAAGAATGTACCTGATCCAGTTCCAATGGTAGGTCAAAGTGCCGGTGGACGTATTCCTGCTAACGTGTTTAAAGCACAACAGGGTGTTCGTGCAGATTTGAAAGATTTTGTATTTGAAGGCGTAACTTTTACTGTGACAAGTTATACGTTCTATTGTGCCGGTGCGGGCTTTATGGAAGCACCCGGTGTAAGACAGGTTGGATCTAATTCATTTGCACCTGTACAGGATTTGATTCAAAGATGCAGACCAGGCACAACAGTTGTGTTGGATGAAATTCGAGTAACGGGACCCGGTGGTTCAAGAAGATTGCCTCAAACAATTGCCTTTAACTTATATTAAAATAAAAGAACATGAAAAGCCTAAGTGTTGTTTTACTGATTACCGCAGGGATGATGACCGCTATTACTGTAGACGCACAGCAGCGGAAGAAAACAACCCGTACAAAGCCTAAGCCTGCAGAGCAACAAAATACGCAGAGTAGCGGCTATGGTAACCAGAGCGGTTATGGCAATCAAAGTGGTTATGGTAATCAGCAGCAACAATCTGGTTATGGTAATAATAACCAGCAACAACAAACCAATAAACCGCAATCGAATATTCCAATTGTAGTTGTTCCTTCTGCAGGTAACCCTGCATTGGATTCCATCAAACCCTCTTTGCGAAACGATGCTTCTATTGAGCGAAACCTCGTAAAAGATCGTCAGCCATTGTCTTATGAGCATATTCGTGAGGATGATGCGGTGTACCGTCAACGAGTTTGGAGGGAAATTGATACAAGAGAAAAAATGAACCAGGCGTTTCGTTATGCTGCCGATGAAGACAACGGCAACCAACGCTTTATTGCTATTATTTTAAAAGCCATCCGCAGCAGAGAGATCACAGCTTTTGATGCCAATGATGACCGTTTTACTACACCATTAACTCCTCAAAAGGTAATGGAAGCGTTCAGCGGCGGCTTAGATACAGTTCCAGTGTATGACATGAATGGCGATATCACTAAATATGAAGTACGTGCACGTGAAGTTGATCCTGATAGTATCTATCGCTTCCGTATTAAAGAAGAATGGGTATTTGACAAGGAATCATCAAGAATGTTTGTACGCATTTTAGGTATTGCCCCCATTAAGCGTTTAACACGCAGTGATGGAAGTGATATCATACCCGGCCAACCGGAGTATGCCCCTATGTTCTGGATCTATTATCCTGACAGCCGTCCATTACTTGCAAAATATGAAGCATTCAATGGCAAGAACTATGGTGCCCGTATGACGTGGGAAGAGTTGTTTGAAAACAGAATGTTCAGCAGCTATGTTACCAAATCAACACTGGATAACCCCTACGACAGAACCTTGCGTTCTTACATCAAAGATCCCATCCTCCGTCTTCTGGAAGGTGATAATATCAAGGAAAAAATATTTAACTATGAGCAAGATCTCTGGTCTTACTAACAAAGGTTTTCAACGAGAAACCCCGACCGTAAGGCCGGGGTTTTTTATTGTTCTTTTACGCCGGTAAAGCGCTGTTCAACAGCCGGATATTCTACTTTTTCAGGGTACGGAGAACTACTAAAAAAACTACTTATTCTGAGAAAAATAACCGCTTTGTGGTATTGATTATCGGGGTTCTATGTGTATCTTCGTTTCGGTTTTTCATAGGATATTGGATTTTAAAGACGGGGCTGGATATCTATCCTGGCCCCTTTTTATTTTACCGGAAACTAACGGCCGGGCAGTCTGCAATGGTTAAATCCGGATTACAAACTCAGGAATACTGCAGTTGGTTGATTCACAGTTTCTTTACTTTTTCACTGTTGTAGTATTGAATGAAACGAATGATATCTGATTCTTTTTTAAAATTGATTTTGTTATTAACAGCCCAATCTTTAAACGCAAAAGCCCCGGGAAGTAATTCAAGGACAGCATCCATCGTCATTTTTTTTAATACTTCTGTTTTAATACCAATTTGTATAAAATAAGAGGTCATTTCTTTAAAATAGAAATATTTTGACATGCCTCCACCTCCTTCTGACAAGGCCAATTCTTTTCGCTTCAGTTTCAGGAGTACTGCGGGCCCGGAATGAAAAACCTGCACATAGTCGTTCACTTTTTGTTTATTGATATAGATATAAGGGAGAGAATTAAGAAATACTGCTTTTATCTTCTCAGTTATTGTATCTTCATAAATCACCACTTTGCGTATTACATCGTTTTCAAGTTCAATGATATTGCTGTCCTTAAGCGAATAAATTTTGCCATTCGCAAAATTCATATTCACCGGTACTTTAGCAATAAAGTTATTTTTGATATCGTATAGCGAGGCATAATACCAGTCCTCACTCCAAAATGGTGAACCTTTTATATCGCCATATTTTAATGTTCTTAAAGAAGGATCCAGATCGTTCAGTAACTTTTCTCCTGTGTAAAAATTCTTATTTTTAAAATCAATAAAAGCGGAGGGTATTCTATTACCCCCGTCCGGAGTTTGGTAGCCACCTGTAGTTTGGGCGGCAACAGGCTGTATGTTTAAAATGATTAGTAAGATTAAGGGGTATATTTTTTTCATACTACATATTTAATCAGTTTAAAAATATCCCTGCCGGCACACGGATAAAACTACATCATTTTAGTTTCTTTTTAAAGGGGATGTATTTTACTTCTATAACAGAATACGATATAACCATTCTTTGTAACAGACAGTGCCTTTTTTAAAGACAAACACACCCGGTAATACCTTCTTTACCCGGCGGGTGAATAATGATTTCAACTTACTCATACTCTTTAAATGCCTTTATCAACGTATCTGCCTTTTTTGCACCTATCAAATTCACCAATTCAATTTCAGAGGCTTTTTTTACATTGGCTACAGAGCGGAAATGATTCAACAACACATCAGCTGTTACTTTGCCAATACCCGGTATACTTTCCAATTCATTCTTAAACGTTCCTTTGCTGCGTTTGTTACGATGAAATGTAATACCAAACCGATGCACTTCATCCCGTATGCGACGAAGTAATTTTAACGAAGCTCCATCATAAGGAAGTTTTACAGATTGCGTATCACCGGTAAAAAACACTTCTTCAATATTTTTTGCCAAGCCCACTACTGTTAATTGAGTTTGTAAATTCAATTCTTTAATACTTTCCATAGCTGCTGAAAGTTGGCCTTTACCACCATCTATGATCACCAATTGCGGAAGTGGTGCCTGTTCTTCCAATAATCTTTTATATCGACGATAAACAACTTCTTTCATGCTGGCAAAGTCATTGATGCCTGTAACTGTTTTGATATTAAAATGCCTGTAATCCTTTTTGCTTGGCTCTCCGTTTTTAAAACAAACCATAGCACTTACCGGGAAACTTCCCTGGAAGTTGGAATTATCAAAACACTCAATATGCTGTGGCAGCTCCTGTAACTGTAAGTCAGCCTGTAGCTGTTGCAGTAACGCAATACCTTTTGGTGCTGCTGATTTATGGAGCTGCAGTAGTTGTTTCTGCTGATAATCTCTAAAGAAATGAGCTGCATTTCTTTCTGACAGCTCCAGCAATTGTTTTTTAGCTCCGGCTTTGGGAACAGTGATGGTCACTTCATCATCCAATCGTTCAATTTCAAAGGGAAGAATCAGTTCAGCCGGGCGACGTTCAAATTTTTCTGAAATATATCCTATCATAAATTCCAATACTTCCTGCGGTGTTTCATCCAGTTTACAATCTACCTGTAAATTTTCTGTTTGAATAATATTGCCGTGCTCCACCATGAGGCAGTTGATGAAAGCTTTGTTCTCATGACGGATAATGCTGTACACATCAGCATTGCCCAGCTTTGGATTTACAACCGTAGAACGTGCCTGGTAATGTTCAAGATGTTCTATTTTTTTTCGAATCACCTCAGCTTTTTCAAATTTCATTTCAGCTACCTGTGCTTTCATTTCCTGTTTCAGATGCTGAAGTACAGGTTTCAAGTTGCCGCTTAATAAATTTTTCACTTGCTTTAAACCTTCTTCGTAATCCTGCTGATTTTGCAAACCTTCACAGGGGCCTTTGCAGTTGCCCAAATGATATTCCAGGCAAACCTTGAATTTCTTTTTTTGAATATTGGTTTCTGTTAAATTGAGTTTGCAATTACGCAGTGGAATATTTTGCCGTATGAACTGGATCAACTCCCGCACTTTGGCCACAGATGTAAAAGGTCCTAAATAGGTTGATCCGTCTTTGATTTTTCTGCGGGTTAAGAACACACGTGGATACGGCTCTTTTTTGATAACAATGAAAGGGTAACTCTTATCATCTTTGAGATTGATATTAAAAACCGGCTGAAATTTTTTGATCAGAGAATTTTCAAGGAAGAAAGCATCCTGCTCACTTGTAACAATCATATAATCAATCGATGCAATTCTTCTTACAAGTTCTGCCGTTTTATAAGAGCTTACTGTTTTATTGAAATAACTCGCAACTCGTTTACGAAGGTGTTTGGCTTTGCCTACATACAACAATTTCCCATCAGCATCAAAGTATTTGTAAATACCCGGCTGTTGTGGTATAGAAGGAGCCAGTTTTTGGAATTCTTCCTGCGTCATGCATTTATTCGTTCCAGCTTATTTTTTCGTTGGTAATGATCTCCTGCTGTTCTGTTTGATACGTTGTTATGAACGTACACCCGGTGTTATGTCTCCAGAGAAGCTGTTGTGATATGGAAGTGTCTTTTTTTTGTTCCTGCCTTACAAGATAAATGCGTTTGATCTGTTCTGTTTCAGGATTTACATACACATCAATACGTTGTATTGGCAAATTTTTATCGATTGCCTGGTACGTCAATGTGATGGTATTGATAGAAGCATCCAAAAAACTGGTTTCATCAAAACTGTTTTCAAAACTCTCTTTCTCCAGTTGTGGTTGAAAATAAGATGCAACCGAAGAACGCAGTTGTTCTTTTTGAATAAAAACAGAATCTGTATAAACCGTATCCTTAAGTGTTGTTTTCAACAAAGCAAGCGGAACAGTATCTAAATAGGCAAGCTGGCCTTTCAGATAACCGGCCACATCCATAAAGTTTGCTTTTTCTTTTGCAGAGTTGTTTTTACAACTGCTAACGGCAATTACAGATAGAAGAATAATTGCACTGAATAATTTTTGCATACCGCAAAATTATTGAATGATGGCCGTATTTAAACAGGAAGATGGTTTATCTCAATGTTTTGATAATACCAAACTTCAAACCATAATCCACCAGGTGTTCCTGAACAGGATACTTTCCTTTGGAATTGGAGAAAAGCTGGTAACGTAATTGTGGTCCCATCTGGAATTGAAGATCACCACTGCCCCAACGGAAGAATGTTTCCAGATTGGAATTGAGGTTGAGCCTGCTGAGCAAATCAGGAGCTTTGATATAGTTCTTCAAATCATTGGTCACAAGAAGCCCGGTAGCATGTAATTGGTACGTTGGCTGCAACCCTGCTCCAAGATTGAAGGAGAACTGTCTGTTTCCTGCCAAACGAAACTCTAAACCTAAAGGAATAGAGAGCTGAAGCGTTGAATTAGCTACATCTTCAGGGAAATAACCATTATTGGTACGCAGGTCAGTTGTTCTTTGAGTGCTTCCGTAAGTAGTAAAGTTGATCGTTGTAAGTTCAGGTTGATACCTGGAAGCAGTGACAACATATTTTGTATAGTTGACTTGTAAGCCGGCTTTAAATGATAAACGCTTTGATATAGGGAATAACATGGAGGCACCACCTTCCATACCCAAAGAGGAACGATCTGATACAACTGCATTCGGATCACGAAGATTGCCAAATGTGAAGCGGTTATCTGAGATCAATACACGATAACTGGCAGAAGGTGTGATATAAAACTGTAATTTTTTAGAAAGCCTGGTGCTGTTTACAAGTACCGGCACGCTTACTTCATAATTCAGTTCACCATCTGTTTTTTGTTCATCAACTAATGAAGTAGGTTCAGCAACAGGATTTGTTTCAGCAGTTGGTGTTACCGGCATTTTGCCAACAGGTGCAGATTGAAAAGAAGCTGTAAGCGCTATGGAACTAATACGACCTTCAGCAGGAGTTTTTAATATTATTTGTTCTGTTGTTTTTTCTTCAGCTGCTTCTACAACAGCTGGCTCGATAGCTTTTACTTCCGGAGCACTTATTCCATTGATTGCATCAGCAGCAGGCCGTTCATTGGCAATAATAACGGTGGATTGTTCAGGAGAAACTATTGCAGTGAATGCTGGTCTTGAAATGCGTGGCTTACGATTTATATTCGAATTGAGTGAAGCAGAACTTGCTACAGTTTGTTCAACAGCCTGCTTTTTTACATCATTGCCGAAGGTGACAGATTCCACCTGGTGTTGACGAACAGATACCCATAAACTCAATGAAACAAATGACAATGTAAAAAAGGATGCCAGCTTCCAGCTAAAGCGGTTTTTATCATCAAGACGGTTACGAATGGCATTCCATGAGTTATCCGAGGGGTACATGCGGTACTCATCAGCCTTTTGCTTTAACAACCGTTCGAAAGAATCATCCTGGTACATAAAACGCTCCATAATCAGTTTTAGTTTTTGGTTAGGTACGAATCGGATTTAAAACCGAGGATGGGCTGCTGCAACCCATTCACCATGTCTCTGCGGCTGGATAATGATTTTCTTCTGCACTAAAATCTGCTCCAGCATTGCTTTAGCCCTTGTGTATTGCGAACGGCTGGTACTTTCTTCAATTTCCAGCATGTTTGCAATTTCACGATGTGAGAACCCTTCAATAGCGAAGAGATTCAGTACCGTTCTATAACCAACAGGTAAACTTCTGATGCATTCAATTACCTGTTTGGCCTGGATGATCGAGGGTACACTGTCTTCCCGCACCAATACATTGTGAGCCTGAGTTATATCAACACTCTCATTAAACTTCTTGTGTTTTTTGAGATGGTTGATGCAGGTGTGCACAATGATGCGCCTGATCCATCCTTCAAAAGAGCCTTTGTGTTGAAACTGGTGAATCTGGGTGAATACCCGGATGAAGCCTTCCTGCAGCATGTCTTCAGCGTCTTCTCTGTTGCGGGCAAAACGGTAACAAACCGCCAGCATTTTGGGGCTGTAGCGGCTGTACAATTCCTGTTGTGCAGCAGGTTGATTGTGGAGACATCCTTGTAAGATTGCTTCTTCCGTCATCCAGAGGGGTTTGCAACCCTCAATTTAGACAAATTCAATGAAAAAGCTGCTGCTTGTTTGTAAAAATTTCGACAATAATCAGCCTGTTTTGGGAGTGGATGCAGATGTTGACTTTTGTTTTCGGATCCTTTTGGGATTATACCACAACCAAAAACCCGAAATGGTAAGTAACAAAAGGGCAAGCCCCATAATGGAAGTATATGAAAGTTTGAACCAGCCGTCCTTGTTCTTAAAGAAATTATCCAAAAGGGTTCCGTCATGAAGATGCTCAATAAAATCAGCCCTTCTTTTTTCAAGGTAAAGGAGATTGCCTGTGGTAAGGTCCGGTTGTAAAGCCCAATAGTTATCAGAGAAAATGACTTTGGCCATTCCTTTTTTAGGCCTGATGTCGATTCTGTCAATAACGGGTACTGTGGTTTTTGAAACAGAATCAGAAAAAATGGCCAACGCTCTTTTTTGGAGTGAATCAGCAGAGATCCATTCTGCCGGATTGGTGCTGGTGCCTGCCTGGGTATCTGCCAGTAAATAACCATCGGTATTTTTCTTCCAGCCAAGTAACAAACCTGTTACAGCGATCAAAAAGAAAAAAGCAAAAAGCACCGATGCGATCCACCGGTGCAGTTTACGATACCATCTTGTTCGTTTCACAACTGTATCTGTTTTCATTACTTCTGTTTTAGAAACCTGCTCTCACAGCAATTATAAAATTCCTGCCCGGCGCAGAAAAACCAGATGCAAAATAGCGGTAGTTTCTGTCGAGAATATTTTCTACCGATAATTGAACACTTATATTTTTCTGAACCTTATATGATGAACGAAAGTTGAGTGTAAACCAAGAAGGCATGCCATCAGCAGTTGCATATTGAGCATTGTCTTCACCATCTGCATTGAACTGGTCTAATTTTTTCCAGCCATTGTACAAAGCAAATACTTCAGCCATCACTTTATTTTTTTCATATACAACGCTTGTTTTACCAAATACGGGTGGGATATGATCCAATGGTTTGCTGGAAACATTACGGCTTACCAGCGCATAGGTGCCGTTTGCCTGCTTCTCATACACATTTGATATTTTAGCTGCATTGGTTTTAAATCTTCCCCTGGTGAAGTTAATAGTACTGCTGAACGTTACGTATTGAACAAAGGTTGCATAAACAGCTACATTAAAGCCGTATAAATAGGCCTTATTCGCATTTACATTGGCTAATACCTGGCTTCTTACACCATTATAAGTAACTGAATCCTGGCCATTGAGTTGAAACGGTGCTTTCACCAACGCATCTCTGAACCATGTATAGAATGCACTTGCTTCTGTACGAACGTTTTTACCAAAGTTTTGACTGATACCCAGATCAATGTTGTACGTACGTTCAGGTTTGATATCAGGATTCGGTACAATCAACTGACGAATGTTACCTGAAGTACCGGATTCAAAGATCTTCGCCAGATCATCTACATTGGGAACACGAAAACCGGATGAGAGGTTGGTAGAGAGTTTTGTTTGTGATGTGGGCAAATATACCAATCCAATATTTCCTGTTACAGCTGTATTCTTTTGTTCAATAGAAGTGTAAGGCAAATTGAAGAAAGAGTTATCCGCAATGTTTGAACTGAGAGTACTGCTTTGTAAACGCAAACCATCATTCAATACCAGTTTTCCGTTTTTGAATTTGTAAATGTGCTGAGCAAAAAGACCCAGGTTGTTCATGGTGTTCATACCATTGGGGTATCTTGTATCTAAATTGCTTACAGCCCCGGTGTTGATGTTTGTTCTGGTAGCTGTTGAGTTCAATTTGTTGAATTGCCCGTCAATACCCATGGTTAATTCATGTTGGCCCATGATCTTTCTTGTATCCATTACAAAGCCCCCTACTTTTATTTTTTCTACTCTTGAATCCAAACGATCATAACGGCGGTATTCCCTCTGCACACGGCTTTCTTCAATATCCTGGTAGTTGATATTGATATTGACATTGTCAAACCAACCGGCTTTAACGATGCTCAGGTCATAAGCTGTGAACAAACGTTTTTGCGGACCGTAATACCACTCAGCATATCGAAGTGTGTTACCAATACTGCCGCCAAAATTGCGTTTGTCCTGCAAACGATCATAACGGGGAACATCAGTTGTGTTGGAATACTGAAAATTGAGTGTATGAGAAACCTTGTCTGATTGCTTAAATAAAAATTTCTGAAGAATATCCCATTGCCGGTATCCTGAAAATTTTTGTACTCTTGAATCATCATTTTTCAACACCGTATCAATACCGTTAATACGTGTGATGAAAGAGTCTCTTTTGCCAAATTTTGGATACTTGTCAGGATAATTACTGCCCATCTTCATATCACCAAAATCACTGAAAGTGTAGGATTGCAGCCATGCAAATTTTTTCCAGCCAAGATTTACATCCGCATGAATGCTTTGTTCATTATTTGCACTGCTGTAACGTGCAAAACTGGTTCCATTGATGACAAAGTTTTTATTGTCTTTGGCAAGCACAGGTGCTTTGGTTCTGAAATGTACAACACCGCCCAATGCATCACTTCCGTAAAGTGTTGATGAGGGGCCGTACAGCACTTCCATGCTTTGCAGCATGTTTTGATCAACTGTAATGGCGTTTTGCAGGTGACCACTGCGGTACACAAGATTGTTCATTCGAACACCATCAACCACCAGCAATACACGGCTGGCTTCAAAACCACGGATCACAGGGCTGCTTCCTCCCTGTTGACTTTTTTGTACAAACACATTGCCGGTGTTGATCAGCAGATCACCTGTGTTTTGTGCATTTACAGTTGCAATGAGTTTTGCTCCAATTACATCCACACGCTGGGCAATGTTGCGTTTTTTCTCAGGAAACTTGTTGGCGCTGATCACCACCTCACCCAACTCTTTAGCTGTTGAATCAGTAGAACGTTCCTGCGCTTTGGTAAACAGGAAGGCAAAAAGTATAATAATTGAAAAAATAACTTTTTTCATGTAAGTGAATTTTGTTGTTCATTTCAGCCATAAAGTTTCATCCTTGTTGAAATCAAATGTCAAACATGGTGAACCCTTTCGATGGCTCATCTCATAAATAGAATATCAATTTAATGATACAGTTAATTCATGCAGGTGTTGCTGCATTTTTCTATCAATACAGCTGCACGAAACAGAAAAGAAAAAATTAACTCAATCGGGGAGGAGGGGTAGCCGTTCCTTTGAACGGTGATTGGTAATAACTGTTCCTGTAAACTGAGATATACGTAATAGGCAGCTCTGCTTGTTGGTAGTCAACAATCTCTGTTTTATTAACAACACCGGTTTGCAGTATGAGTTTTACAACCTGTGAACTGCGTTTGTCTTTTTGCTGTTCTTTGGTTTGCGTTAGCAATTGTTTTTTGAGTTGTTTTTCTTTTTCATCATACAAGCCTGTGAGGATGAGTTTGTCACCCTGCTGTTCCATTCGTTTCACATCAAACATTTCGCCATTAATCATACATTCTTTTTCTTTTTTTACCCAATGAATGGTTGATGCAGCTGCTGTAATAGTAATCAGCTCTTTTTTCTCCAGGGCTTCCAGCATTTCCCATTGCACATAACGTTGCTGTAACTGTAATACCAAAGGTGTAACCAATGGTAACAACAATGCCATTAGCAAAATAAAAGCAGTTATGTGTTTCAGCAGTTTCATTTTCAAACGTCTAATGATTTTGTCAGACGGAATGGTTTTATGTTTTAGATCGAAATAAAATAAAGTCAGGGTTTTGGCTCCCGTCCGAAGTGAACGTCTGACGATCAGGAAACCAATACCTCACCTGTCATTTCCTTGGGTATGGGCAGCCCCATCACCGTTAAAATACTCGGCGCAATATCACCCAATTTTCCCGGTTTTACTTTGCCTTTCCATGAATGGCTGATGACAAACAAAGGAACCGGGTTGAGCGTATGTGCTGTGTTGGGTGTACCATCTTCATTGATCATATAATCTGCATTGCCATGATCTGCTGTTAAAAACACCGTATAATCATGTTCCAAAGCAGCAGTTACAACACGCTGTACACAAGCATCCACTGTTTCCACTGCTTTAATGGCTGCACTGAACACACCCGTATGGCCCACCATATCAGCATTGGCATAGTTCAAGCAAATAAAATCGGCCGTTTCATTTTCAATTTCAGGCACAATGGCATCAGTCACTTCTACAGCACTCATTTCCGGTTGCAGGTCATACGTGGCCACTTTGGGTGAGGGGATCATGATTCGTTTTTCACCTTCAAACGGTTGTTCCCTGCCCCCGCTGAAGAAGAAACTTACATGCGGGTATTTTTCGGTTTCAGCAATACGTATTTGTTTTTTACCATTTGCTTCCAGTATCTCTCCCAATGTTTTTGTGAGGTTATCATTTTCAAAGATTACATGCACATTCTTATACGTTTTATCATACTCTGTCATGGTCGTATAATGCAACTGCAACTTATGCATATTGAAATCAGGCATATCCATTTGCGTAAGAACCTGTGTAATTTCACGGCAACGATCTGTACGGAAGTTGAAACATATTACCGCATCACCCTCTTTAATAGCACTGTCAGTTGCAGAGGCATTGATGATGGGCTTGATAAACTCGTCTGTGACACCGGCTGCATAAGAAGCTTCCACACCTTTCAATACATCATTTGTTTTTTCACCTTCGAGTTTGGTTAATGCATCATAGGCCAGCTTTACACGTTCCCAACGTTTATCTCTGTCCATTGCATAATAACGACCCGTTACAGTAGCTATCACACCGGTTGATTTGTTGAGATGATCCTGCAGATCTCTTAAATAACCAAGCCCGCTTTTGGGATCTGTATCCCTGCCATCAGTAAATGCATGAATGAAAACACGGGTCAACCCTTTTTCTTTACACAAAGAAGTAATGGCTTTTAAATGATTGGTATGTGAATGCACACCACCATCACTCACCAAACCAATGATGTGTAAATTTTTTTTATGGTTGATGGCATAATCAATACTTTCATTCAAAGCAGGATTGTTGGCAAAACTACCATCACGCACTGCCACATGAATACGCTGCAGTTCCTGGTACACAATACGGCCTGCGCCTAAATTCAAATGACCTACTTCGCTGTTACCCATTTGACCATCGGGTAAACCCACCGCCTCACCGCAGGTAATTAAAGTGGTATTGGGATATTGGCTGTAGAGACCGGTTACAAAAGGAACCCGGGCATTTTGAATAGCGTCTGACGCTTTTACAGGCCCCAGCCCCCAGCCGTCCATAATAATTAAAATTGCTTTCTTGCTCATGAGCCAAATGTAGCTCATTTTCTGCCCATAATGACGAAAGTACAAGCATCAGAAACCTGGCGCAAGAATGAGGCATTGGTAAAGAGCGTTGGCTTCTTGTGCCTGAAAATCGGGTTGCTTATATTTATACAAATATGAGCCGTAAGTATAAATTCAAAGATCAACAACAGCTTTATTTCATAACCTATGCTTTTGTAAACTGGATAGATTTATTTACAAGAAATGAATACAAAGATATTTTATTGAAAAGCTGGCAATATTGCTGTGAGCAAAAAGGCTTGGAAGTATATGCGTGGGTGATTATGACCAATCATGTACACATGATAATGGGGAGCAATAAAAACTTGTTGGAAGATATTGTACGGGACATGAAACGACATACATCTGTTGAATTAAAGAATGCTATACAACAACATACCGGCGAAAGCAGGAAAGAGTGGATATTATGGATGATGGAGCGTGCAGGAAGGACAAATGGAAATAATGCAAGCTTTCAGCTATGGCAGCAGCACAACCAACCAATTGAACTTACAACAATCGAAATGTTAAATCAAAAACTGGAATATATTCATAGCAATCCTGTCAAAGCGGGTATTGTTGATAAAGCAGAAGAATATTTATACAGCAGCGCAAGGGATTATTATTGTGGAAAACATTGCGGGTTGTTTCCGGTTATTTTTGTTGAGTAGAGTTGCTTTTTTGAATGAATTATTTTTGCTTTAATAAAACTGTGGCACAAGAAGCCAATGCGCATATGCCATCACCTCATTCTTGCGCCAGGGTCGTTTACATTCTTGGACTATATTGGGATAAAAATAAGTTGAATTTTAGACAATTGGTCCCCAAAAAATAAAAATTAAACCTATGTATACATATATCAAGACGATTCTTTTTTTAATTTATGTTAGCTTGTTTTTAGAAATAAAGGAGTCGTATGCTCAACATATTTTTCCAACTCAAATTGATTCTATTATTGTAAGTAGAGTAAATAATGTCAACCTGACTAAATTTCATAGACAAAAGCTAAACCTTTTTTTTGAATACCTAAAGGTTAACTATAAACAGTGTCTTTGGGTTACCAAAAAACCTGGTGTAATTGATCATTTAATTTTTATGTACGGTGATAGTAGTTCTTTTCATATCAAATTAAAAGATTTAAAAGGTCTTGGATATTTAAAACAAGATGGCTTCGTTTTTAATCCCATTAATTACTACAATTGTAAAATAGAATGGATTTGTTTTAAGTATGGTGGAAATTGTAAAAAAGGATACTGCAATGATTTGGTATGCGAGTAGCGGTAATGGGTAATGTACCCAAACACACATAGCCATAAGCAGAGACTCGCCTGAGAATAAAGCAATTTTACACCTAACATTGATGTGCTCTTTGACAATTTACAGGTAACCCATATACGTGGCCCGCTCATTAGCGAAAACCACTATAGCGCATGGGGCTTAGAATTAAAAGGTATAAGTGCACAAGCGCTTAATTTTAGCGAAGCCAAAACCCAGCGTTACAAATACACCGGCAAGGAAGAACAGAAAAATGAATTTAGAGATGGAAGCGGTTTAAAATTTTACGATTATGGAGTATCAAAAATATATTTGCAAAAACCCGGTAAATAGGTCTCACAAAGAACAGTTCGGCACACACAGCGCCAGACCATAAGAGGAGATGTGATTTATTTGTTTGTTTTCACTTGTATGGAATTACGACACCTCTTTTGCCATAGTGGTTGCTTCACAAATCTATCACAGCATGTGCAGCTTCATTGTTCTTTGTTTTGGAAGCTTTTTGTTCGATCTATTTGCCATTGAGTATCCCAACCAAAGGTTCACAGGCGATGCCCGTTAAAGCTGACTCGCCCTAGCATGAAGCCGGATTTTGAATAGCGTCTGACGCTTTTACAGGCCCCAGTCCCCAGCCGTCCATAATGATTAAAATTGCTTTCTGACTCATTGGTCAAAAGTAAACCATTTACAGGGAAAAGCACTTATGTTCAGAGGGTTATGCAGCCAAAGGCTTGCAAGCTTCGTCTAATGGTAGTATGTTTGGCATGTTTTTCGTACCCAACCTAAAAAATAAGCATATGAAGAACAGTTTACTCATAGGTATTTTCTTCGTTTTGTTAACGGCATTTACAGTGCAGCAAAAAGATGATATTGTGAATGCGTTAAAGAGTGGCAGTGTTGAAAAAATGAGCCCTTATTTTGACCAGGTGATTGATGTAACCGTTCCCGGTAAAAGTAACAGTTACAGCAAAGGCCAGGCAGAAATGGTATTGAAAGATTTCTTTAACATGAACCGTGTCAAAACATTTGAAGTACAACACAGTGGCAGCAATCCAGCCAGCAATTTTATCATTGGAAAACTGGCAACTTCCAATGGAGAGTTTCGTACTACCGTGTACATGCGCCAGCGTGGTGACAAATTGATGATACAGGGGATAGAATTTGAATCAAAAAAATAAAACAGGGTTTTCCTTACCGTTAGATCCTCCGCAGTTGTGGAGGATTTTTTTATGACAGAACCTGGTTGGATTCAATTGCGTTGGTGTTTCAACTCAACTCCAATCCTTTAGTTTTGCAGCATGGTGCCGAATTATCAGGAATTATTGTTACATCTCATTAAAGAAGCCTTACAGGAAGATATTGGCGATGGTGATCATTCTACGCTTTCTTCTATTGCCCCTGATGCAAAGGGAACAGCTATCTTAAAGATCAAAGAAGATGGGATATTAGCAGGGATGAATGTGGCCCAAACCATTTTTCATTATAAAGAACCATCCGCTGTGTTTACTGCGTTTAAAAATGATGGTGCTGAAATGAAAGCAGGTGAAACAGCTTTTGAAGTTTCAGCAACTGTTCATACGATTCTGCAATGTGAGCGTTTGGTGCTCAATTGTATGCAGCGCATGAGCGGCATTGCTACACTTACCAAAACATACAGCGATCAACTAGAAGGTTATAAAACGAAATTGCTGGATACGAGAAAAACAACACCCAATTTTCGTTTGCTGGAAAAAGAAGCGGTACGTATTGGCGGTGGATACAACCACCGGTATGCTTTGTATGATATGATCATGCTCAAGGATAATCATATTGATTACTGTGGCGGTATTATTCCTGCCATTGAAAAAGCATGGGAATATGTGCAGCAGGTGAAACCGGGTTTAAAGATTGAAGTGGAAACACGCAACCTGGAAGATGTGCAAAAAGCATTGAACACGGGCAAGGTGGATCGAATTATGCTTGATAACTTTACACCGGAACAATTAAAGGAGGCGGTAGCTCTTATTAGAGAACATGTGGAAACAGAAGCCAGCGGTGGTATCAATCTCAGCAATATTCAAACCTATGCGGCCACCGGTGTTGATTTTATAAGTGTAGGTGCTCTTATTCACCAGGCACGCAGTTTGGACTTAAGTTTAAAAGCAAAACTCAGTTAACATGAACAAGAAAAACAAAGCAGACAGTCACGGGTTTGTTTATAGCACAGATCCTGATTTTAAATACGAGTTTGAAGCTCATGAACCTAAAAAAACACTCACGCCTGCTGAGCAAAAACTCATTGTGAAACTGGAAACCAAACACCGTGCAGGTAAAATGGTTACTTTGGTAGATGGATTTATTGGCACAGATGAAGATGCTGAAAAATTGGGCAGGCAATTACGAAATTTTTGTGGTACCGGCGGTTCTTATAAAGACGGTGAAATCATTGTACAGGGCGATCAGCGTGATAAAGTGCTTCAGTTTCTTTTAAAGAATGGCTATTCCAAAACACGAAAACACTGATAACTTCGTTACATCTAACATTCAAACCATTCCTGTTTCAAACAATGCAAACCATTTACCTGTTAGGACTTTACACAGCAAGAATTGAACTATTTCGCCTGTTCTTCTTTATGGCCTTTGGTGCTTTTTTATGGAGCTGCTATCTTATTTACGAAGCATCGGGTTCCAGTACCCGCATGAAAAAGAAAAGAAGGGCTATGTTTCTCACCATCTTTTTTGGCCTGTTACTAATTGGTATGAGCGTTACCTGGATCCTGAGCAAAACAAATTACGGCTGGTGGTTTGATCGATAGGTCATCCTTTAAATTCCACCTTTCTGTGAGTGCCATCGCAGTACGGTTTGTTACTGCTTTGCCCGCAACGGCATAAAGCGGTGGTTCCTTTTTTTGTTTCACTTCTACCATCGCTGTGTTGAATCACACATTCAGTTTTAATCAGGATCGGTCCGTTAAGAGATATTTCAACATCCAGCATTTGTGCCGCTTCTGCCACAATTTCTTTTCCTTCTTCTTGATTCAAAAAATAACTCAAAGCACCGCTGGGACATTTGCGAACCTGCTCAATAATTCTTTCAGTTGTGGCACCGTTTGGTTGTATCCAGGGGCGTTCTTTCGGGTTAAACACTTCTGTTAATCCTTTCCAGCATAGGGTGGAATGTATACAAACATCTGGCTTCCAAACAATAGTTACTTCTCCGTTAGAGTATTTGTGTGTTGACTTAGGCATATGGCAATTTCAGAAATTAATCAACATTACAACTACTTGCGTTAAAATTTGTTTATTTTAGTATTGCTTAATTATGGTTTCAGAAATATCACAAGGAGTTAAGATAAGCGTGGAAACGTTTTACCAGCCTGATTACAGCAATCCGCTAACAGGCGAGTATATGTTTGCTTACCGCATTACAGTAGAGAACAGTAATATTTATCCAGTAAAGCTGCTCCGCCGTCATTGGAATATTTTTGACAGCAACGGCTCCTACAAAGAGGTTGATGGGGAAGGTGTGGTGGGAGTAATGCCGGTGATCCAGCCCGGTGATCAATACCAATACGTTAGCGGCTGTAACTTAAAAACAGAAATGGGAAAGATGCTGGGTCATTATACCATGGAAAATCTTAACAATCATCAGCAGTTCAAAGCTTTCATCCCTGAGTTTGAAATGATAGCTCCGTTTAAGAATAATTGATGCTTACTTCGGTCTGTAACCGGCTTCTTCAAAAATTCGTTTCGCAGAGGTTTTCATTAACGCATCGGGACTTACAGTTCCTTTTTTCTTCAAATACGATTTTACAATTTGCCATCCCACAAAAGCTCCGATATTACCCGGACTTTGCTCCGGCATGCCTTGGGTAAACGGCCCTTCATTGGTGAAATTTTGAGTAAGTGCCGGATCACGTTCATACAACAAGTTCTGTTGTGTAAAAAAATTGAAAATGCTGCGTTCATTTTCTTTGCACCAGTTGAGTTGTGCGTTGGTATATCCTGTAAGAATGGTATCGTGTTTTTCAGGCAACAATAATTGCAGCAGGTGAATACGTTTCCCCTTTTCTACAAAACGTTCAATGAGCGGCAAACGGTTACTGCTGTCAGGATACAAATCATCAACTACCAGCACCATCAGATCACTTGTCATGTATTCTTTGCTGAAACGCTTGCTCCTGTACTGTGGTGCTACGCTTGAAACATAACCCGGATCATTATAAATACTGTAATCTTTTCCGAGATAAAATTGTAAACTCACCGCTATGAAGTTCTCACCCATATAATTGGGCGATAAGGTTTGATTACTCATCGGGGCTAAACCATCCATGGGGCCAATGGTAGTAATAAGCTGTGGTAGTTGATAAGCAGGATAGTAATATTTCACATAACGAAAGGCATCTTCCATTTCGTTTTTAAAGTTGTTCAGGTTACGGTGTGCTATGAGCGATGTATCATATACTTGTTTGTTCAGCTTTAAAAACTGTTTGGTACCCAAAAAAGCGAGTTGATTGGTATCATTCAGCGGTCCAAGCCCAAGTACATTACTAATGAAAAGTGGTAAAAACTGCGGGTACTCCGTTTGCAGTTGTGCCAGGCTTTGGGAGAGGTTGCTGGTGTCCAGTTTAAAGAAAGCTTCATCAAAGCGTTTCAGTTGCAATTCTATTTTAATATTGGATACATCAGGACGGGAATCATTGTTGTTGCAGGCCAGTATTAAACTAAGACCAATAAAAACGAATAAGTTTTTCATGATGATGAAACGGAGGCACTTTAAATTTGTTGTATGAAAATCTTTCTGGCCCAGCAAAATTATCACATCGGCAATTTCGAAAGCAATACCGCTAAAATAATTACGGCTGTTGAAGAAGCAAAAGCAAAAGGTGGTGATATTATCATGTTCAGCGAATTATCCGTTTGTGGTTATGCTCCAAGGGATTTTTTGGAGTTCAATGACTTTATTGAGAAAAGTTACAAAGCCATTGATCAAATCAAACAACATGCAGATGGTATTGCTGTGATTGTTGGCGCTCCTGATCATAACAAACGCAAAGAAGGTAAAGACCTGCACAATGCTGCTTTCTTTTTGTATGAAAAGGAAGTAAAAGCAGTGATCCATAAAACCTGTTTACCCAATTATGATGTGTTTGATGAGTACCGCTATTTTGAACCTGCTTATGACTGGAATATTGTTGAGTTCAAAGGAAAACGACTGGCCATTACTATTTGTGAAGACATCTGGAACTTAGGTGATAATCCTTTGTACCGCATTTGCCCGATGGATGAATTGATGAAGTTTAAGCCGGATGTCATGCTCAATATTTCCGCATCACCATTTGATTATACACATGTGGAAGACCGCAAGGCTATCGTAAAACTCAATGTGCAGAAATACAAACTGCCCATGTTGTATTGTAATAGTGTAGGCAGTCAAACCGAGATTGTATTTGACGGTGGTTCTTTGGTGTTTGACAAACATGCCAACATGATTCAGCAGTTACCGTTGCTGGAGGAATCATTAATGAGTGTAGATCTGAAAGACGACGGAACCTTTGAACAGTCCATACAACTCACGTCTGCTGATGTGCCCAATGAAGAACTCAATCCATTGCATTTGGATGAAACACTCAGCATCAAAGAAATTCATGATGCCATTGTGCTGGGTATCAGAGATTATTTTTCAAAGATGGGGTTTACAAAAGCGATCCTTGGCAGCAGTGGTGGTATTGACAGTGCTGTAACATTGGCGATAGCATGTACTGCACTGGGTAAAGAAAATGTGAGAGCCATCCTCATGCCTTCTCAATATTCAACAGATCATAGTGTGAGTGATGCAGAGCAGTTGAGTAAGAACCTGGGCAATCCTTATGATATTGTTCCTATCAAAAATGTGTATGACAGTTTCTTAACAGAACTTAAACCCATCTTTCAAGATTTGCCTTTTTCTCTGGCTGAAGAAAATATTCAAAGCCGGACCAGAGGTAATTTACTCATGGCCATTGCCAACAAGTTTGGATACATTTTATTGAATACTTCCAATAAAAGTGAACTGGCTACAGGCTATGGAACTTTGTATGGTGATATGGCCGGTGGTCTTGGTGTATTAGGCGATTGTTACAAATTGCAGGTATATGAACTGGCAAAGTTCATCAATCGTAAGGGTGAGATCATTCCCAACAATATCATCACCAAAGCACCCAGTGCAGAGTTAAGACCCGGCCAAAAAGATTCTGACTCTTTACCTGATTACGCCATTCTTGATAAAGTACTGTATCAATACATTGAAAGAAGGCAGGGTCCCAAGGAGATCAAAGCACTTGGCTATGATGCTGCGTTGGTAGACAGGGTTTTGAAACTCGTGAATGTGAATGAATACAAACGCAACCAGTTTTGCCCCATCATACGTGTGAGTCCCAAAGCATTTGGCGTGGGCAGGAGAGTGCCGATTGTAGGGAAGTATCTCAGTTAATGGCAAGCCTTTATCTTTGCCGCAAATTCAAAACATGCTGCAGGTAGCTTATTTAAGACAGAATACAGAACTGGTGAAGGAACGTCTCAGCGTAAAATATTTTGCTGAACTGAACCTGGTAGATGAAGTGATTGCACTGGACGATCAGCGGAAGCAACTCACCTTTCAATATGATGAAACACAGGCTCTGGTAAATAAAGCATCCAAAGAAATTGGTATGCTCATGGGAAAAGGTGAAAAGGATGCTGCGGAGGCAAAGAAAACAGAAGTAGCTGAATTGAAATCCAAGCTGCAACCCATCAATGAACAACTAGCTACTGTTGAAAAACAGTTGCATGATACGTTGATCAAACTTCCCAATCTCCCGTCAACTTTAGTTCCTGCCGGTAAAACACCCGAGGAGAATCTGAATGTAAAGGAAAGTGGAGATGAGCCCCGGCTTCCGGCCAATGCACAACCACATTGGGAGCTCATCAAAAAGTATGATATCATCAATTTTGAATTGGGAGTAAAAATTACTGGCAGTGGTTTCCCCTTGTACAAAGGAAAGGGTGCTAAAATTCAGCGTGCACTGGTTCAATATTTTTTGGATTATAACACAGCGGCCGGGTATACAGAATACATTCCTCCTTACATGGTGAATGAAGCAACGGCTTACGGTACCGGTCAACTGCCTGATAAGGAAGGACAGATGTATTACATGCCTGCCGATAATTTTTACATGATCCCAACAGCCGAAGTACCGGTGACCAATATTTATCGGGATGAGATTTTGAAAGAAGCAGATTTGCCCATTAAAATGACGGCGTACACTCCCTGCTTTAGAAGAGAAGCAGGAAGTTTTGGTGCGGATGTACGTGGCCTCAACCGTGTACACCAGTTTGATAAGATTGAAATTGTGCAGCTCGTGCATCCGGATAAAAGTTATGAAGTGCTGGATGAAATGGTGGCCCATGTAGAAAAGCTGGTACAATCATTAGGTTTGAAATACCGCATATTGCGATTGTGCGGTGGTGATATAAGTTTTGCCAGTGCCCTCACTTATGATTTTGAAGTGTGGAGTGCTGCTCAAAAGAAATGGTTAGAGTGCAGCAGTGTGAGCAATTTTGAAAACTTCCAGACGAACCGTATGAAGATCCGTTTCAAAGATGAAAAAGGAAAACCACAGTTAATTCATTCGTTGAACGGAAGTTCATTAGCGCTGCCACGAATTCTTGCTGCTATTCTTGAAAATTATCAAACAGAAGAAGGTATTGTGATTCCAGAAGTATTAAGACCTTATACGGGTTTTGATGTGTTGAACTGATGTATATGAATATCTATTAAATGAAAATCCCGCACAAAGGCGGGATTTTTCTTTTTTCTCATGTTGATCGACGGGAGTATCTTATTGTGCAAAAGAAGCTCTTCCGGCACCACTTCCAAAGGTGGCCATCATACGTGAAGCCTGTCCTGCACTGAACATATACATACAACGGTCATATGTATAATCCATATAGTTCATAGTCATTTCAATTGGCGTTCCGGAACAGGTACTTAAATGAGGATAGGTTGGGCATCCGCCATTTGACGTATTATGTACAGGAGTATCATTTACAAAATCATTACCACATGTTTGATCACCCCAAATATGACGGAGGTTCAGCCAGTGACCCACTTCATGGGTAGCTGTGCGGCCAAGATTGTAATTGGCAAATAATGAATAGCCAGTGCCTCTTCCTGTACAGTTATTATCCAACACAACACCATCAGTTGCGGCAGGTCCGCCGGGGAACTGAGCATATCCTAAAATGCTGTTGGAAAGATTACAAACCCAAATGTTGAGTTTGGTAGTGGATGAAGTTGGGTCAATTCCACCCCTGGAACTACGTTTTACATCGTCATTGGTTCTCCAGCTTGTTTTCGTTGTTGATTTCCTTGTTAAACCGGTAGCAGGATCCCATGTAAATTTAATTTTAATAGGACCGGCAACCACGCCAGCGAAAACAGTGGTACTGATGTTGTTACGATCAGCATTGGTATAACCAAAGTCTTCGTTCAAAACATCTACCTGGGATTGCAATTGTGCGTTGGAAACATTTTCTGCAGAAGTTTTGTACACCACGTTAAAGTGGATTGGAATCTCAATGGTGCCATCAGCTAACAATTTATACGCCGATGGATTTTGAATGTACTTCTTTGTGAACGATTCCAATTCCTCAAGCCTTGCCCTGCGGTTGGGATCGGCCTGCATTTGTTCTTCCAAAACTTCATGTGAAGCACATACACGTGATGCTTCCAGTACGGTTTCATTTTCGGGTTCGGCAATTACCTGCTGCTCTTTCGATGTGTTTTTGTTACATGCCGCTAACATAACAATACCGAAAGCCGCAATAAGCGAAAGTTTTCTCATGATTAATAAAATGGTTTAGGTTGAAAAAAATGACAGGTGAATTTAACAGAATTGTACTAACAGCCATAAGGCTGTCGGATTTTTATTTTTGAAACAAGGCTGCAAAATCTTAACTAAGGGCTATCCTGTTTGAGGTAGGTTCTGTTTTTTGAAGCCTGCGTATGTTGCGATGCATGATCCAAAACCAAAGCGGTGGAATATGTGCCAACAGCATCATGCCTGGATACCCTGTGTGCATTTGAGGCGAATCATCATGATGACGTAATACTTGATATTTACGGCTGGCCATATAATGATGATCACTGTGGCGGCTCAATTCAAATAACATGAGACGACCAATCACATGATTGCTGTTCCAGCTATGATGCGGCATAGTACGTTCATACAAACCACTTTCTTTCTTTTGCCTGCTTAAGCCATAATGTTCAATATAATTTACACATTCCAGCAAAAGAATACCCATGAATGCTGCTGCGAGGTAATACAGCAGGACTGTTGCGTTAAAAACAAAATAAATCAATACAATAAAGAACAGTTGTAATAACTGAGCCTGCAGCATTTCATTTTGCAATATGTTTTTACCTTTTTTCTTTACCTCTTCATTCGCAATTTTCCAGGCGCTGATATAACTAAAGATAATAGTGCGTGGATAAAATGCAAATACACTTTCATTCAAGCGGGCACTGCTGGGATCTTCATGCGTGGCTACATTTTTATGATGCCCTTTATTGTGTTCGATAAAAAAATGAATGTATTGAGAGGTAAGCAGCAGTGCTTTGGCCATCCATTGCTCGGCTTTATTTACACGATGTCCCAACTCATGTGCTACATTAATGCCGAATACACCACATAATAAACCCATCGTTAAAATTCTTCCTGTAATATCGATCCATGTTAAACCGGGCTGCTGAAAGGAAATTAAAAACTGGAAAAGCAAAAAATATTGAATCGGAACGATCGCATACAGGATGTAATCGTAGGTTTTATCAGCTTTTGCCAGTTCTTCTTCAGCTACTGAAAGATTGCTTTCTCTTGGTTTCAGGAATAATTCAATAAATGGAATCAATCCAAAACCGTATAGAACAGATACAAATGTTAAGAAACCTGTTTTTTGGAAGGCAAAATAGGCTCCAACAAAAAGAAGAAACGGACTGATATATTTGAAGGGTCGAATTCCCATTTCCTAAAGGTAAATCCCCCGTCAGATTTGCTAAAATAATTTTAGTGCAAACGAATTTTCACATTTTTTTCGTTTACCATTAAACTTTTGACCTCGTCAAAGGTCTGAATTACTGAAACTTTAAAGTATGCCGGCATCCCTTCAACTTAAAAACCAGCATTTGCTGTGGCGGGCAGGTTTTGGCCCCGCAGTAGAGCAATGGAACGATCTCTCTAAAACATCTCCTCAAAAATTATACGATGCCCTGGAAAAGGCAAGCCGTAAAGAGCCGATGCCTTTAAAGGTAGCCACCAATTTTGTGGATGGTTTAATGAATGGCATTGATGGTGTACGGCGTACAGAACTGACGCAGGAACAACGTCAGCAACTTCAAAAGAAATCAAGAGAAGAAATACGCAACATCAATCTTGAGTGGCTGGATGAAATGGTGAACAGTGAACAGCAGTTGCGTGAAAAAATGGCTTTCTTCTGGCATGGGCATTTTGCATGCCGTAATCTCAATGCCTTATATCAGCAGGATCTCATCAACATCATTCGCCGCAATGCATTGGGCAATTTCGGTACCATGTTAAAAGAAGTAAGCCGCAGTGCAGCCATGCTTGCATTTCTCAACAATCAGCAAAACCGTAAGCAAAAACCCAATGAAAATTTTGCACGTGAGGTAATGGAGTTGTTTACCATGGGCAGGGGTAATTATACGGAGAAAGATATTAAAGAAGCAGCACGTGCTTTTACAGGGTGGCAGTTCAAACTCAATGGTGAGTTTGTTTTTCGTCCCCAGTTGCATGATGAAGGTGTGAAAACAGTGCTTGGTAAAACAGGAAACTTTGATGGGGATGATGTACTCGATATTTTATTGAAGCAAAAACAAACCGCTGTTTATCTCACCCGTAAACTGTACCGGTTTTTTGTGAATGAAGAGGTTGATGAACAAAAAGTAAATCAACTGGCTGATGGTTTTTATAACAGCAATTATGACATCAGTAAATTCATGCGAAACATATTTACTGCTGATTGGTTTTATGAAGAGAAAAACATCGGCACAAAGATCAAATCACCCATTGAATTGATGGCAGGCATTCGCCGCAGTTTACCTATGGAGATCGCAATGCCTGAAGCACAGTTGTATTTACAAAAAGTGTTAGGACAAATTTTGTTCTATCCGCCCAATGTTGCCGGTTGGCCCGGTGGTAAGAACTGGATCGATAGTTCCAGCTTAATGTTTCGTATGCGGTTGCCTCAAATTGTAGCAATGAAAGAAAGCTTTTCCATCAAAGCAAAGGCAGATGATGACCAGGACATGGGTCGCATGGAAGAAAAAATGCAGCAACAAAATCGGCGAATTGCAGGACGCATCATTGAAACAACCATTCGATGGGAATTGCCTTACCATCAATTGCAAAAAACAGCAAGAGAAAGTTTATTAACAACCATGGCATCTGTTCTCTGGCAAACGGATGTTTCAAAGATGAACAAAGTGCTGGTTGAAAAATTTATAGATGCCGGCAGCAGGGAACGATACATTCAAACAGGCATTATTCACCTGATGTGTACACCTGAATACCAACTATGTTAAGTACGAACTACGAGATGCGAAGTACATTTTGCCATGGAAGTACTTCTTACTTTGTACCTCGTACTTCCAAATAACTCTTTAAATATTTTTTATGTTGATCAAACGTAAAGGTTTCATTCAAATAGGTTCACTGGCTACGGCTTCTGTGTTTGTTCCTAAATTTTTAAAAGCATTTGAAACACCTGCTGCAGTACCGCAGGGAAACAAAGTAGTAGTGATCATTCAACTGAGTGGCGGTAATGATGGGTTGAATACAGTGATCCCTTTCCGTAATGACTTGTATTATAAAAATCGTCCCCGGCTTGGTATTCAAAAGACAGCCGCCTTACAGTTGACCGATGAAGCGGGTTTGCATCCGTCACTTACAGCGTTTAAGGAGTTGTACGACGATGGTAGTTTAGGAATTTTCAACAGTGTTGGTTATCCCAATCCTGATAAAAGTCATTTCCGCAGTATGGATATATGGCATACTGCCAGCAAAAGCACTGACTATTGGAATACCGGCTGGATAGGCCGTTACTTAGATGCACAATGTGCAGGATGTGATAAGCCAACACAGGCTTTGGAGATAGACGATGTATTAAGCCTGGCACTAAAAGGTGAAAACATGAAAGGCTTGGCGTTGGAAGATCCCAAACGATTGTACAACACCAGCCAGGAAAAATATTTTAAGGAAATACTGGCCAATCATCAACAGGCTGGTCATGAGCAGCCCGTTGAATACTTGTATAAAACCATGGCGGAAACCATTTCCAGTGCTGATTACATTTTCAAACAAAGCAAACAAAGACCATCGGCAGAAACTTATCCTGATACAGAACTGGGAAAAGGATTAAAAACCATTGCTTCACTCATCTTTAGTGAGATCAACACCAAAGTGTATTACATTTCTCTGGGCAGTTTTGATACACATATTAACCAGGAGAACCAGCAAAGAAGATTGTTTAACGAACTGAACGATGCTGTAAAATCTTTCGTAAAAGATCTCAAGGCCAATAACCGGTTTAATGATGTATTACTTTTTTCTTTTTCGGAATTCGGAAGAAGGGTAGCACAAAATGCAAGTGGCGGAACAGATCACGGTAAAGCCAACAATATGTTTTTTGTAAGCGGTGCTTTACAACAAAAAGGGATTTACAATCCACTTCCGGATCTCAATACATTGGATGATGGGGATCTTCAGTTTCAACTGGATTTTCGTGAAGTATATGCCACGGTTCTTCATAAATGGCTGGGGGCAGATGCTGAGTTGGTATTGAAACAGAAGATGAACATGCTGAATTTCATCTAAAGAAAGCTGCTTTCCGTAAAATTACCATCCGGCCTTTATCGGAAAATTCCTGTTGCTCAAATCATTATTTGTGTTATTTTTGAGCTATCCAATCATTCAAGAAAAGCTAAAGTCCAATGTCTATGGAAGTATCATACTTCTTCCGCAAGCCGAGGGTCAATGCGTTCAGCATTGAAGTTCTCTTCGAAAACATTCAGCAGAAAATTTCTAATCAAAGCAGTTTCAGCACTAAAAGAGCTGAAGTTCCTTCTATTCATAATGTAGCCGCCAATATTTGGGCGGCAGGCAGTAAGCAATCCGCTGTAAATCATATTACGGGGGATATCCATTATGTGGCATTGGGTATGAGAAAGCGTAACACGGTGCTCACTATTCATGATTGTGTGTTCTTGACCAAGTATAGCAAATGGAATTTAAAATACTGGCTCTTTAAGTTTTTCTGGTATCAGTTACCCATGATGCGTGCCAACACCATCACGGTAATCAGCGAAAAAACAAAAAGAGAATTAATAAAACTTACCGGTGTTGATGAACATAAAGTAAAAGTGGTTCCTAACTTCTTTGATCCCCGTTTTCAATTCAGTCCCAAAGTGTTCAATACCGAGAATCCACGCATTCTTCAAATTGGAACAAAGGATAACAAGAATCTGCAAAACCTGGCACAGGCATTAAAAGGTTTGCGTTGCGAACTTCATATCGTTGGACAGTTGGATGCTGCTACGAAAGAGGTACTGGAAGCCAACCGTATCAACTACAAAAACTTTGTAAACCTTTCCTTTGAACAATTGAAGCAACAATACCTGGAGTGTGATATGGTTGCCTTTGTTTCAACGTATGAAGGTTTTGGTTTACCTATTCTGGAAGCATGTGCTGTTGGTCGTCCTTTGGTAACCAGCCGTATTTCACCAATGGATGAAATTGCGGATGATGCAGCCTGCAAAGTAAACCCATGGAATGTACTGGACATTCGCCGTGGTATCACCAAAGTGATTGAAGATGCTGAGTACCGTGATCAACTCATTAATAATGGCTGGAAAATGCGTTACCGTTACAGTATTGAAAATATTACTTATCAATATGCTGATATTTACCAGCATATAGCTGCACAACCGGCGCCTGTATTTTCATTACTGCGCCCTGCAAAAGCAGCGGCTTCCTTTTTTGGTCTTGTATAATGAAAACAAACTGCTTACTAACCCGTTCTGCATAGTTGTTTGAAAATAGAAAGTCCCGCTCAATGGCGGGACTTCTTATTTACGTTTGATCTGGTTTGTCATTATTCTTTCAACGTATCGGTTTTCTTGATCCCGATCCTGTACAACACATAACCCATGAATACAAAGAATAAAGTACCAAGAAGAAAATAACCATTGGTGCCCAGCATATCTGTAAGGCCATGTTCTGCATTGATCTTTCCAAGAGCAGTGGTTACACCATCGTTCACAGAAAGTAATGCTACTAATACCCCCGCTAAGGCACCGCCTGCAACCAGCCCTGTTGCAAACAAATTACCTTTTCCAAGATCTTCTTCTTCAGCAGATATTTCTTCACCACTTTTCTTTTTCTTCATATCTACCAAACCACGGATAGCACCACCTGCAAAAATGGGGAGCGTGGTTGATAATGGTAAATACAAACCAACAGCAAAACTTAATGACTTAATGCCGCACAACTCCATAGTAATGGCAATGAACACACCTACCAATACAAACTGCCAGTCAAGATTGAATGAAAGAATTCCTTTGATGAGTGTTGCCATCAAAGTTCCCTGAGGAGCAGGGTATTTATCTGTACCAATTGCATGTGTGATGCCCTGGCTTACCATTTCAGCAGTTGGTGTATCCAAAATTTTGATAGTAGCACCAATAGCAATGGACGAAACAACTGCACCAACAAATAATGCCAACTGTTGATACTTGGGTGTAGCACCAACAATATATCCCGTTTTTAAATCTTGTGATGTTGCACCCGCATTCGCAGCAGCAATACAGATCATGCCACCAACAACGAGAGCCATGGGTTCAAATACTTTACCCGTCCAGCCTACAGCAATAAAGATCAAACAGGTTCCCATTAAAGTTGCAATGGTCATACCACTGATGGGATTATTGCTGGAGCCGATCAAACCAACGATGCGTGATGAAACGGTGACGAAGAAAGCACCAAAGATCACCACCAGTAAACCCAATAATAATTTACTGCCTATACTGTCACCAGGAACTTGTGGCAATACGGCCATCAAAATAATGAGTGCCAAACTTCCAAATCCAACTACTTTAATATTCAGATCACGCTCTGTTCTTTTTACACTTACCTGACCACCTTCCTGTGTTTTCAAAGATTGAATACTTCCTTTAAAAGAGGAGATGATGGTAGGAATGGTTTTGATCAATGTAATAAAACCACCTGCAGCAACAGCACCCGCACCAATTTGACGAATGTATGCACGATAGATAGCTGTTGAATAATCAGCGAATGTATGTGCAACCGGATCCCAGCCACCGGGCCCGCCAGTCTTATCTAATCCTCCCAAATAACCCAGCTTCACCAATTGTGCAGCAATCACATCTGGTGGTACCAAAGATGCAAGCAAGGGTGTAATTGCAAACCATGCTATCACACCACCGGCCACCAGCACACCACTGATCTTTGGTCCAATGATGTAACCAACACCCATATATTCAGGTGTGATCTCACCACTCACTTTGGCAGATGGGAAAAATTTATTCACCTGCTTGGTCATCCAGAATGGAGTTTCTGCAATAACGTGTACGATCTTTTGAAGAATAGCATACGCAAAGGCAAACCCCAAACCCATGAACGCTGTTTTAGCAAAATCACCACCACGTTCACCTGCTTTTAATACACTGGCACAAGCTGTTCCTTCAGGATAAGGAAGCGTACCATGTTCTTTTACAATTAATGAACGACGCAAAGGAATCATCATCAATGTTCCCAGGATACCACCAAAAATGGCAAGTGTAAGAATGGTGAAATAGTTAAAAAAATCAGCACTGTTCTTTTCACTCAAAAACAAAAAGCCGGGCAATGTAAATACCACACCTGCAGCAATACTTTCACCGGCACTGCCTGTTGTTTGAATGATGTTGTTTTCAAGAATCGTTGTTTTCAAAAACCTTCTTCCAAGTGTAATGGCCAGTACAGCAATGGGAATGGAAGCACTGACTGTTAAACCTGCTTTTAATGCGAGGTAAACGGTAGCAGCACCAAAAATGATCCCGAAAGCAGCACCTACCAATACACTTTTAATGGTGAACTCGGCCATCTTGCTTTCATCCGGTACAAAGGGTTGAAATTTTTGTTGAGACATATGGCAGTTGAATTTAGATTGAGTAAGATAATGAAACTTTATGCGATGAGTTCTTTATGTAATTCCATGCATCATTTTTTGCAGCTTTTTGGAAAGCAGTAAAAGAATAAGACCTGCTATTCCTCCCATCACCACAAATAACATAAAGAAGTCATATAGATTGGTCATTTGATAACCAAGGAAATTAGTTGTCTTTCCTGCTTCAGGATATAAAGCAGCTAATACACCAGCCATTTTGTTACCACCTGCATTTCCAAGGAACCAAACAGCCATTAATAGAGAAGCGTATTTGAGTGGTGATAATTTATTGAAGAGTGACAGACCAATAGGAGATAAACAAAGCTCACCCCATGTGTGTAACAGGTACAAACCTGTTAACCAGATCATACTTACTTTTTGAGTGGCAGCACTTTTCACGCCAAATGCGATCCATAAAAAACCAAGTGCTAGTAAGATCAAACCAATACCCATCTTTGAAGGAGTAGCCGGCTGGTTTTTTCCCATCTTTAGCCACAGCCATGCAAATGCCGGAGCAAAAATGATAATGAAGGCAGCATTGAACGATTGAAAATAACTCGGCGGCATATTGTATGAACCAAAAAGATTCAGGTTGGTTTGCTGTTCGGCAAATACTGCCAGCGAAGCACCTGTTTGTTCATACGCTCCCCAAAAGAACACTACAAAGAAGGCAATGATCACCATTACCCAAATGCGTTGACGTTCCTGTGCGTTTAAACTCTTATCAGAAAGAATATAATAGATGATGAAAACAAAACTGGCAATGATGAGGTAAAACAGGTAATTGATTCGTGTATCAAGATAGATAACACCAATCATTAATGCTGCAAACACCAGCATGCCAAAAATAATGAACAGGGGGTTATGCCATATTTTGGATGGTACTTGTACACCTGATGAAGTTAAACCGGTAGCAGGATCCACATCGCCATTATGCCCGGGAGGCAAACCCAAAATTTTTCCTTCTGGTGAAAGAACATATTTATCATGAAACAACTTTTGAATCAATACGCTCAAAAGCATACCCACACCGGCAATTAAAAATGCCCATTTAAAATCGGCAATATTGCCTGTGTTTCCAAATGTGCCGCAAAGAATGGGGCCAATGGTAGCACCAAGGTTAATACCCATGTAAAAAATGGTATAAGCAGGGTCAACACGCAGGTCACCTTTGGGATAAAGCTGTCCCACCAATGATGAGATATTGGCTTTGAAAAAACCATTACCTGCGATCATAAAACCAAGTCCCGAAAAGAAAAGAATGGTTGCCAGATCTCTAGATGAGTCGTAGATAGAGGCACAAACAAATAAGATCAACTCACTAAAAGCCATGACCAATCCACCAACCAAAATTGACCGTTTGTTTCCCCAATACCTGTCGGCAATAAAACCACCAACAAGCGGTGTGAGATAAAGAAGGCTGATATAACTCCCATAAAGATTGGATGCAAAATCAAGTTTGAAGAGCAGGGCCTGTGTCATGAAATAAAGGAGGATGGCCCGCATGCCATAGTAATTAAAACGCTCCCACATTTCCGTTGCAAACAATACATAAAGACCCTTTGGATGCCCCTTCTGGGGAAAGGATTGACTCATACAATAGTTTTAGGTTTTTGTAAGTAGAACGACCGAAAGTAAGCAAAACCAATTTATCCGCATCAGGGCTGTAACAGATGTTTATAAACGGTTGAACTATTTGGTGCTGCAATCTGTAATTTGCAACCCACAATCAATAGCTGAATGAATATCCTGCTGCTTGGCTCTGGCGGCCGTGAACATGCACTGGCCTGGAAGATCTCTCAAAGTTCACTCTGTACAAATTTATTTATTGCTCCCGGCAATACAGGCACAGCATTATGCGGCACCAATGTTCCTGTAAAAGTTGATAAAGATTTTAAACCACTGGAAGATTTTTGTCGTAGCAACAATGTTCATATGATCATTGTGGGGCCGGAAGATCCGTTGGTAAATGGTGTTTATGATTATTTCAAAGCAGCCAATATGGCTAATCCGTTTGGTGGGGGTTGGCTGGGTGTGATTGGCCCCAGTGCCTATGCTGCTCAGTTGGAAGGCAGTAAGGCTTTTGCCAAAGAATTCATGCTACGTCACCAAATTCCGACAGCGAACTATAAAGAATTTACTGCAGAAAATTTTGAAGAAGGAAAAAACTATGTGCTCAGCCATTCACTTCCAATTGTACTGAAAGCAGATGGTTTGGCTGCAGGTAAAGGCGTGATCATTTGTCATAATCATATTGAAGCTGTTACAGAATATGAAATGATGATCCAGCATTCCAAGTTTGGAGAAGCCGGTAAAAAAGTGGTGGTGGAAGAATTCCTGTCCGGTATTGAAATGAGTGCCTTTGTACTTACAGATGGGAAGGATTTTGTAGTACTGCCGGAAGCCAAAGATTACAAGCGAATTGGTGAAGGTGATACAGGTTTGAACACGGGAGGTATGGGAGCTGTAAGCCCAGTGCCATTTGCTGACGAAGCTTTTATGGCCAAAGTAATGGAGAGAGTCATCGAGCCAACCATCAGCGGGCTTGAAAAGGAAAGGATTGAGTATAAAGGTTTTGTGTTCTTTGGATTGATAAAAGTAGGCGATGAACCATTTGTGATTGAATACAACTGCCGTATGGGCGATCCCGAAACAGAAGTAGTGATGCCACGCCTGAAAACTGATCTCGTGGAGCTGTTAGTAGCCACAGCCAAAGGTGAGCTGAAAGAGGCTAAGGTGGAGCAAGATCCACGTTTTGCCGTAACAGTCGTAGCTGTAAGTGGCGGTTATCCCGGCAATTTTGCCAAAGGCTACGAAATTGAAGGGCTTGATGAAAAAACAGGAGACTCCTTGGTTTTTCATGCGGGCACCACAATTGAAAATGACAAAATCGTAACCAATGGCGGCAGAGTTCTGACAGTAACATCCTTCGGTCAATCAGTAGGCGAAGCAGCGGATTATTCGAAGTATGTTTTAGAAGGGATTCGCTTTAAAAAAATGTATTTCAGAAAAGATATTGGATGGGAGTTTGAATGAGTACGTTGTTATCGCCAACTTTTTTCTAAGTGATACCCTCATGAACCGGCTACTGTTTGCATTTAGTTTTTTATTGAGAAAATAACGGCTTGCAACAATTCTGTTGCTCAAAAAAAATCTTTAAAAATCTTTTACTGGCAGGGTTTTCGCTTTGTTATTTCAAATTATTTCACCCACATTTGCAATAACAAATCCAAACTTAATTTTCCACTATACAAATGGGACTTTTCAACTTCTTTACACAAGACATTGCCATTGATCTTGGCACTGCTAACACCCTCATTATTCACAACGATGAAATTGTAGTTAACGAACCATCCATCGTGGCGTTAGACCGCAATAATCCCAAGAATGTTTTGGCTGTTGGTAAGAAGGCTTTGATGATGCATGAAAAAACACATGAAAGCATCCGCACCGTTCGTCCGTTGAAAGATGGTGTAATTGCCGATTTCAATGCAGCGGAGTTGATGATCCGGGAACTCATCAAACTCGTGTATAACAAAAAGCCATTATTCGCTCCCAAATGGCGAATGATGATCTGTATACCCAGCAGCATCACAGAAGTAGAAAAGCGTGCTGTTCGTGACAGTGCCGAACAGGCAGGTGCACAGGAAGTATATCTTTTGCATGAACCCATGGCGGCGGCTCTTGGTATTGGTATTGATGTAGAAGAACCTGTAGGTAATATGATCGTTGATATTGGTGGTGGAACTACCGGTATTACAGTGATCGCTTTGGCAGGTATTGTGTGTGACCAAAGTATTCGTATTGCAGGTGATGAATTCACGGCTGATATCATGGAAGCGCTGCGCCGCTATCATAGTTTGTTGATTGGTGAACGCACAGCCGAACAGATCAAAATACAGATCGGAAGTGCTATGAAAGATCTGGATAACCCACCGGACGATATTCCGGTGAATGGTCGTGATCTTGTAACCGGTATTCCCAAACAGATCATGGTGAGTTACCAGGAAATTGCTGAGGCTTTGGATAAAAGTATTTTCAAAATTGAAGAAGCTATTCTCAAAGCTTTGGAAATGACACCCCCTGAATTGGCGGCCGATATTTATCGTCGTGGTATATACATTACCGGCGGTGGTGCATTACTTCGTGGGCTTGACAAGCGTTTGACTTCAAAGATCAAATTGCCTGTTCATATTGCTGATGATCCGTTGAAGAGCGTGGTACGTGGTACAGGTATTGCTTTAAAAAATTATAATCGTTATCCTTTTGTAATGCGTAACTGATAACGAATGGTTTAATAGTTGAAGGGTTTAAGGGTTCTTTAAAATTTCAACTTAACTCTGAAACCTTTAAACCTTTAAACTTTGCCAACCTTTCAAACCTTTCAACGAAAATTTTGTGCGAAATCTTTTCGCTTTTATCCGCAGGTATTCCGTGTTGCTCTTTTTCCTGGTGTTGGAAATAGTGTGCATCAGTCTTCTCGTTAGTTATAATAAATTTCACCAGGCAGCTTATATGGATGCAGCAGGTGAGATCACCGGTAGCATCCAAACACAATATGCCGGAGTAGAGCATTACTTTAATCTAAAAAAAGAGAATGCTGATCTGAGACGGAAGCTCAATGAATTGCAGAACCGTCTGCCTGAAAATTTCCAGGGAGCAGATACTTCTCAAAGAATAATGACAGATTCTATTCCTGCAGATACAACCGGTGAGCTTCGCCGTTATTTATACATGGATGCATTGGTGGTAAACAACAGCATTTCTCTTCCTAACAACTATATTACGTTGCATCGTGGCAGCAAGCAGGGGGTAGAACCCAAAATGGTGGTAGTGGGGCCTAATGGAGTTGTTGGAGTGGTGCTGGATGTAACCGAAAATTTCTCAACGGTCATGAGTATGCTGCATAAACAAAGCCGTATCAGTGCCCGTTTGAAAAAAACAGGAGAAAGCGGCCGTATTGAATGGGATGGTGTAACGCCTAATCGTGTGCAACTGAGAGATATACCCAAGAGCGTAAAACTCAATAATGGTGATACCGTATTAACCAGCCAGTATTCTGATTTCCCTTCGGGTATCATGATTGGTATTGTTGAGAAGATCGTTCCTGAACAAAGCAGTAATAATTATTTGATACAGGTAAGAACTTCCACTGATTTCAGCCGCCTGCAAAATGTTTTTGTTGTAAAGAATTTGCAGCGTAATGAACAAAAGGAATTGGAACAAAGGCTTCAGCAAAAAAAGAAATGAGCAGCTTATTACGATATATCATCCGTTTTGTATTGCTGATACTGGTGCAGGTATTTGTGCTCAACCAAATACCACCATTGCATCAATACTTCACACCATTGCTCTATTACATTTTTATTTTGTGGCTGCCTTTTAGCATTGGCCGTACCCAGCTGTTGATCGTTTCATTCATTACAGGGCTGGCATTGGATTTCTTTACCAAAACTCCCGGCATGCATGCAGCTGCCTGTGTGCTGGTAGGTTATATCCGTCCTTTCATCATCAACATTATCGTACCGCAGCAGGGAGTGGAATTCAATTACAGGGAGCCAAGTGCCATCAGTCTTGGCAATATTCAGTATATGATCTATGTAGTAGTGCTTACATTGTTTCATCATGTTATGCTTTTCAGTATCCAGGCATTTCAGTTTGGAAACATTGTTTATCTTCTTTTTAAGACTTTAGGTGCTTCGCTCATCAGTTTATTGCTGATATTAGTAGTGGAAATTATTTTCATGCGCAAACAAAAATTCATCACCAATACCTGATTCACTGTTTCTGAAAAACCAATAAGGCTATGGCCGTTTTCAATCAATCAAGACAGGTTACCATTCAGTTGATATTTGCCGTGGTATTTGGCATTATGCTCATACGTCTTGCCACCTTGCAATTGCTTACCAGCAAGTATGATAAGCTGGCAACAGACCAGGCCATTCTCCGCAAAGTGGTGTATCCCAGCCGTGGCATTATTTTCGACCGTAAAGGCAAGGCCATTTTAGATAATAAGACCATGTACGATCTGATGGTAACACCGTCTCAATTGCGTGGTGCGAAAATTGATACTGTTTCTCTCTGTCAAATTTTGGGAATTGATACTGCTGAGTTTAACAAACGGATTGTTACTGCCATCATCAAAAATACAAGAAACCGTCCGTCAGCATTTGAAGCATTGCTCAGCCCTGAAAAATATGCACGTATTAATGAGAATTTATTTCGTTTTCAACCCGCTTTCTTTTTACAGGAGCGACCCATTCGTGGGTATCCGTTCAAAGCGGCTGCTCATATTTTAGGTTATGTTGGTGAAGTGGATAGTGCCATGCTCAAGCGTTCCAACTTCTTTTATCAAATGGGTGATTATGCGGGCAGAACAGGTTTGGAAAATTATTATGAAACCGTGCTGATGGGTCAGCGTGGTATTCAATACATACTTAGAGATAATTTTAACCGTCCTATTGGTCCTTATGAAAACGGGCAATTTGATACTGCTTCCACCGCAGGGCGTCATCTCAACACGTATATTGATATTGAAGTACAACAGTTGGCTGAAAAATTATTGAGTAATAAAGTAGGCAGTGTCGTTGCCATTGAACCAAAGACAGGTGGCATTATCGCTATGGCCACCGGACCCACATTTGATCCTAATGAATTAACGGGTCCTGAATCACGAAAGAATTTTAATCGTTTATTCCTCGATCCTGCTTCGCCTATGCTCAACCGTGGTATGCAGGGGATGTATCCTCCGGGTTCTACCTTTAAACCATTAGGTGCTTTGGTGGCGTTAGATGAAGGATTGATCACACCTTCTTTTGGTTATTCATGTTTTGGACGTTATGGTCCCTGCGGTCGTCCTGCATGTACACATTCCAATGCAGGGCATGCGGCAAATCTGAGTTTATCCATTGCCAACTCCTGTAACTCATATTATGCACATGTGTTTCGCATGGCGGTTGATAATTCCCAGCTTGGAAATGTGGAGTTGGGTATTCACAAGTGGAAAGAGTACATGAGCGGGTTTGGATTGGGACACAGAATTGGTATTGATTTGCCCGGTGAAAAAGGTGGATTTATCCCTGATAGTAATTGGTATAATAAGATATTCAGAAAGGGAGGCTGGAATTCCTGCACCATCGCTTCATTGGGAATTGGCCAGGGTGAAATACAGGCTACACCTCTGCAAATGGCCAATGCCATCTGTTTAATAGCCAATAAGGGATGGTATTACATTCCTCATTTTGTAAAGTCCATTGATGGTGAAACAAAAGAAGACACCATTCTTAATAAATACCGTGAAAAAATTACACCGCTGCATATCCCTGACGATTATTATAATGCAGTAATTGATGGTATGGAAATGGTGGTTACCAACGGTACAGCACGCAATGCAAAAATTGACGGATATAACGTGTGTGCAAAAACAGGAACGGTTGAGAATTATTTCCGGAAAGTAAAGCAAAAGGATCACTCCTTTTTTGTGGCTTTTGCACCTAAGGAAGACCCGAAGATTGCTGTTTGCGTTGTAGTGGAGAACGGAGGTTTTGGTGCCACATGGGCTGCTCCTATTGCTTCGCTCATCATGGAAAAGTTTTTAACCGATTCCATTGCGGGTGATAAACGCAAAGCAGAAGTAGAACGAATTGCCAATGCATCCATCATTCCTTCACGTATACAATATGAACGCTTCAAAAGAGATTCTATCAAACAGGTAAAAGATTCTTTGCTGCGTATAAAACTGGAACGTGAACAACAGGCAAGAATTGACAGTGCCAATACCGTACTGCTGATGGAAGAGTTTCCGAATATACCTGTTCGTATTCCCGCCGATGAAAAACAATCTCATCAGTCTTCCACGGTATTTGTATTTGATAACAGGAGGTATTTTAAACCTTGGTATGAAAAAAGCATAACAGCATGAACAAACCTGAAAAAATAGGAGGTGGTGTTGATTCACGAATGGTGCTGTTGTACTATTTGCTGGTGATCATAGGTTTTATCGCCATTTTTTCAGTGGAGTACCGGAGCGGTGATTCATTTATTCAATCATTAATGGAGCTGAAAAAAAGTTATGCCAAGCAGTTGCTTTTTATCGGCATCAGCTCCATGGTGGCACTGTTTATTTTGCTTATTGATAGTAAGTTTTTTACAACCGTTGCCAATCTGCTCTACTTCTTCGGCATTTTACTGATGCTGCTCACGTTTGTAATCGGTAAAGACATTTCGGGTTCCAAATCATGGATTGCCCTGGGAGGCGGTTTTAATTTACAACCTGCTGAGTTATGTAAAGTATTTACTGCCTTGGCATTGGCCAAATATTTAAGCAGACAGGATACAGAATTTACAAATCTCAGATCCCATCTCATCGCAATGGGAATTACATTGCTGCCGGCATTACTTTCTGTTGCACAAAAAGAAACTGGATTAGCCTTGGTCTATTTCTCATTCTTTCTGGTGATGTATCGTGAAGGGTTACCGCCCATTTATCTCATACTCGGCTTTTCAATCATTGTGTTATTTGTAACTGCTATTGTACTGAACATGCTTTCATACAGCATTATGATTGCTGTTATTTGTTGTGCGGCTTCCTATATGATGTGGCGGCAAATAAAACGTAATTTTTTTCTGCTGATTCTTGTAGTTTTTGCAGGTGCTGTTACAATTGGCTTCAAATATTTTGTTGACAATATTGTGTTTGATAAAATTATGAAGCCCTACCAGGCCGAACGTGTGCTGAATCTCTTCGGTAAAAATTATGAACCAAAAAGTCCTGAACGTATTGCACAGTTTGAAAGTGATAAAGCAAAGGGCAAGAAAAAAGATTATACGTACAATGTTAAGCAATCAAAAATAGCTATCGGTTCAGGCGGATTGATGGGAAAAGGGTTTTTGAAAGGTGTAACCACACAAGGTGATTTTGTTCCGGAACAAAGCACTGATTTTATTTTTACTGCTATCGGTGAAAGTTTTGGTTTCTGGGGAAGTGCATTGCTGCTCATTATTTACTTCCTGCTGCTCATGCGTATCATTACCATTGCAGAACGGCAGCGAAGTACGTTTAGCCGGGTGTATGCTTATAGTGTGGCCAGTATCCTGTTCTTTCATGTGTTCATCAATATCTGTATGACCATTGGATTGATGCCGGTGATTGGTATCACCCTTCCATTGCTCAGCTATGGCGGTTCCTCTATTGTTACCTTTACCATCCTCATTTTTATCTTGTTGCGGTTTGATGCCAACCGCCAAATGGTACTGCGGTAAACTTTTTTACAGGTTCAGCTGTTTACTATTATAATCTATATTACATGAAGAAGTTCCTTTGCACTTTTATGCTTCCTGCGTTACTGGAAGAGAGTTTCTGGGAACAAATTCCCAGCCATCGCAAGTACATCAACGCTCAAATGGAAGCGGAGAAAATTGTCACCTACTCCGTAAATCAAAGCCGCAGCCGTGGATGGGTAGTGCTCAATACGGAAACAGAGGCTGAAGCAAGAAGGATCATTGAACGGTTCCCCATTCGCCGTTTCATCCACTTTGAAATGGAAGAATTATTCATTTTTGATTCTATGATCGGGGCGCCCAGGCTGGTATTGAATTAATCTCAACGAATCAACAGGTTTATCCCCTCCCAGGAGTGGCGTTCGCAACTCAGGTAATCAGGATGCATAAATGGGGTGGGTTTATAGCTTCTTCTTACGGATATTTGCATCATGAAAATTATCCCTCTCTCGGAAGGTAGCTTTACCGTAGATGCCACTAAAAAATTTGTCCCCTTTGATGATAAAAAAGATGATTTAAAAAGTCGCCCCCCGGGCAGTTTGCTGGTGGAGGTGCAACCTTTCGCTATTATTACTTCTAAAGATATATTGGTGCTGGATGCGGGTTTGGGTTTTACTAATCCTGACGGTACTTTACAAATTCATCAAAACTTAATCGATGCAGGCATCAACCCATTGGATGTAACCAAAGTATTGATGAGTCATTTGCATAAAGATCACGCAGGTGGTGTGAGTAAAGAAGATGCCATTCTTCAAAAGCGATTTTTAAGTTTCCCCAATGCTACCTATGTGGTAAACAAACAGGAACTTGAAATTGCAGTAAGCAAACTTTCCAAATCCTATGTAATGGAGGACATCACTGCATTAACAGAAACAGATAAATTACAATTAGTAGAAAGTACAGGAGATATTGACGGTTACATTCATTACGAATGGACAGGTGCACACAGCCCATGGCACCAGGCATTCTGGATCAAAGAAAATAATGAAACTGTTTTCTTTGGTGGTGATGTAGCACCACAACTCATGCAAATGAAAACAAAGTATGTAACCAAGTATGACTTTGATGGGAAACTGGCAGCTGATTTAAGAATGAAATGGTGGAAGCTGGGTCATGAAGAAGGATGGACATTCTTATTCTATCATGATATTAAAACACCGGTGTATAAAGCCGCTAATAACTAAACAGAACCAATACCTAATTTTTCAACGGCTACCTGTGCAGCAATCTGGCTGGCATCTTTTTTATTGAATGCTTTGCCTTCGGCGATGGTTTCACCATCCACCACAGCACCAATGGTGAATAAGCGCCGGCCATTTTCAATACGCTCATCCAGTGTTTCAAACTCTAATGCCTTGCCGTTCTTATTGGCCCAGCCATAGAGTTTGTTTTTATGGTTGATCTCTAATGCTTCCAGATCATCCATGTATAAATGGGGAATAATGATGTTTTTATTGATCCAGCGTTTGGTTTTGTTATATCCGAGATCTAAATAGATAGCACCTAATAAGGCTTCTAATGTATTACCGAATATTTGAGAAATTTTAAGTGAGTTATCACCTTTGTTGTAAAGGGTGATCTTTTTCAAACCCATTTTCAACGCAATATCGTTGAGGGTAGCACGGTTCACCATTTTGCTCCGCATCTCTGTTAAAAAACCTTCGCCTTTATAGGGGTATTTTTTAAAAAGATAATCAGCCACAACAGAACTCAACACAGCATCACCCAAAAACTCCAAACGTTCATTGTTTTGATCGCTTCCTTCTTTAATGGAACGATGGCTGAGGGCTGTTTTGTACAATTGTAAATCACCCGGGCTATAACCCAGTACATTGCGCAGGTTACTTTCAAACTTATTGCTTGCAGGTAATATTTGACGGATCAGATTCCGCATGCTGTAAAATACAAATCCCGGTGATGTTTAAAAGTCACCATTCAAATCTAAATGAAATAAATCAACCAAAAGTTGCATCAACATTTAAACTTATCAACTCTTGTTGAAATTGAAACGAAATGAAGTAAAAAATTATGCTATGTATTTCTTCACGATCACGGATGCATTATGACCACCAAAACCAAACGTATTACTTAATGCTGCACGTACTTCACGTTTTTGTGCCGTATTGAAGGTAAAGTTGAGTTTGGGATCCAGGTCCGGATCATCCGTAAAGTGGTTGATCGTAGGGGGAACCTCATTATGCACCACAGCCATGATACTGGCAATTGCTTCCAGTGCACCGGCAGCACCGAGGCAATGACCGGTCATTGATTTGGTGGAAGAAATATTCAAATTGTATGCATGCTCACCAAAAACACCAAGAATGGCTTTGGTTTCAGCAATATCACCCAAAGGGGTAGATGTGCCATGCACATTGATATAATCAATTTCATCCGGCTTCATGCCTGCATCGGCCAAAGCAGTTTTCATTACATTCAAAGCACCTAATCCTTCAGGATGCGGAGCTGTAATATGATGGGCGTCAGCCGTAGCACCACCGCCGGCAATTTCACAATAGATCCTGGCTCCACGTGCCAGCGCATGTTCCAGTTCTTCCAAAACCAGCATACCGGCACCTTCACCCATTACAAATCCATCCCGGTCTTTATCAAAAGGACGGCTGGCGGTTTTGGGATCATCGTTCCGTTCACTCAGGGCTTTCATGGCATTAAAACCACCTACACCGGCTGCACTTACAACCGCTTCACTTCCACCTGTTAAAATAATATCTGCCTTACCCAGACGAATATTATCAAAGGCATCAATGATAGCGTTGGTAGAAGAGGCACAGGCACTTACAACTGCATAGTTGGGGCCACGCAAACCATGACGCATGGATATTTGCCCTGCGGCAATATCCAGGATCATTTTCGGAATAAAGAAGGGGTTGAAACGGGGTGTGCCGTCGCCCAAGGCAAAATTGCAAACCTCTTCCTGGAAGGTGATCAAACCACCAATCCCACTGGCAAAGATCACCCCGGCACGGTCAACATTGATATTATCCTTGTTAATGCCGGCATCCTTCACCGCCTGGTCGCTTACAATTAAAGCAAACTGGGTAAAGCGGTCAATCTTACGGGCTTCCTTTTTATCAAGGTATTCAGTTGGCTCAAAATCTTTTACCTCGCAGGCAAAGCGTGTTTTGAACTTTGAACAGTCAAATTGCTTGATGAAATCAGCACCCGAAACACCATTAACCAAACCCTCCCAATAAGTATCAAGAGTTTTGCCTAATGGTGTTATGGCACCGATTCCGGTAACTACTACACGTCTTAATTGCATAAGTTGTTGCCTGAAGTAAAGAGGGTTATACCAGCCCCAAGGGCTGATAATAATTACTTAGCGTGTTCTTCCAGATAAGTGATGGCCTGACCAACAGTTGTGATGGTTTCTGCCTGTTCATCGGGGATAGAGATGTTGAACTCCTTTTCAAATTCCATGATAAGTTCAACAGTGTCCAATGAATCAGCCCCTAAATCATTTGTAAAAGATGCTTCGGGATTTACTTCTGATTCTTCAACTCCCAGTTTGTCAACGATGATTTTTTTGACTCTTGCTGCGATGTCTGACATTGTTTTAAAAGTTTGGTTACAGGCTGCAAAAATAGAGGTTTTCTCCAATTAGCAAGGGATTGAACAAAATTGTGGTAACCATAACTTAAGCAGTCATTTTTTTACCTGCTGATGTTAAGCCAACACTTGTTCGTGTTTCGTTAAAAAAATGTATCTTGTTTGCCCCTGAAAGAACCAATTCATATGCCATTAAAACAAATACTTCATGGCTCTGCCGAATATCAGCAAATGATCATGTTGCGGTATGAGATATTGCGTAAACCGCTGGGCCTGGAATTTTCGGAAGAGGACCTGGCAAAAGAAAAAGACGATATTCTTATTGGTGTGTTTGAAGATGACCGGATGCAGGCCTGCTGTGTACTTACCAAAGTGGATGCTGCCACCGTTCGGTTAAGACAAATGGCAGTTAATAAAAACCTGCAGGGAAAAGGTATAGGCGCCACCCTTATGGATTTTGCTGAAAATCTTGCCCGGGATTTTGGATATAAAAAGCTCATTATGCATGCCCGTAAAGTGGCACTTGGTTTTTATGAAAAGCAGGGTTATAAGATTGTAGGCGATGAATTTACAGAAGTAACAATCCCCCATTTTGTAATGGAAAAAAAGCTGGTGTAAACGGGCTGCTCAGTACATCTTCTTTCCAAAACTCAGTAGTAACCCTTAAGGGCATAAAACCCATTTGGTATTGTTCTTGTTTCTTTATGCAGGGCTCTATATTTGGACTGAGATAAAAAAATCCAACGCTATGAAACTAAAACTTAAGTTGATGCTTCTGTTAACAGTAATTGTTATCCTGAGTTCATGTACCAGATCACTTACTCCTTACGAAGCCGCTAACGGAAAGCGCCATAACGGTAAATGTTTACGGGTGAAATAACTAAAACCCTTCACAGGCTGAAGGGTTTTCTTATTTATAAATTTCAATCCAAAGCACGACTCTTCATTCATTTATTATTGTTTGTTCCTGCAATTGTAACTGTAGTGACAGGTGCTGTATAAAGTTTCTGTACTTTGCAGCACCAAAAAGCACAGTTATGCACCGCCTCTATTCGATACTTTTTTTTCTCTTTCTTTTTACTTCCGTTCAAGCTCAGTTGGTAAGTGGCCCTATGCTGGGTATTGTTGAATTAAGAACTGCTAAAGTTTGGGTGGAAGTAAAGCCCGGTTCCTCAGTTACTATTTTATACTGGAAAAAGGGAAATATGAGCAGCTTCAAATCATTGGAGAAAAAAACAAGTAAGGAGGAATGGTTCAGCCCTCTAACGTTTGACCTGGTAGGGTTGGATGTGAATACAACCTATGAATATCAAATACTCATCAATCAAAAAATAATTTCAAAGCCCTCAAAGGCTGATGGAACCTTTACTACAAAAGAATTATGGCAGTGGAGAAAACCGGCACCTGATTTTTCATTCATCACCGGTTCCTGTTCTTATTTTAATGAGCCCGCTTTTGACCGCCCGGGTAAGCCTTACGGTGGCGACTCTTCCATATTTGAAACCATGGCTAAGGAAAAAGCTGCTTTCATGTTGTGGCTGGGCGATAACTGGTACACACGTGATGTTGATTATTTTGACAGATGGGGTTTGTGGTACCGAGCCAGTCATGACCGTTCCAGCCCGGTTCTGAAGAATTTATTAAAGTCAACTTCTCATATCGGCATTTGGGATGATCATGATTACGGCCCTAATGATATTGGTACGAATTACATATTAAAAGATGAATCAAGAAAAGTATTCAACAGTTATTTTCCCAACGCTTCTGCAGGTGTTAATGGAGAGGGCATTTATACTATGTATTCATACGGTGATATGGATCTGTTTTTAATGGATGATCGCTGGTGGCGCAGTGCAGATGAAATGAAAGACTCAGTAAATGGTAAACCCAATCCAGCTAAAACATTGTGGGGAAGGCAACAATTGCAATGGCTCAAAAATTCTTTGCTGTACAGTAATGCGCCCTTCAAAATTATTGCCACAGGAAGCCAGGTGTTGAATCCTGTTTCACCGTACGACAAACTGCTTGATTTTCCGGCTGAGTATTATGAGTTGATGGATTTTTTAAAGGAAAATAAAATTAATGGTGTATTATTTTTAACTGGCGATCGCCATCATACTGAGATCATTAAAGTCAACAGAGAAGGCACTTATCCTTTATATGATATTACTGCATCACCATTAACCAGTGGCACACACAAATTTGACGGGCCTGAAAAGAATAATCCTTATCGTGTATTGGGTATTGATGAAAAGCAGAATTATGCAAGGTTTCGTTTTAGCGGAGAGCGAAATAAACGTAAGCTGAATGTAGAATTCCTGGGAATAAAAGGTGAAAAACTGGGAGAATGGAGTATATCTGAAAACGATTTAAAAACACCCAAGCAATAATGACACTGGAGCATGTAGCCATATGGACAAGTGATACAGACCGTTTAAAGGACTTTTATGTCAAATTCTTTAATGGAGTGGCAAATAGCAAGTATATGAATCCCCAAAAAGAATTTGAAAGCTATTTTCTTTCTTTTAAAAGCGGTGCCCGTCTTGAAATAATGAAAATGAAAGGTGTGCCGGATAATTTGAATGATACGATTCAAAACCAGCATAAGGGGATCATTCATTTGGCATTTGGTGTTGATACAATTGAGGAAGTGAATGAAAAAGCAAAGGAGTTAGCGGCTGCAGGATATCCTATACTCAGCGGTCCACGGAAAACAGGAGATGGATATTATGAATTTGAAACATTGGATCCTGATAATAACCGTTTAGAAGTAACAACGGTTTGGCATTCACAAGAAAGGGAAAGCTGATTTGTTGTCCCGTCAAAACAGTTGATGTCCGTTTTCTGTCTTACTTTGCGTACGCATGAGCAATCTCACTATTTCATTTAAATATAACCGGAAACAGGTCATACAGGCTTTGCGTTATCATTTTATTTCTAAAAAGGAAATCCGTTTCCTCATTATTCTCATTAATATTTTTGCTCTTTTTGCTGCTGCCATGTTTGCATGGAAACAAATTACGCCCATCGCTTTATTGTTAAGTTCTTTTTTGTGGTTTACACTCATGCTTTCGTTTTGGTTCATTCTGCCGCTTACAGTTTATAACAGGGCCAAAACATTCAAGGATTCGTTCACGCTTACTTTTATGGAAGCGTATATGCATATTGAAAATCCTAAAGGCAGTAAAGACTGGAATTACCAGGCATTCAAATACTTTATCGAAACACCTAACTTCTTTCATTTATATATTGATGAGCGTTCTTTCTTTTTGATTCCTAAAGATGCATTTGATAACAGTGATGCAACGCATACAACAAGGCTCATGCTTCGTGAGAAGATTACTCAACGATAAATTTCACACCGAAAACGATTGCAAAGCCATTTTTTGATTGCATAGAATTACTACTATGTAAATACTTAGAGAATTATATACTTTTACCGACCTGATTCCTGTTAAAAACCAAAACGTAATGAAAACAATTTTTCTTACCAGTAAATTCTTATGGATTACTGCTCTCTTTACCATCTTTTTTTCAACAACCTCAGCAGCTCAGGTTATTCCGGGTTACATCAACCGACAGGCAACTTCTGTTGCAGGTCGTGCTGTGCTGGATCCCAATAATGATGGGTACACATCATCGTCTGCTTCAGGATTTGGCGCACCTTCTGATGTTGCTACATCTGAGATACCTTTCAAAATTGTACAATCTTATTCCGTAGAACCATTCGGTGATCTGCGTCGTGGCCCGGATCAAAACTATTCTGATTTTGTACCTGATGGTAGCCAGGATGGTTTTTATACCTACTATGATGGAACAAATCTCTTGTTTCGTTTCAGGTTAGGTTCTATTATGCCCGGCTCAAAGGGATATAGCATTCTTATTGATACGGACGGAAAATTTGGAGCTACCGGAACAAATGCCGATCCTAACTATCAACCTGCAACTACCGGAACTAACGGGAATCCCGGTTTTGAAATTGAAATCGTATTAGAAACAAATTCCCGTATTGCTATTTACAATGCAGATGGTACAAGCTCCCCAACACTTATTACCTCTTATACCAACTGGCAAGATATGAGCCAGGTTTCATTAGCGGCTACCAATGATAATGGTGACCCTGATTTCTTCATGGATTTTTATATCCCATTTTCTGCGTTAACAGCGGCACCTTTTAACCTGACTACCTCAACTCCTTTGCGAATGATTCCAACAACAGTAATGTCGCCGCAGGGAGCTATTGGCGGCCCTAAGTCTGATATTTATGGTTTGAGCGACGATAATTATAATAATACGAACACACAATATCAAACATTCATTAATGCACAACCCTCTGTAACCATCACAAACCTTTCAAGTGGTGGCAGCGGATTTGGAGGTATGTGTACAGCACCGCCAATTGTAAACTCGCCCGTCAGCTCAGGAACAGTAAATATTTCAGGTACCTGGGTGGCTTCAAGTTTAAGCGGGGCCGTAACAACAGCCACTATTACTGTATATAAAAATGGGAGCAGTGTTGGTACTATAGCTGGTGTTACTACCGGCAGTACTTGGACGCTTAATAGCGTAAGTGTTGTTGATGGAGACATCATTACTGCCAGGGCTCAGGGTAGTGGTGAAAGTATGTGTTTAACCAGTAACAGCGTACCTGTACAGGGATGTAATACTTCCAATATTCCTTCTGCAACAGGGTTGTCTATTTCCTGTATTTCAAACAGGGGTATTGAAGGAACGTTTTCCGGAAGCAATACTGTAAAAATTTATTTTATCAGCAGCACATTGGTTACTTCAACACTGGCTGGGCCAACCGCCAACTCACCCACCTTTGGCTACAATGGAAGTAATTTCTACTACAATGGCGTAAACTATAACGGCAGTCAGATACCATCAGCATGTAGTGGTGGTGCACCAGACATGAATAACGGAACCTATTATGTTACTACCATCAGCAGTGGTTCTTCGTGTGAATCAGCACCTGTATTTACATGTTTTGGTTTAACATCAACCGCAACACCTGTAATAACACAAACATCACTTTACGCTTCTAATAATTCAGTTTCAGGTACAGCCACCTCTGGTGCTACTGTTTATTTGTGGATAAATGGGCAGCAAAAAGCAACAACCACGGCAACGGGTGGCAACTATTCATTTACAGGCTTAACATTTAACTTGGGTGACGTTGTAGATGTAAGAGCTATTACATCCGGCAATTGTATGAGTGATTCTGTTTCAAGAACAGTAAGCTGTTATACAAATCCACCCATCATAACGGCAGACAAGAATAACCAAATAACAGCCGGACAATATATTACCGGTACTTCGTCAGAACCAACCGGTACAACTATTCGTGTTTATAATTCAACAGGTCCAACACTTGTTGCAACAACCACCGTACAAGCGGGTGGTGTTTGGAGTACATCAACTATACCTTATAGTGCAATAGCTGGTACCAGTTACTATGCAACCGCACAAAATGGAACATGTACTGTGAGTAATAATTCAGGCTCAGTAAGCGCTGCCAATCAAACTTCTGCTTCAAGGTGTGGCACCATTACAGGGCCTGTAAGCAGTGGTACCACCTCTGTTTCGGGAACATTGGCAACAGCAGTGGCCAACACCACAGTGAATTTATATTTAGATGGTGAACTTATAGGAAGCACAATAACAGGTACAACAGCATGGACGGTTTCTTCCATACCATCAACAACTATTTATTCCAATGGCGTTTTAACCATTGGTGTTCTTGAAAGTGGAAGCCAGGAAATTGCCTGCTCAGCAAGCGTGATCGTTACATGTTCTTCATCACCTGTAGCTCCTTTGTTTACACCTGCTAATACAACCATTGGTCCTAATCAATCTGTTACTTATACAGTTAGCAACGCAGTTTCAGGAAACTTTTATGCAGTTTCTTTAGCCACAGGCGCTTCACTCGGAGCAGGAAAATGGGCAACAAGTAACGGTAACCTTACACTTACAACCGACCCGATCTCTTCTACAGGTAATTACAGTATTGTTATCAAAGCAACGAACTTAAGTGGAGTAACTGTATGTACAACTACATCATCTGCCGCATCCATTAATGTAACCAGTACATTGCCATTAACGCTGTTATCATTAACAGCCAGATGGGAAAGTAATGATGTGTTGCTGAACTGGGAAACAACAGATGAAGTAAACACATCATTATTTGTAATTGAAAGATCAGCTAATGGACGAGATTTTAATTCTATTGGCATGTTAAAAGCCGCCGGGAATAGCGTTAACAGATCAAACTATAACTATAAAGACATACAGGCAGGTAAGGGAGTTCATTATTACCGTTTGAAGATGATAGATCTCGATGGCAATTATACGTATAGCAATATTATTGTTTTACGTACTGTTCAGGTAAATGAAGTAAAAGCATGGCCTAATCCTTTTCACAACCAATTGAATATTGCTTATCAATCTGAGACCAATTCTATAATTCAAGTACAGATCACTGACGTTACCGGCAAACTTCTTTTTAAACAATATTATACAGTGAACAAAGGAAATAATCAACTATTGGTGCAGCAATTACAAACATTTAACAGCGGAATATATTTTGTAGAAATTATTGATATACATACAAAAGTGTTTCGTAATTTAAAACTGACAAAACAATAAGTACCAGCCTGACTGTTTCAAAAAAGCCCGTTTCAGAACTCTGAAACGGGCTTTTTTGTTTTTAGGAACTTGAAATTTTACCAGGTAAATTCACAGTTAAAAATGTTTTTTCACCAAGTATATCTTCTTATTACTGCGTAAAATGTTCGTTCATCCTTTATTCAGCATTTGCTTAGGTAAAAAATTGACGATAAAAATTTGCAGCCGTAATTTCCACATATTATGTTTGTACCAGAATAAGAAGATACCCTTAGAGAACGACAGTATTTACAGCAGATTTATTTAAAGTTTCTTTTACCAACAGTTATCATATCTGCTTAGTTTCTTTCAGCGTTTCTTCAAGTTCCCCAACAAATTACCGATACCTAAAGAGAACATTATGAAAACAGTTATGTCCGTGCTTTGCATCATTATTGTTACATCTGTAAGAGCACAATCCAGCAAAGATCTTCCTTCCCCCGCAGCTAACCTGGTAACGCTAACATCGGGAAGCTATGTAATTCCAATGGATAATACATTACAGGTAAATGCGTCAGGTTATTTTAATCTTAAGTCTTATGGCTTGATCATTCATTTGCTCAACAACAATGTAAAGCTCCAATGGGTTATTAAAGCCGGCAAAGCAAAAGATGGTACTGATTTTACAGGTACCGCCATCCGTATATTACCAACTGCTGCTGCATTGCCAAGTGTTTATAATTTTCTTGCAGGTCCTTTTGTAATTCAGGCTGCAGATACAACAGGTGTAGCTGCATTGGTTCAGTCTTACTATACAAGCCATGGCTTATCGGGGAATAATCGTCCAGCTATTTATAGAATTACTGTTCCTGTAAGTGTAGATATTCGTCATAATTTAAGTGGATTTAAACCAAAAGCAGCGATATTAAATGATGGGGGGAATGATTCAGTACATATAAAATACATGGTAGCAGCGGGTATTACAACAGCCAATTATTCGCTGGCCCTTGGGGTAGATCTGTTTACTGAATGTTACACATTTGCCAGTGAGCCACATGCTGAAGAAGGAAGCATTAATACTGAAACTGCCAGAGCGATCAGAACCTTTGTGACATATGGAGGAAATTTCCTGGCGCAATGTGAAGCGGTATTGGCTTATGAGAACTATTCAAACTATGGTCATTTTCATACAACTAATGGTATTACCAAAGTAAATACATCCATCGCTCATACTGCAACTATTTATCCCAATCCTGATTTGCCTTATACGCAAATACATGGAACAAGGGATATTGCTGCAGGAGGTAGTGTGCGTAATTGGGTTCTTTCATCCTTCAGTTCATTTACCAATAATGCACATAACCATGCAACCGGCGGAACCATCGTTACGCAAACGCCTGTTGGTTCAAGCGTTTCTAAAATAAATGCAGCGGATAAAGCAGGTGGTCTTGTGTTTTATATCGGAAGCCATGAATTTGCTTCTTATACCAACGAACAATCTATCAACGGTATCAGAATGTATATGAATGCATTTTTAACACCGGTAAGTTTGAACCTGAATTGTAATATTGGTGAGGTAATGAATTATACTTTATCTGCCGATGCAGAAAACTTTACAGTAGTACCTGATAATAACAATGCAAAATTGGAGTGGGATGTAAATGAGAGCTCAACTTCTGAATCTTTTATAATTGAAAAAAGCGTTGATGGTAAAAAGTTTGCTTCTATAGGCACCGTAAATGCCAGTAACGGCCGCAGAAACTATGCGTATAACGATCCTCTTTATGTTGGGAATGCCGTATTGTACTATCGCATCAAATCAACAGATGCAGCAGGGCGTACAGCCTACTCAGCCATCCGTGCTATAAGAGTTTCAAAAAGCGGAAACCCAATCCAGGTGTTTCCTAACCCTGCCACCAGTGATATCATGATCCAGTTGCCTCCAACCTGGATGAATAAGAATATTGTATATGAGATCATTGATCAGGGTGGCAAGCTCATCAAAAAAGAAGCTGGAAAAGTATATTCTAATCTTCATCGTATCAACCTGTCTGGTTTTACCCCGGGAGCTTATTTTATCCGTACCATTTGTGATGAACAAACGCAAATGCAAAAGTTCCTGAAACAGTAACCCCACATGTAAGTAAAGCCCGGCCCCGCCAAAAGCGGGGCTTTTTCTTTAAAAAAATCTTGAAAAAATATTTGGTTTATAAAATAAACTAATTTATTTTTGTGATAAATTTACAAGAATGCCTCACTTCCTTATCATTTTGTTCTTATTGTTAACCAGCCTGTTTATGCAAGCTCAAACGGTAATCACCGGAACTATTACAGATAACAAGAAGCAACCTGTACCGGGAGCTTCATTGGCCATAAAAGGCTCTTATGATGGTGCAACAGCTGATTCATCAGGCCGTTTTCGCTTTAAAACCTATGAAAAGGGCCAGCAGGTGTTAACGGTGAGTTCCATTGGTTACGCCACTGTTGAACTCACCATCAACATCAGCGGTGCAGAGTTGAATGTTCCTGTTGTGCTAAAGCAGGAAGTAACTGAAATGAGTGCGGTGGTGATTACTGCAGGTGCGTTTGAAGCCAGTGACCGTAAACGTGCCGCTGCTGTTCTTACATCACTCGATATTGTTACTACAGCCAGCGCCAATGCTGATGTTACCGGTGCTTTAAAAACCTTACCCGGTGCCCAGCAGGTAGGAGAGAGCGAAGGTTTATTCGTTCGTGGTGGTACAGCCGGTGAAACCAAGACCTTTATTGATGGAACATTGGTGAACAATTTTTTCTTTTCAAGTGTGCCGGGTATTGCACAACGTGGACGCTTTTCGCCATTTCTATTCAAAGGGACAGTGTTCAGCACCGGTGGTTATAGTGCTTTATACGGACAAGGTTTATCATCTGCTTTGATATTAGAAAGTATTGATCTGCCCGATCAATCATCTGCCAACCTTAGTATTACCATGTTGAGTTTGGGTGGCGGATTTCAAAAACTCAACAAAAAGAAAAATGCAAGTTGGGGTATTAACTATGGTTACTCCAATCTTGATCTGGCTTTTGCTGTTATTAAACAACAACAGGAGTATACAAAAACACCCGGTGGTCATTATGCTGATGCGAACTTTCGTATTAAGACTTCCAAAAATGGAATATTGAAGTATTATGGTTATATGACCACCAACAAGATTGCGTTTACGGTAAACAGTTTGGATACACCCGGTTACAGAGATCGCTTTTTATTGAAAAACATCAATCACTATCATAATCTTTCATGGAAAGAACAATTCAAAAACAAATGGAAGATCAATATCGGGTTATCTGCTTCCAACAACAGGGATGATTATGAGTTTGCATTGACTGATGCGAATAAAAAAGAACTGGTACTTTCCAACTTTGAATTTAAAAACTTCGATCTCGAAAACCGTGGTCTTTATGCCAACGCTAAATTGGTTTTGGAAAAACGGTTTAAAGGGTTGAATGCATTCCGTTTCGGAACAGAGTACAATCACAGCAGCGATAAGATCAACTATATAGCGTTTAATGGCATGAAGTTTCCTTCAACCATTCAGGAAAATGTGTATTCATTGTTTGCTGAACAGGATGTTTATATTACTAATAATTTGGCAGGTAAGTTTGGTGTAAGGGCAGAACGTAGTGAGTTGTTGAACCGGAATAATATGGCTCCCCGCTTATCACTTGCTTACAAAGTGGGAAAGCAAGCCCAGGCTTCTGTTGCTTATGGACAGTTTTTTCAAAACCCTGAACTGAGAAATTTACCGGCAGTTAATCAATTGGCTTTTCAAAAAGCAACACATTATATAGCTCAGTATCAAAAAACAACCAGCTTAACTACGTTTCGTGCCGAAGTGTTCTATAAAAAGTATGATGACTTGATCAAAACAGTCATCATAAATAATCAGCAACGTGCCGGTAATAACAATGGTTTTGGTGATGCGAAAGGTTTTGAGTTTTTCTGGAGAGATAAGAAAACAATCAAGAACCTGGATTACTGGATCTCTTATTCCTACCTTGATACCAAACGTGATTTTGCCAATTTTCCTTTTGCTATTACACCCAACTTTGCTGCAAAACATACAGCATCACTCGTAGTTAAAAAATTTGTAAGCGATTGGAAGAGTAACATCAACTTTTCTTACAATTATGCCAGCAGCAGACCCTACTATAATATTCAACCGGATGCGAATAATGCCGGTAAGTTTATGTTTGCTGACCGTGGTAAAGTGGATCCTTATCACAACGTGAGTTTCTCTGTGAACTATTTACCCAAGATCGGAAAGAAAGATGCCAAATCGTTTGTGGTGTATGTATTGAGTGTAAGTAATGTCTTCAACTTCAAGCAGCAGTTTGGTTATAATTATTCTTACAATGGATTGCGCAAGCAGGAAATCGTACCACCATCAAGAATGTTTGTATTCCTTGGTGCGTTTTTCAGCTTTGGTGTTGACAGAAGTGAAGACGCTATTAATATCAACTTATAAAATTAAATCATCAACCTGCCTGAACGAGATCAATCGGGCAGGTAATAAACAATCAAACATGAGCAATTTTCAACGCATGCCGGATGGCAACGACCAAAAAGATCAACAACTTTGGGAGATTGCACAAAAACGTGCAAGTTTTAAGACCCATTTTATCACCTACGTTTTAGTCAATGCTTTTTTGTGGATCTTATGGGCATTGAATGGCGCAGATAATTATGGCGGAGGTATTCCCTGGCCGGCCTGGAGTACATTAGGTTGGGGCCTGGGTGTTGCCTCTCATTATTTCAATGCGTATGTATATCCTAAATCCAACAGTGTTGAAAGGGAATATGAAAAGTTAAAAAAGGAACAGGAACAAAAACAATAATCATTAATCCCGCCTGAACGATTTTAGTCGGGCAGGCATTAAACCAAATAAAATGAAACAATTTCTCTTAGCCTTATTACTTATCAGTTCTGTTGCAGTATCAGCACAAAATGAAAAATTTGTTGGAGCGATGCAATCCAAACTTGCTGCTTACAGCTCGGCTAAAACACCTGAAGATTTTCTGGACCTGAGCAATGCATTTGAACGGATTGCTGAAGCTGAGAAAAATCAATGGCTGGCCTATTATTATGCAGCTCATGCACAGGTGATCTATGGTTATATGCTTTCACAAAAAGATGCATCAGGTCTTGACCCTATTGCTGATAAAGCAGAACAACTCATCAATAAAGCAGATGCATTGGAGCAAAACAATTCTGAGATCAGTTGTATTAAAAGCATGATTGCATCATTAAGGATGTTTGTTAACCCCATGCAACGATACATGCAATATGGCACCTTGGCATCACAACACCTGGAAACAGCAAAGCAACAGGATCCTTCGAATCCCCGTCCGTACGCTTTGCAATCTCAAAATTTATTTTATACACCGGCACAGTTTGGAGGCGGATGCACAACAGCAAAACCAGTGGCAGAGCAGGGTGTAAAACTGGATGAAACATTCAAGCCAAAATCTGAATTGCATCCAAAATGGGGTAAAATGCAATTTGATATGGTGCTCAATGGGTGTAAATAATGTGGATTAGTCCCGGCACGAAGTGGTCGGGACTCATTTATTTTTGAAACGATAAATCATTACATATGCAGGAACAGGAATTCTCACCACATGAAGGTCTTTATTTAATTGAAAGCATGATCAACAAGGCCCGCAACCGTTTTAGTGAAAACGGTCATTTGTATTTATTGTGGGGTTGGGTTGTTTTTATTTGTGGTGTTGTTAGTTTTTTTTCGCTGTGGTATTTTAAAGATTATCGTTTGTTCCCCGTTTGGGCATTAACCTGGGTAGCTGTTATTTACCAGTTCTTTTATTTGGCAAAGAAGAAAAAATCATCAACCGTAAGAACGTATACAGATGAAATTAGCAGCAATGTGTGGTTTGTATTTGTGATCATGGCAGGCTTGCTTTCCTGGCTAATGAGTAAAACCGGAAATATTGAGTTGTTGAACACTGTGATCCTTGTGTTGTATGGTTTACCCACGTTTCTCAGTGGAGAAATCATGAAATTCCCGCCGTTGAAAATTGGTGCTGCCGTCTGTTGGGTGCTGGCCGCCGTTTCCATCTATATTCCTTATGCGTTTTCATTTTTACTGATCTCAATGGCAGTTGTTACTGCATGGATCGTTCCGGGTTATCTTTTACGTTCACGTTATAAAAATCAAAACTGATCATGGCAGAGAAACAATTAACCGAACAGGAAAGCCTGCTCATCATTCAGCAAATGATCAACCGGGCAAAGAATGATTTTGTTGATACCGGTATTGGTCCCATCCTTTGGGGTGCGGTGATCACCATATGCAGTTTGGTACAGGCAGCAAAAATTTATTATGCGTTCGACCTGGCTTTTGATATCTGGTGGCTGGCTTTATTTGCTATAGTACCGCAGATTTTTATTTCCATCAATGAGCGAAAAGAACGCAAAGCCAAAGGCTGGGATGATGATATATTAAGTTATGTTTGGACCTGTTTTGGTATAGCTGTATTTATCGTAAATTTTATTAATAACAGATTAGGAAATGAACTGACGCCTGCAATAGATGCATATCGTACTGCGGGCCATGCCATTCAAAGCTCCTGGAGTTTTGCAAGCAGCTTTCTGTTATTGGTGTTTGGATTTCCTACTATCATTACCGGCGCAGCCCGTAAACAACGATGGATGCTGGCAGGCGGTATTTTTTGCTGGGTCTCTGCTATCGTGGCATCTTTTACACCTACATACATTGATTTTGTATTGATGGCATTTGCTGCCGCTCTATCATGGCTCATACCCGGGTTAATGATACGTTCCAATTACCTGAAGCAGAAAAAAGCGCATGTTTAAAGACCTTGATCCCATATTACACTCTCAATTACGACTTGCCGTTATGAGCCTGCTCATTGGGGTAAAGGAAGCCGAGTTTACTTTTATTAAAGAGAAAACAGGTTCAACAGCCGGTAATCTTTCTGTACAAATCACCAAGCTCAAAGAAGCAGGTTATGTAGAGGTGATCAAGCAATTTAAAGACAATTATCCGCAAACCATTTGTAAGATCACTCCTCAGGGTATTGCAGCTTTTGAAACCTATGTGAAAGCTTTGCAAACATATCTGCCCAAATAAATTTGCCTCAACGCCAAACCTTACCTTTACAAATCTGTTGTTACAACAGGCGTATATGAATTCCATCATCAAAGTATCCCATCTTACCAAACAGTTTAAAGAGTTAAAGGCCGTTGACGCACTTTCATTTTCTGTACAGGAAGGTGACGTGTATGGTTTTTTGGGACAGAATGGCGCCGGTAAATCTACCACCATTCGTATGTTGCTTACTTTAATTACACCAACGGATGGGGAAATTGAATTATTTGGCTACAACCTGTTCACTCATCGCAAGGAAATACTGCAACAGGTGGGAGCTGTTATTGAACGACCCGACCTGTACAAGTACCTCAACGGGTATGAAAACCTTTCCATCTTCGCCAAAATGAGCGGAGTAAAGTTGAGCAAGCAGCAACTCATGGAGCAACTGGAATTGGTAGGTCTGGCTCCAAGAGCCTATAGTAAAGTACGAACCTATTCACAGGGAATGAAACAACGATTGGGATTAGCAGTTGCTCTGGTGCACAACCCGCAATTGATCTTGTTAGACGAACCTACAAACGGATTAGACCCGCAGGGTATTGCCGATATGCGGAATCTCATCTTAATGCTGAGCCGTGAGCGCAGGAAAACTATTTTAGTTTCGTCACACTTGTTGAGCGAAGTAGAGCAGATCGCCAACCGCATGATCATTATTGACAAAGGAAAGAAGTTGGTAGAAGGATCGGTGAACGAACTGTTTCATCCTGATGATACCATTGTATTGCTGGAAACCGAAAATAAATCAGCTGCTCAATCCATCATTCAGCAATCAAAATATGCAGCTGCCTTTTTGCAAACTGATGCAAGCGGGATTGAATTAAAAATGAGCAGGGAAGAAGTGCCGGCATTTACAAAGTTTTTGATTGAACAGAATATTGCTGTAAAAGGAATTACAGCACGTCATACACTGGAAGATTATTTCTTGAAAATTACAACAGCCAACCAGCATGTGGAAGCTTATAAAAATTGAAGTGTTCAAAATTTTTAAAAAGCCACGCACCTATATTGCGTTCATTGCTGTATGGGCTATTGTGTCCTTGATACAATTAGCGATTTATGCTGACGGGCAAAAGTACATGGACTTTGTGCTGAAAGATGTGAAGGATAATTTCCTTGTGATCGGCAATCCGCTCAACGGGTACTTTGTATGTTTTGTGATCCTGCAAACATTGCTGATTCATGTTCCTTTATTGATTGCATTGATCAGTGCAGATATGATTGCGGGCGAAGCTAATATGGGCACACTGAGGCTATTAATTACCAAACCGGTGAGCCGTACCCAACTCATGCTGAGTAAGTTTGTGGCTTCTTCTTTTTATGCTGTGGTGTTGCTGATCTGGATCGCTATGCTCGGTTTGTTTCTTTCGCTGGTTATTTTTGGGGCTGATGGTTTGATCAATGCCAAGAGTTCGGAAATTATTCTCATCAATTCGAATGATATTTTCTGGCGTTACCTCTGTGCATTTGCATTTGCTGCGCTGGCACTCATCACGGTAGCTGCTCTGGGTTTTTTCTTTTCGATTTTTGCAGAAAATTCATTGGGCCCGATTGTTGCCACCATGAGTGTAATTATTGTGTTCACCATACTTTCAACACTTGAAATTCCCTTATTTGAAAAAGTAAAGCAATTCTTCTTCACTACGCACATGATCGCATGGAAGGGTTTTTTTGAAATGAAAGAAAATGTGGATGGAGAATCTATTCCCGGAACCATTCGCAATTTACCGGCAGTATTAAGAAGTGCAGGTGTGCTGGTGCTGCATATTATAGTGCTGGTGGGAGCGTCTATCTTTATTTTTAAACGAAAAGATGTATTGAGTTAGTGAGAAGTTGAAAGGTTCAAGAAGTTTAATGGTTTAAAAGTTGAAAAGTTTTTCATATTGTTATCTCAAAGTAATTATCATGCAGCTTCAATTATACAAAAGTAAAAGTGCAGCGTGGAGTACTTCGTACTTCCTACCTCGTACTTCCTTCTTCCTGCTTCGTATTTCTTTCTTTGTCTTTCTTATTTCTTGCCTCTTACTTCCTTCGTCATCCGCAAAAGCACAATTGCCTGCCGCTGAACTGGTAAAAAAAGTAAAAGCGAAAATGGATAGGGTGAACGATTATGTGGCTACAGGTAAAATGAAAACGGATGTTGTATTTATTAAAGCACCGGTTTCAAATGTTAAAGCCTATTATAAAAGGCCTGATCGCTTCCAGGTGAAACGTGATGGCGGCATTTCTTTACTGCCCAAGGGAGGCGTAAGTATTAATGTCAGTTCTTTATTGCTAACAGAAGATTATACAGCAATTGATGCAGGAACAGGAACCGTTGATAATATTCCCGTTCGAATTATAAAACTATTGCCACTCAATGAGACCAGCGAAGTGGTACTTACCACAATGTATATTGACGAAAAAGCATTGCTGATACGTAAAGCCAGCACCACTACCAAGGACAATGGAACGTATGATATGCAAATGGCTTTCAGCAAATATGCTGACTGGGGCTTGCCTGATAAAGTGATCTTTTCGTTTAATACCAAAGATTATAAACTTCCCAAAGGTGTTACACTGGAATATGATGATGGCAGTAAGAAACCGGAGCTTCCTAAAAATAAAAAAGGGAAAGTGGAAATTACCTACAGCAGCTATGTAATTAACAAAGGAGTAAGTGAAGACATGCTGAAATGATAACTACTCTTCAGCTAATTTCTCATCCACAGCTTTCGCAAATAAAGCAGCACTTCTCCGTTTCATGGGATTACTTCTTGCATCAGCATAGCCATTCCTGGTTTTAAAAATATCTATGGCAGCAAAAATGGAAGCACGAAGTGATGTTTCATCAGCTTTTCCTTTGCCGGCAATATCAAAGGCAGTTCCATGATCGGGACTTGTACGAATAACGGGTAACCCTGCGGTATAATTTACTTCATCACCAATGGCCAATGATTTGAACGGGATCAATCCCTGGTCATGATACATTGCCAGTACAGCATCAAACTTTTCATATTGTGCACGTGCAAAAAAGGCATCGCTGCTGTAAGGGCCAAAGCAAAACACATCCTGCTGCTGTTTGGCTTCTTTAACAGCAGGTTTAATGATTTCCTCTTCTTCCTTACCAATCAAACCTTCATCACCGGCATGAGGATTCAAACCCAGTACAGCAATTTTAGGTTTATCAATACCAAAATCCTGCTTTAAGCTCTGGTTTACAATTTTTAGCTTAGAGATGATAGCATCTTTTGTAATATGTTTTGCCACTTCACCAACAGGTACATGTTCTGTTAACAAAGCAACACGCAAATTATCAGCCGTCATTAACATGGCTACATCCTGTGTATTAAAATATGCTTTCAGAAAGGGAGTGTGACCAGTATAAGGGAAAGCATCACTGTACACATTCTTTTTATGAATAGGTGCTGTTACCAACGCATCAATCTGGCCATTCTTTAATGCTTCAGTAGCTGCTAACAGCGACTTGATCGCATACTGTCCACCCATTTCAGTTAACTGCCCGGGTGTTATGCTTACTTCTTCTTCCCAGCAACTGAAAATAGTTACCTGTTTGGGACTAAAGCGGTCTAATTCTTTCGATGCATGATAACTGAAGTTTACATCAGGGATACTTTTCTTATAAAAATTTATGATTTTATTGGAGGCAAACACCACAGGAGTACACAACTCATGAAGGCGGCTGTCGCTCAACGCTTTAATGATGATCTCAATACCGATACCGTTAATATCGCCGCAGCTAAAACCAATTATTGGCTTACGTTCTGATGTGTTCATATACAATTGGGTTCCTGCAAATGTAGTAAATCAGGTTCATCCATCCGATCGATGGTTTGTGCAGAGATGTATATGCCTGATTGCAGGATATATTGTTGTGTTTGTCGAATTTTTCCAACCAGAATCGTACAAAGAGTTTCTAAGGATGGTACTTTTCCCTTCATTAGCCTTTTTTAAGTGTTTTTCTTTATCAGATTTAAGCAATAAAACAAACGTAAATATTAGCATCAGCATACAATAGGCAGTACTTTTATATCCTAAATCCGATACATAATGAAAGCGTTAATTCTTCTTACAGGCATTGCCCTGTTCACAAGTGGCTTCATCAGCAATGAATTTGATCGTTCATCAACTGCTGTTGAAAAAAAAGCTAAGCCTTCTAATCAGCATTTTAATTATTTCCGTGCACACCGCATGGCCAATGATGCTTCATTAAACTGGAGTGTTGGCAACCCTATGGATGCAGCATCATTTATGATCCTGTTTTCCTACGATAGTCAATATTGGTATGAGGTGGAAACGATACCTGCTACAGGCGCATCTGTATACAAATACAGAGATGTTACCTGTCAGCCGGGTACAACGCACTACAAAATCGTTGCTATTCAAAAAGATCTTTCTACTGTAGAATCTACTGTAGAAGTTGTAAAGATCGTCAAGCGAGGATAGTAATGCTAATGTTTACCCGCATCTGCATGTAAAGCCATCATCGCTAAAATCCGTACCATGAAAAGAATTCTACCTGCTTTAATAGCGGTGTTGATGATTCCTGCAATCATGAATGCCCAAATTACAACACCCATTATCAAGGCCAATTTTGGCGTTGATGCAGACCTGAGAGCCAATTTTTTTAACGGTTTTACTTCAGCCGGTAATGATGATTGGTTCAATAACGGAACTGCAGGCATGGGCGCATTTATCATTGATACTACCGGAGCGGCTTCTATTCTTAGCCGCTACATCTCTCAGCCATCAAGCCGTATGCAACCCTTTTTCAGGGGGATGCGCTATCCGCAATTCTCGGTTGTAAACAACAGGTTATTGCTGGATGCCATTTTCATTCGTGACCATCATGGAGATGACTCAACGGTATTTGCTGCAGGTAGTAATAAAAATGGTATGAATCCAAATGCATGGAGTACCCCTATATCTCAAGGTATCCCTGATAAGAATGATATCCTGGATATGTTCATGCATGTTCGTCGTGACGGACCCAACAACACAGACTCACTTTGGTTTTTTGGAGGCTTATCACTGGCAAACACTACGGGTAACCGATATTTCGACTTTGAAATGTATCAAACAGATATCCTGTATTATCGCCCTTCTCTTTCATTTATCGGTTACGGACCTGATGCCGGCCATACTTCCTGGCAGTTTGATGCGGCGGGTAATGTAACACAGGTGGGTGATATTATTTTTACGGCTGAATATGGCAGTTCCTCCTTAACTTTTATTGAAGCAAGGATTTGGGTACATCAAAGTTCATTAAGTATTACTCCGGCCAACTTTAACTGGAGTGGACAATTTGATGGTGCCAGCGCCGGTGCTGTATATGGTTATGCCAGTATTACACCTAAAACAGCAGGTAACTATTATACCGGTTTGCAATGTGGTAATAACACATGGGCGGGACCTTTCCAGGTAGTGCTGCAGGATAATAGTTTGCAAACAAACTATACAGCCCGTCAATTTATGGAGTTCTCTGTTAATCTTAGTAAACTGGGTTTGGATCCTTTGCACACCGTGAATGATGCATGCGCTATGCCATTTAGAAAACTATTGGTGAAATCAAGAGCATCAACATCATTTACAGCAGAGTTGAAAGACTTTGTGGGTCCATTCAGCTTTTTTAGAATTCCTGACATTGCGTTAAACACAAACTTTCCCAACCTGTGTATGCCGGGAGTGGCAGATATCTGGATCACGAATGGATTGCCAACATCTCTATTTACATGGCGTACCACCAATGGTAATATTGTAGGAGATACCGTGGGTACTTCTATCCAGGTAGATCAACCTGGTACTTATATTGTAAGCCAGCAGTTGATGGATAGTTGCGGCTCTACCTGGGCTACAGATACAATCTATATCAATATGGGATCAGGATGCGATATCCTGAATACAGGTATCCGAAATTTTAATGCATTACGCATCAATAACGGAAACCTTGTTTCCTGGAATACGGATACGTACGTTTCCGGTGAACGTTTTGAAATACAACGAAGTGAAGATGGCATTCATTTTTATCCCATTGTTTCAAGAGATGCTGTTCCATCGCATCAATATTCATGGACAGATCATTCACCTGATATTCAACAGCAGGTGTTATGGTACCGGATAAAATTGACTTCAACAGGCGGAAGAATTGTTTACAGTTCTGTTCAACGAATTCTTACCGGCAGCTACGCTGATATAAGACTTGGGCCAGTTCCAACAGGAAACAGTCTAAATATCATTTTGCCGCAAGGAAATAACAGAGCTGTTGAAGTAATGATCATGAATAACAATGGAGTACTCGTGAAACAGCAGTTGTTTACACTAAGCTCCAATTTTATAAGCCTGGAATTACCTCAACAATGGGCGAACGGGTCTTATGTAGTAACAGTAAAACAGGGTGATGTTATTAGCCGTAAGCGTATTTTATTACAGCGCTAGTGACCTCTGTTGGGATTGTGTTACTTTTGCGGCGTGCAATACACGCTAAAGAAATCATTAGGTCAGCATTTTTTGAAAGATGAGAACATCTGCAAAAAAATTGTAAAGGCGGTGGAAGATCAGCATCCGAAACAATTGCTGGAAATTGGTCCCGGTGCAGGGGCTATCACCAAATACCTTTACCGGTTAAATGATGTAAATTTTAAAGCTATTGAACTGGATGAGGAAAAGGTTCGTTACTTACAACATACATACCCGCTTTTAAACGGTAAGATCATACATCAAAATTTTTTGGAAGCTGCTCCTCCATTTGAGGGCAGATTTCATATTGTTGGCAATTTTCCTTACAACATTTCTTCGCAAATACTGTTTCATATACTGGAGTGGAGAGAACAGGTACCTGTTGTAACAGGAATGTTTCAGAAAGAAGTAGCCCAGCGGGTAGCAGCTAAAGAAGGAAATAAGGTTTATGGTATCATTAGTGTATTGGTGCAGGCTTTTTATGATGTAGAATACCTGTTTGATGTTCATGAAAACAGTTTCAATCCGCCTCCAAAAGTGAAAAGTGGAGTAATACAATTAACAACAGCCAGGAAAACACCGGCAATGCGTAGCGAAAAAGATTTTTTTAACCTGGTGAAAACGGCATTTAATCAAAGACGTAAAATGCTGCGTAACGGGTTAAAAGGTCTGTTTCATGAAGATATACTGAAACAGGACATATTTACCAAACGGGCTGAGCAGTTGAGTGTAGAACAATTGGCGGCATTAACCTTTCAAATGAGATAGTACTGTGAAAGTTATTATAACAACAACATGTCATGAATACCTGCAGAAAAGGCTGGCAGCTAATAACTATGAAGTTATTTATGAACCAACTATAAATTACGAAGAACTTTCAGGTAAAGTGGGTGATGTAACAGGCCTGGTGGTTTCAACAAGAATAAAGATCGATCAGGCTTTATTGGAAAAAGCAGGCAAACTGAAATGGGTTGCCCGGCTGGGTAGTGGTTTGGAATTGATTGATGTGCCTTTTGCACAAAGCAGGGGTATTACTACCATCAGCAGTCCTGAGGGGAACAGGGATGCAGTAGGTGAGCATGCCTTAGCACTCCTGCTCAACCTAATGAATAAGGTCAACAGCAGTTCTGCAGAAGTAAAGAATGGTATTTGGCTGCGTGATGAAAACCGTGGCATTGAACTAGGCGGTAAAACAGTGGGTATTATCGGTTATGGAAATACCGGGCAGGCTTTTGCAAAAAAGCTAAGAGGATTTGATGCGACCATCCTGGCACATGATAAGTACTATTTTGATTTTGGAGGTGAGTATGTAAAAGAAGCATCATTGGAACAGGTGTTGAAGTATAGTGATGTGGTTAGTGTTCACTTACCGCTAACGGCTGAAACACTTCATTATGCGAATGATGCGTTTTTTAATACGATGGAACAGCAACCATTTTTCATTAATGTTTCCAGGGGGAAAATACATGATACAAAAGCTGTGATCAATGCAATTAAAAACGGGAAGATCAGGGGAGCTGCATTGGATGTATTGGAAAATGAAAAGTTCGCTACCTATACTGCTGAGGAGCACCAGCAATTGAACTGGTTATTGCAACAGCCAAATGTACTCGTTACTCCGCACATAGCCGGCTATAGTCATGAATCATTTTACAAAATGAGTAAGGTAATTGCTGATAAGCTGGGTATTAGCTGATCAGGCACTTTGTTGTTTTCTGTAATCGGCAATTCTATTAATTGGATATACGAGCATGAGAACTAATAAAGCAATTCTCATGAACAATTTGAATTTGTTTTCATTTTGCAGCATTACTGGCAACTCAAATAAGGTGGCACCGAATGCTGCCATTATGAGAATACCAATTACCCACAACCCAATAAGTTTCTTGCTGTACTTTTCCATCATGTTTAATCAACTGCGATTGGTATTTCAATCTTCACTTTTTCCCAGGCAATCACCAGTTTATTATCAATAATTGAATATTGTAATCGTTCTGTTATTGTATCAACCGAAGTTGATTTTACTGCGAAACGAAGAATATCTTCTTCCTGTTTATAATCATCGGCTAAATGTTGTTCGTAATTTTTATTCAATATGAAGATCCATTCATCTTTACCGGGAATAGTAAAAATGGCATACTTCCCCGCCTTTACTTTTACATTACCAACACTAAATGTTTTTGAGATGGTAATGTTGGTAGCGCTATGGGCACCGGTAACCCATACCTCACCATAGGGAACCAAGCCGCCCCAAATAGTTCTGTTCTTTACACCTGGCGAATAATAATTGATCTCCACATCGGCACCATTGATCGCTCCTTTTGTAATACAGGGAATACTTTTCTTAAAAGTGTCAACAATGGCATTAGGATTGGTATAACGGTGCTGTGCCTGTGTATCTTTCAGCAATACTGCTAACATTACTAACAATAAAACTTTCATCATGCTGTAAAGTTAGGCAGTACAATTATTTCTATTTACATTATCTTGTCTTGCAGAAAAAAAAGACACCGCATGCTGGTTAAAACTTTTGGAAGCGCTGTTTACGGAGTAAACGCTATTACTATTACTATTGAAGTAAATGTAAGCAGCGGTCAAAAATTTTTCATGGTAGGCTTGCCGGATAGTGCCGTGAAAGAAAGCGAACAACGAATTGAAAGTGCTTTGAAAACCACGGGTTATTTTTATCCCCGCACCAAAGTAATTGTAAACCTGGCTCCGGCCGATATTCGGAAAACAGGTACTGCTTTTGATCTTCCTATCGCCATTGGTATTTTAGGAGCTACAGATCAAATGGAAAACCCCGAAAGTTTAGCCAATTATGTGGTTATGGGTGAACTGAGTTTGAATGGAAGTATTCAGCCCATAAAAGGTGCTTTGCCTATTGCCATACAGGCAAGAAAGGAAAATTTCAAAGGGCTCATCGTTCCCAAACAAAATGCAAGAGAGGCAGGCATGGTGAATCAATTAAAAGTATACGGTGTTGAACATATCAAAGAAGTAATTCAGTTCTTTAACGATGAAACAACACTGCAACCAACGGAAGTAAATACAAGGGAAGAGTTTTTTAATGCACAGTATGGTTTTGATTTTGACTTTAGTGATGTAAAAGGTCAGTCAAACATTAAACGGGCTTTGGAAATTGCAGCAGCAGGAAGTCATAATGCTATCTTAATAGGCCCTCCCGGTGCCGGTAAAACCATGCTGGCAAAGCGATTGCCAACGATTTTACCGCCATTAAGCTTGCAGGAAGCATTAGAAACCACTAAGATTCACAGTGTAGCCGGCAAGCTGCCCGAAAACTCTACACTTATTTCCAGGCGTCCATTTCGTTCACCACATCATACCATTAGCGATGTGGCATTAGTAGGAGGTGGCACCAATCCACAACCCGGTGAAATTTCATTAGCGCATAATGGTGTTTTGTTTTTGGATGAACTGCCGGAATTTAAACGAACTGTATTGGAAGTGATGCGTCAGCCAATGGAAGAAAGAAGGGTAACCATTTCCCGTGCAAAAGTAGCGCTGGATTTTCCTGCCAGTTTCATGCTCATTGCTTCTATGAATCCATGCCCCTGTGGTTTTTATAATCACCCTGAAAAAGAATGTACCTGTCCTCCCGGTGCTGTACAGAAATATCTGAATAAAATTTCGGGCCCCCTGCTGGACAGGATCGATCTGCATGTAGAGGTGACACCTGTTCCTTTTAGTGATCTTTCCAAAAAGGAAAACAGCGAATCTTCTTCTGAAATCAGGGAACGGGTCATACGAGCCCGGGAAATACAGGCAGAAAGGTATAAGACCATAGAGGGAATTTATGCCAATGCACAAATGAGCAGCAAATTGCTGAAGGAAATTTGTGTGATCTCTCAAGCTGGGCAAACGCTGTTAAAAGCAGCCATGGATAAGCTTAATTTATCGGCCCGTGCTTATGATCGTATTCTGAAAGTGAGCCGTACAATCGCAGACCTGGCTGGAAGTGAAGAAATAAAAGTAGAACACCTGGCAGAGGCCATTCAATACAGAAGCCTCGACAGGGAAGGTTGGGCAGGGTAAAGTAAGATTCTAATTTTTGAGGAAGCAAAGAAGCGTAACGTAATCTTTTTTAAAAGTATTCCTTACAACTCATCAAAGTGTTGAAATCCATTGTTTTTCGTAAAGCTTTATCGGTTTTTACTGATTAACTAAAAAAGACAATTCGGTAATATTCTTAGTACAAAAACGAAAATTGAGCTGTTATAAATGGGCTTATCCCTAAAATTTACGACCTTATTATTTTTCCTTTTTAGCCTTTATTTTTTACTAAATTGCCTTCGTTACTCTCAAAAATCTAATGATGAAAATTGCTTTACGAATAAGATAATTGCGGAATAACGAAACTTATGAATTCATTTCAGAAACAGAGATATTTAGCAAGACTCATTACAGATATTTTTTTAATACTCTTAGCGTTTATTGTTGCCCGTACATGGTTCCCATCTCATGACGATCTTATCAGCACAAGAAATCTTGAAGTGTTTTCTTTTATCATTGTTTCCTGGTACTTTTCAGCAAAGGTGTCTTTTTTATATGATAACTTTTTATCACGACGTCTATCTGCAGAGTTTCTAATTTTATTTAAAACGCTCATCTATTATTCTTTTATCGTTAGCATCGCTGCTTTTTTTATTTCGAAAGATCCTCTTTATTCTAAAAAATTTGTTATCACATTTTTAGGAATACTCTGGCTGGTATTGCCTGTAGAAAAATATTTGATCCGTTGGTTTTACGGAGAGTTTGTATTTAAAAAGCAAGTAGTAAAAGTTTTAATTATAGGAACCGGGGAATTAGCCATGCGGTTTTATAAAAAGGTGATTGATTCAGATGAATATGGATATAAGTTAGCTGGATTTGTGGACGATTTACCCAATCCTGAATTAAATGGAAAATATTTGGGTGACATGTCTAAACTGGAAGAAATATTGATACAGCAACCTGATATACAGGATGTGATCATTGCTTTACCGGTTTCGGATACCCACAAAATCAACTATTCTGCATCTGTTGCGGAACAACATTATAAGCGGGTTAGTGTCATACCCGACTATTTTTCATTTGCACAAAGTGTATCAGTTAGCAATATCGGGGCATTCCCTTTAGTTTCATTAAGGCGGCTGCCTTTAGATGATCTTGAAATGCGATTTTTTAAACGGGCATTTGATGTAATACTGTCCATTTTTCTGTTTGTTTTTGTATTCAGTTGGCTTTTCCCAATAATTATTATTCTGATAAAACTTACTACGAGAGGTTCTGTATTTTTTATCCAGGAAAGATGGGGGCTAAATATTAAGCCTATCAGATGTTTGAAGTTCAGAACAATGGTTGATGTATCTACAGATGTTGATGAACATGGGAAATATAAACAAGCCACAAGGAACGACCCACGTATCACTAAGATCGGGCGCATACTACGTAAGACAAACCTTGATGAATTACCACAGTTTTTAAATGTGCTAAGGGGAGAAATGTCAGTTGTTGGGCCAAGGCCCCATCCAATTCCGTTAAATATGGAATCGAAAGATACGGTGAGTAATTACATGTTGCGTTACCTTGTAAAACCCGGTATTACAGGTTGGGCTCAGGTGAATGGTTTTCGTGGTGAAACCAAGGAGATTCACCAAATGCAAAAACGAATTGACTTTGACCTGTGGTACATCGAAAATTGGAGTTTTTGGCTGGATATTCAAATAATATTTCAAACAATGATCAATATGATCAAGGGTGATCATAATGCATATTGATTGATCAAAACCCGGTTCAGGAACACTACAAATATGCCTTCATTAGACCTAAGCCTGTTCTTTTCTTCTGCTTCTTTTGCCAAAAGCAGGAGCAAGAAGTAAACCCAGTAGTAAACCCACTCCCAAAGCCACTGCTTGAATCATAAGAAAATCAGGAGAGTTAGGTTTATAGATCTTTGTAAACGGCCTGATGATTTCAAATGTGTTGATGTTTTTAATTTGCTCATTTAAGAACAACTGCTCCCTGAAATAGCTGACCTCTCTTTCATATACGCTCACAGGGTTAATAGGTTCTCCTAAAAATACATTGCCCTGTCCCTGGCTTTTGGGAATGATGCTGTTGCTTACAATATTCTTGAGCGTGTCAAGGCTATTAATTTTGGAATCTAAATTTTTCTTTAACTCAATAAGATTGTCTAAACGGATTTGCTTCCTTTTTAATGCATAATCGTTATTTTCAAAAAGGTTGATAATACCTTTCTGAACCTTTTCAATTAAAGTGGTATCCTTTACAATTAAAGTGACCCTGAGAGTAGTGGCAAGACTGTCATCATTATTTAATCTCAGTGTATCGCTCATATCTTTAAGCTTTATGCTCACAATACCTCTTGCATCCTTTTCACTTAAATTTAATTTTTGAGTTACTACCCTTAAATTTTCTTTAACTCCGATATTGTCATTTAGATCTTTGATGATATTGTGACTTATACCGCTGGGTAATACTCTCGAAAGGAATATGCCATCTGTTTTGTAGCGCTTATTTAACACAAAACGGGCAGAAAGCCCAAGCAATCCACAGAAAAGAAAAGTATAAACAACAAAACGAAAATTTCCTTGAATATTTTTAATCCAGTTAGAAATACCTTTTCCTATGGCTGTAAACATCCTTCCAATCGGCCGGAAAAAGTAAATCAAATCAATTTCTTCGTTTTGTTTCGGATTTGTTACTGAGTCATTATTCATGTATGAATGTTTAATTCTGAATTTGCAAATATGAGATGAAAAATTCTTATATAAAACTGTTGTGTTAATGTGTTTTGATTTAAGTAAAGCCGGTTTTCCCATTTAGATCCTGAAATAGTTCTTTTCTTTTTTTAATGGCACCAGACAATAACCCTAAAATAAGCCAGTAACCTCCGGAGTGTAACGGGGTCTCCAGGGCCGGGTTAAAAAAGCATAAAATGAAAAAAGCAAAAAAGCTGTAATAAATAAAAATATCATATGTTTTTTCATAGTGTCTTCTAAAATAAAAGTATTCCTTAAATACTTGAGTATAGAGCAAAATGATGTTTATTACAAAAAGGATTCCCAGCCTGCAAAAAAGGGTTACAAAAGTATTATGTGCTCCAATAACATAGGGTAAAGTTGCCAATTTATCAATATCAAGTATGGGGAAATGAAAAACTACGGGTGTTCCAAACCCATATCCAAATAAATTTCCAGGGAAACGATCAACAATATATTGATACCATAATACGAGCCGCCAGGTAGAATTTTCATCTAATCCTAACCAATAGTTGGAAGATGTAATTCGATTGATGGCCAGGTAATCATTCAGCGGTTGATCACTGGTGTGAATTAAAGCAAAATTGGGGGCGAAATAGATAAAGAAAACAGTAAAAATCAGAAACCCCGATATTACGACCTGCCTGAAAAAATTATAAGAAGGGCTTAAGTAAAGAAACAGTATAAATAGAGCGGCAACAAATGATGTGGCAGACTTATAATCAAGTGCATGTATGATCGTAAAAAAACTCACCAGTAAAACAGTATAAAATCCTCTGTGCCTCTTAAACAGCAAAGGAAGTGATGTAGAGATACTAAACCGGTCAAAAAAAACATTTTCTGCCGGTTTCAATAGGAAAATGGCATAATAGAACCTGAAAAAGTTTTGAACTTTTTTTATGCTTGAAACGAAATATTTGTATCCATAGTAACCAATAAAATAGGTGAACATTGAATACAAAATAACTGAGTTGCGCAGATAATAATAAATACTATCCATTCTAAAAATGGATATCACTGCATGAAACAGGCCCAGTAAAATAAAAGCCAAAACAATCTTTGAAATTGTATCTGCACCTATTTTAAAACGATTGGCAGAAAGTATGCAAAAACCGGAAAAAGATAAAAGTTCATTAAAAAAAAGATACTTCTCAAAAAAGTAGGGAACGGTCATGTACAGCAAAGCAGCAGTAAATAAAAGAAAATAGATGTGCTTGTTGTTCATTGGTTGGGAACTATTTTTCTTCCAGGATAGTATTTACTGATTGTATTACCTGCTTCAAAGATATATTTTCTATGCAAGGGGCTGCTTGAAATTTTGTGGGCCTGTATTTGCAATTCCAGTTACAGTTGAAGCAATTCATTTCATAGTAAATACTTATTGGAGTTTTCCTGTTTTCATAAGTGGGATAGGGCAGGAATCTTCCAAAATGGCCACCTCCTAAAATACAAATAACCGGGGTATTTACAGATGCGGCCATATGTGTACAGGAAGTTTCATTGGTTACAACCAATTCTGAATTTTGCAATACGGTTAAAAACTCCTGAAGGCTTGTTTTCCCGGCAATGCTTGTTAGTTTTGCTTTTGATTTCTCTAATATGTTATCTGCAAGGTTTTTTTCTGTTATACCCCCGCACAAAACGCCTGTCCAACCGGTTCTTTCATAAATAAAGTTACAAAGTTCAACAAAGTTGGATTCATTCCACTTTCTTGCTGGAGAACTGGCACCGGGAAAAATAACATAATAAGGTTGTTGTAAATGAATGTTTGGAGGATTGCCTAAGAATTTTAAATCGGGAATTGAATCAACAAAATACGAGTGACCAAATGATCTGATAAAAGCAGCATTTTTCTTTAATTCATGACTTTCCTCTTTATCAAGGTGAGCTGTTTGCGTTAATTCTCGTTTAGCAAAATTTCGCCACCATTTATTATCAATACCATCGTCACTTGGTGCTGCAATGATATTTTCAGATTTAATATGCTTGAGAATAGATAATCCTGTGCCAAATTCATGAGAAAATGAATGATAGATCACTGTATGCCAATTGACCGAAATTATTTCTTTCATCTTTCTTATTCGGTAAAAAGGATGAAGCATAAATTTTTTTCTGTCCAGTGAGATCACATCAGCAAAGTAATTTGTCCTTTGTGCCAGATCTGCCCAAATGCTGTTCCCTAGGAGGGTGATCTCATAATCATCTGCAGGAAAAATATTTTTATATTCTTTTCCTGCATCTGTCCATAAAATAAAATCACCTATATTATCCGTTTTGATTAAAAGAATTTTTTTAAGGGCTTTGTTTGAAGTTGCTTTCACAGGGTGAATAAGAAAAATGGAATCGATTAATAAACAATAGCTGTTTATAAGTGATCTTTTGATGATGTATAATATATTGGCTATCATTAGGATAAATCAAGCTGGGTTAACTTAACTGAATTAAATTCTTTCAAATTTATAAAAAGAGATATCAACGCATAGCAACTAACGGAAACTAATAAACCTGTTAGAGTGTCTGCAAAGAAAATAAGTTTTAATAATAACGGTGCCAGTAAAACAATTGTATTCTGGATCAGAAAGAAAACTCTTTTTTTAATCACATCATCTCCTGTGTATAAAAACAGCAATCCTGTAGCTAAAGCCGTTTCTCCCGCAATCAGGGAGAGTCCAATTGTATACAATGCCGGAAGCAGCAGAGAAAAAATTAAGAGTGAGCCAGTGCAAATTACTGCCGATATTATGCACACACTAAGCAGTTTTTTATCATAGCTTAATAATATAGCATTCGTGCCAAGGCTGAAACAAAATGAAAAAATTAAACAGGCAACAGCCATCATTTGAAAAAAGGGAATGCCATCAAGGAACTGGCTGCCAAAAAGCAACTTTACCGCTGAGTTGGGAAAGAGCATTACGGAAGCTAAGAAAGCAAAACCCAGGATCATGGAAAGTTTATCAACGGTTAAGCAAGCTTCCAGATGCTTCATTTCTCTAACTAAGGCCTGGTGAATAATGCGTATAATACCTCTATAAATGGCATATAATTTCAATCCAATAAATGCGATACTTATTACTTGGTAGTTTCCTGAAAACACCAGAGGTATAAAAATCATTAACCCTAAGCCTTGTACATACAGCAAGATATTTATTAACCCTAACCTTAATGAAGAGAGGTATAAACGAAAATTTTTATACGATGGTTTAATGAAATAGGAAATGTTTAAAAATGCTGCAACAGCGATACCGGTGAGAAAATAAGTTAAGAGTAACAGTAACAAAAACACTTCTACAAAATAGCCGGGTATAAATCTTGCAACAAAAATACTGATGCCGTATGGTACAATTATTCTGATAAATGCAATTATTGCTCCTGTTACCGGCTTACCAATTCCATAAAACGCATATTCGCCGCTTAGAGCCAGAATGGGAGCCAGTAAAAAAACCAGGAATGATTTATTGATTAAAACCAATACAGTTATTGGGCAAAGCAGCAAGCTGAAGTAAACTCTTGCAGATTGGTATTTTAAATAATCTGACTTCCATTCTTTTGAGTGGGTTATTTTTCTTATAGCGTCTGAGAGAATACCGGCTGCTATGAGGATGATCAAAAACTGAAAGCCAGATTCAATCTGACCAAATAATGAAAATGTTTCGGTTGAAAGGGACGACGAAATACTTTTCAGTGAAATAACAATAAACACCTGGCCCAGCCCCAGTATAATGGCAATTAAAAGCAGCCTTTTGATCATTCCGTTCTTATATTTATTCAATGATAACTGCAAATACCGAAACGTATACAGTTAGTCAAAATTTCTTTGAAAATAATATATACCGGTTTAATTGGTCGTGTCAAAGTTAACCGTATTTTATGCTTGAAAGCGAAGTACTCAAGATCGTATCGAATCATTACTTTTTTATATGGCTTATAAAAGTACCCCACAGCATAAGGAATGTTTGCCAGACATACACCTTTATTTCATAATTTTGAACTCCCCATATGGCGGTGATTAAAAAAAAACTCTTTGGAGTTGATTATAGTTTAACAGATTATGAAAAAGCTTCACAGTTGATTGTTGACTGCGGGCTCAAACATATTTCTTATGGTGTATCAGCATTAGCTGTTCACGGGTTGATAGAAAGCTACAGAAACCCGGTTTTACTTGAAAAGGTTAATAAAATTGATTTAGTGGTTCCCGATGGCCAGCCCATACGCTGGGCTCTCAATTTTTTTCATAAAGCTAAGCTTAAGGATAGAGTTTACGGCCCTCAGCTTACATTGGATGTATTAAAATACGCAAATGAAAAAAAAATGAAGTTGTATTTATTCGGGAGTTCAGAAGAGACCTTAAGAAAGTTCTCATCTAACATCAATACATGGTTTCCGCAGATTATCATCTGTGGTGTGCATACTGACAGGTTTAGAGATGCAACTTCTGCAGAAGATGAAGCAGATATACAAAAAATCAATACCAGCGGGGCAAATATCGTTTTAGTTGGGAGAGGTTGCCCAAGACAAGAAGTTTGGGTAAGTGATCATTTAGGGAAAGTTAATGCCGCAATGATGGCAGTGGGGGCTGCTTTTGATTTTCATGCTGGAGTTGTAAAACAAGCGCCTCAATGGATGCAGCGTAGCGGATTTGAATGGCTGTATCGATTAATAAAAGAGCCCAGGCGTTTATGGAAACGATACCTTATCACCAACTCAATCTTTATATTTTTAGTTATTAGAAAATTGATTTTTCCAAAATGGGTTTAAATAAAGTTATAGTTACAGGTGCCGGAGGTTTAATTGGAAGTGAAGTAGTGACATTTCTGTTAAATAGGAATGTGGATGTTATTGGTATTGATAATAATATGCGGGCCGATTTCTTTGGTGAAAAAGGAGATACCACCTGGAATATTCATCAGCTGGAAACTCAATACCCATCATTTAAAAATCATAACATTGACATTCGTAGCAGGGAGCAGATCTTATCATTTGTAAGTAATATTCGTCCTGATGCTATCATTCATACTGCAGCACAACCAAGTCATGACCTGGCAGCAAACCGTCCTTTTGATGATTTTGATGTAAATGCTTTGGGAACACTCAATTTGTTAGAAGCCAATCGCAGGGTAAATATTAATACTCCATTTGTTCACCTGTCAACAAATAAAGTGTATGGTGATGCACCCAATTATTTAAACATTGTAGAAAAGGAAACACGCTATGATTATGGTGATCAGGAATATTTTCATGGCATCAAAGAAAATTTCCCTGTTGATCAATCCAGGCATTCTTTATTTGGAGCTTCAAAACTTGCTGCTGATGTGATGGTGCAGGAATATGGCCGTTATTTTGGAATGCCATCCTGCTGCTTACGGGGCGGATGTTTAACAGGCCCCAATCACAGCGGTGTGGAGCTCCATGGATTCTTGAGTTATCTGGTCAAATGTAATGTATTTGAAAATGAGTACACTGTTTATGGCTATAAAGGCAAACAAGTAAGAGATAATATACATTCTTTTGATGTCGCCAATTTTATATGGGAGTTTTTGCAGGCCCCAAGAATAGCTGAAGTTTATAACATAGGCGGAGGAAGAGAGAACTCTATTTCCATTTTGGAGGCTTTCCAACTTATTGAATCTATTTCAGGAAAGCAAATGAAATACGCCTATTCAGATCAAAACAGGATAGGAGATCATATTTGTTATATTTCTGATGTTAGCAAAATGCAGGCTCATTTCCCCAAATGGAAAATAACCAAAGACCTAAAAACTACATTCAGGGAAATTTATGAAGCCTGGTTATACAGAAATGGGTAATGTCTTTAATATGATATGATAAGTGTTGCGTAAAACTGCTATCAGGGTTTTGTAAGTGGCACCTTAATAATAAACAGGAATGACACAACATTAAAGCTTGCGTAGCACATTTTTTAAATTAATTGTAAATGAGTGACAATTCCATAAACAAAAAAAGCAGCGCTCCCCAAAAGAAACTAATAAAATGGCTCACTTTAAAGTTTAAAAGTGTTTCCATGCTTCCCTTTATTTTCGGTAAGGCTACTTTTTTAAAAACATATTTAACCTATCACCCGGACTCTTATATTCAGTTTAATGCCCATCCAGAATTTAAAAAACTTCTAAAAACCTTTAAGACCAAAAATCAAATTAACAACATTGGGGATATAACCCGTTTATGGAGCTTCATTTTAAATATCAAGCAGATTATTGACGAAAAAATTCCTGGTGATTTTGCTGAACTGGGAGTTTGGCGGGGAAACACCGCTTCCATACTTGCTTATTATGCTTCTTTAAACAAGCGCTCCGTTTTTTTATTTGATACGTTTGAAGGTTTTAATAAAAAAGACTTAACTGGAATTGACGCAAACAAGACAATGGACTTTAGTAAAACATCAGTAAGCTTGGTAAAAAAAATTATTGGCGATAACAGTAAGTATTGTCAATTTGTAGCTGGTTATTTTCCTGAATCAGTTTCAGAAGTACATAAAAACAATACTTATTCTATCGTTAGTATTGATTGTGATTTATACGAACCAATGAAAGCAGGACTGGATTTTTTTTATCCGTTGATGCCAGCTGGAGGAATATTTTTATTACATGATTATTCAAGCTTGTTTTGGGATGGGGCAAAAAAAGCAATAGATGAATTTTGTAAGCAGAATAATGAATATGTTATTCTAATGCCGGATAAGTCAGGAAGTGCATTTATAAGAAAATCAGGGAGACATTCTTAATCACTTGTCATCATTTCCACAAGGCACCGCCATAAGTTCAAATTACTTTTTTATTGTATCTATCTGCGGTGTGCTGCTTAGAAAATGCTAAAGAAACTTTTATTACTTTGCCGTAGTACTGTCTTTTACAGTTTTAATAAACTCTTCTGCATATTGCTCTCTGTAAATAGTGGCGGAAAAAATGTATAAATGATATTGAAACGGAATTTTTGTTTGTAGGGCTTTTTCGTTTAAGCCCTTAACATTCGCTTCTACCTTTAAAACGGCGTCAATGGTTCCTTGAAATTTAGGGAGTGAAGAGCGTAATTCGCCATTATCAAAAATAACTATGGAGTCGCCTAAATATACTTTGTCACTTTTAATAAGGCTGATGACTTCAGCTGCAGTATAAGAAGTTTTTTTAGCATCAGTTATTACAGGCATTTCGTCTTTATTAGCGGAATCAGCGACTTCTGATTTAATATTATTTTTTAAGAGTACCTCATATACAAGCACCACTACAAGTGCAGTTGCTGCAGCCGTAACTAATATTATAAGCAAAGTGTTATTTTTTTTCATAACTGATAGGCAGAATTTTTAGCAAAAATAAAGGTTTACTGTATTTGCAGGTTATTATGAAGTTTTTTTTTAGAGTTGTAATGGCATTGATCTTAGTTTATGAAAGGTATGCTCCAGATTACAGGATTCAGTTCGCATAAGTGATAACAGTTATACTCTTTTTAGAAAAATTGTACAGGAGAGGCTAAGAATGCAGGCCTACATTTTTAAACAGTCCTATATTTACAAGTATTTCAGCAACTGAGTAAATAAATGATTATTGAGAAGTAACAATACAAAATTCTGATACAAATTTTTAATGCCCCATCAACTAAAAACTATAGTTCAGCAATTAAGCAGGTGGAAGTCTTTTCACCATCCATTCCTGTGGCTGTCTGCTGCCGGTATTGCTGTAACAATGATTTGGCTGCCTCTCATCAATGCCATGCTGTGTATCTTGTTTTTTTTGCTGTGGGCCTATTATCAACGTTTCCGCTTTACAATAACGGATAAACCTCATTTTTTTTTATTTATAAGCGTTTATCTTATTACAGCCATCAGTTTTTTTTATTCTCACAATAAATCGGAGGCGCTAAGAATATTGCAATTAAAATTACCTCTTTTAATATTTCCCCTGGTATTTGCTTCAGGACTCGATTGGACAAAAGAGCAAATACGACTCCTCTTAATTTTATTTTCCTTATCGGTGGGTGTATTTTGTATTGTTACAATCAGCAATGCAGTAACAATTACTTTATCATCAGGTAACGCCCAGGACTTATTCGGATACAGCATCCTTCCGTTTAAATATGTGTACGCTTCTGTTGCCTCATTGTTTTGTGTATTTGGAACCGTTATTCATTTAAATGAAATGGCTGAGAAAAGGAAAATTCTTACAAGCCATCTAATTCCCTTACTTCTTTTCTGGATAACGCTTACGTTGCTCTCAAACCGTATGGCAATAACACTATGTGTTATCATCACTTTGTTTTTTTTGATGCATATCATTAGATCTGCAGTAGCAAAAATGATTGCAGTTGTTTTTGTGTTACTTATTTTAACGGGTTTATATTTTTGGAATCAAACCTTTAGGGAAAAGGTTCAGGTAATTACACAATTCAATTCCGGAACAACGATCCGGTTGGACAAGGATGCTTCACTGGGCAGAACCTGGGATGGCCTGCAATTACGGCTTGCTATCTGGAACTGTGCAACAGGAATTATTAAACAACATTTCCTGGCCGGAGTGGGGGTTGGTGATGCGCAACAAACTCTGCAAACGACGTATGAAGAGCGAAAATTTTACTTTGCCTCCCGGTACAATACCTATAACGCTCACAATCAGTTTATGGAACAGTGGCTTATGACCGGTATTGCTGGCTTTATTCTTTTTCTCTTGTCTTTAATCATTCCTTTATTCAGGTGCCTGAAATCAGGGAGGTTGCTTTATTCTCTTTTCCTGATCGTCTTTATCTGCTTTTGTTTAACAGAATCCTTTTTGGAAGTGAGTAAAGGGGTGGTATGGTTTTCCTTTTTTAATTCGATGTTTGCTTTCCAGCGGAGTCATATTTGATCATGTAGAATTAAAGTAAGCTATAAATAATCGTTTCGAGGTTTGCTCAAACTTCACCAATACTGGTGCAGCTATTTGCCGGATTCAAAGAAATTCATGGTTTTTTTTTTGATAGGAGGTTTTTTCATTTTCTTTACACATTTTACGAATCAGGCACTTATTGTTCTGCTCAGTTTTCATGCATCACCAATTTGAACATATCAATGCATATTTTGATAAGATTTTTATCATTACGATTGCCCGTGCCACAGAAAGGCATGAAAAGATCAACCTGCACCTGCAGGGCTTGAATTATGAATTTTTCTACGGAGTTGACCGTAAAAGCCTTGATATTGATCAACTCATTACCCAGGATGTTTACAATAAAAATCTTGCTCAAAAGCATCATATCTGGAACCAGCCCATGGGTATGGGGCAAATAGCATGTTCCTGGAGCCATAAAAAAGTATACGAACTGCAGATCAAACATCAGTATCAACGGGTATTGATACTGGAAGATGATGTGATCATTAACCAGGTAGGGATTGATCTTTTCCCGAAAATCAGTGAGGAATTGCCCCCATCATGGGAGCTTTTATATTTTGATTATCACAAACGAACAGAAAATAACCTTACTGCCCGTTACCGTAAATTTATTTCTCTTTTACAGCATTATACCGGCCGTAACAATTGGACACCGCACATGATCAGGCATCTGTATGCCCAACCCTTTTCGCCCCATTTAAAAAAAGCCGGTTTTCATGAGTATACGAGTGCATATGCCATTACACTAAGCGCTGCTGAAACATTACTGCAACTGCAAACACCTATTTCTTTCATTGCTGATAACTTGCTGGGTTATGCTATTACCAACCAAATGCTGGAGGCCTATCTCACCATACCCCGGCTGTTTGAACAGGAAAGCCAGCAGGAGGGAGGCAATACCTATTCTTATGTGGCTGATGATGGCGAAAAATCAGCTTAAGTTCAACTGCATGTAAAGTCGTAATTTCATTTCTTATTTTCTCAGGAATATGAAGATCTTATTTAAATACCTGGCGCCACATAAATGGCTGGTGATATTAACCATTGTGCTGGCAGCTATTAACATGGGCTTTTCTTTGGTAGACCCTATTTTGTTTGGTAAACTGGTAAACCTTGCGAATGACTTTAAAAATGGGATCGTTACAAACGATTATCATTTTTGGTGGCAATACAAAACAATCATTAAAGATGGAAAAGAGTACCTGGAAATAGGAGTGTGGTGGATCGTTATTTTTTCGATCACAGTTGCTATGATCAGCCGCATTGCTAAAAATTTTCAGGATTACTTTTTAAATGTGGTGATTCAAAAATTTGGTGCGAAAGTGTTTACCGATGGCTTAAGACATGCCATGAAACTTCCGTACCAGGAATTTGAAGATCAACGGAGCGGCGAAACACTCAGTATTTTAACCAAGGTTCGCACAGATGTTGAAAAATTCATGAACTACTGTATCAATGTATTATTTGGTATTCTTATTGGTATCAGTTTTGTGTTTGTATATGCGGCCATTAAAATTCATTGGTATGTACCACTTGCTTACCTGGTGGGTATTGCTTTGCTAACTCTTATCACCAACTTACTCAGTAAAAAAATTAAGCAAATTCAAAAAACAATTGTAGGACAAACTACTGCTCTTGCAGGATCTACTACCGAATCACTTCGCAACATTGAGCTGGTGAAGAGTTTAGGTTTAACTGACCAGGAAGTAAGCCGTTTGAATAAGAATACGTATAAAATTTTAGGACTGGAGTTAACAAAAGTAAAACGTATCAGAAGCATCAGCTTTTTGCAGGGAACCTTTGTGAACACATTAAGACAGGTAATTCTGTTTATTCTGATGTGGCTAATTTTCAGAGACAAAATGGATGCAGGCCAATTAGTGACCATGCAAATATTTTCATTCTTTGTATTTGGCCCCTTGCAGGAAATTGGCAACATCCTGTTGTCATACAGAGAGGCAGAAGCATCACTGAACAACTTCAACAATCTCATGCAAAAGAAACCGGAAGCTGTACCAGAAAACCCGGTTCATTTGGGTGAAGTAAGCACATTGCAATTCAAAAATGTAAGTTTCAAACATCAAACTGCTTCACAAAATGCCATTACCAATATTGATTTTAACGTGACCATGGGTGAAACCATTGCATTTGTAGGCCCCAGCGGCAGTGGTAAAACAACGTTGATGAAATTGCTGGTAGGTTTATATCGCCCGCAGGAAGGAACAGTGCTTTATAATGGTATTGATGAAAACTCCATTAACTTTGAAATACTGCGTAATCAAATTGGTTTTGTAACACAGGATACGCAACTGTTTAGCGGCACCATTAAAGAAAATCTCACTTTCGTAAATCCTGAAGCAACAGAAGAAGAGTTGATGGATGTGCTCAATAAAGCCAGTTGTCAGCGCTTGTTGGCCAGGGCAGAAAAAGGATTGGATACAATGATTGGTGAAGGAGGTTTAAAACTGAGTGGTGGAGAAAAGCAACGTTTGTCCATTGCCCGTGCACTGCTCCGTAAACCAAGGTTGCTCATTTTTGATGAGGCCACATCAGCACTTGATTCTATTACGGAAGAAGAAATTACTTCTACCATTCGTGAAATATCAGCACAAAAATCACAGATCACCGTTTTAATTGCACACAGGCTCAGTACGATCATGCATGCCGATCGAATTTATGTTTTGGAAGGTGGTGAAGTGGTGGAAACAGGCACACATCATCAATTACTGGAAGAAAAAGGCTTGTACTTTGCAATGTGGCGCCAACAAATTGGCGAAAGACGGAAAATTGCAGCAGTTGTTTCATAAAAGTAACCTGGGTCACATGCATCAGGAAAGAACTGGTTAACTTTGCGGCCACTATGGCGTCAGTAAAACCAAGGCCCAATTATTTTTGGAGTATCCTCAGTATGAAATGCCCCCGTTGCAGAAGAGGCAGGTTATTTAAAAATTACAGTGCTTACAATTTCAAACATACATTGGATATGCATCATGAATGCAGCGAGTGTAAGCAGAAGTTTGATATGGAACCCGGCTTTTGGTATGGCACCGGTTATGTAAGTTATGCCTTAACGATTGCAATTTCCGTTGCTTCTTTTATTGCCTGGTGGATCATACTTGGTTTCAGTCTCAGGGACAGTAGTTTGTTATGGTGGTTGGGTGTCAATGCCTTGCTGCTGGTAGTTTTGCAGCCTTGGATCATGCGATTGAGCCGAACAATTTACCTGTACTTTTTTGTGCGGTATGATGATGAGTACGAAACAAACGAACCAAGGAAGTTTGATTATTGATTTTCTTACGCTTCTTCATCATCCACATCCAGTATCCGCTTCAGAATACTTTTTTCTTTTATTTCCATATCACTCAGCTCCAGGTCAATGGCCTTGGTGCTTCGGAAAATTTCCATGAGTGAAAAAATGAGCGAAAGCAGTAAACTCAATAAGCTTAATGCAAAAACAATCTTGGCTGCATTTTGGTAGTTCTCAAAAATGAGATAGATACAAATAATACAAAGCAAAAAACTCAGCACACCACTTGCCTGCATGTTGCGGATTAAACTGATACGGTGTCTCAGATTTTTTATCTGGCGTTTGAGCAGTTTATCTTCTTCCTTTGTGTACTCGTCATGCAGCTTACGAACCAAAGTAGCCAGCGCCAGGAAACGGTTGGTATAAGCCAGCATTAACAAGGTAATGGCAGGGAAAAGTAAAGCAGGAGTATTGATGGAAAGTTCATTCATGAACTAAAAATAGAGAAGCTGCAGGTAATAAAAAAACCACTTCAATCTTGAAGTGGTTCATATAGGTGTGTTTACAAGGTTCTATTGAATCCTGGTGGGGAATGTAACTTCTACATCTGTTTCTCCTTTTGAAACAGGATCTCCGCTTGCTTTTGCTCCCGGCTTGTGTTTGAGTGTAATTTTAACGGTACCATTACTTACCGATCCGGCACCCCACACAGAGGTAGTGCCCAATGGTAAACCCGCTCCATCATTATTCAAACCTGTAATTCCAACCTGTACGGTTGTAACTTCATAGTACACCTGGTGGTCATTGGCCTCAGATACAATTTCTGCTGTGATATCTTCAACGGGTGATTTACTTTCATCCAGGAATAGAAGTGTGCAGTTGTAAGCGGTTGATGGTGCTAAAGTTATTTGATCAATCGTTGGTGCATTACCGCCGGCACCATCCACATCTTTCCAATTATAAGTGGCAGGTGCGCCACCGCCAACCGGAGTTAATGTTACTTTTACCGTTGTAATTAACTCTTCTTCATTTTCTTCCTCCTCATTTTTCTTTTTACAGCTTGCTATTACCAGCCCGGCAAGCATCACTACTGAAAACAATTTGATGTGTTTCATGCTCATAACTTTTGATTTTAGTTGTGTTGATGTTTAATATTAAAAGGAATTTTTAAACGTAAGGAAATGTTTCTGCCCATTTCATCACTGAAATAGCGAAACGCATTCATATAATCTCTGTAAGCTAAATTGCCAAGATTGGTAACACTCAATATAAAGCTCCAGTTTTCATGTTTCATTTTTAGTTGAGTGCCAGCTTCCAATGCAACCAAAAAATAAGCTGGTGGTGGAGCCAGGTAATCACTTTGTTTCGCTGTGCTGCCCGGTACTTCAATGTTACCGGTTGAGGGTACTCTTTTTTGTCGGAGTACATAGCTGCTGTTTACACTTACATACGTTTCATTTATTTTTTTGGCATTACCAAGGCGGTATGAAATTTCCGTTTCATACCGATCAGCAGGCATTTGAATGAGCCAGTCTTGCGTATTTTTATTCCATGCTCTCAATAATGATGCTTTGGCAGTTGCAAACCAATGTGCATCTATGCTGTATTGTGCTGTAAAGTCAACTCCATGCAGGCGTGCATTGGTTTGACTGTATTTGAATGCCGGGAAAGCTCCACGAATGGTGAGTTCCGGAGGAAAAGTTGGTTCCAGGTAAATAAAATTCTGAATTTGTTTTAAATACAAACCTGCATCAATATCCCATTTATCTGTATTCACAATGAGGGAAGCAGAAAGATTATTGCTTCGTTCAGCACCCAGTTGAGGGTTCCCTTTTTCAATACGTGCGGCACCATGATGCAGCCCGTTTGCATACAGTTCATTTGGCTGTGGCGAACGCCAGGCTGTTGAAAAATTTGCCAGTATGCGTACTTGTTTTGATGCTTTGTAAGTAAACCCGGCGTTGCCTGAAAAATTATTGAAAAGTAAATCTGTATATGTAATCGAATTACCGTTATCAAACGTGTTGAAAATTGATTTGCGATCAAAACGTAAACCTGCTTCTGCCTCTATTGTTCCCAGTAAATATTTTTCAACTATAAAAGCTCCATAGTTGATAGATTGATAGTTGGGTATAAATAAGCGTCTTGAGTAACTGTTATCCTGAAACATAAAAGAACCACCTGCTGTGCCTCTGAATTTACCTGTGTTGAAATGGTCCCAAACAACTTCAGTGATAGCCGTACCAATTGATAAGTTGAGTTGTGGCGCATCGCTGCTGCTGGCAAAGCGCTTTTGATCATATTCATCACGATTGTTGTATTGACCGGAGATAGTAATATTTAATCTGCCAATACTACCTGTTTGGTGCCATGCTTTTATTTTCAGTAACTGATGTTGAACCTGCTGATAAGGTCTTTCAATCATGTAACTGAAACCAACATTGCGGATATAGTCCGGCGGGTCTTTACTTTGAATGGCGTTCCACAGGTCGGTTACATTACCAATATGTGAGCCTGAAAAGATTCCCAGTTTCGTATTAAATTGAGAGTAAAAAACTTCAATGCCTCTTGATGTTGTTTTTAACCCGGTTGTAACTGAAAAATTTAATTCCTCATTGCCGGAATTGGCAAGCCAGTAGCCCGGTGTTTTTGCGTTTCCTCCACGTTTTACAGTTCCCTGCACACGCCAGGCCCAACCTTTTATTTTTTCGCTGCTGCCTTCTATCATTGCAGAAACAACTCCCATTCTGTTATTACTAAAGAAGGAGGTATTTATTTCACCTCCGGTTCCGGGATCGGTTCTGAGAAACTTTGGTTCTACCAGTACTACACCACCAATGGCATCACCACCATACCTTAGCGCAGAAGCTCCTTTAATAACTGAAATTCTATTGGCAATAAACGGATCAATTTCAGGCGCATGCTCGCTTCCCCATTGCTGGCTTTCCTGCCTTACTCCATTATTTAAGATCAAAACACGATTACTATGTAAACCATGTATCACCGGTTTGTAAATATTACTTCCTGTTTGAAGGATGCTTACACCACTGATGCGTTTCATATTTTCTGCAAGGCTAAGGCCTCTTGTGGATTCCAGTAGCTTTCCTTTAATTTCATTGGCAGAATTTGTGTTCGAAGCCTGGCCTGTTATGATCACTTCACCTAGTTGTGCTGCTGTATGGTTTAAATCAAAATCTTTTTCAAGATCCGTTTTTAGATGGAAATGAAATTCAACAGGAATACATCCTGTATGTGTTACTCTTGCTGTATAATAACCGGGGCAAATACCCTTAAACACAAAACTGCCATCAGCCTTGGCGGTTTGCGAAAGATTTAGTTCTACGATGGTAATAACCGCTTCTTCCAGATGTTCTTTTGTTTCAGCATCATTCACATGCCCTGAAAAACTAAGTGTACATTGAGACAATACAGTGCTACTGCAAACCGTAACGGAAAAACTTAGTATAATCAAAATACGCAACATTGCTGCAAAATAAATAAATTGCAACCAAGTTTCAAAAAATAATTGAAGTTTTTGAAATGAACTATTTCACCTTCAGCATAGGCTTCACCTGCTGAGTAATACTGTTCTGGAAACGAACATAATACACACCTGCCGGTAAACCATAAGAGTCAAATGTGGTTTGATAAGTACCGGCGCTGTAATCTCTGTCAATGGGAGTGCGGATCACACGGCCTAAGGCGTCCATAATCTGAATGAGTGTATGCCCGCCTTTTGTTGTAAAACTGATGGTAGTAGTTTCTGTAAACGGGTTGGGATAATTTTTCACCAATGTAATTCCATTATTCCTGTCAACAACGGATGTTGTAACACAGCTGCCATTGGCACAAAGGGGTATGTTTTGGAAATTCTGTAACATAATCGTTTGCAGTGTTGTATTATCCACGCAAAACCAATCCTGTAAAATTGAGGCATATACACTTCTGAAATCATATTGCATTACCACATTATCATTGACAGTTGCGCTCACAGGTATTGTTGGATTTACACCGGTAATTCCCGGGTTTACTTTGGAACCAAAAACAAATAACGGAGCTGCAGCACCATGATCTGTTCCCACACTGGCGTTAGATTTTACACGACGTCCAAACTCTGAGAAAGTCATCCCTAATACACGATCTTCTACGCCTAAGGCTTTAATATCATCCTGGAATGCTTTTATTGCGTCACTCAGTCTTTGCATAAGTGTTGCATGAACACCTGTAGTAGTATCCGTATTGGTTTGAACGGAGTGTGTATCAAACCCGCCCATACTCACCATATACACCCTTGTTTTTAACCCGCCTTTAATTAACCTTGCAACAATCTTTAATTGATCTGCTAATGTGTTGTTAGTTGGATAGGTTCCCTGCACCGGCACATTATTAGCAGCTGCTACAATGCGTGTAGCATATTGATTACTTTGCTGTGCTACTAAACGAACATATTTCAGTGCATTGCCTGCGGGTGTATCCGGGGCAGGATCCTGAATTCCATTAATCAGGTTATAAAAATTGGTAGCACTGGTAATGCTGATGCCCATATTTACACTTGGCCCCTGGAAGGTGAGTGATGTAGAAGAACCGATCTGAATACCCAACGGGTCAGGCATTTGCGTATTGGGATAACCTTCCGGGTAGTTGGGATATTGATCACTTAAATAACGGCCGCTCCAGCCCGAAGTTAATTCCACATTACTGTCAGAAGCACTCATCCAGATATCAGTCGCCCGAAAATGTGAAAAATTGGGATTCGGATAGCCAACAGATTGAACCAACCTCACCTTTCCATCATTGTAAAGCGATTGCAAACCTGTCATTGACGAATGCAAACCGGTAGCAGCAGTACCTGTTAAAGTGAGTACACGATTTTGAGGTATTGCAATATTTGCTCTTGCATTAAAGTAGTTAGAATATTGATCCAACGGGATCACCATATTCAATCCATCATTACCACCATTGAGCTGCACAATTACCAATACACGATCTGTTTCAACATATGCATTTAACATCGCCGCCATCAACGGGTTTGTGTCCAATACTTTAAAGGACATACCGTCAATTAATGAAGGCAGAATTGCTGCCGGTATCGTATTGCGTAAAAACTCTTTGCGTTTCATGACTTACTTTTTCGTTGGTTTTAAAGGATATTATACGAGTTGATACTCGGCCAGGTTCATAAAATATTTATACAATCCCCTCAATCTTGTGTTGACGATATTATAATTAGCTGTAACAGGATTAAAGATGTATGCATTCCATGCGTTGGTCCAGTAATAATCCTGGTCTTGTCCACTCAATAAAAAATCTTTTTTTAACTGATCTCTTGAAGCCTGTGTGAGGTTCATTTGAAAGATAATATCCAGTACATCGGTAATCAGTTGGTTGGGGTCACTGGGGTTCACGAGTGTTTTAGTGAACTCTACTGCATCTATCCAGATCTTTTTACCATTACGGGTATAACCACTACCAATCATTATGTCCGTAAATTGATTTCTCTTGGGAAGTGTATCTGTATTTACCCATAACTCATAGTATTGTGGTGGTTGATAATAAGCGGGCCACCCGGCAACATTGGGAGGATCTCCCAGGTTTTGATTGGCATTGGCAGCTGCGGTGAGAATCACATTCCACATGGCGTAAGCATCAGCATATTCAGTTATACTGTTTGGGAAAACTATATTCCACTCACGACAAACGGCAATTGCATGATCTAATGGTGATTTTATTTGCGCCCCTATATTCACCGCATCATAAAAATGCTCACTCTTGAATAAAGCATTTAAAACAGGTTTGATTTCCCAGTTATTGGTTCTGAAAATTTGTGCCAGCGGTTCAATAACATTCGCTTCCGCAGCAGCATCAATTTCACTGTAAACAAAATAGCGATACAATTTTTTTACAATGAAACGGGAAACCTCCACATTTTTTGCAAAGATCATTGTAAGCAAATCATCAATTTCCAGATCACCTGCAGTAGCCCCGGTTCTTCCTGTTATGATGATGTTATTGTAAAAAGATGAAAATTGTTTGTTAGTACTATCATGACGTGTAGAAGTAAAATAAGGCGGATAGGGTAACACATTGTTATACACCCGCCATCCTGTTAATACACGTGCAGCAGCTTTTACATCATTTTCATTATAGTTGGGATTGTTTTCTTTTCCCAGTGTAAACAACTCCTGTAACTCACGGGCATAATTTTCATCTGGTGCTGAGGCTGTATTTAATCTGCCATTGAGATAAATAAGCATGGCAGAATCCAACGTTACATCCCGAACCAACTGTTTAAAATTTCCGAGTGATTTTGTTCGTAACAGGTTTACATGGTTGTAATGCATGTTTCCATTGCCAACATCAGCTGTTTCAGTGGAAAAGTGATTGTGCCAAAACAAAGTCATCTTTTCCCGTATGCTTCTGTCCTGGTTCAATAAACAACCGGTCCACCATTTTTTTAAAGAAGCTCTTCTTCTTGATTGTATCGTACCATCTGTGCTAACACTATTGATCCAGGTAGCACCTGCTGCTACATCATTATCCGGAGTGGTGGCACCTGTTACACCATCGTATTCTTTTACAGGCGGATCAGGCAGAGGTGAAACAGGGTTCAGTAATTCATCAACTGTTTCACTCATGGTTTTGCCAAGGAAATAAGTTACATCAGCAGGTTTGGCACCAAACATGGTGCGTTTGAGCAAATGAACCACTTCATTTGTACTCCATGGCCCGGTATATTCATTGATTCCTGAAGCTGTTCTGGCTGTTGAAGAAGCATTCAAAACCGGAATTTTGAAAGACTTTTTGCGGGCTGTTAAAAATTCCCTGCGGTCCATAGAGCGGTAGTTTTGTGTTAAGAAGATAAATCTACAAAATAAGACCAGTGATGTAAACTATTTGGCGACAATAATCCTGCCACCTGGCTTATAGGTACAAAAAAGGGCAGCAATGCTGCCCGTAACAAAAGAAAACACTTAGTGATTATGCAATATTTTCAATAATCCCGGCAATACCCTGACCGCCACCAACACATGCAGTTACAATGCCGTATTTCTTATTCAGACGTTTCATGTCATGAGTGATCTGGATCGTAAGCTTTGCTCCTGTACAACCTAATGGATGACCTAATGCAATAGCTCCTCCATTAATGTTTACGATATCAGGATTCAAATTCAATTCACGAATCACAGCTAATGCCTGTGATGCAAATGCTTCGTTCAATTCAAACAGACCAATATCATTCAAATTCATGCCTGATTGCTTCAGCACTTTGGGTACTGCTTCCACAGGGCCAATACCCATGATACGTGGATTAACACCCGCAACAGCACAATTTACCAAGCGTGCTATGGGTTTGAGATGTAATTCCTTCACCATTCTTTCACTCATTACAATTACAAACGCAGCACCATCACTTGTTTGCGAAGAATTGCCTGCTGTTACAGTACCATTCAGGGCGAAAGCAGGCTTGAGTTTGCCAAGTGCTTCCACATTTGTATCTGCACGAACACCTTCATCTGTATCTACTGTAAAATTTCTCTTTGCCTTCTTTCCTTTTTCATTCAAATACACTTCTTCTACATTAATGGGAAGAATGCCGGGTTTGAAATAGCCATTTTCAATAGCCGCCTTTGCTTTCATATGTGAATTAAAAGCAAATGCATCCTGATCTTCCCTGCTTACATTAAAATCTTTGGCAACTGCCTCAGCTGTTAATCCCATGCTCAAATAATAATCAGGCTCCTCACTGGCAATAGAATAAGCAGGTACTGTTTTCCATCCTGCCGTTGGCACCATGGTCATACTTTCAGTACCGCCTGCTATAATGCATTCAGCCAACCCACTTCTAATCTTTGAAGTAGCAATAGCTATTGTTTCCAACCCACTGGCACAATAACGGTTCACCGTCATGCCCGGTGCATGGTGACCAATGGCACGTGCAGCAATAATACGACCCACCTGTAATCCCTGTTCGGCTTCGGGTACCGCATTACCAACAATTACATCATCTACCTGCTTAGCATCCAACTGAGGAACAGATGCCATTAAACCTTTGATCACGTCAATAGCCAGATCATCTGGTCTTGTAAAGCGAAAACCACCACGTTTTGATTTGGCAACAGCGGTACGATAACCGGCTACGATGTATGCTTCCTGCATTTTTTTAAAATTGTAGTTCATGGTTCATAGTTCATGGTTAAAGGCAAGTTGAATTCGCTGTGAACTATGAACCATTTGCCAATAACCAGAATAGTTGTTTATGCAACTTTCTTATATCAAAGTTAAGGGAGAGCAGGAATTGAAACCAAATTGAAGCCGTTAAAAAATTGCAGTGTTATCTTCGCAGCCGTTATGTATCAACTTCTACGCTCTGTTTTTTTCTTATTTGATGCTGAAAAAGTGCACTACTTTGCTATGAACACACTTAAAGTGTTGTGTAGTGTGGGATTTATCAGAAATATTATTGCCTCATTATTTATAGCGAAAAACAACCAGCCCTATTCCCTGTTCAATATCCAATTTCCAAACAAGGTTGGGCTGGCAGCAGGGTTTGATAAAAATGCCCGGTATTTGAGAGAACTGGAAGCCCTTGGTTTTGGTTTTGTTGAAATTGGAACGGTTACACCCAAGCCACAAGATGGAAATGAGAAACCAAGATTGTTTCGTTTGCCAAAAGATAAAGCCGTTATCAATAGAATGGGATTTAATAACGATGGAGTAAAGGTGGTAAAAGAAAGATTGAAAGAATGGCAAAGGAAGTACGAAGTACGAAGTAAGAAGTACGATGATAACTCACGCCTCACGTTTCATCATTCACGGCTCATTATCGGCGGCAACATCGGCAAAAATAAAATTACACCCAATGAAGAAGCCTGGAAGGATTATGAGATCTGCTTTAATGAGTTGTATGAATATGTAGATTACTTTGTAGTAAATGTGAGCAGCCCCAATACTCCGGGTTTAAGGGAGTTGCAGGAAAAAGAAAGTTTGAGAAAAATTCTTACACATCTGCAAACACTCCGTTTACAAAAAACAAACTACAAACCCATACTGCTCAAGATTGCCCCTGATTTAACGGATGAACAATTGAATGATGTCATTGATTTGTCAACCGAAATTCAACTGGATGGCCTGGTAGCCACCAATACCACCATCAGGCGTGAAGGACTCACAACTGCCAATTCACGACTCTCAGCGATTGGTGCAGGTGGCCTGAGCGGTTTACCGGTTAAAAAAAGAAGCACCGAAGTAGTACAATACATTCACAATAAAACCAAGGGAAGTATTCCCATCATTGCAAGCGGAGGCATTTTTACTGCAGCTGATGCACAGGAAAAGCTGAATGCAGGGGCCTCTTTAGTTCAGGTGTGGACAGGTTTTATTTACGAAGGACCGGCCATTGCCAAAAAGATTTGTAAGGGATTGTAGCCCACCCCCTTTTGAATATACTGATTACAGAAGATCGTGACACCCCTACGGGGAGGGGATAGACAGGCCGATTATCAATGAACATCAAGAGCAATCCTTTACTTTTGCATCTTTAATTTTTTACAAGAACATGGAGCATTTATTCACGAGTGAGAGTATTATCAGTTTTGTTGTGCTTGTAGTATTGGAAGTAGTGTTAGGTATTGATAATGTCATTTTTGTAAGCATTATTCTCAATCGCTTAAAAGCAATTAAAGATCAGAAAAAAGCCCGCAGACTGTGGATGATCACCGGTATTCTCTCCAGGAGTTTATTGTTAATGGGATTAGGATGGTTGTTATCACAAAAAGGGAAAGCAGTATTTACCATTTCCGGTAAGGGATTTGACCTGGCAAGTATTGTAATGCTGGCGGGTGGTTTATTTCTCATTTATAAATCGGTGCATGAAATACATCAAAAGCTGGAAGGAGAAGATCCTAATCAGTCAACTGCAAATGCAAAAAGAATTTCCTTTGGTCAGGCAATGGGGCAGATCGTATTGATTGATGCAGTGTTTTCTTTTGACAGTATCATTACCGCCGGCGGTACAGCCAAGCATGTGGAGATCATGATTGCTGCCGTAGTGATTGCCATGACGGTGATGTTCCTCTTCAGTCCCAAAATTGCCGGATTTATTCATAAGCATCCTACCTTAAAAATGCTGGCACTTTCTTTTTTAGTTATGATCGGGTTGAGTTTGGTGATTGAAGGATGGAATGCAGAAGCAGCACATGAATTACACCTGAAGGATTACATCTACTTTGGTATGGCTTTCTCTTTTGTAGTGGAAATGCTCAACATGGTGATGCGCAACCGTATAAAATCAAGACGTGTGGTTCAATTGAACGAACCTGTGCTGGAAGAAAATAAAGAGGGATATAATGATATGGCTAAATAAACTCAGCTGAACAGTGAGGGATTAATACCTCCATGTGGCTTCTTTCCCAAATGCTCATACGCTTTGCCCGTTACTTCTCTGCCACGTGGAGTACGTTGCAGAAACCCTTCCTGGATTAAAAATGGTTCATATACTTCTTCCAGTGTGCCGGCTTCTTCACCTACAGCAGTGGCAATGGTAGTGATACCCACCGGGCCGCCTTTAAATTTATCAATGATGGTGAGGAGAATTTTGTTGTCCATATCATCCAGGCCATGTTCATCCACATTCAACGCTTTGAGTGCATGTTGTGTTATGGATAAATCAATCTTTCCTTCATTCAGCACCTGTGCAAAATCACGAACACGACGCAACAAACCATTGGCAATACGTGGTGTGGCACGGCTGCGGCCTGCAATTTCTTTGGCAGCATCATTGGCAATTTTTACATCCAGGATTTTTGCAGCACGCAAAATGATCTTCTGTAATGTATCAGCATTATAATATTCCAATCTTGATTTGATAGCAAAACGGGAAAGGAGAGGAGCAGTTAACAAACCACTTCTGGTAGTAGCGCCAATTAAAGTGAACGGATTTAAATTGATTTGAATGCTTCTCGCATTGGGACCGGTATCAATCATAATATCGATACGGTAATCTTCCATAGCTGCATACAAATATTCTTCTACCACGGTACTTAAGCGGTGGATCTCGTCAATAAACAAAACATCATTTGCTTCTAAACTGGTAAGCAGTCCGGCAAGGTCACCGGGTTTTTCAATCACTGGTCCGCTGGTTTCTTTGATGTTTACACCCAATTCATTTGCAACAATTCTAGAGAGCGTTGTTTTACCTAAACCGGGCGGGCCATGAAACAATACATGATCCAATGCTTCTCCCCTCATTTTAGCAGCCTGTATAAAAATTTTTAAGTTATCAATGATCTGCTGCTGTCCGCTAAAGTCTTCAATATTGGAAGGACGGATATTGTTTTCAAACTCCTTATCAGCAGCACTTAAAAATTCTTTATCGGTATTGAGATTCGAATTGGCCATTGAAACGTAAATTGCTGTAAAACTAACTAAATAAACGCATCAGTATGAAAATAGGAGTTTTAGGAACCGGTAATGTTGGTCAAATCATTGGTGCTGCACTTATTGAAAAAGGTCATGAAGTAATGCTGGGCAGCCGTACTGCCACCAACGAAAAAGCTACGGCTTGGACAACGTCAAATGGCCCTAGGGCATCCAACGGAACATTTGCTGATGCCGCCGTATTTGGTGAAGTGATCTTTATTTGTTTGAACGGATTGGGAACAGTTGATGCGTTGCAAAGTGCCGGTCCAAACAATTTTCAAAGTAAAGTGGTGATCGATCTTACCAATCCGCTTGATTTTTCCAAGGGAATGCCGCCATCATTATTACCACAATATTGCAATACATGGAGCATGGGCGAGGAAGTGCAAAAACAATTACCTGCGGCACATGTTGTAAAAGCATTGAACACAGTTACAGCAAACCTGATGGTGGATGCCAACAGGGTGAATGATGGGAATCACAATCTGTTTATCTGTGGTAATGATGCGGATGCTAAAAACAAAGTGAAGCATGTACTGGCAGAAAATTTTAACTGGAAACCTGAAATGATCCTTGACCTGGGTGATATTCGATATGCACGTATGACCGAAGCCATTGTTCCATTTTGGGTAGCAGTGATGCAGGCAGAAAAAACACCCATGTTTAATTATATGATCGTAACCTGAATTACAGGTAACGGTTCATCTGCAAGATCATATCAGGATCCGGGCAATTGTTCAAATAAAAATCTTTTTCGCTTAACCTGCACACACCGGGATAATCTCCTTCTCTCAATTCAAGGTCAATAATGATTTGAAAGTGAAGATGCGGCGGCCAGTGACCGTTTTCTTTTTCATTGCCAAAACGGGCAATTACTTCACCACGGTTCACATACTTGCCACTTTCCACTTTATGAATGTCTTTTAAGCTGATATGCCCGTACAATGTATAAAACGAATGTGTATCCAGTTGATGTGAAAGGATCATGGTGGCGCCATAATCACCAAAATTGTTATTGAATGCAACACTATGCACCATGCCACCCATAAATGCATAAACGGGTGTTCCAACTGGTCCCCAAATATCAATGCCCAAATGCAAACGGCGTGGCTCCAGTGAACCACTGCCACCTTCTGCAAATTTTAAAGAAACAGCGTCACCAAACAAAGCACTGCGGCTGTATACTGTTCTGTTTTCAGCATAACCGCCTATTCCATATTTAGCTCCTGCATTTTTCAGCAAACCATTTACATAGGCTGTGAATTTTTTGGTATCATCAATAATATCCGCAGTGAGGCTTTCATTGGCAGCGGTAAAATCCATAGCCAGCAATTTATCTGATGCAGGATCAAAATCAACTACAGGGTGATAGTCATACGAATAACGTTTGATGGCGGCAACGACTGCTTGTTCATTCATGAAGTTGAAGTTAGGAAAGAAGAAGTATTTCAACTTGCAAAACTGCAGATGCGGGGCTAAAAATTTTAAAAGCGTAACTGCATATACACAGTTACGCTTTTGTTTTCAAAAACTAAAAACCAATTTATTTTCTTAGAACCGCTATCAATTTTCCTTCTTCATGCGTCATCAGTACCCATCTGACAGGTAGTACAGTTGAAGAAGGTTGATCACTTGTATCGTCTTCTTCATTCGTTTCCAGCAAAGATGCCAGGTATTTGGTACGTTCTGTCTTGGTAAGCGTGGCAAGGCTGCCTTCACCTTCATAATGAAAATGGGTAGCGATGAATCGTTTTACATGGTCCCTTGTTTCTTTCGGTAAATAGCGCTGCATTTTCCAAAACTCACGGCTGCCGCTTTGTTTGATCGCTTTTTGAACATTGCCTGCGCCACAATTATATGCCGCTACCACCAGCAACCAATCATCAAACTGCTTGTACAACGTGTTGAGATAATTTGCCGCAGCAATAGAACTGTGATAAATATGACGGCGTTGATCTGTTTCTGCATCTACTTTCAAACCCAGGGTCCTTGCAGTTGAAGGCATCAATTGCCATATACCTGCAGCACCAACACCGGATGTAGCTGCGTTTTTTAATTTGGATTCAACAACCGCCAGGTATAATAATTCAGCAGGCACTCCACGCTTTACCAATATCTTTTGGATGAGTGTAAATGTTTTGCCGTTGCGTTGTTTAATGTTGTCCAGTAAATCAGCATGTTCATCCAAATACGAATCAACAAATGATTGAACAGATGATTGCAATGGGATCGTTACTGCAACAGGAACATTATTAATGCCTGCTAATGAATCACTCACCAAAACAGGAGTATTGTTTCGTACTGGCGATTTGGCCTGCATTGACTGCAGGGCACAGGTAAACACAAATAATAAAACAACTTGTTTCCATAGAGTCGTTTTCATGGTACTGTTTTTCGTTAAGAAATACACAGGATGGATTTCAAAAAACAGTTTTTCAAAAAAGGATTGGAAAATGATACGATGCAGTTGTACAAATGAGAATTACGGATCAAAGGGCATTCACTGCATCACATTGTGTAATGTGAGAGCAAAAATAAAATCGATAATCCGGGAATCATAAGAAATGAGGTATGTAAAACTACGCTGACACGATAATACACTGAATCTCAGCTTACTATTTTTTCAACAGCAATCTTGTCAGGGAGATTTACGATAGCCAACTAAATAAGGCAAAATACTCTGAACAGTGAGCCTCATGCGCTTTATTTACAAGCAGTTAAGTCCCGTACATTTGCTTCTTAAATTCAAAGCATATGGAACTGGGCGTAGGTATGTTTGGTGATAATCATTATGATCAAAATGGTCAACCGCAATCCACGGGTGAGCGTTTGAAAGAGTTAATGGAAGAAATAAAATTGATGGATGAAGTGGGTTTGGATTTCTATGGCATTGGGGAACATCATCGTCCTGATTATGCAGTATCAGTACCTGAAATTATTTTGGCAGCTGCAGCTACTATCACAAAGAAAATAAAACTTGGCAGCGCTGTATCGGTACTCAGCTCTTCTGATCCGGTAAAACTGTATCAAAGTTTTGCAACCATTGATCAACTGTCCAATGGCCGTGCAGAACTTATGGCCGGTCGTGGAAGTTTTATTGAATCCTATCCTTTGTTTGGCTATAACCTGGACGATTATGATGAATTGTTTGAAGAAAAATTAGATCTGTTAACGAAGATCAACAGCAATAACCCCATTACCTGGAAAGGAAAGTTTCGGCCTTCACTCAATAAACAACAAGTTTTACCAAGAGCCGTGAATGATCACCTCAACATGTGGATCGCTGTTGGTGGTACACCGGAAAGTGTAGTGCGTGCTGCTAAATATGGATTGCCCGTGATGTTTGCTATTATTGGTGGTGATCCAGCTCAGTTCAAACCATTGTTTGATTATTATAAAAAAGCATGGCTGCATTTTGGTCATGACATGAGTAATTTTAAGACAGGCTTGCATGTACATGCGTTTTTTGGAGAGAACAGCCAACAAGTAGCTGATGAATATTATCCTGTGTATTCGTCACAAATGAACAGGGTAGGCAGCAGCCGTGGATGGCCTCCATATCAGCGTTCACAATATGATATTGGAAGAGGTAAGAGAGGTCACCTGATCATTGGTGATGCCAATGAAGCCATTGATAAAATTTTATACCTGCATGAGTTGTTTGGGTTGCATCGGTTCTCTGCACATATGGATGTAGGTGGTCCCTCGCATGCATCACTCATGAAGTCCATTGAAATTTACGGAACTAAGATTGCACCGAAAGTGAGAGAAGCATTGAAGACAAAAGAATTTACTCAAGCATCACTATAATAGTCCATGCTTTCAAAATAGAAGTTTCATAGCTCGCCATTATACGGCTTATGTGATAATGATGATTTTGTTAGTCGTTTTCTTCAAAGCTCAAATGCTGCTGACTGGCACTGGCTGCTATATGCAGGGCAAAACAGAAAATGGCAGCGTCTTTTAATAAGTTAACAAGAGCAAGCCTTCTCATTTCAGGAGCACCTGCGTTCATAGCATTGGGTAAATGAATGCCAAGAATAACAACCAGTATTAAAATAGCCAGTAAATAACCTGTGAGCTTTACAAAGCGATTGGTTAGAAAAGAAAGTCCCACCAAAATAAGAGCAGCACCGGTGATATGTACCCACAAAACACCACCCGGCAAAAACTCAGGAACATACACAAAAAGATCATACGGGTTCATGATGTGAAAAACTCCAAAGGCGATCAATACGAACGAAAGTATATAAATGGCTGTTCGGGAAATGATATGATACTGTTTCATATGTATAAATTTTAGAATGAACGAACCGAAATTATGACCACATGTTGCCTTCATTCAACACTAAACAGTACGGAGTAATGCGGACGAATTTCAAAAGCTTTACAAACGGGATAGGTATCGGAGGAGACTGTCATCGACTCATGGATAAATTCACAAGTCTGGCCCTTCTTGTAATGGCAGTGGAGTACAATTGTACTATTAAAGTACACTTTTCCTGATGGAACTGCAACGAAGATTCCTTTTTTTTTTAAAAAGCGTCAGGTTTAGCATTCTGTTGACACAAGAACTTCCCTTCCGGAGCCTATCCATAAAAGTGACAAAAGAAATGCCATAATTAAACCCGCACCTTTCATGCAACGATTTTATTACATCCGGGGTCAATTGAAAAAACACGTTATGAAATACAAATTCCTTATTATCCTGCTCTCATTTGTATTGTTGATCATGTCCTGCGAAAAAGAAAAGAATGGTCTCAACTCCGGAAATGAGTGTATTCCTGCTGAATCGATTACTGACAACAGCTCTGCTCAACAGGACATGCAGTTACTCAACAAACTTTGGGATGAGATTTATGCCATGTCAGGTTCCTCCAACTGTCAGCGTGCCAATGAATGGGGCATTGCCCCGGTTGGCTCCAAACCTTGCGGCGGCCCATGGACGTACATTGCTTACCGACTGGAAATCGATATTGATTGTTTTCTTAAAAAAGTAAACTATTACAATCAACAACAGGCGAAATACAATAATAAGTACAACATTGCTTCCAACTGCATGGTAGAACCCATGCCAAAAGCTGTTGTTTGCCAGGATGGAAAACCCGTTTTTGTTTATTAATCTTTACCGGCAGTGAGGTGTATCCCGTTTCGTGAAGTGATTCTTCCACACCCGGTTGAACAATGTTGAGATTTATATTGATGTATTATAAGTTGTAAAGACGGTTCATTTCAATTAATTGAGGAAGATTTTGTATCCCCAATTTATCAAAGATCCTTGCTTTATGAGTTCCCACAGTTGAAAGACTCAGATGAAGCCGATTCCCGATTTCACTTAACGATTCTCCCTGAATGAGCAGCTGTGATATTTGCGTTTCCCGGTCCGACAGTTTTTCAAACGGATTTTCTGGTGTTTGAGATTCAAAATCACTAAAAAGAATATTTGTAAGCGTATCACTTATGTACCGGCGGTTATTCAATGCCATATCAATTCCTTTCCTCAACTCTTCCAAACCTGATTTTTTAGAAATGTAAGACATAGCACCTGCTTTTAAAAACCGCTTTGCATAGATATTTTCAGCGCCCATTGAGAAAATAACAACCCTGGTTTCAGGCATATTGATTTTTATATACTCCAGTAATCCAAGTGTGTTTGTATCAGGCAGTTGTACATCCAGTAACGTCAGGTCATATTTATTGTTTTTCATCAGGCTGATCGCAGATTGTTCATCATACGCCTCATGAACTGTACAGGGAAAATATAATTCTGCCAGCACCTGTTTGATACCGGCCCTCACTATTTCATGATCATCAACAATAAGAAATGTTTTCACTTAAGTAAAAATAGGATTAACTTCTATTCTCAAAGTAGAATAAATACTAATGCGAACCCTTTATTTTACTACAAAATGGCTAATCCTTTGTATTTAAAATTGATCTCTAAATCTTTGAATAACTGCCAATTTAGTATGAAGTATAGATTTTAAATTGATAAATTCTGCAATCATATAATTTTATGGTATCCAAAAATGATCTACAGCAGCAGCTGATTGAAACTCAAAAAAAGCTGGCGGCCTGCGAAGAAGAGATACTTACATTAAGAGAAACCATTGCAGGTCAATCTACTCTTTCAGAGGAAATCAGTAGTCTTGATTTTGCTATTTCACATTCCCAGATTCTTGACCTCATTAAAAAAGCTGTTATAGCTACCAAAATTGATGGAACAATCATTTATTGGAATCAGCAAGCCACCAAAATATACGGTTGGGAAAAAGAAGAGGTAATCGGGAAAAATGTTATGGAGTTAATTCCAACTGATCTCTCTTACGCTGAAGGGGTGGCTATCATGGAATTATTGATGAAAGGAAATACATGGGTCGGTGAGTACACAGTAAAAAATAAAAAAGGGGAAAGTTTTAAAGCCTTTGTTCAGGATTCACCGATCATGGACAAATCCGGAAAGACTATCGGTATTATAGGTGTAAGCAGGGATTTGACAGAGGAGATCGAAACAAGAGAGTTTATCCGTTTTCAAACAAACTTACTGGACAGTGTAGAGCAGGCGGTTGTGGCCTCCGATGTATATGGAAATGTTTTTTACTGGAATCGTTATGCTGAAGAATTGTACGGATGGAAAAAAGAAGAGATACTGGGAAAACCTGTTAGTATATTAACAACTGATGATCCTGAATGGCAGGAAAAGGCTAATACGCTGATGGAAAATTTCCGCAGTGGCAGCAGTTGGGCAGGAGAATTTTTATTACAGCATAAATCCGGTAAACGGTTTTATGCATACTGCGTTAATTCTCCCATTAAAAGTGAGGATGGTGAGGTAACCGGCATCATTGTCATTTCCAATGACATTTCGAAAGAACTGGAATTGCAGCGGGAAAAGGAGTTTGAGCGCTTGAATCAGCAGGCTTTGATTAATGCAACCACCGATTTAATCTGGAGTGTTAATTCAAAGTATAAACTTATTACTGCAAATACAGCTTTTGTGGAACGGTTGAAAGAATATACAGGGCTGGAAGTATCTGCCGGGGAGTTTTTGCTGAAATCTGATTTTTTTCCCGTTGATTACATTGATTTCTGGAAGGAGAAGTACGACCGTGGTCTGAAAGGTGAGCGGTTGAGTTTTGAAATTCATGTGCCTTCTATGAATGGAATTCCTGAACGATGGTCTGAAGCCACGATTAATCCTATCCTTAATTCGCAACAGGAAATTGTTGGGGTAGCTTGTTTCGGTAGAGATATTACTGAGACCAAAATTGCTTCTCAAAGGATTACGCTGAGTGAAGAACGGTTCAGAATCATGTTTGAAGCAGCTCCGCTGGGTATTGCATTGATTGATTCATATAATGGGCATATCTATCATGTGAATGAAAAATTTGCTTCTATTGCCGGGCGAACGATTGAAGAATTGAAATCCATCGACTGGATGTCCATTACGCACCCGGATGATATACAGGAAGACCTGGATAATATGAAGTTATTAAATGAGAAAAAAATTCCCGGGTTTACCATGCAGAAGCGATACATCAAACCTGATGGATCTCATGTGTGGATTCAAATGTCCATCGTACCTATAGAGTACAGGGAACCTGATAACCCAAGGCATTTATGTATGATTGAGGATATCACCCAAATGAAGGAAAGCATCCGGAAAATCGAACTCAGTAATGAACGGTTTAACCTTGTAGCCAAAGCTACCAATGATGCTATCTGGGATTGGGATATGGTTGAGAATAAAGTGATTCGTTTAGGCACTGGGCTTGAAAAATATTTTGGTTATAATTCGATAGAGGCATCAGCAGACGATGATTTCTGGTCGAAGTATGTACACCGGGATGATTTAACCCGGGTGCTTGAAAAACGTAAAAAAATATTAGAAGATGTACAGCAAAGCAACTGGTCTGATGAATACCGTTTTTTAAAGTCGAATGGAGAGTATGCTTATGTGTTTGATAAAGGATACATCATTCGTGATGAAGCAGGCAAGCCTGTTCGTATGATTGGGGCTACCCAGGATATTACCGAACAAAAGAAAGCCGCCTTACTATTGAAAGAGCTGAATGATACGTTAGAAAAAAGAGCTCATGATCTTGAAAGATCCAATGCAGAACTGGAGCGGTTTGCATATGTTGCCTCTCATGATTTGCAGGAACCGCTGCGGATGGTGAGCAGTTTTTTGCAACTCCTGGAAAAAAAATACAAAGGACATATTGATGAAACGGCGAACAAATACATTCATTTTGCTGTAGACGGTGCAGAGCGGATGAAAAAATTAATCCATGATCTGCTGGAATATTCAAGGGCGGGAAGAAGCAATGAAGAAATAGGAGATACGGATATGAACCTTGTGGTACAGGAAGTTCTGGAAACCTATCAAACAGAAATCCAACAACGGAATATTAAAGTGGTTGTTGACCCCTTGCCCTTTTTACCCGGTACCCAGCGAATACAAATGGTGCAACTTCTTCAAAACATTATAGGTAACGCTTTCAAGTACAACAACAGCAGCAGCCCCATTATTGAAATTAAAAGTGAAGAATCAGAAACAGATTGGCAAATAGAGGTGAAAGATAATGGGTTGGGATTTGATACGAAATATTCAGATAAGATATTTATGATATTTCAACGTCTGCATAACAGGAATGAATATTCGGGCACCGGAATCGGGTTAGCTATTTGTAAAAAAATCATGGAGCTTCATGGCGGAAAAATTCATGTAGATTCAGAGCCAGGTACTGGCAGTACTTTTTATTTAACGTTTCCCAAAATCAAACACTCTTTAACTGATGCACACAATCAAACCAATCAAAATTCTGTTGGTGGAGGATAATGAAGGCGATATCTATCTTACCATAGAAGCATTTAAAGAAGGAAAATTCAGTAATCATCTTACCGTGGTAAGAGATGGCGAAGAAGCAATCAACTATCTTTTAAAAGAAGGCCTTTATGCAGATGCAGTCACCCCCGATCTCATCCTGCTCGATATTAATTTGCCCAAGATGGATGGTAAAGAGGTTTTACGTATTATAAAAAACCATGAAGTTCTCAGAAGTATACCGGTAGTCATTCTTACAACTTCCTCTGCTGAAAAGGATATTATCGATTCCTACAATGGTTATGCAAATTGCTACATTGTAAAACCGGTAAAACTGGAATCTTTCTTATCGGTAGTACATTCTATTGAAAATTTCTGGATCAGTATCGTTACACTACCCTCATGAGTGCCTGCCTCTTCATCAAAAATCTGATTCTATGAATTCAATTAAAAACGATATTAAAGTATTGATTGTTGAAGACAATCCCGGTGATCAGTTCTTGCTGAAAGAACAATTGAATTATATTATTCCCAGTAAAAATAATATCCAGATAGCCGAAAGTTTGTCAGGAGCTTTGGCAATTGTGAACACATTTATACCGGACATTGTACTGCTTGATTTAACCCTGCCCGACAGTCTTGGTATCCATACATTTGAAACAATTAACAGATCTATACCTTCAGTACCCATTGTAGTTCTTTCAGGTATGGAAGATACACGTCTTGCTTTGCAGGCTATTACACGGGGAGCACAGGATTATTTGCAAAAAGGTGATTTTGATGAGAAGCTTCTTTCCCGGTCTATTCAATACAGTATTGAACGGAAAAAAACACTGGAAGAACTTAAAAGCAGCATCGAAAGATACACATTGGTGAGTAAAGCCACCAATGACATGGTATGGGACTGGGATATACAGAATAACACAGTGTACCGTAATGAAGAACAGTTTTGCCGTATGTTGCGTTTACCTGCCAGCATGAAAGATCTTACCGGAGAGTTCTGGTTCGGCAGAATACATCCCGATGATTTACCGGTGTCTCAAAAGCTGTTAGAAAAAATACAACATAGTCCAAGTATCGATGTTTTTGAATCCGAGCATCGATTTCTAAATGGTGAAGACAAATATGTTTACCTGTTTGACAGGGGTTATATCATTCGTAATGATAAAGGATTGCCTATCCGCATCATTGGCTCTACCCAGGATATCACCAAACAAAAGGAGATCAATGGAGAATTAAATAAACTTTCCATGATTGCCCGTGAAACAAAAAATGGGGTGATCATTACTGATAAAAATGAAAATATTGAATGGGTCAACCATGCGTTTGAACAGATCAGCGGGTATACTCTTGATACGATTAAAGGTAAAAGACCCGGTGATTTCTTACAGGGTATCGAAACAGACCCGGCCCAGATAGCTTATATGCGTTCACAAATTCAAAAGCAGAAAGGATTTGAAATTGAACTTGTAAACTATAACCGGGAAGGTAAAAAATACTGGACCAATCTGCAGGTGCAACCCATATTTGATGAACAAGGCCACCTTCAGCAATTTTTCTCTATACAATCAGATATTACTGCGCAGAAGAAAGCCGATGAGGCATTAAAAAGATCGGAGGAGCAATACCGTTACTTATTTGATAATAACCCGGCACCTATCTTCATCTGGAATATTGATGATTTCAGCTTTGCAGAGGTAAATGAAACATTTATTGAAGTGTATGGATACAGCCGGTTTGAGCTGGCTTCCATGAACATCAAGCAAATAAGACGGGAAGAAGAAATACCTGCGCTCATTGAGTTTGCTAAAAAAGCGAGAGCTGCTGAACATTTGCATGTAACCAGGTTGTGGAAGCACAGAAATAAAAACGGTGATATGATGTATATGCAGGTGTCTTCTCAAAAAATCATATATCGGAACCGTCCTGCAATTCTTGCCATTGCCATTAATTTGACTGAGAAGAAACTGCTTGAATTACGGTTGGAGGAAGAGCGCAGGCAAAAGGAAAAAGAAATTACTAATGCAGTTATTACCGCCCAGGAAAACGGGAAAGAATATATAGGGAAGGAGTTACATGATAACGTCAATCAAATACTTGCCTCCGCACGTTTATATGTTGGGCTTTCCAAAAAAAACAATCCCGGCAATAATATTCAACTGGCAGATGAATTACTGAGTAAAGCAATTGAAGAGATACGATTGCTTTCTCATTCATTGATCCCTCCCAGTTTTGATATTTCCAACCTGAGCGATGGTATTGAACAGATCGTAAGTATTGTAGAAGCAGGCACCGAAATAAAATTTGAAAAACAATATTCCGGTACCAATTATTCACATATTCCACCGGTTGTTCAGCTTACGATGTACAGAACCGTGCAGGAGCAGATCAATAATATCCTGAAATATGCCTCTGCAAAAAAGGTATTGATTAAAACAGAAAGAAATGAAGAGGAACTGATATTAACAATCATGGACGATGGTATTGGTTTTGATACAACTAAAAAAAGTATGGGAGTTGGATTGCTGAATATTCAAACGAGGGCTTCTATTTCCAACGGTAAAATGATATTAAAAAGCAAGCCGGGTGAAGGATGCTTACTTCAGCTGGTATTTCAATTGTAAAGCCCGAAAACGTAAGTCTTCGGGCTTAATTGGTTTTTCAGGATACGGACTAAACGAATTAGATTGATATTGGTTGTGGATAATTGCACTACAATGTTACATCACCACACAGCCAAAACCTATAATAAAACATGGATTCAGGTATAGAAATTCTTCTAACAATACAACTTACAAAAAGAACTTAAAAATAAAAAACCCAACAGCTGAAGCTACCGGGCTAATGGTTTACAGGATGTTGGTTAAACGACCTGGATATGTAATGAGTGAATAAGCAAAAGGGCAGCACGAAGATGCAACAATGCAGTTCTGTAATCAATAAACAAACTATGATTTATGGATAGAAGTTGTACTATTCATCATTTGTACGTGTAAAAAAATCCCCAACAAAAGCCGGGGATTGTTCAACACAGGTTAACTTAAACCGTTTCGTGTATTTGCAGTAAATCATCAATGGAAATTTGTGCCAGCAACTGTTCTTCGAGAACGTTTGCATAGGTTTCAAAATATACGATCACATCTTCACGCACATTTCGTTGCAGCCAACGGAAACCGCCGGGCAAACATTCCAGCACTTTTTTATCTTCTAAATATTCAAGATTGTGAATGTCACTGGGTGTTAAACCTATTTGCTGCAGTTTACTGATGAGCAAACCTGCCGGTGCATCTGTAACACCACAATAATCTTCCGCCAGCTCCGTCCATTCTCCAATGCCTGTATGTGCATACTGTAAAATTTCTTCTTTACTGAGTTTGGTTACCACCTGTGTTAAGTTGCCGCAGTTGCAGGCGCCATGATTGCCCCAAGCATAATGGGCACCATTGCGTAAACGTTGTGCTGTTTCCCGCAATGCCCGGATCAAAATAAGATTTGGTTGTGCCATACTCTAAATTCCTTGTTTTGGCAGAAACAGAATTGTTTTGTTGAAACTTTAACGATTGTAAAAAATATAATCGTGAACACGCCGTTTTAGTGAAGCATATCCGTTGATGATGAAGACAAAACTTTACACAATTACGCTGCTGTTATTGATTGGCTCATTTGTGCAGGCACAAATGATCACAGGCGTGTGGAAGGGCAAAGTGGGCAATAGCCTCAAGCCTGTAAAAGTGGAACTGAAACTGGTGCAGCGGGGCGACAGTCTTTTTGGTACTTCTTACTATTATGAAAACGCTACCAATTACCGTCGTTACAGCGTGAAGGGTTATTTCAACCAGCAAACCAATGAAGTGATCTGGTGGGATGAGGAGTTGATCGAAGAAATGATGCCGAGGGTACGTATACTAAGTCCCGGTGAAATACCGTTATTGCTGGAAGCCGATTTTAATTGCCCCGGTGGTGGAGTGATGATGCTGGATGGAAAAGCAGTGGCGAAAGAAGATAATAAGAACAAAGGCGATATTCATCTGGATAAAATGGAGGAGCCACAGTTTAGAGATGAATGGAATTGGGTGATTGAAAATTATACAGTAGGCGCCAATGATCCAGATATCATCGACAGTATTGCTCAATTGCATAAACCTTTAAGAGAGCCCGTTGTAACCTCCGCACCTTCACCAATACCTGCCAGTCCCAAAGAAGAACCTGTGCCCGTAAAAGAACCGACAGTTATTACAAAAGATACAACCCAGCAGATACAAAAAACAGAAGCTCCTGTTGTAACACCACCGCAAAACAAACCCGCTCTTGTGACCAGGCCACCGGCCATTGAAGAAAAATTCATTCAGCGTAAGAAAGTATTAACAACAGAATTGCCGTTGGAAGGGGATACGGTTGAAATTCATTTTTACGATAATGCAGAAATTGATGGCGACAGTATTTCACTCTTCATGAATAACAAACTGGTGTTTGAGCATGTGAAGCTGAGTGATAAGCCCTACATCATCAAATTTGCCGTGAGTGAGTTGAGTGAAAGCAATGAACTGGTGATGGTAGCAGAAAATCTTGGTGCAATCCCTCCCAATACCTCTTACATGATCGCTTATATCAATAACCAACGTTACACAGCCAATTTGGAAAGTACAGAAGGCAGCAGCGCTATGATACGTTTTGTAAGAAGAAGTGAAAAGTAGAAAATCGAAAATGAAAAATAATTTTCGATTTTTGATTTCTTATTTTTTATTTTCTTCCACCTGGTATTCTTTCAAATGACGGTACATAAGATTCCCGTTTTCAACAGCGATCATACGAAGATCCATAAACACACTATCCGCATCATAAAAACCAACTATACAGCTCATGGGATTGGGTCCTTTCTTTAAACCGGGTTTGGGCATAAAGCCGAGATTGGGATAGCTGAATATTTTTTCACCGGTGGTGCCGTTGTAAGAAAACTTTACTTCATACTTGAGTGATTCTTTTTGCTCAAACAATTCCACTTTAAGTGTACTGGTTGAATCATCGTTGCTTGTTGATTCAGTGTAGGTTATTACCGGTCCTGATTTTACAGTTGTACGTTCCTTGGTGTAAGGTTCTGTTTTAGCAGTTTCATTGTTACAGGCGATAAAGCTGAGCAGGGTAATCGAAAAAAGTAATTGTTTCATGTGTTTGATTGTTGATAAGAATTGAGAGGTTGGGTCACCCGCTGTTTTTAAGGGTGGCTCAACCGATGCTGAAAAATTATTCAAAAGATGAATAGAATTGCTTCTGCCCGTAAAAATAATCAATCTGTTGTTTGTGTACCTGTTCAAAATTGTGTTTGCCGCCAAAAAATTCAAGAACAGCCGCTGCATTTATAAAATCTGTATCATGATTAAGAATCGAATAATAGGAATGCCAGCGATGCTCTGAAAAATGGGTTACTAATCCGTGTTTTTGGGCATTGGCATGTGTGTATATGATGGCTTGCTGCAAATGGGCTTCGTCACTAATAAATAATCTGCGGAATGGTTGCTGAAATAAACCTCCTTTCCGCTGAATGTAATTATTGTAGGTATTTGTGTAAGAAACGAGGAAACTATTTACCTGCCGCTCCATAATGGAACGGAATATTTCCTCTGACGGTGTTTTTAAGTAACCGTCAATCGCTTTTGTTGTTTGTTCCGGGTTTAATTGACGAAGCCGTGTTAAAACTTCTTCCTCTATTTTTGTTTTGATGATGAAGTGTGTATGATTATCCAGAAGACAATAAGCCCATAACTCTGCAATCATGCTGATAAAGCGGTTCCATTTCTGCAGGAAGAACATTCGTTCTTTATCATTTTTAAATAACGGAACTCCGTCAATACTTCTGAATAAAACGTGGTAGTGTTGATTGTAGCGGAATGGTGCTTTAAATCCTTCCGGGGTGGGCATGGGTGTTGTTTCAAAACAAAATAGATTTTTTCTTTTTTAAAAACAAGGGTGGTTTTCGGAAGCGGTGAGCCACCCAAAAAACATGGGGTGACTCACCGCAAGGGCATCCGGCTCTTAAATGAGAAAGGTCAAAGGGCGTGTTGCGTCTTTGACCTTTTTTTCTGACGGGGTGAGCCACCCAAAAAACATGGGGTGGCTCACCACTTCCGAAAGTCTAAACCACCACATTGATCATCTTATTCTTAACGTAAATAATTTTTTTGGGTTGTTTTCCTTCCAGCCATTTTTGTACCACTTCATCTTTCAGCACGATCGCTTCCACTTCCTGTTGCGATATATCCAGCGACAGTATCAACTCTGTTCTTGTTTTACCGTTAATGGCAACGGGATAGGCTTTGGATGATTCCCTGATATACTTCTCTTCAAACCTGGGGAAGCTGACATCAAGAATAGAACCACTGTTGCCCAACGCACTCCATAACTCTTCACTGATGTGCGGTGCATACGGCGTTAAGAGAATGAGCAACTGTTCCAGTATTTCTTTTTTATGACATTTGAGATCGCTGAGTTCATTCACACAGATCATGAACGTACTCACACCGGTATTGAAACTGAAACGCTCAGTATCTTCTTCAATTTTTTTGATGGTCTTGTGCAGTACTTTCAATTCGGCATCGGTGGCTTTGTCTTCATTCCATACTTTACCCTTTACATCATCATAAAACAAACGCCATAATTTTTTAAGGAAACGATGTACACCTTCAATCCCTTTGGTATCCCATGGTTTGCTGATCTCCACCGGGCCGAGGAACATTTCATACATGCGGAAGGTATCGGCGCCGAATTTGTCAACAATCATATCAGGGTTTACAGTATTGAATTTGCTTTTGCTCATTTTTTCAACTTCGGAACCGCAGATGTATTTGCCATCTTCTTTTATAAAAACTGCATTAGCATATTCGCCATTACGCCACTTTTTAAAGGACTCAATATCTAATTCGTAGCCATCAACTATATTAACATCAACATGGAGAGGTGTGAAAATGTATCCAGTAATGCCATCTTTCTCTTTGTATTCAGGTAAAGAAGGAATCTCTTTGCTAATCAAGTCATGTAATTCTTTGCCATTAATTAGATTGTCATTCCATTTCTTGTAAATACCGTACGAAAGAAAAATTTGTTTTGAAGTTTGTTCTTCATCAGTAAATGCCGTAGTTACTTTAACTCTATACACAAACCTTGAACTTCCCTGTATCATCCCTTGATTCACCAGTTTTTTATACGGCTCATCATGTCCAATATATCCAAGATCATACAAGGCTTTCGTCCACATACGGCTGTATAACAAATGACCCACTGCATGTTCTGTTCCTCCAATGTACAGATCCACCTGCCCCCAGTAATCAGAAACCTTCCGATCACAAAAGGCTTTGTCATTGTGCGGATCCATATAACGAAGGAAATACCAGCTACTTCCTGCATAACCGGGCATTGTGTTCGTCTCCAATTCTTTTTCCACCCATTCAGGAATATTAGCCAACGGTCCTTCACCTTCAGGTCCGGGAGAATAACTTTCAACTTCAGGTAACAACAGCGGTAATTCTGTTTCACTTAAAGGGTAAGCAGTTCCACTCTTCCATTGAATGGGGAATGGTTCACCCCAATAACGCTGGCGGCTGAACGCCGCATCACGCATTTTATAATTTACTTTTCTTACACCAATTCCAAGCTCTTCCAGTTTGTTGATCACTACTTTCATGGCATCACGCATCACCATGCCATTGAGGAAATCAGAATTTTCCAAAACAGCATCTTTGGTAGCATTAGCTTCTTCACCATTGTAATGTTTGCCGATGATATTGGTAATGGGAATATTGAAATGCTTCGCAAACTTGTGATCCCGTTCATCGCCGCAGGGCACCGCCATGATGGCGCCTGTTCCATAACCGGCCAATACATATTCACTGATCCAGATGGGAATTTCTCTTCCGTTAAACGGGTTAATGGCATAAGCACCGGTAAACACACCGCTGATCTTCTTTTCGGCCATTCGTTCCCGTTCGCTTCTGCTTTTTACATAAGCAAGATATTCATCAACGGCAGCTGACTGCTCGGCTGATTTTATATTTTCTACAACATCCAGTTCAGGTGCAATCACCATAAAGTCAACTCCGAAAATGGTATCAGGACGAGTGGTATAAACAATAAGCCTTGAGCTATTAGCTGTGAGCCGTGAGCTATTCTCGCTGCCCGAAGCTTTTATCTCGAAGCTGATTTCTGCTCCGCTGCTTTTCCCGATCCAGTTGGTTTGCATTTCTTTCATCGCTTCACTGAACTCAATCCGCTCCAAACCTTCTAATAATCTATCAGCATATTCTGTAATGCGTAAATACCATTGACGTAATTTCTTTTTCACCACAGGATGTCCGCCACGTTCACTCACACCATTCACTACTTCATCATTGGCTAACACCGTGCCCAATGCTTCACACCAGTTTACTTCGCCATAGCCGCAATAAGCGAGGCGATAATCCATGAGAATGCTTTGTTTCGTTGCCTCATCAAAGTTTTTCCATTCGTTTGCTGTGAATTGGTCCACAGTCGACGGACGACGGTCCACAGCAAGAGAACCTTCTGTTTCAAACAACGCAATCAAGTTGGCAATCGGCTCTGCTTTATTGGTTCTTCTGTTGTAAAAGGAATTGAAAAGTTGCAGAAAGATCCACTGCGTCCATTTGTAATACTTAGGGTCGCAGGTGCGTACTTCACGTTCCCAATCATAACAAAAACCAATATTATCTAATTGCTTGCGAAAGTTGCTGATGTTTTGATCTGTACTCACTGCCGGGTGCACACCATGTTCAATGGCATATTGCTCAGCAGGTAAACCAAATGCATCATAACCCATCGGGTGTAATACATTGTAACCTTTCAAACGTTTAAAACGGCTGTAAATATCACTGGCAATATAACCTAACGGATGACCTACATGCAAACCTGCACCGCTGGGATACGGAAACATATCCAGTACATAAAACTTGGGTTTGGTGCTTTCATTACTAACCCTGTAAGCATTTGAATCTTTCCAATGCTGTTGCCATTTCTTTTCAATCTCTTTGAACTTATATTCCATAATTTATTTCAATCAGTTTTTTTGCCGGGAAGACGGTGAGGCGGGAAGTAAATACATTCTTAATGCCTGCTATTCATCTTGCCGGTGTTTTTATTGCTCCTGTTTGCACGTACTTTGAAACGAGCGTGGCAAGGAACGATGCCATAAGCACATTAGCCCGTAACATAAAAATTATCAAAAGAACTTTTAATTCAACATGCCCGCTATCAATGAATCACTTCAACAAGCGTGGACTGTGTTATGTTTTCCCCTTTGGGTATTGAGGGGCTATGTGAAAGAAACCTTAAGAAATTCTGTTTCTTCACGCTTTATGCACCGTCAATAAAATAATGGCTTGCAGCAACCGTTAAGAGCGAACAAAATTAAGGATTGCAGGGTGAAATCGTCTATTTTTGCCCGCCCGCCTTTCTGTAATTTCATTCGGGCAGGCAGCAAAACTTACAAATCTTACTGCATGATGCAAGAACAAAGCAAAGCAAGCATGAAGCGCTCCAAACCCTCGTATGTGCTTTCCATCGTTGGTGTGGCGCTGGTGCTCATTATCCTTGGTATTTTAGGTTGGAATTTTCTCAATGTTCGTAAAGTGAGCAAAGTGTTGCGTGAAAATATCCAGATCCATGCCTGGCTTACTACGGGTAATCAAAAAGCAGTGGACAGTTTGCAGAATTACATCAAAACCCAGCCTTATGTAAAAAGCTGGGAGTATGTGACCAAGGAAAAAGCCAAAGAAATTTATAACAAAGATGGTAATGAAAGCTGGGATAAGATTTTGAACGAAAACCCATTACCTGAAAGCATTGACTTTTTTGCCAACAGTGAATATGTTCAAAAAGACAGCCTGCAAAAAATTGCTGCTGATCTGCAGGCAAAATTCCCCGGTGTTATTAGTGAAGTGCAATACCCTGCTGAACTGGTAGTGACCATTACCGACCGCAGCCGCAAATTTGGTATTGCGTTTCTGATTTTGGCCCTTTTGCTAAGTATTGTTGTAATTGTATTGATCGATAATACCATTCGTTTGGCCATGTTCAGCAACCGCTTTTTGATCAAAACCATGCAAATGGTGGGAGCTACAAGAGGTTTTATAGCCAAGCCTATGAACATACGGGCTGTTATTAACGGTCTTATCAGTTCCATCATCGCCATCGGGGCTATCTGGGCTATGATCCTGTGGATCGAAAGCTATGTGCCGGATATGAAAGCCCTTCGTGATCCCATGAATTATGTGATCCTGTTTGGCAGTATCATTCTCATTGGCGTGGGCATTTCCCTCTACAGCACCCACAGAAGTGTGATGAAGTATTTGAGAATGAAACTGGATGAATTGTATTAAACATCGTTCATAGTTCATGGCATATGGTTCATTGAAAGACATTTCCCAGGTAACCATCAACTGTGAACTATTAGCCATTAACCATAAACTATACATCAAAAACCCTATCTTCGGCCCTTCAAAAATTACACATGAAATGAGTCATAAAATTTTGAGCTATCATACAAAATGCGATAAAAATTTTATGGCGAATAACATGTGGCCCAGAAAATAAAAATTACACATGAAAGAGAAAAAAAGTATCAGCATTTTTGAAAAGCAGAACTATATGTGGATGCTTATTGGCGGCGTGGTGATCATTACCGGTTTCCTGTTAATGATCGGTGGCAAGAGTGCAGACCCGAATGTGTTCAACAAAGATGAAGTGTACGGCTTCAGACGCATTACACTGGCACCCATTTTAATTGTGGCAGGTTTGATCATTGAGATCTATGCCATCATGAAAAAACCAAAAGACTGAGAAAACATATTTGAAGATTAACCGATTTGAAGATTTGAAAATTGATAGTTCAAACCCTCAAATCGGTTTTTTAATTTTCAAATTTTTTAATTTTCAAACCCGCCTGCCGTCGGGCAGGTTTTTAAATTGTTTTTGTGAGCACACTTGAATCCATCATTATTGCGATTGTAGAAGGCATTACAGAATATCTTCCCATTTCCAGCACAGGTCATATGATCATTGCTGAACGGTTGCTGGGTGTGGAGAGCGATAATTTTACCAAGCTGTTCACCATTGCCATACAGTTGGGTGCTATTTTAAGTGTGGTGGTGTTGTATTGGAAAAAATTCATTCAGTTTAAGAACTGGCAGTTCTATGCAAAATTGATCGTAGCGGTGATTCCTGCACTGGTGCTGGGCAAATTGTTCAGTGATCAAATTGATGCCTTACTGGAAAGTCCGCTTACGGTTGCTATTACATTATTGTTGGGTGGTTTTGTATTGCTGGTGATCGACAAAGTATTCAAACATCATCCTATTGAACAGGAAGAACAGATTTCATTTGGCAAAGCATTCATGATCGGTTTGTGGCAATGTGTGGCCATGATACCCGGTGTGAGCCGCAGTGCGGCCAGCATCATTGGCGGTATGCAACAAAAACTTACCCGTTCCTTAGCGGCAGAATTTTCCTTTTTCCTGGCCGTACCAACCATGGCAGCAGCCACCGGCTATTCTTTATTTGTAAAAGACTGGAATGAAAATGGGGTAGAGCAAAAAGGGTATGAGCTCATTATAAACGATCATGCCAACCTGCATGCATTTCTCATTGGTAATGCAGTGGCGTTTATTGTAGCCATGCTGGCCATTAAATTTTTCATCGGGTATTTGCAAAAGCATGGATTTCGTTTGTTTGGCTGGTACAGAATCATTGTAGGTATCCTGTTGCTCATTTTATTGTGGACGGGTTATTTGAAATAAATTCATAAATACCTCTTTGCGCCTTTTATTCTTTGCCGCTTTGCGTGAAACTGCTGTTTGAAAAATTCTTCCTACTTTCCTCTATCAAAACCAAACCACATGCAGACCGCTCCCAAAAAAGTTGTGAACGCCTGGGCTATGTACGACTGGGCCAACAGTGTTTACAATTTAGTGATCACTTCCACTATGTTCCCTGCTTATTTTGAGGATGTAACAAAAGCGAATAACGGGCATGTAAAATTCCTGGGAAGAGAGTTTGTCAATACTTCTTTGTACAACTATGCATTGGCGTTTGCATTTTTAGTGGTAGCGCTGATGTCGCCCATCCTTTCATCCATTGCAGATTATAAAGGCAACAAGAAAAACTTCATGCGTTTTTTTGCCACATTGGGAAGCGTTTCATGTTCCGTTTTATTTTTCTTTAAAGGAGAGAATTTAGGATTGGGTATTGCCTGTTTGGTATTGGCATGTATCGGTTATTGGGCAAGTTTGGTATTCTATAATTCGTATTTGCCGGAGATTGCTGCAGATGAAGACCGTGACCGCATCAGTGCCAAAGGATTTACCATGGGTTATATTGGAAGTGTGTTGTTGCAGATCGTTTGTTTTTTGTTGTTCTTTTTCCCAACAAGTTTTGGGTTGAAAGATGGGTTACAGGCATTACAGGTTTCGTTTTTGTTAGTAGGTGTTTGGTGGTTGGGCTTTGCACAAATACCGTTAAGCATCCTGCCTATTTCTTCAAAAGCTGAGCGGAAAAGCAAACACCATGTGCTGGCCAATGGTTTTGTAGAGTTGAAAAAGGTTTGGCAACAGTTGATCCATATGCCTGTATTAAAGCGCTATCTTTTTTCTTTCTTCTTTTTTAATATGGGTGTGCAAACAGTGATGCTGGCTGCTACCTTGTATGGTAAAAGTGAGCTGGCTATTCCTACCACCAATCTTATCATTGCTATTTTGTTAATTCAGCTGGTGGCAATACCGGGTGCTATTCTTATTTCTAAGCTCAGTGGTAAAATTGGGAATATCAAAGCATTGATGATCTGTGTGGCAGTATGGATCGCTTTATGTTATGGTGGTTATTTGATACCCAAAGGCGGTATCATGGAATTTTATATCCTGGCAGTTTTGGTAGGATTTGTAATGGGCGGTATACAATCACTCAGCCGCTCTACTTATGCCAGGCTCATGCCCGAAACAAAAGACACTACTTCTTTCTTTAGCTTTTATGATGTCACAGAAAAGATCGCCATTGTTATTGGTATGTTCAGCTTTGGTTATCTCACGGAATTATTCAATGGTTCCCAACGGAATTCAGTATTAGCGTTAATGAGCTTTTTCATCATTGGACTGATCTTATTATTCTTTACTTTGCAGGCTCAGCAAAAGGCAAAGTCATGAACCTCTATACCATCAACACCGGTTATTTTAAACTCGATGGTGGCGCTATGTTTGGCGTAGTTCCCAAAAGCATCTGGAACAAACTCAACCCGGCTGATGAAAACAATATGTGCAACTGGGCTTTGCGTTGCTTGTTGATTGAAGAGGGTGACCGTTTGATCTTGATCGATACCGGTAATGGCACCAAGCAAGATGAAAAATTCTGGAGTCATTATTATCTGCATGGAGATGAGACCTTGCATTCATCATTGGCCAGTCATGGTTTTAGTGCAGATGATGTAACCGATGTGATCCTTACGCATCTGCATTTTGATCATTGTGGTGGTGCAGTGGACCTGGTGGATGGCAAATTGGTAACCGCTTTTAAAAAAGCTACCTACTGGAGTAATGAAGCACATTGGAACTGGGCAGTGAGGCCCAACGCAAGAGAAAAAGCTTCTTTTCTGAAAGAAAATATTTTGCCAATTAAAGAAAGTGGACAGTTAAAATTTGTAGACATTTCTTTGCCGTCTGAAATTGATACAACAAAGGGTTGGCATATGTATACCGGAAACAGAATACCGGAAGTTTCTTTTTCTGAAAATATTAGTATTCGGTTTGTTGATGGGCACACTAATGCCATGATGCTTCCCCAGATCAAGTACAATGGAAAAACCATTGTGTACATGGCTGACTTGCTTCCATCTGCTGCACATATTCCTTTGCCTTATGTAATGGGCTATGATATGTTTCCGCTTATTACACTTAACGAAAAGAAAATGTTTTTGGATGAAGCAGTAGCAGGAGATTACATTCTCTTTTTTGAACATGATCCTAAGATCGAATGCTGTACACTGCAACAAACAGAAAAAGGGGTGCGGATGAAAGAGGCGTTTGCTTTGAAGGAAATTGCCGGATAATAATGGTGTGACGGGATAAGACCTGTGCCAACCAGTTTATTTTGCCTTGATCAATGCAGTAACAGGATAGCGTGTGTTCTTATAACCCATCATATCCACTTTTACACTTCCCACACTAATAGGGCTTTCGATACGCACTGGCATTTTGTTAGCATCATCTGTAACCCATACGGTCATTTTTTCACCGCCTTTAAAAATGGTTCCTTCAATTAGGAGTGGTTTGAATTTGATGGCGTTAAAACGTCCATACTTTGTTTTGATCTTTTCTTTCCCTAAATACCGTACATACAGGTTGTATGATTTATCATCAATGAACATGGTGAAAGGGATCTGTGTATTGGGCTGATACCTGTTGAAATCAATGTTACGGGCATAATAGATAGCACTTAATACATCCTGTACGCAGTTAGGTACTTTATAGGTGCCTGTTTGTGAAGTAGCTGTATTGGCCGTATGATTGAAGGTGACTGTTTCAAATTTTTTGTAATCTCCTTCCAATACATTGCGAACAAATTTGTACGGCTGCATCGAGGAAGTGTCCACATAGCTTTCATATTTATCACGCACTTTAAATAAACCATCAAAAAAGGAATTGGTTTTTCCTTCACCTATGATATGATAAACCGGTTTGTTGTTCAACTGCTCATTACGAACGCTGAATGTAGCATCACCGCCATATACATAAATGCCCGCCAGTGTATAGTACACATGATATAAAATGCTTTCGCCAGCCTGCCAGGATTTGTTTTGTAAACCACAAAATTCATTAGCAACCACTGTTGCAGGCGCATGCGATGCAGATGTAAAAAGTACAAACAATATAACAGCAACAAATCGAATCATCGTTCTTTGAATATTTTTATTGTCAGCAAAAACAAACTTCCTATTAAGGCCGGCAGCACGAGGTTTAATAACCAGATGCCTACTGTACCTGCAAATATGGCTACCGAGTTGGTACTGAAAAGTCCCGCAATACCCAGCGCCACTTTTCCCCGTATACCTACATCCGCAATTGCAAAACTCGGAACTATTGCCATAATTAAAAACACAAGCGCTATACTCCAAAATCCCTGCCACCAACCTATTTCTACCTGCAAAGCCTGCCACAATAACACATATTGCACTGCAAATACTATAAAACGCAAAAACGAAAGTCCTAATATCTGCAGCATCAACTTTCCTTTTAAATGTTCCAGTACAAAGGCAAAGGAAAATTTTTCTTTGATGTACGGGATCCATTTTAACAGCTTCACCAGCCATTGCATCCTGAAATAAAACAGCCCTGTAAGAATGCTCATTACCAATACTCCCCAAAACAGAATGTTCACCAACACTTCACTCAACCCGGTACCGGCAAAATGGACGGCTTCCAAATGAGGTTTCAATACCACAAGACTCATAAAACCCAATACTAAGGTTACAAAGAGCTGCGAAACGCTGCATAAAATGGTGAGCGCCACACCCCGCATACGAAAAGATGGTTCCAGGTACAAAACCCTGCCGCCATATTCACCTATACGGTTGGGTGTGTTCATAGCCAGCGATACACCACTTAAGATCGCTTCATAACATTTAAAGAATGAAAGCTTTTGAAACCTGTTCACCAGCACATACCATTTAAATGTTTCAATGGCCCAGTTAACGGGCATCAGCACTACCACCAGCAGAAGCATCCATGCATTTTGCCCCGTAATGCCATCTTTCATTTGCTGCCATGCAAGCGGTAAGTCGGGCTGCTGTTGAATTTGGTTGTATAAGGAAATACTAATCCATACAAAAAGTACGGGTCCCAGCAGGTAGTTGATAAAGATTTTGAAATATCTATTCAGTATCGGTATTTTGGTCAAAAATACTCTCCTCCTTGCAAACTTCTTCCAAAATCATTTTAGGCATTGATCCCGGCACCGTAGTCATGGGTTATGGATTGATAAGCGTAAAAGGCTCATCATTGCAATTGATAGAAATGGATGTGTTAAAACTTGGAAACATCAAAGACATCTATGAACGGCTTCATCGCATTCATGAAAAAGTGAGTGAGGTGATTGAAACACACCAGCCCACTGATTTTGCCATTGAAGCGCCTTTTTTTGGAAAGAATGTTCAAAGTATGCTCAAACTGGGCAGGGCGCAGGGCGTAGCCATTGCCACAGCTATGAGTCACGGATTAACAGTAACAGAATATTCACCCAAAAAAGTAAAACAATCTGTTACCGGTAATGGAAATGCTGATAAAGAGCAGGTATGGAAAATGCTTCAGCATTATCTACAGTTCAAAGCCAAACCCAAACCCAAATATTATGATGCTACAGATGCTTTGAGTGTGGCCTTGTGTCATCATTTTCAAACATGCAAACCCATCAACCCCTCAATGGGTAAAGTAAAAAGCTGGGAAGATTTTATCAAGAAGAATCCAAGCCGACTTAAAAAATAATCAGAGTTTTGATTGATACAGCTTGGTATGGGCTGTTCTGCTGAAATAATCTTTCACAATGGTGTAAGAGACTGATTGTTCTTCATCTGCACGTATGAGTGTGAGATTCCATAAGGGTTTGGAGAGATACAAATTATCAGATAATTTTTTCCACTTGTATCGTTTGGCAAGTGTAGCATCGTCAAACAACTTGGTAAAGCAGGGTTCACAATTACCTTCTGCCGTTTCTTTATAACAACGGTTATTTTTCTTAAAGGAGTAAGTGAACTTTCTTGCATCCGCACCTGCAGAATCTATCACATAGCAAATGAGTGTTGAATCTGTTTCTTCAAATCGTGTAGCTACTTTGTGCTTTTCGTAAAACTCAATCAGCTGTTTTTTGATGTTGGGGCGTTTCATGGAAATAAACCCCTGTGCCATTGTTGTTGTGTGCAGCAACAGCAGGCAGGTGATGAAGATGAAAACCCTGTTCATCATAAAAACTATTCTCCTCTTTTCATTTTCGGGAGCAGTGATAAGAATACAGCGGCAGGAATAAATGCCAGTAAGATCCATGCGTTGAAATGATTCCAGAAAAGATCAACCAGCAGTTTCATGGTTATGACAATCGGGAAGGAGATCGCTCCCCATTTTTCCATACTCCACACTCCACTGATCGCTACAAAACTAAAGATGATCATGAGTGCATTAATGGCAGGATATAAAGTGCCAAAGCCACTGTAGATGCCGATATAGGAAGAGATGATGCTCCAGAAACCATAAACAATTACTGCAATGCACAATAGGGTAATATAAGATGGGCGCTTGGTTTTTTTCTTTACTCTTTTTTTGTAGCCGTATTCGTTTTTAACGTACATAGGTATTAGTTTAAATGCGAAAGTATTTTTTGCTGAGCAGCTTTCATTTGCTCTTCGGTAAGTTTTAATTTGGGTCTTGTAAAATTCAGATCATCCGCACTGTTAATAGGTACTAAGTGCAAATGTGCATGCGGCACTTCCAAACCAATAACAGCGATGCCCACACGATTGCAGGGGAAAGATGCTTCTATTGCTTTCGCAATGGGTTTGGCAAACACCAGTAATTCACTTAAATAATCATCAGGCACATCAAAAAATTTATCAATCTCCTGTTTGGGCACTACCAATGTATGACCTTCTACTAATGGAAAAATATCCAGGAAGGCATAGAATTTATCATTCTCTGCAATCTTATAACTTGGAATTTCTCCGGCAATGATCTTTGAAAAAATACTCATACCTCCCAACAGTTTTGATTTGAGCGTGAGCCAAAACAGATAAAGTCTTTTTACACGCATGGGCAAATCTACAATACTCAGGCCAAACAACGAGCAGCCAACAAAAAAGCCCTGCCGAAACAGAGCTTTGAGAATTTTAAAATTTAGTATTTGATGATTTGAAGATTGAGGCTCACTTACACCTTTTACCTTCTACCTTCCTTACACACTAATATCATTTACTTCAAACTTGAGCATACCGGCCGGCACCTGTACTTCGGCCACTTCACCAATGGCTTTGCCCAGCAATCCTTTTCCGATAGGGGATGTAACAGAAATCTTTCCTGCTTTCAGGTCTGCTTCCTTTTCACTCACAATTTGATAGGTCATTTGTTTTTTAGTAGCAAGGTTCGTCACCGTTACTTTGGTGAGGATGGCTACCTTACTGGTATCAATGGTAGTTTCATCTACAATACGGGCTGTAGCAATGATCCCTTCCAGTTGCTTGATCTTTGCTTCCAGTATTCCCTGTGCTTCTTTCGCAGCATCATACTCTGCATTTTCTTTTAAGTCTCCTTTTTCACGGGCTTCAGCAATGGCACGTGCAGCCGCAGGGCGCATCACACCTTTCATATGCTGCAACTCTACCTGCATTTTTTCAAATGTTTCTTTCGTAACATATTGATTGGTCATAAATCCTCCTTTCGTTAAAATAGAAAAAAATAACAACGCCCCAGGGATGAGCTGAAGCGTTGCTATTGTATTATTACAAATATAGGAAAATTGTTTTGTGAAAAACAATAGGGGATTTACGATGGAATGTTAAAAGATAAATTACAGGCTAATGTATTGCATGGCAGCGTTTTTGCGTCGCAATCCGTTCCTCGTTCCGTTTGCCATGGCAGCAGGAGCCATCTATAATTTTTCAAGCATCTCCACCACTTTCTCTCTTTTCAATATCAAATATCCAAACCGGTCGTTACTGATACCTTCTTTTAATTGATAACTGAACTGCAACTGTTCTTCCGTAGCTGTTGTTTCAAAATAACGGAACGAAATATTGGGATATACTTTTAATTCATCTCCAATCTCATACAGGTGAGTGGAAAGAATGAACAATGAATTTTTGATCTTCAGCAACCCTTTGATCACTGCACTGCTGCAATGCATGGCATCCTGGATGTTGGTGCCTTTGAACAACTCATCGATCAACACCAGCCATTTGCGGCCATCGGTAATTTTCAACACCGTGTTTTTGATACGCTGTACTTCATTAAAGAAATAACTTTCACCTTTTACAATATTATCCTGCACCTGGATGTTGCTGAGCAATCCGTCAAACACACTCAACTCCATACTTTGTGCAGGCACACCCATACCCACATGTGCTAAATACACGGCACAGCCAACTGCTTTGATGAAGGTGCTCTTGCCCGCCATATTCGCCCCCGTTAAAAAAATAAAATTCGTTTGCGGGTTGAGTGTTACATCATAGGCCACCGGTGTTTGCAACAACAAATGATACAAACCATTTGCCTGTATCAACGGTTCTTCACTTTCTTTTACAGTGGGAAAATGAAGATTAAATTTTTGTACCGCCATCGCCATGCTGTAATATGCATCCAGCTTATGGTAATACTCCATCAGTTTTTCTGCTTCCTGTTTGTATTCATAACGCAGGTAATGACCGTAACGCAACATTTTGGCAGGACTCATTTTTTTACTTTTCTCTGCGATCATGTGTTGTATAACAGATGGCTTTAATAATTTCTGAATACCATCTGTGATCACGGCAATAAGAGATGATTGTGTATCCCTGCTCAGTAATTGCTGCAAATGATGCATGCCCTTTAAGAAATCAATAAAATGCCCGACAGTATAACGTACCAAACCATAATCAGGTGTGTCAAACACCATATACAAAAATGCAGGAACAGGGGAGAAGCTGTTGGGGATCTTATCAAACGGGTACCCATAAAATTTTTGAAGCATCAGCAATGTACCATTCGTAATTTCTGAAGGCCATTGCGGAACAATGCTTTCTATTTGCTGAATGGCTTCCTGCGTCAGGCGGATCTCCTGTTCATTTTTCAACGGGTGTGTCAACAGGTATTGCAAACGTTCGGCACCACCGGCCGTTTTACAAAAGTTGATACGGCTCAGCAGTGAGTATTCTTCTTCATTGTTGAAGATGGAAAGATCGTAGTATGTGACTTTGTCTATTTCCAAGTGGCTTAACGCTCAAATAATAATCGTGAGCCTTTTTGAGATTCATCATGCACACCATTTGCATACACCAAATGGCCGTTTACAAATGTATGGGTAATGGTGGCAGGAAACGTAAATCCTTCCAGCGGACTCCAGCCACATTTGTAAAGCAGGTTACTTTTTGCAACAGTTAATGGTTGGTTCAGATCAGCAAGCACCAGGTCAGCATGATATCCTTCACGTATATAACCCCGTTCTTTGATTTGAAAACAATCAGCCACTGCATGACTCATCTTTTCTGCAATGCGTTCTAGTGAAATGCGTCCTTCTTTTGCATAATGCAGCATGAGCAGTAATGGATGCTGCACCAATGGCAAACCTGCATGTGTTTGTTCATAACCACCTTGTTTTTCTTCCCATGTATGCGGTGCATGATCCGTGGCAATCACATCAATACGGTCATCCAGTAATGCTTTCCATAACGCTTCTTTGTTTTCTTTGGCTTTGATAGCCGGGTTGCACTTGATCTGGTAACCGAGACGTTCATAATCATCAGCTGTAAAATGCAGGTGATGCACACATACTTCACTGGTGATTCGTTTTTCTTTTAACGGCATCATGTTTCCAAATAATTCCAGTTCTTTAGCAGTAGTGATGTGCAGAATATGCAGACGTGTATTGTATTGTCTTGCAATTTGGATGGCCATGAGTGATGATTCATAACAGGCATCTACATCACGGATCAACGGATGATCGCTTGCAGTTAATGCAGGCTTTGCAGCTTTGATGCGATTATAATTGCTTTTGATGATGCTTTCACTTTCACAATGCGTGGCAATGAGCATTTCACTTTCACGAAATACTTTATCCAGTGTGTTATAATTATCCACCAGCATATTACCGGTGCTGGCACCCATAAAGATTTTAATACCGCATATTTGATCCTTGTGCTCATTGGCCTTTAATGTATCATCAGCACTTGTATTGCTCGTGCCCATGAAAAAAGAATAATTGGCCAGCGAAGTGTTGGCAGCAATCTTGTATTTCTCTTCCAGCAATTCTAAATTGAGTGCATTGGGGATGGTATTGGGCATTTCCATAAAACTGGTAACACCACCGGCAACGGCTGCTTTTGCTTCTGTATAAATGGTTGCTTTATGTGTAAGCCCCGGTTCACGAAAATGAACCTGGTCATCAATCACACCGGGAAATAAATGCAATCCTTCAGCGTTAATCTCCCTAACTGCTTCTTTTGTTTGAATGGAGGAAGCCAGTTTTTCAATACGGCCCTGTTGGATGAGTACATCAGCAGCAGTTATGGTTCCTTCGTTTACAACCGAACAATTTTTAATTAAATAATTGGGCATAGCTTATTTTTACCTGTAAATAAAACCGCATGCAATTTACCAAAAGCTGTTTGTGCATCGTCTTTTTAAGTAGTTCATTTTTTGCAGGGGCTCAAAGCACCTATTTCCAGCAGCAATCCAAGCATATCCATTTTATTGACCGTATGGAAATAAAAACGGGCCATGTATCTGATTTGAATTTTACCACCGGCAAACCGTATGACCGACGTTATGCGGTGGAGTTCCTGGGTGGTAAGATTGATTCCATGCTCTCCGTAAAACCTTTGTTTTATAATACAGATACACCTTTGATCTTAGGAAAGGTGGATCAATACAATCTCCGCAGCCTTTATCTCAACAACCAGGAATGGGTGAAAGGCGACAGAACTGTATTCAACAGCAAAAAACCGTTTCTCAAAAAATTATATCCTACACCAGCGGGTTTGATCGAGAAATATGGGGAAGATTTTTTTGTGGTGGTGAACCCCATGATCAGCTACCGCCAAATGGTGGAACTGAACAATACCAATCAAAACTTATTCATCAACCAACGTGGTTTGAATGTTCGTGGCGGTATTGGCAATAAAGTGGGTTTTGCTGCCAGTGTGATAGATGTACAGGAACGTGGTCCTTTGTATTTTCAAAACTGGGTGAATAAATACAATTCGGTGCCCGGCGGTAATTTTTACAAACGATTCAAAACAACCGGTGTTGATTATATTGATGCAAGAGGTTATTTCACCTTCAACGCTGCAAAGTATATCAATTTCCAGGCGGGGTACGACCGTAACTTTTTGGGCAACGGTTACCGCAGTTTGTTGCTCAGTGATTTTGCAGGTAATAATTTGTTTGTAAAGATCAACACCCGTTTCTGGAAACTCAATTATCAAAACCTCTTTATGGAACTGCACCAGGGGGTGAACAATAACAGCACCAGTAATCTTGTTCCCAAGAAATATGCGACCATGCATCACCTGAGCATGAATGTGTTGCCCTGGTTGAATATTGGTGTATTTGAAAGTGTGGTGTTTGGACGCACAAATAGATTTGAGTTTGGCTATTTGAACCCCATCATCTTCTTCCGCAGTATTGAAGGAAACCTGGGCAGTGCTGATAATGCATTGGTGGGTGCAGATTTTAAAGCCAACCTGTTCAAGAAAGTGCAGGTGTATGGCCAGTTATTGGTGGATGAATTTAATTTAACCAAGCTGCGTAACGACAGCAGCGGATGGTGGGGCAATAAAACAGGCCTGCAGTTGGGATTGAAATATATTGATGTGGCCAATATTCAAAACCTGGATCTGCAACTGGAGTTGAACCGTGTTCGTCCGTTCACGTATTCGCACTTTGATGCGGTAAGTAATTATTCTCATTACAATCAACCATTGGCACACCCATTGGGAGCCAATTTTAATGAAGTGATCGCTATTCTCCGTTATCAGCCCATTGGCAAACTCAATGTAACGGCAAGGTTGATCTATTGGAAACAGGGGCTTGACAGTGCCAATGGCCGCAACTACGGCAGCAATATTTTCCGCATTAACACAGATGGCCGTAACAGGGAATTTGGTTATGAGCTGCTGAGCGGTGTGAAAGCCACCGGCATCAACGCATCCTTTTTGGCCAGTTATGAATTCAAAGAAAATGTATTTATTGATGCCAATGTTTTACTGCGTCAATACAAAACAGGAAGCACTACACAAAACACTACATTGTTTGGAATTGGTGTGAGATGGAATTTGTGGGTGAGGGAGTATGATTATTGATGATGCTGAGTTTGTGGTAAGTCTTTTATTAGTCTGAGAAAATTGATGATTTAATTTTAATCTATTCAAATTCATATTGCTGAACTTTAAGATAATAACTTTTATTAAGTCTCTTTCTAATTATATCCACTTCTTTTGCCATAAGTAAGTGATCTTTATTTAAATCCGGATAACTAGCTTCCTTATTAGATTTGAATGAATAGGTACTGTCTATATAGGAAATTGCTTCAATGATTTCTTTGCCAAATTCTGCAGTTATCATTGCCCAAACATATTTCAAAAGGTGAGTTAATATAAATATCTCGGCCCAATTTTTAGGAATATTGTATGAAGGATCATTAGGAATTACAAATTTTCCTGAACTTCTCCAAGGGTGAGCAATGATATTATTTCTATACCGTCCTATATCCTTCCATTTATTTATCCTTTTAAAAATCGGTTTAGTGATTTGATGAAGATCAGCAACTCTTTGCTTGTATTCGCTTTCTGAATATTTATGCAAGTTCTCTTTAAATTCAGAAATGAAGGATAATGATTCCATTAGCAAGTATTGTGCTAATAAAATAGCGTCGTTCTCATCAGAATCATTTCTTGTTCTATTTTCTAATGTTAAATTGTAAATCCTGTTAATATTCAATTGACATTTGTACAAAATGAACAAAGATTCGTATAGATGTATAGGTTTATTCACTTTAATTGATTCAATTTTTGAAATTATATAGCTAAAGCTATATGCAGTAGTTTGTTTAAAATTATCAGAACCTCAACGTAAATTTAAATAAATCTTGAAACTCAAATGCTCATGCTTTTATTCAGTGAAAAGATTCAAGTAAAATAAATTCAGCATTCTTATTAGCAAGATATAGGTTGTTTGTCAGGCGATTTTTCACTCCGCCGCACAACACTAATGCTTTGATCATCTTTATGGCTTCGTTCAAAATGACGGAGCCTGTTATTTTGTAGCTGCATGCGAATAGTACACCCGTAGTTGCTTTTTTAGTGTGCTTCAATCATCAGCGAGCCGACATGTTGACGAAGGAAACATCCCTGAAACTAAGGGCTGATAAAAACAATGAAAAGTGCTTTTAAATAAAGGTGAATAGAATTGTAACCGCACAAGTGTGCGACGCAACTACAGTATAATACATGCAACAGCTTCTGCTAACAAAAAATAAATTAAAATCTCGGACAGGGAATGCCTTTCCTGTTGGGGTCTTTGTGTTTTACGATATAGATCAATGAAGCTTCCATACCACCCTGGCGGCGGCTGGCAGCAGTGAGGCGGGATGTGTTGACATCATAGGTAACACCAAAACGGAAATTACCTGTTTCCAGTCCCACATAAGGAATAATGGCATCGTTCCAGCGAACCCAGCTTCCTAAATACACTTCAGTAGCGTTATCGTAGTTATCATTTACGGTTAAACCAACAGCGCCACCAAAAATGGTTTCAGTAGCACCTGCCTGGCGTTGATGAGAGCCACTTACAAAAACCGTAGTTCCATCCGTCACTGGAAAATAACCACCACCATGAACGGTGAAACGGGGATTCAATAAAAAGTTAGCGCCCTGGAAACTTACTTTGGGCCGGTTGATATGATATAAAGAAGCACCGAGATAAAAGTTATTGTAATCATTGGTAGCGCCACTGTACAGGAAACCGGCATTGATATCCGTATAACTGAAATTCAAAAAACCACTGCCACCATAGTTGGCAAAAAATTCACTGGTAACACCGGTAAAACCAAGCGAGGTGAGCTCATCTTCAAAATCAAGTTTGGAAATATCTAAACGTCTGTTGGCATAAGTGGTACTGAAACCGGCACCCAAAGAGTGATAACCACTTTCATCCAAACCTTTATGATAAGCCAGCGAGCCGGAGATGTAGCTGTTCTTCATAATACCCGAAGCATTTTGATCGTACATACCCATCACGCCCACACCAAACTGGTCAAACTCCGGAATACGGTTGGGTAAAATTCCGACATCTACTGAAGCGGTACCTGTGCGGAACGCATTGTTGATGGTAGGCCACTGGTTACGGTAGTTTACTGCCACCCGGCTGATGCCGTTGAACTTGCCCGTCATGGCGGGGTTCAATGTAAGCGGAGAGGCAAAAAACTGGGAGAAATGCGGGTCCTGGGCTTTTACAGAAGTAGCAAGGAGCAGTAAGGTTATGGCTAAAAATTGCTTCATCAGTGGTTTCGGTTTTTTATAAGATGTTTTTAAACAGTTTGTTGCTGCACAGCTATAACGCAGGAATTGTTATTTTCTTACATCTGTACCTTGGTTCCAAAAGCCAAATCCCCGGCATCACCCAATCCCGGTACAATATAACCCTTAGCCGTAAGCTCATCATCAATATCACCGCACCAGATTTTTACTTTTGGCTCGTTGCGGTGTACATATTCAATGCCCACTGTACAGGCGATGGCACAAACAATATGTATCTCCGATGGCTGGCCTTCATCCCTCAAATATTGAACAGTTTTTACCAGTGAACTGCCGGTAGCCAGCATGGGATCAGAAATGATGATGACCCTGTTTTCCAGCGAAGGACAGCTCACATAATCGAGACTTATTTCAAAGCTGCCATCCCGGTGGTGTTTGCGGAAGGCTGAGATAAATGCATTATCAGCACGGTCAAAATAATTGAGCATTCCCTGGTGCATGGGCAAACCTGCCCTGAGGATGGTGGCCAGCACCGGTTGTTGCTTCAACACTTTGGAGGGAGCTGTTCCGAGCGGGGTGGTGATCTCTACTTCTTCCCAGGCCAGTGTTTTGCTGATCTCATAAGCGGCAACTTCACCAATACGTTCCAGGTTGCGGCGAAAACGCATACGGTCTGCCTGCACATCAACATTTCGGAGTTCCGCTACCCAATTACTTACTAATGAATGCTGTTCGCTTAAATTGATCACCATAATGGAAGTTGGTTTTTTGGAGCCGGGCGTATTCTTATAGTCCGGTCGCTTACTTTTACAAATCTAAACGTAAAAATGTAAAATAAGATAAAATGGTCTATCGTGTTTTGGCCCTTGTAGATTCATGGAAGCGGGAACTGGTTGCCGGTTTTGTACAACTGGAAGTGAGCGGTAAAAACTGGAGTTATGAACTCAAAGCAACTGCCCGTTTTGAATACGATCAGCATCTGAAAGAAAGAATCAGTAAAGGTGATGGATGGAGTGCAGCAGAATACCTGCAGCTTCACAGTGATTATGGAAAATTGTTGGCCGGATGTTCCAATCAATTCATCCGGGACAAGGAACTGCAATACCAAATTCAACTGATTGCCAGCCCGGGGTTGCCGTTGATCAATAACAGTGCTTATACTTTGGGTGATGGTGCTGCTATTGCTGCCATTACAGGCATCAATACTGTAAGCGATTTTAAAGTAATGGATGCTGCACTTGGCGGTTCCAATCAGCAACTGGCCTATCAAACCATTTTGCCTGTAACGAATGCTGATGAGATTGAATTAGTACACACAGCTTTCTTTGCCGTATTACGCTGGCGGGAAGAAAATAATATGATGGCCGGGCAAACAGGTGCCGGCAGAGACAGTATCGGCGGTGCCGTTTGGATCGGACAGGAGTGGTGAGCGCTCTAGTGAATAGTGACTGATGAATCATGCATAGGATGCAACGTTCTTGCTGAGCAAAAGGTCAAACCATAAAGAAGTTTTATGAAATACCTTTTCATCAGTTTATTAGTTGGATTCATAGGTTGCGCAAAGGAACAGGATCGTTCCATCGTATTGAATCAATCCTTTTCATTAAAAAAAGGAGAAACAGTTTGCACAGCCAATGATGAAGTTTGCATACAGTTTCAAAAAGTTGCAAGTGATTCAAGATGTCCTTCTAACGCCATGTGTATCTGGCAAGGTGTGGCTGAAGTGAATCTGGTACTGAAGTATAACAAAACAGATTATCCGTTCACCCTGCACACAACCGATCATTTTAATTACAGAACTGACACAGTATTACAGGGATATACCATCAAACTGGAACAACTGAATCCTTATCCCGACGGAAGACCCATTGATCCACGGGAGTATATAGTGCAATTGAAAGTGAGTAAATAAAATTACAAGCCCAATAACGCTTTTAGTTTTGGATAGCCCGTTCTGCTCACAGGAACTTTAGCGCCTGATCTTAATATGGCAATGTGATTTTCTTTTTCGTATGGATCAATACGTGTTATTTCCTGCACATTGATGATGTAGGAACGATGCGTACGAATGAATTGAGAGGGTGTTAATAGATCTTCATAATAACCCATGGTGTTTTTTTTGAGAAAGCTTCCTTCCTGTGTTACAATTTTCACATAATCATCTGCTGCTTCCAGGTAATGCACTTCATGGAGTGGTATGATCTTGATGCGGCTTCCTGTTTTTACAACAATACGTTCGTTGTGTGATGGATGTTTGCCTGCCTGCTGCAATAGCTGTTGCGGCAACTGTTGTTGCGATTTGCTTTTCATATCCATCCATTTATTGATGGCTTTATCAAACCGTTCCTGTGAAAAAGGTTTCAATAAATAATCAACTGCATTGGCTTCAAAGGCCTGCATGGCATATTCATCAAACGCTGTGGTAAAAATAATATAAGGTGGTTGATCCAGCAGTTCCAGCATTTCAAAACCGGTGATCTTGGGCATTTGTACATCGAGAAAAATAAGATCGGGATTGTGCTGCTGAATGGCTTTTACTCCTTCAAACCCATTGCCACATTCTTCTGCGATCTTGAATTGCGGGTGTTGCTGTAAACATTCTTTTACAATGCTGCGTGCCAGCGGTTCATCATCAATTATTATTACATTGTACATATAGGTTGCAGTTAGAGCTGTGGTATGATCACCCTTGTTACAAAAATATTTTCTTTTGTTTCAGTTTTCAAAAGATCATTTCGGTTAAAAAGCAGGAACAAACGGCGTTGAACCGAGCTTAAACCAAAACCGGTTCCTTTTTTAGGAGTACCGGTTACGGCATCAAACGGATTTTCAACCGTTATTTCCAGGTTTCGATTGTTCATAACTGCTTTCATTTGGATCATAATAGCATCAGTAGTATCATACAATCCAAACTTGATCGCATTTTCAACCAATGGTTGTAACAACATGGGTGGAATTTTTGCTGCTGCACAATTTTCGTCCACATCAATTGCTGCGGAGAGTCGGTTACCAAATCTTACTTTTTCAATTTCAAGATACAATTGTAACGTGTGCAGTTCTTCCTGCAAAGGAATCCATTGCTGATCTTCCTTACGCAAAGTGCCCCTTAAAAAATCACTCAGCTGATGTACCATGGCTCTTGCCTGTGCCGGTGAGCTGCCGATCAACGCATTGATGGAGTTGAGTGAGTTGAATAAAAAATGTGGTTGTAATTGTTGACGCAGTTTATACAGTTCCGCATCTTTATTCAATTGTTGTGTTTCTGTTTTTTGTTTTTCGGTTTCTGTTTTTTCCTGCCAGTTAAAGTAAGCATAGCCAATAACACTACTGATGCCGTTCATTAAAAAACCAACAGCTACTCGTATGGGCCATGCTTCCCTGATGAGTTGATGATACGATTCATTCTGAATAAAAAATTTCAAGAGGTAATTACAGGTAAAGAACCATCCGGCGGTTAAAGTAGCTACCCATGCAAACAAAAAAACAAAACCATTGATCCTTGGCAGGTAAAAACGAAGCATGGTGAGTAACAGGATGGCTTCAAAGATCAACAGTGCATTGCTTACAATACTGTCAGTTAAAGCAGTAAACCAATCAACACCCATATAGTACAAGGCGAGTTGATGCACACTGATCCAAACAAACCATCCAATACAGAACGGTACCATGAATTGCCTGGAACGAAAAGGTGATACAGCCATAGATACGTTGAGTTGGTTTAAAGCCTGCAACTCCTGCAGGCTGGATGAAAGGTTTAATGGTGAATGGAAAATTCTTTATTTTGAATTGCTCGTTCTTTTAATTGTAAGGTATGAATGTAAGCAGCTCCATGTTCTTCTTCGGTCACTTTTGAAAATAGTTCTGCACCATCCATATAACTACTGAAAGGATAAACATCAGTTACCGCTACAAACTTCCATTGCACCAATTCATTGGTTTGCACTTCTTCTGCCGCCAGTTTTTTTGATTTTTCAATGGCTGCGTTCATACCTGGTGCAAGGATCAAACGTAACTGTTCATCAAACTGCGGTTTGTGTTCACCATTGCCGCAAATGATCTGGAATACAATTTTTACGAGGAACCAGCTCATGTTATTGTAATACATGTACCAGCAGTTTTAAGGTTGATAAGGTGATTGGTATTAAGCGCTTTTTATATCAATACCGCCAAACAAAACAAATCCTTCAATGATCAGCACTTTATCCGTTTGTATGGCAGTGGGTTCACGTCTTTTATCTTCAATAGCGCCAAGAATAGCAGCCGCTTCTGTTCGTATTTGCCAATGAGGCGGCACAAACAAGGTAGTAGCGCCAAAAACATTTACAATTTCCAGTTTCATTTCACCCGTAAAATCAGCATGCAGCAGATTTACTTCAGCGCCACCAAATACCGATACAATTTCACCACCTTTAAAATTCTTGGAGTAGATGTTCTTTTTTACAACACCAAAAATGGCGGCCGCATCCAACACATCTTCTCCTTTTGAATCAGTTGTAGTACCGGTTTCGGTAGTTTCGATCGGTTCTGCCGGTTGAAATGAGGAAGAGGTACTTGATATATCTGTCTTTTTAGATTTATTGATCATCCAGGTGTTTTTACCCAAGAGGATAGAAAGCCCGATGGCGATCACAATTGCCGGCCAGAAAAAATCTCCCAGCTCTAAATCCGGGAACTCACGGGATACAAGAAAGAAAGTACCAAGTGCAATTAAGATCCACCAGGTATTGTTGGTGAACTTATCCTTAATGGCAGAGAAGATACCAACTGCTATCAGGATCATAGGCCAGCTGAACAAAAAGGTTGGGAAAGGGAAACCGATATTTCTCAGCACCAGCAGGATGCCTGCAATAATAACGATAGAGCCAAAAATGATGCGTTCGTTAGTGCTTCGTTGTTTTCTTGAGGATGATTCACGAGTCATTCTGAAATAATTTGTGATGCAAACATATACCAGTGCAAATAACAGGGCAACAGGAGGGCGGCTTGCTGTTGCAGCTTATCGGCCAACTGCTGGAAAATATCGGTGAAAATGACCGGCTGTTGATCCAAAATATCAAAGTAGTTGGTAATTCCGTCAGCCACTGTAATGACAGGCATCATGGCACACGAAGCCAGGCTGTTCTATTTTTCTGTCTCGTTTATGAAGCAGAAGCCAATTGTACATGATGGGGAGGAGTTCGTTCATTTCAACCATGAACCCAACTCCGAACAGGAGATCTTTCTCCAGCTTCAACAACAACTTCCCGGCCAATTTCAAACCACCTTTCCTGATAAACTGGCCGAACGTACGGTGGTGGTGATCCCCAGTCTTACACTGGACCAGGATATACTTTCAAAAGTGAGAGGTCATTTTTATTATGAAGAACGATTACTTTGTTTGCTCATGCTGTTGCGGATGCCACGCACACATGTTGTGTATGTAACAAGCGTACCCATTGATCCTGCTATTATCGATTATTACCTGCACCTCTTGCCGGGTATCACCGGTTACCATGCAAGAAAACGATTGGTGTTACTTAGTTGCTATGATGCATCGTTCAAATCGCTGACCGAAAAAATTTTAGAACGTCCACGGCTTATTGAACGTATTAAAGATTGTATCGTTCCCGGCCGCCCTGCACATATCACTACGTTTAATGTTACTGCTTATGAACGAAAACTGGCTGTGAAACTTCAATTGCCACTCTATGGTTGTGATCCTGATCTTGCTTACCTGGGTACAAAAAGTGAAGCGAGGAAATTATTTAAGCAACATAACATTCCTGTACCTGATGGTTTTGAAGATGTAACAACAAAAGCGGAAGTAATAGAGCGGCTTGCACAACTAAAAGAAAAATATCCGCTGTTGCAAAAAGCTGTGATAAAGATGAATGATGGGTTTAGCGGAGAAGGTAATGCAGTTTTTTATTACCCGGGTGATATAGTTGTTGATGATTGGAAAGAATGGATCACTGAACATTTACAAAGTCAATTAAAAATTGTGGCTGATGATTTAAGTATGTACCGGTTCTTTGAAAAGTTTGAACGCATGCAGGGAATTGTAGAAGTATTTGTTGAAGGTGAGATCAAAACATCTCCATCTGTTCAATGCCGTATCAATCCGCTGGGGAAGATAGATGTACTTTCTACACACGACCAGGTATTAGGCGGTGATGATGAACAGGTTTTTTTAGGGGCCAATTTCCCTGCCAATCCTGAGTATGCGGCTCAGTTGGCGGTACATGCTTTTACCCTGGCAGAAACATTACAGCAAAAAGGTGTGTTGGGAAGATTTGGAATTGATTTTATAAGTGTAAAAGAAGCTCATGAGTGGAAACATTATGCCATTGAAATCAATTTGCGAAAGGGAGGTACCACCCATCCCTATCTCATGCTTCAGTTTTTAACGGAAGGCGATTATGATGCAGCCAATGGTTGTTTTTATATGAAAGATGGAAAGAAGCGTTGTTATTATGCAACTGATAATTTATATAACAAATGTTTTAAAGGATTAACTCCGCATGATTTGATTGATATTGCCATGTGCCATGGCTTACACTTCAGTAATTCAACAGAAGAAGGGGTGATGTTTCATTTGATCTCATCCCTTTCACAATATGGTAAGGTCGGGTTGGTGGCCATTGGCAGCACATCTGAACGTGCAAAAGCTTATTATGAAAAAGTAATTGAAGTGCTGATGAAGGAATGTTATGTCTCCTGATCATTTACTTTTGAAGCTTCACATAAACGATCTCATGTTTCTTCCCTGAAAAATTAGCTACAGGAAACAACCCATCAATCAACATCCCGGTTCCAATAGCACCAACAGGAATGAGCAGATGCCGCATGTTTCCATTTTTGCCAAGATCCCCGTTGGTATAAAATCCATTGATCAAGCTCAAGGCAATATAACCTGCGCCGCCGATCTTGAGTATTTTTCCAATCTTTCCCCTGATGGGGCGGTAACGTTTATAGATCTGTATACTTTTTATTTCTTTATAATGCATGCCCAGCACATAACTGCTTACGGTATCAATCATTCTTCCACCTTGTGGCGTAGCATACGCATGGATATCATAGATGATCAAAAACACACTGTCATTTGCAATTGTTTTTACAGGGCCATCCAGGTAAATGCCATTAATGGTTTGTAATAACATGCGGCTTCCTGCTGTAAATGATTTTACATGCTGACCTTTCTTTGTCCGCACACTAATAATATCTGATAATTGACTGTATGCTATTTGTTGCACAAGCAGCAGTACGACTAAAAAGCGAAGCTTCATGCTTAAATGTAGCAAGCAATATGGAAAGCAACTGTTAAAAAAAGAGGCTGAATATTTCAGCCTCTCCAGTTATATTATTTAACGACCGCCGGGCGGGCATTTTTCTTTTAAATAAGAAGTGTACATTCTCATCAAATGCTGAAAGGTACCCTGTCCTTCACTTATGTTGTGTGTGCGGTTTGGATAGGCCATGAATTTGAAAAGCTTGCCGTGCTTTACCAATTCGTTGAGCAGTAATTCCGCATTGCTGTAATGCACATTATCATCACCTGTGCCATGAACATACAATAAACTGCCTTTTAAGTTTTTTGCATAGGTAATCGGAGAGCCTTTTATAAAATCATCTTTATTTTCCTGTGGCAGCCCCATATAACGCTCCTGGTAAATATTATCATAGAACAATTGATTGCTTACGGCTGCAATGGAAATACCGGTTTGGAAAATATCAGGATATTGAAACAGCAAATGCAAAGTAGTTGAACCGCCGCCGCTCCAGCCCCATGCAGCCACACGTGATGGGTCTAAATACTTATGCTGTTCCAATAATTTTTTCATGCCCATGGCCTGGTCACGAATATTGAGACGGCCAATTTGCCTGTAAATACTTTTTCTCCATGCCGCACCTTTTAAGGAAGGGGTGCCACGGTTATTAAAACTTACATAGAAATAACCATCACGACTCATATCACCATTGTACAGAAAATTGTTACCGGCATAAAAATTATCTTCAACAGTTGTGGCAGCAGGTTCACTATACACATACAATACAACAGGGTATTTTTTGGTACTGTCAAAATTGAGCGGTTTGGTGATCCATCCATCCATTGTAACACCATCTTCCGTTGTAATGGTGAAGAACTCCAGGTTATCTCTTTTTGCAGGTTTGATGGTTTTTAAAAGATCATCTCCTGCAATGGGTTTATGTGCAGGAAGGCTAATAACCTGTGATGAAGGCATCACACTCCGGCTGGTGAAACTGTGAACGCCATATTTAGCACCCGGCGATAATTCATAGGTATTGGTGCCCACATAACCTGCCGGTGTTACACGAACAGCTTTGCTCTTGCCATCCATTTTTACTTTGTATAAGTAACGCTGAATGGGATTTTCAGGCGAGGCTGTAAAATAAATTTCATTTGCCGTTTCATCCCATGCATTGATGGTTTCAATATCATAATCACCAATGGTGAGCAATGTTTCTTTTCCTTCACGGTTGATTTTATAAATATGACGCCAGCCATCTTTTTCGCTCACCCATAAAAATTCTTTACCACCGCTCACAAATTCCCAACCACGTGGGTCATCATCATTCCATCGGCTTTTAATATCGATCCACGCATTATCACTTTCTTTATAAAACTCTTTGGCTGCTCCTGTAGTTGCATTGCAGAAGTATAAAGTGCTTTGGTTTTGTTTACGGTTGAGTTGCTGTATAATTAATTCATCAACACCGCTCCATTCCATACGTGGTAAATAATTATTGGCCGGATCACCGGGAATATTCATCCAGGTTGTTTTGCCATCAGCAACCGATACCACTCCAATTTTTACAGGTGAAGGTTGTTCGCCCACTTTTGGATATTCCACAGGAATTACTTGCGAATAGTTGCTGTCAGTTGTATTGAGCATATAATAATCCCGGATCTTATTGGCATCTACCTGCCAGTAAGCGATACGTTTGCCATCAGCACTCCAGCGAAAACCATCACGGCATCCAAGTTCTTCTTCATATACCCAATCAAATGTGCCATTGATAAGCTTGGGGGTGTTATTGGTAGATGTAACAGGTTTGGAAACTCCTGTTGCCACATCTTCTACATAAATATTATTTTGCGATACATAGGCCACCATCTTTCCATCAGATGAAAGCTTGGCATACAATAAACTTTGTGCAGGTCGTTCTTTGCCAATTTGTTTGAATGATTTGCCGGCAACATCATACAACCAATAATCACCTCTTGTATTGTAACGCCACACTTTTGCAGTATTGGTAAAGAGGAGAATTTGCTGTTCATCAGCACTCACTTCAAAATCTTTGATCACAACCGTTCTTCCTGTTTGTTTCAGCGATTCAACAGAAAGCAAGGTAGATTGCTGACCCGTTTTCAGCATTGTTTTTACAACGGAACCTTTGTCATTTTCATAAATAGCAGAACCATCTTTGGTCCACTTCATTTTATCTGCCTTGAACTGGGCGTTGGAAATTGATCCAAGAGCTAAAAAACAAAATACAAAAAGGAGTATTCTCATACACGATAATTAAGGCATCGAATATAATCAAAAGCAAACTTGTAATTTGCAATTGTTATGGAAGGAAAAGAAAAATTACGGCTGGATAAATACCTCTGGGCCATTCGCCTGTTCAAAACAAGAAGCCAGGCAGGGGATGCCTGTGATAAAGGCAAAGTAAAATACAATGGCGAAGCATGCAAGGCATCAAAGCATGTGAGTGTGGGTGATGAATATGAAGTAAAAACCGAGGCTAAGCGCTGGCGTATTAAAGTAACAGGACTTTTGGAAAAACGTGTGCAGTACAGCGAAGCCATTAAATATTATATTGATATAACTCCTGCCGAGGAACTGGAACGAATCCAATTCATTGCTTCCTCATTTCATACCGGTAAACGTTTAAGCAAAGTAGGAAGACCTACCAAGAAAGAAAGAAGGGATTTGGATGAGTTTATGGAAGAGTAAGAAGCTCTTTAGTATGTAGAGGCTAAAATTCGTACTTCGTACATCTCACTTTGTACTTCAAGCTTATCTTTGTCTCTTATGCACATTCATATTCTTACAGTGTTGCCTGAATTGCTGGAAAGTCCGCTCAATCATTCCATCATGAAACGGGCGCAGGAAAAAGGACTGCTTACCGTAACGGTTCATCACCTGCGCAAATGGGCTGTGAATGAATATGGACAAATCGACGATTATCAATATGGCGGTGGTGCAGGTATGGTAATGATGTGCGAACCACTCGCCAAAGCCATTAATGAACTGCAACAGGAAAAAAAGTTTGATGAAATCATTTATCTCACACCGGATGGTGAACGATTGAATCAAAAAATAGCGAATCAACTTTCACTCAGGGAAAATATATTAATGATCTGCGGTCATTACAAAGGCATTGATGAACGTATTCGTCAACTCTATGTTACCAGGGAAATTTCCATTGGTGATTATGTATTGAGTGGCGGTGAACTGGGAGCGGCTGTATTGGTTGATTGTATTGGCCGCCTGATACCCGGTGTGCTCAACGATGAAACATCTGCACTTACGGATTCTTTCCAGGATAATTTACTGGCACCACCCGTGTACACAAGACCGGCTGAATTTCAGGAATTGAAAGTGCCTGATATTTTATTAAGCGGTGATCTTAAAAAAATTGAAGAGTGGCGACATGAGCAAGCATTGCTGCGCACACAACAACGAAGACCGGATCTGCTGGATGAGTAAAAAGGAAGCCCCGCCATTGACGGGGCTTCCTTTTTATTGTGAAGATTGATCACTTCACACCGATCACATTCAAACTCTTTTCTCTGATCAATTGATTGAACTTGGGAATATCTTCACCAACGATCTTCTTCAATTTGTTCAGTTGTGTATCGGCCTGGCTGCTCAGGTCAGCATACACTTCTTTGGATTGTTTACTTGGAGCAGCAATACCACTGTTCACCACATCAAACAAGCCACTCAATTTATCATTGATGCGGATGGGGAAGTTTAATGGATCCTGTCCGCTCTTGGATTTGGTTTGATATAATGTTTCTTCAATGGAAGTGAGTTCTTTGTTGATGGCTGTTGCCATGTCCTTCACTTCCTTCGGACAATCTTTTCCTTGTCTTGCTACAAACTCATTGATCTGTGTACGAAGTGCACGAATATCTTTGATGCCTTTTTGAATTTCGTTGAACTTGGCTTGAATGGTCATGAGCATATTGAATTGCTCATCGTATTCTGACTGTGCAATTTTGTAGTTGGGATCAGCTACAATATTGAATGGAACTTCAGCTGAGTCTGTACCTACTTTCACTTTTGCATAGTAGGTGCCCGGAGGCGCCGTAATGGCGCCCGGTGTACCGGTCCATAAGATCATACCTTCAATGCTTTCAGCACCGGGGTAGTTCAAATCCCAGTTGAACTGGTTCAATCCTTTTGAAACTTCCATTTTGTTATCCTTACTGTCTGTTGCAAAAGTTTTGATCACCTTCTTGTTTTTATCCATGATCGTTACAGATGCTTTGGTACTGTCGTTAGCATCTTTCACATGATAATAAAGAACAGCACCGGCAGGCGGATTAGCACCGGCATTACGTGGAGCACCAAAAAACCTTGCAAAGGGATTGCTTTGTACACGATACGCATTTCTGGCATCAAACACATGCAGATTTTTTGTAGTGAGATCAGGTCTTACCTGTTGCAACACACTCAGATCATCTAATACATAAATACTGCGGCCCTGTGTAGTAACGATGAGATCATTTTCTTTGATGGTCATGTCTGTAATGGGAACTACCGGCATATTCAACTGAAACGATTTCCAGCTGGCACCATCATCAAAGCTGATGTACATGCCAAACTCAGTACCTGCATACAATAATCCTGCACGTTTTTGATCAGCACGCATAGCTCTTGTAAAATGCATATTGTTGATGCCGTTGGTAATGAGTTTCCATGTTTTGCCATAATCTTCTGTTTTGTAGATGTACGGTGTATAATCATCCAGCTTGTAACGTGTACCCACAAAATAAGCAGCGCCTTTTTTGAACGGATCCACATCCACACAATTCCACATCATCCATTTAGGTGCATCTTTCGGTGTTACATTCTCCCAATTTTTACCGCCATCCTTACTCACATGGATCAAGCCATCATCACTGCCTGCCCATAACAGGTCTTTCTCCACAAAACTTTCTGTTGCCGTAAAAATGGTACAGTAGTATTCAACAGAAGTATTGTCCTGTGTAATAGGACCACCGCTTGACTTTTGTTTGCTCTTATCATTGGTGGTTAAATCACCACCCAATGCGGTCCATGTTTTGCCTTCATCTTCTGTTGCAAACAATACATTACCTGCTGTATATAATTTTTTTGGATTATGTGGTGAAAAGAAAATAGGGAAGTTCCATTGGAAACGATACTTCTGCACATCAGCACCGGCACCCATAGGATTATCTGGCCATACATTGATCGCACGGTTCTCACCGGTGCGGTGATCCAGTCTTGACAAATAACCACCATAATTACCACCATATACAATATCAGGATTAGTAGGATCAGCCACTACATAACCACTTTCACTTCCTGCAGTTTCTTCCCAATCCTGTTCTGTAATGCCAACACCTCTTGTTCTGCTTTTGATACGGATGGTAGAGTTATCCTGTTGTGCTGCTAAAATGCGGTAGGGGAAACTGTTATCTGTACTTACACGATAGAATTGTGCAGTAGGTTGATTCATATACGTACTCCAGTTAGTACCACCATCAAAACTCACCTGTGCACCGCCATCATCTGCAACAATCATACGGTTACCATCTTCCGGATCAATCCACAGATCATGATGATCCCCATGTGGTGTTCTTAAAGATTGAAAGGTTCTGCCACCATCACGGCTACGCATAAAGTTTACGTTGGGGCAATATACCACATCCGGATTTTTAGGATCCACAAACACTTTGGTATAATACCATGCACGTTGACGGATATTGTTATCACTGCTCATGAGTTGCCATGTTTCACCGGCATCGTCACTTCTGTACAAACCGCCATTGGCATTTTCAATAATAGCATAAATGCGTTCTGTATTGCTGGGTGCAAATGCAACACCCGTTATACCCCAAACACCTTTGGGCAATCCTTTTTTCGTTGAAACATTGGTCCATGTTTCACCGCCATCGGTTGATTTGTATAAACCGCTTCCTTCACCACCACTTTCCAGGCTGTACGGTGTGCGTATCAATCTCCATGTACCGGCATATAATACATTGGGGTTGCCAGGTTCCATTACCAGGTCACTGGCACCGGTTTGATTGTTCACAAACAACACCCGTTTCCATGTTTTACCACCATCGGTAGTTTTATACACACCCCGTTCTTCATTGGGTCCAAACAAATGACCCATTACTGCTACCAGTACCACATCCGGATTGCGTGGATGAATCACCGCACGAATGATGTGACGTCCATCTTTCAAACCAATGTTACGCCAGGTGCGTCCTGCATCATCACTGCGCCACATACCTCCCAAACCTTCGCTTACATTACCACGCATGGTATTTTCACCTTCACCCACATAAATGATGTTTTCATCACTGGGGGCAACGGCTACCACACCAATGCTGCTGCCAAAAAATTTATCGCTGATGTTTTTCCAGTTATTACCTCCGTCCGTTGTTTTCCAAACACCACCACCGGTAGCGCCCATATAAAACGTGGTTCGATTTTTATAACTGCCGGCAACGGCACCGCTGCGGCCACCACGGTAAGGGCCAATACTGCGGTATTTGAGTTTGCTGTACACCTGCTCTTCTGCATTCAAAGCCGGAACGGGAGCGGGATTTTTCTTTTGGGAAAACGTTTCAAGCATGGCAAAAAACGCCAGCGCAAGCAATAGAACTTTTCTCATGTCTGTTATTGATTTTTTGGATGCTGAATGTACGAATGAAACACACGTTAAAAATTGAAGAGGTAAGAATTTTGATGAAAGGTTTGTGATGTGAATGCCTATGCAATCAAATGTATAGAATAACTCGGGAAAGCATCTATGGTTGATGCGCTTATGTGCAGTATGAACAAACATTTTCACGAAAAGGCGGGAAGACGCCAAGAAGTACAGATAATTACATACACTTCATTTGATCAAAGGTTTTGATAACCACCTGAGGTGTAAGAGAACACCTGAGAAGAGGGTTGTACACAGATGACAGGGATAAACACAGATAAATACCTGTGTTCTTTCATTGAGTTGATGCAGTCTTCATACTGTTTTGAAAAACTATTCAGTAAAAGATAATTTCCCACTAAAGACAATGGATTCGTTTGAAGAGGGCTGTGTGCAAGGGTTCGGGAGATAGCCACGTCGCCGCCATTCGCACAAGGCATCAAGGCTCCTCGCTATGACGTGCTGGGGGTGGGCTGTGATACAACATTCAACGGATGCACATGAAACAGGAACGTCATTGCGAGGGCAGTCAGGCTTGGAGCTTTGGCCTGCCCGTGGCAATCTCCTGCTACGGAGAAAGGATTTGTTTGAAGAAGGCTGTATGCAAAGGTTCAGGAGATAGCCACGTCGCCGCCATTCGCACAAGGCATCAAGGCTCCCACCCAAGGGGCGGTAAACTCGCTATGACGTGCCGGCGGTGGGCTGTGATACAACATTCAACGGATGCACACGAAACAGGAACGTCATTGCGAGGGCAGCCTGGCTTGGAGCGATGGCCTGCCCGTGGCAATCTCCTGCTACGGAGAAAGGATTTGTTTTAAGTTGGCTTTGTGCAAAGGTTCAGGAGATAGCCACGTCGCCGCCATTCACACAAGGCTTTAAGGCTCCTCGCTATGACGTGCAAGAGTTGGCTGTGATACTTTATTCAACGGATGTAGATGAATAAGTATTTAAAAGTTACCTGGTAACCACCTGAGACACTTAAGGAAACCTAAGGGGTTGCGACAATACGACAGTACAATGAAACTATTGGGATTGAGGGGCATTAAGTACGCTTTTGAGTGGGCTTTGAGTGGGAGTTGCTACGGAGTAAAAAAGCAGGGTTTTGGGGGTGTTTTGGGTGTTTTTTACGACAAATCGGCAGGATTGGAGAGAAGACCGGGGAAGGCGGTGCGGATGTTACCGGAAGGGTCTGTGATAACGGTGAGGGTGTTTACGGGGAGGCCTTCCCTGTTGTAGCCGATGGGTTGGTTGGTTTGATAGACCCGCTGTAAGGTTTGAAAACCGGGGATAGGTTGTGCAGGTGTGCCGGAAGCTTCTGCAATAAGGGTAAGGATATCGGTGACGGGTATGGTGAATTTGCCTTTGTGAGGATGGCGGGGAATTTTGTAGTAATGATGTTCGATGATATGGGCGAGGGCGGTGACAGAGAGGTAATAGTTTTGCCGCCGGCATTGTTTTTTGCTTTTGGCGGGGAGGAGATGGAAATGATTTGAGGAAAGCTGCTCTATCCATTGCTCTGTATCACTGAGGAGGAAGAGGAGGCGTATCCATTCTGTTTCGTTGAACATGATGTTGTGATTTGTATTAGCAGGACAGGTTATTTGTTTTTATAAATGGTGCGGGTATAGATGAGGTGGAAGGCCTCAATGAGTTTTTGTAAAAGGATGTGCAGTTTGAGCAGGCTGCGGCCATCGGGCAGGTCTTCCCAATCACTGTTGGATAAGGCGTAGTACTGCATTTCCTGTACTTGTTTTTTCCATTGTGCAAGTGTGTAGTAAGTTGTAAATGTGTCTAAAGCTTTATAGGGATTGAGGAATTCTTTATACGAGAGATGACGGGGCAGGTACTGCCAGGGTGTGTAACGGGGATTGCTGCAAAAGGTATGGGTATAGGTTAATAGTTTTTGCCGGTTGCAGTTGGTTTTGGAAAGTATGGCTTTGGGGTTGATGGCGTTGTTTTCTGTGATTAAAAAGGCGGTATCTATCAGTTGTTGCAGCAGTTCTGTAAAATACAGTACCTGTGAAGGACTACCGGCCGACCATGTTTTATAACTACAGGCGGTGTACAGGATGCGGCAAGTATTTTTTTGGCAGGTGTATAGCCGAAGTTGTCGAAAAAATTATCAATGGCGGCATCGTAGTAAGGGTTGTGCATGGCAGGGTGTTTTGCGTAACAGATGCAAGTAAAGAAGGACGAAGCCCGTACCCTACTCCAACGATTTGTATTTTACAAGCTGGTAGTTGTATTTTACGACGATTGATTTTTTATCTTTACTGAAATAAGTAATATGACTGAGAAAACCATCCATGAAGGAAGAAATGTAAAACGCATCCGTGAGATATTGGGTGTGAAGCAGGATGCACTGGCGGCGGAGTTAGGATTGAGCCAGCAGGCGGTGAGTGCATTGGAGCAGAAGGAAAAGATTGATGATAAGATATTAGAGGATGTAGCGAAGGTGTTGAAAGTACCTGCTGAAGCAATAAAAAATATGAATGAAGAGGCTACAACAAACTTCTTTAATACTTTCAATGATACAAGTACGGGTGCCTTTAATAATTATAATTGTACATTCAATCCAATTGATAAAGTTGTCGAACTGTACGAAGCACTATTAAAAAGCGAACGTGAAAAGGTAGCTTTGCTTGAAAAGTTATTAGATAAGAAATAAAGAATCAGTGGAGATTCAAGAGGGCCCCTGCGGATGCCGGGGCTTTATGTTTTATAAAAGAGTTCACCTGCAAAAACAACAGAATTTATTTGAAAAATCAGGGAGAGCGATTTATTTTTAGATGTACAGCAGATGCCGTCAAGGCCGGGATACTGAAGGACTAACTGTGAAGACGCTGGCTCCTGCATAACTGCTGTAAAAGCGAATATTTTTTGAGGACTGTTTGATTTTTACAACCCAAGCTGAATTTATTGCCGTGTATCAGTATTTATCAGCGTTTTTACACGGATGCTGCAAGTTGTATTTGCGAAGCTCTTGAAAAAGAAAACAATTTTTGTAACCAGGTGAAAATAAACCCATTATATAAAAAAGCGAAAGTTATAGGGCCCAGAACTTTCGCAAATAAGTGAGTTAGCAGTAAGCATACCGACCATCTACTAAAACAAACATCGACTTAATGACAGACATTGAAATCGTTCGGGAGGCAATTGAAATATTTGCGGTGCAGTATTTCGACACGATAGAAATGTCAGGTACTGTTAAAGCCAAAAGGCAGTCAAATATCAACTATTTAAGCATTGACTTAACTAATGTGAAGTGGGATGAAAACCTAGACAAACTACATCAATCGCTATTTAAATATCTTCAAGATTGGGGTAAAAAAAACTTTTCAAATTTTCAAGACTACATTGCAATTTCAAGACTAACTATTGAATATTTACTGCCTGAAAAAGACGGAGCAAATCAAAATCAATCCAAACACGTCAAACTTTTTTTTCTACCATCGTATTTCTATAAGTCAAATCAACAAAACAATGGCAAAACGTATTCAGGTCTCTTTCTTAAGATTTTAATCGTTTGGCATAATATTCTTTTAAGAAACACAATTCTTGTTCTTATCCCAACCATTTTTTTTATAATTCTTAGCATTTACAAAATCAAAACTGATAGTGCCTTTCACGAACGACTTGCTAAATCCTACGATTACATAAATGTTGCAAGCGGAATCATAGCATCTTTTGTTCTTGGTTTTTTGATAAATAAAGTCATTACTATTAGACAAGACAAATTAAAATACACTAGAGCTGTAAAGAATCTTTCAAACAAGCTGACTTACTTTCGAAATATATGCTTCAATTTAGTAAGAGAACATAATTTCTGGACAAAGGAAAAACCATTTTTCGAATCTTATGAATATGCAAATTCAATAAAACATGATATTACTTATGAAGAATATTGTTATCCTGATTATGATGACGGCGTTAAATATGCTAAATTCAAATCTTTCTACAAAGAAGATATGTGGCATAGCGTTGTTTCATTAGTTCTTCAGCTACATATGATGGCTGACGACAACTTTTTGGACTCGGGCTTATCATATACAGCGTTTCCACCAAACCATATTTATTCTCATGAAGAAATGGAGAGGTTTATTTTGTTTTGCGACTCAAACAGGATATGGTATTGCAGTTCAGAGACAAAGATTTTTCCAGAATCTTTTTATCCCTCATACTACATTCAACAAATAGTAGAAGACATCAACCGTATTTATCCTAAGGATAAAATTAAAAACCTTTCAAGTGACAAACTAGCGGAAGTAAGTTTAGACTTTCAATACAGATTTATTCCTAGACTCCATAATCTCACAAGAGTTGTCGACTCAGATTTACCTTTAACGATTAAGTATTTTATTACAACATTCACATTACTGTTAAGCTTTGGATTAATAATACCGACACTAACTTATATTTTCATCGATAAGACATTTGCTTTCATTAGCGTCTTTGCAGTAATTGGAATAATTGGACATATTTTGCTTACACTAAAACCAATTCTGCAAAGTGAAAATGAACTGGACAAAAAATATGACTATTTGTAGACAAGGGAAATGCCTACTGCTAACATTGGTATTGCCAATAGTGGGGCTTGACATAGTAACAATCGGCAGTGGTAATTCTGTTGTGCTGCGGTTCGGAGCTTGACTAATAAAGCCAAACAGAAGTTCCGAAGGAACAATATAAAACTCTCAACCATGGACAATAGTTGGCCGGTGTGCCAAAGCAATAAACCCCTAATTTTCAACTTTTTACGTTTAGATTAGGTGGTTTTCGTGAGAATTGGCTTTTACTATTCACGGAATTAATCTAAATTTGAATAGTGAAATCTCACAAAAAAATATCGAATTTGTTCCCGAAGCATCTATTTTGGGATGTTGACACTAGTAAGCTAGATTTACAGCGAGATAGTGAATTAATTATTCCAAGAGCTTTGTATATGACTAATGAAGACTCTTTTCCTCAAGATATAGCTAGATTAGAGAAATTCTATACTTCTACACAAATCATAGATAAATTAAAGAATACGAAAGAGAAAATTAGCAACAATGTTTGCAGGATGGTTGCTAAAAGGTATTCAACTGCCCCTTTTTTTAGATTCAAACATAATGCTCATTAATTGGAATCCATCAGTTCAACTTTATATGAACTAATTGTTGAATTACAGAAACTAGATTCTATAAAGCAATTTTCTTTAGCAGGCGGAACAAGTCTTGCTTTACGATTTAATCACCGTAAATCTGTTGACATCGATCTTTTTTCAAGTTCTATTATTGGGGTTCAAGGACTAGAAATCATAAAAAAGGAATTTCAGGAATATTTTAATGACAATCTAATTTACTGTGAAATTGAAAATGCAGAATCTGGTGACCAATTTTCTTTTCTAAAAGCATTTATAAAAAGAGAAAAAGATAATATCAAAGTTGAGATTTTACAAAACTTTCAACATTTAGATAATATACAAATTGAAAACGAGATTAAAGTTTTTTCAATAAAAGATATAGGTCTATTCAAATTAATGAGTGCGTCAAATAGAAAAGCAAAAAAAGATATTTACGATTTAGACTATATAACTGATCAAATCCCTCTTTCCAATTTATTAAATGAATTAAAGGAAAAATTCGAAAGATATAATGCCGACGAATTTAAATGCCTTTTTGATTTAGATGAAGAAAAGAATCCTTTAGATGATCTAAATTTATTATTAGCATTTGATGAAATTAATTATTTAGAAATACCTTCAAGACCTTCTCATTCTAATGATAATATTGAAATAACTTCCAATTCTAAAACTTGGCAAGCAGCTAAAGCAAGCTGGCGTCGAAAAGTTATAACTGTTATGCAAAAACAAGGAGTAAAGTTGCCTCCAGTAAAGCCTATCAATTAAACAGACTTTTTTCTCAGCAACGTCGTCTCCTGTAAGGGACGTTGTGTGCTACGAAGCAAGCAAAGCATTATGCCTACGCTGTTGTTGGTCGCCTGACCCATCAACAAGTATACGAAAATTCATTTCCCGGCAGTTCCCTCCCAGCGTCGGGATGCCAGCATTTTTCAACTTACTGCTATAAATGAGATGTTCAACAATGTTCAACAGCAATTCACCACAGTAGCACATAGTTAAATCAGAACTGCCTGCCAATAAGTAGGGTACCCGTCAGGGACTGACTTTGTGCAAGTGTTCAGGAGATTACCACGCCGCTATCCAACTCACAATACCCGGAGCGGCTCGTAATGACGTGCAAAGATTGGACTATGAAACAAGATTCAACGGATGCACAAAAATCAGTACGTCATTGCGAGGGCAGTCTGGCTTGAAGCCATGGCCTGCCCGTGGCAATCTCCGGCTACGGAGAAAGAATTTATTTAAAGATGACTGTGTACAAGTGTTCAGGAGATTACCACGCCGCTATCCAACGCACAAATCCCGGAGCGGCTCCCAAAGGGGTAAACTCGTAATGACGTGCAGTGGTTGGGCAACAAAACACCATTCAGCGGATACAAAAAAGAGAGAACAAAACTGTTCTCTCTCTTCATAATCAATAGGAACTGATTATTTCGGCAATACCACTCCGTTAATTACATGAATCACACCATTGCTTGCTTTGAGATCAGTAGCAGTTACATAAGCACTGCTTCCTTTTTCATCTGTGAGTTTTACTTTTCCATTGTCGATAGAGGCAGTAAGTGTACCACCGCTCACAGTAGTTAATACTGCTTTTCCTTTTCCTTTTTCAATAGCAGCTATCACCGCTTTTGCGTCGAGATTACCTGCCACTACATGATAGGTAAGAATTTTGGTGAGGGTTGCTTTGTTTTCCGGTTTTAATAAAGTCTCTACGGTACCGGCAGGTAATTTAGCAAACGCTTCATTCACTGGCGCAAATACAGTAAATGGCCCGGCTGATTTTAACGTGCTTACCAGGTCGGCAGCCTTCACCGCTGCTACCAGGGTTGTGTGTGCTTCGGAACCTGCTGCAATGTCAACAATGTCTTTAGGCTGCTTCACTGCTGCAACAGTGATAAGGAAAGCTACCGCTGCAAGAGATGCCTGGAAAATTTTTTTCATACGCTTGATTTAAAATTGTTTTGTGAACATAGATGAACAGGGTAGGCAGCAAAAGGTTGTGATCAACACATGAACTTTTGAACATTTTAGCAATTGTTCAAGAGTATTTCAGGGCAGGTGAAAGGAAGTTTCTACAATTGAAGACAGGGATTTCTCACCATCCCCTGCTGTGATGATAAACCCTGTTCATATGAAATACCTGCCGCTCATCCCGTTTTATCAATTTTACCATCACCACTCATCCCGTGCATGTAATATCAGTGTCACATCCTGCATCCATCTTTTCAACAACTCATCCGGCATTTCAACCACTTATCAAGGCTCGTATTCTGCAGCTTTTCGTTTCATAACATCTCATCCGCAAAACCCTGCATTTCATCAAAGTTTCATGACTCAGGACTGCAACATTTTTATTTTCACAGCGACATTCATTCATCAACCTTATCGTCATGAAACAACTAACGCTTATCGTTTTGGGATTGCTTACTTTCTTGTGTGTTCATGCACAAACAAGTACAAAGACAAAACCCGAGTTTACAACAAAAGCAATACCCAGGCAACTTCCTGCCAAACGTACCACCCAGCCGGTTGTAATTGATGGTTTGATCAACGATGAAGCATGGAAAGATGCGGCAATAGCTACTGATTTTGTGGAGTTTCGTCCTAAAGTAGGAGCAAAAGAAGAGGAGGCCAGCAAAACAGTCACCTACCTGATGTATACAGATGAGGGCATTTATTTTGGTGGTTATGTGTATGAACGCAGTAAGGATAGTATTGCAACAGAGTTAAAAGGAAGAGATGGTTTTGGTAATAATGATTTTATAGGATTGATTTTTGATACCTACAAAGACAACCTCAACGGCTTTGAATATTTTGTTACACCGTTAAATGAACAATGGGATGCCAAAGTAGCGCCTGTTACCAATGGCAATAATGAAGACTTTAGCTGGAATGCTGTTTGGAAAAGCGGAGCTGTGATTCATAACGATGGATGGAGTTTTGAAATGTTCATTCCTTATGGAGCGATTCGTTTTGGTAAAAAAGATATCCAGGACTGGGGTATAAACATAACACGCCGTCGTCAAAAAACCGGGCAGCAATTCATGTGGAATCCAATTGACCCGAACGTCAACGGGTTTTTAACACAGGAAGGTTACTGGACAGGGCTCACCAATATCAAACCACCCGTGCGTTTGCAGTTTTCTCCTTACTTCTCCATGTATGCCAATCATTATCCAATCAATCAACCCGGTTTAAAAAATACAACCACACAGATCAATGGCGGTATGGATGTAAAGTATGGTATTAACCAGGCGTTTACATTAGATGCAACCCTGATCCCTGATTTTGGACAGGTACAAAGTGATAACCAGGTATTAAACCTTACCCCTTTTGAAGTACAGTTCAATGAAAACAGAACTTTTTTTACTGAAGGAACAGAACTCTTCAGCAAAGGGAATTTATTTTATTCCCGGCGTATTGGCGGTTCACCCTTGCATTTATATGATGTATATAACAGTGTAGGCAGCAATGAAAAGATCATTAAGAATCCAACGGAATCAAAACTGATCAACGCTTCTAAAATATCAGGGCGTACACAAAAAGGGTTGGGTATTGGTGTGCTGAATGCCATCACTAAAGCACAGCATGCCACGATTGAAAATATTAATTCCAAAGAACAGCGAATCGTTGAAACAGATCCCTTAACAAATTATAATATCCTTGTACTGGATCAAACATTAAAATATAACAGCAGCATTTCACTCATTAACACCAATGTAATGCGGAGCGGCAGTGATTATGATGCCAATGTAACAGCAGGGCTTTTTAACTTTAACGACAAAAAGAATACATGGAATGTAGGCGGTAAATTAGCCTACAGCCAGTTGCTTGGTTATTTACCCGGTGGTAGAAATCAAAACGGGTACAATCATAATGTGCATTTTGGTAAAACAAGCGGCCGTTTCAACTTTAATGTGTCGCAGGATTTGAGTGATACAAAATATACACACCGTGATCTTGGGTTTTTTATGAATAATAATTTCATAGATCATGGATTCAGAGTTGGGTACCGTTGGATTGAACCCAAAAACTGGTACAACCGTATTTTCTTAAACTTTAATGGTCGTGTGAGCACTTTGTTTACTCCTTTCGCAGGCATTGATGAAACCTATCAAAGTGGTCAGTTAAACTTTAATGCGGAAGTACAAAACAAAAAATTATGGTGGATCGGAACTTACATTGGTTATAATACCAAACAGAATGATTTTTATGAACCACGTGTAAGTGGGTATTACTTTACCCGTAAACCAAGCCTGGCAGCAGGTGGCTGGGTGTACAGTAACCAGGCCAAAAAATATTCATTCTCAGCAGAAGCATTTACAAGACGAATCTTTCAATTCTATGGCTCACAGGGTGTAGATATCTTCACCAATCAAAGTTATCGCTTCAACAACAAACTGTCCATCAGCAGCAGGTTGAACTTTTTCCCACGGTTCAATAATATTGGATTTACAACAGTTGATAACGGCAATGTGATCTTTGCACGGCGTAAGGTGAACACGATTGAAAACATCCTTAATGTAAAATACAGCTTCACCAATATGATGTGGCTCAATTTCCGTATGAGACATTACCTGAGCAGTGTTGACAATAAAGAATATTTCACCTTACAGAAAAACGGGTTGCTTACAGCCAATCCTATGTTTGTAACCAATATGAACAGAAATGTAAACATCTTCAATATTGATATGGTGTATACATGGCAATTTGCTCCCGGCAGCTTCCTGAATATTGTTTGGAAGAACTCCATACTTACGCAGCATTCATTCATTGAACAGAGCTATTTTAAAAACTTTGGCAACACGATTGAAGCTGATCAAAATAATAACCTGTCTTTAAAAGTGATTTATTTTCTTGATTATTTGCAACTGAAGAAGAAAAACCGTTAAGCTTTTTATTTATTGGTAAGTACATTCAGATTAAAGCTGAGCGATAGAAAAAATCCAAGGTCATAAAATGATTTGTAGGGGAGTGAATAATCCCTGTTCGGTACTTTATCACCGGGCTTCAAACCTTTATCAAGTTTGTTTACTTTGGCACCGGCAACACCTGCAGAAATATAAAAACTCTCATTCTTTCCTAATATCAAAGAGCCACCGGCAAGAAAATTAATATTGCGTTCATTGGTCAATGGAATACCAATACCCAGCAGAATGCCCGGTTTGATCGTTTCTAACCGGCCAAAATTCAAATGAAGAAACGATGCGATCATGGGATTAAACCTGTCGCCCCTTGAATCACCAACAGTGCTGTCCAGTTTTACAAAATAACTCCGGTTGCCATCTTTAAAAGAGCTAAAAGCAATTCCAATCGAATTCCGAAGGCGAAGACCATAGGTAGGTTTGTTTACTTCAAAATACCTTGTCACAGTATCTTTCCCATCCTCAATTGATTTAGGATACAGAACCAATTTGATGCCAGCTGTTTGGTTAGAACATTCTGTTTTAAAGCTGTAACGAAAACTCGCAGTGGCAATATCATCATAGCTATTGTAAATGGCGTTTAGTTTTTTGATGAATTCATCGCCATTTTGATATTCAGTTTCTGCCAGGTTCATGATCTGTGCGTAGTAGTAGCCTGTTTTTTGAAATTTGGTATGGAAAGTTTCGCCATCAACATTAAAATCTTCTTTTGCTTCTGTTTTCAACGCTGTTAATTCCTGGTATAACATTCTTGCTGAATCAAGGCGCAGCTTCAAATGCATGTCATGTTTTGTTTCCGGCACTTTCTTCTGTTCCCATGCTGCAAGCAACGAAGGCAGATTTGTTTGCATATAGATTTTTGCATCTTCTTTTATTTGCGCTTCAGTTTTGGTGAGATCTTTCTTTAAAATGGATAACCAGGTTTCATTGATCTGTAATTTTTTAAAAGTTGCATCATCCTGTCTTATGCGTTGATATACTTCCTCAAAACTTCCCAGCAGGGACATTGCTTTTGACTGCATTACTGATTCAGCTTTACCCCTTGTAGTTCTTATTTTTTCAATAATGGGTAAGATGCCGGAAAACGCACCACTATAGGTTTTGGTAAGAATGCTAAAAGGCGCAAAAATGGTTTTTGTATTCAATGTCTCCTGTGTTCTTTGTTCAAGAACCATATTGCTGTTATAATAAAACGTATTTACGTTTTGTACATCTACTGTAAAACGTTGTTGTTTTTTTACTTTCAAATGGGTGAGCCACACAGTATCAGTACCGGCAAGTTTGTAATAAGTTGTTTTTTGCGAGATAAAATCATGACGGATATAAACCGGTTCCTGTGCATTACTCACAAGTGCCATGGAGCAAAAGCAACATGCAATGTACAAGGCATTGTTTCGCCATTTGGTATAAGTCATGATTTTGGGAGATAATTTGACATGGAAAATAGTTATTGCTGCTGACAAATGCAATACAATACTTGCGGGAGTGATATATTTAAGTAATTTAGTAAAGACGTACAACCATTCCAACTACTCACTTTATGAAACCGTTTGTCTTTGGTTTCCTTTTACTGTTCAGTAATTTTTCCAATGCTCAGAACAAATTTGCATTACTTATTGGTATTGATCAATACAGGGCGCCTGCCGGTTACAGACCAACTGGTAACGGACGATCTTATTTCGGAAATCTGAAAGGTTGTAAGAATGATGCAAATAGTATGTACTCTGTATTGCGTTCTAAATTTCAATTTCAAACCAATGAAATTGACACATTATTTGACAACAGCGCCACAAGACAGGGAATATTGGAAGCAATGAACAGGCTGCTTGCTAAAACAAAAGCAGGCGATTATGCAGTAATCTATTATGCGGGGCATGGCAGTACCGTTAAAAACAGTTTGTCGTTTGAAGTTGATAAAACTGATCAAAGTATTGTGCCTTCCGATACATGGAAAGAAGGAGTGCATGACATTCGTGACAAAGAACTCTCAGCAATTTTTAACCGTTTTCTTGATAAACAGGTAAAGCTCACTGTTATTTTTGATTGCTGCCATAGTGGTTCTATGGCAAGAGGTCCTAATCTTCCTTCCTTAAGTTCCAGGTTTTTTCCCGGCGAGAACTGGGATGCAAAAGATCCGACAAAACCACCTTTTCCGGAAGAAAGGGAAGGCAATGGCTTTTTGATCATGTCTGCATCGCAATCCAATGAATTGGCTGATGAAATGTATGATGGTGATATTCCTCATGGTGCTTTTACATTAGCGCTTATCAAAGCAATTAACCAGCAATCTGTAAATGAAAGTGCATTGAATCTTTTTTTGGCGGCACGTGCCATTATCAAAAGTCACGGAAGTGCACAGGAGCCCGTTATTGGAGGTAGTTCTGAAAGACAGGAAGAAACGTTGTTCGGTATGCAAAAAGGAACGGTTGCTGATTATACGTTGGTGCCTGTTACCGGTGTTGTGGAAAATAAAGTTCAACTGCAGGGAGGTTTTGCATTGGGTTTGTATGCTCAAAACGAATTAGCGATGTTTAACCCGGCAGGCGATACACTTGTAAAGTTGGTTGTAGATACAGTAACAGGTATTAACAGCAGCATGGCTTCTGTTGTAAAGGGTAAAATAGAAGATATACAGCCGGGTATGTTTTTCAGTATTACCAATTGGGTCTCTGGTAACAAACCCTTGCTGAATGTTTATATACCAACAAGAGGCGTAGCAGACAGTATCGTGGAGCAGTTTACAAAAACGGTAATGCTGTTAAAAGCATCTTCTTTTATTAAATGGACAGCTGCTTATGTAAAAGGGGAGAGGAATCCATACACTACTGTTTTTTGGAAGGACGACCGTTGTTATATTCGAAACGGAACAAGTGATGCTGTTGAGTTAACCAAGCCATCAGTTGAGAATATTCTAAGCTATTGTAAAAAAGATTCATCGCTGTATGTAGAACTTCCTGTAACCGAAACCAATCTTATTTCCTATAAAACCAAAATTGCTGAGAACAAAAACATTCAGTTGGTGAATGATGCCACAACTGCTCATTATACACTGTATGGAAGGATAGGAGATCATGGATTACCTGCATACGGGTTCAGAAAAAAATATTTGAGTGGAAAGGACAGTCTTGAGTCTTTACCTATTACCACTGATTGCTTTGAGCTGCCTGCACAAGGTGTTACAAAAAATATAGCTGATAGTTTGTATGACCGTATTTCTAAGATTTCAAAAATCAGGGGTTGGCTGAACCTTGAAACACCTGATGCTACTAAGCGGTCATTTGGTTATCACCTGGAATTATACAATCACAAAACCAAAAAACGAATCACTTCCGGGAATTATAAAATTGGTGACAGCGTAACGCTGAAACTGGTAGCTGATGCTGATCTTCTTGCAAACCCAGAAGCATATTTAAAGAAATACTATATCTATGTGTTTGCAGTAGATCAGTCGGGAGCTATGTATTTATATTATCCCGGCAATGATGGTAATGTAACCAATCAATTTCCAAAGATTGCGGGTGATACGATGGTACTGATCAATGGCAAGCCATTAAAAGAAATCAATCTTATAGGACCCTACAAAGTGCCACCGCCCAGCGGAACAGATAATTATTTTTTACTGGCTTGTGAAGAGCCGATCAATAATGCTTCCCTGATCTTTAATCAGCAAAGTATTTACACCGGCATTGGAACAAGAGATAATAATCATCCGCTTTCAGGATTGCTGGATATGGGTAACGCCGGGAGACGTGGAAGTACTCCTGAAAAATTAGTGGCTAACTGGAGCCTGCGTAAGTATTCATTTACCTGTACTTACTAAAAGCCACTATTGAGTTGGAAAGTATTGTTTTACCAGTTTTATAAAATCCTGGTCATTCCGAATCCGGTCAAATGCAGGATCATCTTTTAGCAGGGTTTCATCTTTAAAACCATTCTTAAATGCTTTTTCAAGCTGAGAAAGTGCATTGCTTTTATCATTCTTGCCGGCATAGCTTGCTGCCAGTTTGTAATACGCCATGTTATTATAGGAATTGATCTTAATCGTTTCCTGGTAATAGTAAATAGCGGAGTCTGTTTTGTTGAGCATGATAAATGCATCACCCACAGACAGTAACGCTGTTTCTGATCTTGGATTGATGCGTAATACTGATTTGTAAGCTGTTATTGACGAATCGAATCTGTCTGAATTGTAAAATGAATTGGCCAGGTTCATGTGTACTGATTCAGAAGCAGGGTTTAATTCAATGGCTTTTCTGAAATAGACAATCGCTGAATCCCATTTAGAGGTTTTGTAATAAACAAAACCAAGATTGTTGTATAATACTTTTACATCTGGTTTTAACTGCAATGCTTTTGTATAATAGTAAATGGATGAATCATACAGGGTTCGGTCTTTATAAAATTGTCCAAGTTCCACATAGCCGTCTGCATTATTGGAATCAATACTCAATACTTTTTTGAAATAATGAACGGTAGAATCATGTTGCTTCATACCCTGGTAAGCTTTCCCTATGTACAAGTATAAAACAGTCGAGTCGGGATGTTTGATAAGACCTTCTTTAAAATAAAAGATAGCTGAATCGTATTTGGGGATGCTGAAATAAGCCCTTCCGCAATAAAGATACCGGGCCATATCACTATTAGGGTTTAAACGAATAGCTTCTTTATAATAGTAAACTGCAGAATCAGGTTTGTTTCTTGTAACAAAGAAATGATTGCCCTGTCTGTAATACGCATTGCTAAGCTTTGCAGGTAAAACATTATTGGAAGGGTTTGCCTGTATGGCACGGTTATAATACGAAATAGCAGAGTCGGCTTTATTTAAACCATTTAAATAGATACGGGCAAGATTGGTATACAGTTTTTCAAAGTTGGGGTTGAGTTGGTGGGCTTTCCTGTAATATACAATTGCAGAATCATATTTCTTCCATTTTTCAAACGCAATGGCCAAATTGCTGATTGAATATTCATAGGCAGGATTTAAACGCAATGCCTGTTTATAATAATAAACGGCAGAATCGTAGCTGTTCAATTTTGCATAGAATACACCCAGGTTATTGTACTGAAATTCATACTGGGGGTTGATGCGTATGGCCGCTTTGTAATAATAAAGTGACGAATCTGTTTTGTCTAAGTCTTCATATACGATTCCCAGTCCGCTGTAAGGCAACTCACTCTTGGGATTGATACGAATGGCTTCCCGTAAATAAGAAATGGCAGAATCAGGCTGGTGCAGTTCGTAAAAATTCAAGCCAATGGCATGAAGTACATAACTCCACTTAGGTGCCAGCTCCAATGCTTTTTTCTCAATGATCAATGCACTGTCGTGCTTGCTATTCTCACTCAAACTCAAACCTAATGTGTGAACGATATATGCTTTACTTCGGTCATAGTTATAAGCCCTGTATGCATACGAAAGTGCCAGTCTTTTTTCAGAGGGTGAGCTACTGAACACCAATTGTCTTGCTTTCAAAAAATAAAGATTCGGCAACATGTTTTTTTCAGCTGTACTATCATAAGGTCTTAATAACTCAATTGCCTTTTCATACATGGCTGCAGTTTCTCCCCAGTTAACACTGCTGATCTTTAATTGACGTTTTAATTGAGAGCTGATGAGCTCATTGGCTGCATCCTGGGTTTCCGGGCCCAGTGATTGTGTAATGATGCTTTCATCTTTTGCCGCCAGGTATAAATTGATCTTTTGTTGTGTAAAATTGATGAACTGTGCCGCCAGGTTGAAACCTGCTTCTTCCGTGAGTGTGTGGGATGGATACACGGCACGTATTGAATCATACAGCACTGCAGCACTGGAATGGCCGCCCCATAATTTCAGGTTTTTAACAGCTACATTAAAACGATTATAAATAGCAATGATGCTTGTATCCCGTAATGTTGTGGCCTGCGCACTTCGTATGGTGTTAATAGCCACGGGTTGTGAAACAACAACCGTTTTTGAAAGTGTCCATTTTTCAAAAAAAGCTGAATCTACTTTTACCAATGAAGCATTGTCTTTTTCGCCGCAGCAGAAGTAGGGCACCTGTTTTGTTCTGAATTGCGACTCAGCTTTTATACGCACTCTTCTTCGCACCCAATCCTGCAGTTCTGCCAGGGTTACTTCACCATTGTTATTGCCATCTTCTTTATCAGCCAAACCACTTAAGCCATCAATAAGATAAAAAGTAAACAATCCATGCCCGTTACCAATCAAAGGACTTTCAATAGATACTTCTCCTGCCCCCGTGGCCAGCATCATGATCTCACCTACGGGTGATTGAGCAATATTGGAATTGAATGCCTGTGATGCATAGCCTCCCGGTAATTCATTGGTACGGCATGCATCCAGTATCAATACTACTTCAACACCTTTCCTGGTTAACACCCCTATACGGTTTTTAAGATTGTACACCTGTATGGTATGTGTGCCCGCTAAATAGTTATTGGGATCGTTGGCAGGTTCACAATCCTGCAACAACAGAAAGTATTCATTCATTTCTTTCGCTGCATCACCATGTCCTGCAAAATAGAGGTAAAACCTGTCGCCTTTTTTTACTCTTGATGAAAGTTTGGTAAAGCTGGCCCAAAAGTCTCCTGATTTTGCACTGTCATTTTTCAACAGGGTGAGGTTTTCATTTTTAATACTCCCGCCTGCTTTGGTGCGTAAGAAATCTGCAAACAGTTGAGCATCATGATCAGCATAACTCAGTGGTTTCAAATATTTGTAATTGGAAATGCCTACCACTAATGCATAGGTTTCGCCAGTAACAGGTTTGGTAGTATCAACTGTGGGTTGCGGCAGTCCCCGTCTGTTAACAAGAGCAGTATCCTGTGCACTCACGGAACAAGTGAGAAATAAGAGCAATGGTAAAAATAGCCGCATGGGTTTTGAGTATTCTGTAAGCAGTTTTCATAAAGCAGGGAGTCTTTACAAGGAATGGGTGCAACAAACTACTCATTTTTCTTGAAAGATTCTTTATTTGATGAATGAGTTTTGTCATATCACCAATAAAAAAGCCGCTCCATATGGAGCGGCTTTCACTTCTTGCAAATAGAATTTAATTTTTACCCTGTGTGTTCACTTTTGGTTTTTTCATCAAATCAGCATTGATCATGTCCATTGCTTTTTTCTGAAACTGTTGTTTTAATAATTCATTTTGCTGCTCAGCTTTTACGATTTCCTGGGCCAGCATTTCAGTACGTTGCAATTGCAGGTTGCTGGGCCGGGCTTCCTGGCCAACTACCGCTGTGTACACATCCGTAATATCACTGCGTAACCTTTTAATTTCTACGGTTCCCTTTACCACTGGCGGCACCAATGTTAATCGAAGTGTTTCCAGTTTGTCCCAATACTCCTGCAATAGTTTTTTTGTTTTAGCATTGGAACTGCTGTCAATATGTTTTTTAAGCAATGTTTGTGTGGCGTTGATGCTGTCAACCAATTTCGCCAACCGTTCATGCATGTTAAACAGTTGCATTCCCGTTTTGTATTGCAGTTCACGATCTTCCGGTGTAAAATCTTTATTTGAAGCATCATGCACCAGCTTTAGGGTTTGTGTATATTCTTTCCCGTTCACTTTCATTTTCACCGTATAATCTCCGGGTGCCACCTGTGGGGCGATGAAAGCACCAAACTCCATTTGATTACCACCTTTGGCTGTCTTAGGTGGCAAACCACGTTGATTCCAAACTACTTTGTTATACCCTTTACGGTTGGATGGATTTAATTTTTGTACCAGTTTACCATCTTTGTCATAAACTTCCATTTGAATGGAGTTAGGACGGTCTTTTAAATAATATTGAATAGGAGTGATGCCTGTTGAAAGATTGCCGGGGCTCCAATCACCTGCAGCGTTAGGCAAACCACCGCCAATATATTTACCCAATGAAAGTGTGATGGGTTTATCGTTGAGGAATGCAACATCTTTAGCAGCTACATCAGGAGTAATGCTGCGCATGGGTGTAATGTTTTCTACAACAATAATACTGCGGCCGTGTGTAGCAATCACCAGGTCATTGGTTTGCGGCTGAATTTTGATATCACGCACCAAACTATACCATGGTATATTATTTTTCATTCTGAACCATTCTTTGCCTCCATCCAAACTGGTGAACAATCCCATTTCAGTACCAAGGAACAAGAGATTTTTGTTAACGATATCTTCTTTGATCTTGTGTGCAAAGCCGGTAAACTCTTTGCTTTCCATCTTTGTCCATGTTTTACCCATATCATTACTTACTGCAACATACGTAGCATGATCTCCGTACATATGATTATCAAACGTAGCATACACTACATTTTTATCAAACATACTGGGCTCAATACTGCTTACCCATGTTTGCTTGGGAATACCGGCTGTTGCGTAATTATTGGCAAGATTGGTCCATGTTTTACCACCATCTGTTGTTAATTGAAGATTGCCATCATCTGTTCCCACCCAGATCATGTTTTCATCCAACGGACTTTCAGCAATGGTAAAAATGGTACAATGATTTTCAGCGCTGGTAACATCGGCACTTAATCCACCACTTTTTTCCTGCTCTTGTTTCTTTTTGTCGTTGGTAGTTAAGTCAGGTGAAATTTTGATCCAGTTGCTGCCACGGTCTGTACTCTTGTATAAATATTGAGCAGCTGTGTAAATATTTTTCTTGTTGTTGCTGCCAATAACGATGGGAGTATTCCAGTTAAAACGAAGTTTTTCATCACCAACAGAAGCTTGTGGCTGAATTTTTACACTGGAACCATTTTTTATATTTACACGATACATATTGCCGCCCTGGTATTCTGCATAGGCAATGTTGGGATCAAAGGGATCGGGCTGTGTCCAGAAACCATCACCTCCATAGATCGCTTTCCAGTCTCCATTCAATACACCACCGGGAGCTGCACTTGGTGCATACCAGCTGCCATTATCCTGCAAGCCACCATAAATACGATAAGGCTCCTGTGTATCCACGCTTACATGATAGAACTGGCCCACCGGAAGATTGTTGCAAAACTTCCAGGTAACACCTCTGTCTAAACTGAAATATACGCCACCATCTGTACCAAGGTATAGCAGGTTCGTGTTGTTGGGATTGATCCACAATGCATGATGATCACTGTGCACCCAGCCGCCTTCATTACTTGCTTCCGCATAGGAATAACCACCATCTGTTGAATAAGCAAATGAAAAAGCCGGACGATAAACACGTTTGGGATCTTTGGGATCTACTTCCAGCGTTGAAAAATAAAAAGGTCTTGAACGAATATTTTCTGTGGCACTTTGTTCTTTCCATGTTTCTCCACCATCTGCTGAAATGTATAAACCTGTGTTCTCGCTTTCAACAATGGCTAATAAATTTTGTGGTGCTGATGGGGCTAATGCCAATGCAATTCTTCCAAACGGTTTTTTAGGCAAACCGTTGGATAGTTCTTTCCAAGTTTTGCCACCGTCTGTGCTTTTGTACATGCCGCTTCCGTTACCACCACTGTTAAATGCATAAGGTAAGCGACGGAATTCCCATGATGTTGCATACAAAACATTGGGGTTGTTGGGATCTATCTCCAAATCGGCCACACCTGCTTTTTCGCTGATGTATAAAATGGTATTCCATGTTTTACCACCATCGGTTGATTTATAAAGCCCACGGTGTTTACTATCATTCCACAAAGGGCCGGGTGCTGCTACGTAAACAATATCTGAATTTGAGGGATCGATCACAATTTTTGAAATATGCTCCGTACTGTCCAAACCGATCTTTGTCCAGTTATCACCACCATCTGTTGTTTTATACAAGCCATCGCCAATGGAAACACTGTTGCGCATATTACTTTCGCCTGTGCCTGCATAAACAATTTTTGGATTTTTTTGATCAATAGCAATCGCCCCGATGCTTTGTGTGTATTTATCAAAAATGGGTTTGAAAGAGGCGCCTGCGTTGGTGCTTTTCCAGATACCACCACCCGCTGTACCTATGTACAATGTTTTTCCTCCGTCATTATTCACACCTTGTATATCTGTGATGCGGCCACTCATGGTGGCAGGGCCAATCTGGCGGGCTTCTATTATACCAAAAGTGGATGCATTAATTGTTACCTGTGCTTTCGCAGAATAGGAAGTAAAAAGAATAGCGGCCAGTAATAATTTTTTCATAGCAGTTGTTTTGGAATGATAAAAAAACCCCTGTAATAGTACAGGGGTTGGATATGTGAAGATAAAATTACTTGGTTACTTTAAAAATGGATTCATCAATAGGTTTATTGAGTTCCACTTTTGTTACTACAAATTCAAAAGTCATACCCGGTGCAAACGGAATTCCAATGTTCATAGGAACAACAACGCCTTCAGGTAATTTTTGATAATTGCTATAGCTGCTGGTTAATTCTGCCTCCTGGCCATTTGACTTGGTAACTGAAATCGATTTAAGAATATAAAAATTGGAAGGGTCAATAAAATAGGTTTGTGATTTACCACTTTTCAGGGTGATTTTTATTTTATGACATTCTGTACCGTCTACATCTTCTTTTCCAAGATATTCTGCAGAATGACCCTTTGCTTTGTAATCAACCAAAGCGCCGGCAATATCCAGTCCATCCTGGCCATCTTTTACATCATCAGCTGTGATGGCCTCAGGTGCCTGCTGACCTTGAACTGGAAAATAACGCCAACCTTCTGTTTGCGTCAGGATCATATAATTGTTCATGCCCATAACTGTTATATCCTGGCGGGAACCTTTGCCATGCAACACAGTTGCCACAACTTCCAACTGTGCCCCCTGGGCAGTCATAGTACCAGTTTGGATCATGCTTGTGATGGATTTCCACTTATCCAGGCCACCAATCGCCTCTACATGTTTGCTGATGATCTCGTCAGCAGTTTGTGCTTTTACAGAAGTTACACTGAATGCAGCTGTAATGAACAGTGCCAGTAGTTTAAAGGTTTTCATTTTTGTGTTTTTTAATTAATAGATATGTCGAACAAAGATTGTATTTGTTACAACCTGTTTTATTACTGCAATACTTCCGGTTTGTACGCTTTTGGATCAATGGGTTTGTTCACTTCTATTTTTTCATAGAAAACACCGCCGCCCATACCCAAAGGTGTCATTTTAAAAGCAAATACAAAGCCATCCTCTGTTTTTTTATAATCAGAAAATTCTACCACCCGTTCCTGGTCGGCATTGGCACCACCACGGCCACCTCCTCCGCCCATTCCCATGCCACCGCCTTTGGAACTCATACGAATGATGTAATAGGTAGTTGCATCAAAAAAGAAGCTTGCTTCCTGCCCGCTTTTATAAGTCATCTTGATCTTATAGGCCTGTGTGCCTTCCACATCCTCTTTCCCCATCAATTCCACCTTGTGACCTTTGGCAGCATAGTCCACAAAACCACCGGCACAATCCAATTGAGGTTGCATGTTAGCTACTGCTTCCGGGGTCATCGCTTCAAAAGCACCACCGTTTCGTGGGTTTTGACGCCAGCCTTCTTTATCCGTCACCACCATTGCAAAATTGAACATGGCACTGTTGATCTCCTGGCGGTATAATTTACCATCCACTTTCCATGTTTTTTGAGAGATCTCTGCACCGTTTTGCATTACGCTGGTTCCTTCCATGTAAATGCTTTTGATGGAAAGCAATTTTTCTTTGCCCCCCATAGCTTCTATGTATTTATTAATTACTTCATCAGCTGTTTGAGCCTGAACGGTTACAACCAGCCCAAACAGGGATATGAACAATGCAATCTTTTTCATGTGAGAGAAATTTAAGTGTACAAAATTAAGATGGTAACGGGTATCAATTCTTCTTTCTATCCTTTATCTTGAGCAACTTTTCAAAAAACACATAACATGGACGTTCAGGGCTCTTTTACCGTTGCAGGCAATATTGTAAGTATACTGGAAAAAAAGCTGTTTTACGGCGAAGTAGTGGTAGAAGGAGGCCGGATCAAAGCTGTTATTGCCGGGTCAACCCAACCAAAAGAGGGTACTCCCTTCATTATGCCCGGATTTACGGATGCACATGTGCATATTGAAAGTTCCATGCTGGTGCCATCGGAGTTTGCCAAGCTGGCGGTGGTTCATGGTACGGTGTCTACCATCAGCGACCCTCATGAAATTGCCAATGTGTGCGGAATGCAGGGGGTGGAATTCATGATTGAAAACGGGAAAACCGTTCCCTTTAAATTCAACTTTGGTGCCCCCAGTTGTGTGCCTGCCACTTCTTTTGAAACAGCGGGGGCAGAACTGAATGCGGATGATGTAAAACAATTATTGCAGAGAGAGGATGTGTTATACCTGAGCGAAATGATGAATTTCCCCGGCGTATTGAATGCGGATGCAGAAGTAATGAAAAAAATAAAAGCGGCTCATGAACTTGGCAAACCCGTGGATGGACATGCACCGGGATTGAGGGGTGAGTTGGCGAAACAATACATTTCGGCAGCCCCTCTAAATCTCCCCCAAGGGGAGACTTTAGACCCCGACAACAATGACAATCGTTACAAGTATGAAACAGCAGACCCTTCTTTGTATGGGATGCTTAAAGAATATGCAGAAAAGGGAAGACAGCATCCAACCGAAGCAGAATCCATTCTATGGAATTTATTGAGCGGTAAAAAGTTGGATGGCTTTAAATTCAGACGTCAGCATATTATTGGAACGTATATAGCTGATTTTATCTGTTTAAAATATAAACTGATCATTGAAGCAGATGGCTTGATACATGAATTGCCTCAAAATAAAATAAACGATGCTGAACGAACACTTCAATTAAACAGTTTTGGATTTGAAGTGATTCGTTTTTCTAATGAGGAGATAATAAACAAAACTGAAAAAGTTTTAGATATAATTCTTCAAAGATTAAATCATTTAAAAGCAAATAGTGAGGCTGCCTTTCCCTCCCCTTCGGGGTTGGGGGCTGTTATTAGTACCGATCATGAATGTTTTACGGCAGAAGAAGCATTGGATAAATTAATATATGGTATGCACATCATCATTCGTGAAGGAAGCGCTGCTAAAAATTTTGAAGCACTCATTGATTTAATAGACGGCTATCCACATATGCTCATGTTTTGCAGTGATGATAAACACCCGGATAGTTTGGTGGAAGGCCATATCAATCAACTTTGTGCAAGAGCCGTTGCCAAAGGAAAAAATGTGTTTGATGTGTTACGTGCTGCCTGCATCAACCCTGTGCTGCATTATAAAACCAACACCGGCTTGTTGAGAGAAGGGGATGCTGCTGATTTTATAATTGTAAAAGATCTGCAGCAGTTCAACATACTGCAAACCTATATCAATGGAAAATTAGTTGCAGAAAATGGTCAGTCACTCATCAACACCACAACTTCAACAGCCATTAATCATTTCAATTGTTCAGAAAAAGCAGTTGCTGATTTTGAATTTCAGCTCAACCGCTTTGGTGCTGCAGATGAAGAAAACATTGAGCAGGTATATGTGGTGGAAGCATTGGACGGACAACTCATCACCAATAAGATCAAGGAACCTATTACCTCATTTTCTGTGGAAGATGGAATTATTCAAACAAATACGACAAAAGATCTGCTGTATATGGTAGTGGTGAACCGGTATAATGATGCGCCTGTAGCTAAGTGTTTTGTAAAAAACTTTGGTTTGAAAGAAGGAGCCATCGCTTCCTCGGTAGCGCATGACAGTCACAATATTATTGCAGTAGGAGCAGATGCTGTGAGTTTGTGCCATGCCGTAAACCTGGTGATACAGGCAAAGGGTGGGGTGAGTGCCGTGAGCAGAATGGATGAAAAAGTGGTGCCACTTCCTGTAGCCGGACTCATGAGTCCAGATGATGGATATAAAGTAGCCGAAGCCTATAGTTCTATCGATGCAATGGCCAAACAAATGGGTTCCCCGTTGGCAGCGCCGTATATGACCTTATCATTTATGGGATTATTAGTGATCCCGCATCTGAAACTGAGTGATATGGGTTTGTTTGACGGGGATGCATTCCGGCTTGTTTAACACCATTTCTTCACAGTTTCTTTACCTGCAACTATTGTAATTGAACAAAAATTTTTGTTACTTGTATAGCACTGTATAAGCAGCGAAAAAGTTTATGGAAAAGTTATTACAGGATCTGGATGCTATTGTTGATTTGTCAGAAGACGAGGCTGTGCAAATGATTGAAGTATTCAAAGAGTTTATTCATCGCAGGTTTCATATCGAAACAGACGAATTGGATCGTGTATTTAATACGGAAACATTTGTAGTTATGAATCGCCAGGAAGATGAAGATGATGTTCATGCACATCTTGGTGAATTGATGTATGCCTGAGTTCATATGCCGCAACTCTTTCTTTATCAGCAGGAAGTTTTAACTTCATAGTTGTAAACAAACAGCTATGAGAAAATTTTTGGGCATTTTTTCAATCATTTTTGTTCTGGCGCTCACCGGATTTATCTATTGGAAATATTTCTTCACCTACAGCTCCGGCTACCGCAGCGGGTTGCTTCAAAAGTTTTCCTATAAAGGAACAGTGTTCAAAACGTACGAAGGGGAAATGATTTTAAGCAGTATTCGCAGCAATGCGAACGTAGCTTTGGCCAGTGAAAAATTTTTGTTCTCTGTTACGAATGATCAAATTGCCAAAAAAATGGAACTCATGCAGGGCCGCATGGTAACCGTTCATTATCGCAATAAAAATGGAACACTTCCCTGGCGTGGCGATACACCTTTCATTGTAGATAGTGTGAAATTGGAAGAGTAAACTTAACCCATCAAACAAAAGATCACCGGACGCTTGTGCAGCTCCGGTTTTTTATTTTTCCATTGGGCAATGGTTTTGGTACTGATCATTTCATTGGCACCTGTAATATCAGCAGCAATACAAAGTTTCGTGGATGGCTTGCAGGTTTTTAAAATCGTTTCCAATAACTGGTTGTTACGGTAAGGTGTTTCAATAAAAACCTGTGTGCTTTTTAGTTTTTGGGAAAGTTCTTCCAGTTGCTGCAATTTTCTCCTGCGTTGCAGATCATCAACTGGTAAATAACCTGCAAATGAAAACTGCTGACCGTTCATGCCACTGGCCATCAACGCCAGTAAAACAGAACTTGGACCAACCAATGGTTTCACTGTTGCACCCTGCTCATGGGCTGCTTCTACTAAAATTTGTCCGGGATCAGCAATGCCCGGGCAACCTGCTTCACTGATGATACCAATGGTTTTGTTTTGTTGGATAGCGTTGATGAAGTTTTGTTTTACTTCCTGTTCTGCTTTATGAATGGTATACCATTCGTAATCATCAATCACAATTGATTTGTCCAGTTTTTTTAAATAACGGCGGGCAGTACGTTCATTTTCTGCAAACAAAACGGTACAGGCTTTTACCGCTTTTAAAATATAAGCAGGAATTGGTTCTAATTGTTCATCATCCAGGGGTGCAGGTATGAGATATACAAGAGCCATCAGGGTTCATCGTTTTGATGATACAAACTTAAAGTAGCAGCAATCACGGCATAAGCCGGGGCTAATACCCATCCAACAAATGGAACCAAATGCATGAGATAGAATACAACACCGTTACCAATCGCCAACCCTTTTCGCTGGCTGATGAATTCAATACTTTGTGAAGGAGTTAATCTATGACGCTCTGCACTGTAATCCATCATTGAGAAACCGTAATAATAACATTCTATTAAAAAAGCAATAACTGGACTTACCCATCCTACAACAGGGATCAATGAAAATAAAAGAATACTGATGGTGTAAACTGTTTGCCATAGCGTATTGCGTAATGCCAAACGAACGGCCCGCCAGATATCACTTGCCAGTTGCTGAAAGGTGATAGGGTATTCCTTGCCTTCAATAATGCTTTCTACTTTCTCACTTAAATAAGCAAATACCGGGGAACCAATAATGAGGAATAAATATTTGAATAGGGAGAAATAAAAGAACATCAGGATCAACCGGAAGATGATGGTGCCAAAGATGAAGAGGAAGTTGAGAAAACTGTTGTTCATCGCATCCAGCCAGCGTTTCATGCCCACTACATTGAACAGCCAGTCAAGAAAGGTTCCGCTGGTGGTCCAGAACAACCACATGCCTCCTGCAAACAGCAATGCATAGATGAACCCCGGGATGAGGATCCATTTCCATAACTTGTGCCTTTGTATAAAACTGTGTGCACGGAAGTAAGCCTGTATTGCTATGACAAGTTCCTTGAGCAAATGATTGATTTTTTATGAAGTATTACATGGAGCAACGCAAAATAAACCATTAAATGCAAAAGCTCAATAAAGATTTTTATTTGCAAAATGATGTAGCATCCATTGCAAGAGCCTTATTGGGAAAAGTGATCGTCACCAATTTCAACAGGCAATATACCGCTGCACGCATTGTAGAAACAGAAGCATATGCCGGAATTGTTGATAAAGCATCACATGCATGGAATGGACGCCGCACCCAACGTACAGAAATTATGTTTGGCGAAGGCGGCACTGCGTATGTGTATCTCTGTTATGGCATTCATCACATGTTCAATATTGTAACCAATAAATCGAATGTGCCGGATGCTGTATTGATCCGGGGTGTACAACCATTGGAAGGGATAGATGTAATGCTGCAACGTTTCAACAGATCCAAACAGGATACAGCTATTGGCCGTGGCCCGGGCAATGTTGGCAAGGCATTGGGCATTTTCACCATGCATAGCGGATGGTCATTGTCAGGCGATGAATTATTTATTGCTGATGATGGCACCACTTATCATGAGCTGATGGTGAGTAAACGTATTGGTGTTGATTATGCAGGAACACATGCTCAATGGTTGTACCGTTTTTTTATAAAAGATCATCCGCAGGTAACAAAACATAATTTCAATAAAACGGCAGTACAATTGCTCTAAGCCTTATTTTTAAGCAATGGATTTTTTTAAAACCAACCGTCAACTCTTATTGATTACAACAGGCATTGTGATAAGCCTGTTGTTGTATGTAACAAATCCATTTCAGTTAGAAGCTGTTGCCAATAAGGCTGTAGCTGTTGCAGCATTGATGATCAGTTGGTGGGTGCTGGAAGCATTGCCCATGCCGGCCGTTGCATTAGTGCCTCTTGTATTATTACCCCTGCTGAAAATTTCTACCATTGAAGAAACCAGTAAATCGTACAGCAATCCTGTGATCTTTTTATTTATGGGTGGTTTTATGATCGGGCTGGCCATTGAAAAATGGAATCTCCATAAGCGAATTGCTCTGCAAATTGTAAAACAAACAGGTACAGGTGGCAACAGAATCATACTGGGATTCATTATTGCTACCGGTTTTTTAAGCATGTGGCTAAGCAATACGGCTACTACTATGATGATGTTTCCTATTGCCCTGAGTGTAATTGCTGTAATGAAAGAGCATGAACAGCCCGGTACCAGTATGCAAAATTTTTCATTGGTGCTGATGCTGGTAATTGCTTATGCCAGTAATATCGGCGGTATGGCAACAGTGATTGGTACGCCACCCAATGTTGCATTTGCAGGTTTTATTGAGAAGAAATATGGGCATACCATCGCATTTGCTGATTGGATGCTGGTGTGTACACCGCTTGCTATTATTTTGCTGGCTTCATTATATTTTGTTTTAACGAGATGGATGTTTCCCAACCGTATTCAAAACAGCAAGGAAGCCTCTTCATTTATTGACGATGAATTAAAAGCACTAGGTCCTCTTTCATCACCGGAACGAAAAGTGTTGATCGTTTTCTTATTCACTGCTTTTTTATGGATCGCAAAAGATATTATCAATAAACAACCCTTATTCAAGCTGGATGATAATATGATCGCTCTGCTGGGTGCGTTGTTGTTGTTTGCGATTCCTTCCCATAAAGAGGAGGATGGTAAACAACGAATGATCCTGGAGTGGAACGATACCTCTAAAATGGCCTGGGGAATTTTGTTGTTGTTTGGCGGTGGTATTGCATTGGCCAATTCGTTAGAGAAAGTGGGAGTTATGGCTATGGTGGGAAAAAGCCTGGCAGGATTTGGTTCAGCTAATACTTTGTTATTGGTATTTGTGATAACCGTTATTTCCATTTTCCTGAGTGAAGTAATGAGTAATGTGGCGCAGGTAATTGTATTTTCTCCCGTGCTGGCAGCATTAGCTGATGCATTGCATCTGGATCCGATATTGCTGGGTCTTCCCATGACATTGGCGGCCAGCGCTGCATCTATGCTTCCCATGGGTACACCGCCCAATGCCATTGTGTTCAGCAGTGGTCACATAAAATTAAAAGACATGCTCAAAGCCGGGCTTGCCCTGAATAGTATCAGCATCATTATCATTACTATTTTTTGTACGTATGTACTGCCTTTGGTAATGAAACTTATCCAGGCTGCTCCTTAATTCTTCTATTTTTTTACCCATCTTATTTTTTTGGTGATGGAACATTAAAAATTTGGTTAACTTCCTTCCGTAATTACCAGGCGTAATCCACTCTATTAACGTAAAACCAATTTTATGAGAAATTTTTTACTCTGCCTCTTTGCAGTATCCTGTTCTTTAGCAGCACAATCACAAACTTGTTCCGGTGTCGGAAGCATCAATTATCAGCGCTGGAACAACATCAGCGGTTCATCCGTAAGTAATCTCACATCGAATCCCAATTATCCAAACAATCCATCACAAACCGGAACACTCACCAGTTTGGAATTACCTCAGAATCTTGGTAATAACATCGGTGTGCGTATCAATGGCTGGATTTGTCCGCCTGCAACCGGTACATATACGTTTTGGATCGCCAGTGATGCCGCTGCAGAATTATGGCTGAGCACAAGCGATAATCCTCTTTTAAAAGTTCGGATTGCTTTTAATACAACCGCTACCAAGTATCGTCAATGGAATAAAGCTACTTCTCAAAAATCACTTCCTGTAGCATTGGTTGCAGGTGTTAAATATTATGTAGAAGTTTTAACCAAAGAAAGCAGTGGTGCAGATCATTGTTCTGTGGGTTGGGCAAAACCGGGTCAAAGTACAAGTGCACCAAGTGAGATCATTCCCGGTTCTCAGCTTTCAACAACTAACAGCAGCGATTTACTTCCACCCTCTATACCTGGTAATTTGTCTGCCGCCTATGTAACCAATACTACATTTCAATTGAATTGGGATGCATCAACAGATAATGTTGGAGTAACAGGATATGATATCTACAGAAACGGAGTAAAGATCAATGCATCAACCATTACCGGTACTGCCTATAGTGTAAACGGATTATCACCCAATACACTTTATACAATGACAGTGGTAGCCAAGGATGCAGCAGGTAACCAGGCAACCAGTTTGCCATTGGTAGTTACTACACTTTCTCCAACTCCTGCCAATGAATCATTTACCATGCGTACAGTTATTGCCAGTCAAAGCATGCCGCATGATTTAGTGTATGGTCCTGATGGTAATATCTGGTTTACCGAACGCTATGCAGGAAGAGTCAACTTTGTACATCCTGCAACAGGCGTTAAAACAGTTGTACTCACCCTTGGTTCATTAATGGTAAGAGTAGGAGGCCAGGATGGGTTGATGGGTCTTGCATTGCATCCTGAATTTTTGACCGGTAAACCGTATGTATATATTATGTACACGTATCAATCACTGAGTGCTACTGTACGGAGAATGAGAATTGCCCGGTATACATACAGTGATGTATCACAAACTTTAGGCTCTGGTGTTACCATCCTGGAGAATATTCCCGGAAGTAATGATCATAACTCTGCAAGGTTGGCTATAGGACCAGATCAAAAATTATATGTCACCATTGGTGATATGGGTGCTGGACAATTTGATAACATCAGCCGTACCAATAACGCTCAAAACCTGGGCATACTGGAAGGTAAAATATTGCGGTTGAATACTGAACAGATCAGTGGCTCATGGATACCAACAGATAATCCTCATCCGAATGGTATTTACAGTTATGGTCATAGAAATGCACAGGGATTGGTTTGGGGCAATGTGAACGGCACCAATATACTTTACAGCAGTGAGCACGGGCCTTTCAGTGATGATGAGGTAAATATTATTGAAAGCGGCCGTAATTATGGATGGCCCAATGTTATTGGTTTTTGCGATGGCAACTATAACGGAAGAACCACCGGTGGGTTTACCATTGCTAATGAGCAGGTGAACTGTGCATCATTGAATGTAAAAGAACCGATGCGTACCATTTTCCCAAGTAATAATCCTCCAAGTGGTGGCGACTTTATGACTTGGCCATCATTGGGAATATCAGGTACCGATTTTTATGGAAGTAATGCTATACCCGGTTGGCAAAATTCATTATTGATCGCTACGTTAAAAGGAGGTCGACTGGTGCGTTATCAATTAAGTGCTGATGGACAAAGTATTATTTCTGATACGATTGGTTACTTCCGTGGCCAGGGTCGTTTCCGTGATGTGGTAGTGTCACCTGATGGTTTGAAAATTTATATCGCCTGTGACAGTGAAGGTTCTACTTCTGGCCCTACAGGGAATGTAACAACCACACCTGCCAATCCCGGAAGTATTTTAGAGTTTACGTATACAGGCCCATCACAACGCAGAATGAATGTTCCCATAACTTCATTTGAACTTAACAACAATACAAACATTGCAAATAAAACGCTGGATGTTTATCCAAATCCTGCTGTGAACTTTATTGTGGTGTACAATCACGGCAATGAATCCGGCAGAACAGCGATGTTGTATGATGTGAACGGAAGAATGGTGATGCAACAGCCAATGTTGCAAACTGCCAGCCGTATGGATGTAAGCCGTTTAACACCCGGCACGTATGTACTGCGGGTAATTGACGCCGGCAAAAACATTCTGCGTACAGAAAAACTCCTGATTGTCAGATAATCAATAAGAGCATTAAGTAATACAAAAAGTCCGCTTAGAATTCTAAGCGGACTTTTTGTATTATGTTTATTGATATGAAATTATCTGCAGAAGTATTTGAACTTCGTTAACTCGTAATACAATCCCATTCCATCCTGCCAATCACCATCCGCATAAAATTGAAGTACATAACCATCATTTGAAAATTTGTACTTACTGTAATTGGTCACTAAAGAATCAGTGGCGGTACCCGAGCTGTAATACCTGGTAGTGACTTTCGCTAATGCATTACCCGGCTTATTACCAAAATTTAAAGCAGGTAAATGATTTACATAATAGAACGCATCAGGAAATGTATAAATAAAATCACGTACGGGTTGTGTACTGTAGGAAAGCGATGCTTCCACCAAAACTTCCGGTGTTGGATTTACTACTTCCAGTCTTGCATTGGTTAAATTGCTACCCGAATACGTATAAACAGATTGCAACAATTTTACAGAAGGTAAAGCTGTATAAGCATACGATACATTGGTTAAAAAACCGGCACCGTTATAAGTGAACGTAATGTCAAGATCCTCACTTAACGGATCTGTTGGGTCTTCCGGTCCACGAAACAATACAACTCTTCCGGAACTGTTGCGAACAAAATAACCACTGTTGCCATTCACAAAAACAGTATCACCTCTGTACGTATAAACATCATCGGAGTAGGGGGCAAGTCCAATGCTGTCATACACCTCTGAACGTATTGCTAATCCTGTTGAATTATAAAAAATATTATGAGCTTCCCAGGCAATGTTGGTAGTTGAATCAACATTTAATATCTGGCTCATCTTACAATTGTTGCCGAGAAAAATGGCATTGGGGTCACCACCACTTCTGTCAAGACTTTTTTCTTTACGGCAGGAAGTAAGAATAGCGGCGAAAAAAAAGAAGGTTGCAAATTTTTTCATGGTAAAGAGTCCTTTGTTACAGCACCTGTGTTTCATCGTTCACAGGAGTACTTGTTTCTACAGTAGTTCCTGTTTCCTCTGTGTGGCGCTGCCTGAAAAAACGCTTTTGAAACAATAAAATTGTTATAACACCCACTGAAATAGACGCATCTGCCAAATTAAAAATAGGAGAGAAGAAAGTGAACGGTTTGCCGCCGAGGAATGGCACCCATTTGGGCATCATCGCCCCATCAATAATGGGGAAGTAAAGCATATCTACCACATTGCCATGTAAAAAACTGCTGTAACCCTTTGGCGAAAATTGTGCAAGCCCTTCATAAGTGATCTGGCTCATGGATGCTGCATCAAACCGCATTCCTTTGTCAAACAACATTCCATAGAACAAACTATCAATCAAATTACCCAGTGCTCCTGCATAAATTAAACCGGCACAAACAATAAACCCGGTGTGGTATTTCTTTTTAACGATATGAGCAATATACCATGTGCCAAAAATAACAGCACCCAAACGAAATAATGTAAGCAGCATCTTTCCCCATTCACCACCTATTTTCCAGCCATAGGCCATTCCCTCATTCTCAATAAAATAAAGACGGAACCAGTTGCCGATCATAAACCGTTCTTCATGATAATTCATGTGTGTTTTTACCCAGATCTTGAGGGCCTGATCAGCAGCTAAAATGAGAATGATTATGAGGGCAATATTCCTGAGTTTCACCGGCGTTCTGTTTTTTAGTGGGGCAAAGATAGGAGAAATGGATGCAAGGAATAAGCTGTAAGCAACAAGCTACTGGCTACAAGTTGATGCATTTAACATACTGATGAATGTTTTTACCTGCAGCTATCAGCTAACAGCTTGCAGCCGTTCTCACTCCTCAAAATATACCCGCTTCACCCTTTGGCTGATGCCTGCCATCACTTCATAAGGAATAGTGCCGCTCCATTGAGCTATTTGGTGGAGTGAAAGTTCTTTTCCAAACACCATTACTTCATCACCTTCTTTTACATCGGCAATATGCGTTACATCCAGCATGGTCATGTCCATACAAACAGTACCAATCACCGGGGCTTTTTGTCCATGAATGAGCATATGACCAATGCCATTGCTGAGGTTGCGTGGATAACCATCCGCATAACCAATACGAACGGTGGCAATAACAGATGGTTTTGTAATCATGCCTCTGCGGTTATAACCAACAGTTTCACCCGGCTGCAATTGTTTGAGTTGTGCAATGGTGGTTTTTAATGTCAACGCTTCTTCCAGTTGAATACCGGTTGCAGATGCCAAACCAAACATACCTATACCCACACGCACCATATCATACTGCAGTTGATGATGACGAATAATACCGGAGGTGTTGGTGATATGTTTTAAAACAGGTTCACCTGTTTGCGTTTGTATCAACTCACAAGCTTCATCAAATAGTCTTGCCTGTTGTTGTGTAAATGTATCTTCCGTTCCATCTTCTGCTGCGGCTAAATGACTGAACACAGATTGAACAGAAAATGAATTCTCTTTCTTCAGCAGTTCAATGAGTACCGGTACTTCATGCATCATAAAACCGAGACGGTGCATGCCTGTATCGATCTTGATATGTACCGGATAATTATTCAATCCTTCCTGCTGTAAGTAATCAGCAAAGGCATGGGCGATTTCGGGAGAATATAATTCCGGCTCCAGGTTGTTTTCTGTTAAGGCATCAAAACTCACCGGCTCAGGATTCATGACCATCACCGGTAATGTAATACCGGCTTTGCGAAGTTCCACACCTTCATCTGTAAACGCAACGGCTAAATAATCAGCTCCATGATATTGTAAAAGATTGGCAATTTCATAGCTGCCGCTTCCGTAGGAAAATGCTTTTACCATCGCCATCAGTTTTACACCCGGCTTTAGTTGTTTACGAAAGGCCTGGATGTTTTTACCAATGGAAGTGAGGTTGATTTCTAAAACTGTTTGATGCACCTGCAATTCCAGGAGCGGCATCAACCGTTCCAAACCAAAGGAACGTGCACCTTTTATAAGAATGGCCTCTTTGTGAATGTTGAGTGATGGTAATTGATGGATCAACTCATCTGTTCCTGTAAATGCATGATAACTTACAGTGGATGCAAGCAATGGCTGTACATATTGCTGTATCACAGTACCAACCGTAATGAGCTTTTGTATTCCATTCGTGTTGATCTGATGTGCCACCGCTTTATAAATGGCTTCTTCCTGCGAAGCTGCTGCAGGAAAATCAGAAAGGATCACTGTTTTGTTCTTGTGCTGCTGTTGCTGCATAAGCACATTCATAGCCATTTCAAACGAAGTGAGATCAGCACTGTAACTGTCGTTGATCAATGTGCATTGATGAATTCCTTTTTTGATCTCCAGCCGAAGACTTACCGGCTTCAACTGTAAGATGCGCTCCTGTATTTTTTTAACAGCAATTTGAAGATGAAGACAAACAGCGATGCAGGTAAGTATATTGCTGATGGAAGCCTCATCAGCAAACGGCAACTGAAAATGCAATTCTTCTTCTTTCCATTTGATATGGGCAGAGGAATCTTTTCCCTGCTTGTGTAAATCCACGATCTGTAAACCATCAGAAGAAGTAGTGCCAATACTAATAAGTTCTTTATTGTTTGGCTTTATTGAAAAACCAATATGCTCAACGGAATAAATAATGCTGTTGGCTGATGGAAACAGCAACATCTTTTCCCGAAACTTTTCTTCAGCATTGGCAAAGCCATCATCATGTGCATTACCCAAATTGGTAAACACTCCAATGGTTGGCTGAATGATTCGCTGCAAATGTTCCATTTCACCTTTTTGTGAAATGCCCGCTTCAAAAATGCCTAAGGTATGATGTGATTGCAGTTGCCACACACTCAACGGAACACCAATTTGTGAATTATAACTCTTGGGACTTCTTACAATTTGAAAATCATCACTCAATAATTGATACAGCCATTCTTTCACAATGGTTTTTCCATTGCTGCCGGTAATGCCAATAACGGGAATGGAAAATTGAGAACGATGATGGGCTGCTAATTGCTGCAATGCAGTTAAAGTATCATTCACCAGCAATACGTTGCTTTCTTTGAGAAAGCTGTAATCAGCCGAACGGTGTACCACAAAATTGCGTACGCCTTTTTCATAGCATTGTTTTAAAAAGTGATGACCATCTCTGCGTTCTGTTTGCAACGCAAAGAAGATTGTTTTGGATGGATGAATGATCTTGCGGCTGTCAATACACAAATGTTCAATGATTGCTTCTTCACCTGTTTGCAGAAAGGAAGCATGTAAAACAGAAGCAATGGTATGAACTGGATATTGACTCATGTATTACACAATGGTTATTCCCGGATATCTTCCGGTTCCCCTTTCTTTTGATGATAGATGGAATATAAAATAGAACCGGTGATACAGGTAACAATTACGACCAACGAAATAATTACCTGTGTGCTTTTATTCACCGTTGTAGCGATCAATTCTTCACCCAGCATTTTTAAACCGATGAACACCAGTACAATGGCAATGCCCTGTTGCAGGTAATCAAATTTACTCACTGCACCACGCAGTAAAAAGAATAAAGAACGCAAACCCAGCACGGCAAAAATATTGGAGGTATAGATCACCAGCACATTACGGCTGATGCCCATTACTGCAGGAATACTGTCCAGCGCAAATACAATATCTGTTGTGGCCAGCATCACCACCACTACAAATAAAGTAGTATATACAGGCTTGCCATTTTTCATAATTCTGTATTTACCATTTCCATCTTCTAATGAAATAGGTAAATATTGCTTCAGAAATTTCAATACTTTGCTGTCGGCAGGATTAAACTCTTCATCCTGGTTGGAGGTAAACATTTTAAAACCTGTGTAAATCAAAAAAGCACCAAATAAATACAGCAGCCAGTGAAAACGGTTCACCAGTTCTATACCCACCGTAATAAAGATCACACGGAATAAAATGGCGAGTAAGATACCAATGAGCAGCGCTCTTGGAATAAATGCTTCTTTTACTTTAAAGAAGCTGAAAATGAGTACAAACACAAAAATATTATCAATACTCAGGCTCCATTCCATCAAATACGCACTGATGTATTCCAGTGATGTTTGTTTTCCTTCTTCAAACCAAACAAAAGCACCAAAGCCCAAACCGAGTGATACCCAAAACAATGTTTGATACAAAGCCTGCTTAATGGTCATGGTTTTATTGCCCTTGCTCATTAAACCAAGATCGAATACCACGGCTCCAATTAATACAATACCGAAAACGAGATACGTTATTTGTGTAGTTGTCATGATCAGTTGAATGTGCAGCTTACTGCGTCAGGCGGCTGCATATTTTTTCCTGCGCCACCAGGTAAATACAAAAGCACCCAAAATTACGAGGATTACCGGTGCAGCAATATTGATGAGTTGCCATTGCAGTTTTTCGGCTTCCACTTTTTCTTTATTGAGCAAACGTACAGCCGCTTCTTTACTCCTTAGTGAAATAATAGAAGCATTGCCCGTCATATACTCCAGTGTATTTTGTAAAAATATTTTGTTGGCAAAGGAATGATCCTGTACAGGGCTGTAACCCATGGTAAAAGGTTGTTCCTGGCTGTAACCATTCAACACCATATCACCATCTGCTACTACGAGCTGCTGAGTAGCTTGCTTGGAACTGGTGAGGAAGGAACCATAATATTTTTCAAAGTAAGCACGCATGTCAGCACCGGCACGGTTGCCATAAAGACTGCCGAACGTTCCTTCCAGCAAAACACCGGCAGGTAAAAATTGCTTATTGTAAAGCTTGGGATTCTCAATGGTCTTTAATTCATCCAGGCTGATGACCGCAGGGGTACTGACTGTTTTTGAATTTTCTGATGAAGTGAGTAAAATGCTTTTGGTAATACCTTCTGCTTTCACCGTATCAATGGTATTTACAAACTGTCCCAGCACAGCTTCTGAGTTTTTGGTGATGGGATGCGAAGGTGATACAGTAAGCAATGGATAATAGTTGAACGGCACATCCGCCAACTGCGGCTGACCGCCTGCGTTACCAACTACCAGTTTGTTCAGATCACAATTGGGAGGAAGGTTTTGCAACAGATCCCTTTTGATGCGTACACCATATTTGAACAACAGATCATCCAGGTTCAATCCACGATCATACGCCAATGTTCTTGCCTGGAAAGCAAGACTGTCTTTTTCAGCATACAACACATCCACAAACCAAAGCAACTTACCACCCTGCATTACATATTGATCCAGTTTCATTTTTACTGAATCACTAAACGGAACAGAAGGTTTTACAATCAATACCGCAGCAAAATCTTTGGGAATAACCGGTGTGGTATTGGGATTGATGATGTTGAACTGATAACTCTTTTCTACTGTTTGCACCAGGTCATAGGTTTCAGGGCCAACAGGTTCACCATTACCTACTAAATAACCGATCAATGGTTGTTGTTTACGCTGGATTTTTGCAATGGCATCAGCAAATTTAAACTCCAGCAACGCTTCTGCATTACCAATACTTTTGGCTTCATCTAATTCCAATCTGCCGGTTAATGAACTGCGGCTGTATTCTGTTTTTCCACTCAACAGATCCACGGAAAGAATGTTGTCACCTGCACGCACAATAGCTGATGGAAAGATCAAACGCTGACTGCTTTCATTTTCTTTTTGCTGTACCTGTAAGTTGTAAGGTAAAATGCCCAATGCTTTCAAGGAATCACTGATCATTTGCTGCATCATCTCCGCCTGCAGGTTGGGTTGCACCTGTAAAAGACTGTCAACATTATAGCCCATCCTCCGTTGCTGATTCATAAAGTCAAAGAACATCTGCTCTCTCGTTTCAGCAGGAATAAACGCATTGGCATCGGTATAACGGATGATGAGATTATTGCCTGCATAAGCTTTCATTACCTGCAACAGATCATCGGTACTCTTTTGCAGCTTGCGGAACACCGCAGGAAACTCACCTGTAAGCAATACATCCACCGTAACAGGTTCTTCCATATTCTTCAACAAACTCCTGGTGGGTGCTGAAAGTGAATAACGTTGCTCAGCCGTCATATCCAAACGTACACGCAACCGGGATGCAGCCACATTGATCAGCACCAATGCTATCAGCAATAACAACCAACCGTATTTATGAGAGAGTAGTTTGTTCATGATTACTATTTGCGGCTGATGCGTTGAATGGTGAGGACTAAAAAGAAAACGATGATGCTCAGAAAATAGATCACATCACTGATGTCAATGACGCCACGGCTTAAGGAACGGTAATGTTCACTCATGCCCAGTTGCTGCACATAATAATCAGCACCATTTTTAAAAAAAGATAAACCTGCTATTGCATCAAATCCACTGTAAAGAATAAAACAGAAAAAAGCAGCCAGTAAAAAAGCTACTACGGAATTGGTAGTAAAACTTCCCGTACATAAACAGATGGCGGTAAATGCAGCACTTAAAAACAATAGTCCAATATAAGAACCAATCAATCCGCCTTTATCCAGCACTGTTCCTTCTTCCGCCAAACTGCTGATGCTGATGACATAAACAACAGTAGGCAGTAAAGCCATCACCACTACCAATAAAGCAGCCGTATATTTCCCGTTCACGATTTGGGAAGAGGTGAGGGGTTTGGTCTTGAGTAATTCCATGGTGCCGCCACGCCATTCATCGGGCAGGAGACGCATGGTCACAGCCGGAATAAGCAACAGCAACACATAAGGCGCCAGTGTAAAAAAGTTGTCCAAAGAAGCATAACCAAAATCCAGTATGTTGAAACTGGAGAACACAAACAGGAACAACCCGTTGAGCAACAGGAACAGGATAATGGTGATATAACCGGTAAGGTTGGAAAAAAATTGACGGAATTCTTTTTTGCAGATGGCCCACATAGATGGGCAAAAATAATGGAAAGCAGCAATGGCTGTAACCTTTTGAGCTTTTGGTTGTTAAATTAACGAAACCTGTGTTGTAAATATGTTTCCACAGGTAGCATAGGTATCTGATATTTTTTCTATATTGTTAAACGATCACAAGCCGTACCCGGACAAATGAAACGAAAGGATTTGTTTTATTGACCGTATTCAAACGGCATCCATCATCCTCCCGAAATCCCCCCCAACTTTTGTAACAACGCCCGCCTTAGCAGAACCTTATAGCAACAGGCTATTACGCAAGAACTATTGATTATGACCAAAAAGCAGATCATTTTGCTGGTTTTATCTATTGCCATGCTTCGGGCACAGTCACAGCCTGTGATTGATGGGGTCATCAATGCGAGTGAGAATTATATTCAAATTGGGACTTATTCCTCCACCAACAACAGCTTTGGGAATGACAATGATTTAGGTGCTTTGTATTATCGCTACGGTATTAGCGGTGGCCTCTCTTACATCTATGTAGGAATTACCGGCCGTATTGATGGCTCTAATAATATTGTGTTGTTCATGGATTTCAGCAATTATGCAGGCCGCTCTACGGGTACATTGGGCGGCGGCACTACCAGCAATATGGGTGTGTTCAGTACATCAACAGGTGCCGGTGACTGCGGAGGTAATGGAGGATTGAATGGAGTAAGAATGAGTAATGGGTTTGATGCAGACTATGCGTTTGCTTTTAATGAAGGTGGCAGCGCTACCAATTTGTATTGTGATGCCATGCGTTTTTCAGCCCTTGGCAGTACACCCGATGGTTATTTTGAACAGGGGTATGCAGGTACCGTTAATCAAACAGGAACATCCGGGAATTTGACGTTACCGTTTTCAATTGGCTGCGGAGCCAATTGCCCCGGCTCCATGACACTTGCTTACAGGGGTGATTACAATCCACCCACTGTTTCCAACTCAGGTATTGAAATGCGCATACCTGTTCAGGCATTGCCTGGTGTGGCACCGGGAGATTATGTACGGTTCTTTGTGGTGATCACCAACCAGTTTGGGTTTATGTCCAATGAAAGTATCCCCAGCATGAGCTCAGCCGGTAACCCGGGTTGTGATGCGGATCTTTCAGGACAAACAGATCTGTTCACAGGGCTTTGGCTCTTGCCTTTCAATTTCCTGGACTTTGAGGCAACACCCGGAAAAAATTCCGTGCAGCTTCAATGGAAAGTGAGCGGTAACAGGGAACAGCAGCAATACCTTGTGGAGAAAAGTGCCAATGGCATTTCCTTTGAAACCATCAGCACCATTACTGCAACCATGGCAGATGAACAGTTCTATCATGCTGTGGATACGGAACCATGGGCAGGATGGAATTTTTACAGGATCACTGCTATTGATGGAGTGCAAAGGAAACGTTCATCCATAATCAAACGTATTTATTATGGCATGCCCGTTACAACTGCCATTGCACCCAACCCGGTAAAAGGAAACGTGGTTCAACTCCTCACCGGTGGTCTTGCCAAAGGAGTTTATACTATCCGGCTTGTAAGCCTTGATGGAAAACTTTTGTTCAGCCGCCGCTGGGTGTTTGAGGGAACCCAGCCCACCTATCGTTTTGAAACCAACGCACCATTACCTGCAGGCATGTATTGGCTGGTATTGCAAACAGGCAACCAACCACCTGTACGGTTGAAAATGATCCAACAATAACTGCTTCCGGTTGTTTAGATTATTGTTGCTGAGCCGAAGTTCTCCGCTTATGTCGCCCACCTGTATTAAGTTTTGATAAACTGGCTTTTGTGGTTATAATTGTTGCAGAAATATTAAGTGGAAAGCCTTATCTTAGACGCTGTTTTGAACCGATGAATTGCACCCCATCCGTCCAACCCTTCCTAAAACCGTACCTGATTCATCTTTTGTTGTTACCTGAAAGCAGATTGTAAGCCGGAATAAAACCAAACTTGGACGAATGAATTCATTTTTACGCAAAGTGTTTAGCCATAAACATTTGTTTAGAACACTCTTTACAGGATTTTTATTGATTGCCACAATAGGGGTGTGGGGACAGATAACTATTTCAACCACTACACCAGCTACCCAGAACTTTGATGGAATGGGTGCAACAACCAACCTTCCTACAAACTGGAGAATTGATGCAAGCACGTCAACTCCAACATGGACTTCCGGTTCAACTTCAGTTACACAACAAGCATCTTCAGGAACTCCCGCAACAGGCGGAACATATAATTGGGGGAGTACAGCTTCCGAAAGAGCTGTTGGAGCAATGACATCCGGTAGTTTTGCAAGTCCTAACAGCGTCATGTGTTGGTTTCAAAATGGCAATACATCTGCCATAACTCAGTTAGCAATTTCCTATCAAGGTGAAAGATATAGAATCAATACTGCTGCTGCTTCAATCGAATTTTATTACTCACTTGATGGAACTAACTGGACAGCTGTTGCTGCAGGTAACATCGCATCATCATCTTTTCCTACAGGAACAAGTGCTTATAATTTTACATCGCCTCTTATAGTATCTGTTTCCTCTTTCAATATTACAGGATTGAACATCAGCGCAGGAAGCTCATTTTACCTGCGATGGAATATTAATACAACAGGCTCTAATTCTCAAGGGATAGGTATCGATGATGTTTCTGTTACAGCAACGTTTGGAACTTTGCCAACTAATATTTCATCTAACTCAGGTGTAAACTGGGTGGGGGTAAATCAAGGGTATGCTCAACCAACTAACTGTAATGGAGCATCTGCTTATGTAATGAAATATCGCCGCATTGCAACATCTGCAAGTAATCCAACAGATGGTCGTGGTCAATGGACAACCACACTTAATGCGCAAGCAAGTGGGGGTAACGTTACCAATACAAACATGTCTGGCGGTGGTGGTAGTGGATTTCTTTTTACTTCAGGTGATGTTTGTGGAAACACGGGTACATATGCAAACAAATGGGTTTTCGGAGGTGTAGGTCAGGGGGCTTTAAATGCGGTAAACTTAAGCGACTGGTATACTTCCGGTGGTAATGATATGGGGTTGAATATGTCCACTGCCGGGTATTATACATTTGTGTTGAGAGATGTTGGTTATGCTAACAGTAATTTTTATGTTGGATATACTGCTGCAACGCCGGTTTCATTATCACACAACACTTCTTCTCAGGTTACATTAAACGGAGATTACACTACAACTATCCAGGCAACATTAAGTACTACGCCATCAGCACAAGAATCGTTTTATGTGCGTTATCGTGTTGGTACGAATGATTTTTCAACGGGTACATCTATTACAACAGCAGGAACTGTAAGTGGCACGACTGTAACATTGACCATACCTACTCAGTCAGTGGGTTCAACTATTTATTATTATATCTTCAGCACAACTGTTCCTTATGCAACTTTAAACGGTTATTCCGAACAAAATAAATCTTTGTCGGCTCTTGCCGTTGCTGATAATTCTAATTCGAATTATTCATTTACCATTCCTGCTGCTACAACCTATACCTGGGCTGGTGGCGCAACTGGTGCATGGACAACAAGCAGCAACTGGTCTCCGGTTGGTGTTCCTGGAAATGGAGATGCTGTAATATTTAATAATGGCACATCGGTTACTGTCACCGCTGTTCCAAGTGTCAATCTTCGTTCAATAACGATGACAAGTACAGGAGCGGTTGTGTGGCAAGGATCTGGAAGTCGTACCATTAATGTAGGTTTTACGGGAGCAACTAACCCGGTATTTAGTTTGGCTGCAAACAAGCAATTTAGCCTATCCGGTACAGCTAATGACATTACAATAAATATTGAATCAGGTTATAGTGCAACAATTTCTGGAACTATTGTATTCAGCGGAACAGCTTCTGTAAGCCATCAGTTAAAAGCCGAATCAGCAAGTGCTATAACTTTTCAAAATGGAAGCTTGTTCCAGGCACAAACAAATTTTAGCGGGCACCCATTTGGTGCTTCGGGTGTTAATGGTTCCGTAATATTTCAAAGTGGAGCTATTTTCGAACAATATTCAGGCAGTAATCCTTTTGGTACTGGTGCAACAGATAATATCGTTGTATTCCAAACAGGGTCTTGGTATAAATATAAAAATACCAGTACAGGCGCAACTCCTGTTTCAAGTGGTAGAACTTTTGCGAATTATGAGTATGACAATGGTATTTCAAGAACTATAACCGGCACCAGTGCTATTGTTATGGATAACTTGGTTATTACAAGCGGCACCTTGAATTTCAATATGACGGGTACACCCGGTCATTCAATCAAAGGGGATATTACAATTGCATCAGGTGCAACATTGAATTTTGCACCATCTTCAGCAGGAACAGTAAATTTCAATGGCTCTTCTGAGCAATACATCACTGTAAATGGCATAGGTTTAATTACAACAGGAGCTAATTCCACGCTCACTGTTTCTGCCAACTCAACATTAAATTTTGTAGGTGAGTCGTATGTTGGCGGTAGCGGAACTTTTGTTTTGCAAAGTAACTCAGCAATTGGAATTGGCTCTGCAAGTGGTATCACAACAGCCGGTACCAATGCTGGTAACGTTAGAACAGCTACACGCACTTTCATTTCTGACGCTACATATATCTACAATGGGGCTTATAATCAGGTAACCGGTACAGGGTTGCCTCTTACAATAAATAATAATCTCAGGATTGCAAATACAGGAGCAGCAGGTAATAATACAGTTACTCTTACAACAGACAATACAACTGTATTCCGGTTGTATTTAAACAGTGGTTATTTTGCAGCCGGTTCTGCTACACGTAATTTGAATATTGCTGCAAATGGATTTGTGTATGGCAATGGAGGCAATCACCCTGATGATCCAAGTGCTGGTAATATTGTGTTTTTAGGTGCCGGTCAAACTAACGGAACAGCAACAGGGAATCCTTATTTGTACTCTGTAATTATCAATGGTGGTGTAGATTTTAACGGTAATCCAAATACCAATTCTGCAACTATCATGAATAAACTGCAATTGAACAGCAGCAGCTTTGTGAGCGATGCTCCTTATTATCAATCAGGTTCAACACTTGTATATAATACCGGAGGACCTTTTAGTCGAAACGTAGAATGGGGTAGTGCAAGTAATCAGGGTTACCCTCATCACGTTACAGTGCAAGGTGGTACAACACTCAATTTGAATACGAATCCAATAACTCCTGCAACATTGGCGCTTGCAGGTGATTTACGTATTGGCAACAGTAATGGTACCGGTACTGTGATATTGAATAATAATATGATAAAAGCTCTTGAAGTGAACGGAGATCTTTACATAGGAAGTGCTGATGCAGCATCAAATGGCTCAGCGTTAACTTTATCTACTTCAAGTGGCGGTGATTTGCGATTATATGGCAATTTCTCCCGTTATAACAATAGCTTTTTTACCGATAATTCAAGAGCCACTTATTTCTTAGGTTCTGCCAATACAAGCATCAATACACCCAACGAAACAATTACTCCCGGTGTACCTACTCAATATTTCAGCTATTTCCGCATGAGTAAGTCAGTAACAACAGCTGATGTGACGTTGAACTGTCCGGTTGGAATTACAAATGAAATTACTTTAACCAGCGGCACTATTACAAGTACTAATACGAATCTATTGGTAATGAATGCCGGAAGTACCGTAGTTGGTATGAATTATGGAACACGTGTCTCAGGTGGTTCCGATAACTCCTTTGTAAATGGTCCCATGAGAAAGATAGGAAACACTGCATTTGTATTTCCTGTTGGCAAACCATTAATGAGCAGTCCTGATGTGGGTGGTCACCGCATCATTGCGATTTCAGCACCTGCCAATGTTACGGATGCCTTTACAGCAGAGTTCTATTTGGGTAATGCCAATTTGATGGGAGATATCGTTCCTTCAGCATCTCCTTATGTTGTAAGAGTAAGTGCCTGCGAATACTGGCGACTGGAACGCAGTACGGGTACCTCTAATGTAAACGTTACGCTTTCATGGGGAACAAGAAGTAATTGTAATGTAAATTATATTAATAGCCTTCCCATGCTGGTAGTGGTACATAACAATGCCAACTCCAGCAGCGGAGTAGCACCGTTCTCTGGTAACTGGGATAGTTTTGGAAATGATGGAGGTACAACAGGAACTACCACTGCAGGTACAGTTACCTGGAATAATATAAGTACGTTCAGCCCGTTTGCATTAGGTACCATTAACCAGAATGTAAACCCGCTTCCGTTTAACCTCAACCGTTTCAACGCCACTCCTGCCAAGAAAAATGTTCAGCTGGATTGGGCAGTGGGTAATAACCATGAGCAGCAATCTTACACCCTGGAAAGAAGTAAAGATGGTATTCATTTTGAAGCCATTACTCATGTAGCAGCATTGAAAGATGTAACTGTGGCAGAATATAATTATGCGGATGAACAACCTCTCACCGGCTGGAACTATTACCGTCTGCGTGCTACAGATAAGCAGTTGAAACAGGCCACATCCCGCATCATCCGTATCTGGTGGGGACAGGGTCCGGCGGTTATTTCCGTACTGCCCAACCCGGCATCAGAGAAAATTGTCATCAACCTGTCAGACCCAAGCAGCATAACAGAAATTCAAATTGTCAATAGTACCGGACAGGTGGTGAAACAAACCAGGTCTGTTCAGTTCTCGAACGAAGTAAATGTTTCCTCACTGCAAGCAGGAATGTATTATATCCGACTCTTCGGTAAAAACGGGCTTACGACGAAGTCGTTTGTTAAGCAATAATGTCACCCGAAACCAACTGCAAAAGATCCCCTCCACCAGAGGGGGTTTTTATTATAAGCCATTGATAGAAGTTTATTGATTACACAGCAAAACTTTCACCGCAACCGCAGGTGCGTGTTGCATTCGGGTTGTTGAAGTAAAACCCTTTGCCGTTCAAACCATCACTGAAATCAAGTGTCGTATTATAGAGGTACAGAAAACTTTTCATATCTGTTACTACTTTCACACCATTGTGTTCAAACACCTGGTCAGTAGGTTTGTCTTCATTATCAAAATCCAGTTTATAGCTGAGACCACTGCAACCACCGCCTACAACGGATACACGAAGAAAATAATCTTCACCAATAGTAGCCTGATGTTTCAGGTCTGTTACTTTTTCTTTTGCTTTATCACTCACAAAAATCATAGCTCTTTTTTTTAAAGTACATCAATTGGTATACCAAAGAGGTATCACTGCCCATCTTCTGCAAAGTTAGCAGCCTTTGCTCAAACGGTGCCGGCTTCTTCTGCCAATAGCTGTTCTACAACTGTTACTGTGTGCTGAATGGCCTGTTCCACTGCTTCCGGAGTGGTAGTACGTCCCAGGCTGAAACGGATAGAGCTTTTCACGGCACCATCAGGCATGCCCATTGCTTTTAGTACATGGCTTGGTTGGGTGCTGGCGCTGCTGCAGGCACTACCGCTGGAAACAGCAATCTTGTGGATCAAACGGGTGAGCAAACTGCTTCCGTTTTGTACAGGAAACTGAAGATTGCTTACATGTGCTAAACGATGCGTTGTAGTTCCATTGACGGTTGCTCCTGTTCCTGAGATCAATGATGATTCTAATTGATTCCGCAATGCTTCCAGTCTTGTTGTTTCGGTTTGCATTTGCTCCATACAAATAGTTGCTGCTTTTCCAAAGCCAACAATACCCGGCACATTGATGGTACCGCTTCTCAACCCACGTTCATGACCGCCGCCTGTTATTTGTTCAGTTAATTTCACTCTTGGATTTTTTCTCCGAACATACAATGCACCCACACCTTTGGGTCCATACATTTTATGTGAGGAGAAAGCCATGAGATCAATATCATCATTCAATACATGCACAGGAATTTTTCCAACAGCCTGTGTGGCATCACAAAAAAACAATACCCGGTGCTGCTTGGCAATAGATGCAATTTGCTCAACAGGGTGAATGATGCCTGTTTCATTATTGGCATACATCAATGCAATAAGAATGGTATCAGGAGAAATGGTTTGTTCTAATTCTTTCAGATCCATTTCACCATTGGCATTTACCGGAAGCAAGGTAACCCTTGTTCCTCTTTTGGAAAGATGCTCCACGGTATCCAGTACCGCTTTGTGTTCCGTGGCACAGGTAATGATATGATTGCCTTTGCCTGCATACGCATCAACTACACCTCTTAACGCCAGGTTGATGCTTTCGGTGGCGCCTGATGTAAAAATGATCTCTTCTTTTTCAGCACTGATCAATGCAGCCAGTTGCTCTCTTGCTATGTTCACTGCTTCTGCAGCCTGCCATCCAAACATATGATTGCTGGCTGCATTACCAAACTGTTGATGAAACCACGGGAACATCGCTTGTACTACTGCTTCATCAACAGGCGTAGTGGAATTATGATCAAAGTAAAGGGCAGCATCCATCTTCTGCAAAGGTAACCCTGATGCTGTAATTAAAAAGGAGAGACATTCATCGTATCTTTCGCCCAAAATGAAACTCATGCTGCGGGTAGAACATATTGGCATTGCGGTAAAAAATCTTTCCGTATCTGTTCCTCTGTTTGAAAAGTTATTGAACACCTCCTGTTATAAAACTGAAACAGTAGAAGGTGAAAAAGTAAATACTGCTTTCTTTAAAAGTGGTGATACCAAAATTGAATTGCTGGAAAGCACTACAGCAGATGGTGTGATCTCGAAGTTTATTGAAAAGAAAGGCGAAGGCATGCATCATATTGCGTTTGAAGTAGAAGACATTCACCTGGAAATGGAACGGTTGAAAAAAGAAGGATTCGTTTTGTTGAACGAACAACCCAGGAAAGGGGCTGATAATAAACTGGTAGCCTTTCTTCATCCTAAAACAACGAACGCCGTACTCATTGAAATTTGCCAGGAGTTAAAATAAAAAACGGTTCTTGCACAGAACCGTTTCAGCAGTGAGTTTTGGGTAAGCTTATTGTTTCACCAGTTTGGTTTCAGAAACAGTAGTCCCGTTTTCAGTAAGTCTGATAAAATAGACACCGGCTCCAAGATCTGCAACCGGCAATTGTATTGTATTACCTGCTCTTACTCCAATCGTTTTGATTAATGAACCGTTGATAGAGAATATTTGAACCGATTGATTATGAGTAAATGCAGTGGATGAATACACCGTTGCTGTTGTATGAACAGGGTTAGGATATATTGCGATCTTACCTGTTGTTCGGTTGGTAACTTTAATAATGTTTGAATATTCAGCCGAACCATTTTTATCAACCTGCTGTAAGCGATAATAGTTTACACCATGAACAGGTGATTGATCCAGGTAATTATAGTTTGTTTGTGCACCGCTGTTTCCTTTTGATTCAATGGTAGCAAGAGCAACCCAGTTTTTACTATCCATACTGCGTTCAATCACAAATCCTTCGTTATTGTATTCCTGTAACGTACTCCAGTTGAGTGCAACCTCAAATGGTTTGTTGAGTTCGGCTTTAAAGTCTTTTAAAATAGAAGTTAATACACCTGCTCCATTACCGCCATCAGATAAATAGTAAGGACCATTAATATTTCCCTGGTTACCGGTACCGGGGCCACCCCAAACAATGGTAGCGCCAATTTTAATAAGATCACTGCTTCCGTTAGAGGCTAAAATAGTACCGCCGGTATAGATATTTACATTGGAAGCACAGGCCAGGTATAATTTGCCCGAAGGATCAAAATTGAGCGTGCCGCATACAAAAACAAAAAGTCTTGGCGTGTTTGTGGTATTTCCCGGGCAGCCTGTTGCATCAGCATAAGTAGCTCCTTTTACAACTACTGTCCAGCCGGTGGGTACGCATACAATATCGTTATGTGCCGGTAATGTTCCGTTATTCCAGGTAGCAGGATTGTCCCATTGACCATTGTTTACAACGGGCCATTTAGTGCAGTTACTTCCTGCACCGGGCATACCGGTACAATCTGCTTTTGGTTTTGTAAAAGTAAACGGCCACGATGCGGTTTGACCGATGCTTAAAATAGGTAATACGGTAAAGAAGATAAAATGTAAAACAATTTTCATACAGGAACTATTTGTAATAGTTCTGCATAGGAACAGATATAGCGGCTTTGTCTAAGGGTGGGATTCTGTGTTGTTCAGAGGTAAAAAGTTGGTAAAAATACGGTTTTGCCTGATTTAAGAGACTATTATATTATGATTTTTTCCATTTTCATGCTCCGGGAGCCTTTGATCAGAATATGTGTGTTCTTAAACCCTTGTGAATCAAACCAGTTCTTTGCTTTGTCGGAATTTTCAAAGCTTAAAAAAGGATGAGCGGTTTTTAAAAAGTCACCTCCAACAAGTACCACCTGCTCCCAGGACTCCTTTTGTAACTGCTCAATAATTGCTTTGTGCTCGTCCAAACTTTCTGCACCCAGTTCCGCCATGGCACCCAGCATCACTACTTTTTTGGAAGCCTGGAGTTTTGCAAAATTCTCAATGGCCAGTTTCATACTGCTCGGGTTGGCATTGTAGGCATCAAGGATGATGTGATTGGTATCCTTTTCCAGCATTTGAGAGCGGCTGTTCGAGGGGATATAGTTTTCAATGGCTTCTTTTATTTTTTGCGATGGCACTTTAAAATGCAAGCCAACAGATACCGCCGCTAATACATTGGGCAAATTATAATCACCCACCAAATGTGTTTGAATGGTTCTAATTTCTTTGTTGCTGGTTATATCCACTGAAAGAAACGGATCGCTGCTTTTAATAATGCCGGTTGTTTGTGCATCCTGTGTGCCATAGGTGATTTTATGTTCTATACCGCGGCTCATTTCATGCAGGTAATCAAGATCATTGTTCATGAAAATCGTACCGCCTGTTTCCCTGATGAAATCATACAATTCACCTTTGCCTTTTTTTACTCCTTCAATGCCACCAAATCCTTCCAGATGTGCTTTACCAATATTGTTGATCAATCCATGCGTAGGTAATGTATACGTACAATAAGAAGCAATTTCCTTTTGATGATTGGCTCCCATTTCTATCACTGCTATCACTGCATCCGCAGGAACTTTTAATAAGGTAAGCGGAATGCCAATATGATTATTCAAATTCCCTTCAGTAGTACTTGTTTTGAAATGAGAAGAAAGTACAGCATGGATCAGTTCCTTAGTGGTGGTTTTACCATTGCTTCCTGTAATGGCCAGAAAAGGGACCTGCCTGCCGGTAGGCGAGGTATTGAACTGTAACCGGTGATGTTTGGCCAATTGCTGTAAGGCAACAAGTACATTTTCCACCCGGAAGAGACGTTTGTCTTCAATACCTGTTTCCTCATCCACTACAACGGCTGCGGCGCCTTTATCGAATGCTTCTTTTGCAAAACGATTGCCGTTGAAGTTGTCACCTTTCAATGCAAAGAAAAGATCTCCTGCTTTTAATTTCCTGGTATCTGTTTGAACGGAAGGAGATTGCTGGTATAATAAATAAAGCTCCTGAATTTGCATGCTTCAAAGATAGAGGAGCAGCCATTAATAAAAAATCCCGGCACTTGGCCGGGACTTTTCATTCTATTGGTTTCTTTAATTTCTTTTTCTGCTGTTTTGTTTTCGCTGCTGGAACCAGTTACCTGTTTTCATTCCATTACCTTCCTGGCTGCCGTAACGTGTCATAGCACAACGGAAACCAATGGTAGAGCTGCTTTGATCTTCCTCAAGGAAACGACGGCTGCCCGGGCTGAGCCAGTAAGCACGGTCGTTCCAGCTGCCACCTTTTAATACACGGCTCTTATCGCTTACCAGTGTAGTAACTCCATAGCCATATTGAACACCGCTTAATGAATCACCATCTAAGTAATCAATGGCATAACCTTTCTGATAGTTACGGCGTTGTTTTACTTCGTCATCAGTTTCGTCACGGTATTTGATACGTCCCATGCTGTCACGCTCAGGTTTACCTGTGCTCATGTCCATACGCTGGAACTTATTACCACGATAGTAGTTGAAATCATCACCATCATTAGGCGTCAACGGTCTGTACACGTCAGCTACCCACTCACTTACGTTACCGGCCATATTAAATAAACCGAAACCGTTAGGGAAGAAGGCCTTGATAGGACCGGGGATAGCCGCACGGTCGTTCAAACCACCGGCAACACCCATATTATCACCGGCACCACGTTTAAAGTTGGCCATGAAAGAACCCTGCCATGTACTATGGCGGGCATCTCTCAAACCATTTACGTTTTGAGCCCAGGGATAAACCTGTTTGTTAGCGGTCAACTCCTCACCTCTGCGCTTTTCACTGCGGCGGGGGTTAGGGTTTTGAGCGATGTAACCGTAGGCAGCATATTCCCACTCAGCTTCTGTTGGAAGTCTGTAGTCAGGAAGAATGATACCTTCTTCAAAACTGATACTGGTTGGAACCTGCTTGGTAACAGGATCTTTATATGCACTGATACCTTTACCGGGAGTTGCCTGGTATTCGCCTAACAAATACGCTTTGGTGTTGAAGTTTTCCTGTCCGCCACCTTGCAATTGCTTCTGGATCTCCGCTTTTTTGTTGATGATGTTCTTTTCCCAGAGTGTGTTTTCATTCACCCTGTCAGTACGCCACAAGCAATAGTCATAAGCTTGTTTCCAGTTCACACCCACTACAGGATATAAGTTATAGGAAGGATGACGGAAATAATATTCAACATAAGGTTCGTTGTAGGCAAGTTCACTACGCCAAACCAATGTATCCGGTAATGCTTTGTTGGTAATAGCGGTGTCCTGGAACACCCTGTTGAGCCAGAAGAGATATTCACGATAGTGAACGTTGGCTACTTCGGTTTCATCCATATAAAAAGAAGCTACCGTAACACGGCGGGGAATATTGTTCCAGTCACGCATCACATCCTCTTCAGTAGCACCCATGGTAAAAGTACCGCCTTGTACAAATACAAGACCGGGCCCCTGGGCCTGTTCTTTTTCCTTGGATACACGGAAACCACTACCATTGGGATCGTTATACGTCCAACCGGTATTGGTTGATTTTTCGGGTTTTTTCTTAAAAATACCACCATTCTTACAGGAAGCAATCAGCAGTGTTCCGCAGAGAAGGGATACGGTCAGTTTGAGCGGGAAAAGGTTTTTCATCTTTTCGTTTTTTGATTAACGGGTAAGTTTCAAAAATATTGTATTGGACTTTGTTACCCAAAAATTTATGGGCAGCAACAAACATAGGGAAATAATCTTTGAAAAAAGAAGTGCTGGACAATTTTCAACTACTTTTGAGGGTATCCCTTATTATGCACCGCATTGTTGCAGTCATATTCATATTAGTAACTGCTGTTGTTGCTGCCTTTGGTCAGAGAACGTACCGCCCCAATTCTGTTTTAGCAACAGGGAATTGGTATAAGTTTTCTGTAAAAACGGCGGGTGTTTACCGCATTGATGTTGCTTTTCTGCAATCATTAGGTGTAAATGTAAATACGCTTAGCAGCGGTTCCATACGTCTTTATGGCAACGGCGGCTTTATGCTTCCTGAAGCCAACAATATTGCTAGACCGGACGACCTGGTTGAAAATGCTATTTGGATGGCCGATGGCGGTGATGGCAATTTCAACGGCAGCGATTACTTCCTCTTTTTTGCAACAGGACCTGATGAATGGGTGAAAGATTCATTGAATCAAACCTTCCGTCATGCAAAGAATTTATATGCCAATGAATCGTATTACTACATAACGATCGGTGGCACAGGGTTGCGTATCTCAAACCGGTCCGTTACTACACCCGCCAATCAACAGGTTTCTGTTTTTCGGGATCGTTTTTTTTATGAGCTGGACAGTCTTAATTTTTTACAAAGCGGTAAAGAATGGTATGGTGAAGAATTCAGTAATGCTCCGGGTCGTACACTCACCAAAACATTCACGGTAAATTTTCCCAACCTCAGCACCGGTAACCCGGTTGAAATCGTTTCCAATACCATTGCCCGGAGTACGGGTGCTAACAGTTCTTTTTCGGTGAGAGTGAATAATAACCAGGTGCTGTTTCATTTGTTGAATCCTGTGGGCACAGGGGTTTACGATCCATTGGCCACTACCAGTCAGCTGAGCGGTTCGTTTAATGCCACACAATCCAGCCTTGGCATTCAGTATGTGTACCAGCCTTCCAGTGTAAATGCACAGGGCTGGCTCAACTGGTTTGAATTGTTTCCACGCAGGCTGCTGAGTATGAATGGAACAGACCAGGTATTGTTTCGTGACTGGCAATCCGTTGGTGCCGGTAATATTGCAGAGTTCCGATTACAAAGTGCCAATGCCAATACATTGGTATGGGATGTAACAGATCCCTTAAGACCGGTGAACATGCAGGGAACATTAACCGGCAATGAATTTCGGTTCAACAATACTGCAGAACGATTGAGAGAATATGTTGCTTTCAACAATCAAAACTTTCTTCGTCCTGATGCCAGTGGTGCCATCACCAACCAGGACTTACATAACTCTTCACCTGTACAATATTTGATAGTAACACACCCTTCACTGTTGAATGAAGCACAACGACTGGCTGATTGGCATCGTCAAAACCAAAGCCTTACAGTAAAAGTGGTTACAACCGAGCAGGTATACAATGAATTTTCCTCAGGCACAGCTGATCCTACGGCCATTCGTGATTTTGTAAAAATGTATTACGATAAAACAGGTTCCAATACGGCTAACCGGCCAAGTTATTTATTATTATTTGGAGATGCAAGCTTTGATTACAAGAATCGGACGCCGGGCAACACCAATTTGGTTCCCTGTTATGAAAACAACGTTTCACTGGATCCTTTATCTACATATACCTCTGATGATTTCTTTGGGTTCCTCGATGACAATGAAAACGTAAATGTATTTTTCCCGCTGTCATTGCTGGATATTGGCATCGGCCGTATTCCTGCACGCAATGCAGGAGAAGCAAAAAATGCGGTTGATAAAGTAATTCGCTATCATGAAAAAGATGCGTTTGGTCCCTGGCGTAATGATATTACACTGGTGGCTGATGATGAGGATAACAATCTCCATCAAAACGATGCCGAACTGCATGCTTCGATCATCAAATCAAAAAATCTGTTCCAGGTGAATAAAGTTTACCTGGATGCTTATCGCCAGCAAAGTGGCAGCGGCGGCAGCAGGTATCCTGAAGTAAATCAAGCGATCAACAACCGCATATTTGCAGGTACGCTCATTTGGAATTACAGCGGTCATGGTGGTTACAGAAGACTGGCAGAAGAAGTGATCCTTGACCAGGAAATGGTGAACAGCTGGAGCAATGTCAACCGCCTGCCTTTGTTCATAACCGCCACCTGTGATTTTGCTCCTTATGACAACCCATCTATCAATTCTATCGGAGAAGATATTCTCTTGCGGGAACGTACAGGCGCTATTGCCTTACTAACGACTACAAGAGTGGTATTCGCCTTCAGCAACCGCATCATCAACAGCAATTATTTTCAGCAATCGTTGGTGCCGGATGCCAATGGCATTTATCCTTCGTTGGGGGATGCCATCCGTCTCACCAAAAATTTTACATACACCAACTTTGGTGATATCATCAACAACCGGAAGTTTACATTGCTCGGTGATCCTGCGTTACGCATTGCCTATCCGAAACTAAAAGCAAAAACAACATTCATAAACAACCAGCCACCATCCGCAGATACATTAAAAGCGTTGGACCGTTATACCATTCGGGGTGAAGTAACAGATAATGCGGGCATGAAACTCAGTTCTTTCAATGGAAATGTGTATCCTGTTATTTATGATAAGGAACAAACAGTACGCACACTGGCCAATGATCCCGGCAGTTCTCCCGCAAATATTTTAATGCAGAACAATATTGTATTCAAGGGCAAAGCTAAAGTCACGAATGGGGAGTTCAGTTATACGTTTGTGGTGCCCAAGGATATCAATTATCAATTTGGTACAGGAAAGATCAGTTATTATGCAGAGAATGGAACAACGGATGGAAATGGAGCAGAGAATACAATTGTTATTGGTGGCGCTTCTTTAAATCCGCTTGCAGATAACACAGGCCCCCAGGTGAAAGGCTATATGAATGATGAAAAATTTGTGAACGGTGGTATCACCAATGAGCAACCGGTATTACTGTTGAAATTGTTTGACTCCAGCGGTATCAACACCGTAGGTACAGGCATTGGTCATGATATTACGGCAACCCTCGATAATGATAATAGTCGTTTCTTTATCCTGAATGATTTTTATGAAGCCGAAGCAGACAGTTATCAAAAAGGAACGGTTCGTTTTCAAATGCCCAAGCTGGAAGAAGGCAATCATGTATTGAACATCAAAGTATGGGATGTAGCCAATAACAGCAGTGATTACAAACTGGAGTTCAGGGTAGTGAAGGATACAGAATTAAAACTGGAGAAAGTGTACAACTATCCCAATCCATTTACTACCTCCACCACATTTATGTTTGAGCACAACCGCCCGGGTGATAATCTGCAGGTCAACATCCGCATTTTCTCCGTAAGCGGCAAGCTGGTAAAATCCATCCAACGCACAATAAATGACCCCGGAAACCGTTCATTTGAGATTAACTGGGACGGAAGAGATGATTTCGGAAATAAGATTGGCCGTGGTGTTTACATTTATCAACTGGATGTGAAGGATTCCAACGGCAAAAAACAATCGGCCCTCCAAAAACTAGTGATTTTGTAAAACCAAAACCTCCCTTACGTTTACCAACATTTTAAAATGACAAGCCCAAATTAAAGAAGCTTATGAGACGATCAACCCAACTGTTTACCCTGTTAGCCACTATCAGTATTTTCAGTTTTAAGGCCAATGCCCAAACAGAAAATATCAATGTAGTAACCACTGCTGTACCCATGCTTCGTATTTCACCCGATGCCCGCTCCGGCGGTATGGGGGATATAGGAATTGCCACCACACCGGATGCCAATGCGTCTTTCTGGAACCAGGCAAAAATTCCCTTTGCTACTCAAAAATCAGCCATTGCCTTAACATACACTCCCTGGTTAAAAGATCTTGGATTGAATGATGTGTACCTCATCAGTGTTGCAGGTTATCATCAATTAGCGGAAGGACAGGCCATCTCGGGCTCACTTCGCTACTTCAGCCTGGGTAATATCCAGTTCACTGACTTTGCAGGTAATGACCTCCAAAAATTCACACCCCGTGAATGGGCTTTCGATGCCGGTTACAGCCGTGCTTTGAGTGATAAAGTAGGTGTGGGTATTGCACTCCGCTTTATTTATTCCAACCTTGGTAATGGTACTTTTCAGGGTACACCATTAAAACCCGGTACTGCTGTTGCCGGTGATATTTCATTTTTCTATAATGGACGTAATGAAAGCGGAAAAGGTATTACTGCCGGTGCTGTAATGAGCAATCTTGGCAGCAAGATCACTTATACACAGGATGTAACGGCAAAAGATTATATCCCTGCCAACTTAGGAATGGGTGTGATGTATCATGCCATCATTGATGAAACAAGCAAGATCAGCTTTGGTCTGGATGTAAATAAACTCATGGTTCCAACGCCACCCAAAAGAGATTCATTAACACCACAGCAAATTGCTGATTATCGTAATAAGAATGTTGTCTCCAGCTGGTTCTCCTCTTTTGGTGATGCACCAGGTGGTTTTGGAGAAGAAATGAGAGAGTTCCAGGTATCAGTAGGTGCTGAATATTCTTACAACGATCTGTTCTTTGCACGTGCCGGTTATTTTTATGAAGACAAAACAAAAGGTAACCGTCGTTTCTTCAGCATGGGTGCAGGTATTAAATACAACAAACTCGGGTTTAACTTTTCATACTTAGTACCAACCGGACAGGGTATTAACAGAAACCCATTGAGCAATACAACCCGTTTCTCCCTGTTATTTGACCTGGGAGGTGAGGAAAGTCAATAAGCCATAGCAGCTCATAAAAAAGGATTTTGCAGAAAGCGGAGGTACGTTACCTTCGCTTTTTTGCATATAGAAGCAGTATACTATGGGAATGCGCATTGGATCCGGAATCGATTTTCATCAACTGGCAGAAGGACGAAAACTCTTTATTGGCGGGGTAGAAATACCTCATCACAAAGGTGCTGTGGGCCACAGCGATGCGGATGTATTGCTGCATGCCATCTGTGATGCACTGTTAGGCGCATTGGCGTTGGGCGATATAGGCACTCATTTTCCTGATACATCATCTGAGTTCAAAAACATTGACAGTAAAATTTTATTAAAACGTTCGTTTGACAAGATCACAGAACAGGGTTACCATGTGGTGAACGTTGACAGTACATTGTGCCTGGAGGCACCTAAGATCAAACCCTATATTGCAAACATGCAAAAAGTAATTGCTGAAATTTTAGAAATAGAAATAAGTGATGTATCCGTGAAAGCGACTACTACAGAAAAAATGGGTTTTGCAGGAAGAGAAGAAGGACTGGTAGCATATGCAACCGTGTTACTTGAAAAATAAAAAGCGAATGTTGAAAGTAAAGATCATCAATCAATCCAATCATCCTTTGCCGCAGTATGCAACCACCGGTTCCAGCGGTATGGATCTCCGGGCATACATTAACGAAACAGTTACATTGCAACCTTTAGAACGTACGTTAATACCTACCGGTTTATTCATCGAGTTACCGCAGGGTTACGAAGCACAGATACGTCCAAGAAGCGGGTTGGCGATGAAACAGGGAATTACCTGCCTCAATACACCCGGTACCATTGATGCAGATTATCGTGGAGAAATTAAGATCATTTTAATCAACCTCAGTAATGAAATACAGTCTGTACAAAATGGTGACCGCATTGCACAGATGGTGATTCAAAAAGTAGAACAGGTGGAATGGGAGTTGAGTGTTGAAATTGAAGAAACAGAACGAAGTGCAGGTGGATTTGGAAGCACCGGTAAACATTAAACAAACAAGAAATGCGATTTACTTCTTTTATAGGATTGGTGGCAATACTCATGTTATTATCAGCATCCTGCCGTTCTACAAAAAATATTCAGAAAGCCATTGAAAAGAAAGATACAGTAGTGGTGATTCCTAACGTAGCCGAACCTACGCATGAAGATACCATGAGAATGATCGGTGAAGTATTTCAATCATTCAAACCGATTACCTACAATACATTCTCTGCCAAGATCAAGGTGGATTATTTTACAAGTAAAGGCAAGCAGCCTGATTTTATTGCCAACGTTCGAATGCAGAGAGATAGTATCATCTGGATCTCTATCAGCAACGATATAGGCATTGAAGGTTTTCGTGTGCTGATCAATAAAGACAGTATTCGGGTGATGGACAAACTGGCCAATACGTACCAGGTAAAACCGCTTTCATCCATACAGGATATTGTTCAAATCCCATTTTCGTTCAATGATGTACAGGAGCTGCTGGTGGGCAATCCCATCTTTTTCAACAGGGATAGCATTATCGCTTACAGTAAAACGGATAAAGGCTACTCCTTGCTGAGTGTGGGTACGATTTTCAGGAATCTGCTGTCGATCAACAATCAATTCCAATTAGATAAAAGCAAACTGGATGATGCCGACCTCGTGCGTAACCGTACGGCAGATATGGCGTACTATGAATATGAAACAAAAACAGGTGTGCTGTTTTCCACCTACAGGGAATTGTTTTTATCACAACAGAACAAAATGGACATTCAGCTGAAATTCAAAGACTACAAGTTCAATGAAGAAATGAATTATCCCTTTACAGTTCCTAAAAAATTCAAAAGAATACAATAACAGATACGATTTTGAACCTGTGACCGTTCTAAAAAACGGAACTCTTATTTTTGCACCAACTTAAACCATTCCTATGCGCAAAAGCTTGATCTTTCTTTCCGCACTCTTTTTATTTCTGAGTGGAGCAGTGTATGCACAGAGCACTGAACGTACAGAGCTGGAGAAGAAACGGAAACAAACGCTTCAGGAAATTGACATCCTCAACAGGCAGTATAACGAGATCAGGCAAAATAAAAAAGCAAGTTTGGGGCAATTGGCTGTGATTCAACGGAAGATCGCCCTGCGTAACCGCATGATCGGTGACATCAACAAACAGGTGAATGTCATCAATCAAAACATTAACAATTCCTACAAAGAAATGCGCCGGTTGCAGAAGGACCTTGATACACTCAAGATGAATTATGCTCATAATGTGGTGTATGCTTACAAGAACCGCAGCAACTATGATTTCCTCAACTTTTTATTTTCTGCCAGCGATTTTAATGATGCGGTACGTCGAATTGCCTATATGCGTGCTTACAGAAATTATCGCACTCAGCAATTGGATGCTATTGTAAAAACAGAAAAACTGTATAAAGAAAAAATTGTAGAGTTATCGAATAATAAGAAAGAAAAAACAGCCGTATTGGGGGAACAGAATAAAGAGATGGGCGAACTGGTGAAAGATAAAAATGAACAGGCCAGTGTGGTGAATGATATCAAGAAGAAAGAAAAAGAGATCAATAAAACATTAGCTGCCAAAAAGAAGCAGGCACAACAATTACAATCTTCCATTACAGCTGTGATTAACCGTGAAATAAAAGCAGCAAAAATAGAAGCAGATAATAAAGCAAAAGCAGAAGAAGCAAGGATCAAAGCAGAGGCTGCTAAAAACAACACATCAACTACAGTTGCGCCCAACACAACTGCAACCACTACCAATAAAACAAGCACCACCACTACGGTTAAAAAAGAAGAAACAAAAAAACCGGCCAGCTATTTAGAGTATAATAAAGAAGATATCGCACTCGGTGCCAACTTTGAAAGCAATCGAGGGAAACTTCCTTTCCCTGTTGATAATGGATATATTATTGGAAATTATGGATCGAATGTAGTGCCCGGCACAAACATCAAATACACACAGGATTTTATTACCATCTCATCACCTATTGGTACAACCGTAAAAGCATGTTTTGATGGGGAAGTAATGAGTGTATATGATGTAGGTGGAATGACAGCCGTGACCATCAAACACGGAAAATATTTTACTACCTACAGTAATCTTTCTTCAGTAAATGTTTCAAAAGGCCAGCAGGTAAAAACAGGTCAATCCATTGGCCGTGTTGGTGAAAACCTGGATGGTGATGGTGAGATCAATTTTATTCTTGCCAAAGAATTACAATTCATCAATCCAACCGGTTGGTTACGCAGTCGTTGATGCAGGAACAAAACGCTGGTATAACTCTTCATACAAAGGAACAATGTGGTGAATGGAAAATTTTGCTGCCTGTTCCTTTGCGTTTTCTTTGATCTGTTGTAATTGCTCTTCGTTTTGAAACAGGCTGATGGCTTTCTTTGTCATTGCTGCCACATCACCCACATTAGCCATAAAACCTGTTTTCCCTTCAATATTAATTTCGGGTAAACCTCCGGCGTTGGAGGATATAACAGCAACCCCTGCTGCCATGGCTTCCAGTGCAGATAATCCAAAACTCTCCGTTTCAGATGGAAGTAAAAACAGATCGGCGATGGCCAGTATTTCTTCCATTTCCTGTTGCTTGCCTAAGAATCGTACCTCATCGCAAATGTTCAGCTCACGGCAAAGCTCTTCAGCGCCCGGTCTGTCAGGTCCATCTCCCACCATCAGCAATTTACTGGGAATGGTTTTTAGAATATTGGCAAATACACGGATCACATCATTCACACGCTTTACTTTTCGGAAGTTAGAAGCATGTACGATAATTCTTTCTCCGTTGGGGGCCAATGTTTTTCGAAACGCATCCAGCGGTTTTTTTGAAAAGCGCTCTACATCAACAAAGTTGTAAATCACTTCAATTTCTTTTTCGATACTGAAGGAGTGATATGTTTCATCTCTTAAACTTTTGGATACAGCAGTGATCGCATCACTTTCATTAATGGAAAATGCTACCACCGGTTCAAACGTTTTGTCTTTACCTACAAGAGTGATATCAGTACCATGAAGTGTGGTAATTACCGGAATATCTTTTCCTTTCTTCTTTAAAATTTGTTTGGCCATATACGCTGCAGAAGCATGCGGTATGGCATAATGTACATGCAGCAGATCCAGGTCATTATTCAGCACTACATCCACCATGGTGCTGGCCAGGGTTGTTTCGTAGGGCGGATAATCAAACAAAGGATAATGCGGTACCCGCACTTCATGATAAAAGATATTGGTGAAGAAACCGCTTAACCGAACAGGTTGCTGGTAGGTAATAAAATGTACAAGATGTCCTTTCTCTGCCAATGCTTTTCCAAGTTCTGTAGCCAGCACGCCGCTTCCGCCAAAAGTGGGATAGCAAACAATTCCGATTTTCATGCGAGGATTTTTGATTTTTATATTGCCATATGTTATTCGCCTTAAAAAAGAACTTCGCTTTAGTTATAAAGTGCTTGTTTATTTTTAAGGCTCATTTCATAATTTGAATTAAGAAGCGAAGTTAGGATTTTAAATCAAGAGCCATTTTTGTCCATTGCCATTCATCCTGCTTTAAGTAGGTTTGTACACATTCACAAAAAATTTAACTGATGCGTTCACTTTTTCTTTCAGCTTTTATTTGCATGACGGTTTCCTCTTTTGCCCAAACATCAGCCGATGTTGAAACCTTCCGCCGTATAGCCGATGTGGTACTCACCAATGGCAAAGCCTATGAAAACCTTCGTTTCCTCTGTAAGCAGGTAGGACCACGACTCAGCGGTTCACCCGGTGCAGAAAAATCAGTAAGAGAAACCTTTCGTATGATGAAGGAAATGGGGGCTGATACGGTGTACCTGCAACCCTGCATGGTGCCGCATTGGATACGTGGTGCTAAAGAAAATGCGGTGCTGGTAAATGCCGGCGGACAAACCATGGAACTCAATGTTTGTGCCCTGGGCAACAGTGTGGGTACAGGTAAGGCTGGTATCAAAGCAGATGTTGTTGAAATACGTTCTTTTAAACAACTGGACAGTTTGGGCGAAAAAGGCATCAAAGGAAAAATTGTGTTTTACAATTATCCTATGAACGCAGCATTTGTAGAAACCTTTCGTGCTTATGGTGATGCGGGACAGTTTCGTGGCCGTGGCCCCAGCATGGCAGCAAAGTATGGAGCCATTGGAGTGATGGTTCGTTCACTCGCCAGCAATATTGATGATTATCCGCACACAGGCGCTACCAATTATAATGATTCCTTTCCTAAAATTCCGGCCATTGCCGTTTCTACACGTCATGCAGAGTATGTAAGCAATGAATTAAAAAAGAAAAGTGGTTTGCAATTGTATTTCCGTACAGAGTGTGAAATGTTGCCCGATGTACAGAGTTATAATGTGATTGGTGAGATAAGAGGAACCCAATTTCCCAATGAGATCATTACTGTGGGCGGACATTTAGATTCATGGGACCTGGCAGAAGGGGCTCATGATGATGGTGCCGGTTGTGTGCAAAGCATGGAAGTAATTAATGTTTATAAAAAACTCGGCATTAAACCCAAACGCACCATTCGTGTAGTGATGTTCATGAATGAAGAAAATGGGTTGCGTGGTGGCCGCAAGTATGCAGAGATCGCTAAAGCGGAGAACAAGAAACACATTTTTGCATTGGAAAGTGATGCGGGTGGTTTTACACCAAGAGCATTTGGTTTTTCTATTGGAGGTGATACATTAACCCGTTTGCGCAACTGGGTTCCTTTGTTCAAACCTTATGGTGTATATGAATTTAGTGAAGGCGGTGGTGGTGCTGATATTGGTCCGCTTCGTCCGCTGGGCACTTTGTTATGCGGCCTGCGTCCTGATTCACAACGATACTTTGATCATCACCATGCTGCCAATGATACTTTTGAATGGGTGAGCAAACGGGAACTGGAGCTGGGTGCATTGAACATGGTGTTGCTGTTGTACGTGGTGGATCAATATGGGTTGTAGAAAGAATTGGTAGAATCTTAACTAATCAAAAAAGCACACCTGAACGAATGAATTCGTTCAGGTGTGCTTTTTTATTGAATGTGATTATTTCCTGTTCCCTTTATTCTGGAATCATGACTATAATACAAAGAACAAAGAAACCTCCGTCTTACCTGGTTTGAATGACGGTGGGGGTAATTTTCTTACTCTGCCCTGAAATAATATACCATGCACTATTGTCATTCATTGATATATATCATCTTTCCTCGTTTCTATAAAACCAATCTTTATCATTTTGATAATAGATTTGAGTATTTACAGCTTCAAGAATATTGGTGATCTCGTTATTGTGATAATTATTTTCGTCATAATCAGTATAAGCCCTTTGGCACATTTCAGAATAAAATCTATTAAGATTAAATAACAAATCGTTTAACTCTTTATCAAGTGGTTTAGTGTTTAAACCAATTTGTTTGGCTTCTTTGAGAGTGATGGGGTACGCATGCGACGGATATTCTTCATTTAGTTTTCGGCTGATGTTGCCAGCTTTTCTTTTATCGGTTAGGTGATAAGATAAAATATCTGTGCACAACTTAATAGATAAAGAGCTGGCTCTGTCAACAGCACCAAAAACCAAAGGGTGTATATGAGGGTAAAGATCATGATACGGATTGCCGTTACCTTTTTGTGTATTCCATAGCTTTAATACTCTTGATAACTCATCCTGACTCACACTAACGAGGTTGTTATTTTTGTCAATTGGCGACAGGTCATGAGTCAAAGATGTATCAACTGCAGTTAAGAAGGCAAGCGGCCCCATCAGTATTTCATCTGCGCCTAATGCAATCATTGTAGCTGCAGAGGCACATTCACCTGAAATGATTGCAACTAATTTTTTAGTGTGCTGTCTGAGAAGATTAACCATTCTTAGTGAAGCTTTGCCATCACCTCCGTCAGACTTAATGAACAAATAAATACAATCTTGGGTTTCCCAGTCTTTTATAATTTCATAAATAGCATTTACATCATTTTGGCAAACACTTCCGTTTACAGAATTCCAGTAAGAAAGGAATTTGATTTTTTGTTTTGATCGTCTTCTCAATAAATTTTCAATTGTAGCTGAAATCTTTTGCGTCTCTGAGTATAAAATGGGGGGCTTAATGATTTTTATACCGTTTTTCATTTGTTTAATTTTTCAATTATTTGCCGATGGAATAGCTCTATTTAATGACAATGTTAATGATGGCAAATCTAATGAAGAAGATTTAATTTAGTGTGAATTGAATCTTCTTTCCATAGTACAGGAAGTTTTTTAAAACCAAATGAGTAACAGCACTTGCATTTCTAATATTTAGTCATTAGTTTCACTATTCCCAATCACCACATTTAAACCAACCAACCATGCAACAAGTGTCTGTGTACCGCAACACATCTATTTTCATTATTATTATTCTCATAGGCATTCAATGGGGATTTTATCAAAGCTATACCAGCCAGTTCCCCAATTTTAAAAATGCAACTCCTATCATTCACATTCATGGTGCATTGCTCATGAGCTGGATGTTGCTGCTCATTGTACAACCCTTACTCATCCATTATGGCAAAGCCCAATGGCACAGAACCATCGGGAAAGTTTCCTGGGTTTTAGGGCCTTTGGTGATTATCTTTTTGTTCCTCATTGGTAAAGGAGGTTATCACAGGGGACTCGAAGTCAATGTTCCAGAATTGGAAATGAACAAATTCATTGTGCTGGATATGCGGGGTTTTGTTTCTTTCGCTATTTTTTGGAGCCTGGCCATGATGCATCGCAAAAATGCTAACACACACATGCGGTATATGATTGCAACCGGTATCCTTGGAATCGGGCCCGGTGTGGCACGTGGGTTGGGTGCCAGTTTTGGATGGAGTGTATGGGATGCACTCACCTTTACCGATGTAGTAGGTCTTGTGATCGTAGGTGTTTTGTTAGGTGTTGATGTGTACAGAAAGAAAAACTATAAACCGTTTCTCACTGTCTTCATGGTATTGCTCATCGGTTCCATCCTTTGGCAAATAAGAGATACAGCAGTTTGGCAATCCTTTGCCAAAACATATGCAGGCTTGTTTTATTAAACAATACGAGTCATAAAAGAACTGCCCGGCATTGGATCTAACCAACTCCGGGCAGTCTTATGATGGAGATACAATACTTACTTACTCTTCATCGAAACAGAAATGGATTTCTCACCTTTCGGGTTGGTATACGTCTCCGTTAGTTTCACCGCACCGGAAGGCTGTATCTCAAATACAAAGGATAAGGTTTCTGTTTTTAAACCGGGAATCGTAAATGTATTGTTGTTTACATATTCCATGTTCATACCAAAGGGCATGCCGTTGGTTTTATCACCCTTCATCCACAGTTGATTCTCTTTTTTAATAAGCTCCATTTTTTTATTGGCATCTTTCTCATTTACATAAACACCGGTTAAGCGATCCAGCGCTGCTGGTTCAGCAGCCAGTTTGGGAACCATACTCACATCATAGTTTACTTTTTTGCCGCCATCTTTCTGTTGGATTGAAAGGATTCTCCGTTTGGCCGCAGGAGAGGATGCTGATTCATCTTTTTCGATCCATGGATCACCCACAAAATACAGTTGTGTTACCAATGGTTGATAACCTTCTGCTGTGATCATCATATGAAAATGAGCAGGGCGGTAACTGTTGCCGGCACCATAAGGAACCGGTAAAATCGTGTTGAACGAATAACGGCCCTTGTCATCGGTGTACATAGTACCACGGTATTTAAAGTCGGGAGATTCATTATCATACTGACCGCTGCCATCACAATGCCAGAGTTCTACTTTGGCATTCTTGTAAGGCGTGGTACAATCATCATGTTTAATAATACCGGAGAGTTCAATGGGTTCCCCTTTTTCACCGGCAATTACAAAATTGCTGCGGAGCGGACTGTCGGGCCGGTAAAACGGACCAAGAATATCAGAGGTGGTTTCACAATCACCAACATAATGCGTACCGTTAAAACGAATAAAGCCGGTGGCGCTTACGGCTACGGCACATAAAGCGGAATTTTTAAGAAAAGATCTGCGTTGCATACAATGGATGGTTTGGGTGAATAAATAACGATTCAATATTGTGATCATAACGGCTCATCAAAAAAAAATGATCACCGTTTGATGATGCTATTACATAGTTGTTGAATGCTTACAGTTCACCTTTGGGTATTGATACAGTGGTTGTTCATTGATCCAGGAGCAGGTAATGGCTCAGCAGATAAAAGGTTCCTGAAGATAAGAAGAAAAACGATGGTGTATCAATGAAAATCTTTGTACCGGTTCTTGTTTTCGCCAACAGCTATGGTCATCACTGAAAATTAGTTGCGTAAAAGATTGCAATTACCTTTTATTTCATCTACCTTTCTTATCTCTTACAAATTTCTCTCTCTAATTCTATTAAAACTCCTTCTGATTCTATTTAAACTCCTGCCAACTCTCTTTTTTCTCTTTTAACACTATTAAAGACTTTCCTGGTTTTGATCAACGCTTCTTCTGAATGATGATGTGTATGTGCTGATGAACATTGTAATTACCCTCCTGCTTATTAAGCCGCATTGAAATTTGTATTCAATGCAGCCGGATATCTTTTTTCTTAACCAAAATCTACAAACATGAAGAAGATTCTTTTGTTGTTGTTAACCACATCATGCATGTCCATCTATGCACAAACACCGGCACCGGTGAAAGATTTGTTTACAGTGAATACTGTTACACCCAAAAAAGGCCAGAAGATGGCGTTTGAAGCAGCATGGAAAACACATGTTGCCAAATTTCACAAGGAAGAAAAAACCAATGTGTACGAGATCATCTCAGGCCCCAACGCCGGTTCTTTTCACATTGTAAGCAGCGCCAGGTCTTTTGCTGATTTTGATATGCCTCGCTCCGATGCAAGTGTACACAGTACGGACCTGGATAAAAATTTCTTCCCCTACCTGGAACAAACCAACAATGCCACCTACCGCTTTATTGACAGTTGCAGCTGGAATGCAGATGTACAGGCAGAAAGTTTTGTTGTAACGGTAAATCATTTAAAGCAAGGGTTGAATCAAAATGATTACAGGCGTGAAACGGCCAGGAACCAAAAAATTCAAAAACTGATGGCCAATCCCATGATGGCCAATTTCAGTTGGGCGTATTATGAGCAGTTATGGGATGGAAGCGACCAGGTAGTGGTGAACATCCGCAATTTGAAAGAAGGATTTAAATCCTTACAAAACGGATTCTTTGGACCACCCGCACCACCGGCGGCAGGCACTCCTACGTTCCGTGACCGTTATACCAAGGAATATGGCTATGATGCATGGGATGCACGTACCAAAACATTTGATGGTGCTGTTACAAAAACAGAACAGTATTTGATGAAGTGGAGAAAAGATCTCAGCTCACAATAAATTTAATAAAAAGATCCCCGATTATGTTCGGGGTCTTTTTAAAGCTGATAGATGATAGCCGATGCATAAATAAGGCATTGGTTTTGCCGGGAGCTTCTTTCTTCATTTGCTTAACAATTGGTACATGGCAATAATTGCCTGCTGAAGTTTACGTTAAAAAGTTTGAAGTCATTTTTATAAATTCTAAGCATACCCTATATTCCCGGGTAAACATAATAGTACGTAAAAATTTATTGAAACAGAGGCTTTCAATTTTAATAGTTGGCCTTGTTACAATTGATGGGCTATTCAGTCTCATGATTTACACATCAAAGCAAACTTGGTTTATCAACTGAATCATAAACTTTTCAAAATAAAAATATTGGAACCAGTAAAGTGTGAGTTATTTATAATTACTTGTATCACGAATGATCAGGTTCTCATCCGGCGTTCTGAGGAGAATGCTTTTTTCATCAAGAAGACTTTTTAACCTGTGATCCGTCATTTCATCAAGCAATTGATTTTTTAACTGAAATACTTGGATCTCATTGTCGTTTTTATGCCATTTCACAATTTTACATTTACAGCTTGCATTTTCTACGGTGTTTAATACTTCTTCAACAATACCGCCTTTCCCTTGTTTAATATATACCTCCCGGATACCGATAATATTGTTCTTTTCACCAACATCAAAACTCCATGATGCCGATATTACATTCTTGTATTCATTTGTATCGTTCAGTTTCATCAGTGAATGACGGGGCGATTCAATTTTACCTTCCTTGTTTCTCACATAGGAATGTATAGATACAAGCCAGGGTGATTCAAACTGCATATAACCGTCGTGAACAAAACTGGCACCATAGCGTGTGAATAAGAAATAACCCTCTTTATATTTTATTTCAAGGATGTTAGGTACAACCAGATGGTAACGATTGGGATCAGATGATCTTGCCTGCGGCGAACCTGTATAGCATAGCCAAATTCCTTCAAGACTGTCAATCTCAGCTTGAGTCGCTTTATAAGGCAAAATCTTAAAATCCCGACTGAGAGTGTTAATTTGTTTCTGCGATGTTCTCCATTGAAAAAAGGTGAATATTAATGAAGCAAATAATAGAATAATAATAATGTAGGTTGATTTTCCTCTTACGGTTTTTTGTAGTGGCGCAATTACAGGCTGCTCTTTTTCTTCAGTAACATCAATTTCTGTTTTTTCACTCCAGATAAGATTTGGATCCATAGGATCTGCTTCAAAACCTTTTCTACCTTTTCCATATAAATAGATATAACATGCATCTATTAAAAAAGGGCGTGGCTTCGATACGATCTGGTTAAAAAATGCATCTTTTATTTGATTGCCGGTAATATCATATTTGCGAAAAGGATACTCTAAGTTCCGGGGATTGGGATCTGATTCATACACATCATGAACCAACGTTTCACTTGTATACGGAAGTTGATTGCTGATTTCACTTAAAACCTTTGCAATCGGCTCATAGTTTTTCCGGTTCGAGTTCTTAATTATTACTTCGCCTGACTCTTTTTCGAATTTTTCTATTACCCTGGAAAGCAGATAAACGATTTCGGATTTGCCACTAACAATTTTCATAATTTTCTGAGAACTAACCTTTTAAAAGATTCCAGAAATTATTTTCAGCTTTCCGGAAACCCTGAATTAAATATAGAATTTTTTCCCGAGACAGATAATTCATATTCGAGTGCCTGATAGTTTAATTTTCGAGTGCCAACTCAATAATTAAATTTTTGATACTACCAAAACGAGACGCTATGCCAAAAATCAGACTCTTTCAGCTAAGATCGCTTTTGCTATTAGCAATCTTTATCGTGTTTTCTGTCCAATCTTTTAGTCAGGAAAAGAAAATTACTGGCTCCATTTTCGATGAAAACAACAACCCCATGAAAGGAGCAACTGTTTCCGTAAAAAATTCCAAAGCAGTTACTACTACTGATGCCAAAGGGAGCTTTAGCATTACGATGCCACAAGGTAAAAGCATACTTGTAATAAGTTTTATTGGTTATGAAACGGAAGAGTTTACCACAGGTAATGAATCTGCTATTACAATTACTCTGAAACCTTCAGCTACATCATTGAATAATGTAGTGATAACGGCATTGGGTTTTGAAGCTAAAAAGGATAAGTTGGGCTATGCCACTAACAGAATCAGTTCGGAAGCTATCAACAATTCCGGCGAATCAGGGCTTATTCAGGCTCTGGCTGGTAAATCTTCAGGTGTCAGGATTTCACGTTCTAATGGTGATCCCGGAAGCGGCTCACAAATTCTCATTCGTGGTCAAAGTACAATCACAAGAAGTACTGATCCATTGATTGTTTTAGATGGGGTTCCTGTTAGTGGGGATGCAAGGGGCGAAACAGCCGGTGGACAAATTCAACAGCAAAGCAGGCTGAATGATATAAGCATGGACGATGTTGCCAGTATTCAGGTATTAAAAGGAGCTTCCGCAGCAGCACTGTGGGGCACCCGTGCAGCTAACGGTGTAATCATTATTACTACTAAAAAAGGAAGTGGCGGAAATAAACCCACCATCAACTTTCGCTCAACTGTTTCATTCGATGAAGTGAGTGCTTTTTATGATCTCCAAACAACGTATGGTCAGGGAAATAACGGAGTTTGGGCCGCTAATGCCATACGTACATGGGGTGATAAAATAGCGAACAGGACAGGGGGTAATGATGTACTGAATACGGCAGGAGCCTATTTTGTAGGAAACACCGGCCGTACGATTTATCCTATCACTGCTAAAAATTCGAAAGATATTTTTGTTGATAAGAATTATAATGATGTTTTCAGAACAGGCCATTTCTTAGATAATTCCATCAGCATCAGCGGTGGCGATAGCAAGTCCAATTATTTTGTAAGTCTTAGCGATCTCAATCAGAAAGGAGTGGCACGGGCAGGCAGTGATTACAGAAGAACAACATTCCGCATAAATGCCGGCCGTGAATTTAATAAGTGGCTGAGTTTTTCAAATAAAACTTCATACACATTATCAAGTTCAAATCGCTTACAGGGCGGTATCAATAATGCAGGTTTACTCATCGGTTTACTACGTACCCCGCCTGATTTTGATAACTCTGATTATATAGGGCAATACTATTCAGCTCCCGGCGGTGCATTTATTCCAAACCGTCATCGTTCTTACAGAAATGGATTGGGGGCTTCAACCAATCCCGGTTTTAATAATCCATTGTGGGTAATCCATCAATTACAAAACAGCACACTTGTAAACAGGTTTATCAATTCTGCCGAAATAAATATCAAACCCATTAATTGGTTTACATTAACTACAAGAGCAGGGGTAGATTATTTTACAGATCAGCAAAGAAATTATTTTCCCTATTTCACAGCCAATTGGAATGCCGGGCAATACAACAGGGAAGAATACTCAGAAACACAATTCAATCTTGATGTAATTGGAAGAGCAGAGCATGATTTCACCAATAAGTTTTCCGGCAACTTCCTGGTAGGGTTTAATTATAATCAATTAAAAACAACTACACTTGGAGGCCAATCTCAAAATTTCATTCTGCAGGACGGTCCCCAGGATTTTAATAATGCCACACCGGCAAATATTTCAACAACTGACAGATACCTGAAGCGCATTACCAATGCAGGTTATAGCAGTATTGGATTTGCATGGGATGATCAGTTATTTGTGAATGCAACGGGCAGAATTGAAGCAGCTTCCACATTTGGTGAGCTTGCTTCAAAAACGTTCTTTTATCCCTCAGCAGATATTGCCTGGCAATTTACAAGAATAAAGGGCCTTGAATCAATCAAATGGTTGTCGTTTGGTAAACTTCGTGCCGCATTTGGCATCGTAGGTGTTCAGCCCGCATCCTATAATACCATTACAAATTATACTGCAAGAACCTGGGGCGATGGGCTTGGTGGTGCTCTTGACCCGGCATTATATGGAACTGGCTCTTATTTGCAAAACGATGATAAAGGCAATCCCTTTTTGAAACCTGAAAGAAAACAGGAAATAGAATTTGGTGCTGATTTACGTTTCTTGAACAATAAAATTTCATTTGGTTTCACTGTTTATCAAAACGAAACCAGGGATGCTTTAATATCGGTTACTCAATCTCCGGCTACGGGTTTTAATACGATCTATGCCAATGCTGGAACCATTGAAAATAAAGGTATAGAGCTAGATCTTGGTTATAATGTATTTCAAAAGAAAAACTGGTCATTGGATATAAATCTGAACTGGACCCGTAACCGTAATCTTGTTACTTACCTTGCTAACACTGGCTCTATTGATTTAGGTGGCAGCAACGGTATTTCTTCAAGAGCAGTTGAAGGCTATGCCCTGGGTGCTTTATTTTCCAATAAATTTCAACGGGATGCGGGTGGCAAACTCAGTTTGGATGCAAATGGCTTTCCCATATTGGATCCTGTAGCAGGTGTTATTGGTGACCCTAATCCTGACTGGAGAGGAGCTTTTGGTTTTAATATCAAGTTTAAAAATGTTTACCTCAATGCACTTTTTGAACACTCACAAGGTGGTGATGTAGTGAATGGAACCGAAGCGGTGTTATTGGATTATGGCACATCTGCCGCTACTGGTTTTGAAAGAACAAGTGATGTTCCTTTGAAAACATACAGAGGAACTACAATAGCTCCCGGTACACCATTCAGGGGTAACATACACAATTTTGGTGGTGGTAATGTTGCACTTGATCAAAGCTGGTACACTGGTCCTGGCGGTTTCTTTGGAAATATAGGTGAACAATTTGTAGAAGATGCTACATGGACAAGACTAAGAGAAATTAATCTTGGAATAAATCTGCGAAGCGCATGGCTGAAGAAAAAAATTGGCGTCAATTCCATTGGGTTTGAAATAAGCGGAAGAAATCTGTTTTTAATCACTGATGTTAACGGTTACGATCCCGATGCCAATAATTCAGGTACCACTTCAGGAAGAGGAGTTGTTTATTTTGTAAACCCTCCAACACGTTCTTACCTCGGTACCATTAAACTCAACTTCTAACAAATTCAAAATAATGAATATGAAAAAATATTTCATAAGCTTTTGTCTCATCATGTTGTTACTAAGCTCATGCAAGAAAATGGTGGATGGGATTAATACAGACCCTAATAACCCAACTGATGCAGATGCAGCCACAATGCTTACCAGCGTCATGGTGGGAAATATGAATATTCAGGAAGGAGACCTGGCTCGTTTTGCAGGTATGTGGTCGGGTTATTTCAGAGGTTATACGCAACAATATGACAGCTATCATCAATATGCTGTGATTACCCGCAACTTTGATGGGGCTTGGCAACGAATCTATTCAGGTGTTTACAAGAACATCAAAATATTGAAAGAAAAAGCAACGGCAGTAAATAATCGTCGTATGCTGGGAGTAGCACAGGTAATCGAAGCGAATGTAATGGGAACAACTGCAGCATTATGGGGCGATATACCTTATAAGGAGGCTGCCGATGGAAATTTTCCAAATCCAAAATTTGACTCACAAGCTTCTGTGTATGCAGCCCTGCAAACATTGCTGGATAGTGCCATTGCAAATCTCAATTCATCTGCATTCGTAAGCTTTGCGGCACAGGATATTCACTTTGGAGGAAATATGACAAGGTGGATACAAACTGCCAACACTTTGAAAGCACGTTACTATCTGCATATAAAAGATTATCCGAAAGCATTGGCAGCAGCTGTAAACGGAATCAACGCACAGGCCAATAATTTTTTAGCACCGCATAACAATACAAACAGAGGCGCCAACAATCTTTATTATCAATTTTTAGCATTGGACAGACCCAACTGGATTGATGCAACAGGTATGTATGGTGTAAATCTTATTAACCCTTCGGGTACACGTTACAGGGGAAATCTGAAAACCAACGAAAGGGCACGCTACAATTATTTCTACAATAGCGCCACCAATGTAAATTTCAGTGCAACGGGAACCGGATTTTTTAATCATAGTACCTCTTTTCCGTTGGCAACCTATGCAGAGAATCTTTTAATACTTGCTGAGGCAGATGCAAGAGTCAATGGCTTTACTGCCGGTTTAGCAAGACTCAATACTTACAGGGCATATATGAACACAGGTGCTTATATAAGTACTGCTTATTTAACTACAGGAAACTGGAGATATGATCCCTATGTAGCAACAGATTTTGCAGCAGGCGGAATCGAAAATGGCGGCACTTCACCATTAGCACAGGACAGGGCATTGCTTCGTGAAATTATAGAAGAACGCTACGTAACATTTATTGGGCAGATAGAAGGGTTTAATGATTTGCGAAGACTATTCACAGAAAATGATATTCGCATACCTGTTCCTTTGAATTTCGGAGCACAATTCCCACAGCGTTTTATCTATCCTCAGGTGGAGATAGACAGGAATACTTCAACACCCAATCCCATTCCAACGTTGTTTGATGTAACTCCTGTTAACAGATAAATTTTAGTTGAACCATGCAAAAAATACTATTCGTTTTTGCTGCCACCTTATCAGGATTTATTTCCTATGCACAAAAAGAAGTGAAGTTGTATAAAGGAAGACCGCCGGGTAATGGTGATGATTCAGATAAGGAAGTGTATGTAAAAACAGAACGGGGCAGGTTAGACAGTGTAACCATTCCATCTATTGCTGTATTCATACCGGAGAAATCAGATTCAAGCAAAACATCGGTAATTATTTGCCCGGGTGGTGGTTACCGTTACCTCTCTATTTATGATGCCGGGTATGAATTAGCCAAAGAATTAAATAAAATAGGTATTACAGCCATTGTATTAAAATACCGCACACAAATCGAAGGCTATTATCAGAATTTTTCAAAAGTGCCATTTGATGATTTTGACAGAGCTATTGAAATCATTAAGGATAGTGCCCAAAGCTGGAACATAGATGTAAAGAAAATGGGTGTTGTTGGGTTTTCTGCCGGTGGACATTTAGCAGCGTTTAAAACAGTTAACAATACGCACTTCACTCCGGCATTTAGTGTGTTGGTTTATCCTGTTATTAGTTTTATGGATGAGCTAACCAGTTCCAGAACGGTAACCAGGAAGATTTTGATTGGTAACAATCCTTCAGAAGAACAGAAAAAATATTTCTCTGCTGAGTTGCAGGTGCATTCAGGAATCAACCCATGCCTGCTCATTCATGCGCAGGATGATGGAGGGGTTATCGTTCAAAACAGTTTGGTCTTTTATTCTGCACTTACAAAAGCTAAAGTAAAGGCTCAAATGTTGTTATACCAGGAAGGAGGTCATGGTTTTGCATTGCACAATAAAAAGCAGAATGATCGCTGGTTGCCCATGGCATTGAATTGGCTTCGTTTTAATAAGTTTTTAATCAACAACTGATTTTTTTAACAGGATAGCAAGCATCTTATAAATTAATAATCCTGGCAAAATGCTGAATCAATCAGTCCCATGAGGGTATTAACAAACTAAACACTTAGAACTTGAAATATTTACGCAACTTATATGTACAGGTTTTAATTGCCATAGTCATTGGCATATTGCTGGGGCATTTTTATTCCTCATTTGCTGTAGAATTAAAACCGCTTGGGGATGCCTTTATTAAGCTCATTAAAATGATGATTGCACCGGTAATATTTTGTACAATCGTAACCGGCATAGCCGGTATGCAGGATACAAAAAAAGTAGGTCGGGTTGGCTTAAAATCAATTTTGTATTTTGAAGTGGTAACCACTTTTGCATTGATTATTGGGTTGGTGGTGGTGAATGTACTGAAGCCCGGCTCGGGAATGAATATTGACCCTTCAACATTAGATACAAAAGCAATTGAAGGATATGTAAAAGAAAGCCAAACAAGAGGGATAGCTGATTTTTTATTACACATCATACCTGATAATATTGTTAATGCAATTGCAAACAATGATTTGTTGCAGGTATTATTCTTTTCCGTTTTATTAGGATTTGCTTTGTCAAAACTTGGCCCCAAAGCCAAACCGTTACTGGATGCAATTCAATCATTTGAAACAGCTTTATTTGTAATTATAAAATTTGTAATGAAAGTGGCGCCTTTGGGTGCATTAGGAGCCATGAGTTTTACCATAGGTAAATATGGTATTGGCTCATTAGCTTCATTAGCTCAGCTGATGATTGCCTTCTATATTACCTGCGTAGTATTTATTATAGGTGTGTTGGGAATGATTTTAAAATATGCAGGGTTTAATATTTTTCGGCTCATTGCTTATATCAAAGAAGAATTGCTGATTGTTTTAGGCACCTCATCTTCTGAAGCTGCATTGCCAAGCCTCATCAATAAACTGGAAAAAGCAGGTTGTTCCGAGCCGGTGGTGGGTCTTGTTGTACCCACAGGATATTCCTTTAACCTTGATGGTACTTCTATATATCTAACAATGGCTGCTGTATTTCTGGCGCAGGCTACCGGAACTCCATTAGATCTTGGCCATCAAATTACATTATTGCTGGTGTTGTTACTTACATCAAAAGGTGCTGCGGGTGTTACGGGAAGCGGGTTTATCACACTGGCAGCTACACTTCCCGTGGCAGGTAATATTCCGGTTGCATCTATTGCATTGATATTAGGCATTGATCGGTTTATGAGTGAGGGCAGAGCCATAACAAATTTCATCGGCAATGCAGCAGCTACCATTTTTATTGCTAATTGGGAGAAAGAGATAAATTTAAAGGTTTACAATCAGGTAGTAGAGAAAAAAATAGTTGATGAATTAAATAAAATAAACAAAGAAGCCGCCTGAGAGTGAAAGATACATTTCATAAATACTTTTGGAACTGTTTCAGTTTATTAAATTTTATAGTACTCTTTTGTGCCTGTACAAAAAGTACACCGGGTAATTCCAGTAACAATAATCCAACAAATGCGAATACCAGTACCGGTTCTTTTACTTTCACCTACACCGGATTTGCACAAAAACCAATCAGGGTCTTTTATCATATTCCGGCAACCGGTGATAAAAAAGCAATGCCGGTTCTTTTGCTGCTGCACGGAGATCAGAGAAATGCGGTTGATTACAGAGATTGGTGTATAGCATCTGCAAATACGAAACAGTTTATGGTTTTTGCTCCGGAGTTTGCCGAAGCGGGTTTTCCGGATGCAACCGGCTATGCCATTGGTAATGTATATACTGATGGTAATAACCCAACACCTTCATCACTGCAACCGGAAGCGCAATGGACGTTTTCTTTTATTGAACCTCTGTTTGACTATATCAAACAATTTACAGGAAGTACAAGAAGTACGTATAAAATTGTTGGCTTTTCTGCAGGAGGTCAATTTGTACATCGTTTTGTAATGTTTAAGCCAACGGCAAGATATGACACAGCTGTTGCTGCCGGCAGTGGTTGGTATACAGTAGCTAACCCAACTATACCCTACCCAAATTTTCCATACGGTATTTCAAACTCTCCGCTGGCAGCCACAACACCTGGTTCTTACTTTTCAAGAAAATTATTTGTAACCATAGGGCAACTGGATAATAACAGCAGCGATCCTTCTCTCAGGCATAATACGCAATCAGATGCACAGGGATTGAACAGACTTGACAGAGCCGCTTATTTTTTTCAAAAAAGTCAGGAATATGCAACTGTAGTGAGCACCCCTTTAATTGGGAGTATAAAGTAGTGCTAAATACCGGCCACGATGCACAAGTAATGATGCAGGATGCTGTAAATCTGCTGTTCAAATAAATAAAATTCATCTCTTACTTATTCCGGTTCCGGCTCATGACCAATTCTGCAATCAATAACGGAATCGTTCATCAAAACCAAACAATGTTGAAGCCCCGCTTATTCCGGGAGGTACTGGCTATCCTCAAAGTGGGAAGGCAATTGCATGCAAATGAAATTTCGTGTACCTGTTGATTAGTAAGGTGACCAACAACGGTGGAGATACATTTATTTTTCTGTTCGCTTACTATAACCTCTTATCAGCAGGAATACAGCAAATACAAAAGTGATGAAATAAATAATGGCTAAGCCGGTATTTTTAAAAGCACCGGCAGCAGGGTCATATTCTCTGTACAAAGCTGCGCCTACAATTAATGCTACTATTATTCCGAAAAAGGAGAGACCTTTCTTTGTTTGCATAAATGTTCCGGTTTGCTGTGGTGATCAATAAATGCCCGGTACTAAAGATACTTGTTTGTTTGGAAGATGGATCACACAGAACCAGCCCATCTTTTCAACAAATTTCCCAATCTAGCTAAAGGAGGGATGAGGGAACTGCCTATAAATGAATGTTCGTGTACTTGTTGATTGGTCAGGCGACCAACAACGGCGGCCCGGCTGCGATAGTAACTACTTAGGTATTGATAATTCTTTTAATTGAAAGGCCAATGCAATATCCGCTTTATAGTATTCGTCGCCTGATTTCAAAAGTACAATGTAAAATTTTCCAGATTTTCTTTCTCCAATCAAAGCAAACTTGTGAATGGTCAGGATCGTTCCGGGTACGATCAGCTTCATGGCTGCCCGATTTTTTTTCGAATCAACGTAATTCTCAAATTGATTTTCAAAATTTCTGTTTTTGCCCCATATCTCCGGTACTATGGCTGTGTACCTTGATTGAATGGATCTGTAATAATTATAAACGGAAGGTTCGTTCACAACCAGTTGTTGACCTTTGTATAATGTAAAACCTACATCACTGAACAGTGTATCATTGATCAGCGTAAGTTGAATGCCGTTTTTTTGGATTTCCGAATTGCGGTTTTGAGCAGCACAGGGAACCAAATAGAGCAGGAGTGTCAATAGCAACAGTGATCTCAGGCAGTTCATTGAAAGTGTTTTTAAAAGCTACTGTAAAGATGGGAAATTGTTTTGGAAAGCAAGTCTACTACAAGAAATTGCTGTTGAACATTGTTACACATCCCATGTGCAGCTGTAAGACGAAAGTGCTGTCACCCCTGTATATGACAGCTATTGGGAGTTGTGTGCGAATGTGAAAAGATGGATGCTATTGTTACTAATGTTGAAAGGCTGCCGGATTGAAGCGGCACCGTAGCGAACCCGCCGACGCTGAAAGCAAGGCGGTGAAGCGCAGGTATAGCGGAAAGCCGGATAATAGTTGCCATGAGTACTGCAGATAAAAGCCCCACCTTTCTTATATAAAAAAAGCACAGACTCATCATCTGTGCTTTCTTGTCTCCATACCTCTGTGTCTCCGTGGCTCTGTGTTTACAATCACATCGCTGCAAAGTGCTGATGGAAATATGGTATGGTTTCAATGCCCTTGTAAAAATTAAAGAGATCAAACTTTTCATTGGGGCTGTGCAGGTTATCGCTATCCAAACCAAAACCCATGAATACGATCTTAATACCCAGCTCCTGTTCAAACAAGGAACAGATAGGAATGCTTCCGCCACCACGCACGGGAATGGGATCCTTACCAAAGGTATCTTTAATAGCAGCGGCGGCAGCTTTATAACCTTTACTGTCAATAGGTGTCATGTACGGTTCGCCACCATGATGTTCACTGGCTTTTACTGTTACACCTGCGGGTGCAATGCTTTGAAAATAGTGGATCAACTTCTCCGTGATCTTGCGGGAGGATTGATTGGGCACCAGCCTTGCTGATATTTTTGCGTAGGCTTTTGATGGCAATACGGTTTTGGCACCTTCGCCTGTATAACCACCCCAGATGCCGTTTAACTCCAGTGTGGGTCGTATGCCGGTGCGTTCATTGGTGCTGTATCCTTTTTCACCCCAGAGTTCTTTCACACCCAGGTCAGCAGCATATTCTTTGGCATCAAACGGAGCAGCGGCCATGAGCTTGCGTTCTGCTTCGGTGGCTTCCACCACATCATCATAAAAACCGGGGATGGTGATATGATTGTTTTCGTCATGACAGCTGGCGATCATCCTGGCCAGCATGGTCACAGGATTGGCCACCGCACCACCATACACACCACTGTGCAGGTCACGGTTGGGGCCGGTTACTTCCACTTCAATATAACTAAGGCCACGCACACCAATATCAATGGAAGGTGTATCCATGCTCAGCATGGCTGTATCGCTGATGAGGATCACATCTGCTTTCAAGAGTTCTTTATGTTGTTTTACAAACGTAGCCAAGTTGGGGCTGCCTACTTCTTCTTCCCCTTCAATACAAAACTTGATGTTGGTGGTGAGGCTGTTGGTTTGCACCATGGTCTCCAATGCTTTTACATGCATGTAAAACTGTCCCTTATCATCACAACTGCCACGGGCAAATATTTTTCCGTCTTTGATCACGGGTTCAAAGGGCGGACTGTTCCATAAGTTCAACGGATCAGCCGGCTGTACATCATAGTGGCCATATACCAATACGGTTGGTTTGGAAGGATCAATGATCTTTTCACCATACACCACCGGGTGACCTGCGGTTGGATAGATCACGGCTTTATCAGCACCTGCTTCGAGTAAACGTTGTTGCACGGCTTCGGCACATGTTACCATATCTTCTTTATGTTCACTGCGGGCACTTACGGATGGAATGCGTAAGAGTTGCAATAACTCTTCCAGGAAACGGTCTTTGTGCTGTTGTTGATAGTCTTTCCACGCTTGCATAACTATTTCAATTTGATGATTTGAAGATTTGAAAATTTGAAAACCTGCCTCTCGGCAGACAGGTTTGATGATTGCTGCGAATGTAGTGCATTCAGCGTAACGGCGGAATGATGTTGAGCAATGAAAGGAGTATAAAAGACTACCTGTGATATTTCTGCAACTTCCCGCCTACCTGTCCTGTCTGCCGACAGGCAGGTTGCCAATGAAGGTTAAAGGATTGTGAAGAACCAAAAATGTTGACATCTTGTGCAACACTTGTATGCTTACTTCGTTTACTTTTGAGCGTTCAAATAACAGCAGCCTCTGCCGGTTCTACTTCCTGCTTGCCAATGTGAAGATGTTACCGTCAGGGGCTGCGCCTATTTTAAGAGTGTAAGTTTACCACAGAGACACAGGGAACACAGAGAGGAAATTTTTTATTTCTTGCGAAATAATAAGGGCAGGCAGATCAAACTCCACAAGACTACAGGAATCAGTAACATGAATTTAATGGCAGCAAACAACCAGCTGAGATAAGCTCTTGTTTCTGTAACCTGTTGCTCCAGCATTTGCAGCATAAAATAATTTTCGATTACATCACAAAGTCCGGCAAGCAATGCGGTGATTGCTAATATACGGGATACAGAAGCCCATAGTGGTTGTTGCCGCAGCGAATAACTCCAGCAAACAGCATAAAGAAAGAGAGAATAAAAAAGCAGAAAGAGGAAATCAATGTAAGTATTGGTGATGGCCTGTTCCACTACCTGATCCTGCTTCCATTGATGAAGGATGATGTTTGATTGTTCTGTTGTCTTCGCCAGTTCCAAACTCACAATACCAGCTTTAGAAACAGGTGTTACAAGCGGTGCACCATGCCAGCGCATCACAGCGATCATTATAACTGTGCCGATGAATAAAAAGAGAATGAGAGACCTTGGGTTCATTTTAACAAAGAGATGAAGAGGTTAAGAGAAAGAAAACAAAAGCAAAGAACTTTTTTGTTTTATACAAATAGAATAAGAGGTTAAGAGAAGAGCAAGGAAATGCAAATACCTCTTATTCTCTTAACCTCTTTGTTTCCTGCAATCCTCTTATAACGTTTCAAATCTCATACTCACAAAATCCCAGTTCACTGCTTTCCACCAGGCAGTTACATAATCCGCACGGCGGTTTTGATACTTGAGATAGTATGCATGTTCCCATACATCCAAACCCAGCAAGGGAGTTCCTTTGATATCACTGATGTCCATCAACGGGTTGTCCTGGTTGGGGGTAGAACCTACTTTTAGTTGTTTGTCTTTTGTTGCATAGAGCCATGCCCATCCGCTGCCAAAACGGTTCTTACCTGCATCACCAAACTGTGTTTGAAATGCTTCCATACTGCCAAAGGATTGCGTGATGGCCTCTTTTAATTTTCCAGGAGCCAATACACCACCATTGGCTTTCATGCATTTCCAGAACAGTTCATGATTGTAATGTCCGCCGGCATTGTTGCGCATCTTCATAGAATATTTGGAAACAGATGCTAATACCTCTTCAATCGGTTTATTGGTATCCACTTTCTCAGCAAGAGCTGCATCTTTTGCATTCTTGGCATAGGCACTGGCATGTTTGCTGTAATGAATTTCCATAGTGAGTGCATCAATCACCGGTTCCAATGCAGGATAGGCATAGGGTAGTGGTGTTTGATCAAAACCTGTAACCAGCGGAGCACTGCTCAGTACTTTGGCGGTACTGCAACCGGCCATCACATCAGCACCTGCAATACCTGCAATGGATAATGCCACGGTTGTTTTTGCTGATTGATCCAGGAAACGACGGCGTGAAATATGTTGTGACATAGATGAGTTATTTATTGCTATTTCAAGGTACGTTCAAAATCAACAATCAGGTTGTTTTTTCTTTCAGCAGTTTGCTGAGTTTCAGTTTTCGCAGCATACGGTAATAAAATTCGGCATTGAAAAGTTGTGAATCCTTCATGGCTTTGTACGTAAGAAACACACCAATAGGTACGAGGATCATGGTGGAGAGCCACATACCGGTGAAGGGAGATACTACTCCTTCTTTCACCATCTTTTCCCCGGTACTGTTGGTGATATGAAAGATGATGAAGAACAAAACAGAGATCACCAATGGTAAACCAATACCGCCTTTGCGGATGATAGAACCCAGTGGTGCCCCGATCAAAAACAACACCACGCAGGCAAAGGATAAAGAAAACTTACGATGACGTTCCAGGTCATGCAAGCGCATTTGTTTTTTCTGCTCGGTATAATCATACGCTAAAAAATCAACCTGGCTTTTGAAAGTAGATGATTTGCTCACCAGCGTACTGTTGATGACGTTTCTGACACTGTCCACTACCAGTTCTGATGCTTTGTTGAATTTGATTTTTGCAGCCACTTTCTTTTTCCAGATGCTGTCCGGTAATTGAAACGGTGTAATGGGATTGAGTTCTTTTCTTGCTTTCTTAGCAACGGTATCTGTTGATCTTCGGATGGAATCCACCACACGTGTCAATTGCTGAAGACTTAACATCTTGTAATAATTCTTGAATGTTGAGTCAGCACTCTTGTTGAGTTGAAAAGAACTGAGATCAAATACTTTTTTATATTCTTTAAAGCCGAGACGATAGTAATCTGTTTCTGTAGTGCCGGATGGTCCTTTTTCCTGGTTGCGCCATCCATTCCTGAGATGAAAGTTGAGAAAACGCTGATCGGGTGAAATGGTCATCGTTCCTTCCTTTGCCAGGATGATATTATCCTGCAGCATATAGTTGTGTTCATAGATCACCACATCGTAAATAATGGAATCTCTTTCTTTCTTTCCTATTTTGATGGTATATCCATCCAGTTGATTATAGAACACACCTTCCTTGAGATCAAAAGCCGGTTTTGCCACACGAATATCATAGAGCAGTGTACGCATTTTCAATTCTGCCACCGGGATCATGTAATTGGCAAATAAGAAAGCAACACCTGCCAGCAAAACAGAAACAAAGAAAACAGGACGCATAAAACGAACCAATGGAATACCGGCACTTTTAATCGCTACCAGTTCAAAGGTTTCACCAAGATTTCCAAAGGTCATGATGGATGCCAGCAAAATTCCTAATGGTAATGCCAGCGGAACAATGGTGGCACTTACATAGCTGATGAATTTGATGAGGGTAATGGTATCAACGCCTTTGCCTACAAACTCATCAATATAAAGCCAGAAGAACTGAACCACCAAAATGAAAATAGCAATAAGGAACGTTGCTAAAAACGGTCCGATAAACGCTTTTATAATAAGTTTGTCTAATTTCTTGATCACATCAATTTGTTTCCATGCAGGAAAAAGCAAAAGTAAGTCTTTCAGCTTTTGAGTTACAATTGGTAACGGATGAAACATTTATTTTAACAAAGAACAGCATCATTCAAAAAGTGTACAGTTTGTTTGGAAACCTGAGTGATGAATACAATTCGTATCTGCAACAGATGCCGGGTGCACCTTCACCTAAAATTTCAAAAGGAGAGAATTACAAAGGGTTACCTTATGTAATGCTGGATCATCCAAGACTTTTTTCCAATGAGGATGTATTGGCGATTCGCAGTTTGTTCTGGTGGGGAAAGTATTTCAGCTGCACTTTGCAATTGAAAGGAATCTACAGGGAACGGTATGAACAAAACATCATCCATGCATTGCAACAGGAATCCTTCAAAGATTTTTTTGTAAGTGATGGTGTGGATGAATGGAACCATGATGTACAGCATGGTTATACCAACGTGAAGAACATCACAACTTCATCCATCACATCATTGCCATTGATTAAGCTGGTGGCAGTACATCCTTTGCATGAATGGGAAACGGCTGAACATTTTTTCAGAGAATCAGTTCAACGATATGCACAGTTGATGCAGGATCAGTTACCAAGACGGTGAAACAGATCTTTCACCTGGTATTCCCATAACTGGCTTTGATCTTTGATATCTTTTTTCTCAGCAAAATCTTTTACCACCAGTATGGTTTGATTGGAAATCTCTGTTTTTTCAATGCGAAATTCAAAGTACTCATCTTTACCACCGTGTAACCAACGGTACTTCACGAATTTGTTTTCTTCTGTTTCCAGCAACTCGGCTCTTTCTTCAGAACCATTCCAGCTGAACATGTAGATTCCATCACGTTCATCTACTTTATCTGCAAACCATTCCTGAAGACTTGAAGGATTCAATAAAAATTCATAGAGAATTACAGGTGAACATTTCACAGGAAACTCAAGCGTATATAAAACTTTTTTACTCATTTAGGTAAATATCCGCTCATATAAGGCGAATATGCAATAATAAAAAAATAAAAGAGGATACAAAATTTTTAGCCTTGATTTTTTGTTTAAACAAAAAACAAGTCTTCTTAAACAAAAATCTTTCTAATTCCCTGTTTTACAGCGTCTTCCGGAAATATTTTTGGCAAAGCTTAATACTTAGTTTATATTAGAATGCCAATTTTGAACGGTTTTGTTAAAATATTCGAAAACAATGGCCGTTTAAGATGTGATACAGTGAAATCGTGACAGATTGAATAACACCAAAACCTAAAAACCATTAGTCTTATGAGTATGCGCCAACTCAAGATCACGAAGTCCATCACTAACCGTGAATCCCAAAGTCTCGAGAAGTATTTACAGGAAATCGGGAAGGTAGAACTTATTACACCCGAAGAAGAAGTAAAGCTGGCTGAACGCATCAAACAAGGTGATCAGCGGGCCCTGGACCGTCTTACCAAAGCTAACCTCCGCTTTGTTGTTTCCGTTGCCAAACAGTATCAAAATCAGGGTCTTTCTTTACCGGATCTGATTAATGAAGGAAACCTTGGTCTTATTAAAGCTGCCCAGCGTTTTGATGAAACCCGTGGTTTTAAGTTCATTTCCTATGCTGTATGGTGGATCCGGCAGAGTATTTTACAGGCTCTTGCCGAACAGTCAAGAATTGTTCGTTTGCCATTGAACAAAGTGGGGCTCACCAACCGTATCAACAAAGCCTATTCACAACTGGAACAGGAGTTTGAACGGGAGCCTTCCGCCGAAGAACTGGCAGAAGTGCTGGAACTGGAGATTGATGAAGTTTCTTCCACACTCGGTATGTCAACCCGCCATGTGAGTATGGATTCCCCGTTAGCAGATGGTGAAGACAATACGCTGATGGATGTGATGCAAAATCCCAATGCTGACAGTACAGATGAAGAATTAGATCATAAACAATCATTGCAAACTGAAATTGACCGCTCCTTAAAAACATTAACGGAACGTCAGCAGGAAGTGATCCGTTACTTCTTTGGAATTGGAGTAGATCACCCGTTGAGTTTGGAAGATATAGGTGAGCGTTTTAATCTCACACGTGAACGTGTACGCCAGATCAAAGACAAAGCCATCAGCAAACTCAAGACAAACAGCCGTTGTAAACTTTTAAAAGGATATTTAGGATGAAATAAAACATTTACTCTTTTAAAAAAGCCGTTCAGTTTGATCTGAACGGCTTTTTTTATGTAACACCATTACCTCGTTGCAGATTGATCCTGCTGCTGTTTCTGTAAAGTGTAGTTGGGTTTGTACGTCTGCCTGCTCATGATTCTTAGCAAGTCTTTTTCCAGTGATTCTACCGGGTATTCAATTACACGGTTGATCTCTGTTGTGTTTTCATAAACGATGAGCGTAGGCACTCTCAAAATGTTCAAACCCTTTTCTTCGTGGTTGGGACTTTGTTTGTATAAGGAATCAGCATTACTCACCATTATAATTTTTACCTGCTCGGGTTTTACGCCGCAATAGTCAAATATTTTCAACATGCGGGGCACTTCTCTTTTGCTGTCACCACACCAGGTGCCCATGAAGATGAGAAATTGTTTGCGGTCCATTTTTTCTTTCAGTGAAACGATCAAAGAAGTGTCCACTGCATAATTGAAATAATTGTTATTGAACCAGGCAGCAAATGGTTCACGGCTCAATGCTTCACGGGTACAGCAGCCAATAAGCATTTCATTTCCGTTTTTATCTTTTGTTACCTGGTTAATATTGAATTGTGCTGATGCACTAATAGTAATAAGGGTGCACAATGCACCGATCATTGCATGTTTCATTGTAAATAGTTTTAAAATCAATAAATGGAAAACAGGATTTGCCAAATGCAAATCACTCGTACACTATGTATTGGACACATAGCATACGGCTCAATAATTAACTAAGACAAATGAAACAAGCCTTGGGAGGCTGAAATACAGGGCTGCTATAACCTGCTGGTGCAGATTGAATAAAGTGATTATGATACTGCTTGCCGTTGATTACAGGCACTGCAGCAACAATATGATGCTCATCATCAAAAAAATCTTCTGTGTAATTTTTTAATGAATGCTGATGTAAGGGAGCGGGGGCATTATTATCAGTGGCAGCAACCAGCTTTGTATCACAACCGCAATCAGGTGTTGCTTCTATAGCAGCCACAATACGGCATTCCATATAATCCAGTATGCGGCCATACTGAAATGCAAAAAACAGCAGTAATAAAAATATGGATGCGGCTTTCCTCACAGGATGCTAAGCTACAAAGAGTATGGTAAAGAATCAATAGAGCTTACTTTTCATCAAACCCCATTTGCACAAACGGTAAACAATGGATACCCGCAGGCAACCCAACCCGTATTTCAAACTCCGGCTGAAATTAATGCTGCTTGATTCTTCAGTATAACGGGTGGGGCAGGAGATCTCACCTATGCTAAAGTTTTTGTAAACCACCTGGCTCAGCATTTCATTATCAAACACAAAATCATTGTTACATGCCTGTAGATTGATCGCTTGTAAAACCTGTTTGCTGAATGCACGGTAGCCGGTATGATATTCCGAAAGTTTTTGATTCAATAAAATATTTTGAACAAATGTGAGGATCCTGTTAGAGATGTATTTGTATAAGGGCATACCTCCCGCCAAAGCTCCTTTTCCTAAAATGCGGCTTCCCAATACCACATCATAAACATTTTGGGCAACCAGGTTTGCCATCGAATGAATCAGCTTGGGCGTGTATTGATAATCGGGGTGAAGCATGATCACAATATCAGCACCCAGCTCCAGTGCTTTTTTGTAACAGCTCTTTTGATTGGCTCCATAACCAAGATTTTGTTCATGCCTGATCACATGCCGGATGCCAAGTTCTGCAGCTTTATCAATCGTGGCATCGTTGCTGGCATCATCTACCAGCACCACTTCATCCACAATATCAAAAGGGATCTCCTTGTAAGTAGCTTCCAGTGTTTGGGCTGCATTGTATGCCGGTAATACAACAACTATTTTCTTATTTTGGAACATTACAATCAAAGATAAGCGGCTGGTGGAATTCATCTTTTAAAAATCAAAAGCATAAACTGTCACCATAAATTGTCAGGTGCAGGATAGCAATTTGCTTTTTTCCACCTCCAAATGGATGATTCCCCGCCTTAATGTCTCATAGTTATTCACAGCACAATATTTGAAAATATGTTCAATCCAAACGTTTCCCTTAACTTGTAACCGAAAATTTGAACTATGGATTTAAATAAAGAATTTGAAAAATACGCTGTGAAACACCGTGGTATTTCCGGCGCCACCCTTCACAATTATCAAACACATTTCAACCCCAGCAATCTTACTCCCTATATCATTGAAGAACGTCCGCTCAACGTAGCCAGCATGGATGTTTTTTCACGACTGATGATGGATCGCATCATTTTTATGGGGGAACCGATCAATGATTATGTAGCCAATATTGTTACTGCCCAGTTACTGTTCCTGGAAAGTACTGACCGTACCCGTGATATACAGATGTATATTAATTGCCCCGGCGGAAGCGTGTACTCAGGCCTTGGTATTTATGATACCATGCAGTACATCACACCTGATGTGAGTACCATCACTATCGGTATTGCTGCCAGTATGGGCGCTGTGCTAATGACAGCCGGTACCAAAGGCAAGCGTACAGCGTTGAAACATTCACGCATCATGCTCCATCAGCCATCCGGCGGTGCAGGTGGCCAGGCTACTGATATCCAGATCATGGTGAATGAAGTAAAGAAACTCAAGATGGAGTTGTACGAGATCATTGCGTTTCATAGCGGGCAAACGCTTGAAAAAATAAAAGAAGACAGCGATCGTGATTTCTGGATGACTGCAGCAGAAGCAAAAGACTACGGGCTTATCGATGAAGTGTTGGTGATGAATCCACGCAAAGCAAAAGATCAGTAATCAAAACAAAATTATTTTTCCAGATGAACAAACAATATTTGAAATATCCCATCCGCATGGATGAGGAAGATGAACCTAAAGAAAATCCATTGGGCCAATTTTCTGAAGCAGCATTTGGTCCGTACAACAAAAAGTTTTTAGAAGATCGTAAGATCTTCTTCTGGGGTGTGGTGCATGATAACTCAGCCAAAGAGATCGTGAATAAACTTTTATACCTCGAAGCTGTAAAACCCGGCGAAGAGATCAAATTATTCATCAATAGCCCCGGTGGTGTGGTTACGAGCGGAATGGTAATTTATGATACCATGCAAATGATCAGCTCACCTGTGAGCACTATTTGTATGGGTATGGCAGCCAGTATGGGCTCTATTCTTTTGAGCGGTGGTGCCAAAGGCAGACGGTTTATTTATCCTCATGGTGAAGTAATGATTCACCAGCCCAGTATTGGTGGTGCACAGGGAACAAGTGCCGACCTGGAAATATTAGCCACACAAATTGCTAAAACAAAAGAGCTGGGTGCCAAAATACTCGCTAAAAACTGTGGCCAAACGCTGGAAAAAGTAATGAAAGACTTTGACCGTGATTACTGGATGAATGCGGAAGAAGCAGTGGCGTATGGCATTGTAGACGGTGTTTTGGATAAACTATGATCCGTCATACTCAAAATTATAAGGGCAGGGAAACCTGCCTTTTTTATTGTTTTTCAGCTTGATTTTAGCATTAACTGTAACAACTGAGTCTGAAACTATGAGCTTTAGAAACCCTTTCCTATCTTTGAAGGCGGTTTGTTCTTTAAAGCAATCGCTTAAAATCCAACATAATGGCAAAAAACAACATGCTGCATTGTTCCTTCTGTGGCCGTAACCGTGATGAAGTGAAGATCTTAATTGCAGGACAGGAAGGACATATTTGTGAAAATTGCGTGGAGCATGCGCAGGAAATTATACAACAGGAGTTGCAGCTGAAAAGTGATGCAACTGTTTCCAATTTTAAATTAACGGTAAAAAAACCGGTTGAGATCAAGCGCTTTTTAGATGAATACATCATTGGCCAGGATGATGCCAAGAAAGTATTGGCTGTAGCTGTTTACAATCATTACAAACGACTGAAACAAAAAACAGAAAGCGAAATTGAAATTGAAAAGAGCAATATCGTAATGGTGGGTGAAACAGGCACCGGTAAAACATTACTGGCAAAAACCATTGCCCGGTTATTGAACGTGCCATTTGCGATTGTAGATGCTACTGTATTTACAGAAGCAGGTTATGTAGGGGAAGATGTGGAAAGCATTCTTACCCGTTTGCTGCAGGTATGTAATTATGATGTGGCTGCTGCAGAAAAAGGAATTGTATACATTGATGAGATAGATAAGATTGCACGTAAGGGAGATAATCCATCCATCACCCGTGATGTAAGTGGTGAAGGTGTGCAGCAGGGTATGTTGAAGTTACTGGAAGGAACAGAAGTATTGGTTCCACCACAGGGCGGCCGCAAACACCCCGAACAAAAGCTCATCAAGATCAATACAGCCAACATTCTCTTTATTTGCGGAGGTGCTTTTGATGGTATTGATAAAGTAATTGCCCGCCGTGTAAACACCAATGCGATTGGTTTTAACGTGAACAAGGAAGAACAGGAGCATATGAAAAAGAACCTGCTGCAATATGTAAATGCACAGGATCTGAAAAGCTTTGGGTTGATACCTGAACTGCTGGGTCGTTTACCGGTAGTTACGTATTTGAATCCTTTGGATGCAGAAACACTCCGTGAGATTTTGATCACGCCGAAGAATGCACTCATCAAACAATACCATAAGTTATTTGAACTGGAGGGCATTGAATTAACGATTGATGATAATGTGTATGACTTTATGGTGGCCAAAGCCATGGAATATAAATTAGGTGCCCGTGGTTTGCGCAGTATCTGCGAAAGTATTTTAACCGATGCCATGTTTGAAATGCCCGGCAGCGATGAAAAACGTTTCCATCTCACACTGGATTATGCAATGCATAAGTTTGATAAGAGTAAGCTGAGTATGCTGAAAGTAGCCTAACCAGTACAAATACAATATTCAATCCCTCGGCAGAGGGATTTTTTGTTGGTTGAATTTTAAGAAAACTGTTTCTGATTTTTGCAGGCGGATGGTTTACTTTTATCCAATGAAATACATATTCATCATATTCTTTGCCTTTGGATTTTCCAATGTACAGGCACAGGAGCTGAAAGAAGAATGGGATACCTATATGGCTTCTTATAAACGTGGAGCAGGTTCCGTTTTGCTCAATATGTCGCTGAAGGAAAAAGCACCGGTACTCAGTTTTAATTACCTGGTGATCACGGGTGTGAAAGTAAAGGATTGCTCACCGGAAGGGTTCCCAACCTCGCAGGAGTTTCAAACCCTGTACAAGATATCAGATGGTGTAAATGAAATGATCGATAAAAAGAAACGCCGCATCCTCGCAGGAACATTCACCCATCAATGTGAAAGAACTGACTATTATTATGTGAATGATACCACATTACTCCGCAAGTACCTTACGGATTATTACAAGACTTATTTCCCTCAATACAGTTACATCATTGAAATACAGGAAGACAAAAGTTGGAGCCGTTACCTGAAATTTTTATACCCCAATGAAGAAACACAGGAATCCATGGCCAATCAAAAAGTGATTTTGCAGTTAACAAAGGCCGGCGACAAACTCACGAAGGAAAGACGTATTGATCATTGGTTGTATTTTAAAACCGAAGATGACCGCCGCAACTTTTTTATTAAAATAGCGGATCAAAAATTTTTAGTGGAGAAGATGGATGTAATGAAAGACGGTCGTACACATCCTTATAGCTTGCAAATGTACCGTACTGATAAACCAGAGTTAGCCGGCATTACCCGTTTAACACTTTACCTGAGTAAAGAAGCCGCTAAGTATAACGGTGAATATGATGGCTGGGAAACAATCGTCATTAAAGATTAAATCAAAAACATGAAGGATCTTATTAACCGTTTAATGGCAAAAGGATTAACTGAGCAGCAGGCTTATGCCGCTATTGACGTCATTAAAAATTTCGCCAAAGAAAAGTTCCCCATTTTTGGTGGTGCTATTGATAAACTGTTTGATAAGTATGGGCCTAAGAATGAAGAAGAGGATTTCCTGGAGTAAAAAGAAAAGCCGCTCCAATGGAACGGCCTTGTTTTTCTCATACTGACAATATCTTATTTCAACTGCTCTCTTGCAATAACGATCTTTTGAATTTCGCTCGTGCCTTCGCCAATGGTGCAGAGTTTAGAATCACGATAAAATTTCTCAACAGGAAAATCTTTGGTGTAACCATAACCACCGAAGATCTGTACAGCATCATTACTCACTTTCACCGCTACTTCACTGGCATAATATTTCGCCATTGCTCCGGCTTCGGTTACTTTCTCACCACGGTTTTTCAGATCAGCTGCTTTGGCAATGAGTAATTCTGATGCAGCAATTTCAGTTGCCATATCGGCCAGTTTAAACGAAATACCTTGGAAATTGGAAATAGGCTGATCAAACTGCTGGCGTTCTTTGGAGTATTTTAATGCTGCTTCATAAGCTCCTTTGGCAATTCCTAAGGAAAGAGCGGCAATAGAAATTCTTCCGCCGTCCAATACTTTCAATGCCTGGCGAAATCCATCACCCACTTCACCCATACGTTGTGCATCGCTGATGCGGCAGTTATCAAAGATCATTTCTGCTGTTTCACTGGCACGCATGCCTAATTTATTTTCTTTCTTGCCCGCTTTAAAACCGGGTGTTCCCCGCTCCACAATAAAGGCAGTGGCATTGCCGCTGGTACGTGGTTCACCGGTACGGGCAATCACAACTGCTACATCTCCACTAATGCCATGTGTGATCCAGCATTTGGTGCCGTTCAATATCCAATCATTTCCATCTTTCACTGCCGTAGTTTTCATATTGCCGGCATCACTCCCGGTGTTGGGCTCTGTTAATCCCCACGCACCAATCCATTCACCACTGGAAAGTTTGGGCAAGTATTTTTGTTTCTGCTCTTCACTGGCACAATACAAAATATGACCCGTGCATAAAGAGTTATGTGCTGCCAAACTCAAACCAACAGAACCACATACTTTAGCCACCTCCACAATAGCTGCCACATATTCATGATAGCCAAAACCGCTGCCGCCATATTGCTCAGGAACAAAAATGCCCATCAGCCCCAATTCTCCCATGGCTTTCATAGTTTCAATGGGGAAGTGCTGGGTTTCATCCCATTCCATTACATGCGGACGGATATGTTTGTTGGCAAAATCTTTGGCCACCTGGGCTACCTGGTCAGTAAGTTCGTTTGCTTGAAAATTCATTGTTTTGTGGTAAATAAATGAGTCATGTACTGCAAGCAGAGCATGACTCATTTTGTTAAATAGCAATCAATCAAAACGGCAGTGTAAAGATAGGAGATTGCTAACAATTGTTAGCGTTAAGAAGAAAAAAAAATTTACACCTATTTAATGGTGAGGTAAGGAGCTATTTTCCGGTAAAGGTCTTCATCAATGGCGCCAATATTTTGGAGTTGCTCCACAGAGCTGAAATTGCCATGATTGGTTCTATAGTTAATGATGGCGTTGGCAATTGTCCCTTTAATGTAGGGATGTGCTTTTAGTTCCTCTGCGGTTGCAGTATTGAGATTGATTTGTTTAACGGCTGATGTATTGACCAGAAGAAATGGTTTGATGGTTTGAAATGTTGAATCTGGCAGGCCAAAAGTTTCTGCTACCTGCTGCACACTGTAAAAACCGCCCAGTTTATCACGAAAGCCTACAATCTTTTTAGCATAAAATGAGCCGATGCCTTTGAGGCTTTTCCATTCTGCAGTATCAGCTGTATTGATGTCAATGGGTTTTGATCTTTTTTCTGAAAAGACAGGTTTCGATTCTGTGGTTGAAACAGTGGTTTGCTCTGAATTGTTTGTTGTGGTTACCGGTTGTTCCTTTTCAATTTTCACAAAAGGCAATAAGCGATCTATATCTTTTACTGAAAGGCCGTAAATACGGCTGATGTCTTCTGGTTTTTTAAAACTGCCACCTTTGCTCCTGAATTTTAAAATGGTTTGAATGGTTTTATCTTTTACGCCGAGGCGTTTCCATTCTTCAGCGCTTGCATTGTTGGGATCAAAAAAGAATAATTCACCTTTTTCACCGGAACTGTATTGCGGGTAACTCTTACTCTTTGGCTGGTACCAATCTCCATTTTGCTCATCATCTTCTTTAGCTGCTGCTTCCTTTTCATTGGTTCTCATAGCAGCCAGTTGCTGTTGCGTTTCTTCATCCACAATAAAATCTGACTCGCCTTTCACTAAAACGGGGAACAGGGTAGGTAACAATGAAAAAATGATTGCCAGAACCGCCAGCAGAATCACAGCCCGTCTTTCTTTTTTGGAGAAGGTGAAATAGTCCTTTAGCAAGGTGTTACGTGTGGCGGGCATAGACTAAAAATAAAAAGCCCGTAAAGCAAATGCAATACTACAAAGCGGGTATAGGAAAAGGGGAAATGAAAAGTGTAAAAAGGGAAATTAAAGATCAAGTACCAGTCCATCGTATCCTAAATGAATGCCTTCAGGCAATTCGTTTTCAACAGCATCATGTAAACCTAACTGGTGACTGATGTGTGTAAAATAACCTTCGGGTACTCCTAAGTCTTGCACCAATGCTACGGCTTCATCCAATGTGTAATGAGAAATATGAGGTTCTTTGCGAAGTGCATTCACCACCATCGCTTTACTGCCCCTGATCTTCTCTTTTTCTTTTTCATCAATGCGGTTGGCATCCGTAATGTACGTGAACGGTCCAAACCTGAAACCCAGCACCGGCATTTTTAAATGCCAGACAAGAATGGGCTGAACCATCAATTCGTTCACAGTGAATGCTTCTGTAGTGATGGTGTTTAAATTGATCTCAGGAACACCCGGGTATTTGGTATCAGAAAAGGCATAATAGTAATCTCTCCGCAAAGCTTCTTCCGTTAAATAGTTGGCATACACTTCCATGGGTTTTCTTGTATGAAAGTTAAAGGCCCGCACATCATCCAACCCTGCAATATGATCTTTATGGGGATGGGTGAAAATAATAGCATCCACTTTTTTTACACCTAACCTCAGCATTTGATAACGAAAGTCCGGCGTGGTGTCAACAACAATCGTGGTATCTTTTGTTTGCACCATAATGCTGCTGCGCAGGCGTTTGTCTTTTGGGTTGGATGAAGTACACACTTCACAATCGCAACCGATCATAGGAACACCGCTGCTGGTGCCGGTACCAAGAAATGTTATTTTGATGGGAGGATAAGACACAGGTAAAATTAAAAATGAAAAATTGAAAATGAGAAATAAAAGAGCTGTTGAATCACTTCTTCATTTTTCATTCATCATTTTTTATTCCTTTGTTTCCTTTGTTGCAGCCATAGCCATCACTTCTTCATATAGTTTTTGGGATTCGACGGTAAGAGCATCAAATTCCACTTTCAATTGCGGAATAAGATCCAGCATGGTATTGATACGGCCTTCCATCTGGAGGAATTTATTGAGCACCACTACCTTCTTTTGTTCCAGGATGCAGTAACCACTTTGAAACGTGCCTCTTTCGTAACGAACAATGTAGCCGCTTTCTTCTAAAATAGCTTCGAGTTTATCCAGTGTAGTTTGATTCAACTTCATAATTTGCTACCTCTTATTAGACGGTGAATTTATATGATGCAAAGTTACCTGTGCTATTACTGAAAAAGGAAGATTGGCTGAATGACTTTTCCACAACTCGTACTTCTTACCTCGTACTTCGTACGTACTACTTACTGGTCATTCGCACCACCGGCACAATCATTTCTTCCAGGCTCACACCACCATGCTGAAAAGTGTTGCGGTAATAATTTACATAGTAATTGTAATTATTGGGGTAACAGAGAAACACATCTTCTCTTGCAAAAATGAAGGAAGAATTTACATTGGGTACAGGTAGTCCAATTTCTTTCGGGTCACGGAAGGCGAGCACATCTTTGGCATCATAATTCAAATTGCGGCCGTGTTTGTAGCGGATGTTGGTAGTGGTTTCTTTATCACCAATTACCTTCGCCGGTTTTTGTACACGAATGCTGCCATGATCCGTAGCCAGAACAATGTTGATCTTTTTATCAGCGATTCTTTTCAATGCCTGGTTCAAAGGTGAATGCTCAAACCAACTGGCAGTGATACTGCGATAACTTTTTTCATCATTGGCCAGTTCCTTCAACACTTCCATTTCTGTGCGTGCATGACTGAGCATGTCCACAAAATTGTACACGATCACATTGATGTCGTTGTTGAGCAGGTTGTGTATGTTGTTTACGAGATCCTGTCCTGCCTGGTGATTGAGCACTTTGGTAAAAGAAACTTTCAGATCACCTTTGTTCAATCGCTTGAGTTGTGCCCTGAAAAATTCTTCTTCGTGCAGATTTTTCCCGCCCTCATCATTATCATTTTTCCATTGCTGAGGGAATTTCTTTTCAATATCAATGGGCAATAACCCGCTGAAAATGGCATTACGGCAATATTGAGTAGCGGTTGGTAAAATCGAGTAAAAAGTTTCTTCTTCAGTAATCCGGAAACTTTCTGCAAAAAGGGGCTGAATGGTTTTCCATTGATCCACCCGCAAATTATCGATCAATATGAAAAACAAAGGTGTTCCTTTTTCTGCATGCGGCAGCACTTTAAACTGAAACAGGGTGTGACTCATGATAGGCGCTTCCGTTGCTTTCGGATTCAGCCATTGAGCATAATTTTTAGAAATGTATTTAAAGAATTCATTATTGGCCTCGTCTTTTTGCGTTTGCAGCACTTCACTCATTTCCGGGCTATCTGCTTTGCTTATTTCCAGTTCCCAATACACCAATTTTTTATAAATATCCATCCACTCATTGTAATTGGGATTGCTGTTCAGTGCCATGAATAAATTACGGAACTGTTGCTGGTATGCACTGGTGGTTTTTTCACTCACCAGCCGTTTGTTGTCAATGATCTTCTTTAAACTTAACAACACCTGGTTAGGGTTCACAGGCTTGATCAAATAATCGCTTATTTGTGAGCCGATGGCATCATCCATCAAATTCTCCGTTTCATTTTTGGTGATGAGTACTACCGGTATAGATTGATTCACTTCTTTGATCTTGGCCAATGTTTCCAAACCTGTAATACCGGGCATGGTTTCATCCATCAGCACCACATCCACCGGGTTGTCCTTTACATAATCAATAGCATCAAAACCATTGGTGAGTGTTTGTACTTCATACCCTTTTGCTTCTAAAAACAACTTTTGCGATTGCAAACTTTCAATTTCATCATCCACCCAAAGTATTTTCGCTAAGGCCATCGTTAATTATTCGGTTTACGGTTTTCAATTTCACGCAATACTTCACAGCCGGGCTGTGCAAAGTTTGTAAATGTATCGAATTCCTTCCCTTCTGTTACCTTTGATTTTTTACAGTCTTTATTTTAACAGTTTGTAAGTGCATGAAATTCCGCAAAATCGTTAACGACCCAGTATATGGTTTCATTACGTTTGATGATGAGCTGATCTTTAAAGTATTATCACACCCCTGGTATCAAAGGTTGCGCCGCATTCATCAAATGGCCATGGCGCATCTTGTTTATCCCGGTGCAGTTCACACAAGATTACACCACAGCATGGGTGCCTATCACCTCATGTGCCAGGCTTTGGGAGAGTTAAAAAGCAAAGGTTTTGAAATTTCAGATGAAGAAGCGCAGGGCGCTAAAATTGCTATTCTGCTGCATGATATCGGGCACGGGCCTTTCAGTCATGCATTGGAACATGTGTTGATTGAAGAAGTACATCATGAAGAAATTTCTGTATTCATTTTTGAACAGCTGAACCGGGAATTCAATGGTGCATTGGATACGGCATTGAGCATATTTAAAGGCACGCATCCTAAAAAGTTTTTACATCAGCTCATCAGCAGTCAACTGGATGTTGACCGTATGGACTATCTCACCCGTGATAGTTTTTACAGTGGGGTGAATGAAGGTGTGATTGGATACGACCGTATCATCAAAATGATGACGGTGCATGATAATGAAATTGTGATTGAAGAAAAAGGAGTGTACTCGGTTGAAAAATTTTTGGTGGCCCGGCGTTTAATGTACTGGCAGGCTTATTTACATAAAACTGTATTGAGTGCAGAGAATATGCTGGTAAAAATACTGGAACGTGCAAGATTGCTGGCAAAAGATAGCAGCGGAACGTTTTCCACCAATCCCGTACTGGATGAAATTTTACGAACCACTACCTCGGCTTCTTTTATTCGTAGCAATCTTGATCAATTTTGTTCTATTGATGATTATGATGTGCTGAGTTCTATTAAACGATGGTCGTTGCATGATGATAAAATATTGAGCAAGCTCAGTACCATGCTCATTAACCGCAACATGCTGAAAACAAGATTGCAGATGCAGCCTATTTCTTCAACAGAAAAAGAAGCCTTACAGGCCAAAGCAGCAGAATGGCTGGGTATCAGTGTCAATGATGCAGCTTACCTGGTATTTGACGGACTGGCAGAAAACAGGATGTACAACAGTAAAAATGAAAGGATCAATATCCTGTTTAAAGATGGTAGTGTAAAAGATATATCAGAGGTGGAGTATGGATTGATTCATTTAACCGGAAGCAGCCCTGCCCAAAAGTTTTACCTTTGTGCCCCGGGAGAAATTCTTAAAAAGCAGGGGCGAGAATCATAAATCTTGTTTGGCAGCGTTTTAGGAATTACCTTTAAACAATACAGTAAGGATACATGGAGTTTACAGCGCATCAAATTGCGGCAATCATCGGCGGAACAATTGAAGGCAATGCCTCAGCGTCTGTTCATTCCTTTGGTAAAATTGAAGAAGCGCAAGCCGGCCAGCTTGCATTTTTAGCCAATCCCAAATACGAAGATTTTTTATACAGCACAAAAGCTTCGATCATTATTATTAATGAAACGCTGGAACTGAAAGAACCAGTACAGGCTACATTGATCAGGGTAGCAGATGCTTATACAGCTTTTGCCACTTTGCTGCAGACCTACGAAAAATTAAAAGCCAGTCAGCTTACGGGTATCCAGGAGCCATCTTTTGTAGCCAAATCAGCCCAATTGGGAGAGCAGGTATTTATTGGTGCATTCACGTATGTGGGTGAGCATGTAAAAATCGGTAAGAACGTTAAAATATATCCCCACAGTTTTATTGGTAATAATGTAGTGATTGGTGATAATTGTATTCTCCATCCCGGAGTAAAGATTTATCATGATTGTGTGCTGGGGAATCGTATTACCATTCATGCGGGAACAGTCATTGGAGGCGATGGATTTGGGTTTGCCCCGCAAAACGATGGTACTTATAAAAAAGTTCCTCAAATTGGAAATGTGGTGGTGGAGGATGATGTGGAAATTGGAAGCAATTGTTCTATTGATCGTGCCACTATGGGCAGTACCATCATTCATTCAGGTGCCAAATTGGACAATCTTATACAAATAGCCCATAATGTTGAAATAGGTAACCACACCGTAATAGCAGCACAAACGGGCGTAAGCGGAAGTACTAAAATTGGAAATAAAGTAATGATTGGCGGACAGGTGGGCATTGTTGGTCATATTACCATTGCTGATGGAAGCCGCATTAACGCCCAAAGTGGTGTGAGCAAAAGCCTGAAGCAACCCAACAGTGTTGTAACCGGCTCTCCTGCATATGATTATACAAGTACACTCCGCAGCCAGGCTGTGTTCCGCACCCTGCCTGAAATGGAAAAACGTATCGCTGAACTGGAACTGCTCATCAAACAATTGATGGCAGAGAAGGAAAGTATCTGATTCACAGTGGGCTAACACCTGTTTCAGCCCTGTTTACCCCTTTTTTACTACTTTCGCAGCCATGGAAAATGGAAATGGAAACGGCAGCAGCAACCAGTATACACTGGCTGAAGCTATTTCAATTGCAGGAGTAGGCATTCATACAGGTCAATCTGTAACCATGACCCTTGAACCGGCTGAACCCGGCACCGGCATTGTTTTTCAGCGGATAGACCTGGAAGGCCAGCCAACTGTAAAAGCCGATGTTGATTTTGTTACAGAAACCAACAGAAGTACCACGCTTTCAAATAATGGTGCTACTGTGAGTACCATTGAACATTTACTGGCAGCACTGGCAGGTTGTGAAGTAGACAATGTGCTGGTAAAGATCGATGGTGCGGAAGTTCCTATTTTGGACGGAAGTTCTTTTCCTTTTGTTGAGGCAGTATTGAAAGCAGGCCGTAAAAAGCAGGAAGCGATTAAAACATGGTACACGATCGATCATAATATTTTCTTTACAGATGATGAAAAGAAAGTAGAAATGGTGGCCATGCCATCCAATGATTACCGGATCAACACATTAATTGATTTCAATTCTCCCGTACTGGGCACACAACATGCACAGTTGAGAGATATGAAAGAATTCACAGAAGAAATTTCTCCCTGCCGCACATTTTCTTTCTTTCATGAACTGGAGTTTCTGTTAAAGAACAATCTCATTAAAGGTGGTGATTTGAATAATGCTATTGTAGTGGTTGATAAAGAAGTGAGTGATGAACAATTGGAAACCATTTCTAAAGCATTTGGTAAGGAGAAGTTTGCTGTAACAAGTGAAGGGTATCTCAATAATTTAAAACTTCGCTTTCCTAATGAACCGGCACGTCATAAGTTGCTGGATCTTGTGGGCGACCTGGCGCTGGTAGGCATGCCTTTCAAAGCTCATATTATTGCGAACCGTCCCGGTCATGCAAGCAATGTGGCTTTTGCGAAAAAGATCAAAGAACACATCAAGAAGAATCGTTTCAAAGCAAACGTTCCTGCTTATTTTCCTGATAAAACTCCCATTCATGATGTGGTAGAAATTGAAAAAATTCTGCCGCACCGTTACCCGTTTTTACTGGTTGACAAGATCATTGAATTTAGTGACACCCATATTGTAGGTATTAAGAACGTAACCTACAATGAGCCTTTTTTCCAGGGACATTTTCCCGGCAACTATGTAATGCCCGGTGTGTTACAGGTGGAGGCGTTGGCACAATGCGGTGGTTTGCTGGCCATTCCTAAAAACACAACAGACAAATACGATACTTACTTTTTAAAAGTAGATAATTGTAAATTCAAACAGAAGGTTGTTCCCGGCGATACCTTAATTTTAAAGATGGAGTTGAAAAATCCCATCCGTCGTGGTATCTGTGAAATGAGGGGAACCATTTTTGTTGGCAGCAAGGTAGTGTGCGAGGCCGACCTTACTGCTCAAATTGTAAAAAGAACCAATCAATGATTAGTCCGCTGGCTCATATACACCCCAATGCACAGATCGGTAAGAATGTTACCATTGACCCCTTTACAGTAATACATGATGATGTAGTGATAGGCGACGGCACACACATCATGAGTAACGTTACTGTATTTCCCTGTTCCCGTATTGGAAAAAACTGCAAAGTATTTCCCGGCGCTGTTATTGGCGGTGTACCACAGGATTTAAAATACCGCAATGAATATACACTGGCTGAAATTGGTGATAACACAACGATTCGTGAATGTGTAACCATTCACCGTGGCACGACTGATAAGAATACAACCAGGGTGGGCAGCAACTGTTTAATTATGGCTTATGCCCACGTGGCCCATGATTGTATGGTAGGGAATCATGTAATTCTTGCCAACTCAGTACAACTGGCAGGCCATGTAACGGTAGATGATTATGCCATTATTGGTGGATTGAGTGCAGCGCATCAGTTCACACATATTGGTGCACACACATACATAGCGGGCATGAGTGCCATTCGTAAAGATGTACCTCCGTTTGTGAAAGCAGCACGTGAGCCGTTGAGTTATGTAGGTATTAATAATGTGGGATTGAGCCGCCGTGGTTACAGTAAAGAAAAGATCGAGGAGATCTTTAAGATCTATCATATACTCTTTGTGGAAAAACACATTGTATCCAAAGCTGTTCAGTTGATTGAACAGATGCTTCCTGAAACAGAGACAAGAGATGAAATTCTCGGGTTCATCCATAAGAGCGAAATAGGAATCATCAAACGTCATTCTCAAAACAACGGTGATGAAGATATTGCTTTCTGATGCAGGCAAGCGGTATAACAGGGAATGGATCTTTCGTCATCTTACTTACGAATTCAATACAGGCAATGCTTATGCCATTACCGGTAATAACGGAAGCGGCAAATCCACACTGCTGCAGGTGATAGCCGGTGCAGTGCAGCATAATGAAGGTGTCGTTGATTTTATCATTGATGGCAATAAAACCGAAGCAGAAAAACATCATCAATATCTTTCGCTTGCTGCTCCTTACCTGGAGTTGCCGGAGGAACTGACGTTGACAGAAGTGCTGGAGTTTCATCAATGCTTCAAAGCTTTTCTTCCCGGAATAACTGTTTCTTTCATCATTGATGTATTAGGATTGAAACAGGCAGCTCACAAACAAATCCGTTATTTCAGCAGCGGTATGAAGCAAAGAGTGAAACTGGCACAGGCCATTTTCAGCAACGTGCCCCTGGTGTTGCTGGATGAACCCTGTTCTAATTTAGATGCGGCCGGCATTGCACTCTATCATCAGCTCATTCACAACTATTGTAACAGTCGTTTAGTAATTGTGAGCAGCAATGATGAGCAGGAGTACAGCTTTTGCAACGAGCAGTTGAGTGTGATGAAGTATAAATAGATACTCAACCCCTGCTGGCAATCAACAAATTCAAATCAGTAAACTTTAAATCAAAACGCTGGCTTAAGTGAAAGTTGGTGAGTGCACCTTTAAACATATAAATACCGTGTCGGATATTCAGCTTATGCCATAACAATTTTTCCAACCCGCCTTCATCTGCAATTTCAATCAACAAAGGCATTAATACATTGCTGATGGCTTGTGAAGCAGTACGGGCAAACCCACTGGGTATATTGGGAACGCAATAATGAATCACTCCATGTTTAATAAAAATGGGGCTTTCGTGGCTGGTTACTTCACTGGTTTCAAAACAACCTCCACGGTCAATACTCACATCAACGATCACACTTCCGGGTCTCATCATACTTACCATTTCATCTGTTACCACTATGGGGCTTCGTACACCGCCCATGGATGATAAAGCTCCCACTGCCACATCACAGGTTTTTAACTGCTTGGCCAAGATCTTGGGTTCAATCACACTCGTCCACATACGGTGACCAATCGCCGTTTGCATTCGTTTGAGTTTATAAATATTATTATCAAATACTTTCACACTGGCACCCATGGCCAATGCCGTACGTGCTGCATACTCACCCACAATACCTGCCCCAATAATGATAACCTTCGTAGGCGGAATTCCGCTAATACCACCCAGCAGCACACCTTTGCCATTATTGAAATTGCTGAGGTATTGACCGGCAATAAGCATCACTGCACTGCCGGCAATCTCACTCATGCTGCGAACAATGGGATTATTCCCCGAATCGTCTTTCAAGTTCTCAAATGACAAGGCAGTGATCCGTTTTTCCATCATGCCTTCCAGGATACCGGATTTCATAACGGCCACGTGAAGAGGGGAGATGATGGTTTGCCCCGGAGTTAACAACTCCAGTTCCTGTTCTGTTACAGGTGCCGATTTGATAAGCATATCACATTGATATACTTCCTTTCTGTCGTACGCAATTTTAGCCCCAGCTTCACTGAAATCTTTATCTGTATAATGCGATCCTTCTCCGGCTAAATATTCAATCACCACCCGGTGACCATTATTCACCAGTACGCTTACGGCATCAGGCGTAAGTGCCACACGGTTTTCCTGGAACATTTGTTCTTTCGGAATACCAATCAGCAGTTGTGCGCCTTTGGCTTTAATATCTAATGTTTCTTCTAAAGTTTCGTAGCTGAAGGAAGCACTAACAATCGGTTTGGAAGAGGCCATGGGGTTGGTTGGTAAGATTGAATGTATTTGAACGGTTAAATTACAAAAACTATTCGGGAATTGTGATGCGGATGCGGCGTTTTAATTCATCAATGGTTTCAAGATGAACTCGTAAGGCCCCATCAGGTAATAAAACGGGAATCTTTTCCGGCCATTCTACCATGCAATAATCGCCACTGTACAGCACATCTTCTATACCGGCCTGTATTGCTTCCTCTTCATCATTGATACGATACAGATCTAAATGATACAGTATTTTTCCATCAGCCATTTGATATTGATTGATGATGGAAAATGTGGGGCTGCCTACTGCATCTTTTACACCCAGCTCATCACATAGGGCATGTACAAAAGTGGTTTTGCCTGTACCCATGGCCGCATCAAACAACCAAACTTTGTAATGATGATATCGTTCCCATATTTCTTGTGCAACGGCGTGTATATTTTGTATGGTAAATTCCTTTTGCAAATGCTTTTGAATGATGGTTGCAAAGATATTGATTGAACTGCTTGTAAGGCTGTTGTAAATTTGCAGTATGAAAGCAACAGGTGAACATACAGAAACAGTGAACTGGAAAGTTGAAGGAATGACGTGTGCTAATTGTGCTCTTACCATTTCAAAATACCTGGAGAAAGAAGGGCTGAAGAATGTAAATGCAAACCCGGTGAGTGGTGAAGTGATCTTTGATGCCAATGGAAAAAATGGATTTGAAACCATTGAAAAAGGAATTGAATCACTTGGCTACCGTGTGGCTGAAAAAAATGGGGTGAGCACAAGAAAGGTTACCAAGGAACCGATGAATAAATACCTGCGTTATGTTTTGATCTGTGCCCCCTTCACTTTGATCCTCATGTTGCACATGTTTGAAAAATGGATTCATATCCACTGGCTTATGAATCCTTGGGTACAATTGAGTTTGAGTTTACCTGTGTACATCGTTGGTATGAGTTTTTTTGGTCGCAGTGCCATTAAAAGTATTCGTAACGGAATGCCTAACATGAATGTATTGGTAGCAGTAGGTGCAACAGCAGCATTCTTTTACAGCCTATATGGCACATTAACAGGGCAGGCAGAGCAGTATATGTTCTATGAAACAGCTGCTACTATTATCACCCTTGTGTTTTTGGGCAATTACCTGGAAGATGCTTCCGTAATGCAAACGCAAAGGGCATTGAACAGTTTGGCCAAGAGCCAGAAAGTAATGGCGAATATGATTGCTTTTGATGAACACCACCATGAGCAAATTTTTCCAGTAGAAAATAGTGTATTGCATGTGGGTGACCTGATCTTGATCAAAAGTGGTGAGCAGGTTCCGGCTGATTGTAAAATATTGTGGGGTGAAGCAACCGTGAATGAAGCCATCATCACCGGTGAAAGTTTGCCTATCACCAAGCAACAAAAAGACAATTTAATTGGTGGAAGCATACTTGTAGATGGAATAGTAAAAGCACAGGTAACTGCAACAGCTAAGAATTCTGTACTGGCCAATATTGTGAATTTGGTGAAACAGGCACAGGGTGAAAAACCACCCATGCAGCAAATGGCCGATAAGATCAGCGCCATTTTCATTCCCATTGTTTTAGTGATAGCAGCAGGTACTTTGATCGTTAACTGGGTTTTGTTGCAGGAGTTTACACCTGCATTGATGCGGAGCATTGCTGTATTGGTGATCGCATGTCCTTGCGCCATGGGTTTAGCTACACCGGCAGCCATTGCCGTAGGATTAGGAAGAGCTGCCAAAAATGGTGTATTGTTCCGTAATGCAAAAAGTTTGGAGTTGTTCAAGAATATTACACAGGTAGTATTTGATAAAACAGGAACCTTAACTACCGGAAATTTCAGAATTGATCATTGGAAAGCGGAAAATGTCGAATCAGAAGAATCAGTAAAACGCATTGTTTATTCTTTGGAGAAATATTCCAATCACCCCATAGCGAAATGTATTGCAGGAGCTTGGAAAGTGAAAGATGATATCCGCTGGGCATCCATTGAAGAGATCAAAGGCTATGGTATGAAAGCAATAAGTAAAGAAGGTGATGTTTTTATTGCCGGCTCTTACAAAGCTGCTGCTCATATAACAAAAGATGAAAGCCATAATGTGTATGTGTTGAAGAATGATCAGTTAATTGGCTGGGTGGATGTAAAAGATGAATTGAGAACAGAAGCAAAAACAGTTGTTTCTTATTTGCACAGCCGGAATATCAAAACAATTCTTTTGAGTGGTGACAGAAAACAAAAAACAGAAAGGATCGCCAAAGAACTGGGTATTGATGAAGTAATAGCAGAACAAAGTCCTGAACAAAAATTACAAACCATTGCTGCATTAACAGCAACAACTCCAACAGCTATGGTAGGAGATGGCATCAATGATGCACCGGCGTTGGCGAAAGCAACCATTGGTATTTCGTTGAGTGATGCCAGCCAGGTGGCTATGCAAACTGCTGATGTGGTGTTGATGAACCAGGGATTAAAGAACCTGCCGTTGAGTTTAGGATTGGGCAAACACACATTTTTAACCATCAAGCAAAATTTATTCTGGGCATTTTTCTATAACATAATCGCTATTCCCGTAGCCGCCTTTGGTTTATTAACTCCAACATTTGGTGCATTGGTGATGGGGTTGAGTGATGTAGTGCTGGCCATTAATTCTGTTCGTCTGTTCGTTAAGAAAGTAGTGTAAATTCGAACGAACAGATGCAGGACATTCATTCCATATTACACCAATACTGGGGCTATTCTTCTTTCCGGCCGTTGCAAAAGGAAATTATTGAATCAGTTTTATCTGGAAAAGATACGCTGGCATTATTACCAACAGGTGGCGGTAAAAGTATTTGTTACCAGGTGCCTGCATTGGCAAAAGATGGAATGTGTATTGTAGTAAGCCCGTTGATCGCTTTGATGAAAGACCAGGTGGAAGGACTGCATCAAAAGAAAATAGAAGCCGCAGCAATTTATACGGGCATGCCTTTTCAACAGGTAAAAGATATTTTACAATTGGCGGTGAATGAAAAGCTCAAATTCTTATATGTATCACCTGAACGTTTAACAACCAATTTGTTCCTGGAATATTTACCGGGAATGAATGTGCAATTAATAGCAGTAGATGAAGCACATTGTATCAGTCAGTGGGGATATGATTTTCGCCCGGCTTATTTAAAAATTGCTGAATTAAGAAACGAAGTACCCAATATTCCTGTTATTGCAGTTACTGCGTCTGCCACACCTGTGGTACAGGATGATATTTGCAGGCAACTGCATTTTCAGAATCAGCATATTTATAAGGGAAGTTTTTTACGACCCAATCTTTCTTTCAGTGTATTCAAAGTAGAAAGCCGCATTAATAAAATTTTACAGGTATTGAATAATGTACATGGTACAGCCATTGTGTACTGTAAGAGCAGGCGCATGACACAGGAAGTAGCTCAGTTACTTCAACTTCAAAAGATCAGTGCCGATTTTTATCATGCCGGTTTGAGTAATGATGAACGTAGTAAAAAACAGGAAGCATGGCTGCAAAATAAAATAAGGGTGATCGTTTGTACCAATGCATTTGGTATGGGCATTGATAAGCCGGATGTTCGGGTAGTGATCCATCATGATATTCCTGATTGTTTGGAAAATTATTACCAGGAAGCAGGCCGTGCCGGCCGAGATGGGAAAAAAGCATATGCTGTTTTATTATACGAAGAAAAAGATCTGAGAGAACTGGAAGCCTTGTCAATGATCCGTTTCCCTTCTATTGAGGAAGTGAAACATGTGTATCAAAGCCTGGTGAATTATTTGCAGGTAGCAGAAGGTAGTGGCGAGATGCAATGGATGGATTTTGACATCACTGATTTTATTAAAAAATTTCAACTCAACGTACATACAGCCATGTATGCGTTAAAAACACTGGAGCAGGAAGGATGGATCAGTTATGCTGAACAAATATTTCTGCCGGCAAGATTGGTCTTCACCAGTTCAAAAGAAAATTTATTTTCTTTTGAACAGCAACATCCGCATCTTGAACCCATGATCAAAACATTGCTTCGCAACTATGGTGGTATTTTTGATATGGAAAGCATCATTTCAGAGAAACAACTGGTGGTACTTACACAACAAAGCTTAGATGATGTAAAACAGCAGTTGATCCAGCTTCATCAAAAGGGTATTGTACATTACATGCCTCAAAAAGATCAGCCACAACTTCAATTTATACAGGGAAGACCATCCGTTGAGCAGTTGTTCATTCATCCTCAAAACCGATTGAACAGGAAAGCGGAATTTGAAAAACGTACAAGAGCCATGATCGCTTTTGCAAGTGAAGTTTCTGAATGCAGAAGTAAAACCATCGGCAGGTATTTTGGCGATACGGAAAGTGATGAGTGTGGTATTTGCGATGTGTGCTTGTGGAAAAAGGGGAATCAAATATCAGCTCATGAATTTGACCGCATTCACAACTTGCTTATACATCAATCTGTAAATGGAGGTTTGGATATGAAACAGCTTCTTTCTAAAGCCGGCAGTAAAGAAAGAGATCGAATTCAATTGGTGATCAACCAACTGGTAGCTGAAGAAAAAGCGGTGTTAAATAAGGATGGGAAGTTAATACTACAGAAAAAATAAAAGGTCATGCTTAGCATGACCTTTTATTTTCAACTTTATCTTTTCTTACCCTCCTACATACAAATCCCAGTTGAGATCTGCCTGTGGTTTGGGAAATTGACGGAATACAGCTCCCTGGTCAAGACCAACAGGAATTTCATTCATACGATCGTACCTGCGTGTATCGATCCAGCGATGACCCCATGGTTCAGCCCAGAGTGAATACCGGCGCTGGTACAAAATTTCAGTGATCAAAGCTGGTTGCGTTTGAGCACCACCGTAATTTCCAATGTTGGCAGCATTACGAACAATATTTACAGCAGTTACTGCATCTGTAAATTGATTGAGTTGTGCATGTGCTTCTGCTTTGATCAATATCAACTCTTCGTTTTTAATAAACGGAATAGGAGTTGTATTGGTAGCCCATCTTCTGTCCTGGTGAGTGCCAAACAACGTACCGGCATCTGTTGAAACACTGGCAGCAGTTGTGCGTTGGAAAAATTTAGAGCTTACTCTTGTATCATTAGGAGTAGCATCACTCAACATGGATGGGTGCACTACAATGATCGTACTGATACTTGCATCCAATACATAAAATAATGGATTGAATACATCTGGCGCAGCACCGTACACATGTGCAGGTCCGGCAGCAAGACTACCATTTAAATTCATAAAAGATCCATTAAGGGCATCCAATGCACCCTGCCAATCTTTACGGTACACTGCTAAACGGGCTGCAATAGCACGGTTTACCTTTTTCAAACCATCAATATTATTAAAACCACTCCAACCTGAAGTAAGTGTAAACGGAAAGGTTGTTCCTGCTGCGTTCAGGTCGGCAAGACCTTCATCAAGTAAGCTTTTAATATAAGTAAGTCCTTCCTGGTATGTAACAAAGGGCCCCGGTTTTAAAGGATCTTCTATATCAATCCTTACGCCATTATCATATAAAAAATTGGCAGGTATCATGAATTGATAACCCATGATCGTTTTTGCAAAACCCGTCACTGCTTTTTTCTCCTGGTCACTCAATACATTCGTATTTAGTGCAGCATTACGTAACACAATGGCTTGGCGAATAGCCTGGTAAGGAGTGGCATATGCAGCACCTCCCGTAGCACCAAAACCAAAATATGCAGCATCTGGTCTTCTGCCGCTTTGTCCCAGCCAGTCTGTTTGGAAGCGTGGATCAGAGGCATTAAAATACCAGATCTCCCGGCCAAAGGTTCCAAACGCAGCTGTAACTGTAAACAGGTAATCACGATGACGAGACTCCAGACCTGAAATAAGGAATTGAATCTGTGCCCTGGAAGCATTATTGGAAACACTTGCCACGGAAGGATTATTAGGATCTATCACTTCTTCGAGCTTCAATGGATTACATCCTGTAACCGAAATTACAGTGGCTGCAACCAAAATTGACTTGAATATTTTTTGTTTCATTTGAAATGAGTTTATAGATTAAAAATCAACATTAATATGGAAGAAAATACGTCTGGCTGTTGGATAAGGTGCCACATCCACATTACCAGCTATTGCAGATGAAGCGCCAAACGTAGACGTCTCTGGATCATATCCTTCATACTTGGTAATCAGAAATACATTATTTCCTGATATACCTGTTCTGATTCTGCTCACAACACCATTAAACCATTTATTTACACTTGCTTGTGAAAAGTTATAAAAAAGACCTACTTCTCTCATTTTAAAGAAACTCGCATCCTGAACCCATCTTCCAGCGTTATTATAAGGTGCCGGTGGGCGCTGACGACCATTGGGGACTCCGTCCTTATTATCATCTTCAAACCAGCCTTTGGTAGTACCACCTCCATCAGTTAAGAATGCTGAAAGATTGATATTATCTCCGCCATTACGCCATTCCCACATCATGCTGAATTCAAAATTTTTCATGAAACTAACTGTGTTATACCATGACATGGTAAACTTTGGTTGATTAACACCCCAAACAGTGAATACACCTGGAGAGATAGCAGGTGAACCAACAATAGTAAAGGGATTAACACCTTCCTGTATTAAGAATGTACCTAATCCTGTTCCAAATGCGCCTGTTAAAAAAGAAGGAATACCCAATTCTGTAATCTTTGATTCATTCTTCCACCACATGGCTCTTGAGAACCAACGTATATTCTTTTTTTGGATAATTGTTCCGCCCAAACTTAACTCAATACCCTTATTTTGAAGTGTTGATTCGTTACTAGGAATAGTATTAACACCAACCGCAGGAGATAATGTAAGATTTAGAATATTACCGATAGTGTTTTTTATGTAATAAGTTGCCTCAAATGCTACTCTATTATTAAGGAAGCTGGCATCAAGACCAAATTCCAATTCTCTTGCTCTTTCTGGTTCAATTCCAGGATTTCCGATTTGAGGAGCAACCACAGACCCAAGGAGTCCTCCTATATTCGTACCAGTGAGCTGTGTGTAAATCTGATTAAATAGTGTTGGTCCAGCGGTTTCACCAAATGCAATTCTTGGTTTTAGAGTATTGATAAAACCTACGTTCCAAAAGTCAAAATTGGTAAGATTTACGGCTAATGACGCCTTTGGAAAAGCATAATACTTTTTAAAATCACCATTCAGCGTTGACTTATCAAAACGAATACCAAGTGTACCAATGATCTTATCATCCCAGTTTACTTCCTCCTGTGCAAACAAACCTACTTCACGCCACAACTGCTTCGTTTGATCATCAATTTGCTGAATTGTCGCCTGTCGAACATTGGTTTGCTTAGGCGCTAAGCCTCTGCCTCGCATAAAGAATGAACTGTTGTCTGTTTCAAGTCTAACGAAACCAGCTTGTGTTGTAAAGTTGATATTTTTTACAATTTGATTGTAAACAAATGCAGCCTGAATATTTTTATTAAATGACTCTTGACGACCATGTAAAACATCACCGGGGTTTGCCTGCGCACGCTGGAATTGGAGATCTTCAGGCAAATAGATAAGAGTAGTATTTTGTAAATAATCTATACCTCCATTAACTATGAACTTTAAATCGCTTCTGTCACGATCAAGTATTTGCCAGGTAAGTGAACCAGCTTGTAAAAATCTATTAACCGTTGAATTATTTATTCCTTTATCAGTCACGGCTAAAGGATTCTCCCTTGGTCCGCCATAATCAACATCAGGATAAACTCCCGCAGCATTAGGACGTAAATCAAAATAATTTGGAATGTAGGCAATGTTATACCCAATAGATGCGCCCGTATTGTTTTGGTTACCGGTAAATCCACGATCTGTAACCGAATTAATATAATTGGTATTAAACGAAAGAGCAACTCTTTTACTTACTTTATGATCGATATTTGCTCTTATTGAATAACGTTTAAAACCGGTTCGTTTGACAATACCATCTTCATTTGTTGCTACACCCCCTAAATAAAACTTGGTTTTATCAGTACCCCCTGTAACGCTTAAACGTGTATTGGAGAGGGTAGCTGTATTGCCGTAGAAAATATCCTCGTAATCAAAAAACTGACCAGTACTTTGAGCCTGCTGAAAACGAGCCAATTCTGTGGCACGTTTAGTGGCATTTGTAAAGAAGAAATTAATCTTTTCTACACTCCAGTTATCGGTACCTAATAATCGCAATGGTCTTGCAAAACCAATATCCTGACCAAAACTTACTGTTGTTTTTCCTACTGCTCCTTTTTTGGTTGTAATGATAATTACACCTGCATTACCACGGGTTCCATAAATTGCCGCAGCTGAAGGACCTTTTAATACTTCGATAGTTTGAATGTCTGCTGGATTGATATCCGCCAAACGGTTAGAACCATCATCCTGTGCAGGGGCTCCTGCACCAGCTGCGGCCCCGGTTACTGTGGCACGACCTGTACGTTGAAAGGAGTTGTTGATATAAACACCATCCACAATAATTAATGGTTGACCAGTAGCGCCTCCTCCAATTGTTGCAGGTCCACGCAATTGAATAGACATACCACCGCCGGGGGCACCACCGTTCATTCTGAAATTAGCTCCCGGAACTTTACTGTACAATGCACCATCAGCAGTTTGAATCTGTGTGGTTCCAGTAAGTTCCTTAGCATTTACTGATGTAACAGCATTGGCTAAGTTTTTACGTTTAATCCCGGTAGCCAAACCTGTAACCACCACTTCTTCCAGGTTGAGTTCATCTGTTTTAAGAGCCACAGTTACAGATGAGCTGGAGGATGAAACATTTACTGACTGTGATGCATAACCTACTAACGAGATAGTTAGTGTAGCAGGTTTGTTGTCAGGAATATTCAATGTGAATGTTCCATCAACACCTGTAACAGTTCCACTTCTGGTTCCTTTAATAATTACTGAAACATTGGCAAGCGGTTCATTTCTTGTAGCATCAGTAACTGTTCCCTTTACAGTGTACTGACTGAACCCTGCCATGGAGAATAACAGGGACATCATTAAGAGCCCTGTTAAGTGCAATGATTTTCTCATGCTGGTAGTTTTTTAATTAAAAAATAGGAGGGCAATCGGAATCAATTGATAAGGCAGCAAGCAATCCGTTATCCCTGATACGATTCGCCTTGTATATCCCGTAAAGTAGCAAACATCCGGAAATAAAAAAAGTTTAGAGCAATGCTACTTAGGCGAGAGACATTCAGTAAAATAAAAATGCTGCATCTTCCTGAGAATGAGTTGTAAAATGAGACATAAATCAACCAAAATGTCTTGTACTGTACAATTCTAAAACCAACCGCTCTTTTTTCTTCTTGTTCTTCCACCCAAACCAAGTGCCCCCAGTAAACTTCTTGTAATAACACTGGCTGCAGTACGCCCCACTTGCTTTACAGTTGGGTTATCAAAAAAACTTTCTTCTTTTTTCGCTGCTTTCTTTTCTTCCTTTTCCTGTTTGGCTTCCTCTTTGGCTTTGGTTGCAGCCTCTTCTGCAGCTTTTGTACGTTCCGCTGCTTCATTTAATTTTTGACTGATGATCTCATGTGCACTTTCACTGTCTAAACTTTGTGCATATTTTTTTACCAGCTTGCTGTTGCCGGTCAACGTATCAACTTCACTATCACTCAATATATCCATGCGGCTGCGTGGAGGAACCAGCATGGTATGTACAATTGGTGTAGGAATCCCTTTTTCATTCAATAAGGTAATAAATGCTTCGCCTATGCCTAACTGTGTGAGCAACTCATCTACATCATAAAATGTAGTTTCAGGGTAATTTTCAGCCGCTTGTTTAATTACTTTTCTGTCGGCTGCAGTGAAAGCACGCAAAGCATGCTGAACTTTCAAGCCTAATTGTGCCAGCACACTGGCCGGAACATCCTGCGGGTTTTGCGTACAAAAGAAAATACCAACACCTTTGGATCGGATCAATTTGATCACTGTTTCAATTTGCTGCAGTAATGCCTCGTTAGCTTCCTGGAAAACAAGGTGTGCTTCATCAATGAACAAACAAAGCTTGGGTTTATCCATATCACCTTCTTCCGGTAATGTTGCATACAATTCTGCAAGCAGGCTTAACATGAACGTAGAAAATAACTTGGGCCGGTTCTGCAGTTCCATTACACGAATAATGCTGATCATGCCACGACCATTATCATTGATTCGCATGAGGTCATCCACTTCAAAACTGGGTTCGCCAAAAAAAGCATCAGCCCCCTGCTGCTGCAACTCAATCACCTTTCTTAAAATCGTTCCTGTTGACGTAGTAGAAATTTTTCCGTAATCTTTTTCCAGCTCTTTCTTTCCTTCATCACTGATGTATTGAATGACTTTGATGAAATCCTTGAGATCCAGCAACGGCATCTTGTTATCATCACAAAACTTGAAGATCATAGCCACAATACCCTGCTGTGTATCGTTCAGCCCTAAAATTTTAGAAAGAAGGATAGGGCCAAATTCACTTACGGTAGCCCGCAGGCGAACTCCTTTTTTGTCTTCGCTCAAAGTCATCAATTCAACAGGAAATGCAGCCGGTTTGTATTCCAGTCCCATAAGTTGGGAACGTTCATCAATCTTTGGATTGGTGGTGCCTGCAGCAGCAATGCCGCTCAAATCACCTTTGATATCCATCAATACAACAGGTACACTTGCATCACTCAAACCCTCAGCCAATACCTGTAGTGTTTTGGTTTTACCGGTACCGGTGGCGCCGGCAATCAATCCATGACGATTCATGGTTTTTAATGGCAGCAACACTTTGGCTGCAGGAACTGCTGCTTTATCCTGCATGCCAATGCCTAATTGAAATGATTCGCCTTTAAATGTATACCCTTCAGTTACTGCCTGCAAAAATGTTGATTGATCAGCCATAAAAAATAATTGGTGCTGAAAGTTAGGAAAATAGACAGCTTGTTAAACGAATTATACGAAGTAAAGAAAATGAAAAAACTCCTGTAACTACCACTTTCAGGGAATCACCGCTTTGTGGTATTGACTTGTGATGGTTACGTACTTAGTTTTGTTTCAGTTTTTTTCTCATATACTAATACAAAGCCGCTCTTTACCCAAGATCAGGCAACTGGTTAATTCTGTAGTTGCTGACTCATGAAAAGCACCCCATTTTTTTAAGAGCGGCTTTTTTTCAACATTATATCTCTTCTTCACGTTCCAGCATTAGAATGGCGCTTTGCGGCACAATAAAATATTTATCTCCTTCATAGATCACTTCTGTTGCTCCGCTTAGTAAGAAAATGGCAAGATCACCTTCTTTAGCCTGGAGGGGAACATATTTTACCTGGTCCTCATCACTTTTCCAGGGCTCATCATCAATAGGCATCGGTATAGCATAACCCGGCCCGGTTTTAATCACATATCCCTGTTGTACTTTCTCTTTTTCCTGTACTCCGGGGGGTAAATACAAACCGCTGGCTGTACGTTCATCTGGTTTTGTGGGTTTGATGAGTAACCGGTCGCCAATAACAATGAGTTTTTTGAAACGATTGTCGGATGTTATACGCATGAAGAATAATTTAAGCTGTAAAATTAGCGATGATTAGAATTTTATTGATTAGCAGCTGCGGGACCTTGCCTACCGGCAGGCAGGTTGAAGCGAAAATGACGAATAACCCTGCAGGCGGTTGAAAACTCCGGCAGCGGTTAGAGGAATAGCAGCGTAAAGCCCGAACAGTAGTTGAATATTGTGAAGCAGACGAGAGCCCACAGGCTTCTTTAACAAAATATTGAGGCGGTGGCTGCACAACTCACAAAAGCTTTAACTTTATTTGATAATAAATTATATACGATGGAAGAAGCTAAATCAAAAATCTTGCTGGTGGAAGATGACAGCAGTTTTGGAAGTGTTTTAAAGAATTATTTAGAACTGAATGATTTTGATGTTACACTGGAACGTGATGGCCGTTTGGGACTGGCCGCTTTCCAGCGCAGCAAGTTTGATATTTGTTTGCTGGATGTAATGATGCCGCATGTAGATGGTTTTACGCTGGCGGAAGAAATAAGAGATATTGATCCTGATGTTCCGCTTTTCTTTTTAAGTGCCAAAACCATGAAGGATGATATCATTACCGGTTATAAACTGGGTGCTGATGATTACATTACCAAACCATTTGACAGCGAAGTACTGCTGCACAAAATAAAGGCAATTCTCAAACGCAACGAAGAAACAAAACACGAAACAGAGAATAAGGAGTTTGATCTTGGTATTTATCATTTCAACCCCAAGTTACGTGAGTTAACAGTAAATGGTAAAACAAGCACACTTTCACCCAAAGAAAGTGAATTGCTTCGCATGCTTTGTGAGTACAAGAATGATCTGCTGCCAAGGGAAATTGCTTTGAAACGCATTTGGGGCAGTGATACGTATTTCAATGGCCGCAGTATGGATGTGTACATTGCCAAACTGCGTAAGTATTTGAAGGAAGACACTAAAGTAGAGATCGTAAATATTCACGGCAACGGTTTTAGATTGGTTGTTGGTGAATAAAAGAATGAATACAAAAAGGTAAAGGGTTGCTGAATGCAACCCTTTTTTATTGAGAATTCGTTTGTTCATTCACTTTTTCATTGCACTCTTCAATAAAGGCAAGTATTTCTTTTCGGCCTCTGTACTTAACGGCTGAGCTTACAAAACTTTGTGGCAGGAACTGCCATGTTTTTGCCAGTGTGTTCAGGAATGTTTTTACTGTAGCGGCAACTTCTTTTTGTGTTCCTTTATCGGCTTTTGTAAAAACAAGAGTGAAAGGAATATTCCATTCTCCCAGTTGATTGATGAATTCAATATCAATTGCCTGCGGGGTGTGGCGGGAATCAATCAGTACAAACAGGTTGATGAGATTTTCTCTTTTGCGGATATAATTTTCAATCATCTTGATCCACTGCTTACGCTTGCCTTGCCCCACTTTTGCATATCCATAGCCCGGTAAGTCTACTAAATACCAACTGCTGATTTTTCCTGTTTTTTCATGGATGCTTTCAACCGTAAAATGATTGATCATTTGTGTTTTGCCGGGACTTGCACTTGTCTTCGCCAGCTTTTGATTGTTGCAAATCATATTAATAAGTGATGATTTGCCCACATTACTGCGGCCAATAAATGCATACTCCGGCTTTTCTGCCTTAGGGCATTTATCAACCGAAGGACTGCTGATGAGGTAGGTGGCCGATTTTATATTCATCATTTACAAGATACTTGATTGAAACATAATGATTGTTTCAAAAACAAACCCGCCGAAATTTTCAGCGGGTTGTACTTATTTGTAATTAGTAGATCGTACTTCGTATTTATTAGTGGTGATGATGTTGATGTTCCTCATTCATCTTGATGAATTCTTCAGGACTGGTCACTTTCTCTTCTTTCTGTACCTGGCCTTCAGCCCAGTTAAATACTTTCTCTGTAATAATACGGCGGTAAGTACCATCCACCTGTTGTTCATCTTTCATGAGGCTTTCAACATATTGATCCAGCCACTCTAAATTATCACCGCCCAGACTCATGCCACCAAAATAGCCCATTACCTGTTGTCTGAAACTTTCTTTCAATTCATCACGGGTCACATCCAAACTGTTTTCAGTAATGATCTTATCGCTGATGAGTGTCCACTTCAGTTGATTCAAAAAAGTTGGGTATTCTGCTTCTACCTGCTCAGGTGATTTGGCTTCTTTATTGGCATCCGGCTGTGTGCTCAGCCATTTTTTCAAAAAGCTTTGGGGCAATTCCATTTTTGTATCATCCAGCAGCACATGATATAAATGATGCTGCAGTTGATTGCTGCTTTGCTTATCCCAATACGCCTGGATATCTTTTTCAATTTCATTGCGGAATTGTTCTTCTGTAGTAATGTCCTTGCCGGGCATTGCTTCTTTGAAGAATTCTTCATTGAGTTCCCGCTTTTCAATCAAGCCTACTTTGGTAATGGTAAGTTTGAAATTTTGATCTGCATCTTCTTCTTTTAATCCCAGGTCACTCAGCACCCAATTGCGCTCTTTATCTTCAAATGCTTCTTTCAGGTTGATAACAATTGTATCACCCTTTTTAGCGCCCTGTAATTTTTTACGGTATGCTTCAGTAAAATATTTTACTAAAAGAGAATTTTCTTTCTTCAATGCACCTTCAGCTACATTACCATCTGCATCGCTTGCTTCAAATATTAAATTGAGAACATGATCATCGCTGGTTACTGCTTCCGGCTCTGTCATTTTTCCGAAACGGTTGCGAAGACGTTCTACCTCATCATTCACCATTTCAGGAGTAGCTTTTACTTTGTAAAAAGTAGCTTTTACTTTATTGAGGTTGAGGTCAAATGCAGGTTTTAAGCCAATCTCAAAATCAAAACTGTAATCAGCCGGAGCTTCCATGCTGGGTTTAAAATCAGCGTTTGGTAAAGGAAGTGGTTGTGCAAAGATCTCCAGCTTTTCATTCACTAAATAATCATTCAACCCTTTTTCAATGTTGCGGAGTACTTCTTCCGTAAAAATGCCGGGGCCATACATTTTCTTTACCATGCCCGTTGGCACCATACCCTTACGAAAACCGGGAATGTTGGCATTCTTGCTGTAGTTCTTCAATGTTTTTTCAAAAGAAGGAAAGTACTCTTCCTTTTTGATTGTAACAGTGAGTTTGTCATTCAACAAACCAATGTTTTCTCTTGTAACTGTTGCCATAGTAACGTTGAAAGGTTTTTTAAGTTGGATGGTTTAATGGTGGCCAAAATGATTTAGTAACACCGGGATTTTTTTGAAGCTGTAAAACACAACTTTTAAACCCTTAAACCATGAAACCTGTAAAAAAGTCCGGATGGAGGGACTCGAACCCCCACACCTTGCGGCATCAGATCCTAAGTCTGACGTGTCTACCAATTTCACCACATCCGGGAGAACTTTGCTTAAAAACGGGCTGCAAAGGTAGGGGGTTTCACTCAATCGCTGCGTATGATAGAGTCCTTTTTCATGTGTTTATTTTAAGTTGTTTTTTAGCCACATAGTATGCCTATAATGATTTTTAGTTGGAAGGCAATTGATTATAGGCATTTCGTAAATTCGCTTTTACTGGAAACGATTACCACCATACCGCCCTATACACTAACACCGGAGCAGGAAAAGAAAGAAATTCTAAGGCATTACCGCTCCCTGTTACGGGCCCTTAAAACCAAGCTTAAAAAAGGGGATAAAGAGTTGGTACGCACCGCTTTTGAAATGGCTGTGGAGGCACATAAAACCATGCGGCGAAAAAGTGGTGAGCCCTATATTTTACACCCGTTGGCTGTAGCCCAGATTTGCGTGGAAGAAATTGGCTTGGGTGTTCGTTCTACTATTTGTGCCCTGCTTCATGATACAGTAGAAGATACCGATATAACACTGGAAGATGTGGCCCGGGAATTTGGGAATGAAATTGCCCGTATTATCGATGGGCTTACTAAGATCTCAACAGTAGTTGATGCCAATACAAGTCAGCAGGCTGAAAACTTCAAGAAAATACTGCTTACCCTCACAGATGATCCAAGGGTGATTCTCATTAAACTGGCCGATCGTCTTCACAATATGCGTACGCTGGACAGTATGAAGAGGGAAAAGCAGTTAAAAATTTCCAGTGAAACCGTTTATGTGTATGCACCCCTGGCTCACCGCCTGGGTTTGTATAATATTAAAACGGAGATGGAAGATCTTTCCATGAAATACCTTGAACCGGATACCTACCGTGATATTGCACGCAAGTTATCTGAAACAAAAAGAGAGCGTACAAGGTATATCAATGAATTCATCAGACCTATCAAGGAAAAGATGGATAAATCAGGCTTTACCAGCTTTGAAATTTATGGAAGACCTAAGAGTATTCACTCCATCAGCAATAAGATCAAAAAGAAGAGTGTGAGTTTTGAAGAAGTGTATGATCTTTTTGCAATCCGTATCATTATTGACTCGCCCCATGAAAAAGAAAAGGAAGATTGCTGGAAGGCATATTCGATTATTACCGACATGTACACGCCTTCGCCTGAGCGTCTCCGTGACTGGCTGAGTAATCCTAAAAGTAATGGATATGAAGCGTTGCATACAACCGTAATGGGCCCGCAGGGTAAATGGGTGGAAGTGCAGATACGTACCAAACGTATGAATGAAATTGCAGAGAAAGGATTGGCGGCTCACTGGAAATACAAAGAGGGTAGTAGTAGTGATGAAGATCGTTTTGATAAATGGTTTCATAATATTCGTGAAGTATTAAGCAACCAGGAAAGCAGCTCACTGGATTTTTTACAGGATTTCAAGAGTTCATTTTTAGCAGAAGAAATTTATGTGTACACCCCTAAGGGTGATGTAAAGATGTTGCCATTGGGAGCGACCGCTTTGGATTTTGCATTTAGTGTGCATAGTGATGTGGGAAGCCGTTGTATTGGTGCCAAAGTGAATCATAAACTGGTGCCCATTGCTCATAAACTCCGCAGTGGTGATCAAATTGAGATCATTACCAGCAGCAAACAAAAGCCCAGCGAGGATTGGTTGAATTTTGTAGTAACAGCCAAGGCCCGCAGCCGGATTAAAGATTCACTCAAAGAGGAGAAAAGAAAAATAGCTGATGAAGGCAAATACATTTTGCAGCGCAAGCTGGAGCAAATGGGCGCTTCGTTTGATATTCATAATGTAGATACACTTACCCTGTTTTATAAATTACCATCACAGCTTGATCTTTTTTATAATATCGCTACCAAGACGATCGATCTGAAAGAGCTGAAAGAATTGACCCTGCATGGTGATAAACTGGAACTGCCCAAACCCGTAAAGCCGGTTACTGAAATCAAACCGGATCATGAACAGGGAAAACATATTGCTCCATCAAAAGACTCTGAATTGATCATTTTTGGTGAGAGCAGTGATAAGATTGTTTATACCCTGGCCAATTGTTGTAAACCCATTCCGGGTGATGATGTGTTTGGATTTGTAAGTACCGGAAAAGGATTGATCATACACCGCACCAATTGTCCCAATGCTTCCAGGCTCTTAGCCAATTTTGGCCACAGAGTGGTGAAAACCAAATGGGCCAAGAATAAAGAAATTTCTTTCCTTACCGGTATTAAGATCGTGGGAGTAGATGATGTGGGTGTTGTAAGTAAAATCACCAATTTGATCAGCAGTGAAATGCGGCTTAATATCAGTGCCATTACGATTGAAGCGAAAGAAGGCGTATTTGAAGGTAACATCAAGATTTTTGTGCATGATAAAGACGAACTTGATGAATTGGTGAACCGTTTGCTCAGACTGAACGGTATTGAAACGGTTGAGCGTTATGATACCGAGCAATAATTTCTTTTTGCACATATGTTGTTAATTATTTCTTAACAATTTTTGGATTTGTAGCCAGATTGTCTGAAATTTCTGGCAAATCAAATCAACACTTTATGACCCCCAATCAAGCCCGCCCGATTTTTTTGTTCCTTGCCCTCATCATGGCAAGTGCAGGATTCGCACAAGGTACGCTTACAGGTACTGTTACTGGCAAAGGAGTGCCATTGGATGGTGCCAGCATTATGGCAAAACCCTCCGGCAAAGGAACCAGAACAGATGCAGATGGTAAATACTCCATCAGACTTGCAGCCGGCAGTTATAATATAACCGTTTCTTTTGCAGGTTACAAAGACAAGACCGAATCAGTATCCATTGCTGAAGGTGAACAAAAAACGCTCAATGTGGAGTTGGAAGAAGATTCAAGAACATTAGAAGATGTTGTAGTGGTTGGTTCACGTTCGCTTCCACGTACTTCAGTAGCCACTCCGTTGCCTATTGATGTTCTATCAGCCAGTGATCTGAGAACCACCGCACAAACAACTTTTGATAAGCAGCTTCAATACCGAGTGCCCTCATTTAATACTATCAATACACCGGTAAATGACGCCACTACTTTACTTGATCCTTATGAAATACGTAATCTTGGCCCAAGCCGTACCTTGATCCTGATCAATGGTAAACGTAAGAATCTCAGTTCTCTTTTATACGTTCAGTTTGCGCCCGGCCGTGGTGAAACAGGTGCTGATCTTTCGGCAATACCAATTGATGCAATAAAGCGAGTAGAGATTTTGAGGGATGGCGCCTCAGCTCAATATGGGTCTGATGCCATTGCAGGGGTAATGAATGTGATCTTAAAAAATAGATACCAATTCAGCTCTTTAACATTCAATGCTGGTGTAACGTCCAAAGGTGATGGTGGTAATTATGGGTTGTCTTTCAACAGCGGTGCAAGTTTTGCAAACAATGGATTTTTGAATTATACCATTGATGTGAGCCAGCAAAACAATGCCGTTCGTTCAGGCATTATTCACCGTCCTACAGAAAAAGCAATTTTTGGCGGGAGCAGTTCTGCTGATGCAGCCATTGATGCCTATTTAAACAGGTTTCCAACAGGAAATAATACAAACGGTACAGGTGAGATCTCTGCAGCAAAATTCAATCTCAATTTTGGAGCGCCTGTAGATGCGGGGCAATTTTATGGTAACGCCGGTTATGTAAATAAAAAAGTTTTCAGTAATGCCAATTTCAGAACACCCTACTGGAGAACAGATGCCGGGTTGTTACACAACCGTATACCTGGTGCGCCTAACTATACCGGAGGCACAGATCCCCTGTATGAAGGCTACCTTGGTTATGAACCAACTTTTGAAGGAGACTTATCTGATTATCATGCAACACTTGGTTTTAAAACCCTGCGCAACGGATGGACACACGATGTGAGTTTTACTACCGGAGGCAACCAGCAATTATATACGGTTGAAAATACAGTAAACAGAACTCTTGGCACTTTAAGCCCCACTGCATTCAAGCCTGGGGGTTATAAATTTTCTCACGTGGTAGGGAACTATGATATTTCCAGAGAAATCTCTCAGCAATTCAGCCTGGCATTTGGTACTGAGGTGCGCAGAGAAACCTATCAAATTATCGCCGGTGATACTGCGTCCTATTCAGGCGAAGGAGCAAATTCATTCCCTGGTATCCGAGCCGAGAACGCTTCAAGCAACAGCAGGTTCAATCTGGGTGTGTATGCTGATGCTACATTAAATGTAAATGCAGACTTTTTATTGAATGGGGCTGTTCGTTATGAAAATTACAGTGATTTTGGGGATGCGTTTGTTTGGAAATTATCATCACGCTATAAATTAGCAGATAATAAACTGGTATTACGGGCTTCCGCATCAACAGGTTTCAGGGCACCAACTTTACATCAAATCTACGCACAGTCAACACAGGCATCTTTTGTTGCAGGTACTATTCAACTTTCAGGATTGTTTAATAACAGAAGCAAGCAGGCCTTTTTATTAGGTGTACCACGTTTAACACCTGAAAAGTCAACCAACTTTACAGTAGGTTTAGGTCTTGTTCCTGTTCGTAATCTTAGCATTACTCTGGATTATTATAATATCAGAATTAAGGATCGTATTTTTTATAGCTCAGCTATTTCTGCCAACTCACCCAGCAGTCAATTAGGTCAAATATTAGCTGCTGCAGGCGTTGTTCAGGCTCAATTCTTTTTAAATGGGCTTGAAACACAAAACAGCGGGTTAGATTTTGTAGCAAATTATAAAGACATAGCGCTTGGTAATGGTAAATTGGCTATTAACCTGGCAGGAAATTACCAATTAACTAATAAGATCATTGGTGCGCCTAATGATCCTGCACCAATCAAAGCAGAAGGACAAACTACGTTAAGTGCTCAAATTCGTTCTTTATTAACTGAAGGACGTCCTGAATACAAAGCGGTTTTAGGATTTGATTACCTCATTAACAAATTTGCATTCAGCTTGAATAACACATTATTTGGGCCAACAAGATTCCAGGACCTGGATAACGGTGGTTCAGATATGTTAAACATTCGCCAGGTATTTAAGCCAGGTGTTGTTACTGATCTTAGCATTCGTTATGATATTAAAAAGAATGTAAGTTTTTCAGTAGCTGCTAATAACATTTTGAATGTGTTACCAAAATGGAATTTAGAAGCGATCAACTCTGCCGGGCAAACATTGCTTAATAACCAGGCTCAACGTGAATTGCTGGAAGGATTCCTTTCCTTCAGTGGCCGTTACCGTATCCTGGGTTATAACGGTTCCCAGTTTAGTCAGTTAGGTACTATTTTCCAGGCATCGCTTGTATTTAGATTCTAAACCTAATTTTTTTATAGCTTTAAAGCCTCCTGATTAACCGGGAGGCTTTTTTATTATGGGCAACTTATATAAAAATCTTGCCGGTATTTATGAAGCCATGTATCAAACATTCATCAATTATAGTGATGAATACAAATTTTACAGCAACATCTTTCATAAATACAAAAAACATTATGTTGCAGAAATTGGTTGTGGTACAGGCAACCTGGCACATCAGTTTTTGCAAAATGGGTTTACTTATACGGGGATTGACTTAAGCAGTGAAATGTTGCAACTGGCTCAGGCAAAAAATCCGGGTGCTTTGTTTTTACAGGCTGATATGCGAAGTTTTATTCTGCCAAAACCAGCCGAAGCTATGTTAATGGCAGGAAGAACCATCAGTTATCTGATTACGGATGAGGATGTGTACAGGTGTTTTAATTCAGTTTACAGGCAATCAGATGCTGCAGGTATTTTTTGTTTTGATTTTATAGATGCTTCCAGGTTTATACCGCTTATTGAAAAAGGAAAAGAAATAATTCATACTGCTTCTTTTGATGATAAACAGTATCAACGCAGCAGTTATTGGAAAATAAACCCTGCACAAAGTTTTACATTTAGCTGGAGTTCTTTTTATTATGAACTAAATGAAAAGAATGAAAAGGTATTGATCGGTAAAGATGATTCAGTGATCCGTGCCTATACAAAAGATGATATTACCTTGTTTTTAAAACTTTGTGGTTTTGAAATACTTGAATGTGTGAATAAACCTTCTTATGCGTTTGATACGTACTCAGTAACAGCCCAAAAACATTGACCTATGGCTATGTATGATAATGATATAATCGTGAAAACGGGCTTTAACTTATCCTATATTACAGAATACCTGCAACAAGCTCAATGGGCGGAGTTAATTGAGCTGAAGAAAGTGATCACAGAAATGTACAATCAAAAACGATCACCCGTCCGTATTTTGGATATTGGAATTGGTAATGCAAGAGTACCCAAGCACTTAAATGCTATTCATGAACTATGGGAAATGATTGAAGTGTATGATGGTATTGATAATGCACAGGCCTGTATAACGCTTGCAACAGAAACAGCCGCAACATTGAATATTCAGCATAAACTTCGTGCTTTTTTGTATGATGCTACAAAGCTTAGTGAAATGAAAAGTAACTATGATCTGGTTGTATGTACATGGTTTACACCGGGTAATTTTTACCCGCCGGAATTTGATTTTGAACAGTACAGGAAGGATGGTAAACGACTAAATCTTGATGTAAATCCTTCTTTTGAGCTGGTGTTTAAGGGTGCTTATGATTTATTGGTTGAAGGTGGTTTGCTGGTGCTTGGTGCTGTGTACATTGATAGCGATGCCACACGAATAAAACAGGAGCAGGCATACCAAAAAATGGAAATGCACGTAATAACAGACGTTCATGATTCTTTTACAGCCACCAAAGAAGGGTTTTGGAGTCAACGATTTACCAAAGAAAAACTATTGAAATACCTGCATTTTGCACCTTCACATAAAATTAATTTTGTGCATTTAGACACGTATGAATATGCCATGCAGGTACATGTGAAAAAATAACAGATTTCGCCTTTTTTGAGTGAGAAAATAAACTTCCTGTCAATTCTTAGTTCACCTATTTTTGCGGCTTCAAAACAATAATATTGCTGAACAATTCTGTTCCTCTATGCACATGCGAAGAAAGGATTGCGACGCAAGGGACGATGCCACGAAGAAATCTCGCCGGTATCAAAATAAAATAAACTTATGGTTGATGTAATTCTAGGCCTCCAGTGGGGCGATGAAGGCAAAGGAAAAATTGTTGATTTTTTTGCTCCCGGTTATGATGTGATTGCCCGTTTCCAGGGTGGGCCTAATGCAGGCCACACTTTGTATGTGAAAGGCGAAAAAGTAGTGCTGCATCAAATACCAAGCGGTATTTTTCACGAAGGCATTGTAAATCTCATTGGCAATGGCGTTGTGCTTGATCCTGTAACACTCAAAAAAGAGTGTGATAAGGTGAAGGCTTTCGGAGTGGATGTGAAAAAGAATCTTTTCATTGCTGAGCGTACCAATATCATTGTTCCTACTCACCGTGCCCTGGACAAAGCGGCCGAACTTGCAAAAGGTGATGACAAGATCGGCTCTACATTAAAAGGAATTGGCCCGGCTTATATGGATAAAACAGGCCGTAATGCATTACGTGTTGGTGATCTGCTGAGTCCTGATTTCCTGAATTTGTATAAAAAACTTCGGGATAAGCATCAGCAGCTATTGGATAATTATGGTTTTACTGAAGACATCAGCGAATGGGAAAATGAATTTTTTGATGCCATTGAGTTTTTGAAATCACTCAACATTGTAAACGGAGAATATTTCATCAACAAAAAAATTGCGGAAGGTAAAAAAGTATTGGCTGAAGGAGCACAGGGAAGCATGCTGGATGTTGATTTTGGTACTTTCCCGTTTGTAACTTCTTCCAACACGATCTCAGCAGGCGTTAGCACCGGTTTAGGTGTGGCTCCGAATAAAATTGGGGAAGTCATCGGCATTACAAAAGCCTACTGTACACGTGTGGGCAGTGGTCCGTTTCCAACTGAGTTGTTTGATGCAACAGGCGAGGGGCTCAGAAAAATTGGTAATGAATTTGGTGCTACTACAGGCCGTCCCCGCAGATGTGGCTGGATTGACCTGGTAGCACTCAGATTTGCCTGTATGGTAAACGGAATAACGCAGATTGTTATGACCAAAGCTGATGTACTTGACAGTTTTAAACAACTGGAAGTGTGTACGGCGTATGAAATAAACGGCCAACAAACGGATGAAGTTCCATATCAAATGAACAAACTTCCTCTGCAGCCTGTTTATAAGCATTTTTCAGGATGGGGAAAACCTGTTTCTGAGTGCAGCAACTGGGGTGATCTGCCGGAAGAAATGAATACTTATCTTGATTTTATTAATACTTATTTGGGTGTAAAAGTGACATATGTGAGCAATGGCCCCGGCCGGGATCAAATCATCAGTTCCCGTTAATTTTGGAGAAGCGAAAATTTCCAAAAAAAAATTTTGCTATTTAAAAATCAAGTAGAAATTTTACAGTATAACCAAGTGTAACGCTATGGCAAAGTCAATCAAAAAAGCAAGCGACAAACCGTCTCCCGATGAAGAGACTAAAAAACCTGTATCCAAATCAAAGAAACAGGAAGAAGAGGATGAAGACGATGATTTTGATATGGATGATGAACCTGTTGTGAAAAAAGGCGGAAAAGCAACTGCATCAAAATCTAAAAGTGAAGATGACGATGAGGATGATGTAGATGATGAGGATGATGATTGGAACAAAGCGGATGAGGAAGATGATTACGATCCCGACTTTGATGAATTTGATATTCCCAAATCAAAAGGCAAAGCCAGTGGTGGTGCCAAGAAGAAAGGCGGCGACGAGGATGACGATTTTAAATTTGACGATGATTTCAAAGAATTTGACACCATGGGCGGCGGTGATGATTTTGATGATGACGATGATGATTTTTAATAGAAGATGTGAACAGAATTTTTCAAACATTTTCAGTTTCTGATTTTAATACAATCAAACAGCAAATGTTGAACTGGGGAAACCGGTTCAACATTTGTGCTTTTTTGGACAATCATCAGTACCAATTGCCCGGCCACCAGCAGGAATGTTTGGCAGGTTTTGGCAGTGTAAAAGAATTCCAATGTACTCATGCAGTAACTGATCGTTCTTCCCTGCAACAACTCCAGCAATTTTTAGATGCAACCAATGATTGGTGTTTTGGTCATTTGAGTTATGAATTGAAGAATGAAATTGAGCAACTCACTTCAACTCATGAAAACAAAATCGGTTTCCCACTGCTGAGTTTTTTTGTACCGGAATATATTTTACAGTTGAATGAGCAAGAGCTGACGATTGGTTCATTTAAGAATGATCATACTGCTGTGTATGATGAGATCAGAAATGCATCTGTTGAAAAAAAAGGGACAGCTGCTTCTGTACAAATACAGGAGCGAATCAGCCGGGAGCAGTATATACAGTCCATTCAAACAATTCAGCAGCATATTTTACGGGGCGATTGTTATGAACTCAATTATTGCATGGAATTCTTTTCTGAACATGCATCAATTGATCCGGTGAATGTGTACCAGTCACTGACTAAGATTTCACCCAATCCTTTTTCTGCTTTTTACAGGATCAACAACAGTTACTTGCTTTGCGCAAGCCCAGAACGTTTTTTGAGGAAGAAAGGAACTGAATTGCTTTCGCAACCAATCAAGGGAACTCTCAGGCGTGATACAAATGATACGGCAGAAGATGAAGTATTAAAGCAGCAATTGTTCAAAAGTGCCAAAGACCGAAGTGAAAATGTAATGGTGGTGGATCTTGTTCGCAATGATCTGAGCAGGGTGTGTGATGAAGGAACGGTGAAAGTGGATGAGTTGTTTGGTATTTATTCGTTTCCGCAGGTGCATCAAATGATCTCCTCTGTTAGCGGAACATTGAAAAATGGTATTTCATTTGCTGAAATTATAAAAGCAACGTTTCCCATGGGCAGTATGACGGGTGCTCCCAAACGAAGAGTGATGCAGTTGATCGATGAATATGAACCAACAGGCCGTGGAATTTTTTCCGGTGCAGTAGGTTATATTTCCCCTGAAAAGGATTTTGATTTTAATGTTGTTATACGAAGCATACTTTATAATGCTTCAACTGATTATTTGTCTTATTTAGTGGGTAGTGGTATCACCTGGTACAGCGATGCTTCGAAAGAATATGAAGAGTGTTTACTTAAAGCAGAAGCGATAAGAAAGGTGTTAGCTTGAAGGTTTTCTTCTTACAAAAATTCCAATTACATACGCAAAGAGCAAAGGTAAAAAGCAGATAGCCGAAATATAAGTGAGCCCCATTAAAACGAAATAAGATTTCTCTCTCCCTGTTGTATCTCTTAATCCGCCCATGATGTTAAACACTACCTTTTCAAGATTCAGAACAGTTAAAGCAGTAATCAATAAACACATGGGGAAAAGAGCTATCACCCATACATTCCACATTTTCAGGTGATCATATATCTTCAAAAAACGAAACAACAACGCTAAACGCCACAATGCAACTATCCCCAAAAACCATGCGTTGACTGATGCGGCTGTACTCAGTACCATAAATTTTTCAACTGGTATTGCGTATAAAATGGCTGGAAATGATGTGAGGCTGATGAAGGTGAGCACCTTAAAATAATTCCAGCCCTGCAATTTGTAAGGGAGTACAATGATGTAAATCAACGAGGCAAGAATGAAAATATAAATCACAGATCCGAGCCCTGCATATTGTAAAGGCTCTGCATTTGGATGGTCCCAATACCTTCCGATACCGGCGAGCCATGTTCCAGTCAAGCCAATAATAAAATGGATGTGATTGAGTGAATGAACGTTTTCTTTTGTAAAGCGAAAGAATAAAATCTTAGGAATGATGGAAAGCTGATGCATGCATCAAACTTAGCTTTTTTTCTTCACAGGTTTCTTCTTGAGCTCAGGCAGATCTGATACTTTAGGGTATACATCTTTCATACCTTCTTCACCATAAAAGCGCATAAGAAGCTGTACACTTTCGTTCAGAATATTATAGCGATTGGCATTGAATATGGCCATTTTATCTTTTGGTAAACGAAGTGTAAATACATTATTACCGCTCAATACTTCATCAAATCTGGGGTTGAGTTGGTTGAAGTAATACAGATCCATTACCAGGTTCTTGGCCATTACAACGGAATTGAATTTGCCGGCTACCTCCTGTACTGTAATATTGGAATCTAATTTTTCAGGCGCAAATTCATTCACTTTAGGTTGTTTGCCATCATTCACCATGGTGGTAATACCGCCTTTGCCTTCCATGATGTAATGGGTGGCAATGAATTTTTTTACATGGTTACGGCTTTCTTCTGGCAAGTAATATTGCAGCTTCCAAAAATCACGGCTGCCGCTTTTTTTAATAGCACTGTAAACTCTTCCTGGTCCTCCATTATAAGCAGCGATCACCAATAACCAATCATTTAAATCGCTGTATAGTGAGGTAAGATATTTTGCGGCTGCATGCGTGCTGCGGAAATAATCAGTACGTTCATCCATCCAGCTGCTCACCATTAATCCATAATCTCTCGCTGTGCCGGGCATAAATTGCCACGGACCACGTGCACCCACCCAACTGGTAGCGTTGGTATTTAAACCACTTTCAATGACAGCTAAATACTTCAATTCATGAGGCAGGTTGTATTGCATCAATACATTCTCAATTAATGTAAAGTAGGGTAGCCCCCAACTTTTCATTTTGCTGAGATTCTTTTGATAACGGTCTAAGTAATCCTGTATAAAACCCCATGCTTGCGGATGAATTTGTCCATCGTAAGGAAGTGCCGTATTAAATTCTCTGTTGACGAAGAGGTTTTGAAATCCATACTTCTCAACACTGCTTTGTTCTTTGGACGTATCAACGCCATCACTTCCCTTTTGTGCAAACGACCAAACGGAAATGAACAGAATAAATATGGTTGAGAAAACAAACTTCATTACAAATTATGCCCTGTACTGTTTCATCCAGTCATTAGCAAGGCGCAGCAAAGATACTTCATCAAAATGCTTGCCCATCATTTGTAAACCAAAAGGCAGGCCATTAGTGTGTTTAAATAAAGGAATAGAGATGGCTGGAATACCTGTAAGGTTGGCAAAAACAGTATAAATATCAGCCAGGTACATTTCTACAGGATCATTGCTCTTTTCACCAATCTTAAACGCAGTGGAAGGAGAAACGGGCATCAACAATACATCTACTTCGTTGAAAACCAGTTTGCATTGCTCATATAACTTTTTACGTACCTGTTGGGCTTTTGTGAAATAAGCATCATAATAGCCGGCACTGAGTACAAACGTGCCCAGCATAATGCGGCGTTGCACTTCTTTACCAAAACCTTCAGAACGATTGGCTGAATAAAAATCCGTTAAATCTTCTTTGATCGGTGTTGATTGGTGACCGTAACGCACACCATCATAACGGGATAAATTACTGCTTGCTTCAGCAGTAGTTAAGATATAGTATGCAGGTACAATATAATCGAGCAAGCCAAAGCTCAGCTCTTTTACTTCATACCCATCTTTTTTCAATTGCTCTAAAAAGGCAAGATGTGTTTGTTTGATCTCTTCATCCAATCCTGCATGCAATAAGGTTTCTTTAAAATAACCGGCAACAGGTTTTTGTGTTGATGCTTTTTGTATCTCCACTGAATAATCAGGAACCGGTAAAGATGAAACGGTACTATCAAATGAATCAGCTCCTGCTATGACGGAGAGAACCAAAGCGGCATCTTCTACCGAATGTGAAAGAACACCAATTTGATCAAAGCTGCTGCCATAAGCGATCAATCCATGTCTGCTGATCCTTCCATAGGTTGGTTTCATACCTACTACACCACAAAAGTCTGCAGGTTGGCGAACAGAACCACCTGTATCACTTCCCAGGCTTATCATGCAAAGATTTGCCTGTACAGCTACTGCACTGCCGCCACTGGAACCACCGGGTACACGCTCTTCATCCAAAAAATTTTTCACCGGACCGTAAAATGAATTTTCATTACTGCTGCCCATAGCAAATTCATCACAGTTATTCGTGCCGATGATGATAGCTCCGGCATTCAATAATTTTTCAACAGCAGTTGAATGAAACAAACTCGAAAAGCCTGTAAGCATTTTGGATCCTGCACTTACCGGATGGTTTTTGTAAGTAATGACATCTTTAATGGTAATAACAACGCCATGAAGTGGAGCTAATGTTTCGCCTGCCTTACGTTGCGCATCCAATATTTTGGCACGTTGCAATGCTTCTTCTTCAAACACATGCACCAATGCATTGAGGTGCTGATATTGACGAATACGGTTGAGATAAAACAATACCGCTTCTTCACAACTTGTTTGTTGCAGAAGTAATTGTTCTTGGTAGGACGCTATGGTAGTAGCGGGATACAAAAATCTGTACCGTTAAAATTAAGATAGCCGGTAAATAAAAGCTTATTGCTTGTTAGATGAATTGTCGTTCGTTGTTGGGGCTTCTTCAATTTCTTTACGAACTGTGTTTTTGGCATCATTAAACTCACGGATGCCTTTTCCCAAACCACGCATCAGCTCAGGAATTTTGCGGCCACCAAACAACAGCAAAATAATGATGGCAACGATGATTATTTCCTGGGTTCCGATTACTAAGAAAATGGGTTGAAGATTCATGACTTAAAATTTTCAGAAGTCAAAGGTACAGGTAAAACATGGAGTAATGACAATAAAAAAAACCACGCAGCCGTGGTTTTTAACAAGTAATGATATTATTGGTTAACGAACGTAGCTTCTGCCACATTTTCCTGCTTTACCGTTGGCTGCCTGGTAAGGAGAAATGCCACGGCTGCAAGAAGTGAGTACGAAACCGATGATTACGGCTGCAATTAATAATTTTTTCATGATTTGAAACTGTTGAGTTTTAAAATTGGGTACCGATGGTTGATAGGGGATTGGACTCTTTCAGTTTCTATAGGGAATGGATTTAGGCTTTGTTAGAACGATAAAAATAGAAACAAATTTTGTGCCTGCATAAAAAAAAAGGCGGTAAATTTTAATTACCGCCTTTTTCTATCTAAAAACAGACGCTTATTTCATACGTTTTTCCTTGATACGAGCGCTCTTACCGCTTCTTTCACGGAGGTAGAACAGTTTGGCACGGCTTACCTTACCAACTTTGTTCAGTTCAATAGAATCAATATTGGGTGAGTTTACGGGGAAACTACGCTCAACACCTACGCCATCAGAAATCTTACGAACTGTAAATGAAGCAGTTGCACCTGTTCCCTGGCGCTTTACCACATCACCACGGAAGCTCTGGATACGTTCTTTACCACCTTCAATGATCTTATAGTTTACAGTAACGTTATCACCAGCTTTAAAGGCGGGAAACTCTTTTTTTACTGTCAATTGCTCGTGTACAAATGCTACTGCGGAGTTCATAACTTTAAATTTTTCGGACGGCAAAGGTAGGGGAAAACTTGAGATTTTTGATTGTTGACTTAGATTTTTTATCTGGCCACGTTCACCGCTCTCTTTTCCCTGATAACAGTTACTTTGATCTGCCCCGGATAAACCATTTCTGTTTGAATTTTCTGAGCCATTTCAAAGCTAAGTTTATCACTTTCACTGTCTGTTACTTTCTCAGCTTCTACGATCACCCTTAACTCACGTCCGGCCTGGATGGCATAGGCTTTTTCTACACCGGGATAACCCATAGCCAGGTTTTCCAGGTCTTTGATACGCTGAAGGTATTGCTGCATGATCTCTCTTCTGGCACCGGGGCGTGCACCGCTGATAGCATCACAAGCCTGTACAATTGGAGAAATCACATACTGCATTTCCATTTCATCGTGGTGGGCACCGATGGCATTTACTACCGCCGGGTTTTCACCATATTTTTCAGCAAGCTTGGCACCAAGTAAAGCGTGGCTGAGTTCTGTTTCTTCATCAGGTACTTTACCAATATCATGTAAGAGTCCGGCACGTTTGGCCAGCTTAGGATTTAAGCCGAGTTCAGAAGCCATGATGGCGCAAAGATTGGCTGTTTCTCTACTATGCATCAACAGGTTTTGACCATAAGAAGAACGGAAACGCATACGTCCTACCATTCTAATCAATTCTTTATGTAAACCATGAATGCCCAATTCAATAACGGTGCGTTCGCCAATTTCCATTACCTGGTCTTCCAGTTGTTTGCGTGTTTTTTCCACCACTTCCTCGATACGGGCAGGGTGAATACGACCATCGGACACCAATCGCTGCAAACTCAAACGGGCAACTTCACGACGGAGGGGATCAAAAGAGGAGAGAAGGATTGCTTCAGGAGTATCATCAACGATCAGGTCTACACCGGTTGCTGCTTCAATGGCACGGATATTACGGCCTTCACGACCAATGATCTGACCTTTGATCTCATCACTTTCCAAGTTGAAAACAGTCACTGTGTTTTCAATGGTTTGTTCAGCAGCTGTACGCTGTATGGTTTGAATAACGATTTTACGGGCTTCCTTACCAGCCTTTTGTTTGGCTTCTTCAATAATTTCCTGCTGAAGAGATAAAGCCTGTGTTTGAGCTTCCTGTTTGAGACTTTCAACCAATTGAGCTTTGGCTTCATCTGCAGAAAGACCGGCAATTTTTTCAAGGCGGCGAATATGCTCTTCCTGGTGTTTTTCCAGTTCCGTACGCTTTTGATTCACCACTTCAATCTGGCGGTTGAGGTTTTCTTTGATCGCCTCATTTTCCTTGATCTGCTTATCAAGATTGCCTTCCTTTTGATTGATGGATTGTTCTTTTTGACGGGCACGGTTTTCACTTTCGCTGAGTTTTTTGGTACGTTCCAGTACTTCACGGTCGTGCTCCGCTTTCATTTGCACAAACTTTTCCTTGGCTTCAAGAGCTTTTTCCTTTTTGAGTGTTTCCGCCCTCAGTTCCGCTTCTTTTAGAATATTTTGTGCCTGAAGTTCCGCTTCCTGTATTTGTTTTTGTGTGTTTTTGGCGAAGATGAATTTACCCGCCACTATCCCCACAACAAGAGCGGCAGCGCCTATGATGATGTATAGAATTAAAGGTTCCATTTTGATTAAAATAGTTTGATGAATGTTTCTTCAACAATTCCTCCTGTATGGCAGCAAATGCGTTCATAGTGGAAATGTAGTGGGCGAAAGTACGAAAATATAGGAAGTAAATGTGGCTCGATGCCTGAAAATGAGGCTCTCCGGATCTTGTAAACCATAGCTACCACGAAGATGGAACGATTAACCAAGCATCGTCCCGAAGCTCCGTTCGGGATTTCGCTTTGCTCAACAATAACGCTGCTATGAAATTATTGGCCGGTATTTTCCTTTTCCTGGGGTAATAATTCGGTTACCTGTTCTTCTAATTTTTGGAGTGCTTTCAAAAAGGCTTTGTTGGAGGCTGAGCCGTTTTGGCCGGATGTAATTTGCGTGGCATACCAAATGAGCACCATGGCCACATAGTCCTGCATATCCTTGCCCGCAAAATTGGTTTTAAACTCAATGATCTTTTCATTGATGGTTTTTACCGTCTTGCGTACATGCTCCTCATCTTCGGGAGATACTTTGATGCGGTAATTACGGTCGCCAATGAGAATATTGACAGGAATTAATGTTTCCATAATGTGAAGTAAAACAAAAGTTCTTATATTGTTGTCCCTTTTTGATAGTTGCTGCCTTGATTCTACACTTTCTGTTTCGGCAACTTTGAATTTCACCGCATTATTTACAACTGAACCAAACGAACTATGCTTGCAAAAGTAAAGCCACAGGTCTTTTTAGACTCATTGGATATTGAACTAAAGCAACAGACATCAGTACCTGTAACGGCTACACTGCGGGACGAGAAGGGGAGTATTTGCAGAAGTGCTGCCTATCAAAGCTCGCCAGATAAGGCATTTACACTTACGGGGTTGAATGACCTGCCGTATGGCGTGTACTCGCTGGAGCTCTCCAATGGGGATGCCCAATTGCATGTACGATTGATAAAGCGTGTGTAATTAACGGCTGAGCATAGAAATGCAGCGGTCAATTTCTCCAATGAAATGCTGCAATTTTTTCTCCATTTCCTTTTTTTCTTTTTCCGTTAAATGCTGCTGTGAGGCTTTGAGCATGGCATTTTGCATTTCCATTACCCCGAGTTCCTGCTTAAATGCCCGGCTTTGTTCTTTGAAGATCTCAATATCTTCTTTCAACTGCTGATTTTCTTTTTGCAGTTGCCGTTGATGTTTGGCCAGTAGTTGAATCTTTTGCTGCAGATTTTTAATATGTTGTTCAGCTGTATCCATATCAAGAGTTACACTAAACTAATAAATCATTGGTAATTGGAGCTATTTGTTTGAGAGAAAAAACGTCTGGCGATATACCAGACGTTTTTCTTATTTCCGTATCTCAGCGCCCAACTGAGTTTCCAGTTGGCTCATGATCTGGCTCATCATTTTATCTGTTTCCGTATCGGTTAATGTTTTTTCAGCATCCTGGAACACCAGATTCAATGCCAGTGATTTTTTATCAGCACCCAGCTTTTCGCTTTCAAACACATCAAACAGCGATACGTTTTTTAAACGTTTTACTTTGGCCTGCAAAACCGTTTGTTCTACCTGTTCGTATGCTATGTTTTTAGCAATTACCATTGCCAGGTCTCTTTCTACCGCCGGGAAACGTGGGATCTCGTTGTAATCAATCTTTGCTTTGGAAGCAATTTTCAACAAAGCATCCCAGTTGATATCTAAAATGAAAACAGGTTGCTTGATATCAAATGCTTTGAGCTTTTTCATTTGTACAGAACCAAGGGTTGCTACCGGTTTATTTTTTATACTGTACGTTAAGCCATATTGAAAATCATCATTAGCTTCCAGTGTTTGTGCTGTTGCAGTTACACCTAACTGCAGAAATACTGCTTCCGCATATGCTTTTAATTGAAACAGGTTGCTTGGTTCCGGTTTATGTTTCCAGGAAGCAATGCTGTTGCCCGTGAGATACAAAGTGAGATGCGCTGTTTCTTCATACACACCCACAGTAGGGGTACTGTATGTTTTTCCAAATTCAAACAAGCGCAGGTTCAAATTGCGGCGGTTGATATTGAAACCAATGCTTTGTAAACCTGTTTCAATCATGGATGGACGCATCACATTCAATTCTGCACTAAGGTTATTAAGCATTTTTACCGTGGTATTCAATGTTTCTTCATTGTACCAGGCACTGTTGGCAATAGAGTTGGTAAAAATTTCATTAAAGCCAAGACCTGCAATATAATTGGCTACTTTTTCTCTTAATACTTCTTCTTTATAGTTTGCTTCTACTGCCGGTGAAATGGTAATGCTGGTGGGTATTGTTACATTGTCCAGTCCATCAATACGCATGATCTCTTCCACCACATCAGCAGGATGTTCAATATCAGTTTTGCTGAAAGGGGCTGCTACACGCATTTCATCAATTCCTTCCTTTACTATTTCAAAGCCAAGAGCTGTTAAAATTCTCTTAGCATTATCCGGATGATAGTTCTTGCCACTGAGTTTTTTCAGGTAATGCCATTTCAATAGTACCTGTACTTTTTCCTTTGGTGATGGGTACACATCCACTATGTCGCTGGCTATTGCACCACCAGCCAGTTCTTTGATCATTAAAGCGGCACGCTTCAATACATTCACTGAATTACTGATGTCCACTCCTTTTTCAAAACGGGTTGCTGCATCTGTACGCAGATTATGACGGAAGGATGTTTTGCGAATACTCACCGGATGGAACCATGCACTTTCTAAAAAGATATTTTTAGTAGTATCCGTTACACCACTCTTTAAACCGCCAAACACACCACCAATACACATCGGGTCTTTGCTGTTACAGATCATTAGATCTTCTGCACTCAGCTTTCTTTCTTTTTCATCCAGCGTAATGAACGTAGTTCCTTCCATACAATTCTTTACGATCACTTCACCACCGGTGATCTGGTCCAGGTCAAATGCATGCAATGGCTGACCTGTTTCATGCAAAATGAAATTGGTGATATCAACAATATTATTGATAGGACGAAGGCCAATGCTTTTAATGCGTTTCTTCAACCAGTCAGGGCTTTCTTTAACAGTAACACCTTTAATGCTCACACCTGCATAACGCTGACAGGCTTCTTTATTCTCAATGGATACTTTAACAGGTAAAGAAGTATTATCAACCTTAAATGAGTTATTAAAAGGTGATTTTACAGCGTATTGTTTCTTTTCATGAAAGTTGAGCCATGCAATTACATCACGGGCTACACCCAAATGACTCATGGCATCCATACGATTGGGTGTTAAACCAATTTCATAAATAGTATCAGTACTCAGTTGAAAATATTCAGAAGCAGGAGTGCCAACAATGGCATCGTCTTTTAAGATCATGATGCCGGCATGACTGGTGCCTAATCCCAATTCATCTTCAGCACAGATCATTCCATGACTTTCCACACCACGGATCTTTGCTTTTTTCATCGTAAGCGGCTCGCCACCTGTTGGATAAATAGTGGCGCCGATGGTAGCAACCGCTACTTTTTGTCCAACTGCTACATTGGGAGCTCCGCAAACAATCTGCAAAGGTTCACCGCTGCCAATGTTTACCGTTGTGAGAGAAAGCTTATCAGCATCCGGATGTTTTTCACAGGTGAGTACCTGGCCGATCACCACACCCTGCAAACCGCCTTTTACTTCTTCGTATGCTTCCATACTTTCTACTTCCAAACCAATAGATGTAAGGATGCGGCTCAGCTTTTCAGGCTCAATAGTAACAGGTAAATATTCGTGAAGCCAGTTGTAAGAGATGGTCATAATGCTTTGTTCGTCTTATTTTTTGAGTGGCCAAAGATAATTCATTGCGGCGAAGGCTCCGTAATTCCACTAAAATGGGCTACTGGTATTTGTGTGAGGCTTCCAAAAAAATGCTTAAAAATGTTTTGGCACATGGTTGTGTGTAAATGTTTAAGGCCGGGGCGAAAAAAAATATTAAATTGAGGATAACCGATGAAACTATGTGAATGGAGCGGGGAATAGTGGTGGATAACTGAAAATTCAATGTGAATTGCACGATCAAAAAATAATAATGTATCTAATTTTCCAATTCAATGTTTTGAGGTTACATTCGCTCCCCCCGTTAACTTTTTTACCCAAAAATCTAACTGTTGAGAGGATTTGAAATATGGATATTACAAACTTAAATAAAGACCGCAAAGCAAGGCGTAAACCCGGTGTTGATCTTACAACCATGGTATATGGCAAAGTACCCCCACAGGCAAAAGAACTGGAAGAAGCTGTGCTGGGTGCCATTATGCTGGAGAAAAGTGCATTTGATACGGTGAGTGAAATTCTTCGCCCTGAATGTTTTTATGTAGATGCCCACCAGCGCATTTTCCGTGCCATGCAGAGCTTAACAGGCAAAAGTTCACCCATTGATCTGTTAACAGTTGTTGAAGAATTAAAACTTCGTGAAGAACTGGAAATGGTAGGCGGTGCCTATTATGTAACACGTCTCACCAACTCCGTTGTTTCTACTGCCAATATTGAAGCACATGCCCGTATTGTGCTGCAAAAATTTATTCAGCGTGAACTCATTCGCATCAATGGTGAAACCATCAGTGATGCGTATGAAGACAGCACAGATATTTTTGATCTGCTGGATGAAGCAGAAACAAAATTGTTTGAAATCACCAACAACTACCTGCGTAAGAATTTTGATTCGTTTGATAATGTGCTCATCAAAACCATTCAACGCATTGAAGACCTGCGTAACAAAGATGAAGATGTTACCGGTGTGCCCAGTGGTTTTGCAGGATTGGATCGTGTAACATATGGTTGGCAGCAAACAGATTTGATCATCTTAGCGGCACGTCCTGCTGTAGGTAAAACTGCATTCGCATTGAACCTTGCACGCAATGCTGCCTTACATCCTACCAAACCCACAGGTGTTGCTTTCTTTAGTTTGGAGATGAGTGCAGCTCAACTCGTGCAACGTATTTTAAGTGCAGAGAGTGAAATCATGCTGGAAAAGATTTCACGTGGCAAACTGGAAGATCATGAATTGCAGCAACTGTATAAGAAAGGAATTGAACGGTTGTCAAAAGCTCCGTTATACATTGATGACAGTGCCGCACTCAATATTTTTGAATTGCGTGCCAAAGCAAGACGTTTGGTGAACAAACACAATGTTGGTTTGATCATCATCGACTATCTGCAGCTCATGAGCGGTACCGGCAGTAATAAGAACTCCAACCGTGAACAGGAGATCAGTACTATTTCACGAAACTTAAAAGGATTGGCAAAAGAATTGGGTATTCCTATTGTTGCCTTGTCACAGTTAAGTCGTGAAGTGGAGAAACGTAAAGAAGGAAACAAAATGCCGCAGTTAAGTGACCTTCGTGAATCCGGTGCTATTGAACAGGATGCGGATATGGTGATGTTCCTCTACCGTCCCGAGTACTATGATATCACCAGCAATGAGTTTGGTGAAAGCAACCGTGGTGAAACGCATGTACGTATTGCCAAACACCGTAACGGTTCTTTGGAAACCATTAAGCTTCGTGCCTTATTGCATATTCAAAAATTTGTGGAAGATGATTTTAATGATTTCGGTGGTGGCGGTGGTTTCCCAGGGGGTAATCCTTTACCCGGCGGTGGTAACTGGAAACCGGTACCAACTGACGATGGGCCGAAAGTGTTTGTACAGAAAGGCAGTAAGATGAATGATATGAATTTTGATGAAGAAACGCCGTTTTAATATTATAAAACTTAAAAATCATTATGATGAGTACAGGATTTTTTATACAAAAGGCTACAGATTTTATAACAAATATTGAAGAAATTGAAAATAATTTTATTGAGTATGAGTTTTTTTTAACTAGTAAATCTTCATCATGGAAGGGTAACAATGAATATGAGAAACAACAAGAAGAGATTTCAGAGCTAAAGTTTAAAGTAAAATTAATGCTCTCAGAATTCAAAGAGGGGCATTTATTTACTAAACGAATTGAAGAAGAGGATAAGAAAATATTATTCGCTTCTTTGCGAGATAAATCTAATCTTCCATTTTATCGTAAGTTGTTGATTTTATTCATTCAACATTTAAAAACATATCACTCAGATACTCTTGCAGCATAAATCCTATCTTATAATTTCATTTAATAGTACTTTAAATACGGTGTTATATAACATCAGAGTATAAGTTAAAAATCCCTTCAAATCGTTTGACAGACAGATAAAATCACCAGGCTTATAACTCACAGTAAACCTGAAGGAGACCTGCTTGAGGATATGTATTTTTGCGGGCAATGACATTACCTTTTTTCTATATTGACGATTTAGATTCTTCTTCTTTATTTATTACATTAAATGAAGAAACCAGTAAGCATGCCATACAGGTATTGCGAATGCAGGCAGGTGAACAATTGAATCTAACTGATGGCAGAGGAAATTTATTGACCGCTGTGATTACAGGGGCACATAAAAAACAATGTGTCGTGCAAATAAAGGCTTCAAGCTTTAAGCTTCACGCTGCAAGGAAAACAACGATTGCTATTTCATTGGTGAAAAACGCCAGCCGTTTTGAATGGTTTTTAGAAAAGGCAACAGAATTGGGTGTGAGTGAGATCATTCCGTTGATCTGCGACAGAACGGAGCGGCAACATTTTCGATATGACAGGATGAAAGGAATTTTAATAAGCGCCATGCTGCAAAGTCAACAGGTGTGGTTGCCGCAATTACAGGAACCTGTGAAATTTGAAGAGTACGTTCGTCAGACGTCCCCGTCGGACGGGATGGTGAAGATGATTGCCCACTGTGAAGATTCAGCAAAACAGCAATTATCAGATCTTCAAATTAATACATCTTCAAATGCTGTTATTCTCATCGGCCCTGAAGGAGATTTTACTTCCCATGAAATTGAACTGGCTTTACAACATCATTACTTGCCTGTAGCATTGGGCGAAACAAGGTTGAGGACGGAGACAGCAGGTGTAGCCGCTGCTGTACTTCTTTGCATTCAATAAAATATTTGCAGATGATTTAAGGGGAGACGAAGACCTGAACCGTGGTTCGCACGGCCGGTAACACCTGCGAACAAACGAACTCAGTTCACAATTTTGTTGGCGCAACTGCTGCTGGCAAAAGCTTCAGGTTTGGCCTTGAAGGCAAAACCCATACCAAGGATATAACCCATGGCTTCACGAAGGGCTTCATTGCTTTTGAAATGCGGATTCGTATTAATGTCGGCATGTACTTCCATGTCCACATCATACTCTGTAAAAAGGTCGCAGAGTTCGTAAGCAATTTCAATACTCTTGGCCACTTCCACCAGCATACGTTCTTTAATGGAATAAGCCTGGCGTGTCTTTTCATTGTGAATGAACATAAAGCCTCCATGGCCTTCACGTAAAAAAACAATGACAGTGGCAAACTCTGTTTCATGTCCTTTTACCTGGCTATCTGTTCCTATACAAACCTTAAGGTGATAGCCTTTGTCCGTTTCACGGATGATCGCCTGTTTTACTTCTTCTTTAATGGGCAGGTGAATGTGTTCACCATTGAATCGTCTCCAGCGCATAAAAAATGGGTTTTCTAAATTTACGGAAATAATTTCCGGCAGAAGAATACTGTGGAGACAACAGTTTATTAACAGGTGGGGATAAGCGAAACCATTAACACGTACTTAATATTGTCCTGTACTGAGCATGACCAGTGTACATGCTTCAATGGGCTGAATATTGTTTTGCAGTGCCAGTTGCTGCAGCTCTGAATTTTCAGCACCGGGGTTAAAAATGATGCGTTGCGGTTTTAAGGAAAGGATATAATCGTAATACTGTTGCTGATGTTTGGGGTTGAGATAAAGCGTAACTGTATGAACATCGTTAATGGGTATTGGTTCTGTTTGTATGTCAATACCTGCAACAACAGCTTTATGTTTTCCAATACCGGCTACTTCATGACCGGCAGCCTTCAAGCGGTTCATGGCTAAAAAACTGTAACGTTCAGGATGATCAGAGGCGCCGAGCACAAGTGTTTTTTTGTTCATGATCAATATTGTTCAAGGATAAAGGTAATGGGTTGCCTGTGCAATACTTTTACTTCTTTGCCATTCTGGATCCCAGGTTCCCATTTGGGGCCTTTACGAATAGCACGCACTGCAACCAGATCTGCGAGGGGATGTACACTGTTCAATGCCTCAATGGAACATACTTCGCCATCTTTACACACCACAAATTGTACGTAGACCGTTCCTTTTGAATAAGGAGATGTTTCCAGCACAAGTTCAGGAACAAATAAATTCTTTTGTAAATGCTGTCTCCATGCCGATATTCCACCGGGGAATTCGGCCATTTTTTCAACTTTTAAAACAGGAGCAGCCGTATCTTTTTTTAAATGTTCATTTTTTAAAGCCATTTCTTTTTCCTGTTGTAAAGCAGTTACAGCAGCAGATGTTTTTTGTGCCGGCTGTTTGTAAGCATAAAACAGGGAGTCAGTGAGTACTCCTGTACTGGAATAAAAATACCAGTAACCTGCTGGGCGACCATTGATATAATTGCCTTCATACAGCTTTGAACTATCTTGATAAAATTCTAAATGGCCAAGGGGTACTGTGCAACTTGTGTCTGTGAAAAATCCTTTTTGTATGATTTGATTAGTTTTGCTGTAATCTGTAAAACTCCAGACAGTATCAACTATTTGCATTTTGCGTGTATAAACTATATACCTAGCGTTTTGTTCTTTCCTGAAATAGGAATTGAGTTTAAATGAAAAGGTGTCCTGTGCAATTGCTGAAATTGAGAATAGAAATAAGGCAGACACGAATACTGTTATTTTCATAGATGTGTATAAAATACAAATATCAGTATTATTTCTTGAAGCTAATTAGTCAATGCATAAAGATTCACTAAAAACATCCACACAAACACCAATGCAAATGTTACAAACAATGTATTCATTCCAATTTCGCCTATTTTGAAAATAAATATTTTAGGTATGTTATACATTGGATAATAGGCAAATTGTGTGATGAGCTTTCCAGTCCAGTATGCTGCAATTAAACCGGTGAGAGCTGTAGCAAGACCTGATCCATTTTGCAGATCATTAACCAGGAAAATGGAAATGAGACCGAAAGAAAAATTTAACCCCTGAATATAATGACCATAGGTTTTAGCAATTTCCTGGTTTAAGGGTTTGAGTTGTTTGATATCATTATACCAGTCAAATACACGATGACGGATATAAGGATAGATCAAGGCGGTGAATATTTGGCCAATACCGCCAAGGATAATAAGCCAATGGGGAACTTGATATTTCATAAAACGGTTATTTAAGGTGAACGAGTTCCTTGAGCTTGATGGCTTTTAATTCTCTGCCACAAATAAATACATAGAATAGTGCAAGAAGCGGGGAGATGTAAACTAATAACCAAACAGAACCAATAGGCATGGTAACAAGAAGTACAAAACTTAACCAATGATAAACCCACCTGATACTCCATGCAGAAGTAAACCATCTGTTCCATGCATGAATGATCATGCCAACTACCTGGAAAGCTCCAACTATACAGTAAGATGTGAGTACAGATTCAAGTGAGTTGCTGAGGAGAAACCAGATCGCAAAAGAGCTGATGAGAAGGATGTTGCCATAAAATTCAACTTGTTTAAATAGTTTCATGTTTTAAGTATTTTAAACTTTCAGAAAATAATGAAAATATAGTGTTTTAAAAAAGCCGAATTTATTTCGGCCTGAAGAATTTCCTGTTTCAGTTACTTAAAGAGCTTCAATGCGGTACTTAAAAACCAGTTCTCATCACTTTTTACCAGCACATCCAGCATATCATTGGCGTGAGCACCAAATTTTTTGATACCGGTTACTGTATCTACAAATACTTTTACTTCTTTATCCCGTTTATCACCTTCTACTTTGCTGAGTTGATCCATCAATTTCATCATGGGGTCCAGTTCCCGTTTCTTACGCTCTTTGATGATCTGTGTAGCTACTTTATAAATGTCTTTCTCGGCTGTGAAATATTCTTTTCGTTCACCAGACAGGATCACACGATCCACAAGGCCCCAATCAATCAGGTCACGGATATTCATATTCACATTACCCCGGCTGATGTTCAGTTGCGCCATTATATCGTCCTGGGTGAGTGGGTCCGCACTGATCATTAACAAAGCATGTACCTGCGCCATGGTGCGGTTAATACCCCAATGGGTGCCCATGGCTCCCCATGTACTGATGAATTGTTGTTTGGCTTCTGATAATTTCACGAGCCTAAATTAGTTTACTTTTCCGAATTTTCAAAATTTATTGAAAAATTATTTTCGAAAAAAAGCAGTTAAAATGGATTCCCATGCGTTTGCCGGATCAATGGCTTTGCCAGGAATGGGAAGGTTTGGAACGATTGAACAAATAAATTGGTCAGGGATGTTTTACCAAAGAACCGCTGGATCATTCTGCCGGTACGGAGTCTTGAGGCAAACTGTAACTGCCATTGCTTTTTGTATTGTTCTTCCATGTTGGAACGGCTGATCTTGTTTTGCAGAAAGGCATCCATCTGTTCAAACGCCATTTTGCTTCCATGCAGCGCCATGCTCATGCCATTGCCGCAAAGAGGTGTGATCATGCCTGCTGCATCACCCAGCATCAATACGTGATCTTCAATTTGGGATTTGTTATCAAAACTAATTTGGGAAATCGTAAGAGGCGATTCATACAGAAACCTTGCTTCTGTGAATATTTTTTTGAGATGTGGATTTTTAAACAGCACCTGTCCCTGCATTTGCTCAATGCTGTTATCATGCTGCTTCAAGTTTTTAGCCGTAGTTAAATAGCAGAGGCAAAATTGATCATGCTCAATTTGTGAAATACCGCAATAGCCGTTTTCAAAATTGTGAAGGGCGATCGTATCAGATGAATGGTTTGTTTTGATGTGATATTTCACACCAATATAATTGTTGAGTTTATTTGGTTTTTGCTGAATGAAGCTGCGGTTCCATTTTACATCCAGGTTGCTTCTCTTCCCAAATGAACCGGCAACAAGTTTTGCTTGCAGATTGTCCACAGCAGACCGAATTTGAAAACTGTTTTCTTTGAATTGTACATCAGTTACTTTTGCTTTTTCCAAAACGGTTACACCTGCTGCTTTAGCAATTGTTACTAATTCATGATCCAGTTTATAACGACTGATACCAAAACCACCCAGGGGTAGTGCTGTTTGAAATAATTTTCCGTTGGGAGCTGTTATCTGCAGGGTTTTGATGATGGGTACATTCATTTGTGATAAGGGTAAGCCTAATCGTTCCAAAAAACTCCAGCTTTCCAAACTGATATACTCACCGCAAACCCGATGAAAAGGATATTGTTCCTTCTCCAGTAAAATTGTTTTGTAACCGGCTTTTGCAGATTGAACAGATAACGCAAGACCGGCAAGGCCGCCTCCAATAATCGCTATATCATATTGTGAATGTTCAATACTCAATGTTCAATGTTTGAATACCAGTAACCAACGAAATGCCCATTTCCATTGTAAAGTAAAGGAATGAATAGCTGCTTCATGAAGAATGGAATACAATTCTTTTTTATGAAATCCTCTCAGCACACTTAAAGGAGCATCATTTTTTACGAGGTATGATCTTGAAAAAAGCTGTGTGAGTAATTTGATGGAATAATAAGCTAATGGGTGGCGTTGCAGATCATTTACAAAAAAACCAACTGATGAATGTTCCTTCATCCAGTTGAATTGTGTTTGTAGTTCTTCATCGCTGAAGTGATGGCAGAATAAAGAAGAAAAAATGACATCGGGCTTTGTTTGAAATGTTACATTTCTGTAATCATCCACAATAAAATCAATATCAAAATTATCTTTTCTGGAGCGTGCATACATGATGCAGTTAGGATTCATATCAATCCCAATGAGAACTACTGAAATATCTCTTTTCCTGCACCACCTGCCAATTGCCCGCAGGTTATCGCCACCGCCACAACCCATTTCACAAATCGTTAGTTTATGGGAAAGCCGGTAATTGGAAATTTTAAGGAGGGCTTCAATACCTTTAATGGTGATTCGATGTCCACCCAGCCATGTGTTAATGAAATTGAGCTCTTTCATATTCTGTTTGATATCTTCAAACGGAATATCATCTCTGTCGAGTAATTCTTTTTGTATGGAGCGATGGGAAAACTTACTCATAAGCTGCGGTGAAGGTTTCCATCGTTAAACCCGGACCAAATGCAGCGCCAAACAAAGCACCCTGTTTTTGTTCCTTCATTAATTCTTTCAATACAAACAAAATGGTGGGTGATGACATGTTGCCAAACTGTTGCAACACTCCATGGCATTTATTCAAAGCTTCAGCAGGAAGTTGTAAAGATCTTTGAATGCTTTCAACAATTCTTTTACCACCGGGGTGCACACACCATTGCTTAATATGCTCCTTCTGTATTCCTGCCTGTTGCAGGGCACGTTGCACCAATGGTTCAAAATCTTCTTCAATCAATTCAGGAATATAACCACTGAGGGTCATTAAAAATCCTGAAGAAGAAAGCTCCCAAGCCATATCCTGTTTGCCTTTGGATACTACTTCGCTGTAAAAACTTTTTAATTGCAAACCTTTTGCTTCATAACTGTCATGGGTTACCAGTGCAGCAGCACTGCCATCAGCAAACAATAAGGTGGAAGCAATATTATCCTGTGTAGAATCTTTTTGAAAATGTAGTGTGCAAAGCTCTGTACATACCACCATCACTTTGGCTGATGCATCAGCTTTACAAATAACATCTGCCATTTTTAAACCATGGATGGCTGCATAACAACCCATGAAATTTACAGAGGTCCTGTAGATATGATTGGGCAAACCCAACAAATCCATCACCTGCAGATCCAGTCCCGGGGCACTCATACCTGTACAGCTTACAGTAATAAGATGTGTGATCTCATTCGCTTTTATTGTTCCCTCTATGCAATCATGAATGGCGTCAACTGAAAGTGGTGCAGCATATTTGTTATACCACTGCATGCGTTCTTCCAGCATGGGAAAGGGTTCCAGGTTTTCTGTTTGAGGATAGAACTTCCAGTCATTGATCGTGCAACTGTAATCAGGAATTACAGAATGTCTTGTATCAATACCACTGAGGTTGTAAAGAAATTTCAGTTTACGGTTTTCAACCGCATCCAGTGCATATACCCTTTGCATGAACTGGAGAATGTCTTTCTGCTGATGCTTATATGCCGGAACTGCCGTGCCTATGGAAACAATTTTACTCAAGATGATTCATGATTAAAGCGGTGATAAATCCAAGATTGGTACAAGAGCTGGCCAAAATATTCATACGCATGGTATGTTTGAAATCAGCAGCAGTTGCATTCTTCCACACTTTTACAGCCCACCACAGGAAATAAACAAGAATCGGGCTGAAAAAGATCAGTAAAACAAAAAATTGTGCAAATAATAACGAAGAGAGGAAGGTATAGCCCAGAAAGATCATGGCGATCATATATACCAAAGCACAAAAAACAAAGGTTCCTCTGTAACCTAACTTGTAACTGATGGTTTCTACACCATCCGCCTTATCTTCTTTGTGCTGGTAAATTTGGGTGAGCGGATAAAACCCGCCAATGAGTAAACTGGCGGCAATCATTCCGCTTACCGGGAAATTGGTACGCAGCATTTCGCTGGCGCCATGATAAACCAGCCAAAAAATAACAGCTCCCTGGAACACAATTACGGTGAGATATCCCACGAATGGATATTGTTTTAAACGAATACCTCTGTAACTGTATGCTCTTGATGCCATGATGTACAGCAAAATGCCTGCTGCAAAATACCAACTGATGAAGAGCGAAACTGTCACCGCTATTACATCCATAGCAATTGTTGTAAAAAATAATTGTTGGGTAGGTTGCATGGGCTTTTGCAATCCGCCGATGGGTGTTTCATCCCTGTCCATATAACTGTTGTAACCATTGCTGGCCGGATAAACAAGGATATGTAATATGATGAAAATAAGGATTGCTCTTGCCCAATTGATATTGACCAGTTGTGTTAACGCAAACCAGTATACAGGCATGAGAAAAACAGAAAAATGAAAACGTAAAAGCTGAATCGTGCTTTTGTGAAGCATACATGTGATTGATGCTTCAAGTTCGGGGAATTTTCTGTCACTTTTTTTGCTTCTCCAAAAAAGTGACCAAAAAAGGAGCCCGATTTCGATTACGGCCCGAACCTGCCTGACGGTAGGCAGGATCGGAGGGTTCCCTGATTAAGCTTTTATGCTACTGTGGTGAATTGCTGTTGAACCTTATTGTACATCCTAAGTGTAGCAGTTATATTTTTTGCAGTCTTTTTAATTGTTTAAATAGTTGACGAGTGCTAAATATTGTATAAACGATGAAGTGGAAGATAAACAGTTGAGTAAAATGATGCTGCACTGCTCCTTCTCCAATTGGAGAAGGAGATGGAGGATGAGGTGGGAGAATGAAATTGAAACCGTTTGTGTTTACTTATGCTAACTGTTTTTTGCTGCTATGAAACCTGAACGTACAAGTGTGCGACGCAAGGGACGATGCCACCTGCACATCAGCTCAGTACAAAAATTATCTTTCTGCATTTCTTCAGCAGATTCCTCCTGCGCCGGAATGACCACTTCATTCAACAAAAAAATCCCGCCACTACAGCGGGATTTCAACTATTAAACTTTTTAAACCATTCAACCCTTCAACCCAAATCCTCACACCAACATCGTCACAGGATTTTCAATAAACTTCTTGAGCGTTTGTAAGAAAGAGGAACCAACTGCACCATCCACGCTTCTGTGATCGCAACTCAGGGTTACTTTCATAACGTTTGTTGTACCAAAACTTCCATCCGCTTTCTTAATCACAATTTCTTTAATACGGCCAACTGCCAAAATGCAACTATCAGGAGGATTAATGATGGCAGTGAATTCTTCAATATCCATCATACCCAAATTAGAAATGGTAAAGGTGTTACCACTGAATTCCTGGGGTTGCAGTTTGCCTGAGCGTGCTTTATCATACAACACATTAGCTTCACTGGCGATCTGGCTCAAACTTTTTTGATCAGCAAATTTGAATACGGGAACGATCAATCCCTGGTCAACTGCTACGGCACTGCCGATATGAATATGATTATAGGTACGAATGAAATCACCCATCCATGATGAATTCACGGCAGGATGTTTTCTCAACGCCATTGCACAGGCTTTGATCATCATATCCTGGAAGGAAATTTTTACAGGACTTACTGCATTCATTTGCGCACGGGCTGCCATGGCATTATCCATGTTGAGCTCCATGGTAAGATAGAAATGAGGAGCTGTAAACATGCTTTCACCCAAGCGGCGTGCAATGGTCTTGCGCATGCTGCTGTTAGGGGTATCCACAAAACCTTCACCGGCACCGGGTGTAAATGCAATAACGGGTGCTGCAGCTTTTGCAGCAGGAGCACTTGTACTAACTGCGGCAACAGCTTTGTAATTATCAACATCAGCTTTGATGATCCTGCCACCATCACCACTTCCCTGCACGTTGTGCAGATCAATTCCTTTTTCAGCTGCAACTTTTTTCGCAAGGGGAGAAGCTTTGATGCGGCCATTTGCGCCCCCATCCCCTGAAGGGGTGCTGGTAGCAGTTTGAGTAGTTGAAGCAGTTTGATTATTTGAAGGTGTAGAACTTGCAGCTTGCGGCTTGGTGCTTGCAGCCGGATTTTTCAATGCACTCAATAATCCACTCACATCTGTTCCTGCTTTACCAATAATGGCAATTACTTCATTTACTTTGGCAGCATTACCTGCTTCCACACCTGTGTAGAGCAATACACCCTCAGCATATGGAACTACTTCCATAGTTGCTTTATCCGTTTCAACATCAGCCAGGTTATCATCACTTTTTACAGCATCACCCACTTTCTTGTTCCATGCTACAATTTTTCCTTCTGTCATGGTATCACTCAACAAAGGCATACGAATAACCGTAACACCAAGTTGAGAAGCGAGTGTATCTGCATCAACACCTGTAGAAGTTGTCACTGGTTGCTGGCTTGCTGTTGCGGGTGCTTCAGCAGTTGGAGCGGCGGCAGGTGCAGCGCTTCCACCATCAAGCAGTGATTTATAATCTTCACCTTCTTTACCTACTATGGCAATGATCTCGTTTACTTTGGCGGCACTTCCCTCAGGAATTCCTACATATAATAAAGTACCATCCGCATAACCCACCACTTCCATGGTAGCTTTATCGGTTTCCACATCAGCCAGCACATCGTCGCTTTTTACTTTATCGCCTACCTGCTTGTTCCACTTCACAATCTTTCCTTCTGTCATGGTATCGCTCAGCAGCGGCATTCTGATAACTTCAGCCATATAAGTCAGTTTTTAAAGTCGTAATGAGGGCGTGAAATTAGGGAAAAATCGTTGAATGGTTTCGTGGTTTGAATGGTTTGATGGTTTCAGGGTTTAAGGGTTTCCCCAAATAGTAAGCACTCCCTGTAAACGTAAGATTTAAATAGTGCGGAGAGCAACAACTGGTAAACTAACCATTAAACCATTCAAACCTTTGAACCTTGAAACGATTAATAATCCAGTTCCATCCCCAACCGGTCTTTCAAATCCTTTACCAGCGGGTATTTTTCAATGATTTTCATGAATTGCTCCTTAGTGGAGAGGGGCCGACCGGCAGGGTTTTCTTCTTCCTGCGATTCCACCAGTTCTACATGGATATTAATGGCCGGATTGTGGAAGAAATGCTGTACATGTTCAAGCAAAGCTGTTTTTTCCTGCTTGAGAAAACCCAGTTGAACATTGCCAAAACAGGTGATTTCAAAAAGCTCCGGGGCTTTTACTTTGCATTCCATCATTTCCAAAGTAGAAACTACGGAATGTTTATTGGCCGTTTTAAGTTTCAGGATGAATTCCTTCCAGGCTACCTGCAATTCCTCATCCGTTAAAGCAGATGCTTTTTGAGTCGTAAGATTGTTTTGCTCCGCAACCTGCTGACGGATCTTTGCCAATGATGATACTTTGGCTGATGATGAGGTTGCAGAAGTTGATGTGGTTGATACTCTTGATAAAGGTTTGGATGTTGGTTGATAAGAAGGCTTCAGTTCCTCCACTATTAGTTTGGCAGAAGAAAATTCTGATGTTTTACTGTTGACTGTGGACTGTTGACTTTGGACAGTCTTCTTACCGTCGTCTGTTGTCTGTGAACTGCTGACTGATATTGGTTTTATCGCCCTGAACTGTACAGCTTTCTCAGCTACTTTTTTTTTATCAGGACTTGTAAGATCGATGGCCTGTTGCAGGTAAGTGAGTTTGATGAGCGCCAGCTCCACATGCAATCTCTTATTACGTGCCTGTTTGTAATTGATCTCTGCTTCGTTCAATACATTCAAAGCACTGATGATCCATGAAGCAGAAGTGGCTTTGGCTGTGATGATGTATTTGTCTTTAAAACTTTCCACTACTTCCAGCAGGTTGGCTACTTTTTCATCCTTGCACACCAGTAAATTTCTCAGGAATTCGGAAAATGCATTCAACACCATATCCCCTTCAAACCCTTTGCGGTTGATATCATCATACAACAGCATGGCATCTGATAATTTCTGCTGTTGCATTGCTTCCAGGAACTTAAAGAAATTATCAGCATCCAAAATATTGAGATGCTCCAGTGTGTTTTGATAAGTGACTTCGCCGTTGGTAAAACTTACGATCTTATCAAGGATGCTCAATGCATCACGCATACAGCCTTCACTTTTTTGAGCGATCACATGCAGGGCAGGAGCTTCTGCTTTGATTTCTTCTTTATCAGCAATTTCCTGTAAATGTTCTACCGTATCATTAATGGTGATGCGTTTGAAATCAAAAATTTGACAACGGCTTAAGATGGTGGGCAGAATTTTATGTTTCTCTGTGGTTGCTAAAATAAAAATGGCATAGGATGGCGGTTCTTCCAGCGTTTTTAAAAAAGCATTGAAGGCGCTGGAGCTGAGCATGTGTACCTCATCAATGATGTACACTTTGTATTTTCCCATTTGCGGTGCAAAACGTACCTGCTCAATGAGCGAACGGATATCATCCACACTATTGTTACTCGCCGCATCCAGTTCGTGAATGTTGAGACTTGTTCCTTCATTGAACGTTTTACAACTCACACAGGTATCACAGGCTTCACCATTGGGTTGAATATTTTCACAGTTGATGGTCTTGGCCAATATCCTTGCACAGGTTGTTTTGCCCACACCTCTCGGCCCGCAAAACAAAAATGCATGTGCCAGTTGATTATGGCTGATGGCATTTTTAAGAGTGGTGGTAATATGACCTTGCCCCACTACTGTATCAAAAGTTTGTGGTCTGTATTTGCGTGCCGAAACAATGAATTTATCCATGGTGCAGGGCTGCAATTTAGGGAAAGAGTGCAAACCTATAAGTCTATTTTTTCGTAAACCGAATCATATATTCACTCACATACACAGCCGTATCAGCATTCATGGCTTTGTAAAACAATCTGGCTGTTTGCCCCAGTCGTAAGCAAGTGTATTTATTTGTAACATCATCTTCAGATTTAGTAGGTTGAAGTGATGGATACCAAACCGTATAACCTTTTTTATCCAGCAGTAATTGCGGTTTGGTCCATTGCTGGGCATTGTCTCCTTCACTTAAATCTTTATTGGGGTTGAAGGAAATATAAATTTTACTTCCTTTCCAGGACGAGCCTGTTACATGCCCCATGAGCATTACCCACTGATTAAGATACGTATTCCAGCTCACGGATGGTCCCCAATGAAAACCGCCATCAGGTGAAGAAGCCGGCCCGCCCCCTTCTTCCATCGGAATTTGGAGGGAAGCAACCGGTTTTCCAATGCCGTCATGTGGAGCGTTAAAGGCAGTTCCATCCCAGCGTTTTACTTTACCTGCCGGAGCATCGAGGTCTTTTAAGGCAATACGTGCAATGCTGATGCACTGTCCGCTCCATTCTGTTTTACGATCATATTTTGTAGAGTCATAAACACCCGGAAAACCATATTCACCATAAAAAATGTATAAGTGCTCACCACTTGCAATGGCAGAAGGATCACCCACACCACCTGCAAATGTGTTGGACGTGTTGAAAGGTTTCAGGATCATTCTTGGTTGCAGATCTTCCAGCACAATGCCCTTATTTTCCCAGCTGTGGCCGCCATCTGTTGATTTCATGATACCGATACGGCAAACAGCAGCCGGTGATTGAGGGCCGGTTAATCCCTGCGGCCAGCGATAATCAACATATCCAATACCTGTAGCGTTATCATAAGGCAGGGTAGAAGGATAGTTCTCGTTATGATATAAGGCATAAAGTGTTTTGCCGCTTTTATCCCCCGGTGATTGATACACTGTTTCAAACCAAACAGCTCCATGTAACCCGGGCTGACCGATGGGAGCGTTGGGCGGCATTTGCGGTTCTGTAAATTCTTCGTAACGGCGTTGAAATACCTCATCAGCATGTTTACCATCAGCAAATTTCAATTCATGCGCTTCACCCCACACCGGGTCTTCACCATACTTACCCGGAAAAATGCGGAGCGTATCACCGATCCATGCTTCCGCCATATTACAATCCACAAATGATTTGAAATAAAACGTATCGGAAGGGATCAATTCAAAACTAATTGCATCCTTTTCTGTTGATGGATTGGTGCAGGCATTTATTAAAAACAGGGTACAAATATTTAATTTTAGCAGTTTGCTCATAATTAAGATTGTTTGAAATGTTATTTATATTTTTCGAATCATAAAGACAAACAAACACAACTGCTTTTTGGTGAGTGTGAGTACAGATCTAATTGACTGTTATTCTAATAAAATTAAACTCTAGTTTTCCGAGAAAACGTGGCTGACGAGATAAGAAAATAATTTCATTTCGAATCAGTGAACCAGAATTTATTAATGGTATAGGGGCTTCGTTATTGCTTTTTAGGTTTTTTCGATTAAATTGATGTTTTGTTAAGTCATATGTCAATACATTAAAATTGCTGGCTCTAATATCTGCGGCCTCATTTATTTTTTCAGTTGCAGCTTTGATATTTGTATTTCCAGGGTGGTCATTGAGAAATAAAATTAAGTTCCCTTTGTAGATAAAATGAGTGTAGGAGATATAAAAATCGAGTGAATTCTTATTGTTTAGCTCATAATTAATATCTTCTGTGCTTTGGGCAAATTCCACGATTGGGCCATTAAATTGATACTTCTGTATTTGTTTTTTTGGTAAAGTTGTAACGCTCAACCCATTTTGGTCAACCTCTTCAATAATAAATAGATCTCCAGCTGTGTATGTTACTATAGAAAACTGTGGTCCTGTAGTAACATAGCGGCTAAGTAATTCTCCAATCACCAACAATTTTGAAGTTTGAGGATTAACAATAATATTTTGGATGGATAAATAGTTAGGTAGACCCTCTTCTTTTTTTTCATCTTTGACTCCACTGGAAGTAAGAATCATTCTCTTCCTTATTTGATCAATTAGGCCATTATCTAGGTCTTTTTTGGACGTGGAAATGATTTGCCCTGTTTCTAAATCATATTTTTCAAGAAATAACCCTACAATTTCGTTTGACTCTTGATTTTTGCTATATGCTCCTGTTACTGATATTTCTTTATTATTAAGTACAACCGTTTTTTGGCTTAAAACATGTCTCTCCTTTGAATCTGTATTAATGGTAAATATTTTTTTTCCCCTTGTGTCAAATTTTTCAATTAAGAAATGTGAAAAAATATTAGCCCTTCTCCTTTTTTCGTTATGAAACTTGTAAAGACTTGCATATAAATAAACTGAATTATCGTCAATATGAATTTCTCTTATTCTGTAAACATCGCTTCTCTCCATTGGGGGTAAAAACCCCTTATATTTAAGTTTAAGCCCTTCGTCAATGACGCAATAGCTAATTTGTTGTTGTGTGCTTTCGTCTTTAATATTTACTACTACCTGGATAGTTGATGAATCTTTTGCAACATTCGCCTCTATGTCAAAACCGCTTTTTTTAAGGTCAGCATCAACAGAAAGCAATTCAGTAAAATCATTCACAAGCTTACCCGTTGATTTGTTAATTTCTGCTCCATAAATAGTAAAGCTTTTTTCTTTTTGTTTATATATATAAGAAATAATGTACAGCCTGTTTTTGAAGTGAAGAAATTTCTCAAATCTGTATTTACCACTTTCATCTTTAAATTCATAGCTATATGTTTCGGTAAAATTTAAATCATATTTTGTTAATGTATAGATTTTCTGATTAGTAAAATAATTCATGTAAATTATCTTATCCCGGTAACTTGTTGTGTAAATGCCACTTTCGTCAACGGCTATCAAATTTGGAATACTTTGTATTCTGCTGATTTTGAATTCCGGGCTAGATTTTAAATTAAAAGTTTGAGCAGTTGAATAAACGCAAAGAAAAATGTGTATAAAACATAGAAGTGTTGATTTCATATGTGTATTAATTTTCTACAAGATAAGTTTTTGTTTTTTTTTGAAAAAAGTGATTCTAAAATTAATTTTTCGATAGGACAAACAAAAAATACTAACCATCATCATCCCGATTTGATATTTCTATCATCTTTCGTTGTATATTAGGCCAATACATTTGACCTAAACTTTTTTTTCATGGGGGCAGGTTCTATCATTGCTTTAGCCATTGCAGCCATTGCTTTTTCGGGCATTGCTATTCTTCTATCTAAAATAGTATTGAAAGCAACAACGAATCAACAAAAGGGAGAAGCCTACGAATGCGGCGTTCCCACCAAAGGCCCCAGCTGGATTCAGTTTAACACCGGCTATTATCTGTTTGCACTCATTTTTTTAATTTTTGATGTAGAGTTGATTTTTTTATTTCCATGGGCTGTTGTGGTTAAAAAAGCCGGCATGTTTGCCCTTGTACAGGCAATAATATTTTTATTCATCTTATTTCTTGGTTTTTTATATGCCCATAAAAAAGGGGCATTAAAATGGCAGTAAAAATTGTAGTAGCATCTGAATATGACAGAACTGAAAAACATACAGGCATCATTTCCGGGTCAGGTGATTGAATCACCTACGGGCGGTGTTGCTACCGGTGTACTGGATGATGTGATCAATTGGGCACGCAGCAACTCCTTATGGCCATTGGTATTTGGTACCAGTTGCTGTGCCATTGAAATGATGAGCACTGCCTCAGCCAAATATGACTGGAGCCGTTTTGGTTTTGAAGTGGCACGTGCCACTCCACGCCAGAGCGATGTAATCATTATCGCCGGAACCATTGTCAATAAAATGGCGCCGGTGCTGAAACGATTGTACGACCAAATGGCTGATCCCAAATATGTAATTGCTATGGGCGCCTGTGCCACAAGCGGCGGCCCGTTCTTTTATAATACATACTCCGTAGTAAAAGGTGCCGATCATGTGATACCGGTGGATGTGTATGTAGCCGGTTGTCCGCCACGGCCGGAGGCATTGCTGCACGCCATGATCACCTTGCAGCAAAAAATTAAAAGTGGCATGACCAGGGAACAGATAAGGAATGAAATGAAAGTAGCGTAAACAATGACGAAGGAAGAACAAAAACTAAAACTGCAGGAACAATTCTCAGCCGCAACTTTTGATGAAACGGGCCAATGGCTCACCATGAATATTGCCGTTGCAGATTGGTTGAGTACTGCACAGGCATTACGTGCTGCCGGTTTCGATTATCTGTTTTGTCTTACCTGTGTTGATTTTAAAACACATCTTACTATGGTGTATCATGTGGAGTCAACCATTGAAAGAACTCCATTGGTAGTGAAAGTGCAATTAGACAGAAGCAAACCCGAAATAGAAACAGTATCTCACATCTGGCGCACTGCTGAGTTTCATGAGCGTGAAGTGTATGAATTATTTGGTGTGAATTTCCTGAATCATCCTGATCTGCGGTTGTTGATTTTGCCTGATGGATGGGAAGGAAAGAATCCGCTGCGGAAAGATTTTGAAGATCCTGTAAACATGATCAAGTTGTAATGTATCACCAAGTTGAAATAGTAAAAGAGTCTGTACAAACAGAGCCCAATGTGTTTGATGACATGGTCATCAATGTAGGGCCGCAGCATCCTGCTACACATGGAGTGTTACACCTGGTGATCACACTCAATGGTGAGACCATTAAAAAAGTAGGGCCCCACCTCGGCTATATTCACCGCTCCATTGAGAAAATGTGTGAAAGCTTGAGTTTCCGCCAGTTTATTTACGTAACCAGTAAAATGGATTATCTCTCTTCACATATCAACAATCACGGTTGTTGCATGTGCGTAGAACAGGGATTACAAATTGAAGTGCCTCCACGTGCACAGGTCATCCGTGTACTGATGGATGAACTCACACGCATTGCCAGTCATGTGTTGTGGTGGGGTGCCATGGCGATGGATGTGGGCGCATTAACTCCTTTCTTTCTTTCATTTCGTGAGCGTGAAATGATCAATGATATCATGGAGGAAACCTGCGGCACCCGTTTAACCATGAATTATATGGTGCCCGGTGGTGTGATGACGGATCTGCATCCCAATTTTCAACGGAGAGTAAATGAATTCATCCGTCATTTCAAATCAAAGATTGATGAATATGATGAACTGGTAACAGGAAATATCATCTTTCAGAACAGGACGAAAGGTGTAGGTGTGCTGTCAAAAGAAGATGCCATTTCTTTTGGTGTTACCGGCCCGGCGGCAAGGGGAAGTGGTGTAAGTTGTGACATCCGGAAACTCTATCCCTATGAAATTTACCAGCAACTCCAATTTGAAGAAATTATTGAAACGGCCGGTGATTCATTTGCACGTTACATCGTACGGTTGAAAGAGTTGCGTCAAAGCATGCATATCATTGAACAGTTGATTGATAATATTCCTGAAGGAGATTTCCAGGCAAAAACGAAAGCAGTATTGAAATTACCAAAGGGAGAATTTTATTCAAGAGTTGAAACTGCACGTGGGGAGTTGGGGGTTTATATTGTGAGTGAAGGCGGAACAACTCCTTATCGTATTAAGTTTCGTTCACCTGGTTTCAGCAATTTGAGTGTACTGGATCATATAGCCCGTGGTGGTAAGATCGGTGACCTGGTTGCCATGATGGGTACATTGGATCTGGTGATACCTGATATTGACAGATGAGCAACCCCCTCCGCCCCCTGAAGGGGGAACTGCATGGCGCAGGCCAGCTTTTTGGAAGGACTTATTAAATGAGAGTGAGTGATATTTAAAAAAGTTGTTTATCCCCTCCCGGGAGGCCCGCCCGGCTGAACCGTTCGGACGGGGGTGGCGGAGACTTTGAATGTGAAGATGATTGAAAGGGGTGGGTGCTGAATAGAGTTCAATTTGTATCAACGCCTCTGGCGTGATGCCGCTGAAACATTCAGTTGAATAATGTAAAGGCGGCACAAGAGTGCGACGCAACAGAAGAGATATAGTAATACATAAGTTGATAACATAAATTGTATTTGAATAAGCAGATGAGAATTTCAATTGATGAAATGCTTAATTAGATTGATAAATTAAAAACGAAATGCCCGGCCTCCCTCATCCTTTAGGAGAGGGAACGAGGGTGAGGTTTATGCCAACATTTGAATCCATAGCAAACTCAATTCACGAATGGCTCTACGGTACATTCAATGCAACGGTAGCGATGCTGCTGGAGTTTACCATTGTTGGTATCTGCATCATTGGTTTGTTTGCATTACTGGGTTTGGTGTTGATCATGATGGAGCGTAAAGTAAGCAGCTGGATGCAGTTGCGTTTAGGTCCCAATCGTGTTGGGCCATGGGGAATGTTTCAAACAGTAGCAGATACATTAAAACTCATCGTAAAAGAAGGGATGACACCGTTGGGGGTTGATAAACTGATGTTCAACCTGGCGCCATTTATTGTGATGATCATTGCCATGGTAGTGATGGCTCCGCTCATGTTTGCTAAAGGCTTACAGATTTGGGATGTAAATATTGGAGTGTTGTTCATTACTGCTGTTTCATCAGTATCTGTGATTGGTATCTTAATGGCAGGATGGGCCAGCAATAATAAATATTCATTGCTTGGTGCCATGCGAAGCGGTGCACAGATTGTAAGTTATGAGTTGAGTGCCGGCTTTGCCATTTTGGTGATTGTGATCTTAACAGGAAGTTTGAAAGTGAGTGATATAGTAATGTCGCAGGAAAATGGATGGTGGTTATTTAAAGGTCATATTCCTGCCATCATTGCTTTTGTGATTTTTATGATTGCCGTAACTGCTGAAACCAACCGTGCTCCATTTGACCTGGCAGAAGCAGAAAGTGAATTAACTGCAGGCTTTCATACAGAGTACAGCGGAATGAAATTCGCATTGTTCTTCCTGGCAGAGTATGTGAACATATTTGTAGTGTGTGCGTTGGGTGCCACTTTATTTTTAGGCGGATGGATGCCTTTGCATTTTGGAACGGATACAGAGTTTAACCGCATCATGGATTTTATTCCATCAAGTGTATGGTTCATGGGTAAGACGTTCTTTTTAATTTTTGTGATCATGTGGTTCCGTTGGACCTTCCCAAGATTACGTATTGATCAGCTGTTGAATTTAGAATGGAAATATTTATTACCGATCGGAATGTTTAACCTGTTGCTTGCAACAGTGATAGCGATATTGGGGTGGCATTTGTAGCCCCCATCCCCTAAAGGGGTGTGAAGTAAGAGTTTAATTAAATAGAAACATAAAAAGTATTGAATTGAAATTTTATTATCGTACTAAATTATCAGAGAGTATAAAAACTCCCCTTTAGGGGATGGGGGCCATATGTTTTTAAAAGATTACATATCAGATGTTGTTGGTGGCGTAAAGTCACTCCTGACGGGGATGAAGATAACCGGCCGTTATGCATTGCATCATGGCAAAGAAAAAATCACACAGCAATATCCCGATAACAAGGATACGCTGGTGTTGCCGGAACGATTCCGTGGTGAAGTGATCATGCTGCATGATGAAAACAATGAACATGCCTGCACCGGTTGTACGGCCTGCGAACTGGCCTGTCCTAACGGAACGATTAAGATCATCACCAAGTTTGATGTGGATGAAGCGACCGGCAAAAAGAAAAAAGCATTGGATACATTTATCTATCACCTGGAACTGTGTACGCTTTGTAACCTGTGTATTGAAGCATGCCCAACAAGTGCGATAAAAATGGGGCAGGGTTTTGAACACAGTGTTTTTGACCGGAGTAAGTTGATCAAAACATTGAATGAACCGGGATCGAAGATCAGGGAGGGCGTGGAGTAGTTGACAGGCAATGGTGAATCGGGTGTTTGATTGTTTGGAATTTGTTTTTTGTTATTTAGAAATTTTGGAATGACTGCTTATCAAATCATATTTTACATTTTAGCGGCGTTTATTTTAACAACTGCACTGCTCGCTGTTACCAGCCGGAAAATTTTCCGTTCTGCTATCTGGCTCTTATTCTCCCTCATTGGTGTAGCCGGTTTGTATTTCTGGATGGAAATAGAATTCATAGCTGCCGTACAAATTGTAGTGTATGTTGGCGGTATTGTGGTGCTCATCATCTTCTCCATTTTCTTAACACAGCAATCAGGTAAAGAAATGGCAAAGCCACCATTGCTGCGGGTGATCGCTTCTGCACTGGCTGTGTTATTTGGTTTTGCATTCACAGCGTTACTGATTTATCAAAACGGATTTATACCTGTCTCAAATGGATTTTCAACAGAAGTGAGCAGAATAGGTGAAGCATTGATCAGCACAGAAGAAAATGGATTTGCATTGCCATTTGAAGTAGTAAGTATTTTATTGCTGGCAGCGATGGTAGGCTGTATCGTTATTGCCCTTAAAACAAAACCAAAAGAACAATGATGGCGATACCTGCAGAACAAATATTATTTCTGAGTACAGCCCTTTTCTTTATAGGCATGTACGGACTGTTTACAAGAAGAAATCTCATCAGCATGCTGATGAGTGTAGAGCTGATCCTGAATAGTGTGAACATCAATTTTGTGGTATTCAATAAATACTTTTTCCCGGGGAAAGTAGATGGTTTGTTCTTTACCATTTTCATCATCACCATTGCTGCTGCTGAAGCTGCCGTGGCACTGGCTATCATTATTAATCTGTACAGAAGCCATCAGTCCATTGATGTGGAAGATGCAACTGAATTGAAATATTAATATGAGCTATTCATCTTACATATTACTCATTCCTCTGTTACCGCTGCTGGCGTTTGTGGTATTGGGTTTGTTTGGTAAAAAGTATTTCAATACATCTGCAGGAGTTATTGCAACAGGGTTGTTGTTGATCTCAACAGTATTATCTATATATACGGCGTGGCATTATTTTCTGGTTGATGCCCGCCTGAATGACGTAGTCGGGCAGGGTAAGGTGAATGATGTGTATCAACCCATCAAGGCATTTCATTATACATGGCTGGTGTTCAATGATCATCTGCAGATTGATATGGGTGTATTGCTGGATCCTATTTCAGTGATGATGCTGGTGGTCATCAGTTTTGTTTCATTGATGGTGCATATTTTCAGTCTCTGGTATATGAAAGGGGAGGAGCGGTTTGCTACCTATTATGCATTCCTTGGTTTGTTCACCTTCTCCATGTTGGGACTGGTCATCAGTACCAATATTTTCCAGATGTATATGTTCTGGGAACTGGTGGGTGTGTCCTCGTTCTTACTCATCGGTTATTATTTTCAAAAACCATCCGCTGTTGCTGCCAGTAAAAAAGCATTTATCGTTACACGTTTCGCTGATTTGTTCTTCCTTATCGGTATTTTGATCGTTGGCGTACAAAGCAACAGTTTTGATTTTGGTACAATTATCCAAACATTAACCAATACACAATCACCTGAATTTTTATCAGCAACATCTACTTCATTTATTGGGGCATCGTTGCTCACTTGGGCGTTAGCACTCATCTTTATCGGCGGTGCCGGTAAGAGTGCCATGTTTCCGTTACACATCTGGTTGCCCGATGCGATGGAAGGTCCAACACCCGTTTCTGCATTGATCCATGCTGCCACGATGGTCGTAGCCGGTGTTTACCTGGTGGCGAGAATGTTTCCTGTGTTTGCAGTGAATGAAGCATCACTGCAACTGGTAACATGGGTTGGGTTGACTTCTGCTTTATTTGCCGCCATCATTGCCTGTACACAAACGGATATTAAACGAGTGCTGGCTTATTCCACTATGAGTCAAATCGGTTACATGATGTTTGCCCTTGGTGTGAGTGGTTATGGTGGTGAACAAGGTCTTGGTTTTACTGGCTCTCTATTCCATTTGTTCACACATGCTTTCTTTAAATCATTGTTATTCCTGGCAGCAGGTGCTGTGATTCATTTTATACATAGTAATGAAATGACTGATATGGGTGGTTTGCGCAAGCACATGCCACTTACGAATATTGTATTCCTGATTGCATGTTTGGCTATTGCAGGTGTGCCGCCTCTATCCGGTTTCTTCAGTAAAGAAGAGATATTATTAGCATCTTTCAATGCAGATAAAATAGTGTATGGCATTGCATTACTTACTTCCGGCCTCACCGCCTTTTATATGTTCCGTTTGTATTTCTCCATCTTCTGGAATAAACAAACTGAATTACACGGTGAACATCACAGTGAAGGAACACTGGCCATGAAACTCCCTTTGATTTTATTGGCAGCATTAACAATCGCAGCCGGGATCATTCCTTTTGGTGAATATGTAAGCAGTGACGGAAAGCCGCTGGAAACACATTTGCATTTGCTTTTTTCCATTGCACCTGTTGCCGTGGCCGCATTAGGTATTGGTTTGGCAACGTATCTCTACAAAAATGAAAGTGACAAACCGGCTGCTATTACCCATACAATGGGAGCGGTTTACAAAACGGCATACAGGAAATTTTATATTGATGAATTGTATTTGTTCATCACAAAAAAAATCATTTTCAATTTCATAGCACGTCCTGCGGCGTGGATTGACAAGCATATAGTTGATGGCACTATGAACGGACTGGCATCTGTAACCGGCAGTTTCTCTGCGCTTATCAAAGGATGGCAAAGCGGAAAAGTGCAGCATTATGTGTTGTATTTCTTTGGCGGTGTGGTTGTATTAGGGTTGATTTTTATTTATTTATGGAAATAGTTACAGCAGTAAAAGCCCTATAAGGGCGATATGATAGTAGAAAACAACAATATGAATTGAACGGAGCCCCGTAGGGGCGACATGTGATTGACAGGTGATTTTAAAATAATAAATATGGCAAATACATATTCACAGATTTACATACAGATTGTATTTGCTGTAATGGGTCGTCAACATTTTATAAAAGAATCATTCAGAGAAGAATTGCATAAGTACATGACAGGGATTGTTACAAATAAGAAACAAAAATTGTATGCTGTTTATTGTATGCCTGATCATACACATCTCTTTGTAAGCATCAAACCTGACATATCTATAGCAGACCTTACAAGAGATGTAAAATCAAACTCTTCTTCATTTTTAAAGGAACGGAAATTTGTACCTGAAACTTTTTCATGGCAATCAGGTTATGGAGCTTTTAGTTATTCAAAGTCTCAGGCGCCAGATGTAGTCAATTATATTTTAAATCAGCCGCAACATCATCAAAAGAAAGCATTCAGAGAGGAGTATCTTGAATTCATGGAAAAATTCGGAATTGATTATGATCCAAAATATCTTTTTGAATTTTATGATTCGGAATTGTAAAACATATCACCCCTACGGGGCTCAGTTAACTGTGTGCATGTACGGGCTGCTACTAACATCCCGTGCCGATGGCACTCAATTCCGCATAAATTTGAACTTCGTTAAATTAATGCTGCAATGAATTTGTTAATCATCGTCATATTGCCCATTCTCTCAGCATTAGCTGTTTTGCCCTTCAATCAAAAGCAGGCAAGATTGATATCATTAAACGGTGCATTACTTCAATGGTGTGCTGCATTAGCCCTGTTTTATTTTTATACAACCGCTCAAGATAAGGATGCGGTCATGTTCTTTGAACAGAATTATCAATGGTACCAGCCGTTAAACATCAACTTTCACATGGGTGTGGATGGCATTTCCATTGCCATGATCCTGCTGACTGCTACTGTTGTGCTTGCCGGTATTCTTGTTTCATGGAAAGAGGAACGCATGAGCAAAGAGTTCTTCTTTTTACTGTTGTTATTGAGTGCAGGTGCTTATGGCTTTTTCATTTCGTTGGATCTGTTTACCATGTTCTTCTTTCTGGAACTTGCTGTTATACCAAAGTTTTTGCTCATTGGTATTTGGGGAAGCGGTAAAAAAGAATATAGCGCTATGAAGTTGGCTTTGATGCTGATGGCCGGCTCAGCGTTAGTGTTTGTAGGATTAGCAGGATTGTATTTCAACACCTCCACTGATGGTAATTACACCTTTGATATTTTACAAATAGCATCACTTAATATTTCTCCGGCGGTTCAAAACTTATTCTTTCCATTTGTATTTATTGGCTTTGGCATTTTTACGGCTTTGTTTCCATTTCATACATGGGTGCCCGATGGTCACTCAAGTGCACCAACGGCAGCTTCTATGTTTTTAGCCGGTATTAGTATGAAGTTAGGCGGTTATGGTTGTTTGCGTGCCGCCACCTGGTTAATGCCTGATGCTGCACAACATTATTCAACTATCATTATCGTTCTGGCATGTATTGCTATTTTATATGGAGCATTCGCCACCATGATGCAGACGGATTTGAAATACATCAATGCTTATTCTTCCGTTAGCCATTGTGGATTTGTATTGCTGGGAATTGGTATGTTAACGAAAACGGCGATCAATGGTGCTGTGTTGCAAATGGTGAGCCATGGATTAATGACGGCGCTCTTCTTTGCTGCCATTGGCATGTTATACGAACGTACACATACACGTAAAGTGGTTGAGCTGGGAGGTTTATTGAAAGTGATGCCTTTTATATCATCTGTATTTGTAATAGCCGGTTTGTGTTCATTGGGATTACCGGGCTTTAGTGGTTTTGTTGCTGAGATGACGGTGTTCATGGGCGGATGGGAAAAAGCAGAAAGTTTTTATCGCATTGCTACGATTGTTGCCTGTGCTTCCATTGTAGTAACGGCTGTATATATTTTGCGAGCCACAGGAAGTTCGATTATGGGTGCTGTGAAGAATGAACATCATTTAGCGTTGGGTGATGCAAAGTGGTATGAACGATCAGCAGCGGTATTGTTGCTGGCAGGAATCATCGCCATGGGTATTGCACCTTATTGGCTGGTGGATCTGATTGATCCCGGCACGGATATCATTATTCAAAAATTAGCTGGAAAATAAAGAATGGATTTTTTACAAACAATACAATTCATGAAACAGGAAATGATGGTGGTGCTCATCATCTTCATCCTGCTGTTCATGAAACTTGCCAATAAAGAATGGAAGAAAGAAACTGTATTGCATACAGTGAATGTGTTGCTGTTCATCAATCTGATTGCCGGTTTCTTTTTGAATACTGAAGGCAGAGCGTTCGGCAGCATGTATATTACCAATGAGTTGTTTGTTTTCGAGAAGAACATGCTCAATCTTGCGATGCTCGTGATCTCTTTCCAGGCGTTTGATTGGTTAAAGATCCACGAGCATACTATTGAATGTTATTTACTGCTCCTGAGTTCCTTACTCGGCATGCAATTCCTTATCAGCAGCGGACATTTGTTGATGTTTTACCTGAGCATGGAACTATCAACCATTCCACTGGCGGCATTGGCCAACTTTGATCTTGGAAAACGCCGTTCATCAGAAGCTGCAATGAAAATGATCTTCTCTTCGGCTTTTGCCTCAGGGTTGATGTTGTTTGGTATTTCATTGTTGTATGGTACTACCGGTGAGCTCGGTTTCAGGGAAATGACACAGGGATTGTACAGCAGCAACCTGCAAATTTTTGCATTGATATTGATCCTGGCAGGCATCGGTTTTAAAATTTCTGCGGTGCCTTTTCATTTATGGACGGCTGATGTGTATGAAGGTGCTCCCATTGCAGTAACATCCTTTCTTTCTGTTTTATCAAAGGGAACATTCCTGATGGTAATGGTGCAACTGCTGGCCTATACATTCGGGCCACTGATTGCTGTATTCAGCAATATGCTGATGGTACTGGCTGCTGCTACAATGATCATCGGTAATGTGTTTGCTATCCGGCAACAAAACTTAAAACGATTTCTTGCTTTTTCTTCCGTGGCACAGGTTGGTTTTACTTTACTGGCGCTGATGGCACAAACCAGCGAAGGCAATGCCGGTGTTGTATATTTTGTATTGGTGTATCTTTTTTCCAACCTGGCGGCATTTGGAGTGGTTACCATCATCAGTAATGCTTCCGGTAAAGAATCGATTGATGACCTCAAAGGTTTTTATAAAACCAACCCTTTGCTGAGTTGGGTACTGGCCATTGCTTTGTTTTCACTCGCAGGCATTCCGCCCACAGCAGGATTTTTTGGAAAATTCTTTTTGATCTTAGCCGGTGCAGCGAAAGGAAATTATATCATCATTACAATCGCCGCAATGAATATGGTGCTGTCATTGTACTATTACCTGCGCATTATCAAAGCAATGTTCATGGATGCCAATGAACAACCGATTGAAAAAATTCAATCAGGCAACTATGCAAAACTAGCGGCTGTTATATGTGTGGCAGGTATTTTAATTACCGGTTTGGCAAGCGGCGCTTATCATTATGTTTACCGTATTGTTATTATGAATTGATAAAAGAAAGCAATGGCCATTAATAAAAATCATGAGTTTGAAGATCTGAATGGTGTGAAATGTGCCGTGGTTGAAAAAAATGCCACACAGGAGCGTGTTGATTTCTTACAACCATTATTGGAGTGGAATGGATATACAGTTGTTGTAGTTCCATCACCACCACCCAAAGCAGCTCCGGCACCTAAACCGGCAGAAGGAGAAGCTACCGTTGAGACTTCTGCCCTAAACCCTTCACCTTCAACCTTACTACCTTCCACCTTCACCATCGGTGTTACTGATGTTCGGTTTAATGTAACCAATGCATTGATGGGTCGTATGCTCAAAACAAAAGAAGGTAAAATTGTTACAGTTGATTTCTGGCAACAAAAAGAAACAGTGAGTCAGGATCAGATTCCTTATTTTTCAAAAGACGAATACGTTCATTCATGGAAGTAAAATCTTTGTTTGATAAAGTTGCTTACGAAGAAATTTTGCAGCGGCTCAACAATTTAAAGGCTGATAGTCCACGTCAGTGGGGTAAGATGACAGTGGCACAAATGCTCACGCATTGCAAAGAGGCCTACAAAGTACCGTTAACCAGTAAACCACTGAAGCGTCATCCGCTCTCCATTATCGGTCGGATGTTCCGTAGCCAGTTATACAATAGCAAGCCTTACCGCCAGAATCTTCCTACTGCTCCCAACTTTATTGTAAAAGATGAGCGTGATTTTGATAAAGAAAAAGCAGAAATGCTTTCCATCGTAAAAGCATTTCATGAACGTGGTGTGGCGGGCATTGGTGATAAAGTGCATCCCATGTTTGGAAAAATGACGGCCGATCAATGGGGCAGGAGCATGTGGAAACACCTGGATCATCATTTGCGTCAGTTTGGGGTGTAGGCCAGCAGCCCCTCTAAATCTCCCCTAAGGGGAGACTTATCTACGCACAAAGTCAACTTATTCAACCTTTACACTATTTTTTTGTTAGTTTAAATTTTAATTTTCCAAACAATCAAAAATTTTATGAAACCAAAACCACTTTCTGAATTTTCAACTGAGGAATTGAAGAAAAATGAAAAAGCCATGCGAATTGCTGTGATCTTTTTAGGAGTATGCGTGGTAATACTGTTTGTAAGTGGTGGCTATTTGTTTTCAAAAAAGGGATTTACAGCATCAACAATAATGCCCCTTGTTTTTCTGCCTTTATGGTTGCTGAATTACCGGAACTGGAAGAAACTAAAAGAAGAACTGGCGAAAAGAGGTTGATGTTTAATACTATATTTAATTGTTTTTCTTAAACAATTGAACTTCCATCTTTTTATCATGTCCATACACATCGTTCCTGAAATTCAATTGTCTGTTGGCATCTACAAATGCGGTGAGATAAACAATATACACCGGAATGGATTTTTTAATATTCAGGTATTTTTCTTTGCCGGCATTCATAGCCTCTTCAATTTTTGCAGAAGTCCATTCTTCTTCATTTCTTAATAAAAATTCAGCCAAACGTTTGGGTTGCGATAAACGGATACAGCCATGACTGAACGCACGCCTGCTTTCCTCAAACTTGGATTTAGTGGGCGTATCATGCAGGTAAATACTATAACTGTTGGGGAATAAAAATTTCACAAGACCCAATGCATTCCACGGCCCCGGTTTTTGACGCACACTGTTGCCATTCCATTCCATATGGTTACGTTCGAGGTAGTTTTTATTACGACGAACTGCCGGTAATATTTCTTTCTGTAAAATACTACTGGGTACATTCCAGTACGGACTGAATACAATATGCTTCAACGTTCCCTGGAAAATAACTGTGTTATTGGCAGCTGTGCCTACCACCACATCCATACTGAAATTGTAAGCGCCTTTTTCAAACACATGTAAACGGTATTCCGGAATATTGACAAGCAAAAAATCAGAAGCCGGCTGGGCAGGAAGCCAACGCAGTCGCTCCATGTTGATCAAAATCTGCGTTAAACGTTCCTGTACCGGGCGGTTCATTTCAGTTATGACTGCAGTATTGATAATGCCATCTTCTTTTAAACCATAACGGTGCTGAAACTGTTTAACAGCAGCCAAAGTAGTTTCATTAAAGAAATGTGATGTGTCATCTGTCTTGAGATCGCCGGAAAGAAAGAGCCTGTGTTTGATACGACCGATCACTGGTGATTCATCATGAAGTTGATATTTCTTTTTATCGGCTTTAATTGTTTGCCAGCCTCCCTGTTTTTCAATCTCATAATAGTTTACTAAGTAATTCTTCAGCAATTTGTATTGCTGGTGTACGGGTTCCAGCTCAGATACATTTTCATTCTTATGCGCCAGCATGGAATCCAGTACCGCTACGGAATTAATCCGTTTACGGGGAATATACCATTCCAGTTGCCGGGTGTTAACGGCATTGCTGCCCTGGTACTTGCGGTACGCATATCGAAAGAATTGTGCTGTCAGTAACAACTCCGTTTGAAATACAATGGAATCCTGCATGCGGAACTGATAGTTACCCCCTGTAATGGAATCATATAAATGTGTAAATACAGGATTGTACAAACTGCTGTCCCTGCTGTAAGAAATATAATCATTAAAAAGATCAATAAATGTTCCGGCATTGGTACTCATGCCTTGTGAGTTGAACCAGGCATACTGGTAATTACGTCCGTTATAAAAACTCCTGATTCGTTTTGATAGAGAGTCATGAAACTGTTGTTTACCGATGAATTGCTCCATCGCTGTACTATCCAGGTACATATCAGTAACCGCAATAGTGGTATCAATCGTATAGTCTCTTGGTACTACTTCACCATTGGCCTGTTTGATTACATTTTTGCAACTGGTAAAAAGGAGTACAATACAACTGATATAGAAAAGATGTTTCATGCTATTTAAATTTATGTCAGCGTATAACAAATTAAAGAAAGATCGTTGTTATAAAAAATAAAAAAGGGAACTGCAACTGCAGTTCCCTTTTGATCATCGGTAAAGGTTACAGTCCTTTCAATGTTACCAGCCGATCCCATTTACTGTTGCGCATTTCTTCTGCAGTATGCAGGAATTGCTCAGCCAGTTCAGGGTCTTTTGCTTTGATCACATTAAAACGATTTTCATGATACATAAATTCACTCAATGGTAATGATGGCTCTTTACTGTCAATCACAAAACGTTCACCTTTTGGTTTGAGCGGGTTGTAATGGAACAAAGGCCAGTAGCCGCTCCTTACTGCAAAATCCTGTTCTTCGGCACCATGTGCCATATCAATTCCATGTGCAATACAATGACTGTAGGCAATTACAAGTGAAGGGCCGGGATAGGCTTCGGCTTCCAATATAGTTCTGATGGTGTGCATATCATTTCCACCCAATGCAATTTGGGCTACATACGCTGTGCCGTGTGCAATGGCCTGCATCGCCAAATCTTTTTTACCTGCTGTTTTGCCATTCACACTGAACTTGGCGCTGGCACCAAGTGGTGTGGCTTTTGATTTTTGTCCACCTGTATTACTGTACACTTCTGTATCAAGTACCAAAATGTTTACATTTTCACCGGTGGAAAGCACATGATCCAATCCTCCATATCCAATATCATAAGCCCAACCATCACCACCAATGATCCAAACTGATTTTTGTTCTAAGAAATCGGCCAGGTGAAAGAGGTTGAGTGCAGCCATTGACTTCATGCCGCTCAAACGTTGTTTTAATTCCAATACCAGTTCATGTTTGGTTTGAATATCTGCTTCTGTTTCTTCTTTGGTATGCACCAATGCATTTACCAGGTCTTCGCCTATCTGTGGCCGTAACTCATCCAGTAGTTGATAAGCCATTTCTTTTTTCTTTTCACCGGCCAGTTTAATGCCCAGGCCAAACTCGGCATTGTCTTCAAACAAACTGTTGGCCCATGCCGGTCCGGTGCCGGCTTTATTCGTTGTCCATGGAGTGGATGGCAGGTTACCGCCAAAGATGGAAGAACATCCTGTGGCATTGGCAACGATCATACGTTCGCCAAATAATTGTGTGATCAGTTTGAGATAAGGAGTTTCACCACAACCTGCGCAAGCACCGCTGAACTCAAACAATGGTTGAAAGAATTGAGAACCTTTTACAGTGTTCTTATTGATACGTTTTCTATCAACTTCCGGGATTTCTAAGAAATAATCCCAATTGTCTTTTTCTGCTTCCTGTATATCTGTCTTATCCATCATGTTGATGGCTTTATGAGTAGCATCTGTTTTGGAAGTGATGGGACAATACTCCACACATAAGGTGCAACCGGTACAATCTTCAGTAGATACCTGCAGGGTATAAGCTTCTGTTTCTTTGTTCCATTCTTTGCCAATGGGATCAACATGTTTGAAAGTTGAAGGGGCACCGGGTAATAAAGTTTTATCATACACTTTCGCACGAATAGCTGCATGCGGACAAATGATCACACATTTGTTGCACTGTGTACATAGACTGGTATCCCATACCGGTACTGCATCTGCAATATTCCGTTTTTCCCATTTGGTAGTACCGCTGGGGTATGTACCATCAACAGGAAAGGCACTCACCGGTAATTCATCACCTTCGCCTGCCATGATCTTACTCAAAACGCCTTTTACAAAATCAGGAGCATCGTCAGCCACAATATTGCTCAGCTCTACAGTTCCAACTTTGTATTGGCTATAATCCACTTCATACAAATTGGCAAGGGTGGCATCAACTGCATCATAGTTTTTCTGAACTACGGCTTCGCCTTTTTTCCAATAGGTTTCATAAATGGCTTCTTTAATTTTTGCAATCGCTTCTTCTCTTGGCAAAACATTACTGATGGCGAAGAAACAGGTTTGTAAAATGGTATTGATGCGTGTGCCCATGCCCGCTTCTTTGGCAACGGTATAAGCATTGATAGCATAAAACTTCAACTGCTTATGAATGATCTCTTCATGGATTTTTTTGGGAAGCTTGCTCCACAGCTCTTCCTTTTCATAAGGAGCATTCAATAAGAAAGTTGCTCCCTGTTCTGCATCTTTTAAAATATCATACTTGGTTAAGTAGTTGAAATGATGACAGGCAACAAAATTGGCTGATTGAATCAGGTAGGTAGAATGAATAGGCTTTTCACCAAACCGCAAATGCGAAACAGTGAGTGAACCTGATTTCTTACTGTCATACACAAAATATCCCTGCACATGATCATCTGTTTTATCACCAATGATCTTAATGGAGTTTTTATTGGCACTCACCGTACCATCAGCACCCAAACCAAAAAACAAACCACGGAATAAATGCTGACTTTCCAGGTTGAACGTTTTATCATATTCCAAACTGCTGTGACTTACATCATCTTCAATACCAACTGTAAAGTGATTCTTTGGTTTTTCTTTTTTCATTTCACGGAACACTGCTTTCACCATAGCAGGCGTAAATTCTTTACTGCTCAATCCATAACGTCCGCCGATCACATGTGCATGATGGTTTTCCTGCGCTTCATTCAACGCATTCACAATATTCATGTACAAAGGCTCACCAATTCCTGTTGGTTCTTTGCAACGGTCCAGTACCGCAATGCTTACTACTGATTTAGGAAGTGCTTTTGTAAATGCTTCTACATCCAGCGGACGGAACAGTCTCACATTCACCATTCCCACATGACTGCCGTGTTCATTTAAATAATCCACTGTTTCTTTCACAGCACCGGCACCACTGCCCATGATTACAATCACTCTGTCAGGATGTTCGTGTCCGTAATATTCAAACAGGTTGTATTTTCTTCCGGTGAGTTTGTAAAAAGTATCCATCTGTTCCTGCACAATGCCCGGTACTTTTTCATAATAAGGAGTTGCCGCTTCACGGTTTTGAAAATAAACATCTGGATTTTGTGCCGTGCCACGAATCACGGGTTTGTGCGGATTCAATGCACGGTCACGGTGTGCATGAATGGCTTCCATATCCATCATTTGCTCAATGACTTCATCAGGAATTATTTCTACTTCATTGAGTTCATGCGACGTACGGAAGCCATCAAAAATATTCAAAAGAGGAACTCTTGCTTTGAGTGTGGATGCATGAGCGATCAACGCCATATCCATCACTTCCTGCGGATTGTTTCCAAACAACATCGCAAAACCTGTAGAGCGAACCGCCATCACATCACTATGGTCGCCAAAAATGGACAATGCATGTGTGGCCAAACTTCTTGCAGCAATATGAAACACCGCAGGCGTTAACTCACCTGCAATCTTGTACATGTTCGGAATCATGAGCAGCAATCCCTGCGATGCAGTAAAGGTGGATGCCAATGCACCGCCCTGCAAGGCACCATGAATAGCACCGGCGGCACCCGCTTCACTTTGCATTTCGATTACCTTCGGTGTGGTGCCGAAAATATTTTTCATGCCTTTAGCACTCCATTCATCAGCCCATTCGCCCATGGCACTGGAGGGTGTAATAGGGTATATGGCACAGACTTCGCTGCACTTGTACGCAATGTAGGCAGCTGCTTCATTGCCATCCATTACTTCTGCTTTTGATTTGAGTTGATTGGTAGACATAAGAAACCTGTTTGGTTGAGTACGAAAGTACCCGACCCTGTAAGGTTGGTGAATGACGGAAGTCAGCAAAGAACCTAATTGCTGTGTGGAAGGGAGTTGAGATTGGTTGTGTTGCTGGCGGTGGTGCAGGTGGCATCGTCCCTTGCGTCGCACACTTCAGGGTTTGGTTTTTCATAGCGGCAGAAACCTCATGCTCCATCTCCTTCTCCAAAGGAGAAGGAGCGGTGCTGCTTCATTTTCTTAAGCTATTTAACTTCCAATTTAACTATATACTGTTATCATCACATTTCAAAAAACTCAATAACAACCTCAACCAGCAAGAACTAGGAGGTTAATGAAACTGTATCACATGCTCCTTCGCTAAAGCTTCGGCGAACATGTAGGATGTTGAATAGAGTTAAATTGCAATTAACCACAGTAGTACAAAAGCTTAATCAAGGCGAATTCCGAAAACCAGGTTGTATATTCCTGCCCGTTCCATTCAGGCGGGGGTTTTCGGGCCATTTTTTGGTTATCCCGCTTTGGCGGGACAAAAAAGTGACAAAAGAAATAGTACTCATTAAGTTTTTGTAAACTCATCCAACTTTTTTCCCGCACCATATCTTTACCTATAAAAAAACGTTCATGTTTCCCATCCTCCATCAACGCTGTAACCAACTGGTAAAGAATTTTTCAGAAATACCGGCAGAACGAAAAGCATTGCTTGAAAAAATTGCCGATTACATCAGCGCCAAAAAAGCTAACAACGAAACAGTGCAATTGGAATTTGTGTGTACCCACAATTCCCGGCGCAGTCACCTGGGACAGATTTGGGCAGCAGTAGCAGCAGCTTATTATAATATCAGTGATGTAAAAACATTTTCCGGAGGTACAGAGGCAACTGCTTTTAACGCCAATGCCATTCATGCTGTTTCCTCCGCTGGTTTTGAAGTACGTAAAACAACCGAGGGGACCAATCCGGTGTACCATGTGTATTTTGATGATGATAAGTATGTTGCCTGTTTTTCCAAAGTGTACAATCATGAACACAATCCTTCTTCCGGCTTTACAGCGATCATGACCTGTTCGGATGCAGAAGAAAATTGTCCCTTTATTCCCGGTTGTGAATTAAGGATCGCTACTACCTACAATGATCCCAAAGCGTATGACGGAACCGTTTTACAGGATGAGAAATATACAGAGCGGAGTAACCAGATTGGAATGGAGTGTTTGTATATGTTTAGTAAAGTTGAGTGAAATTCATCTCAATTAAAGTTCAAAAAAATTCTTGTATCTGCCTTTGGTAGTATTAAGTGTGTAAGAACTAAAAGTACCTTCCGAATGATATATGATATTTTTTTTGTCATCATCTCTATATGATAAAATACTGTTATCGTAGGTTGTTAAATTAAATCGCTCTGTATAATACTCAGTTGTAGAATTTGGAATATACTCTTTTAAATGATCAGCTATATTATTTGAGCTTCCATTTACGCATGTGATTTTAACTGGTTTTTCATAAAGCTTTTCTTTTAGCAAATTCAAAAAATTATATTCTGTTCCTTTCCATCCGACTATTAATATTTCACTAACCCTATGTAAATTATTATCTAGATAATCTTTTTGCTCTTTTGGCATAATAAACGAATCCTTGGACTTAAACGGTATAAGAAGTTGTGGGAAATAAAATGCATTTGCAATGCCAGGATTGTTGACTACCTCAATATCATTATCTAACATTGATTCTATTTTTTCAAAGTCATATTTATCATTAAAAATTTGATATCGAAAATTATAGTCTTCTCTAAATGGATTTTCATTAAATCTTCTAAACCAATTACATGAGCCATGTGGCTTAATAATTTTAATAGGCGTTGATAGGTATTCATTTATTTTAAGATCCCTTTGCTGAAATGTGAAATACTTTTTTTTCAAGGCAAATTCAAGGAGTAAGTCATAATTGAATGTTACAAATAGAACATCTTCTTTTTTCGCAATCGCATATTCTAAGGCTTGATTTACTAATATATCGTAGTTTGATAAACCAATATCAAAGTTTTCATGGCTGATAGAGTAAAATAAATGCTGCAAGCAAAATTGAATATTGATAAGTTCAGCAATAAATTCTTTAGGTTTATAAGTTTGGGTGAAATCATATCTTTTTTGAAAAAAATCTTCTATATCATCAATTGCATTCAAATATGATAAGAGGGAAATAACTCCTGGATAATTTTGAAATATACCCATGAAATTCTTTCTTGTAGTGAAAATTTCATTACCTAGTGGCGGTCGCCATTTAAATTCATCAAGGTTATAATTATATGAGTATACAGAATCAAATGAAGCTCCAGCACCAAATATCACCATTTTCATAAGCTAAATCATTTAATAATTATTGTATCATCTTCCAAACCATCGCCGCAATAACTCCGCCCAGCACCGGCCCCACTACAGGAATCCAGCTATATCCCCAACCACTATCTCTCTTAACGCCTAATGGTAAAATAAAATGCATGATGCGTGGGCCCAAATCACGTGCCGGATTAATAGCATAACCCGTTGGTCCGCCCAAACACAAACCAATGCCCAACACTAATAAAGCAACAGGTAATGCATCCAATGCCCCCAATGAACTTTGCGGAGCCGCAATAAACAATACACCCAAAACAAAAACTGCTGTAATCACTGTTTCGGTTAACAAATTAAAAAACACATTCGGTATAGCAGGCATGTTACAAAATACACCCAGCTTGGCATCCGTATCTGTTGTTGCATCAAAATGTTGTTTGTAAGCCAGCCACATTAAAAAACTTCCGGTCATGGCGCCTGCAAATTGTGCAAGGATGTACATGGGTACATCAGCCCAACTGAATTTTTCCAACACGGCCAATGCAATCGTAACAGCAGGATTGAGATGAGCGCCACTCACTGATGCACTGCTGTACACACCCACAAACACAGCAATGGCCCAACCAAAAGAAATGACGATCCATCCGCCGTTCTGACCTTTGGATTTATTGAGCAATACATTAGCTACAACACCATTTCCCAACACAATGATGAACATGGTTCCGATGAATTCTGCAAGAAAAGTTGACATGGCCGATGGATTGAGGATGATTAAGAATTGTATTTCCTTTTTGGGTTTATCCTGTGATGATAAATGGATGAAATCACAACAAGATTCTTTTCTTCATCAATAAAGTAGATAATGAAAAATGGAAATCGTTTTGTGGAAGTCTCTCTGAATTTCTTATAAGTGTTTCTATAGCGAAACGGGTCTTTGCAAATCATATCGATTTTTGAAAAAATTGCTGCAGCAAAATTTTCTGCCGTTCTTGTACTTTTTGATTTATACCAGTAAACAGCGTCTTCAAATTCCTGAAATGCTGACGGTGCAAATATGTGCTGAAAGCTCATTTGCGTTTGGTAGTTTGCAATGCTTTTTTGATTTTCTTTTCAGCTTCAGATGCACTTATCATTTTTTCTCCTTTTTCATAGTAAGCGTAGGTGTCATCTAATTTTCTCTTTAATTCAGGTGTGTAATCAAGTTCCTCCTGTTCTATGTCATCTTCCAATAAAGCATATACGGCTTTTACTTTTTTATCATCTGCCACTAACATGTAATCAGCCAGTTTTTTACGAAGTGATGAAGTAGCCATAGAAAATAGTTTTGTTATCCAAATTTAATTTTATAAACGGAATTTTGAAATTATATCTTTTTCTTTTGAGCTAAAAAAGCCAAACTGATACTGACAGTACAAATTTCGTCAATCACTTTAAATTTCAATCTCTTCTTACTTCGTACCTCGTACTTCCAACTACTCACTTGAGCAAATATCCTTCCGCCACTTTATAAAACGCTTCCAACTGCTGTTGCTTCCATGCTTCATCTTTGTTCATTTCTTTCATCATGATATCCGCCACCAGCGGTGCTGCTTCAATAGCTGCTTTGGCATCCAATACCAATGCTCTTGTGCGGCGGCTCAATACATCTTCCACCGTCATGGCCATTTCATTACCTACGGCCCACATTACTTCTGCAACAGTATAATGCAAATCAGGATGAATGGTTTGCGAATAGCCCTGGTGTTGCAGATAACGGATAGCTGCTGCATCACTTCCATAATAATGAAGCGGATCGTCATAATCCGGTTTCTTGATCCATCCATGCAGCTTCATGGTTTCTGTTTGGCAACGGGTATACGCCAAGCCACCTGCATAGTGTGATTTTAAAATCACTTCCTGCGCCATTTTTCTGTACGTTGTCCATTTGCCACCGCTGATGTTGATCATACCGCCTTTGCTTTCCCAAATGGTATGATCACGGGGAAGCACAGCCGTTTTCTTTTGTCCGGGGATTTTGATCAATGGCCGCAAACCTGCGAATACACTTTTTACATCGCTGCGTTGCAAACCTGTATGTACATAGCGGTTAAAGTGATTGATCACAAACTCCACTTCTTCTTCTTTGGCTACGGGTTCAATACTTGCCTGCTCCACACTAGTATCAGTAGTTCCAATAATCACTTTATCATGAAACGGAACAGCAAATAAAACTCTGCCATCATCTGTACGTGGTATGAACAATGCCTGCTCACCGGGGAAAAATTGTTTGTCTACTACAATATGAATTCCCTGTGATGGACTGATGGCTTTTTCCAAACCATCATCATCCATCTTCAACACTTCATCTACAAATACACCTGTTGCATTTACAACAATGGTGCTTCTTGCCTCAAAAGTTTCGTTGTTGATGGTATCATGAATCACAACACCTTTTACTTTATCATTTTCACGAATAAGGTTCACCACTTTTGCATAGTTCAGGATGGTTCCACCAACATCAGCTGCTGTAAGTGCCAGTGTTACACACAGTCTTGCATCATCAAACTGGCCATCATAATAAGCCACACCACCACTCAATCGTTTCCCATCCAAACCTTTGATGTATTCCTGTGTACGTTTGATGGAAAGCATTTCACTTTTTCCCAAACTCAATTTGCCTGATAAAAAATTGTACACTTTCAAACCCAAACCATAGTAGAGTGTTTCATACCAACGATAGGAGGGCATCACCAATTTTAAACGATGTGCCAAATGCGGTGCGTTCTTTAATAACAGCCCTCTTTCTTTTAATGCATCACGCACCAAACGAATATTGCCCTGCTGCAAATAACGAACACCGCCATGAATCAATTTGGTTGAGCGACTGGAAGTGCCTTTGCCGAAATCATATTGTTCTACCAGCAATGTTTTGTAACCCCGTGCTGCCGCATCCACAGCCGCACCCAAACCTGTAGCACCACCACCAATAATGATAATGTCCCAGTGATGGGTTGATTTGAGTTGTTGTATTTGTTGAGATCTGTTCAAGAAATAGTTTAAAGGTTGAAAAGTTAAACGTTTAATGGTTTAATCAATTCAGGAATTGCAATATTAGTGAAAGGGCTTGAAGTTTAAAGAACCTTTAAAACCCTCAACTCTTAAACATTAAAATGTTTGCGCCGCCTTCACCGCCTTCAGCCACCCGTTATACAATGCTGTTCTTGTTTCATCAGTCATACTGCTTTCAAACTTTCTGTCTACCTGCCATTGCTGTTGTAATTCATCAATACTGTTCCAGTAACCTGTGGACAATCCTGCAAGATAGGCTGCACCCAGCGCTGTTGTTTCTGTAACTTTTGGTCGAACCACGATGGTATTCAACACATCACTTTGAAACTGCATGAGGGTATTGTTCACAGTAGCACCACCATCCACTCTCAATTCTTTGATTTCAATACCTGCATCGGCTTCCATGGCTTTTAATACATCAGTAGTTTGGTAAGCTATACTGTCCAAGCTGGCTTTGGCAATATGAGCAGCCGTTGTGCCTCTTGTCAATCCCACCATTGCTCCTCTTGCATGTTGGTTCCAGTAAGGAGCACCCAAACCTGCAAATGCTGGAACGATGTAAACACCTTCACTATCTTTTACCGTGGCAGCCAATGTTTCTACTTCACTGCTGCTACGGATAATGCCCAGGCCATCACGCAACCATTGCACCACCGCACCGGCAATAAATACACTTCCCTCCAATGCATATTCTGTTTTGCCATTGATCTTCCACGCAACAGTAGTTAATAAATTGTTGTGGGAATGAATGAGTTTTTCTCCTGTATTCATGAGCATAAAACAACCGGTGCCATATGTATTCTTTACCATGCCGGGCTGTGTACACAATTGGCCAAACAATGCACTTTGCTGATCGCCTGCAATCCCTGCAATGGGAATATTCTTAGCCGTTAAAATATTTTGTGTAGTACCATACACTTCACTGCTGCTGCGTATTTGTGGTAACATATTGCCCGGTACATCAAAGATCTTTTGCAGTTCACCATCCCATTGCAATGTTTCTAAATTCATGAGCATGGTACGGCTTGCATTGCTTACATCGGTAGCATGTACTTGTCCTTTGGTTAAATTCCAGAGCAGCCATGTATCAACAGTTCCAAAACAGAGTTCACCTTTTTCTGCTTTTGTTCTTGCACCTTCTACATTGTCTAATATCCATTTGATCTTGGTAGCGCTGAAATAGGCATCCACTACCAAACCAGTTCTTTTTTGAATAAGGATGTGAAGATTCTTGCGTTTGAGTTCGTCACAAAAATCAGCCGTGCGTCTGTCCTGCCACACAATGGCATTGTAAATGGGTTTGCCCGTACTTCGTTCCCACACCACCGTTGTTTCCCGTTGGTTGGTGATACCGATGGCATGAATATGTTCAGCCGTTAAACCGGCCTTGGTAATGGCTTCGGCAGCCACACCCAGTTGTGTACTCCAGATTTCCTCGGGGTCATGTTCTACCCAGCCCGGCTGCGGAAAAATTTGCCTGAACTCTTTTTGTGCCACGGAAATAATGCTGCCATTTTTATCAAACACAATGGCACGACTGCTGGTAGTACCCTGGTCAAGGGAGAGGATGTAGGAAGACATGGCAACAGTTTAAACCCTAAAGTACTTGAAAATTTGTTGTGTTAAGAAAATCATTTAACTGTTTGCAGCTTGACAAAGGGTTTATAGCCAATGAGGGTACCTGAGTTCGAATAAATTGCCTTCATTAAAACAACTGATTCAATAACTGAATACAGTTTTTCATTTGTTATATCAAAATACAGCTTTTGAGTAATTCTGAAACGGCAAAGATCAGATGCTTTCGTTAAACGAATAACAGTTTTTTGCGAGTACCTGCCGTCTTTATCTTCTGTAAAAACAGTATCAACAGGCGCATCCCAGCTATATATTTCACCGGGTGGTATGGGAACATTCCTTTCATAGTCGAATGCTTTGAGTTTGCCCTTTTTTAAATCTTCCCGTAGCATTTGATAAATATCTGGTTGAGATAATGAACTATCAGCACCTGGAACTTTATGCTGCATAAAATCATATTCTGCCACATCAATGTTTAATAATTGCAAAGCTTTTACAGAATCAGGTATATGATGGGATGGGTTATAAGCTACGTTACAAAGCGGATACCATGCCAATGAGTTGTTTTGCGTTTTTCTTGCACAAAGAATGGTCATGTATGGATTATAGATGTGAAAGCACTGATCTTTATAATAAAGAATTTGCTTAACCCTGAATGCATTTATATTGTCACAACCACAACAGGAATCGCTTGTAAATGTTTTATCATCTATCTTATATACATAACGGGTATAATCATCTTTAGTTTTTGTTTGATCTACAAAAACCCATTCTTTGGGAAAGTTATAGGCAAGCCTTTCTGCATCCAGATCTTTTATAAATAGCGGTATGTCCATATTGGGGTTTAGGAATTGATAGGGCGTGAGCTTTTTTTGAATACTGTCAAAATAGTAAGCTTTAATCGCCCTGTTCCCCTGCATGAATGCCAGGTACATTGCTTTTATGTTGTATTTACCTTCTCTTCCTTTTAAATCAAGTATTTTATCGCTTTCACCGGCCCATTGGACGGCAGTATCTGTTTTAAGAAATGAAATATAAGATACACCTGGTTGTGAATGCGCAACAAAAGAAATTATCAGGAAGTTATATACAAGATAATATTTCATTATTTATTGTTGAGGTGAGAAATGAGTGAGGATAGCTGCGGTTGTTGCGTTAATGGATGTTTGTAAACCGATCAATTCGCCTTTGCTGTTCACCAGCAGGGCGCCTTCATGTAAATAAGCTACGGGAATATTGTAATGAAAATACCTATTGTAAAGATCATGAGCTTCTGACGCCAATAATACCCCTTTCATCAATACCGGTTCATGGCGGTAGGGAGCCTCGTGATTAGTAGGCAGGTTCGAAAAATCAAGCATGTAAACCGGACTGCCGGGTTTTAAAGAAGGCTGCACATTAATTTTCTGAAAAGAACGCAGCTGAGGCTGATTATTATCGACAACTGCAGTTTTTAAAACAGCAAGTTTATAGTTTTCATAACTGCCTTCATAATTACAGGGGTACCATTGCGGCTGTTCCTCTTTTTTTGTTTGTGCATAATAGCCGAGTTGAACTGTAAAACCACTCACACTTGCTGATGCATAACGCTTTGTTACTCTCCTGTAAATATCTATTTCCTGTTGAAATTTGGGGTTACGTGGTTTATTTTCAGCTTTATTGCCAAGGTCTTGTTCCCAGGGGCTTGACATGTTATCTGTAGTTACACAACTCATGTCAGCACCTCTTATTAAACCACATCCCCAAATAATATTAGGTGCATCATTTTTTTGCCATTGTTGAAAACTACCGTCACTTTTTTTTATAAAATATACAGTTTCGCCACCATCATCAATTTCAAGCTTAAATGCGTACGAATGCATCACCATTACTATAGAGGGATAGTAAGTGTCTTTTATTTTTTGCTGTGACCAGTTATTTGTATAATGATCTTTGATAAAAAAATAACCAAGGTACAACAGCAGAAAAAAACCTACCGGACCAATAAATGTAAATATGTTTCTTTTTTTTGCTGTGGTCATAAAAATTTCTAATGAAATATCTCACTAAGGTTGTATTTGCCATTCTTTGTTTACAGTTATATAAACCCACTTTTCTGTTACCTGTTGTTTGTACTCAGGCTTATTTTTTACAGCATTGTGAATGGGTATGTATTTCCATTGGTTATTACTGTATGTTAAAAGCCCGTAGAAACTTCCTGTAAACGCATCCAGTATTACTGCTCCTTCATTCCATTGATCAGTACTGCTACCGGAAACGTCTTCAAGTGCAAGTTCTATGGTAAATGTTGCAGTAATATTATTGAGATCGTTTTTCAGGCGCTGCTGGGGTGCTTCTAAAATACCATTTGCTGTTTTTAAATTGGATGTATAACCATTTAGGATAGATGTATGAAACCTTATATCTTCACGAACACCTGAAAACAACATAGGATAAGCCGGGTAGGCAACACGGTAACCCGTTTGCCCGGGTGCAGATGCTGTTATTGTATATTCAATGTAATTGTTTGGGGTATTTAAAACAGTAAACATGACCACAGTTTGCCCGCTGATGAAGTAAGCAGGTTTCGCAAAACCAATACCTGCTGTACGTTCTACCTCCAGCTGAAATTTTTGTTCCAGCCATTCATCTACTAATTCCTTTAATGGTTGCTGTTCCTCTTTGCTCAAGAGCCAGGGCTCTGCAAATTTTTCGGTGATAAGGCATGCGCCTGTGGAATCAACTAAAAAGCCATTTCCTGTAATGCTGTTGGCTGAACTATCAGCTTTTGCAGGTTTAAAAAATCCATCTGCATCACGTACAAAAAACAGATCAGGGAAACTTTGATCAGGATCATCAAAGCTTACTTTGTAAACATATTCATGATAAGCCCAGCAGGTATTTGCATGTAATGCCTGTATATAGTCAGCAACACCTGTGGTATCCTGAGCAGCAGCTTCATCCGTTTGTTTTGAAGACTCTTTACAGCCAACTTCAGTTAAAAGATGGATTAGCAGCACTAAAAAAATACATGGAAAAAATGGTTTCATAAATTAATTTAACCTCTTACGGCAATTACTGACGCTACCCGTTTTTGGTTGTATTTTGTATTCTGTTTGATAATGTTTTGGAAGTACTCCTTCACCTGTTTTATCATTGGCTCAGATTCAGAAGGAGGTGGAGGTGGCGGGGGTGGCGGTTTCATATTATTAATATTGTATTTATTGCGCTGCTGCTCTGAAAGATTGTTAAAAACAGGGGGTGTGCCGGAACTGCGGTTATTGGGTGTAATTTTTATTCCGGTAGATGGAACAAGCGGAATATCCGGGTAAGTACCACAAGCACCATCAAAAAAACATTTCCAGCAATTGAAAATTTCTTCATAGGATGAGCTTTCGCTGAGGCTTGAAGCACAAGGTAGTTTGCCTAATTTACTGTTGATAAATGCAAGTTTTAACTGACGCAACATCTGCTGTTGGTCCCGTTTTAAGTTTTGAAGATTAGCAATTGCATCCAGCACAGGCTTGTATTGATTGTAAGCATTTACAAACGCAACCCTGTAGTTTTCACAAGTTGCTGCAACTGCTTCACTTGTTTCAGTTCCATCATGTTGCTGGTGATAGTTTTCCCACTTGTTTCTGGTTTGTACTGCTTTTGTTTCAAGCGGTTTTAACTCTTCCTGTTTAATAGTAATTTCCTCTTCTGTTTTTTTTATTTCCTCCTCTTTCTTTTTTATATCATGAATGGAAGGTGGTGGTGGGGGCGCCACTTCCTGAGCAAGGGATGCATTTGCGATCAATAAGGCAAGTATTATTTTTTTCATGGCATTTGGTTAAATCAATATTTAGGTTTTATTAACCTGATAATAAAATACAGTAAAAACGAAGCAATGAAGCTGGCAAGATTGGCCACAATTGCAATGAGGATTCCAGATATCACCGACCAGCCAATACTCCCGTTGTTTTTCGGGTTATTGTAATAATAATAAAACCCGCCAATGAATCCTGCAATACTTGCTATAATTACCACGACTGGAATCCAATCAGGCATAACATACTTTGAATCATAGCTGCCTTTTATGACGTTTTCTGTAATAATTTGTTTTTTACAGAAAGGGTTCGCACAATTAATAAACTTAGGAATTTCACCAAAACCCATAAACCTGCTTTTGGTCTCATGCATCTCACACAAAACATACATTTGAGCACTTTTTGTGAGTTGCGTTTTGCAATGGGGGCAATAAAATGTTTCAGACGCCATACGGGTAAAAGTTATTGTAAACCTATTTACAAGTACAAGAAATAGCAATGCCGTTCGTTTGGCATTTTTAGCTACCAAAAAGTTGGTATGAGGAGATTTCAGGTGATGCCGTATTTGCTAAATGATTTTTTTACTGTAAGCATACTTGATCAACCCTGCTAAATTTCCTGCTCCTGTTTTTTGCATAATATTTTTGCGGTGGGTTTCTACGGTACGGTAACTGATATTAAGCTGAGATGCAATTTTTTCATTGGTATATTCTTGTGCCAGCAGCTGAACAATTTCTTTTTCCCTTGCCGTAAGCTCAACTTTTTGCTCCGGGTGTTTATGAATTTCTGCAAAACCTTTTATAATTATATTATACACGGCATCATTAAAATAAGTTTTGCCTGCATATACTTTTTCAATGGCTTCTACCAATTGTGTGCGTGTACAGCTTTTAAACAAATAGCCCGAAGCTCCCAGTTTTACAAGCTCTGCAATAATTTCGGTTTCATCGTGAGTTGTGAGGATGATTACTTTTATATGCGGTTTATTTTGTCGGATCCATTTTGTAAGTTCAATGCCATCTGTACCCGGCATACTTATATCCAGCAGGCAAATATCGAATTCGTTGTTGCCAAGTAATTCCAGCACGGTGGCTCCATCTTCAGCAGTCGCAGCAACATTGATATTTTTTTCCGACTGCAATACAGATACCAGGCCATCAAGTAATACCCGGTGGTCATCTGCAATAAGCACTCTTATAGTATCTTTTTTTAAAGCAACCAACCAAACAAATTTATATAATAGACCAAGTACGAGCAATACCAATGTTTTGGTAGAACTATTTTTTATGAGTAGGGTATATCAATAATGATGGATGTGCCGCTGCCGGGTTTGCTGTCAATATCAATTCTCCCCCTGCTGTTTTGCACCCTTGTAAAAATATTATGCAACCCGTTGCCGGTTAAAGATGGGCTTTTCGTATCAAATCCATTACCATCATCTTCTATCACTATATTGATATAATCATCATGCTTCATAAGTTGAACAGCAGCAGTGGCGGCGCCAGCATGTTTTACGGTATTGTTGATGCACTCCAGAACGATTCTGTAAATATTCAATTCTGTTTGTTCATCAAGTCTTTCTTTAAAACCAAAATGTTGATATTGAATCTGTAGATTATTTTTTGAGCTGATGCGGTTAAACAGGTTTTGCAAAGCGGCTGTGAGCCCGAGTTTTGAAAGTGTGGCGGGCATCATATCATAAGATATGTTTTTCATTTCCTGCATAGCTTCATCAATCAAATGAATGACGGATTCAATTTTTTGTTTTTCTGGTACTTCTTCGGGCACAGGCAGGTCTGAAATCTTAAGTTTGGTAGCTGATAGTAATGAACCCAATCCATCATGCAGATCCTGGGCAATCCGTTTTCTTTCCTGATCCTGTACCGCAAGGGTTGTTGCTAATATTTCCAGTTGCTGATTGTTTACCTGCTGCTGGAGAATATTTTTTTGCTTAAGCCGGTATCTGTTATACAGTAACCATACAAGCAAAAAAGTACATAGCACAAGAATTGCTAAAATATTGCGTAAGTTTTTTTGTTTTGAAAGTTCAGCATTGTATTTCAGGCGCTCCAGTTCCAGCATCATCACGGTTTCTTTCTGAAAAAGATCTGTTTCATCTCTTTCATTTTCGATGTTATTGCGAAGTTCTTTATAAAGTTCGTTGTACTTCCAGGCACTGTCATACTGCTGCAACTGAGAATAGGCGATGGCAATTTGCTCTAAAGCATCTCTTGTATATTCAGTGTGTTTTTCAGTTGCCGCTCTTTGCAAACCTTTAAACAGGTAATGGAGACCTATGGAGGGTTGCTTCAAACAATTATAAACTGAGCCGGCAATAATATAATACGATGCCAAATCATAACCATTTACATTTTTAACTGTATCAAGTACTGCATCAGGAGTAATATAAGAAAGCGCATTACCGCAATCTTTTTTCAATAGCAAAGCCTCTGCTATTTTATAATTGATGTGCAGTATACGTGTTCGTACTGTTCCTTCATTAATAATGCCTTTGCTGCCCAGTAGTGAATATAAGTTCTTACTCAGACTCAGGTGGTAAATGCTGTTATTAATATTTTTTTGGGCCATGTACAAATCTGCAAGATTTAATTGTGCATGTGCCATGAGTAATTTATTATTTAGAGCAGTTACTTGAGTATTGTAGGTCTCAAAATAAGATTCGGCTTCATTTAAATTTTTAAATTTTAGATGAACATGACCAATAACATTCGTAAAATGAGCAGCTTGTGTTTTATCATTATTTTTTTCTGCAGCCAGCAAGCCTTCAGAAGATATTTTCATAACACCAGCCATATCCCCAGCAAGAAAATATAGATTATTAAGGGCAGGGCGTATATGATGTAATTCATGATACGAAAATTTATAAGTAACAGCATGCCGTAATGCCAGTTGAAGGTAATATACCGATGAGTCATATTGTTTTGCTGTATAAAAGCCGGCGCTTTTTTGAATCAGAAGTATAAGAACTGCATGCTTTGTAAGTGTATTGGGGTCGTATGCAGATGCCTGCTTATCGTAAAATACTGATTGGCTGCTGTCATAAATACCTGCGTGTTCTGGTAAGGTGCACTGCATTAAAATGCTTGTAGTGGTTATTTTTTGTAGCCCATAGTCAGTTAATACCTTAATACGCTGTATTTGTTGCTCAATTTCACTAGTTGAAAAAAAAGCTTGAGGCTCTTGAGCAAGACAGGAGCACCCAAACAAATACCATAGAAGGGAAAGAACGACTTTGAGCATGCTATTTGGAGATAATAGTTAAAGCTAAAAAAATGCTTTCACATCTTCCCTACATTTGCACCATGCAGTTAATTGAAGTTACCACACCGCAGCACGAAAAGGAATTCCTGAAAGTGAATGTGTTGATGAACCAGGGCGACCCCAATTACATTCGTCCGCTGGACAAAGATGTGCTGCAGGTATTTGATAAAGAAAAGAACAAAGCGTATCGTTTTGGCGAAACTATCCGATGGATACTGAAAGATGATCATGGAAAATTGATTGGCCGTATTGCGGCGTTCGTCAATAAAAAATATAAAACAAAAGGAGATGAAGGCCCCGTAGGTGGTTTTGGTTTTTTTGAATGTATCAATGACCAGGCTACTGCTAACTTTTTATTTGATACTGCACGAAAATGGCTGGAAGCAAAAGGTATGTATGCCATGGATGGTCCTATCAACTTTGGTGAGCGTGACCGCTGGTGGGGTGTGCAGGTTGGTGGTTTTCAGCAACCGTTGTATTGTATGAACTACAACCCCAGGTACTATCAGCAGTTGTTTGAGGGGTATGGTTTCAAAGTGTTCTTTAATCAATATTGCTATGCGCTGAAGGTGAAAGATAAATTGCAGGATAAGTTTTACAAACGCCATGATGAAGTGGCCAAGAACCCTGACTTCAGGGCTGTACATATTAAAAAAGATCAGCTGGAGAAATTTGCACATGATTTCGTTACAGTGTACAACAAAGCATGGGCAGGCCATGGTGGTTTAAAGACCATGGATCATCGTTTGGTGATTGGTATGTTCAATGCTATGAGACCGGTGATGGATGAGCGGATCAGCTGGTTTACATATTATAAAGATGAACCTATTGGTGTATGGCTCAATATTGTGGATTTGAATCAATGGTTTAAATACCTCAACGGAAGGTTTGATTGGTTTGGTAAATTAAAGTTTGCCTGGATCAAACTCACAAAAAAGAATAAAAAATTCAACGGGATCATCTTTGGTATTGTTCCTGAATGGCAAGGGAAGGGTATTGACAGTTACATGATCATGGAAGCTGCTAAAATCATTCAGGATCGGCATTTGTATGAAGATTATGAACTGCAATGGATCGGTGATTTCAATCCCAAAATGATGAATGTAGCTGCAAGCCTTGGTACAGATATCACAAGACATTTGATCACTTACCGACTCATTTTTGACCCGGCAAAAGAGTTCAAACGGCATCCGTTGGTGTAATTAATTCTGTTTAGCAGCATTTCACCGCAAAAAAACTTTTTGTTATCGTTGTTTTCACCCTTGACAATCTGAAAAATCATTTCAAATTTTAGTGAATTGTTTCAAACCAAAACAGCTCACTATGGCACAAGGCATCAAATTTGTTAAGAAAGACACTGCTAAGCTCTACAAAGAAAGCAACACCAATAAAGTAGTATTGGAACTTCTCTGGGGTGATCGGGTACAACTTCTTTCTGCTACTCCTGTTAATGGCCGTTATAAAGTAAACGCACGCTGGGCCAAAAATGCATTTATCAACGTAAGTGATGTAGGTGAGGAAGCGTTGCTGGAAGTCTATTTTATTGATGTTGGTCAGGGTGATGGTGTTTTAATTGTTACTCCGGATAGAAAACATCTGTTAATTGATGGTGGTTATACACGTGAAATGCAGCCACATGGAAAAAGTGCTGCGGATTTTGTTGACTGGAAGTTTCATGATGAGTATGGATCAGATACCATTGAACTGGATGCGATGATCAGTTCTCATTGCGATGCCGATCATTACGGAGGCTTGTGGGATCTGCTGGACGAAACAAAAAAAGAGGAGCTTGATTGCAAAAAAATAACGGTCAAAAAATTTTATCATGCCGGTGTAAGTTGGTGGACAGATGGCACCAAACGTTTTCTCGGCAATAAAAAGAATGGAGCACTTATTGATTTGCTCACTGGTAAAACATCATTGACCAATGGATTAAAACCAAGCGCTCCTCTAAGATTGCAGGGTCAATGGGCACAATTTCTTGGTTGGGTACTAAAATCAAAAGCAAGTATTGAACGTCTTGCTTATAATCCGCAAAAAGATTTCAATTACCTGGATGGTTTTGAGCAGGATAAAGAAGTAGCCATCAAAGTACTGGCGCCCATTGAAAAAACAGAGGGCGGTAAACCTACATTAAAAGACCTGGGTTCTGATTCACAAAACACCAATGGAAACTCTTTATTGCTTCGTGTAGATTATAAAAAGACAAGAATATTACTTACAGGTGATTTGAATCAAAAAAGTCAGCAACACATTATACAATCATTCCAGGGAAGAACGCAGGAGCTGGCGGCTGATGTAACAAAAGCCTGTCATCATGGAAGTGATGATTGTTCATTGGAGTTTTTGCAACACGTGCAGGCGGCTGCAACCATCATCTCATCAGGCGATGATGAAACACATGCACACCCAAGACCGGCGATTGTTGCTGCTTCTGGTGTAACAGGATTTAGAAAAGTGGAAAATGATCAATTGGTAACACCCCTCGTGTATAGTACTGAAATTTCAAGAAGCGTACGCATGGGCGATCCTTATAAGATCAACTCCAAAGGGTTTGTAACACCCGCTGGTGCATTGGATATTGAAATAACAGAGGAGAAGAAAGTAGAAATTTCTTACAAGCATACAAGCTCCGGGGCACTAAACCCTAAGAATAAAATGAAAACAATGGAAAAGCTGAAAGTGGTGGATGGGATCGTGTATGGGTTGGTGAATGTGCGTACCGATGGTAATAAAATTTTATGCGCCACCATGAACGAAGGAAAAAGTGATTGGGATTACAGGGTTTTTTATTCAAGATTTTAATTGAACGCCCGTTTCTGTGATGTCTGTGTTTGATACCAATCACCTTCGGGTTTGATGAAACTCATGGCACTGTTCGTTTTATTGTTCTTGCTTTGAACGTAAAATGAAAACAGCATTACTCATATTACTCGGTTTTGTGGGAATAACATCAGTATCCTGCGGAGCCATGATGATGATTGAACCGACGGGCAGTTTATTGTTGCTGGATTTACATTGGTTGAAGCTCACTTCCTTTCAGGATTATACAATTCCCGGTGTTATTTTATTAGCTACGGGTATTGTTCACCTTTACGCCTGGTATGTTGTGAAAACAAATCGCAGGAACGGTTTATGGTGGGCTGTAGCAGCAGGTATTTTTATTATTGGTTATGAAGTGATACAAATGTTATTGCTTCAAATGACCTATTGGCTGCAGTATAGCTATATTGCTATGGGATTCTTTATTGTTTTGGTGGCATTGCAGCTAAAACATAAAGAGTTGATTTAACGTAAATCCATCATCATGAATTATTCCAAACAGGCGTCTGTTCAAACAGAAGTGGATGCTGCTTATTTATATGAGCAGCTGGCTATGGCTGAATCTGAAAATTCCATTGCAGAAATTTACCGGCAATTGGCGGCCATTGAACGATCTCATGCAGAAGGCATGATGGATGGAACATTGTTGCCTTCCCCTTTCTGGCGTGCCCGGCTTTTGAACAAAATCGGTAAGACCCTTGGCTATGAATATGTGCTGGACTCACTCATGCAAACAGAAAAATCCCTGGCTTACCGTGCCCGGAAACAAAAAGAACAACGGGCCATTCCTTTATCCGGCGCCGAGAACAATCATGTAAAGATTCTTCAGAATCTTATTCAAAGTCAAACAAGAATTGACTGTGAAAAATTAACCGGGCTGGAAGGAAGACGTCATAAGTCAGTTGGTGGAAATGCATTGAGAGCTGCAGTACTGGGAGCCAATGATGGGCTTGTTTCCAATATGAGTTTGGTGATGGGGGTTGCCGGTGCTACCAATGGAGAATCAGGTGTGTTGCTGGCCGGTATGGCAGGTTTGCTGGCAGGTGCTTTGTCAATGGCTTTAGGTGAATGGATCTCTGTAAAAAGTTCACAGGAATTATATGAACGTCAGATGGCTTTGGAAATGGAAGAGATCAAACATGATCCTGCTACAGAAGCGAAAGAACTTCAATTGATCTACATGGCAAAGGGAATTCCCGCAACACAGGCCAAAGAAATGGCCGATGCCATTTTAAAAGATCCGGAACATGCACATGAGGTCTTGGTAAAAGAAGAGTTAGGTATCAATGCTGAAGAATTAAAAGGATCTGCATGGACGGCCGCTATTGCTTCGTTTGTATTGTTTGCTATTGGAGCTGTTATACCGGTGATTCCTTTTATGATCACAGCAGGTTTGCCGGCTGTCATCTGGAGTGTTTCACTCAGTGCTGCAGGTTTGTTTTTGATTGGCTCGGCAATAACCTTATTTACAGGAAGAAGTATTTGGTTCTCCGGATTTCGTCAGGTAATATTTGGCCTGGCCGCTGCGGCTGTCACTTTTGGGATCGGTAAGCTGATCGGAGTAAATATTTCAGGATAATGAAAGAATATTGAATGAAAAAGGCCACAGCATCTGATACTGTGGCCTTTTTCATTTATTGCGTTTGTCATTTATTAAAAAGGGTACCGAAAAAAACTTTCATATCATTCCAGCTGGCAGTGTCTGCGGCCGCATTGTACTTGATCGGCAATTTAAATTTCTCACCCATGGCTGTTGCTTCCGGATTGGTAAAAGCATGTGTAGCACCTTCATATACTTTAAAGGTGTAAACAGCACCAATAGAATCCATTTGTTTTTTAAAGATGGAAACTTCTGTTTCCGGTACAAATGGATCTGCACCACCATGACAAACCAAAATTTGAGAGCTTAACAGATCTTTACTGGCGGGTGTACCAACCAGGCTTCCGTGAAAACTTACGATGCCTTTCAATGGTGTTCCCAACCTTACCACATTCAGTAACATACCACCGCCAAAGCAATAACCGATGCCGGCAATATTGGCGGTATCAGTTTGTGCATAGGTTTTGATTTTTGCAATGGCCGCTTCAATCCTTGCTTTTGTTTTGAATGGATTTTGATAAAAAGGTGTGGCAAAAGCCCCGGCACTATCCGGATTGTCAGCAGTTTTACCATTACCATACACATCAATCGCCATGGCGATATAACCCAGCTTTGCCAGTTCCGAAGCACGCATTTTAGCATAACTGTTCAATCCCCACCATTCTGGCACAACAATCACAGCAGGGCGTGCGCCTTCAATGTTTTCATCATACACTACAAAACCATTCATGGTAGCACTGTCACCTGTGTAGGTAATATTTTCTTCTTTGAGTTGGGTTTCTTTGGCAGTTTCTTTGGTTTCATTACTGCTGCAAGCTGCTATTAGCACAAATGAAATAGCCGGTATTACAGTACTTATTTTTTTCCTGATGTTCATATAAAATCGTTTTGAGTAATTATCAATAACCAAAGATTGGTAAAAAAGTTTTGGCTTTTGAAAGAAACAGTTGAAACAAGTACATCCCTTCACGGGCTGCGGCGGATGAAGGGCTTGTACCGCCCCAAGGCGGTATGAGGCGAAGCCGAGCCCGCAAAACGCCGAACAACTGCTGAAATATGCTCTAAAAACAGAGAGCCCCAATAAAAACACTCAGAAATCAAGAACCAAGCCCCGGGCTCCTATAAACTGAACCCCACAAGTTTTCCTCAATTATAAATTATCCTATTTTCCATTTTTCATTTTACCCCTGCACCCTTACCTTTGCGGCCTGAATAATAACCCCTCTTTTTAAATACATTTTAATATGGCCAATACTGGTAAGGTTAAACAGGTTATCGGCGCCGTGGTAGACGTTCAGTTCAACGGCAAACTCCCCGAAATTTACAGTGCTCTTGAACTCAAACGTCCTAATGGTGATGTACTCGTTATGGAAGTACAGCAGCACCTCGGTGAGGATAGTGTGCGTACTATTGCGATGGACGGTACTGAAGGTCTGGTTCGTGGTATGGAAGTAGTGGATACCGGTAAAAACATTGTAATGCCTACCGGTGAATTGATCAACGGCCGCTTATTTAATGTAACTGGTGATGCCATTGATGGTTTGCCACAGGTGAGCAAGGAAAACGGTCGTGCCATTCACGCCATGCCTCCTGCATTTGAAAACCTTTCTACTGCCAGTGAAATTTTGTATACAGGTATCAAAGTAATTGACCTGATCGAGCCCTATGCAAAAGGTGGTAAAATTGGTTTGTTTGGTGGTGCGGGTGTAGGTAAAACCGTATTGATCCAGGAGTTGATCAACAACATCGCCAAAGGCTATGGTGGTTTGTCAGTATTTGCCGGTGTGGGTGAGCGTACACGTGAAGGAAATGATTTGCTTCGTGAAATGATTGAAGCAGGCATTATGAAATATGGTGATGCGTTCAAACACAGCATGGAAGAAGGCGGCTGGGACCTGAGCAAAGTGGATATGGAGGGTTTGAAAGAATCAAAAGCAACATTCGTATTTGGTCAAATGAACGAACCTCCGGGAGCACGTGCTCGTGTAGCTTTGAGTGGTTTAACAATCGCTGAATATTTCCGTGATGGTGATGGTACAGGCAAAGGAAAAGACATTTTGTTCTTCGTAGATAATATCTTCCGTTTCACACAAGCAGGTTCTGAAGTATCTGCCCTTTTGGGTCGTATGCCTTCAGCGGTGGGTTACCAACCAACATTGGCTACTGAAATGGGATTGATGCAGGAGCGTATCACTTCAACCCGTAACGGTTCTATTACTTCTGTACAGGCGGTATATGTACCTGCGGATGACTTGACCGATCCGGCACCTGCTACCACATTTGCCCACCTGGATGCTACAACCGTATTGGATCGTAAGATTGCCGACTTAGGTATCTATCCTGCGGTAAACCCGTTGGAATCTACATCACGTATCCTCACTCCTGCTATTGTGGGTGATGCACATTACAACTGTGCCAACAGGGTGAAAGGTATCTTACAACGTTATAAAGAATTACAGGATATCATCGCCATCCTTGGTATGGATGAATTGAGTGAAGAAGATAAGCAAACCGTATTCCGTGCCCGTAAAGTACAACGTTTCTTATCTCAACCATTCCATGTAGCGGAAGCGTTTACCGGTTTGAAAGGTGTGTTTGTAAGTATTGAAGATACCATCCGTGGTTTCAACATGATTATGGACGGTGAAGTGGATGAATATCCAGAAGCAGCGTTCAACCTGGTAGGTACCATTGAAGATGCGATTGAGAAAGGTAAGAAGCTGATGGCAGCTGCGAAAGGATAATTAGCTGATTAGCTAATATGCTGATTTGCTGACGCATTCAATTAGCACATCAGCACATTATCAAATTATCACATTGTTTTTATGAATTTAGAAATATTAACTCCATCAGGTAAAACATACAGCGGCGAAGTAATAGGCGTGCAGTTGCCCGGTATCACCGGTAGTTTTGAAGTGCTGGATAATCACGCACCTTTAGTGAGCGGGCTGAAAGCCGGACAATTGAAAATACTGGTGGAAAAAAACCGTAATGAACTGTACCAGATACAAGGTGGTTTTGTAGAAGTACTCAATAATAAAGTAACCGTGTTAGTGGAAGGAAGTAAACCGGTAGAATAACATAGAACTACTTGCTTAAGTAATCCCGTTCTGTAAAGAGCGGGATTTTTATTTAATTCAACTGCGGATCTATAGGATAATTTACTAATTGTTCATACTGCCCGCCCATTTGCTGTAATGATTTTTTCCAGATGCTTTGCTCATCTTTTTCAAACACCAGCTGTTTGGTAGCTTTTACGGTTAACCATGTTTTTTCTTTCATTTCATCTTCCAGTTGTCCGCTGCTCCACCCACTGTAACCTAAATAGAAACGAATATTACTATCGTTCAATTCGCCTTTTTGCAAAAGTGAAACAACGATCTCAAAATCACCACCCCAAAAAATTCCTTTGGATATTTCCTGTGAGCCGGGAATAGAATCCGGTAATTGATGCAGAAAATGAAGCGTGTCCATTTGTACTGGACCTCCATAATAAACTGTGAGATTAACACCGGCAAGGTCTTCAATTAATTGCCCGAGTTTCGGCTCCACTTTTCGGTTCAGCACCAACCCAAAACTGCCTTCAGTGTTATGTTCGCACAACAGCACAACTGTACGCATAAAATTGGGATCCCTTAAAAATGGATCAGAAATGAGTAATATACCGCTGCCGGGTTCAATCATAACCTTAAATTACGTTACTTTTTGAAATTTGAAAGTATTTCAGGTGAACTGTAAAGCAACGTTAAAAAACCGGTCAGTTGATTGATTTGTATGGAGTTTGGATGCTGAAAGGTATTTTTGCGGCTGACCAAACCACTGCATCCATTACATCCAAGCATGAAGAATAAAAAAGTCTTTCCGGCTATTATTGCATTAATCACCCTTTCCCTGTTGGGAATCATTTTTGTTCAGGTATCCTGGATCAAAACACAGGCTGAACTGAAAGAGGACCAACTGGTAATGAAATTGTTTGATGTAACACAGGAAGTGGGTGAAGAGCTGGTGATGCAAACCGGCAGCAAGTTCAACAGTGTGGTTCCTATGCCCGGTATGAAATTTCCCGGGGATGCTTATGATATTTACCGGCAATATTCAGTGGCCAATCGTTTTACATTGTTTGAAGTAAAAGAAAAATTGAACCGTGCGTTTTTACGTCATGGTTTAAAGGACACCAAATTTGAATTTGCTATTGCCAGCGATAATGTGTACGGACATTATCCCATGAAAACGCCAAGGTTTATGGATATGGCTTTGGACTCTGTACACAACAAAAAAAGTTTTTATCCATTAACACCTGTGGGCGGAAGTTTGCTGGAAAGCCTGGCGCCTGAAGAAATTCTCATTATTGTTGTTCCTGAATTCAAATCCTACATTTTTCAATCATTGGGCTGGTTGATCGCCGGTTCCATTCTTTTCACCATCATTATTGTTACAGCCTTCTTTTTAACTCTTGGTACTTTGATTAGGCAAAAAAAGCTGAGTGAAATGAAAAGCGATTTCATCAACAACATGACGCATGAGTTGAAAACTCCTTTGGCCACCATTTCCTTAGCAGTGGATGCATTAAAGAATGAAAAAGTATTGACCAATGATGAAAAGCGTTTGTACTTCACACAAATGATACGTGATGAAAACAAACGAATGAATAAACATGTAGAAACCATTTTGCAGGCAGCACAAATGGACCGCAATGAAATACAACTTAATAAAAAAGATATTCATGTGCACGAAGTGATTCAAAAAGTACTGGAGAATCTACAATTGCAGATCCAGGAAAAGAAGGGCAGGGCAGAGCTGCAGTTGAATGCCTCCAATGATCTCATGGAAGCTGATGAAGTGCATTTTACCAATCTCATCAACAACTTACTGGACAATGCGGTGAAGTATTCCAAAGAAGAAGATCCGTTACTGCTCAAAATATCTACGAAGAATACAGGCAAATACATTCGTATTACGGTAGAAGATAATGGGATTGGTATGAGTAAAGAAACAGTTGGCCGTGTGTTCGAAAAATTCTACCGTGCCCATACAGGCAATGTACACAATGTGAAAGGTTTTGGTTTAGGTTTAAGCTATGTGAAAACTATGACTGAAGCACATGATGGAAAAATAAAAGCCGAAAGTGTTTTAGGGAAGGGCAGCACATTCATTGCAGAGTTTCCATTGAAGAAATGATCATCTTTTTACAACGGGTATTACCAGTTTCAATCCGCTCCATTCATCTGTAACGGCACACACTTTTACATCCACCAGGTTATTTTGTAAAGCAAAGTTGCGAATGAAATCTTCATTCATATCTGTAGCAATGCCACTTGATTTTTTATACCAGCTTACCCATACACTAACGTTGCCGTGCAGGCGATGTTGAATTTTGCTGAACAGTTGTAAAAATTCTTTTTGCGAATGGGTAAAGAGGTGAATGAACGAAGGAATCTCTTTTGAAGAGCAGAGTTGTGCTGAGCAATCTTTTCCTATCAGCTTCCAGTAAGCATCTGCGCCACCAGGCACATTCATGATGATCATTTTTGCATCTTCCTTAATGCCCAGCTTTTTAATAAGTGGTGTGCCGGAGTAACCTGCAGTGGCCATAGTTTTTGAATTCATGATCGGAGTAAGAAAAAGCCTGTCGACTCTTTTATAATTCACATCCACATCGTGGTTATCCACAGCTAAATCACAGCTTTCCACACCACTTTCGTCAAAATCAACCATTATTTCAAAGCAAACTCAATACTGCTAAGGGTTTCCTCTTTGTGGAAAAAATAAAAGATACCCATTTTGTTGCCAAAGTGGGAAAATATGTTATTTTGTGTGGAATAATGGGAAATTTAACCCGCTTCAACACAAATGATTGGTTTTCTTGGTGAATATGAGGTTACACTGGACGCTAAAGGGCGCTTTTTGCTTCCGGCTGCTTTCAAAAAGCAGGTTCCGGAAGAATGGGGCAACCAGTACGTCATCAGCCGGGGCATTGAACAATGCCTCACCTTATATCCTATGAAAAATTGGGAACCCATTGTAGCCGAGATTTCTCAGTTAAATGATTTCGACCCTAAAGTAAGACAATTTCAACGCTATTTTTTGAACGGTGCTACCAACGTGGAAGCCGATGGTGCAGGCCGCCTTCTCATTCCGCAAACACTCAAAACCTATGCAGGTTTGGAAAAAGATGTGGTGATGGTGGCACGGCTCAACAAAATAGAAATATGGGATAAAGTAAAGTATCAGCAGTTCTTTGAAAACTTTTCACCCGACACTTTCAGCAGCCTTGCCAACGAAGTGATGGTTAAAAAGGAGCAGTAGGCATGGGTAAGAAGAAGCAAATAGAAATGTCCGCATCATCCGCAGGTGAAGGGCAGACATCACAATATGATTATCATATTCCGGTGATGCTGCAGGAAGCTGTTGATGGTCTTAACATCAAACCCGGTGGTGTGTATGTGGATTGCACATTTGGTGGTGGTGGTCATAGCCGTGAGATTTTAAAACGGCTGGACAGTGATGGACAATTGTTTGCTTTTGACCAGGACCCGGATGCTAAACGCAATTTGCCCGATGATGAACGAATTGTTTTTGTGCCGCACAACTTTCGCTACCTCAGCCGCTTTTTAAAGTTGCATAAAGTAGATGAAGTTGATGGCGTATTGGCTGACCTCGGCGTAAGCAGTCACCAGTTTGATGAACCGGAACGTGGTTTCTCAACAAGGTTTGATGGCCCGCTGGATATGCGTATGGATCAATCATCAGCAAAAACAGCAGCCACCGTGCTTCAAACATTTTCGCAGGAACAATTGCATAAAATGTTTGAGCAGTATGGAGAAGTAACCAACTCCAAAACATTGGCTGCAACCATTGTGGAGCAACGCAAACAAAATCCGCTGCAAACCATCAACCAGTTGAAACAGGCATTGCAAAGTGTAGTGAAAGGTAATCCCAACAAATATTTTGCCCAGGTATTTCAGGCGCTGAGGATAGAAGTAAATGACGAATTGCTTGTATTAAAAGAACTGCTGGAACAATTGCCTGCAATACTAAAGCCGGGAGGCAGGGCAAGTATCATTTCGTTTCATTCGCTGGAAGACCGTTTGGTCAAAAATTTTTTCAAACAGGGAAGTTTGGAAGAGGAAGCGTATAACCCTTTCTCAACCGGCGAACGAGCGAAAGTTTTTAATGTAATCACGAAGAAACCAACAGAGCCAAGTCCTGAAGAACAAAAGAAAAATCCAAGAAGCAGAAGCGCAAGATTAAGAGTGGCCGAAAAACAATAGAAGAACCACAGCCATCAAAACCATATCCATTGAAATCCCATCTCTGAAACCACAATTTTAAAATCAATATCCCTTTGAAGCCGTAAAGAAACTTAAAACAAACTCAGAACCAGAACCCAACCGATGGCAGCTAAAGAACCGAAGTTTGAATTGAAGAAATGGTTCAACTATCAATGGATCGTTCGTAACGTTCCTTTCTTTCTTTTTCTCTCGTTGCTGGCGATCCTCTACATCGCCAACGGCCATTATGCCGACAACACCATCCGTGACATTAATAAAACTACCAAACAATTAAAAGAGCAGGAGTATGAATACAAAACACTCAACGGGAAACTCATGTTTCAGAACCGTTTGAGTGAAGTATCAAAAGCAGTTGAGCCTATTGGATTGAAAGAAAATATTCAACAACCCATCAAATTAACTGACAGTACCGAACAGGCGAAATCTCCATAAAAAATTATGGAGCTAATTTCTAAGAAAGCGATAATAATTTTTATGGAGATTCTTTGCGGCAAAAATATAAAATGAAAAATGAGCGCATAAAAAATTAATGGAAGTAAAAAAAGACATATTGTGGCGTGTGTACCTGGGTTTCCTGGGCCTGGCAATCTTCGGTATTCTTATTTTGGGTAAGGCGTTCTATACACAAAGTTTTGAAGGTGCTTACTGGAGAAGTATGGGTGATAGTATGCATACAAAAATCATTGACCTGGCTGCTGAAAGGGGAACTATTTACAGTGAAGATGGAAGTATGCTCAGTACATCTTTACCACAGTTTGATATCTATGTTGATTTTGGTGCAGAAGGATTGCGTGCGAAAGAAGGAAAAAGTTTTTTCAGCAATATTGATTCGTTAAGTATTGAGCTGGGTAATTTATTTGCTGATAAAACTGCAGCTACCTGGAAAAAAGAATTGAAACTGGCTTATAAGAACAAAGAGCGTTACTATCCGCTGCGTAAAAAAGTTTCATTTGAAGAATACAAACAGCTTCGGGAATTTCCATTGGTTCGCCTCGGTAAAAACAAAAGTGGTTTTATTGCTGAAGTAAAGACCAAACGTCTCAACCCGTTTGGTGAACTGGGTTTCCGTACCATTGGTTTATACAGGGAAAATGCAAAGCTGGTTGGCCTTGAACGTTCTTTTGATACGGTGTTGCGTGGTACCAGTGGTAAACGACTGGTTCGTTTTGTGGCTGGTGGTGTCATGATGCCTGTAGAAGGTTATGAAGTAGAACCGGAAAATGGGAATGATGTTTATACCACACTGGATGTAAACATACAGGATATTACAGAGCGTGCATTGATGCGTACGATGACCACCAATGAAGCGCTGGAAGGCACTTGCATTGTAATGGAAGTAGCAACAGGTAAGATCAAAGCTATTGCTAACCTCAGCCGCACGCAGGAAGGAACTTATTTTGAGAAAGACAATTTTGCACTTCGAACATCAGAGCCCGGCTCAACGATCAAACTGGTTACACTGTTTGCTGCTTTGGAAGACAAACATGTAACCATTAATGATAATATTACGATTAACGGTGGTCGCTGGAACTTGAATGGAAGAAATATTGTGGATGACCATCACGGCCCTGAAGTAATTACTATTAAAAATTCATTTGCTCAAAGTTCTAATGTGGCCATGAGTAAACTGGCTTACCAGTATTACACCAATGATCCTAAGAATTATTACAAGCATTTAAAAAATCTTCACCTCACTTCTAAAACAGGAATTGAGCTGAATGAAGAATTCAAACCATTGGTAAAAAATCCCAACACGGCTAAGTACTGGCATCCGCAAACACTCGCTTCCTGGGGTTTTGGTTATGAGATCATGTTATCACCATTGCAACTGTTGATGGTGTACAATGCAGTTGCGAATAATGGTAAGATGATGAAGCCCTATCTGCTCAATGAAGTTCGGAGCTATGGAACCGTAGTGCAAAAGAATGAACCAACAGTATTGAATGAACAGATCGGCAGTGCTTCCACTATCCAGCAATTGCAGGAATGTCTGAAAGAAGTTTGTATCAGTGGAACCGGTAAACTCATCTTTGCCAACTCACCTTATAAAGTAGCCGGTAAAACAGGAACTGCTAAAGTGAATGATGGAAAGTTCAAGTATGGCGATGGTGTGTATCAAAGTGCATTTGCTGGTTATTTCCCGGCTGATAATCCAAAGTATTCCATCATTGTAGTCGTAAAAAATAAACCACATGCTGCTAATTACTATGGTGGTTCAGTAGCAGCTCCAGTGTTTCGTGAAATTGCTGATCATCTTTATAAATACAGTTTGGAGCAACAACCGTTTCAAATTTCAGTGCAGGATTCCATGCTCTACACATTTGGTGGTATGAAAAAAGAAATTCAATCGATCAGCAATGCTTTTCAATTTGGATATAACGATGCATTTACCGGCAACTGGAGAACAGTTGCTTTGAAAAACAAAACAGTTCAGCCGCAGGTATACAATACATCATCGTCTGTGATTCCGGATTTGCGTGGTATGGGTTTGAAAGATGCTTTATATGTATTGGAAAATAACGGGCTGAGTGTACAAATAAATGGTAAAGGAAAAGTAGTGGGTCAATCAATAACAGCAGGTTCGCCTGTTAACAAAGGACAATCAATTATTCTGTATTTGAATTAATGGCTCTGTTAAAAGACATATTATACAAAGTGCATATCCGCAGCGTTCACGGCACCACCAATGTGGAAGTGAATGATGTGGAAATAGATTCACGCCTTGTAAAAAAGGGTTGCTGTTTTATTGCCATTAAAGGAACAGCAACGGATGGTCATGCATTTATTGACAAAGCGATTGAACAAGGTGCAACAGTGATTATATGTGAGCATCTGCCAGCTACTATTGGTGATGCAGCTACTTATGTGGAAGTAAGCAACAGTGCGGAAGCTGCGGGTTATATCGCTAACCAGTTCTTTGGGAATGTAAGTGAGAAGATGAAAGTGGTAGGAGTTACAGGTACCAATGGTAAAACCACCATCGCTACGCTGTTATTCAAACTCTTTAGTGGTTTGGGTTATAAATGCGGATTGGTTTCAACAGTAGAGTATCATGTGGGCAATGAAGTGTTCCCGTCAACACATACCACACCGGATGTGATCACCCTCAACCGCTTGTTGAAAAAAATGTACGATGCAGGTTGTACGCATGTGTTCATGGAAAGCAGCAGTCATGCCATTCATCAACACCGCATTACGGGTATTAAGTTCATCGGTGCATTGTTCAGCAATATCACACACGATCATTTAGATTATCATAAAACATTTGATGAATACATCCGTGTGAAGAAAGCTTTCTTCGACGGGCTTACCTCTGATGCCTTTGCCATCAGCAATCATGATGATAAACGTGGTGAAGTGATGTTGCAAAACACGAAAGCCAAAAAGCTATACTACAGTTTAAGAAGTGTGTCGGATTTCAAAGGAAAAATCCTGGAGAATGGTCTCACAGGTTTGCACATGCTGGTCAATAATGAAGAAGTACATTTTAGATTGATCGGTGAATTCAATGCCTACAATTTGCTGGCTGTGTATGGTGCAGCCATTCAACTGGGAGAGGACAAACACAAGGTGTTGCAGGTGCTGAGCGCTGTTACCGGTGCAGAAGGAAGATTTGATTATATCATTTCTGCCAAAGATTTAATTCTGGGTATTGTGGATTATGCACACACACCGGATGCGTTGGAAAATGTATTGGGCACCATCAAAAAATTAAAACGTGGTCATGAGCAAATTATTACTGTAGTAGGATGTGGTGGTGACAGAGATAAAACCAAACGACCTGTGATGGGAGCTGTTGCCTGTGAGTTGAGTGATAAAGTGATTTTCACCAGTGATAATCCACGTACAGAAGATCCATTGGAAATTCTAGCGGATATGGAAGAAGGATTGAATAGTGCCGCAAGAAGAAAATTTATTTCCATTGCTGACAGGAAAGAAGCCATTAAAACTGCTGTGAGCCTGGCGCATCATGAAGATATTATTCTTGTTGCAGGCAAAGGCCATGAAAAGTACCAGGATATTAAAGGAGTGAAATACGAGTTTGATGATAAAAAAGTGTTGAAAGAAATGTTTGAATTACTGGAAAGGTAAAAAGCTGTGAGTGATTAGCTGTGAGCTTCGAGCGAATGTGCTCATAGCTCGTAGCTCAAAACTCGAAGCTGATTGCAACTAAAAACAAGTAAAAGAAAACTAAATGCTTAAGAATTTATTTGATTGGTTGAACAGTACCGGAATTAAATTTCCGGGTGACAACCTGTTTCAATTCATTACCAGCCGTGTGATGCTGGCAATGGTTCTTTCATTGGTGATTTCAACAGTATTTGGTAAACGTCTTATTAACTACCTGCGTAAAAAGCAGGTGGGTGAATCGGTTCGTGACCTGGGATTGGCAGGTGAGCAGCAGAAAAAGGGAACACCCACCATGGGAGGCATTATCATCATCGTAAGCATTATCGTTCCCACGTTACTGTTAGCAGATGTAAGTAAAGTGTACATCCTGCTGATGTTGTTTGCTACTGTGTGGATGGGGCTGATCGGTTTTATTGATGATTATTTGAAAATAAGAGCCAAGCGTTTGGCGCAGGAACAGGGTATTGCTTATAAGAAGGGTGATAAAGATGGATTGGCAGGCTGGTTTAAAATTCTGGGGCAAGTAGTGCTGGGTGTGGCAGTGGCAACAACACTTATGTTCAATGATTCAGTAAGTGCCTACAGGGAATTCACAGGAACAGAGTTGCCTGCAGATGCACAAGTAAGAAGACCAAAGCTTGATGGAAAAGAAATAGTGATGGTGAAAGCAAATGAACCGGTTACAACCATTCCGTTCGTGAAAGGACATGAGTTTAATTATTCAAAACTGTTACCAACAGCTATTCGGGGTATAACCTGGTTGCTCTATGTGTTGATCGTGATCTTCATCGTAACAGCTGTTTCCAATGCCTCCAACTTAACGGATGGTATTGATGGATTGGCAACAGGCGTATCAGCCATTATTGGAATTGGTTTGGGTGTGTTTGCTTATGCAAGCGGTAACATTCGCCTGGCAGATTATCTCAACATTCTTTACGTACCGGGCATTGGTGAGTTATCCATTTTTATTGCAGCCATGGTGGGTGCATGTATTGGTTTCCTGTGGTACAACTCTTACCCGGCACAGGTATTTATGGGTGATACCGGTAGCCTGATGCTGGGTGGTGTCATCGCATCATTGGCATTTTTAGTAAGAAAGGAATTGTTGATACCGATTTTATGTGCAGTGTTTTTTGTGGAAGCGTTGAGTGTAACACTGCAGGTGGCTTATTTCAAATACACCAAACGTAAGTATGGTGAAGGAAGAAGGATTTTCCTGATGAGCCCTTTGCATCATCATTATCAAAAACAGGGATTTCATGAGAGTAAGATCGTAACACGTTTCTGGATTGTAACGATTCTGTGCGTTGCTTTTGCGATCGTTACACTCAAGATCCGTTAATATAGTTGTGAAAAACCAACAGGTTTTAGAAGTATGATCCATCATCCATTGAAGACCAGCCTGAGAGAACCGATTGTGAGGAGCGCCCTACTAGCCCATACCAATGAAGAACCTTTTTTATTCTGATAAAGAGTGAAAGAGGTTGAGAAACCAAAACAAAGAGAAAGAAACAAGAACCAAAAGACAAAAAGAAGAAGTGAAACACAAATGCTACATACTCGGTGGTGGTGAAAGCGGAACAGGTGCTGCCATTCTTGCTAAGAGGCAGGGGTATGATGTATTTGTAAGTGATGGCTCTCCTATGAAAGAGGTGTACAAAGAAGAACTGAAAGAACATGGAATTGAATTTGAAGAGAGCGGGCACACGGAAGAAAAGATCTTAATGGCAGATGAGATCATGAAAAGTCCGGGTATTCCTGAAAAGAGTGCCATTATGAAAGCCATCCGCAAAAAAGGCATTCCTGTGATCAGTGAAATTGAATTGGCATGGCGCTATAAAGGCAGCAGCAAAATTGTAGGTATTACCGGAAGCAATGGAAAAACAACTGTTACATCTCTAACGTATCACATATGCAAACATGCAGGTTTGGATTGTGCATTGGTAGGCAATATCGGCATCAGCATCGCTAAACAGGTGGCACTGGATCCGAAGGAAGTATATGTAGCAGAGATCAGCAGTTTTCAATTGGATGATATCAAAGATTTCCGGGCAGAGATCGCTGTGCTCACCAATATCACAGAAGATCATCTCGACCGCTATGATTACAAGTTTGAGAACTACATCAAAGCAAAATTCAAAATCGCACAGAATCAAACAGCCGATGATGTATTCATCTATTGTGCTGATGATCCTGTGACTGTAAAATATCTGAAAAATCATTTTCTTAATTCTAACCCATTCCCCTTTACCATGAACCAGGAACCACAAAAAGGAGCCTTTATTAAGGACGGCAACATGACGATTGCAGTAAACGACGACAAATTAACCATGAGCGTGGATGATTTTAAAATCAAAGGCAAACACAACCAGTACAACACTATGGCAGCAGGTATTGCAGCGGCTACCTTGGGTATCCGCAAAGAAAAGATTCGGGAGGCTGTTACTACGTTTGAAAGCCTTGAACATCGTATGGAATATGTAGCCACCATCAAAGGAGTGGAATATATCAATGACAGTAAGGCTACCAACATCAACTCTACCTGGTTTGCATTGGAGAGTATGGATAAACCAACCATCTTGATTCTGGGTGGTGTTGATAAAGGGAATGACTATGAAGTATTAAAAGAACTGGTAAAGGAAAAAGTGAAGGCCATTGTTTGTTTGGGTTTGGATAACCGAAAAATTCATGAAGCATTTGGTGATGATGTTGCCTTACTGGTAAACACTACCAGTGCAGAAGATGCGGTAAAGGCGGCTTATCATTTTGCAGAAAAAGGCGATGTGGTATTGTTAAGTCCTGCTTGCGCCAGTTTTGATCTGTTCAAGAATTATGAAGATCGTGGTGATCAGTTTAAAAAAGCGGTGAGAGAATTATAAATTATGAAACCCCGTCAGCGGTTGCAAACCCTGCCTTTGCCGGCAGGCAGGCCTGACGGCGGTTAAAAGATAAAGAATAGTGAATCAGTTTTCATCCATAACATCTCAACTTTCTCCTTCAGGGTTAAAAGATAAAACCCGTGGTGATAAAGTAATATGGGCTTTGGTGATCGTTTTATCACTCGTGAGTTTATTGGTAGTGTACAGTGCTACCAACTCACTGGCTTATAAAATGTACAAAGGCAACAATGCCATTTACCTGTTCAAACAGATCATCTTTATTTCCCTGGGTATATTGGTAGTGTACTTTGCACACAGGGTGAATTATGTGATCTACTCAAGAGTTGCTAAAATACTGTTCTTCATTTCTATTGTATTACTCATCTATACATTGTTGTTTGGTGTGCGTTTGAATGAAGGCAGCCGGTGGATCAAATTACCTATCATCAATCTTACCATTCAAACATCAGATATCGCCAAGCTGGCACTCTTCATGTATCTCTCACGACTGTTAAGTAAAAAACAGGATGTGATTAAAGATTTCAAAAAAGGGTTTATTCCGCTCATGATGCCCATTGTGATCATTTGCGGATTGATTGCGCCTGCCAATCTTTCAACGGCATTACTAACCGGTGCTACAAGTATGTTATTGCTGTTCATCGGTCGTGTAAGTTTCAAACATATTGCATTGGTAGGTGCTGCTGTATTAATACCTGTATTTATATTGATTGGTATTGCATCTGCTTACTATGACAAACAGGAAGGTAAAATGAAAGAGTTGCCTTCATTGCTGGCTACAGGACGTGTGCCCACGTGGATCAAGCGTGTTCAGGATTTTATGTATGCCAAAGCAGATGAAGCTCCTTACCAGGTGCAACAGGCAAAAATTGCTATTGCTAAAGGCAAGTGGTTGGGTCTTGGTCCCGGTAATAGTGAACAACGCAATTTCTTACCACATCCTTATTCAGATTATATCTATGCCATCATCATTGAAGAGTATGGGTTGATGGGTGGAACGTTCATCATATTCATTTATATGGTGTTTCTGTTCAGAAGCATTGTCATTTTCAGGAAATGCCCGTTTGCATTTGGAGCATTCCTGGCATTGGCATTGAGTTTCACCTTGGTGATTCAGGCAATGACCAACATGGCAGTGAATGTGGGATTGTTCCCTGTAACAGGTGTAACACTCCCGCTGGTGAGTATGGGTGGCAGCAGTTTCCTGTTTACTTGTTTGGCAATTGGTATCATATTAAGTGTGGCCAGAAATGTGGAGGATAGTGAAGGTGATTCAAAACAAACAAAAGAAGTGGTGGCATGAGTTTGAAAATTATTATGGCGGGTGGTGGAACGGGCGGACATATTTTTCCTGCCATTGCTATTGCCAATGCCATTAAACAACTAAAACCTGATGCACAGATCTTGTTTGTTGGTGCCAAGGGAAAAATGGAAATGGAAAAAGTGCCGCAGGCAGGTTATGAAATAAAAGGGTTGGATATCGCAGGTTTTAACAGAAGTTCTTTGATAAAAAATATCGGTTTGCCGTTAAAGCTGGTAAAGAGCTTTTTACAGGTACGGAAGATCATTAACAGTTTTCAACCCAATGCAGTGATAGGGGTAGGTGGGTATTCCAGCTTCCCGGTGTTACGGTTTGCACAAAGCAAAGGCATTGCCACTTTTATTCATGAAAGCAATTCGTTTGCAGGCAAGTCAAACATTCTGTTGGGTAAGAAGGCAACAAAAGTATTTGTAGCGAGTGATGGCATGGAAAAATTTTTTCCTAAGGAAAAGTTGATGATCACTGGTAACCCTGTTCGTTCTGCTATTTCAAATTCGAACGTAACAAAAGAAGAAGCATTAAAGTTCTTTGGATTAGGCACTGATAAAAAAACGGTGCTGGTTGTTGGCGGAAGCCTGGGCGCTAAAAGTATGAATGAGGCGATTGATGCAGGTATTGAAGCATTTGCTCAAAACAATCTGCAACTCATTTGGCAAACAGGCAAACCTTATGCAGCGCAAGGGAAAGCAAGAAGCGAAGGCAGAACCAATGTATGGGCCAATGATTTCATCACACAAATGGAATATGCGTATGCAGCAGCAGATGTAGTGATCTCAAGAGCCGGTGCTATGGCGATTGCTGAAATCTGTTTGGTAGCAAAGCCTGCTGTGTTTGTTCCTTATCCGCATGCAGCAGAAGATCACCAAACAGTGAATGCGATGCATTTGGTAAATAAGAACGCAGCAATGATGGTGAAGGACAGTGAAACGAAAGAAAAATTGGTGAGTACCATCATCTCACTTGCAAAAGATGAAACAAAACAAAATGAATTGAAACAAAATATAAAGCCGCTGGGCGTTGGAGATGCAGATGTGGTAGTGGCAAAAAAAGTAATAGAGATGATAAGCGAATGATTCAGTTGAGTGATATAAAGGAAGTGTATTTCATTGGGATTGGCGGTATTGGTATGAGCGCCATTGCAAGGTTCTTCAATGAAAAAGGAGTGAAAGTGAGCGGTTATGATAAAACAGTAACACCACTCACCTCACAACTGGAGACAGAAGGAATTGAAGTTCATTATAAGGAAGATGTTGATACGATTCCAAAGGATGTGCAACTGGTGATCTATACACCGGCTATTCCAAAGGAACACAAAGAGTACCAGTATTATTTGCAGAATGGGTATAGTGTAGTGAAGAGAAGTGATGTGCTGCAGATCATTACACAAAGTTCTTTGAATATATGTGTGGCAGGTACGCATGGTAAAACAACCATCAGCACCATTGCCGGTCATTTGCTTCGTCACAGCGGTTATGGTTGCAATGCTTTTTTAGGAGGTATTGCAGTAAACTATAACAGGAATTTCTGGAGCAGTGATAATAATGTGTGTGTGGTAGAGGCTGATGAGTATGATCGTTCCTTTCACAAACTCAGTCCTCATATTGCTGTGATCACAGCTATGGATGCTGATCACCTGGATATCTACGGAACGGCTGAGGCAATGGAAGAAGCGTTCATTGAATTCACCAGGAAAATAAAACCCGGTGGATGGCTCATCAGTAAACACGGATTAAAACGTGCAAAGGATCTGGTAGCAACACATCACATCACTTATCATTTAAAAGATGAAGAAGCAAATGTGTTTGCAAAGAATTTGAAAGTAGAGAATGGAACGTATTTGTTTGATGTGGTGATGAATGATTGGTTGCTGAAGGATGTGCGTTTGAATATTGGTGGTCTGCACAATGTAGAAAATGCATTAGCTGCTATAGCTGTTGCTCATATTCTGGAAATAGATGATGCAAAGATCCTTGATGCAGTGGCTGCCTTCAAAGGAGTGAAGAGAAGATTTGAATATGTGCTGGCGCCGGGTGAGGCTGATGTGGTGTTCGTTGATGACTATGCTCATCACCCGGAAGAACTAAGAGCATTGATCACCGGCGCAAGAAGTTTGTTTGAAAAACAGAAGTTGGTTCTGGTGTTTCAACCACACCTGTTTACACGCACCAGGGACTTGGCTGATGGTTTTGCAGAAGTCCTGGATATGGCAGACGAGATAATTCTTCTTCCCATTTACCCGGCAAGAGAATTACCAATAGAAGGAGTCAACAGTGAAATGATCCTGAACAGAATGAAATTGAAGAATAGGCAATTGTTGAGTAAAGAGGAATTGAAAAAGAATATTAAAGAATTGGTTAAGGAACACAACAAAGAAGTGGTGTTCATAACAGCCGGTGCAGGAGATATTGATGCAATGTTGAATGAATTAAAAGATTTGATTTTAGAAACAAATAGTAATCATTAAATAATCGGAGTCTAAAGTCCCTCCTTGGGAGGGATTTAGGGAGGCCATGGCGATCAATAAAAAAATAGTAAAACGAATTGTAGTTACAACAGTATGGTCACTGGTGGTAACAGCTGCTGTAGTGTTACTCATTGCTGCTACACGTGAGCAGCAGGATAAATTGTGTACAGATGTAGTGGTGAACGTAAAAAGTGTAGATGGCGTGCGATACATCAGCGAAAAAAATATTCTCAATACTATTTCAGGAGGAGCACCTGAAAAGATGAAAGGTCAGCTTGTGAAAACCTTTGATCTGCAGCAACTGGAAGAACTGCTGGAGAAAAATCTTTGGATCCGTAATGCGGAACTGTTCTTTGATAATAAAGATGTGCTGCATATAGATATTAGCGAGCGCCAACCGGTAGCACGAGTGTTTGCGGTAAGTGGTGAAACATTTTATGTAGATGACCTGGGAGAGCAACTGCCTACTACCAATGACCAGGTAGCAAGAGTGCCTGTGTTTACATCATTCCCCACCATTACTAAACCATTGGCAGGAAAGGATAGTGTGTTATTACAACAGGTGAAAGAAGTAGGAGCGTATCTGCTCAAACATGATTTTTGGATGGCACAGGTTGACCAGGTGAATATCAGCGACTATCAAATGGAATTGATCCCCAAGCTGGGCAATCATGTGATTCAGTTTGGTGAAGGAACACAGGTAGAAGCAAAATTTAACCGGCTGATGTTATTCTACAAAAGGATCATGAGTAAAACAGGTTGGAATTACTACAGCTCATTAGATGTTCGCTTTGATAAAGAGCTGGTAGCTGTAAGAAGAGATAGCGCCAGTTTGTTCAAAAGCTTTACGCTTTCAACAAAAGACAGTATTCGAATCAATAGTGTGATTGATAGTTTACAGTTGGCAAGAGATACATCAATGGCGTTCATCAAAAAAGATTCAAGTGTTGTGCTTACCTCTAAAACCAATATCCAAAAGCCACAGCCCGTTTCTGTGAAGTTACAGAATCCATTGCCTGAGAAAACTGAATCCAATCCTTCAACTTCCAATTCTGTGAAAAACCAGCAACCTGTGAAACAACCAACAAAACCCGTAACTAAAAGTGAAGAGGAAAATGTGCTCAACGAAGCGAAGAAACAAAATGTAAAACAACCGAAAGCAGTTATGAAAAAAAATAATAACAGGTAAAACTATCATAGATCATATTAAATAAACATTTTCAACACACAACTAAAACTCAATACAACTATGACAACAGAATCTCCAAACGGAACCACAACAACCGTCAACAACAATCCCATTATTGTTGGTTTGGACATTGGTACTACTAAGATTGCAGCCATTGCCGGTCGTAAAAATGAATTCGGCAAACTGGAAATTCTTGGTTTTGGCCGTGCTAACTCTAATGGAGTACAACATGGAATGGTATTGAATATTGACCAAACCATTAAAGCCATTGAGCAGGCCTTGCAAAATTGCTATGCCAGCAATCCCAACTTAGAAATCAATGAAGTATATGTGGGTATTGCAGGTCATCACATCAAATCATTGCAAACACGTGGTGATATCGTTCGCCATGCAACAGATGAAGAGATTTCTCAAAAAGAAATTGATCAGCTCGTAAGCGATCAATACAAAACCTACATTCCTGCCGGTGATCAGATCATTGATGTGATTCCGCAGGAGTTTACCGTAGATAATTTTCAAAACATTCCTAATCCTATCGGGTACAGCGGTGTAAAAGTGGGTGCTAATTTCCACATCATTACCGGTGATAAAAACGCCATTCGCAACATCAACCGCAGTGTTGAAAAAAGCAATTTAAAAGTAAGAGATCTCGTATTACAACCTCTTGCATCTGCTGCAGCTGTAATGTGTGAGCATGACCTGGAAGCAGGTGTTGCCATTGTAGACATTGGTGGTGGTACTACTGACCTGGCTGTGTTTTATGAAGGTATTTTAAAACATACTGCTGTTATTCCTTTCGGTGGCGAAAATATCACCAATGATATTAAGATGGGTCTCGGTGTATTGCGTACACAGGCGGAGCAAATGAAAGTTCAGTTTGGCAGTGCCTTGGCTGATGAAGCAAAATCAAATGCATTCATTACCATCCCCGGTATTCGTGGTATGCAGCCCAAAGAAATTTCTGTAAAGAACCTGGCTAATATCATCCAGGCACGCATGAGTGAGATCATGGATTTTGTTTCCTATCATCTCAAGCAGGTTGGTTTAGATAACCGTTTGCTGAATGGTGGTATTGTGTTAACGGGTGGTGGTTCACAGTTGAAGCACCTCATACAGTTAACTGAGTATGTAACCGGATTGAATGCACGCATTGGTTATCCCAATGAACATTTAGCGCCGGGTCATATTGATGAATTGGCAAAACCCATGTACTCAACCTGTATCGGTTTAATTCTCAAAGGCTATAATGTGTATGAGAATACACAAAATAAACTGAAAGGAGTGGTGGTAGAAGAACCTGTTGCTGAAGTAGTAACTACCTACGATGCACCAACAGATTCACACCAGATTCAAATTAAAAAACGCAGAACGCTGAAAGGCTTTATGGACAGTATCAAAGATGGATTGATCGATCTGTTCCATGAAGAAGAGGACAAAAAATTCTAAGCGTCATACCCAAAAGTAAAACCAAAGCAAACTACAAACCCGTTAAACAAACATTATGATACATTTTGATCTACCAAAGGAAAAGTCATCCATCATCAAAGTAATTGGTGTGGGAGGTGGCGGAAGCAATGCGGTAAACCACATGCATTCGCAAATGAAGGATGGTGTAAACTTTATCATTTGTAACACTGATGCGCAGGCTATTGCATTGAGCGGCGTGCCCAATAAAGTACAGTTAGGTCCGCACCTTACACAAGGTCTTGGTGCCGGTGCCAATCCTGAGATCGGAAGACAGGCCACTGAAGAAAGTTTAGAAGAGATCAAACGAATCCTTGAAGTAAATACGAAGATGGCTTTTATCACTGCCGGTATGGGAGGTGGAACAGGTACAGGTGGCGCACCTATCATTGCTAAAATTTGTAAAGACCTCGGTATTTTAACCGTTGGTATTGTTACAACTCCATTTAGTTATGAAGGGAAAAAGAGAATTGCACAGGCAGAAGATGGCATTAACCATTTGAAAGATTATGTAGATACACTTTTGGTGATCAGCAATGATAAATTGCGTCATCAGTTTGGCAACCTTAAAATGAAGGAAGCGTTTTCAAAAGCAGATAATGTATTGGCTACCGCTGCAAAATGTATAACAGATGTGATCAACAGTACAGGACAGATCAATGTTGACTTTGCTGATGTTTGTACAGTTATGAAGAACGGTGGTGTTGCCATTTTGGGCAATGCAAGTGCCAGCGGCGAGAACCGTGCACAGATGGCCATTGAACAGGCATTGAATTCTCCATTATTGAATGACAATGACATTCGTGGTGCCAAATGGATACTCATTAACATCAACAGTGCAGAAGGTGAACATGAGTTTACAATGGACGAAGTAGAAGTAATTCAAAATTATTTATTAAGCCAGGCAGGAGATGATACAGATGTGATCCTGGGATTGGGTTATGATGCTTCATTAGGTAATGCTATTGGTATTACTTTGATCGCAACCGGTTTTGAACAAAAAAATCCGTTTGATAAAAAGCCCGTTGTAAAGGAAGAAGTAAAACCGTCGAACGAAAAAATTGTTTTGGTATTAGGAGAACCTGAGGTAAAGAAAGAAGTAGTACAACCGGTGTTGTTTAAAGAAGAAGTAAAAGATCCCATTGCTCCTGCAATTGTAGAAGAAGTAACACCTAAGGAAGAAGTAAAACCACAACCTGTGGTTGAAACATCAAGAATCGATTTTGTATTGGAACCTGCAGTAAAACCAGTTGCTGAACCTGTAGCCGAAACAAAATCTGTTGAAGTGGTATTACCAAAGACCGAGGAAAAGAAAGAAGAAATTGTAATGCGTGAAGCTGAGCCAATGGGTAAACCGGTCATGCCAAAAACAGAAATTCCATCTGAAGCAAAACCTTCAACCGGCTTCCTGAAAAAACCAACCATGATCTATGAAGAACCAAAAGAAGAAGTAAAGCCCGAAATAAAAGAGGTAAAAAAAGAGGAGCCTTCAAAGATCCAGTTTGTACAGGAAGAAGAAGAGAACTTTGAAATGAAGCTGGTAGAAAAATCTTCCAAACAACTGGAAGAAGTTCAGCAAAAGATACAATTGCCGGTAAATGATGAGCCGCCGGTAATGGATGAAGCAGAAGAACAACGCCGTAAAGCAGCAGAGCGTTTGCAAAAGCTGCGTAATCTTTCATTCAATATCAATGCCGCTGATCCTAACAGTGAATTTGAAAATGTACCTGCTTACCTGCGTCGTAACCTGGAGTTATACAATACCATTTCGCCTGCGGAGAATTTTTACAGCAATTATACCGTGCAGGCTGATGATAATAATAAAGCCGAGATCAATACCATCAATACTTTTTTAGATGGTAAGAAGCCGGATTAAACGAAGTAACCTTGAAGCACCCTTGCTCATAGTTTAAATTCTGAGTAGTTGAGTTTATTAGTTGTGTCATCCCTCCGCTTTTGCGGGGGGATTCTTTTTACCCTGAAAGCAGACAAACGCATATAACATTTCCATAACAAACCTTAGGTGACAATTAGCATCTCAGTTGTATATACAGTAAACGTTGAAAAATGAAATGAGCTATAAAAATGATCGGGCAAATTAAAGTATAGGATGAACATTTTTATAGCGAATAACATCTGGCAATCAAATAATAAAAACAATCAGATGAAACCATTACTCTCCATCGCAGCCAAATTAGACCAACCGGAGTTTATTGAAAACCTGGTAGAGCGGTTGGCATATACTCACCCTGATATGGGTTATGGTACTTGTAAGAAAACAGGCCATTGGCAACCGGTTGAAACTTCTACAAATGATATTTATGTTGGCGGTACTGTTGAAATGACCATGAATGATGAACAATTGAACATTCCTTATATCACCAGTTTCATATTTACTTGCTTAAAAAGCACAGATGGTATTTACAGGTTGGAATGGGGTTGTTCATTATCCTAAGTGAAAATTTAGTAACGGTTTAAACAGGCATTATCTTTTCCGCCATCTCTTTCTGTGCTTTTTTTATACCGGGATGCACACTTTATTTCCTGTTGAAAATGAATTTTTTAGAAGCATTGCTCCCTTATACCCCTATCTTTTTTACGGCTGATGGCATAGTTTTTGGCTGAGTTATCCACATCGGTTAAACCTTGATTAAAAGTCGTTGTCTACTAAACGTTGAATTTAAAAGTCAACATTTTTTTAACCTAAAATTTGATTTTATGAAGAGCAATTTGAAAGTAATGACAATGGCAGCAGGTGTGATCATGCTGGCACAGGCTGCAGTAGCCCAGGTAAACTTGAATCTGAACAGTACTACCAGTGCTGTTACAAAAGCATCTGTTAACACAAATCGTGTAACCAATGCCGTTACTAAGACGACACAGGTTACAGGAAGAGTTGTACAAAACACCGGGAAAATTGTACAGGGTACAACCAACATTGCTTCAAAAACCACAGCCAATGTACAGGCAAACATCAATGCAGCAGCGAATGCAAATGCAAAAGGTAAAAGTCTGCTCATTGAAAATGAGTCTGCCATCAACAGCAATATATCTGCTGAAACAAAAGGTAAGTCTGAATTGGTGAAAGAAACAGTGGTGAGTGAAGCGAAGGAAATTAAAGACATGCCAAAGGAAATGCGCAACGATGCAAAGCCAGGCCTGAATCTTAAATCAGAAACATCTGCCAACACGAATGCAAGTGTGGGTAAGGATGGTATTGCTGTAAGCGGTGAAGCCAAAAGCTCAACAAATGCTGATGCTAAAACAGGTGTGAACACTGACAAGGCAAAAGAAAAAGTATCTGATGCAAAAGACAAAGCTGAGCAAAAAACAAAAGAAGCCGCATCAAAAGTTAAGAAGACAAAAGTAGAAGCAAAAGCTGAAGCTTCTGCCAGCTCACAAACATCAGCTTCAACAAGTAATCAGTAAAAATCTTACGGAACAAATTCAATCGTAAGTGTACAGGTGTTATAAAAGAGGGTCCTGTATACAGGGCCCTTCTTTTGAATAAACTCAACCAAAAAAGCGAAGAAAATGAAACAGAATCGACTCATAGCAGCATTGGTGTTATCATTGCTTGGTTATGTTGCAACCGCACAGGATAGTTCACAAAAGAAACCGGTATTCTCTGCCACAGTTGCTTACCAATCCTATGTTCATTTTTTAGGAAGGTCAGATAGTGTTAGCACTGCTGCGGCATTACCTATTGTTTCCTATCAGTTAAAAAATGGTTTGTATGCACAGACGGCAGCTATATTGATTCATAATGCTGTTCTGCCGTTTCAACTGGCAGGGGGCAGCATCGAAACGGGTTATCATTTTCCTGAAACAGATCATTTTTCAGGAAACATTTTTGCATCTAAGTTTCTGTATAAAGATCAATCTATGTTGCCGCAATCTGTTTTACAATATCAAACAGGTATTAATACCACTATCAAAACAAAGCCTGTCAATATTAGTCTTGCAGGTGATTTAAAATTCAGTAACCAAACAGATATCGGGTTAACAGGTGGCTTGGATCATCTGTTTATTGTTCCACTCAAAAAAGGAGAAGCAAAAGCTGTTGCATTGAACCCAACCTACACAGCTTATGGAGGCACACAACGTTTTATTAAACAGTATGAAGAAAAGCAGCAAAACATTGTAGGAATTCCGGTAGGAAATCCACAGGTACGTGAAGAACAGGTAAACCGTATTTCTTTGCTGGCACATGAATTTACAATGCCGGTGGTATTGGTGATCAACAAATTCAATGCATTCATCAGCCCATCTTATGTGGTACCTGTGAATCTGATCAATTCCAATGGCGAGTATGGAAGAAATACATTTTATGTAACTGCAGGAATAGGTATTCGTCTATAATGATGGATTCAAAATTTTGTAGAGAAACGGAAACAGCGAAATTTGTGGCATGCCAGGTCCGTCAGCAATTTCAATAAAAGATTATACATACGAGCTTCCCCCTGAACGTATTGCTAAATATCCTTTGCCTGAAAGGGATGAAAGCAAGTTGCTCCTGTACAAAAATGGAAACATCAGCCATACAACGTATAAAAAAATTGTTGAGCAGTTTACTGCCCGTACATTATTAGTGTTCAACAACACAAGAGTCATTGAAGCACGCATCTTTTTCCAAAAACCAACCGGTGCTGTTATTGAGGTGTTTTGTTTAGAACCCAGTTATGGAATGGAGCTAACCCAGGCCATGACCAGCAAAGGAAAAGTGCAATGGAACTGTTTAATAGGAGGTGCCGGTAAATGGAAAACGCCAATACTTGAGAAACAAATTAAGACCGGCGATCAAACCATTGTATTGTCAGCACAGATCAAAGAACGGTTGCCTGATTGTTTTGTCATTGAGTTTTCATGGAATGGAGATTATGCATTTGGCGAGTTGCTGCATGAGGCAGGTGTTATTCCTTTACCACCGTATTTGCACCGCAATGCAGAGAAAGAAGATTATGACCGTTACCAAACGGTGTATGCCAAAAGGGAAGGAAGTGTAGCAGCACCAACTGCAGGCTTGCATTTTACACCACAGTTACTGGATGCACTGCAGGCAAAGGGCGTACAAACAGAGCAGGTAACGCTTCATGTAGGTGCCGGTACTTTTAAACCGGTGAAGAGTGAAACCATGAAAGATCATGAAATGCACAGGGAGTGGATACAGGTTACCAAATCAATGATAGAGAACCTGCTCAACGGTGAGTTTGAGGATATTGTTCCGGTTGGCACAACATCGTTCCGCACACTGGAAACATTGTACTGGATGGGGGTAAAAGCTTCATTACATCCTGCCGCTGCTATTGAAGAACTGGAAGTAAAACAGTGGGATGCTTATGAACTTCCGGGTCATTTCTCCAAACAGGAATCATTGACTGCATTGGTGAAGTGGATGAACCAACAGCAGCTTCATGAACTTGTTTGCCATACCCAACTTTTAGTTGCGCCCGGTTATTACCCTAAAATTGCTACAGCCATTGTTACCAATTTTCATCAGCCCAATTCTACATTGCTCTTATTGGTAGCAGCTTTGATTGGCGATGATTGGAAAAGGGTGTATGACTATGCACTGGCCAATGATTTTCGGTTTTTAAGTTATGGTGATGGTAGTTTGCTTTGGGTGCCAAAACAAGAAGCTGTTCGTTAAAGTCTTTTTTGCAATATCAAACCAACCCCTACCTTTATGGCGTTAAAATGCAACCAACTTCCATTGGTTCGTATCCATAAATAATAATTAGTTTGTGGGAAAGCATACTCAAAAGGTAACGGCCGCAGGGCTGTTAATAGCGCTGGGAATTATTTACGGAGATATCGGAACGTCGCCGCTTTACGTTTTTAATGCCATTATCAATACGAGAGAAGTTACTGAACTCTTAATTGTAGGTTCTCTCTCGTGTATCATTTGGACCATTACACTTCAGACAACTCTAAAGTATGTTTGGCTGGTTTTAAAAGCAGATAACCGGGGTGAAGGGGGAACGTTTGCGTTGTATGCATTGGTACGAAGACGCAGAAAATGGCTGGTAATTCCGGCAATGATTGGGGGTGCCTCATTGTTAGCAGATGGTATCATTACACCGCCCATCTCTATTACTTCTGCAATCGAAGGTTTAAAAGTGTTACCACAGTTCAGGGATTTGCCTGTTAACACCATTGTGATCATTGTACTGAGCATCCTCACTATTTTCTTTTTTATGCAGCAGTTCGGAACGGGTTCCATCGGGAGGTTATTTGGACCGGTGATGTTTGTATGGTTTACTATGCTGGCTGTTTTAGGATTGTATCATGTTACTGATGATATTTCTATTTTCAAAGCTCTCAGCCCTTACTATGCCTATGAGTTTTTAGCAACCTATCCACATGGATTTTGGCTGCTGGGTGCTGTATTTCTATGTACCACGGGTGCAGAGGCATTGTACAGCGATTTAGGGCATTGCGGCCGTGACAATATTCGTACTTCATGGATATATGTAAAAGCATGTTTGCTCATCAATTATTTTGGGCAAGGCGCATCATTACTAGCTAATTATAAAGGAAAAATAATCGATGCTGCTTTTAAGGCAGAAACAGGTATTCATGCCTTTTATGATTTGATGCCTCATTGGTTTATCATCGCCGGTGTGGTAATAGCAACAAGTGCTACCATTATTGCCAGCCAGGCAATGATAGCGGGGGCTTTTACACTCATCAGTGAAGCAATGCGTTTGAATTTATGGCCCCGTTTAAAAATTAATTATCCAAGCGAAGAACGAGGCCAGTTGTTCATCCCATTCATGAACCTGTTCATGTTTATGGGATGTGTTTTTGTGGTTTTGTATTTCAAAGAGTCATCACGTATGGAGGCTGCTTATGGCCTGGCCATCATTGTAACCATGCTCATGACTACCATCTTATTCGCTAATTATTTGGTGTTACATCGCATTAGTTCGCCAATTATTTGGTTGTTCCTCGTTGTGTATTTATCCATAGAATCGGGCTATTTGGTAGCATTACTGGATAAATTTTTACACGGAGGTTATATTACACTCATTATCGGCTTCTTCATGTTTTTGGTGATGTATGTATGGTACCGTTCCCGTAAGATCAAGAATCGTTACGTTGAATTTGTTCGGCTGGAACATTACCTGCCCATGTTACAGGAGTTGAGTAATGATATGACGGTTACCAAACATGCAACCCACCTGGTGTACATGACCAGTGCCAATAATCCCAAAGAAATTGAACACAAGATCATTTACTCTATTTTAAATCGTAAACCCAAACGTGCCGATATTTACTGGTTTGTTCATGTGGATACATTGGATGATCCTTATACCTGCGAATATGAAGTGGAAACCATTATTCCCAATGAAGTGATTCGTGTTGAGTTTCGTTTAGGATTCAGGATGCAGCCACGGATCAACCTCATGTTCCGTAAAGTGGTGGAAGATATGGTGGCCAATAAAGAAGTGAATATCACCAGCCGTTACGAGAGTTTGCAGCGGAATAATGTGGTAGGCGATTTTCAATTTGTTGTATTGGAAAAATTCCTGAGCCAGGATAATGAGTTGCCGTTCTTTGAGCGTGTGATCATGCGTATTTATTTTGCCATTAAGAAACTGAGCCTGAGTGAAGAAAAAGGCTTTGGCCTGGATATGAGTAATGTGGCAGTTGAAAAGTTTCCGCTCATTGTGGCACCTATCAGCTCCATTAAACTGAAACGTATTTACCAGGATGAAGAGGAGGAGTAGTTGAAGATCAGGAAATTTGAATATTTTAACCCGTTTGACAGCGATGTCTTACGGGTTTTTTTAGGCGTAGTAAGCAGCAATCAAAAATCCACCTATATTTAATAATGGCGATATCAGCTTCACACCATAAACGATTAACTCCAAACTGATCTTGATCCCCATCATCATATATATTATTGTTGGTTATTTAGTTGTTATGGGTGTGGCTTATCTCATCCAGGAGAAACTCATTTTCAAGCCGGAGAAACTCAAGGATGATTTTGAATTCAAGTATGATGCACCGTTTAGAGAAGTGAGTTTTGAACCTGAGCCCGGCGTAAAGATCAGCGGTATTCATTTCCATGTAAAAAAACCACATGGGCTCATCATTTATTTTCATGGCAATACAAGAAGCATTAAAGGCTGGGGCAAGTATGCAAGAGATTTTTACAGGTTTGGGTATGATGTACTGCTGGTTGATTATCGTGGCTTTGGAAAAAGTACGGGCAAACGAAGTGAAAAAGCCATGCTCAATGATATGCAGTTTGTATATGATGAAATGCTGGTGAAATTTCCTGAAGATCATATCATTGTTTATGGAAGAAGTATGGGCAGCGGTTTTGCCAGCAAGTTGGCCAGCGATAACCATCCCAGGTATTTGATCCTCGATGCGCCTTATTACAGTTTCAGAAAAGTAGTGGAGCGCTTTCTTCCATTCTTGCCCATGCGGCTGGTGTTGCGTTATCACTTGCGGACAGATAAATGGATCGCCAATGTAAAATGCCATTCGTACATTATACACGGTACCAAAGATTGGTTGATTCCTTTAAGGCATAGTGAACGGTTGCAGCAGATCAATCCAAGACGTATTACATTGATCCGTATTGAAGGTGGCGGGCATAATAACCTGCCATCATTTCATGAATATCACAATTTCATAAGGGATATTTTAAAGATATGAATCATAAGAGATCCTTCAATAAAATCATTTTTAATACGGTTAAACTATTGCTGGCCTTGTATGCACTGGCGGGTATTTTGCTTTGGACCTTCCAGGATCGATTAATATTCCAGGCCACACAACTGCCTGCCAATTATCAATTTGATTTCAAAGAACCCCACAGAGAACTGCTGATACCTGTTACTGAAAAAGAGAAGTTGAGTATTGTGCAGTTTTATCCAACAGATACAACGCATACAAAGGGTGTGGTGCTTTACTTTCATGGCAACCGGGAAAACATCACACATTATGCAAAGTTTGCTCCTTTATTTACAAAGCATGGGTATGAGATCTGGATGATGGATTATCCCGGCTACGGGAAATCAACAGGCACAGTAAAAGAAAAACGATTGTATGCTGATGCGTTGTTGCTGTATAAAATGGCCATAAGGCAAACAACGAAAGACAATATTCTCATCTATGGCAAATCATTGGGAACAGGTGTTGCATCAGAACTGGCAAGTCATGAACCTTGTAAACAATTGATCCTTGAAACACCTTACTACAGTTTTCCATCCCTGGCGGCACAACGGTTCCCGGTTTACCCGGCAGCAACCATGGTCAGGTATCATTTCCCGGTTTATGAGTATCTGCAACAGGTAAAAGTGCCCATAACTATTTTTCACGGAACAGAGGATGAAGTGATACCTTATACAAACTCAGAAAAACTAAAAAAGGTTTTAAAAACGGGAGATGTTTTTATAACCATTAACAATGGGAAACACAACAATCTGAGTGAGTTTTCTGAATATCTGCAAAAAATGGATAGCTTATTGCGATTATAAGTTCTCATCTAAAAGCAATTCTAACTCTTTTATCCTGTTATTTGTGAGTAAAGTCAAACAATTAAGAATACTTATTGCTGCATGGTTGCTACTGGGTATTCCATTCGATTCCCATAAAATTGCACAATGTTTATCTCGTAATTCTCTCCAATTTTTCTGAAGTTGAATGATTTTTTCTTTTTCGATCTGTGATGTTGCTTCTTTAAGCAGTTTTTCATAAATGATTACTAATAACGAGTCGCTTTTTTGATAAGCTAAATTTGCGCAAATACGGTTGGTTAATTCATCGCCAGGGCGATCGTTGCAATCAATATTCTTTGCATATTTTAAGTAACTCATATTTTTAATATGTTCAATACCTCCTTGTGAAAAGGTAGCATTAAGCTGCATACATAAAAGAGTAACTATTATAAGACGTTTCATTGTTGTAAAATACAAATAATACGAATTATGATATTACCTTAACGATAGTTTTAGGAAATAATTTAAAAGGTTTAATTCGCTTCGTTCACATGAATAGTCATATCAAAATTGATGTTCACTTTATCTTCAATTCTGATCATGTTAAATGGAGTGCGGGGTTTTACTTTGAAATCACTCATCAGTAATTCTTTCTCAGATACTAAACGGTATTTATTGCTTTCCTGTTTATTAACTTTTATATGCAGTTGTGTTTTTTTTGTGATTCCGGCAATGGTAAGTGAAACGTTGGCGGTATAAAAATGCCAGGTGTTCATACGCAGTTCAGAAAATTTATCAGATGGAATGGCATCATGCAGCTGAATAGTGATATAAGGATATTGATCGGCTTTTAATGCTTTGTGCATATCCCTGTTCATAAGCCTGTTCTTGCAGCTGAGCAGTGAAGTTTGAATTTGAAGTGTGGCGTTGTGAAATTCTGTATTGCCATTCTCCACTACCTTGGTTCCTTTTAGTACAGTAGGTTTGAATTCATCTTTACAGTAACACTCATAATTACTGATATTGGTTTTACCATTCAGATAGAGCCTGCTGGCAGCATCGATCTGGTAGCTTACCTCAAAACTTTTATTATCAGTTTTAAGTGCAAAAAGCAATATGAGAAAAATCCATTTCATCTGGCTGGTGAATACAAAGCCCTGTAGTTGAAGGTTACAGGGCTTTGATGATTAGTACGTATATGAACTCAGAATCCAATGACAGCTTCAATCATAAGACCGCTGAATTTTGCATCATAACGGTAATCTGCCCATGGGTAATCTTTATAGTTTTGTTTTACATATTCCAGTTTGAGCAGCATGTTCTTGGTTGGAAAATAACCGGCAGCAAATGCTAAACGATTTACATTTATTTTAGCCTGAGCACCGTTTGTTTTTCCGGCATCTGCAGTACCATATTTCAAACCGCTGGGTTCACCTGTTGCACTTACATAACGTGAGCCGATGTAGAGTGATTCATCTTTGAGGAAACGATAAACAACTTCACCATATACCTGGTTCCATTTACGTTTTGTCCATTCATTGTTGGCAACATCAGCAAACACGGAACCTTTTACATTGTCATAACCACCCTGCAGTTCCAGGCCTTTGTATTTTACAAATGGGCTGAAGTTGATAGCAGTAACTCTGTTAGCAACACCCGGGTCTAAACGGCCTGAAGTGAAGTTGGCAGTAATAGTAGTTGCAGTACCGTTGATTTGTGCAGGATCCATAACAGCGAAGTAGTGTGAACCTGTACGGTCGCCGGCAAATAATGTATTTCTAACACTGTTGGCATTATTGTAAACAGATGCTGATAAACGTACTCTTAAATCTGTTTGTACTTGTTTGTCAAAAGCCAGTTTGCCGAAAATGGAAGGTGAACGTTTTGTTCTTACCACACCGTTTGAATTTATAGATTCAGCAGTAGGTTGAATATTACCGTTGATGAAACCTGAAGTCATACCACCCATGATCATTACGTCAGAAGTTGGGAACACATAAATTTCACCACCAATTTCAGTTGTAAATGCATCCAGGAGCAGGTTCTCAGCAAATGGGTTGAAAATGGTATTACCACCATCACTACGACGGAATTGGAAATCGCCAAAGTTGGGTTGGAAGTGACCAATTTTTACTCTTACATATTTGGTAAACCATTCAGGATTGTTGAACATAGGCAGTTTGTCAATTTGAATATAACCGCCTTTTACCCAAAATTCATTGTGGTGGCGGGTACTCATGTAGTTTTCCAGGAATACACGAATACCATCATCAATCTGAATATCAAAGTTGAGATTGGCCATAGCCAGGTTAAAACCACTCATGCGTGAGTTAACACTGTCGTTGTTTTGAAACGTACCATTTGTGTTTTTAACCAAACCAACCAGCAGGTTTCTGTTCACTGTGTTGGAACTGCTGGTGGCAACATAGTTGGCCTTATTGGTACTTTTAATGGATTGATAATCCTGTGTAAAAGATCCACCAATACGAAGTTTAAAACCATCATATTTAACGGAGTCTTTTTTAGAAGGTTCAAATACATTGATGCCTCTCTTATCATAGTAACGGGAGTATTGTATTTTTTGTGCTGAAACAGATAGGGCCATTGCCATTAGGACGAAGGCTGCTACAACTGTTGTTAAGGATTTACGTTTCATATACTTTGTTTTATTGTTTAGAATTGGTTGTTTAATAAATTATTATTTGTGGAGTATTGCTGAGAAATCAAGATTTACTTCATCGCCTACTTTTAATGCACCCAGCATAAAAGAAGGGGGTTTAATACCGTATGTTGACATGAGTATTTTGCGTGTTCCTTTCACTTCAATATCACCGTTCGGTAACACTTTCATTTTTACTGTAAGGTCAGTTGGCTTGGAAGTGCCGCCAATATTGAGGTTGCCGTTAATAACCACAGTAGCCTCGTTACCGTTTTGCTGTACTGAACCAATTTTGGTAACCGTATAAATGATGTTGGGAAATTTATCAGCCTTTAATGTTTCATGTGTACGGCTGTCCATGATGCCTGAATTCTTTGTGCTCTTGATGGATTTGGTAGCAACATTTACAGTACCGTTGTTGATCTTTTCAATGGTGCCGTTGTTGATGGTGAAATCACCTTCAATCTTCACATTGGTGGCATTGGAGCTCCAATCATGCATGGTGGAAGTTCCGTTAATAACAAGTTTGTATGATTTAGCTGTATAAGACTGTGCCTGTAATATAGTAACAGTAAAAAGAAACATTACTGTTAATAGGTTCTTGATGATGGAGATGCTCATGACTTTAAATTTTATACTGTGAAAAAGACTTCGCAAAAATTGGAAAGAAGCCGTTAGCAGTAAATGATGAATGAAGGAAAGGGAAGTGATTAAGGTCACAAAAAGGCTTGACCGTTATCACTTACAGATAAAAAGAGAGGAAATAGCCTATAATTCAGACAATTGCACTAAGCGATTGTGAACCTGCAATTGATGAGTAACTCCGCATTTTAGAGTGAGGTTCTTTTTATCATGGCTCACAGGGAAACCAAAACAAACAGGATATTGATATTCGGCAATATGTTCTTTGATGATATGGTATACCTTTTTTCCAAAAGGTCTTTGCGTATCCTGCATATCTGTAAACCCACCAATGATCAATCCTGCAAGATGTTTGAATTTGCCGCTGCGTTTTAGCTGGATCATCATTCTGTCAACATTGTAATGCTGTTCTCCCACATCTTCCAGGAAAAGAATTTTATTTTTTGTTTGTATGTCGGATAATGTTCCAACAAGATGTGCCAGCAAAGCCAAATTACCACCAATCAATTCTGCTGAGGTTGTTCCTGTTTGATTCAACTGGTGCGGTTTGCATTCATACGTAGATTTCATTCCGTCCAATGCCTTTTTTAATGACAGAACATATTTTTTCTTAAATCCACCGTCATTGAAAGCGGCAGCCATGGGTGCATGCAGTGTGGCAATTTTATAATTACGGTTGATATGTGCATGAAGCACCGTTATATCACTAAAACCAATGATCCATTTAGGATTTTTTTTGAATTGCGTAAAATCCAGTTGTTCAATAATTCTTCCAACACCATAGCCACCCCGTCCGCAAAGAATAGCTTTCACTTCTGGTGCATCCAGCATGGCCTGGAATTCATTCAAGCGTACCTCATCTGTTCCGCTGAAATAGTTTTTGGATTTACTGCCAAGTGTTTTACCCACCAATACTTCATAACCCCATTGCTGTAATGTATCAATACATGTTTGTGCTTTTTCCAAAGGCATATAACCTGCAGGGCAGGTAATGGCAATGGTATCGCCTTGTTGCAGGTAGGGAGGAATCTTCATCGGCTTTCAGTTAAGATGGTTTCTGTTGCTCTTACCTGCAATTTATGCTTCACGCCGCATTTCAATGCATAATTATTTCGTTGATGCCCCACCGGAAAATCAAAACAAACCGGGTACGTACAATCACTGATCTTCTCCAGTACAATTTCATGCAGCTTTTTTCCAAATTCTTCTGCCGGGTCTTCTGATGGTTTGATCTTGAAGCCACCAATGATCAAACCTGCCAAATGATCCAGCTTACCGGTTCGTTTCAAATTCCAGAACATACGGTCAATACTGTAGAGATATTCACCTGTATCTTCTACAAACAAAATTTTATTGGTAGTGCGGATATCACTTTTACTGCCAGCCAGTGATTCCAGTGTTTTTAAATTACCACCGATCAATACCGCTTCAGCAGTTCCGGTTCTGTTGTATTCATTGTATGGTGCCGTGTATTTCATGGAAACACCTTTTAATACATCCCTAATAGAAAGTATGGTTTCCACTTGTATGGGTTCTGCTTTGCTCCAGTCTTCAGGAAAGCTATTGCACATTTTAGAGTGAATGGAAGCAATACCATAATTACGGTTGAGATGGGCATGCAGTACAGTGATATCACTGAACCCGATCATCCACTTGGGATTTTTCCTGAGCTTATTGAAATCAAGCTGGTCAATGATGCGTACAAAACCATAACCACCTCTAGCACACAAAATGGCTTTGATATCCGGATCATTGATCATGTTTTGAAAATCAGCAATACGTTCTGCATCGGTGCCACCAAATGTAAAATCTCTCTTGCCAATGGTATCGCCCACTTTCACCCTGAATCCCCAGCTTTTGATCTGCTCCACAGCAGGTTCAATTTCTTTAAGCGTTGTATAACCGGCAGGCGAAGTAATGCCAATGGTATCACCTTCTTTGAGATAATGGGGAATAATAGATGCTGCTTCCGGCTCCCCGTTTGCAAAAGAAGAACGACTGAGAGGTAAGGATACCCCGGCAAGTGTTACAGAAGAAAGAAAATCTTTTCGCTTCATATATAAAACCTCTATCAATGTTTCGGCAGAAAAGTTACGAAACCTTCTGTTTCAAATGAGTTGTAGTGTAAATTACACCACAATTAACGATGCAGGAATTATTACTCACTAAAGCCATTCAAAGCATTTCCAAACTTTCACAGGAAAGTGAATTGGCTTTTTTATCTGCATGGAAATACTGGCAGGTACCCAGAGAACATTTTCTGGTTCGTGAAAAAGAAGTATGTGATTACATTTTCTTTATTGAAAAAGGAATTGCAAGGATCTATTATTACAAGAACGGGAAGGAAATCACCGAATGGATCGCCCTGGATGCACAGTTTTTCTTTTCCATTACCAGCTTTTTTCAACGCACACCCAGTCACCTCATCATTCAAACACTGGAACCAGCTACTGTGTATGGTATTCATTATAATGATCTCACAGGGTTAGCGGCCCGGTATCATGATATTGAAACCCTTTTTCGTAAAATGCTCACCGGCTCATTGATCCTTTCTCAAATGCGGATGGATTCCATACAGTTTGAAACCGCCCAGCAACGCTATGAAAAACTGTTGCAGCAAAATCCTGACATCATTAAAAGGGTGCCGCTTTCCTATATCGCTTCTTTCTTAGGTGTTACTTTGGAAACCCTCAGCCGTATTCGTTCAGCACGGTAATATTATTTGACAATTATCAAATCAAGCGGAATGATCTGTACAGACATTTATACCCTAAAATGTTTGTCATATGCAATTCAAATTATTCATGAGTGCCCTCTTCTTTGTAACTGCTGCTTCATTAAAAGCACAGGACAACTATACAAAAGCCAAAGAAATTGTTGGAAAAATGACCACTGATGAGAAAGTCAATCTCGTGGTGGGCATGGGTATGAAAATGGGCGGCTTTAATATGCCTGGTGGTGCTCCATTGGTGGGTCAAACCATGGATAAAGTTCCCGGAGCTGCTGGTACTACGTTTGCGCTTCCAAATTTTGGATTGCCTACAACTGTAGTAGCGGACGGTCCTGCCGGTTTACGTATTGAACCCAGGCGTGATAAAGATCCTAATACTTATTATGCAACTGCATGGCCGGTGGCAACTTTATTGGCATCAACATGGGATACGAAGTTGGTGGAACAGGTTGGTAAAGCCATGGGCAATGAAGTAAAAGAATATGGTGTGGATGTGATTCTTGGTCCGGGTATGAATATTATGCGTAATCCTTTGGGTGCAAGAAATTTTGAATATTATTCTGAAGACCCGGTGGTAACGGGAAAGATAGCTGCTGCAATGGTGAATGGAATTCAGTTCAATGGCGTGGGAACATCTGTAAAACATTTTGCAGTGAACAACCAGGAAACCAACCGCACTACAGTAAATGCCATTGTGAGTGAAAGAGCACTGAGAGAAATTTATTTAAAGGGTTTTGAAATTGTAGTAAAAGTAGCAAAACCATGGACGGTGATGAGCTCCTATAATTTACTCAATGGAACTTATACTTCACAATCGTATGATTTGCTTACCACCATTCTCCGTAAAGAGTGGGGCTTTAAAGGTTTGGTGATGACGGATTGGTTTGGCGGAAAAGATGCAGTGGCCCAGATGAAAGCCGGTAATGATCTGTTAATGCCCGGCACACCTGCACAACGTAAAGCCATTACAGATGCCATCAATAATAAAACACTGGATATAAAAGTGCTGGATGAAAATGCTGTGCGTATTGTAGCATATATTTTAGGTACGCCTGCTTATCAGAAATATGTTTTCAGTAATAAACCCAATTTAAAAGAACATGCATTGATTGCACGTGAAGCTGCAGCTAATGGCATGGTATTATTAAAGAATACCACTAACAGTTTGCCATTGACCGGTATAAAAAATATTGCCGCTTTTGGTAATACTTCCTATGATTTTATTTCAGGCGGTACGGGTAGCGGTGATGTAAACGAAGAATACACCATTTCATTAGTAGAAGGATTGACCAATGCTGGATTTACTGTTGAATCTGAATTAAAAAGTATTTATAGCGCTTATTTATTCGATTACAAATCAAAGAATCCTAAAAAATCTTTTGTAGAGGAATTCATGAATCCTACACCATATGCTGCTGAAATGGTGCTGAACAATCAATTGATCAACAGCAAAGCTGCCAGCAGCGATATTGCTGTGATCACCATCGGCCGAAATGCAGGTGAAGGAAAAGATAGAGTAGTAGCCAATGATTTCAATTTAAATGCAAGTGAAATAAAATTGATCGATGCAGTTAGTGCTGCTTTTCATGCAAAGGGAAAGAAAGTAATAGTGATCATTAACGCAGGTGGTGTAATTGAAGTGGCCAGCTGGAGAGATAAAGTAGATGGCATTCTTTTAGCATGGCAACCGGGATTGGAGGCTGGTAATGCAGTAGCAGATGTGCTGAGTGGTAAAGTGAATCCATCAGGGAAACTGGCTGTAACATTTCCTGTGAAGTATGACGACGAGATAACAGCTAAAAACTTTCCGGGGAAAGAATTTAAAGAGAAAGCTGTAACAGGTTTTATGGGTCAAAAAGAAATCCCTGCTGAAGTAACACATGAAGAAGGTGTATATGTTGGTTATCGTTATTACAACTCTTTTAATGTAAAAACAGCATATGAATTTGGCTATGGGTTAAGCTATACCGGTTTTTCATACAGCAATTTGAAACTCAGCAGCAGCTCTTTTAAAGGTAAACTGCTTGTTACAGTTGATGTAACCAATACCGGAACTGTTGCAGGTAAAGAAGTGGTGCAACTATATGTTACGGCACCGGCAGGTAAATTAGATAAACCTGCACAGGAGTTAAAAGCATTTGGTAAAACTGATCTTTTGCAGCCCGGGCAAAAACAAACCCTGCAGTTTGTAATTGAACCAAAAGACCTGGCTTCATTTGTTACTGAAAAGACTTCATGGATCGCTGATGCCGGAACATACACCGTAAAAGTGGGAGCATCTTCAAATGATATCAGGCAAACAGCAACTTTTACTGTAGCTAAAGAACTTGTGGTGGAGAAATCAAACAAAGTATTAGCACCACAGGTAAATATCAACGAACTGAAAAAATAATGATTCATCAATGACAGAGGGGTATCTTTAGGTATCCTTCTTTTTTATTAAACAATTCAGTTATGAAACAGCTTGCATTTGTATTTCTATTCTTCTTTGCACTTATTTATGTACAGGCACAGCAAAAGGTAATTCCGCTGTACAACGGTGCTGCACCCGGTTCTGAAAAATGGAATTGGGATGAAGGCGTAAGTGAACAGAATCTCTGGCAAACAAAAATTGTATTCAACGTAAGTAAGCCAACGCTTACTGTTTTTGAACCCGAGCCCGGTAAAGCAAATGGAACATCTGTCATCATTTGCCCGGGAGGTGCATTCAGAGCTTTGTCGATTAACAGTGAAGGCTTTGATGTGGCCAATTGGCTCGTGAAAAAAGGTGTTACCTGTTTTGTGTTGAAGTATCGTTTGGTACACAGCCCAACCAATGATCCTGTGGGTGATGTTAACAGAACAATGGGTACTCCCAAATTTGATGAAGAAAATCAACAACTCATTCCTATGGCGATTGCTGATGGAAGAGCAGCCCTCGCATATGTTCGCAGCCATGCCAATGAATGGAAATTGGATCCGGATCGTATTGGCATTATGGGTTTTTCAGCAGGAGGTACTGTAGCTTCGGCTGCTGCCTATAATTATACGGCTGAAAACAAACCCAACTTTATTGCACCCATCTATCCTTACTTTCCTAAAGACATGCAGGGCAAGATGATGAAAAATGCACCACCGGCATTTATTGCTGCTGCCAGTAATGATGAATTGGGTTTAGCTCCACATAGCGCTGCCTTGTATGAACAATGGTTAACGGCAAAAGTTCCGGCAGAGTTGCATATGTATGTAAAAGGTGGTCATGGATTTGGCATGCGGGTGCAAAATCTTCCATCAGATAAATGGATTGAACGTTTTGGAGAATGGCTGCAGGTTAACGGATGGCTCAATAAAAGCAATTATGATGCTGCATGGGAAGCATATGAGAAAAAAGAGTTTGTGTTGAGCGAAGGAAAAGTATTGCCTTACAGAATTCTTTATCCTGAAAATTATGACCGTACAAAAAAATATCCCGTTATTCTCCTATTGCATGGTGCAGGTGAGCGTGGATCAGATAATCAAATGCAACTCATACATGGTTCAAAATTATTTTTGAAAGAAGAGAACAGAAAGAATTTTCCTGCCATCGTTATTTTCCCCCAATGCCCGGCGGATAATTTTTGGGCAGCAGCAAAAGTTGACCGAACCAAACAACCCTTCAAAATTGAATTTGATTATGCAGGAGAACCCAACTGGCCATTGGTTGCTGCCAATGAGCTGGTGAAAAAAATTGCAAAAGAAGAAGCTGTTGATGACAAGCGAATTTATATCTCAGGGTTATCGATGGGAGGTATGGGAACATTTGAATCTGTATATCGTTACCCAACATTGTATGCTGCTGCATTACCCATTTGCGGCGGAGGTAATTCCATGTTGTATGATGAAAGAGTAAAGAATATTCCCTTCTGGGTGTTTCATGGAGCTGTGGATGCGGTCGTAAGTCCTAAACTTTCGCAGGAAATGGTGGATCGGTTAAAAGCATTAAAAGCAAAAGTGAAATACACTGAATATCCCGGCGTAAATCATAACAGTTGGGATAATGCGTTTGCTGAACCTGATTATTTGAAATGGATGTTTGAGCAAAAGAAAAAGAAATAAACGCTATGTTACTTCTAAACCCTCCAATTGGAGGGTTTTTTATTGAGTTTGGGCGATGGGTCCGTTTCGGTTAATTTTGTCCCCCATCCCCTGAAGGGGAGTAAAAATATCGTTCACTAAATTCTCCGCCCTTTGGCGGATTAGGGGCACAATGACTCAACCTAAAAGATATTTAATTACAAGTGCCTTGCCATATGCGAATGGATTAAAACATGTGGGGCATTTGGCAGGTGCTTATATTCCAGCAGATATTTATGTGCGTTACCTGCGTGCACAAAAACGGGATGTGGTATTTGTATGCGGCAGTGATGAGCATGGTACTGCTATTCCTATCCAGGCTACAAAGGAAGGCACCACACCACGTGCTATTATTGATAAGTATCATGAAGCCATGAAACAGGATTTTGAAGACCTGAGCATGAGTTTTGATATTTACCACCGTACCAGTGAACCCATTCATCATGAAACAGCACAGGAGTTTTTTACATATTTGAATGATCGTGGTGAACTGGAAGTAAAAGAAACAGAACAGTTTTATGATGAGGAAGCAAAAACGTTTTTGGCTGACCGTTATATAAAAGGTACTTGCCCTAATTGTGGCAGCGACCGGGCTTTTGGTGATCAATGTGAAAATTGCGGAAGAACATTGAGTCCTGACGAATTGATCAATCCTGTAAGTACACTCAGCGGCAGTAAACCTGTAAAGAAAAAAACCTCTCATTGGTATTTGCCATTGGGGAAACATGAAGCGTTTTTGCGTGAATGGATATTGAATGAGCACAAAGATGACTGGCGTTCCAATGTAGTGGGTCAATGTAAAAGCTGGATCGAAGGTGGTTTGCAATCAAGAGCTGTAACTCGTGATCTGGATTGGGGGATAAAAGTTCCAGTGGCAGGCGCAGATGGAAAAGTGTTGTATGTGTGGTTTGATGCTCCTATTGGTTATGTGAGTGCAACCAAACAATGGGCTATTGACAATAAGAAAGATTGGAAACCTTATTGGTACGATGCTGATACAAAACTTGTTCATTTCATTGGTAAGGACAATATTGTATTTCATGCTATCATTTTTCCGATCATGCTCAAATTGCACGGTAATATTTTACCTGCTAATGTTCCTGCCAATGAATTCCTGAATTTAGAAGGAGATAAAATGAGCACCAGCCGTAACTGGAAATTGGAAATGCGTGATTATATCAATGATTTTGTGAAGAAAGAAAATGGCGGTGTTCAATGTGTAGATATGTTGCGTTACTATCTCACGCAAATTGCACCTGAAACCAAGGACAGTGAATTTATGTGGAAGGGTTTCCAGGATGCAGTGAACAGTGAACTGGTAAGCATCTTTGGAAACTTCATCAATCGTACATGGGTGCTCATGCATAAGCTCTGCGGCGGTAAAGTACCGAAGCTGCATGAAGAACTATTGGATGAAGAAGACAGGAAACTCATTGGTGAAATTGAAAATGCAAAATCGAAAGTTGAAAGTTTATTGGAAGAGTATAAGTTTCGTGAAGCATTGTTTGAAGTAATTGATCTGAGCAGAAAGGGCAATCAATACATGCAGAAAAAAGAGCCATGGATTGTTGCCAAGCAATTAGCCGAAAATCCTGAAGCTCAAAAAAGCATTGACAATACTATGCATTTGTGTTTGCAATTAAGTGCCAATCTTGCAATCCTCATCAACCCATTTTTGCCCAACACTGCAAAGAAGATGCTGCACATGATGAAAGTGGTGGAGAAAATGCTGGATTGGGAAAATGCAGGCAAAGTAAAGCTGTTAAGCGTTGGTTATGCATTGCGTGCACCGGAATTGCTCTTCAGAAAAATTGAAGATGATGAGATCAAGTTTCAAATTGAAAAATTAAAAGCAGGGCTGGTAAAAAAGGAGGAACCCAAACTGGAAGAACAAACAGCAGCAACAACAAACCTCAAACCTGAAATTCAGTTTGATGATTTTGCAAAGATCGATCTTAAAGTAGGTACTATCCTTACTGCTGAAAAAGTAGAGAAGGCTGATAAGCTTCTGAAATTATCAGTAGACCTTGGGTTTGAAACAAGAACCATTGTAAGCGGCATAGCACTTCATTTCAAACCGGAAGAAATTGTTGGAAAACAAGTTGTGGTAGTAGCCAATCTTGCCCCCCGTAAAATGCGTGGCATTGAAAGCAACGGCATGATCCTGATGGCTGAAGACAAAGAAGGCAAACTGCATTTTGTAAATCCTGACAATAATATCAATCCCGGGGCCCCGGTAAATTAATAGTTGTTGTGTTTTCGTGCATTATGAATTATAAACGAGGTAGTCAATGACCCAGATAATTGCATGAAAGGCTAAAGCAACGCCAAATGCCACCAGCATTTGTACTGTTTTGTTGAATGTAAAAGTTTTCATGATCTGTAATTTTTAAGGTTAAGGATTTCTATACATAATAGACCCTGACTGTAGCGTCAGGGTTTAATCATTTCAGGCACTTAAGTTTTTCTTAACATCATTGTTTTTCCTCAAATCAGTTCCTCAAAAATCAATTTTATCCTATCTTCGATTTCAAATAGTTGCATAACTAACTAATTTACCCCTTCTCCTAAAGGGGTGTAAAACAAGCTGTATGAAAAGAACGATTAAAAAAGTTGCTGTCCTTGGCAGTGGTGTAATGGGTTCCAGAATTGCCTGCCATTTTGCAGGTGTGGGTGTTCAAACACTTTTACTCGACATGGTGCCAAAAGGAATGGAAGAAAGCACCAAACCTGCGGAACGAAACAAGTTGGTGAATGATACATTGGCTGCGGCTATCAAATCCAATCCATCGCCTGTTTATACCAAAGATGTGGTGAAGAAAATTACTACCGGCAACTTCACAGATAATATGAAAGATATTGCCGGTTGTGACTGGATCATTGAAGTGGTGGTGGAACGATTGGACATCAAACAACTGATTTTTGAACAGGTTGAAAAATATAGAAAGCCCGGTACACTCATCACTTCCAACACTTCAGGTATTCCCATCAACATGATGGCTGAAGGCAGAAGCGATGATTTCAAAAAACATTTCTGCGGTACTCACTTCTTTAACCCTCCACGTTATTTGCGGTTATTAGAAATCATTCCCACAAAATATACTGATCCTGCCATTGTTGATTTCCTCATGAACTATGGCGATCTGATCTTAGGTAAAACAACCGTGTTGTGTAAAGACACACCTGCATTTATTGCTAACCGTGTTGGAGTATTTGGCATGATGGCCATTATGAACATCATGGACAAAATGAAGTTGACAGTTGATGAAATAGATGCACTAACAGGTCCGGTGTTTGGTCGTCCTAAATCTGCAACGTTCCGTACAGGTGATGTGGTAGGTTTGGATACATTGGTGAAAGTAGCAAAAGGTGTGGCTGACAATTGTCCTGATGATGAAGCGAAAGAAATTTTCACTATTCCGGCATGGCTTCAAAAAATGATCGATAACAACTGGCTGGGCGATAAAACAGGGCAGGGATTTTTCAAAAAGACAAAAGGTGGCGGTGGTGAAAAAGAGATTCTCACTTTGAATTTGCAAACGATGGAATATGGCCCACGTGTTAAGCCAAAGTTTGCAAGCATTGATGCAGCCAAACCAATAGATGATCTGAAAACAAGGGTCAAAATGCTTTTCAGCGGAAACGATAAGGCTGGAGAGTTTTATAAATCATTTCATTATGCATTATTCTCTTATATCTCTCATCGTATTCCTGAAATAAGTGATGAACTGTATCGTGTTGATGATGCCATGATGGCTGGCTTTGGCTGGGAAATTGGTGCGTTTGAAACCTGGGATGTATTGGGTGTTGCCAAACAAACCGAAGCATTAAAAGCTGCCGGTTATACGGTAGCGCCATGGGTAGATGAAATGATCGCCAAAGGCCATACTTCGTTTTATAAAGTAGAAAACGGCAAACGTTTGTGCTATTCACCATTAACTGGAACTTATGTTTCCACAGTGGGTGATGAAAGTGCTTTCATTGTGATGAAGAACTTTGAAAACCAAACCATCTGGAAGAATGCTGCCTGCCGCACGTATCATTTAGGTGATGATGTCATTGGTTTGGAATGGTACACCAAAATGAACAGCATTGGTGCAGAAGTATTGGAAGGATTGAATAAGTCTATAGCACTGGCTGAAGAAAAATATAAAGGCCTGGTTGTAGCAAATGATGGTGCACAGTTCAGCGCCGGTGCTAATGTGGGTATGATTTTTATGTTTGCTGTTGAACAGGAGTATGATGAGTTGGATATGGCCATTCGACTGTTTCAAAACTCAACCATGCGGTTACGTTATTCATCGGTGCCTGTTGTGGTAGCGCCACATGGATTAACATTAGGTGGTGGTTGTGAAATCAATTTGCATGCTGATAAATGTTGCCCTGCTGCAGAAACTTATATCGGCTTGGTGGAACTGGGGGTTGGTTTAATTCCCGGTGGTGGCGGTACCAAAGAATTTGTATTGCGTGCTGCCGATGAAATGCATGAAGATGAACCTGAAACCATCACACTTAAAAATCGTTTTTTGAATATTGCTACGGCAAAAGTTGCTACTTCGGCACAGGAAGGATTTCAAATTGGCGTATTCCGTAAAGGGTTGGATGAAGTGGTGATGAACCAGGGCCGTCGCATTGCAGAAGCCAAACGTAGTGTGATCGAATTATTTGACAGCGGTTATGTAACACCTGTACAACGTACAGATATTAAAGTGTTGGGCCGTTCTGCGTTGGGTGCATTGTTTGCCGGTATCAACGGAATGCAAACGGCAGGTTATGCAACATCGCATGATGGGGTAGTAGCTAAGAAACTGGCTTATGTTATGTGCGGAGGCGATTTGAGTGAGCCGTCATTTGTTTCTGAGCAGTATTTGTTGGACCTGGAACGTGAAGCCTTTTTAAGTTTGTGTGGTGAAAAGAAAACACTGGAGCGTATTCAAAGTGTGTTGAAAGGTGGTAAACCGGTGAGAAATTAAACTTAAGATTTCATTTATCATTCAATCAAAAGTGTTGGTTAACTTAGCCAACACTTTTTTATTATGACTTACCGTGTTGCTATTTTTATTTTCAATGAAGTTGAAGTATTAGACTTTGCCGGTCCTTTTGAAGTATTTGGCGTGGCAGGTTTGAGAACCATGAGTATTCCTCCATTTGAAGTGTTCACTGTTGCACAGTTTGATACCATCCATGCAAGAAATCATCTCACCATCAAACCTGCTTACACATTTGACAAAGCACCAAAGGCTGATATACTTGTAATTCCGGGTGGCGGTGGTTTGCATCCTGATGGAACACCCTTCGGCAGCCGGAGAGAAATGAACAATCCTATTGTATTGAAATGGATACAGGAGCAAAGTGCACAGGCCAAGCTTACTTTAAGCGTTTGTACAGGCTCACTCATCTTAGCCAAAGCCGGGTTGCTGGAAGGAAAATCCGCTACTACACATTTCAAAGCCATTGATGCTTTACGAAACGTTTCCGGAAATATTACAGTAAAAGAAAATATCCGGTTTGTGGATGAAGGAACGATTATTTCATCAGCCGGCATCTCCGCTGGTATTGATATGAGTCTGCATGTAGTAGGTAAACTGCTGGGTAAAGAGGCGGCTGATGAAACGGCACGATACATGCAGTATGATTATTGGAAATAGGTATAGCTATGGGCACTGTTCAACTTTATGAATACAATCATATTCTTCTCATCCGTTCCGTTTTTTTCTTTTATGGAAATAAAGCAGATGATGCACTGTCGGAACAAATAGCCAACGACATTCAATACCACTGGAACGAGGCCAATGCAAAAGTGATGCTGCACAATAAATGGTGGCAGGTAGAATTTAGTATTGATGGGTATTATAAACCGGATATGGCGCCGGAGGAAGTTTGGTACAATACCGATCCTTCTTACAATTACTTTCGGATTGAAGCCACATCACCAACGCATATTTCATTTGTTGATGGAGTAGGGTCTAACACCGGTTATTTTAAACTGGATAATTTATTGCAAACTTCAACTACTGCTGCACATGAATATGGTCATACCCTCGGGTTGAAACATCCGGAAGAACTGGATATTCGTGGAGCAGAATCGCCCGGCATCATGTACCCACGTGGCACTATTTGTGACCCGCATTTTCAATACGATCATTCCAAAAGCCCGGGAGAAACAGGAGGTACGTTAAATCCGCATTACCGTAAAGTATTACAAACTGATGTTGATGACCTGAAGTTGCATAAACTTCGGTTTGATAAAAATGGCTTTGCCGTTCTTGGAGAATTTACCAGTATTTATCATCCATTCTATACCGCAGAAGAAATCTGAATAACGGTATGGATTTTCTTTTTATCTTCCCAATCTCTATCAACCTCACGGAATTTATCAGCATCCATTGATAAGTTTGTGAGGTTTTTTTAAAACATTTATATGAGCATCTTAACCATATCAGATCTGAAAAAATCATATGGCCGTGTGCAGGCATTGAAAGGAGTTTCATTTGAAGTTCCGGAAGGTGCTGTATTTGGCATTCTGGGCCCCAACGGAAGCGGTAAAACAACATTGCTGAGTATTATACTCGATGTGCTTAACGCAGACAGTGGTACTTATTCCTGGTTTGGCAAACCCGCTTCACCTGAATTGAGAAAGCATATTGGCTCACTGCTTGAAACGCCCAACTTTTATCATTATCTCTCTGCAGTCAATAACTTAAAAGTCACTAACAGCATCAGTGGAAGAGGTGATGCTGCAGGGATTGATACTGTTTTGCAAAAGGTAAAACTGTATGAACGCAGAAACAGCCGCTTCAATACCTACAGTTTGGGTATGAAACAACGATTGGCCATTGCTGCTGCGTTGTTGGGTGATCCAAAAATCCTGGTGCTGGATGAACCTACCAATGGTTTGGATCCTGTTGGTATTATGGAGATAAGAGAGTTGATCATTGAGCTCAGTAAAAAAGGTCATACGATCATCATGGCAAGTCACCTGCTGGATGAAGTGGAGAAAGTTTGTACTCATGTGGCTATTTTAAAAACAGGAACATTGATCACATCCGGTTCAGTAGAAGATGTGCTGATTGATGAAGATGTAATAGAAGTTGTAGCTGCAGATAACAATAAACTTGTGAATGTATTAAATCAGATCCCGGGCAAAACAAACATCACCATTAAAGAACAAACCATACAGGTGCATTTTCCAAAAGGAACAGCAAAGCCGGAAGAAGTGAATCAATATTGTTTTAATAACGGTGTTGTACTGCAGCAACTATCCATCAAAAAGAAACGACTCGAAGAAAAATTCTTTGAATTAACCAATAACTAATCTTATCCAATCATATGTTGCATTTATTCAGAACAGAATGGCTTAAAATAAAAAACTATCCCGGTTTTTGGTGGATCATGGGTATAACCGTATTGTCATATCCGGGCATTAATGGTATGTTTTATTTTATTTACAAAGACAATACTTCTAATGAAAAGACGGCGGCTAAACTGCTGAAAATGCTGGTAGGAAATCCATTTGAATTTCCGGAAGTATTCCGTACCGCAGCTTTCTCCTCCTCTTTGTTCACCATTATTCCTGCCATACTGGTGATCATGCTCATTACCAACGAGTACACCTATAAAACAAACCGGCAAAATGTAATTGATGGTTGGAGCCGTAATGAGTTCTTACTTGCTAAATTTTTTAATGTTGTCATCATATCGCTTATTGTTATAGCACTGTACATCATCGATACTCTGGTAATCGGTTTTGTAACTACAGGTGCAGATGTTAAGAATAAATTTGAATTGGCCCATTACACTGCCTTGTATGGGTTGCAGGTATTTGCACAATTGTCCTTTGCGTTTCTGCTGGGGTTACTCATCAAACGTGCATTTATAGCCTTAGGCGCATTAATCTTTTACAAGATTCCGCTGGAGAATATTGGTGCAGCCTTACTGGATCATAAGGTCTACAAAGACTCGGGAAGGTTTTTACCAACTGAAGCGTCTGATAGATTAACACCTTTACCGGCTTTTATTGGTAAACTGGAACCTGAAGGATATGAACGTTCTCTTAATCTCATTAATCAGCAGGTGCTGCTTACCCTTGCTTACCTGGTTGTATTCTGGGCATTGGTTTTTGTGATCTATAAAAAACGAGATTTGTAATATGAAACGAATTATTTTATTAGCAGTAACATTGAGTTTGTATGTTCTTGCATCAGCTCAAAATCAGCAAAGTATTATCAAAGCAGAAGCATTGAAAATGGCCAAGGCTTTAGCAGCTATGGATCTGGAAGCGTATGCATCTTACAGTTGGCCTGCATTGGTGAATGATCCTGAGAGCAAGCAAAAAATAAAAGCCGCAGCAGACAGCGCTGATAAATACCGGAAACAATTTAATATCAAGGTGAAGTCGATCATTATTGGCAATCCATCAACAGTGGTAACACATAACGGTGTAATGCAGGCTGCAATTCCTCAAACAATAGCTGTAGAAGCATTGATGGGTTCTATTGAAACGGAAACAACGCTGATCGCTCTCTCAACAGATGGGATAAAATGGTATTTTGTTGATGCCAACCTGTTTAAAAACAAAGACAATAAAACCAAGTTGCCGGAGCTGAGCCCCAAACTCAACATCCCTCCTCAAAAAATGCCGGTTATGAAAGATGCCAGCGGAAAAGAGATCAAGATGTAACCATCTCATTCAAAGCCGCATCCAAACTTGGGTATAGAAATTGAAAACCTGTTTGCTGAATTTTTTCAGCACTCACGGTAGTGCTTTTTAATACTTCAATACTCATTTCACCCAACACTATTTTTAGGACAAATGAAGGAACAGGTACAGTTATAAATGCATTGCCTTTTATTTTTTTTGCCAGCTCAACAGTGAGTGTTTTATTGTCCACCGGCTTAGGTGCAACTGCATTATAACTTCCTTTTATGTTGTTGTCCAATGCATGCATGTAAATACGGCACAGGTCATCAATATGTATCCAGCTAATTATTTGTTTGCCCGTTCCAAGGATCGCCGCCAATCCAAACCGCAATGGTTTTTTGAATTCTGCAAAAGCTCCTCCATCATTACTTAACACAATCCCGGTACGCAATTTCACCAGTCGAATTCCTAACTGTTCAAGGGGTTCCAAACTCTGCTCCCATTGCAAACAGGTTTCACCTAAAAAATCCGAATAGGCATTATCGGATTCAACAAATGGTTTTCCGTCGGCTCTGTCGGGCCCATACCAACCAATAGCCGAAGCACTTAGAATAGTGGAAACATTGCCTTTGTCTTCCCTTAACGCTTTTAAAAGTAAAGTGCTGCTTTGTGTACGGCTCTTAAGAATTTCTTGTTTTCGTTTGGCTGTCCATCTTTTTTCTGCCACACCAGCGCCGGCCAAATGAATAACCGCATCACACTTTCTTACAGCCTCAGCATCGATCATTTGTTGTTCTACGTTCCATTGAGCGTATGTTACACCGGCACTTCCGGATTTTGGGGAGCGACTCAGTATTATAACCTCGTGACCCTGTGCTGACAATAATTCTGTTAATCTTTTTCCGATCAGTCCCGTGCCACCCGTTATACAGATCTTTGACATGATTCTTGTTATTGTATGTGTAAATTGAATTTTAACCGCATCTTTCCAACATATTACTGTGAAGGTCGTTAACTTTAAACTGAATAATTACAAATTATGAAATGCCCTTAAATAAACCTTGCCAAACAAAGATGCTAATGGGCATACTATGTGACAAAAATTTAAAATAATAAAACACACATGAAAGCGAAAGGTTTAGTATTGATTGCCATTTTGATAGGAGCTGTAAATGTTTCAGCACAACGTATTTATTATTCTGAACCTGACAGGGATGATGTGCGCCAGCTCCGTTTTGAAATACTTGGTAAGTACAATAACAACTACCTTGTTTACAAGAACAACCGCAACAGGCATCAAATAGCCATTTATGAACCGGATATGAAGCTCAAGGAAAAGATAGACCTGGAGTTTATTCCCGATCGTACCAATAGTGTTGAAGTTTTTAGTACACCGGAGAATAGTGTGCTCTTTTACCAGTATCAGAAAAAGAATATCGCCTATTTCATGGGTGTACAAATTGATGGCAACGGTAAAACTGTTGGTGAGCCAATGGAACTGGATACTGCCAAATTAACGGTGTTCAGTGATAGCAAAGTGTATTCGGTAATTGCCAGTGATGATAAAAAGAAGTTCATGGTGTTTAAAATGCGTAATGTGAAGAATGATGATATGCATATTCAAACATTGTTATTGAGCAATACACTGATGCCTATCCGCCGCTCTTCATTTATTTACAACCTGGAAAGCAATAAAGAATCCATTGCCGATTTTTATTTGGATAATGAAGGTAATTTTCTTTTCAGCCATGTTACAAGACCGGGTCAGCGGGAATACATCAGCAAAGCAAAACTGAGTGTTTTGAAAACCTATTCTGATACAGTTCAAAATTTCCCGCTTACACTAAAGGATGTGTTTTTGGATGAATTACGGATTAAGGTAGATAATACCAACGGCCGATACATTTTATCGTCATTGTACTCAAAAGCAAAGAGGGGTAATATTGATGGATTATTTTTAGCCATCGTCAACAAAGATCTTTCAGCAGACACAGAAAAGGCTATTGAGTTTACTGATGAGTTTCGGGAACAGGCCAAAGGCGAGAATAATACCAAGATGGCGTTTAATGATTATTATCTCAAACATTTTATTGTAAAACGTGACGGCGGTGTGTTGATCACCGGCGAAAGCACTTATACCAATACCCGTGGCAATAACTGGAACAGGTGGAATAATCCCTGGATGTGGGGCAGTCCATGGAATAATTATTGGGGTTGGAACTCCTGGAACAACTGGGGATGGAACGGATGGGGATGGGGCAGTCCATGGGGGTTCAACAGTTTTGGTGGCGGCCCCAACCAGCAAACACGTTTTTATGCTGATAATATTATGGTACTGGCCCTGGATAAAGAGGGTGATGTGCAATGGAATAATATCATCAATAAAAATCAATTTGATGATAATACAGATAATATGTTGAGCTACCAGTACATGAACACCGGGGGTGAAATTTTATTCCTTTATAATGAATGGGCCAGAAGAATGCCCATGCTCAATGCTCAATCACTTACTCCGGATGGTAAGATCAAAAAAGAACCACCGCTTAAAAGTTTGGATAAAGGATATGAGTTTATGATACGCCTCGGCAAACAGGTAGGTGTTCGTGAAATGATCGTACCTGTTCTGTACCGGAATATGTTCGCTTTTGCACGCATTGAGTTTTGATCATTGCCAATGGCATAACTTTTTTTGGTGAATTGATTTTCTTTAGTAAGGTTTGCGGCTGAAGATACATTCAACGTGATTCGTTTTTTTTCCGGCAACAATCCACTAAACCTTTTTGTGCTTCTCTTTTTGGGAGTAGCACTGAAGCTGCCTTACTTCTTGTCGCCCATAGTGCCGGTAATGAGTAAGACAGATGGTTTCTTATATCTTCAACTTCTCCGATGGTTGCAGGCGCCCGGACAGGCGTTTCCTTACATTTATCCATTGATTGCTTATGTTTTATTGTTTACACAGGCTGTTTCACTCAACAGTTTTGTAAATGATAACCGTTTGTTCCCTAATCCCCAGTTTCTTACAGGGTTTGCTTATTTATTGCTCAGCAGTATTATACCTGAATGGAATACAGTTTCTCCTGTACTCATCATTAATACCATATTCATTGCCATTTTACCAATGATGACGGGGCTTTATCATAAGCAAAAGGTAAAAGGCAACCTATTCAACATTGGTTTTGGGCTGGGCATTTGTTCTTTTATTTATTTCCCGTCTGTTTATATGCTGTTGCTTTTGATCATCGCATTGGCCATGTTTCGCCCGGTACAGATTACTGAATGGCTGGTAACCATTGCAGGCGTAATAACTCCTTTTTATTTTTTGTTGGTTTACTTTTTTGTATGGGATCAATGGGATCGAATCAAAGAAATTGTGCCGCCTCATCAATTATTACTTCCTTCCGTTACATTTAACTGGCAATTTTGGGTAATGACGGGCTTGGTGCTGCTTCCTGCACTTGCAGGGTTGCTTATCAGTAATCAACAAGCATCAAGACAAGGTGTACAGGGACGCAAAAACTGGGGACTTGTTTTTTATTATCTTTTTCTTGCTTTGCTGATCCCTTTTATTAATAATTACAGTGGTCTTTATCATTACATTTTGGCATTGGTTCCCTTGAGTATCTATGCATCAGCATTTTATACATTTCCTTCCCGCAAAAAAATAATGGAGTACAGTGTTTGGCTGAGTTTTGCATGGATCGTTTGGCAATACCTTTCCTCTTAATGTCCATTTCAACCCTGTCAGCATTAGTAAATTCTCACACATGTTGAGTACACAGAAGTCCATTTTTGGGGAAAGTCGAAACCCTTCGTTCAACCTCATTGCCTTAACTTTGTGCCTTCAACAACCATAGGAAGTATGAAATTTGGCGTAGTCGTTTTTCCCGGCAGTAATTGCGACAGAGATATGCAGGATTCCCTGCAAAATGACCTGAACCAGGAAGTAATTATGCTGTGGCATAAGGAGAAAGACCTGAGCATGTTTTCCACTGAAGATTGTATTGTCTTGCCAGGGGGCTTTTCTTATGGTGATTATTTGCGTTGCGGAGCTATCGCCCGTTTCAGCCCTATGATGGAAAGTGTGATTGCATTTGCCAACAGGGGCGGTAAAGTATTAGGTGTGTGCAATGGTTTTCAGATCTTATGCGAAAGTCATTTGTTGCCCGGTGCATTGCTACGGAATGCCAATCAAAAGTTCATTTGTAAAAATATTTATCTCAATGGTATTGGTGGTACCGCTTTAAAAATTCCTATTGCTCATGGCGAAGGAAGATATTTTGCGGATGAACAAACACTGGATGCACTGGAAGCAAATGGCCAGGTGATCTATCGTTATTGTGATGAATTCGGTAATGTAACAGCTGAAGCCAATCCCAACGGAGCCATCCGGAATATTGCCGGCATCAGCAATAAAGAAGGCAATGTGTTTGGCATGATGCCTCATCCTGAAAGGGCCAGCAGCGAGCTTTTAGGCAATACAGATGGCCGGAAAATTCTGAATGCTTTGTTAATACAGGCGGCTGTGACCGTTTAAGTAAGCTGAACGTCCATCAATAACTGCAGTTCGTACTAATTTTGTATCCGGCTTTTAAAAACTGTAAGATTTTTGGATACAACTTTGCAGTAAGTTGTACGGTCTTACAAATGATAAATTTAATATCGTAACATGAAATATCCATAAAAAGTATCGAGCTAATTTCTAAAACAGCGATGATAGTTTTTATGGATATACTATGTGACCAAAAAACAATAAAGTGAACACATGAATAAACTGATACTTTCTTTTTTTGTTTCTCTTCTTTCTGTTAGCGCCATTGCACAGAGCGGCACCAAAGTAAAATGGGAGTTCAGCTCTAAAAAGATTGCTGATAAGAAATATGAAATTAAAATGGTGGCTAATATTCAGCCGGGCTGGCATTTGTACAGTCAAAATCAAAGCGAAGATGCCATTGCCTTGCCTACCACCATTAAGTTTTCCAACAACCCCCTGATCGTACTCAACGGTAAACCCCAGGAAATAGGCAGATTGTATGACCAATATGAGAAAGCCACCAGGTCCCGTTCCCGCTTTTACAGCAACAAGGTTGAGTTTATACAAACCATTACACTAAAGAACAATGTAAAGACTGCGGTTGCAGGTGAAATTGAATTCATGGTTTGTGATGATAAACAATGTCTGCCACCTGATGTAGCCAAATTCTCCATCAAATTATAAACTATGAAATCCCGTTATCTTAAACGGGATTTTCAATTAATTGTCATGCGATCTTTAGTTTCTGTTTTCTTATTGTTTGCCTGTTTGTTTGCATCTGCACAAAATGCAACAGATGTACAGTGGAGTATTACGAGTAAAAAAAATGCTGATAATAGTTACGAGCTAAAAGCAAAAGCAACTGTTGCAGCAGGAAAATATTTATACCTCTGGTCAAAAGGTGCTGAAGGTCTTGATTCCATCCGTTTTGAATTTACGGACAGCTCCATTCAAAAGATTTCTGCTGTTGCATCATTATCTGCTAAGGATTATAATGATCCTTTGTTTGATAACAAAGCTGTGTTGATTGCTGAAAATGAAATAACCATCACACAAACCATTCGTTTTTCTCAAGTTGTTCCCGAAACATTAAAAGGGAAAATCGTATTTGCTACAGGGGCAAAAGATGAGTTTTTACCAGGTGAACATGAGTTTGAAGTAAAAATGGAAGGCGGTGTTTCGCAAAAAGCAAGGATCAAAATTGCAAGCATTGATATCAACAACCCGCAGGAAAATTGTGGTGATGAAGGAACAGAAGGAAAAAGTTTGTGGGGCATTTTTGTATTGGGTTTGCTGGGTGGATTTATTGCATTACTCACACCCTGTGTGTTTCCATTGATTCCATTAACGGTTTCATTTTTCACCAAACGAAGTGGCAGTAAAGGGAAAGGCGTTCGTAATGCTGTATTATACGGGTTCTTTATTTTCCTGATTTATGTATTGCTGAGTTTGCCGTTTCATTTACTGGATCAAACAGACCCGGAAATACTAAATAACATTTCTACCAATGTTTGGCTCAACATTATCTTCTTTATCATCTTTGTAGTGTTTGCGATCTCCTTCTTTGGATATTTTGAAATTACATTGCCGGGTAATTTAGCCAGTGGTGCTGATTCCAAGGCAGGTGTTACCAGTTTCATCGGTATCTTCTTCATGGCCTTAACCCTGGCCATTGTTTCATTCTCCTGTACCGGTCCCATCCTTGGTTCCTTACTGGCAGGTGCTTTAACCAAAGATGGTGGTGCCATGCAGCTGAGCTTTGGTATGGGTGGATTTGGATTGGGATTAGCTTTACCTTTTGCATTATTTGCTATGTTCCCGAACTGGCTGCAATCATTACCCAAGAGCGGTGGATGGTTGAACACAGTGAAAGTGGTGCTGGGCTTTTTGGAACTGGCTATGGCCGTGAAGTTTTTGAGCAATGCTGACCTGGTGATGCAGTGGAAGTTGTTGCCGAGAGAAGTGTTTGTTGCAATTTGGATTATTATTGGCACACTTACAGTTTTATACCTTTTAGGATTTATTAAGTTTCCCCATGATGATAAAAAAGTAAAGATCGGCCCCATAAGATGGACAACAATTATTCTATTTGCTGCTATTACGATTTATTTGATACCCGGTCTAACAAATACTAAATGGGCTCAATTAAAATTGCTTAGCGGAATGCCGCCTCCATTTACATATTCACTCTATCATAAAGATGTTTTTGAACCATTAAGAGATTATGAACAGGCCTTGGCATTAGCAAGAAAGGAAAACAAACCATTGCTCATTGATTTTACAGGATGGGCTTGTGTGAATTGCCGCCGCATGGAAGAAAATGTATGGACTGATCCTGAAGTACTGCAATTGATGAAAGATGAGTTTATTGTTGTGAGTTTGTATGTAGATGAACGAAAAGTATTGCCGGCAGCACAGCAACAAACTTATATTACAAAAACAGGAGGCTCCAAACAGATCATTACAGTAGGAGATAAGTGGGCAACTTTCCAGAGTGAAAACTTTAATGCGGTAGCACAACCTCAGTATGCTATTTTGAGTTTAGATGAAAAAGCTCTGACAAAGACCAAAGCATATACACCAGATCCAAAAGAGTTTAAAGAATGGCTGGAATGCGGCTTGAAGGCATTCAGCAATAAATAATTCTGTCAACAAAAAAAGAGGCGCATCAACTGATGCGCCTCTTTTTATATGTTTATGAACAAGAATCAGAAAGAGTGAATGGTAATAGGGGTCATGAACGGATGATGTAATTCTTCCTCCGCTTCTATTACTTCCAGTGTTAATTTTACAATCACACCATCACGCACTACAATATTTTCTTTTTTTACAGCTTTAAAACCAAGCTTATCTATAATGATATTGTGATCACCTACAGGCAGATTGATTTTAAAATTGCCATTAGCATCAGTTTGAAATTCTTTTTGAAAGGATAGCTTGTTGATGGCAGCTGAGAAGGTAGCATTGGCTACCGGTTTTTTTGTTTCAGCGTTAATAATGGTTCCCTGTACGGTGCCATTGTCAACTCCCGTACCAGCATTTGCGAAAAAAGAAAATGCTGTAACCAAAATTGCCAGCAGTAAAATCTTTTTCATGCCTTTTTAGTTTTAGTATTTAAAATGGCCAACCACTTGCAAACAGTTCCTGATGTTGCCGGTGGTGACGATAGGTTTTCAAATTTGACGGGTTTAAAGGTAGACCCTTTTACCAAAATCTATATTATAGAAACATACAATTTGATAGATGGTTGTACTGTCGTCCGCCAATCTTCTTACGAAAGTAGTCGTAAAAACGGAAATGTTGCACGCCTTGATATAAAATTTTTGTTAAGCAGGAATTTTTTTTGTTTGAAACGTCCGCTGGTATTGAATTCTATTGACCTAACGGATTTTGCAATGCTTCCTGAAATTCGTTCCAGATGTTTTGTGTAATGGTAGCTGCCGGTAAAATATTGACAAGCAAACTGCTCACCTGGCCAATCTCTAACTCACCCTCATCCAGGTTGCCTTCAAACATTCCTTTCTTGGCACGGGCACGCCCCAGCAGTTGAATTAATTCCTCCTTGGTAGCGCCACGGTCTTCGGCCGCTTGCACTTCTTCGTAGAATTTATTTTTCATCAGTCGAACCGGTGCCAGTTGTTTGAGCATGAGTTTGGTATCGCCTTCTTTGCTGTTGATGACCAAATTTTTAAAGTTGATGTGTGAGGATGCTTCTTCACTTGCCACATAACGACTACCAATCTGTACACCTTCTGCACCCAGCACCATGGCTGCCAGCATTTGTTTGCCTGTAGCAATACCGCCTGCTGCAATCACCGGAATGTTTACCGCTTTTCTTACGGCAGGAACTAACACCATTGTGGTGGTTTCTTCTCTTCCGTTATGACCACCGGCTTCAAAACCTTCAGCCACTACTGCATCACAACCTGCTTCTTCAGCTTTCTGTGCAAACTTGCTGCTGCTGATGACATGCACTACCGTTATACCATGTTGTTTGAAAACGGGTGTCAGGGTTTTGGGGTTGCCGGCACTGGTGAAAACAATTTTTACGCCTTCATCAATAATATGCTGTACATGTTTATCAATATCAGGATACAGCATGGGAATATTTACAGCAAAAGGTTTATTGGTTGCTGCTTTGCATTTTTGAAGATGTTCTTTCAATACTTCAGGATACATGCTGCCGCTGCCGATGATTCCCAGGCCTCCGGCATTGCTCACCGCACTGGCCAAACGCCATCCGCTGGCCCAGATCATACCAGCCTGGATAATGGGTTTTTCAATCTGAAAAAGTTGAGTGATGCGGTTGGAAAACATAATAAATGAAGATGAATGCTCAATGGGATTAAAAAAGTACAAATGTGCGACGCAACAAAAGCTTAATAACAGCACATTACCCTGCAACCAAAAACTACAAACCACAAACTTGTCCTATCCTAAATCAATCTCTGTATTATCACCAATATTCAAACTGCGGGTTTCGCCTTTTACTTCTGTATCGCTGCCAATCAAACTTTCTTCCAGTACAATATCAAACAGATCAGCATAACTGCCGATGATACTTTCTTTAATGATAGAGGAGTTGATGCTTGTATTATCACCAACAGCCACATTGGGGCCAATAATGGAATTTTTGATCTCACAGTTTTTTCCAATGCTCACGGGTTCAACAACGATCACATTTTCAAAGCGATGGTCAGGTGAGATAGAGGTGCCGAATTTTTTCAGCAAAGTTGCATTGCTTTCTAATAAGGATTCTTTGTTACCGCAATCAAACCAGTTCAACACTTTATAGCTGCGGAAGGTGCAGCCTTTAGCGATCATACATTCAAGGGCATCTGTTAAACTGTATTCATCACGGTTCTTAACACCTCCACGATAATTGACTTCTAAACAATCAAACAGCATTTGGCTTTCTTTGATCTTATAAATGCCTACCAATGCCATATTGCTCTTAGGTATTTGTGGCTTCTCCACCACACGGGTAATGGCCCCTTCTTCATCTACTTCTGCCACACCAAAGCTGCGGGGATCATCCACTTTTTTAATTCCCAACACTGAATGCGGGTTGTGAAGCAACTCTTTTACATCGTATTCGCAAATGGTATCGCCTAATACGATCATCAGTTCATCATGTCCCACCACATCTTTAGTAAGTAAAACTGCATGACCTAACCCTTCACGTTCGCCCTGCTGTACAAAGCTGGCATTGATATGCGGGAAGGTTTCTTTAACGTAATCCTGTATTTTATCGCCCAGGTAACCAACTACAAACACAAAATCATTGATACCTGCATCACGAAGCTGGTCAACAATAATGCTGAGAACAGTTTTACCGGCAATAGGAATTAAAGCCTTGGGTTGTGTATATGTATGTGGCCGAAGCTTGGTACCGGCACCGGCCACCGGGATAATTGCCTTCATTTGAACATTTTGGTCAATCAGGGGCGGCTAAAGTACCACTTTTTGAGTAAACGGTGGTTTTATAGGTTGTACAGAAACTGTTTATAAAGAATTGTAAACAAAAGACTGAAGGCTTAAAGACAGGGCTTATTTTTGCGGCCTGTAAGCATCAACTGATTTCTATGTCATTTCTGCTTAATGAAACTCTGAGATAATAACTACTTCCTAAATCAATAACAGCATTCATGCAAAAAGACAAAATCATTTTCGACCTCATTGACAAAGAACTGGAACGCCAGCGTAATGGTATTGAGTTGATAGCCTCTGAAAACTTTACATCCCTGCAGGTAATGCAGGCTATGGGAACAGTACCTACCAATAAATATGCTGAAGGTTATCCCGGTAAACGTTATTATGGAGGTTGTGAAGTAGTGGATGAAATTGAAACCATAGCCATTGAACGTTTAAAGCAGGTTTTTAAGGCAAGCTGGGCCAATGTACAACCGCACAGTGGCGCACAGGCGAACACAGCTGTATTCATGGCCTGTTTAAAACCCGGAGATACCATTCTGGGTCTGGATCTGAGCATGGGTGGTCATTTAACACATGGAAGCCCGGCCAATTTCAGCGGCAAAAATTATCGTGCTGTACATTATGGTGTTACCAAAGATGGGATTGTTGATTATGATCAACTGGAAGCAAAGGCAAGAGCCGAAAAACCTAAGATGATCATTTGTGGTGCCAGTGCTTACAGCCGTGATTGGGATTACAAACGTATACGTGCAGTGGCAGATGAAGTGGGAGCACTGGTGTTGGCTGATATTGCACATCCTGCCGGTTTGATCGCTACGGGATTGTTGAATGATCCTTTTGATCATTGCCATATTGTAACATCTACCACCCATAAAACATTGCGTGGTCCTCGGGGCGGCATCATTATGCTGCGTCATGATTTTGAAAATCCTTATGGTATTAAAGATCCTAAAGGAAATTTAAGATTGATGAGTTCCTTGCTTGACCTGGCTGTATTCCCGGGTATGCAGGGAGGTCCATTGGAACATGTGATTGCTGCCAAAGCAGTGGCCTTTGGTGAAATTTTGAGTGATGATTTTAAAGCTTATGGTCAGCAGGTGATCGCTAATGCACAGGCCATGGCTAAAGCATTTGTTGCTAAAGAGTACAACCTCATCAGCAGCGGAACAGATAATCATTTGATGCTGATCGATCTCCGGAATAAGAACATCACCGGTAAAAAAGCACAGGAAACATTGGATAAGGCACACATCACGTTGAATAAAAACTCGGTGCCCAACGATGATAAATCACCGTTTGTAACCAGTGGTATTCGTGTAGGTGTTCCTGCCATTACCACAAGAGGGTTAATAGAAGCACACATGAACACGGTTGTGGATATGATCGATAAAGTGTTAACAAATGCTGATGATGAAGCCGTGATCGCTTCTGTGAAGGCTGATGTAAAAACGTTTATGCAGCAGTTTCCATTATACCCTGAACTGGGATAAAACTTTTGTATGATTCAACGTATTCAAACCATTTGGTTATTATTGGCAACAACTGCAGCCTTGCTGAGTTTAAAATTTCCATTTTACAGCGGCATGCTGGAAAAAGAAGGTTTTACAAAGTTTAACGGCTCGTCTGTATTCGGATTACTAGTGCTTTCAGTAGCTGTAGCACTTGTTGCGTTTGTAGCAATTTTTCTTTACAAAAACAGGAAACTGCAAATGCAGTTGTCACTGTTGGGATTGTTGTTACAACTTGTAACTATTGTTGTTTATTTCCTGGAAATTCAAAAATTTACCGACGGGAATTTTTCTCTTACTGCAATTCTTTCGTTTGTGATTCCATTCTTTTTTATTCTGGCATGGATGGGAATAAGAAAAGATGAGAAACTGATCAAAAGTATGGACAGGTTGAGATGATTCAATCATTTGCAAAAGACCCGACTGAAACGTCGGGTCTTTTTTATTGCTTCATGAATGTTTGGGTAAACGACTCTTTATTATTGATGAACTGCAATATATAGTTGCCTGCAGAAAGTTTATTTACATCAACTTGTGTTAATACAGCATTTGCCGGAATCTGACCCTGGGTTACCATTCTTCCGGATGCATCGGTGATCCTGTACAGTGCGTTTACAGATTCAGGGTGCTGAAATACTAATTGTGAACCAACAGGATTTCCAAAAACCTGAAATGGAAAACTCCGTTTTGTAGTAACTGCCACAATGAAACTATAGGTGATTCTTCCTTCTGTGTCAACAGCTTTAATGCGGTAGTAATTCGTACCGTTATTCAAATGATCATCTGTAAAAGAATAATCGAGTGCTTCAGTTGCAGTTCTTTTGCCAATACTGGTGAATTTTCTTCCATTACTGCTTTCTTCTATTTCAAATAAAGCAATAGTATTATGATCATTAATTCGCCATTCAAGTAATGCCTGGTTGGCAGGTGTTTTGGTTGCTTTTAATAACGTGAATTGGATAGGTAATAAAAGAATATTGGCAACGATGTAAGGATATCCTGTTCCCGGTGTTCCAAAATCAGAAATCGTTCCTGAGGTAGATGCGTAATTCAACAAATTGTTTGTTAGATAATTTGCACTGCCACTGCCTGCCGCAAGTACCCAATTTGATTTACGAACCCAGATGCCAATATCAATGGCAGATAGAATCGTAAAAGCTGCTCCTTCAATTGCATTTGTTTGCCAGTCAAGTCGAATTTGTGCATCACTGCTGCCACTTGCTCTGTCAATCCTATACATGGCATCTGCCTGGAATGCTCTTGAACTGTAAGCTGAGCCACCCGGTAAACCATTTGTTGTTGTACTTCTGTACACATTCAGAGAAAAATCACTTCCTGCAGATGAAGGCGTAATGGTTGCCGGTAAATAGTAAGATGATGTGCCGATAGGAAATACTCTCGAAGAAGTTGATAATCCATTTTGTCTTAACCTTCCATCAGTGGCTGATGCAGGAACTGTGATCACATACCTGCTGGAACTGCTTCCTGAAATTGTTGCTGTTGAATTGATAGTGAGAATATATGCGCCAATATTTGCACGGCCATTTTGAAAATTGAATGTTCTGCTTACTGCCATGGATTGATTGAATACTACATCAGATGAAGTATTGTTAATGATGATATCCCTCGCCGTGGCGGTAGTGGGAGTAGTAGTGAATGTTCCGGTTGCATTTCCCTGGAATTCATAATCAGCACAGGAGCTATAAGTTCTTGTAGCAATGGAAGAAGATACTGAACCAATGGTGGTATTCTGTAAGCCGTTATTGTTTGCCGTAATTACCTTGGCACCTGCATTAAGTATGAATGCATTGTTTTGACCTGCCGTGGCACCGCTGGAACTAACAATTTGATATGTATTTAAATCGATCGTTCCTCCTGCAATTACTTCCAATTGTCCTCCCCAAACAGCCGGTGTTGATTGACTGGTAAGATTGATATTGGAAAGCACATCCAATGTTGTTGCTGCAGACACTTCATAATTTGTATAAGCAATATTCCCGGGTATTGCTGCTGAAAAAGTTCGTGTGCCGTTTCCGGTAAATATAATTTTGCCATTAGGTGTTCCTCCATCCGTTGTGCTGCTTGTCATAACACTTGAACCGGTGTGCGTATAATTTCCTGCCAGGTTCATAGTAACATAATTGGAGCCTGATGCTGAAGATTGAAAAGCCCAATCAAACCATCCACCTGTTTGATTATAGTTCCCTGTAATGTTCAGAACAATGGTGTTCAATGTAGTGCCAAAATAACAATCAAAATATACAGGGCCGCTTCCGGCTCTTGACATATTAAAATCACCCGTTACATTCATTGTAACATTTGCAGTTCCATTCGTAAGGAGTAACCAGCTTGCCTGTGTTGATGATTGTTCAATATTAAAGTTGCCTCCAATGTTAAGTGTTAAGTTGGTGGTTGATGAAAGCACAAGACCATTTTGAGTTCTTCCATTACCACTATTGTATTGCCCTGCATTTTTAACGGTGAAATTGCCATTGATCGTTGTTAATGCTGAATTCAGATTAATTAACCCCGTATGACCTGAACAATCCCATGTAAAGTGACCAAATGCCTGCGTAAGACCTGATGGCGTTGTGGAAGTAATACCTGTAATAGTGCAGGTTGATGCATTGTTCCAGGTGGCAGTGGGAATGGCACTCCCGTTTACTTCATGTGTGTAAGAACCACCGGATGCAAATGTGAGATTTCCTGCTGTAGAAGTGATCGTTCCTCCATTATTGATAATGATTCCTGTTACCGATGTATTGCTATTTGAAGCATTATAAGATGATCCGCCACCTGCTGCATTAAGCGTTAATGTGCCTGCAATAGAAGAAGTAACAGTTGCTGATGCAAAAGCAATATTCATAGAACGGCCACCGCCTGAATTAATGCCAACAAGGCTTAATGAACTTCCGCTGTTGATGGAAAAGCCCGTGCCTGTGTTGGCAAAAGTGATTGTTCTGCTGGCACCTGAACATGTAAATGTTACAGCTGAATTATTCGTAATAGTGAGACTTCTGAGATTTGGTGGCGTCACATCTACCTGAATACTTGAACCGGTATTAATCACAACATCGTGTGCTGCGGTGGGAACAACTCCCAACGACCAGTTTCCTGCTGTATTCCAGCTGCTGTTACCCCCGGTCCATGTATTGGTTTGCCCAACAGCGGTGGTTAGCCATAATGCAGTAACAAAAAGTAAAGCAAATGATTTCATCTCAACGGAATTAGATATTCATGTGTTTAACACAACTAAATAATTGGCTGTTTCTTCTCTTAAGGGATGTAAGGTGGGTATAGTTCAAATAAGCAAAGCGTAGGAGTTATGCATAAGTTTAGCTCTGGATCGAATGGTATATTCTAAAATGCCCAATCTCAGGTTTGTCTTCTGTAATTGAAGAAAGTTATTTGGATCGCTATACTGTTAGCACCTGGCAAGTAGTAAGAAACTCCCGTATCGGATACGGGTAAATTCAGGGATTGGGTACAAAAGGGTTTATACATACAATCGGTTTTAGGTATTTGATAATTGGATGACGTAAAAATAGGTAAAAACACCTAAAATAATAAATGTAAACCCTTAGTTTTTAGGTTTTGTTGTGCAAACGATTGCAAAAAATTAAACAAATCAGAGGAAGGAAGCAGTTTTACTTTGCTTATTTTTAGAAATATTAGCTGGAATACCGGCGAAGACCAGGTTGCCGCCTCCATCACCTGCTTCAGGACCCAGGTCAATGAGCCAATCGGCTCGTTTAATAACATCCGTGTTGTGTTCGATAACAATAACGGAATGGCCCTTTTCAATAAGGGCGTGAAAACTTTTGAGAAGTTTATTAATGTCGTGAAAGTGAAGACCGGTTGTAGGTTCATCAAAGATGAACAGGATATTGCCACCGCCATTACCACGTCCTAGAAATGATGCCAGTTTTACTCTTTGCGCTTCACCGCCACTCAACGTATCACTGCTTTGACCAAGTTTGATGTAGCCTAAGCCCACGTCACCCAGGGGTGATAATTTCTTCACCAGGTCTTTTTCTTCTTTGAAAAATTCCAGCGCTTCATCCACACTCATCTCCAGCACATCATGGATACTTTTGTCTTTGTACTTTACCTCCAGTACTTCTTCTTTGAAACGTTTGCCTCCGCACACTTCACAAGTAAGATGCACATCAGCCAGGAACTGCATTTCTACGATTTGCTCACCTTCACCTTTACAATTATCACAGCGGCCACCATCCACATTAAATGAAAAATGTTTGGGTTGAAAGCCACGGATCTTACTTAATGGCTGTGATGCATACAATTCTCTTATTTCATCATAAGCCTTTATGTAAGTAACCGGGTTGCTGCGACTGCTTTTGCCAATGGGGTTTTGATCCACCATTTCAATCTCGGCAATGGAATCAATATCCCCGCTTAGCTGTTTGTGCATGCCTGCTCTGTCGCCAAATTCTCCTTTTAGTTTTTTAAGAGCAGGGTAGAGGATGTTTTTTACCAATGTTGTTTTACCACTGCCGCTCACACCGCTTACAACACACAATACATTCAATGGAAACTCAACAGCTATGTTTTGAAGATTATGCTGTCTTGCTCCCTCTACTTTGATACTTCTGTTCCATTTCCTCGGTTTGCCAAAGTTTTCTATCTCTTTGGTTCCGCTTAAATATTTACCTGTTAAACTTTTGGTGTTTTGGACGATGCTTTCATAATCACCTTCAGCAATTACTTCACCACCCAAATGACTGGCAAGCGGCCCCATATCAATAATATGATCGGCTTCACGCATCATCATTTCATCATGCTCTACCACTACAACCGTATTGCCTAAGTCCCGCAGCTCTTTTAATACTTTAATAAGATTAGCCGTATCTCTTGGATGCAAACCAATACTTGGTTCATCCAAAATATATAAGGAATCAGTTAAGTTACTTCCCAAAGAGCGGGTTAATTGAATGCGTTGACTTTCGCCACCACTTAAGCTATTGGCTAAACGATTCAATGTTAAATAACCCAACCCTACATGTAATAATGTTTGGAGACGATTGTGGATTTCAATTAAAATACGTTTGCCTACCTGTTGATCATAAGTGCTCAGTTGTAATTCATCAAACCAAACCTTCAGGTCTTTTACCGGCATTTCACACAATTTACCAATATGCTTACCATTGATCTTTATATACAAAGCTTCTTTTCGCAAACGATAACCTTTGCATTCAGTACAGGTAGTTCTGCCACGATAGCGGCTTAACAGTACACGGTATTGTACTTTGTATAAATTACTTTCAACTTCTTTGAAAAAATCATCAATTCCGTAGGCAGCACCAATCCCTTCCCATAGTTGGCGGTATTGTTCTTTACTTAAATCAACAATTGCTTTATGTACAGGAAAGCCGCTTTTAGATGCATTCTTAACAAACTGATCTCTCCACCAGCCTAACTTTTCACCTTTCCATGGAGCAACAGCACCATCATACACACTCAGGCTTCTGTCTGGTATCACAAGTTCTTCATCAATACCTAAAATTTGGCTGAACCCTTCGCACACAGGGCAGGCGCCATAAGGATTATTAAAGGAAAACAAATTAGGAACCGGTTCTTCAAACTTAATTCCATCCAGTTCAAACTTATTGGAGAAGGGGATGAATTCACTTCCATCTTTTTCCAGGTACATTTCACCTTCGCCTTCAAAAAAGGCAGTGCCGGCACTATCTGCAATCCGGTGCAGGTCATCTTCATCAAAATCTTTGGCAACAAGGCGATCGATCAATACGTAAAAAATTGCTGATTGCTGAGTAGTGAATAGTTCTTTAAGGTCTTTATCCTTCATCTCCAGCAGCTCCTCTATGTGGAGCACTTCGCCGGGCTCCATTTTCTTTTTGCCGCTTTCAGGTTTCTTATAAATTCTTGTAAATCCCTTCTGCAGTAAAATATTGAGTTCCTCTTTACTGCTTCGCTTTGCGTGAACCGGAAACTTTACCAGCATTAATATTTTGGCACCTTCTTTAAAACCCTGTAGAGCTTTCACCACATCCGTTACATCATCTTTTTTTACTTCCCTCCCGCTCACCGGTGAAATGGTTTTGCCAATTCGAGCAAAGAGCAAACGGAGGTAATCATAAATCTCCGTCATGCTTCCAACAGTGCTTCGGGGAGTGCGGGTAATTACTTTTTGTTCAATGGCTATTGCCGGGCTAAGTCCTTTGATGAAATCAACATCGGGCTTATTCATTCGGTTGAGGAACTGGCGGGCATAAGCACTCAGGCTTTCTGCATAACGTCTTTGACCCTCGGCATACAATGTATCAATGGTAAGGGATGACTTGCCGCTGCCGCTTACACCAGTTACAACGACCAGTTTATTACGGGGAATGGTTACGGAAATATTCTTGAGGTTATGAACCCGGGCGCCTTTTATAAAAATATCTTCTTTGGAAATGATTGGTTGAGCCTTTGTGGCCGTCTTCGTAACCGCTTTCGCCATAGGGAGCAAATTTAACTGAAAACAAAGATCCAAACAGATTTGTTGAGAGGGCCGGGATGCCGATTATCGTAAGAAGCCCATATCTTTTTTCGGAAATTACGGCGAAGGGTGCTGCGTGGCTATACGTTAAATAATTCTGAATGTTGTGTGTTTCGTTTTTTTCTTCTATTTTTATTTCGAAATTCAATATTCCTAAACGAGCCTAAATTAGTTTCAGCCTATAGCTACAATTTCTACACAACAACAGTTACTATTATTTACTGTCGTCCTTTATTGAAAACCATCAACCGTAGAATTGTATGCGTACACACAATCATTTTACTGATCAGCAGCTTGTGCACCAGTTTAAAGACGGGGATTCAACCGCTTTAGAAACATTAGTGCTCCGTCATAAAGACAAGCTCTATACTTCCATTTTTCTGCTGGTAAAAGACAAATACCTTGCCGAAGATCTATTCCAGGAAGTATTCATCCGTGTAATTGATACCATCCGTGGTAACCGTTATACGGAAGAAGGTAAGTTTTTACCATGGGCTATGCGTATTGCACATAACCTTTGTGTGGATCATTTTCGCCGTGTAAAACGCACACCTGTAATTAAAACAAGTGACAACCACGATATTTTTGAAGTACTGAATTTCAGCGAAGACAATGCTGAACAAAAGATGATGAAAAACCAAAGCTATGACCGTATCCGTCGTATGCTTGATTTGTTACCCGAGGAACAAAGGGAAGTGATCGTTCTCCGTCATTATGCTGATTTGAGCTTTAAAGAAATTGCCAGCCTCACCAACTGCAGCATCAACACTGCACTGGGTCGCATGCGCTACGGGCTCATTAATATGCGTAAGATGATGATGGAAAAACAAATCAGCCTGTAAACTATTTTTCTTACGAGAATAAAAAATCCCTTCGCAACACGAAGGGATTTTTTATTGAAGCTATTCTGGCTTATGATTTTCTAAACGCCCATTTCAACATTTCCTTCCAGCTTGCTTTTTTACCATACATTAAAATACCGGTGCGGTAAATTTTGGCACTGAGCCAGGTAGTGAATAAAAATCCACCGATCAGCAACACCATTGATAAAGCCAGTTGCCAGTAAGGAACATTTTCAGGCACGCCACCAGCTACTCTTGCCATCATTACAATGGGTGATGTAAATGGAATGATGCTGCCCCAAAACGCTAATGGACCAGATGGATTTTCAATGGTTGAGGTGAGCATGATGAAACCAAATATGATGGGCATAGTAATGGGCAACATCAAACTTTGTGCTTCCTGCGGGTCTTCGTTCACTACACTGCCAACAGCGGCAAACAACGCAGCATAAAATAAATAACCACCTAAAAAGTAAAACAGGAATAATCCAATGATCATAAACCAGTTCACACCTGTGGCTACTACACCCATACCTTCTGCCATCTTCAATAACATGGTGTTATCACGTGCAGCGCCGGGTAGCGCTTCGTTCGCCTGTTGTGCATTTTGAACCATTTCCGGAGAAACAATCAAGGGAAAAATGCTGCTCAAAATCATGATTAATGCAATCCATAATAATAATTGAGTTAAACCGACTGCCGCTATACCAATAATTTTTCCAAGCATGAGCTGGAACGGTTTTACACTGCTCACCATTACTTCGGCAATGCGATTCATTTTTTCTTCCATTACACCACGCATTACAGAAGCACCATAAATAAACAAAGTAATATAGATGATGATGCCGCTGATGAAACCTACAATCGATGAAAGTTTTTTGTTCCCTTCTTTCAACTCAGCGCCTTTTACTTTATAAGAACGGAAGTTAAGTAACTCTTCATTTTCACTTTCTGTGCGTATCGAATCAATGATGGCACGGCTCACGCCTTTTTCCAATAATAATTTTTCTTCATTGATCTTTTGCAATTGTTTTCTTACGGCGCCGTCTGTTGCAAGTCCCAATTCTTTTTCTGAGTACATGCGTACAGAATCAGGAGCTGATCCGTTGTTGGAATAGATGATGAGAATGGCATCGTATCCTCTGCTTTTATAATCATTGATACTGATGGCATCAGGATATGAAAAGGCAGCAGCAGCACTACTGTCCATTTTGTTTTTGTAAAGGTTGGTTTCGTCTTTAACAGCGATCTTATATTGCTTTAATGATTTGGCGCCTAAATAAGCAGAGCCGCCAATAAAAGCAATCATCACCAATGGCAGTAAAAAGGTAGAAAGCAAGAATGTTTTATTGCGAACACGGGTTAAGTATTCCCGTTTAATAATGATCAATATCTTGTTCATAGAATGAGTTTAAGCAGTAATGGTTTCAAATTGTCTTGAAGTAGGAGTTCCTTCCACCAAGTGAATGAAAATATCATTGAGAGAAGGAAGTATTTCATGAAAGGCCACAATTTGCTTGTTCTGATCCATGAAATGTTTCAACACATTGTTGGAGGTATAACCATCATGAATTTTCACCACCAATTCGTTTCCTTTGCGATTTACGATGTTGAAGGATGGGTGTTCATACTGTGCATGATCTTCATTCAACTCCAGGTTAAAGATGTTTTCTTTGAATTGCTGTTTTACCTCTTTTACACCGCCATCTAATATTTTTTCCCCTTTGTTCACCAAAATAATATGGTCACAAATTTCTTCCACCTGTTCCATGCGATGGGTACTGAAGATGATGGAAGTTCCTTTTTGCGCCAATGCGTAAATTTCATCTTTGATCAAGTTGCTGTTCACAGGGTCCAGACCGCTAAACGGTTCATCAAGGATCACCAGTTTGGGTTCGTGCAACACTGTAGTCACAAACTGGAGTTTTTGCCCCATACCTTTGGACAGGTCTTCCACTTTTTTATTCCACCAGCTGCCCATTTCAAATTTTTCAAACCAGTATTTTACTTTGGCAAATGCATCCTGTTTGCTCAAGCCCTTAAGTTGGGCTAAGTACATGGCCTGTTCGCCCACTTTCATTTTTTTATAAAGACCACGCTCTTCCGGCATGTAACCAATATCAATCACATCATTTACAGGATTGAATTTTTTTCCATTAAGAAGAATATCACCTGCATCCGGATAAAAGATACCCGTGATCATTCTTATCAACGTAGTTTTGCCGGCTCCGTTAGGGCCAAGCAATCCAAAAATGGAACCCTTGTCAAGGGTAAAGCTGATATCGTCAACAGCTTTCTGTGAAGCGAAGTATTTCTTCAGATGTTGTACTTGTAAAATGGTACTCATATATAATTGGTCTCTTGAATGAATGATTTGTTACAAATAAAAAGTACGAATCCTTGTCTTTTATTGCTGATGTACTGCTATCGCAATCATTTGCGCCACCCGTTCGCCATCCATGGCAGCACTAACAATACCACCGGCATAGCCTGCACCTTCAGCACAAGGGTACAAATTGGTAATTTGCGGATGCTGCAAAGTTTCAGCATCTCTTGGGATACGAACAGGAGAGGAGGTTCTTGATTCTGTTGCTACTACTACCGCTTCATTGGTGAAATATCCTCTCATCTTTTTTCCGAATGCATGAAAACCTACACGAAGGTCATCAAAAATAAATGACGGCAGCACATTCTTTAAATCAACAGCATGTAAGCCGGGCACATACGAACAGGCCGGTAGCGTGGATGATGTTTTTTGTTCAAACATATCCACCATACGTTGTGCCGGGGCCACAAACTTGCCCCCACCCATTTCATAAGCCTTTTGCTCCACAGCTTTTTGAAAATACATCATGAGTAAAGGGTTGCCACTTTCCACTTTCCATTTTCGGTTTTCCTTTTTTTGAAAATACTGCAACGCATCTTTTTCCTCTACGCTCACTACCATGCCGCTATTGGCAAATGGATTATTTCTTTTAGAGGGACTCCAGCCATTCACCACCAATTCATTTGCCGCTGTAGATGCGGGGGCAATAATGCCTCCCGGGCACATGCAAAAGCTAAACACGCCTTTCCCATGTACCTGCTCCACTAAACTGTAAGAAGCAGGTGGCAAATAATCTCCACGAACAGAACAGCGATATTGAATTGAGTCTATGACCTGCTGCGGATGCTCCACACGTACGCCTAATGCAAAGGGTTTGGCTTCTATCAGAATTTTATTTGTATGTAAAAGCTCAAAAACATCCCTGGCACTATGACCGGTAGCCAATAAAACAGCATCAGCCAATAATTGAGTTTGATGATTGACTTCAATTCCTTTCAGCCGGTTTCCTTCAATGATAAAATTGGTCAGTTTTGTTTCAAAATGTACTTCACCGCCGCATTGCAGTATGTGTTCACGCATGGCAGTGATGATATGAGGTAGTTTGTTCGTTCCAATATGCGGATGGCTTTGGTACAGGATCTTTTCTTCTGCACCAAAGTGATGAAACAGCTCCAGTATGCGTTGGATATTGCCACGTTTGTTGCTGCGGGTGTACAGTTTCCCATCGCTGTAAGTACCGGCTCCACCTTCACCAAAACAGTAATTACTTTCCGGGTTAATAATGCCTTCCTTGTTAAGAACAGCCAGATCTCTTCTGCGGCTTCTTACATCTTTTCCTCTTTCTATAATAATGGGTTGAATACCAAGTTCAATTAATCGTAATGCAGCAAATAATCCTGCCGGACCGGCTCCGATAATTAAGACCCGTTTTGCCGCCCTGTGCACTTCTTTCCATTCAAAAGCTATGGTGTTGCGGGGTTGTAAGGGCTCATCAATAAAAACAGTGGCAGTAATGTTGATCCAGATCTGTTTGCTGCGGGCATCAATACTTTGTTTGAGAATATGATAACCGTTGATGGAAGAGGGTTGGATTGCTTTTACATCCGCTATATGGCTGATGATGCTTTCATGCGAAGCCGCCTGCTGCGGTGTTAATTTTAATTGAACTTGCTGGGGCATGTGTCAAGTATTGAACCTGAAAACATAAAGCGGCAAAGATACTGATGCTTATAAGAAAAGCAAATTTTACGGGTGCTTTGTATAACAATAAAAAAAATATCAGCAACTCATTTTTTTGTGAAATGAAAAACACTAACTTCCAATTTCCACAACCAACTATGCCCAAAGTTCGCTTCATCCTGTCCCTCTGTGCAGCAGTGTGTCTGCTCACTAACTGTAATCCTGTTTACCAGGCAAGTACCGTTACTTATAAAGGCTATAGGGTTATGAATATGCGTACAGATTCATCTGTAAGCAATTTTTTGAATCCTTATCGTGAAAGTATGAACAGCAGCATGAATGTGGTGATTGCAACTCTGGAAAACGATCTGGATAAGAAACAACCTGAATGTACACTCGGCAATTTTATGGCAGATGCCATGTATGTAATGGCAGAAAAGAAATATGGTATTAAACCTGATGCTGCATTTATGAATTTCGGTGGTATTCGTTTACCATTGGTTAAAGCAGGGCAAATAACAAGGGGAAAGATCTATGAATTGTTTCCTTTTGATAATATTCTTTTGCTGGTGACATTGAAAGGAACAGTATTACAGCAATTCCTGGATCATATTAGTGGCAGAGGCGGATGGCCGGTGGCAGGTATGACCATGCATATCAAGGATATGAAAGCAGTGAATGTGATGATTGGCGGACAATCAATCGATCTGAATAAAGAATATATTATTGCTATAGGTGATTACACAGCCAATGGTGGCGATGACGCATTTATGCTGAAGGGGTTGCCACAAACCAATAATGGGTATTTAATGCGTGATGCATTGATCGATTATGCATCAATGCTTAAAAACATAAAAGTCCAACTAGAAAACAGGGTTAGCAATGCTGAATAGAAGACATTTTATTAAACAATCAGCATTTACTGCCGGTGCCCTGTTAGCATCGCAGTGGATGTTGGCAGAAACAGACGCAACACCCCAGCGATTGGTGATCCTGCACACCAATGATGTGCATAGCAGGTTGGAGCCATTTCCTATGGATGGTAACCGCAACCAGGGTTTAGGAGGTATTGCTGCAAGAGCACAGCTCATCAATGATATTCGCAGCAAAAATGAACATGTATTGCTTTTAGATGCAGGAGATATTTTTCAGGGAACACCTTATTTTAATATGTATAAAGGTGAACCGGAGATAAAGGCAATGACTAAAATGGGTTATGATGCCTGTACTATGGGAAATCATGATTTTGATGCCGGTCTTGACAATTTCGCAACACAGCTGAATCATGCATCATTTCCTGTGATCATGTGTAATTATGATTTTACAGCTACTTCCATGGAAGGTAAATACATGCCATATAAAATTTTTAAAAAAGGCAAGCTAAAAATTGGTATTACAGGTGTTGGAATTGAAATGAATGGACTTGTGCCTGATAATTTAACAGGAGGTACTAAATACCTGGACCCAATTGAACGTTTGAATGAAACAGCAGATTTATTGCGCAAGCAAAAGGATTGTGATATGGTCATTTGTTTATCACACCTTGGTTATCAATACAAAGAAAACCCCAATAAAATATGCGACACAATTTTGGCAAAAGAAAGCGAAGGCGTGGATTTAATTATCGGTGGCCACACGCACACATTTTTAAACGAACCGGTGGTAGTAAAGAATAAAAAAGGGGATGATGTATTGATCAACCAGGTGGGTTGGGCGGGCATTAATTTGGGAAGATTGGATTATGAATTTTTGCCCGGAAAAAAGAAAAATTTGACGAATGCTCATACAGTTGTGGTAAAGAAAAATTCAGGGGAATAAAAAATTTTTTTTTCCACGAAAAGTGTTGATATTCGCCTTCCCCCCTAATTTTTTATAACATTATTCAGTTATAAAAAACATAGAGAACCGAACAGACAGAAACTAATTAACTCAACTATAAATTGCTTTTGGAAAAATGACGAAGTCGGCTGATCAAGTTTGGAAAAATTGTTTAGCTATTATCAAAGACATTGTAGAGTGGCAACATTTTAAAACATGGTTCGAACCCATTAAGCCTGTTGAGCTGAAAGGTAAGATCCTCACAATTCAGGTTCCAAGTCAGTTCTTTTTTGAGTATCTTGAAGAACATTATGTTACACTGCTTGCTAAAACATTAAAACGGGAGTTGGGAAAAGATGCCAACCTGGAATACCGTATAATGATGGACAGTGGTAACAATAATAATTCACCCATTACAATGGATGTTCCGGGTCATGGGTATAAAACATATACAAACAACGAAATGGACTTTCCTCTTGTTATAAATAATCCGGTGAAGAATCCTTTTGTGATTCCGGGTTTGAAGAAAGTTCAGATCGATCCTCAATTAAATCCTAACTACACATTTGAAAGTTTTGTTGAAGGTGATTGTAACCGTGTAGCACGACGTGCAGGTAAAACAGTGGCTGATAAACCCGGGGCTACTTCGTTTAATCCATTAGTTATTTATGGTGGTGTAGGTTTGGGTAAAACACATTTGGCACAGGCAGTAGGCAATGAAGTGAAGCGGCAACATCCCAACAAAGTGGTATTGTATGTGAGCAGTGAAAAGTTTATTAACCAGTTTGTTGACCACAGCCGCAATAACGCTATTAACGATTTTATTCATTTTTACCAGCTCATAGATGTTTTGATCATTGATGATGTGCAATTCTTCAACCGTGCTGAGAAAAGCCAGGATGCATTCTTTGCCATTTTCAACCATTTACATCAAAGCGGCAAACAGTTGATTTTAACATCAGACAAACCACCAAAGGATCTGGAAGGAGTACAGGAGCGTTTGCTCAGCCGTTTCCGTTGGGGCTTAAGTGCCGATTTGCAGGTGCCGGATTACGATACACGTATTGAGATCCTGGAAAAGAAAATGAAGAATGACGGGCTGGATATGCAGAAGGATGTGGTGAAATACATTGCTTACAACATCAATACCAATATTCGGGAACTGGAAGGGGCTTTAATTTCTCTATTGGCACAATCTTCGCTTAATAAGAAGGAAATAGACCTTGATTTAGCCAAAAAAGTGTTGAAGAATTTCGTTAAAACATCCTCCAAAGAAATCACAATTGAAGCCATTCAAAAAATGGTGTGTGAATACTTTGACGTAAGCTATGATAAGCTGCTTCAAAAAACCCGTAAGCGTGAAATTGTACAGGCGAGACAGATCACTATGTATTTGGCCAAAACCTTTACAAAGAATTCACTCAAAACAATCGGGGAACATTTTGGCGGCAGAGATCATACAACGGTGATCCATTCCTGCCAAACTGTAAAAGACTTGATGGATACGGATAGCTTATTTAAAGAAAGTGTAATGGAACTGCAGCAAAAAGTGCAATTAGCAGCCATGTAAGAGTAAAAGAGACAAATGAAAATAACTGATCCCGGATTTTAAAAAGAATCCGGGATTTTTGTTTTGGCACTTTAACAGCAGGTGGCTATTTTTGCAGCCCTCTAAATGAGGAATTCAGTCAAAGTAGGTGAGGTGGATGAGTGGCTGAAATCAACGGTTTGCTAAACCGTCGTACGGGCTTAAACCCGTACCGAGGGTTCGAATCCCTCCCTCACCGCACTTACTTAATTGAATTAAGTTGCACTGGATTTAGTATCGTAGCGGATACTTCGGGAGGTAGTTCAGCCCGGTAGAATACCTGGTTTGGGACCAGGGGGTCGCAGGTTCGAATCCTGTCCTCCCGACAAAAAAGGTTATCAAGAAATTGATGACCTTTTTTTGTTGATCTGTATTGAGCAATTAGCCCATTACCAATTCTTTTGCTGTTTTCAATGATGAGTCGGTTAATTGTTCACCGCTCAGCATACGGGCAATAGCTTCGATCTGTTCTTCTTTTTTAAGCAAACGAATTTTGGTACTGATACCTTTCTTTTCTTCCTGTTTGTACACATAAAAATGGGCTGATGCTTTAGCAGCGATCTGCGGAAGATGTGTAATGGTGATGACCTGATGTTGTTTCGAAAGCTCTTTCAATAAAATTCCCACCTGTCTTGCTGCCTCACCGCTGATGCCTGTATCAATTTCATCAAACAACATGGTGGATAATGCCATTTGTTTAGCTACGAGTGATTTGATGCAAAGCATTAACCTGCTCAATTCACCACCACTGGCTACTTTGCTGATGGGTTCAAAACGATTGCTCTTGTTGGCATCAAATAAAAACTCAATGCTATTGCTGCCATATGCATTCAGGGCTGTTGTATGTACCTCTACTTTCAACTGTGCATTGGGCATTCCCACTTTTGCAAGCAATGCATTTACCTTTTCAGCAAATGGTTGTGCTTGTTTGGTACGTTTTACACTTAAACCATCTGCCTGTTTTTGCAATTGAAGTTGAAGTGCTGATGTCTGTTGTTCCTTAGTATTGATCTCTTCCTCCAAATTCAGTACGGCCTGCAACCTGTTTTCCAACTGTTGCTGAATTTTCAATAGTTCATGCGTACTGTTAACCCCATGTTTCTTTTGCAACTTGTAACCAATCTCCAGTCGTTCAGTGATCTGCTGCATTCGTTCTTCATCAACAGCTATGGTGTTTTGCAAATGATCAAGTTCTGATGCAATATCAGCCAATTCAATATGTGCACTCTGCAGTCGTTCAATTACGGAACTTAAATCATTATTGAGCTCTTTATACTGATGCAAGCGTTGTAAAAGTGTTTTAAGTTGTTGTACAACCGGTGCATCCCCATCCTTTAATAGATACACAGCTTCAGTAAGTGTGGAGGAAACAGCACCTGCATTGCTCAGCAACTTCAATTCCTGTTCTATCTGCTCCAGTTCATTTTCTTTGAACGAAGCCTGTTCTAATTCTTCCAGTAAAAATTGATGATAATCTTTTTCTTTTTGGGCCTGTTGCTGTTTCTCTTTCAACAATTGCAATTCTTTCTGCTCTTTGCTGAACTGTAAGTACAATTGATGATAAGCAGCTGTATCCTTACTGCAACCTGCCATAGCATCCAATACTTCTCTTTGAAAATAAGCCTCACCCAGTTCCAGTGTATCGAATTGCTGATGCAGATCTACCAGCATAGAACTGAGGTGTTTCAACTGTTGCAGGTTTACCGGTGTATCGTTGATAAAGGCTCTTGACTTGCCATTGCTGCCAATTTCCCGTCGCAATACAAGTTCATCAACAGCATCATCAATGTCCTCCGCATTCAACCACTCTTTGATGATTTTATTATTTGCCTCAAACAAAACTTCTACCACGCATTTTTTTTCTTTGTTCAATAACACAGAGCTATCAGCCCGTTCGCCCAGCACTAATCCCAAAGCACCTAATAAAATGGATTTACCGGCACCCGTTTCACCAGTAATAATGTTCAGCTCGGGTTGAAACACTACCCTGAGTTCGTCAATTATAGCAAAGTTTTGTATGGAAACTTCTTTCAGCATCAGTTCTCAAAACTAAAGGAAAACAAGGGTTTTAGAAACAAAGAGAGGTAGAGAAAAAAGAGGTAAAAAAATCATGGAATTTTCTCTTAACCTCTTTGTTTATTTCATTCAGGCTTTGGCGTAAATAATTTGGCGCAATAAAAAAGACGCTTCATGTGAAGCGTCTCTCTAAACTATTTTAAGTCAGCTTAAATCGTAACAGAATCATTCAGATCGCTGTCCACCAAAATTCGACCACAGTTTTCGCACACAATGATCTTTTTGTGCTGGCGGATTTCACTCTGACGTTGCGGAGGAATGGTATTGAAACAACCACCGCAGCTGTCTCTGTCAATAGGAACTACAGCCAAACCGTTACGGTAGCTGTTGCGAATGCGTTCGAAACTGCTCAATAACCTGTCTTCAACAGATTCTCTTGCTTTTTCAGCATCCTTGCGGTAATGTGTCTCTTCTTTCTCCGTTTCAGCAATGATCTTATCCAGTTCACCTTTCTTATGCTCGAGGTTCTTCTCTTTATTGCTGATTGATTTTTTTACTTTTTCCAGTTGCTCACTTTTTTCAGCATGCTCTTCTGTAGCATCTTTAATATGTTTTTCAGCCAGCTTTATTTCCAAACCCTGCATTTCAATTTCTTTGTTGATGGCTTCAAACTCACGGTTATTCTTTACGTTCTCACTTTGTTTTTCATATTTCTTCAATAAAGCCTGTGCTTCTTTAATTGCTTCTTTACGGCCTTCAATAAACTCCTGGATACCGTTGATCTCTTCTTCTACACGGTGCTTGCGTGCATTCAAACCTTCGATCTCATCTTCAAGATCTTTTACTTCCATAGGTAATTCACCTTTGAGGATTTGGATCTCATCCAGCTTGCTCTCTACTTTTTGCAGATGAATAAGGGCTTTCAATTTTTCTTCAACTGAATACTCTTTTGTTGCAGCCATATTGTTGTTTGTTATTTTTTGTTTTTACTTAAAGAGATTAACCATTTAAATATTTTATGGTTTAAATGCTCTTTTGTATTTTAAAACTTTCAAGGGTTTTCAAGCTTTGAACCCTTAAACTCTCTTATCTAAAAATACTCCACAGGATTCGTTTTTACCCCCGTTTTAAGGACGGCAAAGGTAGGGAATTTCTCCTTCAGGAAATCATGTATCAGGTCAATTGTGAATTGCTCACTTTCCCAATGTCCAATATCAGCCAAAAGCATCCTTCCTTCAGCATCAAAAAACTCATGATATTTCACATCAGCGGTCACATATGCATCAGCGCCAGATGCCAGGGCTTTGCCTGTTAGAAAACTACCGGCACCCCCACAAACAGCCACTTTTTTGATGGGTTTTTGAGTAAAAGTGGTGTGACGGATCACCTGTAACCCAAAACGATCTTTGAGCAATTGTAAAAAGTCATTTTCCGGAAGCTCAACAGGCAATTCACCCAATAACCCGCTTCCAACTTCCTGAAAATCATTATCTAAACTCACTACATCATAAGCCACTTCTTCATACGGATGAGCATCCTTCATAGCAGCTATCACATCATTTTGCAGCCATGCCGGGAAAATGATCTCCAGTTTTACTTCCTGTACTTCTTCTCTTGTTCCAATGGCACCAATAGTTGGATTGGCACCTGCTTCCGGTTTAAAAGTTCCCGTTCCTTCTGTACTGAAACTGGCTTCGCTGTAGTTACCAATATGTCCGCCACCGGCAATAAAGATGGCGGCTTTCAGTTTTTCTGCATCGGCAATTGGTACAAACGTAAACAGCTTTTTAAGTTGGGAAGGCTTGGGTAACAGTATTCTGCAATTTTCCAGCCCCAGTTTTTGGGCCATAGCGGCATTTACACCGTTGGATATGTTATCCAGGTTGGTATGAAGGGCATAAATGGCAATGTCATTTTTAATAGCTGTAATAACTGTTTTTTCAATATAGGTTTTACCCGTTAGGCTTTTTAATCCTTTGAATACGATTGGATGATGAGCAATGATGAGGTTACAGCCAAGTTTTACAGCATCATGAACCACATCCTCGGTGGCATCAAGACTTATTAAAATGCCCTTACAATCCCAAGACCTGTTGCCCGTGATCAACCCACTGTTATCATATTGTTCCTGTAACGAGGGGTGTGCCCACAGCTCCAAAGCTGATAAAATAGTACCCGTTTGCATGGCTTAAAAATAAGATAATTCAACTGCCTGCGTTATGGAAGCAGCGGATTCGCATCAAAAATGCCCTTATTCCTGAAAACAAACCCGTGAATGCTTTTGGTTTCTGCACAGGAATTGTACTTTTATAAGCCCATTAATTAATACTATGAAGAAGATAATACTTGTAAGCATCACCTTGTTCCTGCTCACCACGGCATGCAAAAAAATCATCAAAAAAACACAGGAACAAATAGCTGAAGACCTGATCGTAAAAGCTATGACCGAAGGTCAATGGATCGTTCTCAGTTATAATGATGGAACTGAGTATGTGAGCGAATTCACTGATTATAAATTTCAATTTAAAACTAACAGAACAGTAGATGCGGTAAAAAACTCAGCTGTGGAATCAACCGGTATATGGCAGGGAGATGGTTACAAGCAGGAAATCACAGCCGATTATCCATCTTCAGCTAGCCTAACCTTGCAGCGATTGGATGGTGTTTGGAAAATTGTAGCCAGTACATGGACATCCGTAAGAGCAACACAAACCATCAATGGAAAACTCACAACGCTGGAACTTAAAAAATTATAACCGAAACAATTCAGATATGATAAAAAGCTCCGAAAATAACGGGGCTTTTTTATTGCATATTAATCTTTCGTGAACTTTTTAATTACATTCATGTTATACCTCAAAAATCGAAAACATGAAAATGGAAGTTGGACAAAAAGCCCCTGATTTTACACTGTATGCCAGTGACCGCAGTAAAGTTTCACTCAGTGATTTTAAAGGCAAGAATGTGTTGCTTCTTTTTTTTCCCCAGGCGTTTACCGGTACCTGTACAGAAGAACTTTGTAATGTGAGAGATAATATAGATTGGTATAAGCATGTAAATGCAGAAGTAGTAGGAATTTCAGTTGACTCAACCGCTACGCTCCATAAGTTTAAAGAACTGGAAGGATATAATTTTACCCTGCTTAGTGATTTCAATAAAGAAGTATCTGCTCTATATGGCTCTATTTACGAAATATGGTTCTCAGAAATGAGGGGCGTATCTAAAAGAAGTGCATTTGTTATAGACAAAGCAGGAATATTACAGTATGCGGAGGTGCTCGAAAATGCAGATGATGTACCCGATTTTGAGGCAATTAAGAGCAAACTTGCCTCGCTTGACTGATAAAATGTTAAGGTTTTACCCCTAAAATGGTAGTTTTTTGGTGTGGCCCGTCTTTTGATTTTAGGATTTTATGAAGAAAAAGCTTGTATATTGCAGGTAATAAAATTAGTTTTACTGCGTTGAAACGCCTTTTACCCATATTATCCATTATCCTTTTAACCGCCATCACTGGTTCGGCACAAGCAAGCCGTACTCCCAGTCCAACGGTTAAAATTGTACGGTTTTACCCCAACCCGGCTACAAGTTTTATCAATTTTGAATTTCAAACCCCTAGTCTTTCGAACTATAGTTTCAAAGTATACAATTTCATAGGTAAGAAAGTGGTGGAGATCAATAATATTACTCCCCGTACTGTGATCAACCTATCAGATTATTTCCGTGGTGTATATATTTTCCAATTGACTGACCGTAACGGTCAAATTGTTGAGAGCGGAAAGTTCCAGGTGGTGAAGTAAAATTTCATATTTAATGGTGTAAAAGTGGAAGAGGTTGTATAACCTCTATTTTTTTGTCCATCAGCTTTCTAATTTACACACTTGACCTTTCAACCCTACAATACCTGTACGATCAAAAACTTTAAGTAGTGTGTGTTTTCCCACCCCCAAATGATTGGATGGTCAGCACTTTGAGTTTGAAAAGTAACCTGCCTTAATTGTCTTCTGGCATCTTTCGCTGCCATTTGAATGATCTCTAAAAACAAATCGGGCTGCACCAGGTTGGTACAGGAGGAAGTAACTAAAAAACCTCCCGGTTTTACCAGTTTCATACCACGAAGATTGATCTCCTTGTAACCGGTAATGGCCTTTTGAATCGTAGCTCTTGACTTAGTAAATGATGGCGGGTCCAGCATTACCACATCATATTGTTTGCCTTCTTTTACCCATGTTTTCAAAACATCAAATGCATTCACACATTCAAATTTGCATTTATCTGCTACACCATTCAGCGCTGCGTTTTTGTTACACATGTTAATGGCACTTTCACTGATGTCTAATCCATGAACTGATTTTGCACCGTAATGTGCGGCATGTATTTCAAATGTACCGGTGTATGTAAATGCACCCAGTACATCCGCATCTTTTACAATGTGCTGAATAGCCCTGCGGTTATCCTGCTGATCCAGAAAATAACCGGTCTTTTGTCCATTGGCAATATCTACATGAAATTGCAAGCCCCGTCCGAACGGGTCATCCGGGCGGGCATTTTCATTGATGATGATATTGGTATCAAACGGTTCGCTCAAAAATCCTTTTTGCTGTTGCAAACCTTCCAGTTCACGAACGGGTACATCATTACGTTCATAAATTCCTTTCGGTGAAAAGATTTGGTTGATGGCTTTTACAATGGCAGGTTTCCATACATCAATGCCCAAAGCCAATGTTTGAATGACAAAATAATCGTTGAACTTATCAATGATGAGTTGTGGTAATCCGTCTGCTTCACCAAAAATGAGCCGGCAGTTTTCTTTATAACCCAACTGCTGACGATATTTCCATGCATCGCTCAACTTATTGAAGAAAAATTGATCATTGACCTCTTCGTTCTTGTTTCTGGTAAGTATCCGAACCTGAATTTGTGATTGTGGATTAAAATACCCTCTGCCTACAAATTTGCCATCATGGGTATGCACATCTACAATAGCGCCGGCGGCGGCATCACCTTCCACCCGGTTTATTTCATTACCAAACACCCATGGATGACCATTCAATACACGATGACCAATTTTTTTATTGAGTACAACTTTTGTCATAGCGGGCAAAGGTATCAGATTCAACAATAAATCGGGTTATAGAGACAATTTGTCCAATTTTACCCCTTGGCAACATTCTTGACGATCTTACCTTTGCCGACAATTTTACAAGTTTATGGAACAGAAAGCGACAGAAATGACAGAGCAACAAATGGAGAATTCTGAAATGGGTTTGAATGCCGATGAAAATATGGCCGGAACTACCCACCTGAACGAGCAAGTAGAAACTGAAACCGAACTGGAGCGATTAAAGGCCCAGCTCGAAGAAGAAAAAAATAAATACCTGTACTTAGTGGCTGAGTTTGATAACTTTCGCCGTCGCACTTCCAAAGAACGACTGGAATTGATGCAAACTGCCGGCAAAGAAGTCATCAGTTCCCTGCTGGAAGTATTGGATGATGCCGACCGTGCTGAAGCAGAACTGGCTAAAAACGGTAAGGAAGATGAAGGGGTGAAGTTGGTATTTCACAAACTCCGTTCGTTGCTTCAAGGCCGTGGTTTGAAAGTAATGGAGACCTTGGGTACCGATTTTGATGCAGATAAACATGAAGCCATTACTGAAATTCCTGCCCCGGCAGTGGAGCAAAAAGGAAAAGTACTGGACGAAATTCAAAAAGGATACCTGCTCAATGATAAAATCATACGCTTTGCAAAAGTGGTGGTGGGAAAATAATTTGAAAATTTATCAATTTGAGAATTTGAAAATTCTGTGTGTGAGCACATTTTCAGATTTTCAAATTTCCACATTATGAAGAGAGATTACTACGAAATACTGGGTGTAAGCAAAGGTGCTTCTGCTGATGAGATCAAAAAAGCTTATCGCAAAGTGGCCATGCAGCATCACCCTGACCGTAACCCCGGCAACAAAGAAGCTGAAGAGAAATTCAAGGAAGCTGCTGAAGCTTATGAAGTGTTGAGTGATGCTGATAAGCGCTCTCAATATGATCGTTATGGCCATGCAGGTGTAAGTGGTAACGGTCGTGGTGGTTTTGGCGGCGGTGGTGCACATGGTATGAACATGGAAGATATCTTCAGCCAGTTTGGAGATATTTTTGGCGATGATGTATTTGGAAGTTTCTTTGGCGGCGGTCAACGAAGAGGTGGTGGCGGAAGGACAAGAGGTGTACGTGGAAGCAATCTTCGGGTGCGCATCAAACTCAACTTTGAAGAAATTGCCAAAGGCGCCAGCAAAACCATCAAAGTAAAAAAATATGTAAGCTGTAACACATGTAGTGGCAGCGGTGCAAAAGATAAATCAAGCGTGCAAACTTGCGGCACTTGCGGTGGCAGTGGCCAGGTAAGAAGAGTGCAAAATACATTTCTCGGTCAAATGCAAACCGTAACTACCTGTCCTGCTTGTGGTGGCGAAGGCACAACCATCGCCAATAAATGTACTTCCTGTAAAGGGGAAGGAAGAGTATATGGCGAAGAAAACATTACCATTGATATTCCTGCAGGAGTGCAGGAAGGTATGCAGTTGAATGTGAGCGGCAGAGGTAATATTGGTGAGCGTGGCGGGCCTGCGGGCGATTTGATTGTAGTGATTGAAGAAGAAGCACATCCGCAATTGCATAGAGATGGTTTGAATGTAGCATTTGATCTGCACATTTCTTTTCCCGACGCCGTGTTTGGTACCCAGGTAGAAGTACCAACGATTGACGGTCGTGCAAAAATTAAAATTCCTGCAGGAACACAAAGTGGTAAAATATTTCGCCTGAAAGGCAAAGGATTCCCTGCTGTTCAGAGTTATGAAAAAGGCGATCAACTCATTTATGTAAATGTGTGGACACCGCAACACATCAGCAATGAAGAAAAAGCCATGCTGGAAAAACTGCAGCATAGCCACAACTTTCAGCCAAAGCCGGATAAAGGTGAAAAAGGATTTTTTGAACGGGTGAAAGAAATGTTCAGCTAAACAGGTTTTATTCTCATAAAAAAAGGTGAAGGGACTCCTTCACCTTTTTTATATCCTGTTTATTTTATTATTATTTTTATTTTTTGCTTGAATATTCCATTATAACTGCTTTCAACAAATGAGCGACAAACTGATCTACTCCATCCCGGCACGTTTCCGCCGAATTGAAAATTTGCATATCCTTTTTTGGTTGGTAAAAGATGCCTGCTGGGCCCTGAACCTGCATTGGCCGGCCATCATCATGATCATACCTACCATGGGAGCAGCGCTCATTATTACCTGGCAAACCAGAAAGATCTTTTCTGAACTCATGCACAACCTGGCCATTCTTTTCTGGATCACCGCCAACTGTACCTGGATGATCGGTGAGTTTTTTGGCTGGGACGAAGGTACTTTCGGTTTACGAAGGATGGCTCTCATCCCATTTGGTTTTGGCTTAGCCATCCTTGCCGTTTATTATATTCTCTATTTTACACAGAAACGTTTTCGGGATAAAGTGGTACAGCAAACAGAGCAGGTACTCGAAGAAGAAATGCATCATAACGAAGAAAAGAAAACAGCCTGATCCCGCAGCAGGGCTTTCCCTCTCAAACATTATCTTTGCGGCCTGTTGAAGTAAGGTAATTATTATGATATTACCAGCTGTAGTACCAATGGCATCGTCCCTTGCGTCGCACACTTCAACGCTTGGTAATTTTATTCAGCAATTTAAACAGCCTGTTATTCATAAACAGGCGTACAAAACTCCCTTTTAGGGATGAGGGCTTAATTATGTATCGTACGCATACCTGTGGCGAGTTAAGAATGAATCATGTGGGCACTACCGTAACATTGGCGGGTTGGGTGCAAACCGTAAGAAAATTTGGAAGCATCACCTTTGTAGATCTTCGTGACCGTTATGGTATCACTCAATTATTGTTTGGAGAAGAGTTGAATAAACAACTGGATGAACATCCAATTGGTCGTGAGTTTGTAGTACAGGCAACAGGTAAAGTAAATGAACGCAGCAGTAAGAATGCGAATATACCAACCGGAGAAGTAGAATTGTTAGTAGAATCTTTTTCTATTCTCAACAAATCAGCAGTTCCACCATTCACCATCCAGGATGATACAGATGGTGGTGATGATGTAAGAATGAAATACCGCTATCTTGATTTGAGAAGAAATGCAGTTAAACGCAACCTGGAATTACGCTATGCGGTGAACCGTAGCGCCAGAAACTATCTGCATGAAAATAATTTCATGGATATTGAAACACCGTTCCTCATCAAATCAACACCAGAAGGGGCAAGAGATTTTGTGGTTCCTTCACGAATGAATCCCGGGCAGTTTTATGCATTGCCCCAAAGCCCGCAAACATTTAAGCAATTGCTGATGGTAAGCGGCTATGACCGTTACTACCAGGTTGTAAAATGTTTTCGTGATGAGGATCTGCGTGCCGATCGCCAGCCTGAGTTTACACAGATTGACTGTGAAATGGCCTTTGTAGAGCAGGAAGATATTCTGAACATGTTTGAAGGCTTGATCAAACGCATCTTCAAAGATGTTAAAGGAATTGATTATTCAGAAACGGTGGAACGCATGACATGGGAAGAAGCAATGTGGCAATACGGTAATGATAAACCGGATATTCGTTTTGGTATGAAGTTGTGCAATTTAAAATTCCCGTCACATACATTCCCGGCAAAAGAAAATAGTTCATCATTGATTGCAGGTGAATTTGCTGTATTCAATGATGCTGAAACGGTAATTGCTATTGCTGTGCCGGGCTGTGCTGAATACACCAGAAAACAAACAGATGAATTAACGCAGTGGGTCAAGCGTCCGCAAATAGGAATGAAGGGATTGGTGTTCATCAAGTGCCTGCCCGGCTCGCCAGAGACGGGTAATGCCGTAACCTATAAAAGCAGTGTAGATAAATTTTACAGTGAAGACAAACTCAAAGCCATTGCAGATGCTGCCGGTGCAAAACCCGGTGACCTGGTGTTGATCTTGGCCGGTACAGAAGAACGTACCCGTAAAGCTACCAGTGAATTACGTTTGGAAATGGGGAAGCGTTTAGGGTTTCGTAAAGCAGATGAGTTTAAATTATTGTGGGTACTCGATTTCCCATTGTTTGAATTTGCATTAGAAGACCAGGATGGCGGAGGGGCCGGTCGCTGGGTGGCAAGACATCATCCATTCACAAGCCCCAAGCCGGCACATATTGAAACCATGATCAACAACAGTCCGAAGGTAGAGGATCTTGATAAATATTTGGAACATCCATATGCAGGCATCAAAGCCAATGCGTATGATATGGTACTGAATGGAAATGAAATTGGTGGCGGTTCCATCCGTATTTTTCAACGAGAGTTGCAGGAAAAAATGTTTGCAGCCCTGGGTATGGATGCAGAAGAACAGCAGCATAAGTTTGGATTCCTGCTGGGAGCTTTTGAATATGGTGCACCGCCGCATGGAGGTATTGCGTTTGGCTTCGATCGTTTGTGTGCAATTCTGGGCGGCAGTGAAAGCATCCGTGATTTTATTGCCTTCCCTAAAAACAACAGCGGAAGAGATGTGATGCTGGATGCGCCTTCTGAAATTGCCGATAAACAGTTTGATGAATTGCAGATTAAGCTGGATTTGAAATAGAAGTGCTAAACGGGACACGAAATAGTTAAAGCATGTCGCTCCGAAAAAGAGTATGGTTTATTGTGTTTAATGCGATTCAGTTAATACTGGCTGCATTATTGCTGTTTTCCGCACTTATAACAATTTTTAATAGTGTACAATTCAACAGAAAGGAACCTGCGATAATCATTATGTCAATCATTTCTTTTTTAATGATTCTGTCCAGTAGTTACAATTTGTTTTTAGCTGCCAAATACAGGGAAGACTATTTACCAAGAGGATTTAATTGGGCGCTCTCTGTTTTGTCACTTTGTTTTAATGGCTTATTCACATTACTCATTCTTTTCGTCATGTGTTTTGGGGCTTACGAAGAATTTTTTGATGGAACTGATAATGAGGATATCACCGGTAAAATAATGGTATTTGTAGTAGCGGCATGGGCCGTCGTAAGCATATTGATTTTTATATGGCAATTGCAACTCGTAAAAATAATGAAACAAAACAGCCGCTTGCAGTTAGAAACATTAATTGACTCAATTGGTAGTGAAAAGGACGAAAACGTATGAAATCAGCATTAACTCTTTACCGCATCTTCTCTTATATCCTTCTCATCATTGGCTGTATTTTGGGCATTGGTGTGCTGGCGAGTTTTTTTATGGCACTGGCAAATCCTGCTTTACTGTTAAACGTATTTGTAGGTGCAGCAGTTGTTATGTACAGCATCAGCAGTTTCCTCTTTTTAATCCAGGGGATTGATGGTAAAAAACAATTGAAGCCCGGCATGAAAGATTTTATTCGTGTAAACGCATTTGTAGCTACCTTCTTTTGTGTGATGAGCATTTTCCAGTCTGTAACTGTTATAAGTAATCCTGCGTTGCTGAATGAAGCCATCAGTCAATTCCCTAAAATGAACAGTACAAAAGAATTGCCTCCCGATTTTCTTTTAAAAATACTCAAAGGAGCCATGTGGTTCATGCTCATCTATTCTATAATCCTGCTGGCACATATTCAAATCAGCTTTCGTCTTCTGAAACAATATGCTCACTTGTTTGGAGCCGGGCCTCAGCAAAACAATAACAATTCCTAAGCAGCAGTTATACAATTACAGGTTGTACGTTTCGTTTGAATGCAATAATTTCAGCATCATGATGAAAAATGTTCTGATCATTTTTGTTTTGCTTATTGTTTTCGGTTCCTGTAAAAAGAAAGATAAGAATGAGGAACTGGATACATCCCGTTCTCAAACACTGGTTAATGTAAGCTACGGAACGGATGCAAGAAATGTAATGGATGTTTATTTGCCGGCAAACAGAAACGAATCTTCAACACCTGTTCTCATTATGATCCATGGTGGCGGTTGGACGGAAGGAAGCAAATCCGATTTTGCATCTTTTGTTGATACTATGAAACGCCGCTTGCCCAACTATGCAATTTTCAATATCAATTACAGGCTGGCAAGTAACGGCATGAATATCTTTCCGGCACAGGAGCAGGATGTGAAAAAATGTGTAGAGTTTATTTACAGTAAAAAGAATGAATATAAGATATCAACCAAATTTGTAATGGCCGGTGCCAGTGCCGGGGCTCATTTGGCCATGCTGCATGCGTATAAGTATACAACACCTGTAAAAATAAAAGCTGTAGTTGATTTTTTTGGACCCACTGAGTTAACGGAGATGTATCAGAATCCACCAAATATTTTGATACCACTATTGCTGCAGAATGTAACTGGTACAACCCCTGCTGCCAATCCGGCTTTGTATCAACAATCATCACCCTATACATTTGTTGTGAATGCAAGTTCACCTACGATCATTCTGCATGGGGGGCTTGATATTGTAGTGGCACCATCACAATCAACTTTATTGAGAGACCGGTTGGTGAATGTTGGAGTAGCCCATCAATTTGTATTCTATGCTAATGGCGGCCATGGTGATTGGGATGCAGTTACTTATGCGGAAGCATTCAATAAAATAGAAGCATTTATAAAAACTCATAACCCTTAGTCTTTTCATTTTGTAAATTGCTGCCATGCAGGTTCCTTTGGCAGAACGGTTACGTCCTTCTTCTTTATCTCAATTGGTAGGGCAACAGCACCTCACCGGTGAAGGAAGCATTTTGCAACGTACCATTGCCAACAATACGATTCCCAGCATGATCTTATGGGGCCCGCCCGGCATTGGCAAAACAACCATTGCCAATATTATAGCTCACAGTGTGAATGCCAGTTATTTTCAACTCAGCGCCATCAGCAGTGGTGTAAAAGAAGTGCGGGAAGTAATTGACAAAGCAAAACAAACAAGCAAGGCCATTTTATTTATTGATGAGATTCACCGCTTCAATAAAGGGCAGCAGGATGCATTGCTTGGTGCTGTTGAAAAGGGCATTATTACATTGATTGGTGCTACAACAGAAAATCCTTCGTTTGAAGTGAACAGCGCCTTGCTCAGCCGTTGCCAGGTGTTTGTGTTAAAGGCCCTGGATAAAGATGACTTATTACAATTACTGAATAAAGCAGTTGCAGAAGACGAATTGCTGCAACAAAAGCAAATTGAATTGAAAGAAACAGAAGCCATGCTTCGGTTAAGTGGTGGTGATGCGAGAAAACTGTTGAATGTTTTCGAGATCGTTGTTGAATCCAGCAACAAATCACCCATCATCATTACAGATGAACTGGTACTTAACACCATTCAGCAAAAAATGGCTTTGTATGATAAGAGTGGTGAACAGCATTATGATATCATCTCTGCTTTCATTAAATCCATTCGTGGCAGTGATCCCAATGCAGCGGTGTATTGGTTGGCCAGAATGATCGAAGGAGGAGAAGATGTAAAGTTTATCGCCCGCAGGCTATTGATACTGGCCAGTGAGGATATCGGTAATGCCAATCCCAATGCTTTGCTGCTGGCCAATGCAACTTTTGATGCAGTGAATAAGATCGGTTACCCTGAATCACAACTCATTTTATCACAATGTGCCATTTACCTTGCCTCGTCACCCAAAAGCAATTCCGCAACAGTGGCTATTGGTGAAGCCATGGCTGCAGTAAAACAGTTTGGTGATCTTCCGGTACCATTACACATTCGCAATGCACCTACAAAGCTCATGAAAGATTTAGGTTATAAAAAAGGGTATGAATATTCTCATAACTATGAAAACAATTTCTCCTCCCAGGAATATCTGCCGGATGCTATCAGGGGAAAACAATTGTACAGTCCTGCAAAAAATGCAAGAGAAGAAGAGATGCGAAAATTTTTAAAACAACTCTGGAAAGAAAAATACAACTATTAATATGGCACAGTTACATTGGGTCCTGAAGCATTTTAATGAACTCACACCGCATGAACTTTATTATATCATGCAGTTGCGTAATGAAGTATTTGTGCTGGAGCAAAACTGCATTTACCAGGATGCAGATAATAAAGATTTGAAAGCCCATCATTTTATGGGGTTTGATGATCAGGGTCAGCTCATGGCCTATACAAGACTCTTGCCGCAGGGTGTTTCTTACAAAGAAATGTCGATTGGCCGGGTGGTTACCCATGCTGATGTTCGGAAGCTGGGAGCAGGGAAGGAGTTAATGAAGCGTTCCATTAAAAACTGTTACAAATTATTTGGAAAAGAAGATATTAGGATAGGAGCACAACTATACCTGTTACAGTTTTACAACAGCCTCGGTTTTGAGCAATCGGGGGAAGTTTATCTTGAAGATGGAATAGAACATATAGAAATGATTTTGAAATACAGGATGATTGAGTAATTTTACGAAAGCCACCTCGTAAAACTCCATGAAACCAGCAGCCACAATAGAAAGAACACTTAGAAAAACGGAAATTATTTTGACGTTCAGGAGATGTTATATAATATTGTCTCACAATATCCTGATTCCGAAACCGAAAAACCAAAGCGCCAGATCCATGAAAAATTGTGTATTTCTCTCTGCACTGTACACGTTTTCCCTGCTTTTTATTGGAGCTACAAACGCTGCTGCACAGGTAGGTTTATCCGCCGGTGACGGTCGTTTTGAAATTGGATTGAATGTAGGACCCATGAACTTCCTTGGCGACCTTGGAGGTAATAAAGGAAAAGGAACCTACGGTCCCAAAGACAATAATATCCCCGTAACAAATATGATTGCCGGTATTTCTGCCTCTTATTATCCGAAAGAGTGGATAGGTATTCGTTTGGCAGGTAATATTGGTAAAATGCAGGGTGATGATCGTTTGATTCGTCAAAAAACGCCTGCAGACACATGGGAAGGTTCACGCAAGTATCGAAATATTACATTCCAATCTCCTTTATATGAAGGTTATTTAGCGCTGGAATTTTATCCAACGGCAGCCATTAGTTTAGGAAATGATTGGGGCTTGCCACGTTTTCGACCTTATTTAATTGGTGGTGTGGGATTCTTCAAATTCAATCCGCAGGGATTGTATAAAGATCCGCAGGGAAATGAAACATGGGTTGATCTGAAACCTTTACGTATTGAAGGGCAGGGTATGAGAGAAACGGGTTTACCAGAGTACAAATTAACTTCATGGTGTGCTCCTGTTGGTGTTGGTATTAAGTATGATATTACGGAACGGTTGACATTTGGTATAGAATTAATACATCGTTTTACAGGCACTGATTATATTGATGATGTAAGTCGTCAATATATTAACCCGGCATTGTACAGCAACTATATGTCGCCCTCACAGGCAACGATTGCAACGTACCTGTCCAACCCAAGTGATTTTTATCCGTCAAGTATTCCCGGTTATACACCATATGGTTTGAGAAACCCGAACGATGTTTTTGGAAAGAAAAGAGGAAACCCAAACAGGAATGACTCTTATTTCTCCAGTACATTCCGTTTAACGTGGAAGATTGGTGATGTGTATGCCGATTGGTTCAGAAACAAAAATTCAATGAAATGTCCTCAGTACTTCTGATAAAATAAATCAGAACATACTGACGTTATTATAAAACCCAAATCCAAAACCCTTAGAAAATGAAAATTCAAATGCAAAAAGCATCACCTGATGCTGTAACCTGGATGTGCCGTATTGCCCTCATCATCCTTTACACGGCCTTCTTTATTTTCAAAAAGAAATTATATCTGTAATAAACATACTCAAAGTGTGATATCGCTTTAATGTTGATCCGTACCCTATTCTCGGTTCACTCTGTGAACAATTCCATCATCCTTTGAAAAAAAGATGATCCATGATCCTTAGAAAAGCGGAAGAGAGCCAGCGATTGATATTTTTTTGAATGTTACACTTTGTTTTCTTGGTCCGTACTCTATAGTTCGTTACCCCTGCTTGTGCGGGGGTAATTTGTTTTAATTGTATAATCCCCATTCATCTTCAAACTCATCTTTTTCAAAAGATGCAACCCATACTTTAAATAACTCCCTGAACTTGTCAATCTCAGCACGTATCAAACGGCCATGCTCATCACTAATAGCACCTTCAGCAATCATGGTAAGCATGTTTGATTTAATAAACTGTGCATTCTTGCGGATGATACCTGCATTTTCCATCCGAATCATATACATACCTACTTCAGAACTTTTGATTTTTACAGCTACCTGGAACGCATCTCCAATGATCATTGCTTTGGAGTGGGCAACAAGGCTTTTTTCATCATTTTCTTCTTCGGGTTCATCAGGGCGATGGTCTGTATCAAATGCTGCATTCAGCAATGTCATTACTTCTTTCCATTGCTCATACATGGCTTTGCAGGCATCACGTGTGGGATTAGGTTTCCACTCTTCCCCTTCCTTATCTTCATTATCAAACTCATCATCTTCCCATTCCGGCATGCCGCTTAAATTGTCTAGACTCATACTAATTCAGGTTTTAAATAATGAGCGGTATAACTGCTTTTATGACTAAGCATTTCCTCAGGTGTTCCTTCAAACAAAATTTCACCACCACCATCGCCACCTTCTGGGCCAAGATCAATGATATGATCGGCCACTTTGATCACATCCATATTGTGTTCTATTACTAAAACAGAATTGCCACGGTCAACTAATTTATTAATCACATCCAGCAAATGCTGAATATCCTGGAAATGCAAACCTGTGGTGGGTTCATCTAAAATATAAAATGTTTTACCTGTATCTTTTTTGGCAAGTTCTGTTGATAGTTTTACACGTTGTGCTTCACCACCGCTTAATGTAACAGCACTTTGTCCGAGTGTGATATAGCCAAGTCCCACATCTTCCAATACTTTTATTTTGCGATATAAGTACGGAACCGGTTGAAAGAATTCAACTGCTTCTTCCACTGTCATATCCAGCACATCACTGATGGATTTTCCTTTGTAACGGATCTCCAGTGTTTCCCTGTTGTACCGTTTGCCATTGCATTTTTCACAATGCACATAAACATCAGGTAAGAAGTTCATTTCAATCACACGCATACCACCACCTTCACACACATCACACCTTCCTGTTTTTACATTGAAAGAAAAACGTCCTGCGTTATACCCACGAATTTTTGCTTCGGGTACTGAAGCAAACAACGTTCTTATCTCTGTAAAAAATCCACAATAAGTAGCGGGATTGCTGCGGGGTGTTCTTCCAATGGGCGATTGGTCGATTTCAATTACTTTATCAATATGTTCCAAGCCTTTAATACTTTTATAAGGCATAGGATTGGCTTTGGAATCATAACAGTGTTTGCTGAGGATAGGATAAAGCGTTTCATTGATCAATGTACTCTTGCCGCTACCACTTACACCTGTAACAACAATAAGCTTACCCAACGGAAATTTTACAGAAACATTTTTCAGGTTATTACCGGTTGCGCCTTTCAGTTCAATTGTTTTGCCATTGCCTTTTCTTCTATCCGTTGGAACGGCAATTGTTTTTTCACCGTTCAAATATTGTGCAGTATCGCTATGGCTGTTCAATACATGTTGGGGTGTACCGGCTGAAACAATAGTGCCGCCATGTTTACCGGCCTGTGGCCCTACATCAATCAAATGATCAGCCGCCAGCATAATATCTTTATCATGTTCAACCACCAGCACACTGTTACCCACATCTCTTAAATTCTTCAACGCATCAATGAGCCGATGATTATCTCTTTGATGCAAACCAATACTGGGCTCATCTAAAATATAGGTGATGCCTTGTAATTGTGAACCAATTTGTGTTGCCAATCGTATGCGTTGACTTTCACCGCCGCTTAATGTTCTTGAAGAACGGTTGAGTGTGAGATATGTCAATCCAACATTGAGTAAGAATTGTAAACGTTCTCTTATTTCTTTCAACACATCCTTGGCAATCGTAGCCTGTTTGTTGCTGATGCGGAGTTCCAAACCATCAAACCAGGCAGCAAGGTTATCAAGGTTCATTTCACTCAACTCAGCAATATTCCTGTTCTCGATTTTAAACCAAAGACTTTCTTTTTTCAAACGGGCACCGTTACATGTACCACAGGTTTTCAGTGTCATGAATTGCTGCACCCATTCTCTCAGGCCTTCCGTGCTGTGACTGCTGCCAAACCATCGCTTCAACATTGGAATAATACCTTCATAACTTCCGGTATATGCATCAGGTACTGTTTCATCATTTACATCAACTTCCAATGATGGATTGATGTTTTTATCTCCAAACAATAACAGGTCTAACTGTTCTTTGGGCAATTTGCTTACAGGAACATCTAACTTGATCTTGTATTTTTTAGCAAATGCAACGACCTGGTTGAAAACACTGGCTTCACGTTCTTCACCTAACGGTTTAATACCACCTTCCTTTACACTTAAAGAGCTGTCAGGTAAAATCTCATCCATATCAATGGTGAATACATTTCCCAGCCCTTTGCAGGTAGGACAAGCTCCATAGGGTGAGTTGAAAGAAAATGCATTGGGCGACGGTTCTTCATAACTCAAACCTGTGTCTTCACACATCAATTGTTTAGAATACAAAGCGACGCCGCCATCTCCCAAGGGAGGGTAAGCAACACTTTCATCACTGTCAAATAGATTTTTTGATTTTGCTTTTTGGTTCCTGGATTTTGGTTCTTCATTCTCAGGCAGCACCATCATCAGATCTTTTCCCATCTTCAGGGTTTGCTGTACACTCTGGCTGATACGTACTCTAAAATCATCACCTACTTTCAAACGATCAACTACTACTTCAATATCATGGATCTTATACCGGTCAACCTGCATTTTAGGAGCCAGGTCTTTTATTTCACCATCCACACGAACTTTTACAAATCCTTTCTTTCTTATTTCTTCAAACAACTCCCGGTAATGACCTTTACGGCCCCGAACCAGGGGCGCTAATAATGAAATTTTTTGCCCATCAAAACGTCTGAAAATGTTATCAACGATCTCCTCTTCACTCCACTTTACCATTTTCTTACTGGTATTGTAAGAATAGGCTTCGCCAATGCGTGCATATAACAAACGCATGAAATCATAAACTTCCGTGATGGTACCTACGGTTGAACGTGGATTTTTATTGGTAGTTTTTTGTTCAATGGAAATAACAGGGGACAGGCCGGTGATCTTGTCAACATCGGGGCGTTCCATATCGCCTACAAACTGGCGGGCATAGGCTCCAAAGGTTTCCATGTAGCGGCGTTGACCCTCAGCATAAATGGTATCAAAGGCCAAGGATGATTTCCCACTGCCGCTGATACCCGTAATAACCACCAGTTTATTTTTGGGGATCTCAACATCAATATTTTTGAGATTGTGTACCCTGGCGCCTTCTACTACAATTTGATCATTATTTACCTGGCTCATGAGGTCTGCTCCTTTGTTCTGAAATTGACAGTTTGCGAATTTACAGGAAACCTGAACGAAATGAACGGCAGCGTTTTATGTTTTAACCGGCGCCGGCACATGTTCCGTTTGACAGCTTCCAAACAGTTGATAGGATAACAACCGAACCGGCTCCAATGTTAAGTTTTCGTTATGTGGACAATTTGCTGTTTGTAAACAGCCCTGTTTTCGAACTTCCTTATAACTTAATGCTGTCAATTTTTGACGGCTTAAAAACTTACTATTATGGGCTTGGCAGTTTACAATGCAGTTCCGCTTGTTTTAAACGACGGAGAAACAGAGCATCGTTTTACTCTCAAATTAAATCCATCAACTGATAGCTTCCGGCTGGAAAGTAATTCTATCAAACGCAGTGTGTTCATAGGAAGACGCATGTTTAATAAATTATTTCAGTTGATACGTAATGAGTATGGAGCCACATTGGGTCGTATTCAATATAGCGGCAATGATATGAAACGTGGTCTTGCATCAACTGCAGAACATGAAGATTTTCAATTTGAAATATACGAGGGTGATGACGTGGAAGTGATCATTAAAAAGGAACAACATCCAACAAGAAGATTAAGTGTGGTTATTCCTAACAATGTTCATGATAAGCGGGAGAAAGAGGTAAGACAAGGCACCCTCATACCATCTGTGTTGGCTGCTTTGATCTTTTCAAAAGAAGCGAAACTGATCTTATAAAACAGGTTCCTTAAAAAAAATTGGGAACAACCGGAGTTTCACTATACATTTGCAACAGTTCTTTGCAACGCTTATCAAGAAAGGCTGAGGGATATGGCCCTGTGAAGCCTTGACAACCTGCTCACTGAGCAAGGTGCCAATTCCATCCACCCGTGAAAACGGCGGAACGATAAGTCAGATCCAAGCTGAAACTTACATTCTATATAGTAAAAGCTCATCTGATTCTGTCGGATGAGCTTTTTTGTTGACCCATACCTGTACCGGTCGTGGATTTATAAGCTCACCACCAGGAAATTTTCCTTTGATAAGTGTTTGATTTATTCATGCTGCTGAGATGCAGTTTTAAAACAAACACTCGTTATGAAACGCAGTAACAAAACTTTTGCAGATTTTATTTTGCGGTCTCCGCAAAAGCCTACTACATTTGTAGAACATCTTCATTCTATTATGAATCACAAACAGCAACACAGGATCTCTGCTACTAAAGCATCTGCTTGCTGTTGTTGTATTTGCTGTATGCCGTAAGGCATACTCTTACACTTTGCCTGTGCGTAAAGGGATTTTACAGCAGGCGTTTTGAATCACCTTTTTTCTTCTCCTCACTTTTAAAACTTCTTTTATGAGTAACAATCTTCATTTTGAAACATTGCAATTACATGCAGGCCAGCAAATTGACCCCGCTACCAATGCACGTGCTGTTCCTATTTATCAAACTACCTCTTATGGGTTTAAGAACAGTGAACATGCAGCTAACCTTTTTGGATTAAAAGAATTCGGAAACATTTACACCCGTATCATGAATCCAACAACGGATGTATTTGAGCAACGAATGGCTGCTTTGGAAGGCGGTGTTGCGGCATTGGCCACAGGCAGCGGCCAAGCAGCTCAATTCCTTGCCCTTAATAATATTTTGCAACCGGGTGATAATTTCATTACCACTTCTTATCTGTACGGCGGAACACATAACCAGTTTAAGGTTGCGTTCAAACGTTTGGGTATTGAAGTGCGCTTTGCAGATGGTGATGACCCGGAAAGCTTTGTAAAGCTGATTGATAAAAATACCAAAGCATTTTATCTGGAAACCATCGGTAACCCCCGGTTGAATATCCCTGATTTTGAAAAGTTTGGTGAACTGGCTAAAGAATACGATCTGCCATTGATCGTTGATAATACGTTTGGTGCAGGCGGATATTTATTTCAACCTTTAAAACATGGGGCTCATGTGGTAGTAGAGAGCGCAACTAAATGGATCGGAGGTCATGGTACCGTGATCGGTGGTGTAATTGTAGATGGTGGTAATTACAATTGGGGAAATGGAAAGTTCCCTCAATTTACTGAACCGAGCGAAGGTTATCATGGTTTGAAATTCTGGGATGTGTTTGGAGAAGGCAACCCACTGGGGTTACCAAACATTGCCTTCATTATTAGAGCAAGAGTGGAAGGATTGAGAGATTTTGGTTCTTCACAAGCACCCTTCAATTCCTTCTTATTACTGCAGGGTTTGGAAACATTGTCGCTTAGGGTACAACGGCATGTAGAAAATGCATTGAACTTAGCACAATGGTTGGAACAACACCCGGCAGTTGAATTTGTATGGTACCCGGGTTTGAAGAGCAGTCCTTATCATGAACTGGCGAAAAAATATCTCACCAATGGTTTTGGAGGTGTACTTCAGTTTGGTATCAAGGGCGGAATTGAAAATGGCCGGAAGTTTATTGATTCGCTCAAACTGGTTTCTCATTTAGCCAATGTGGGGGATGCAAAAACTTTAGCGATTCATCCTGCCTCTACAACACATGAGCAATTAAGTGCAGAAGAAAGAAAAGGAGCAGGTGTTTTGGATAATCTCATCCGTATCAGTGTGGGTATTGAGCATATTGATGATATTAAAGCTGACTTTGAACAGGCATTTGAAAAAGTGTTTGCCAAAGAATTGGTAGGATAAAACAACAGATCACTCAGGTAAGCAATGCTTACCTGAGTGATCATTACAATAAATGAACATGTCGTTGAAAATTTTTAAATACAACAAACCGTTCCGCCTCGAAAGCGGTGCTTTGCTTAATGAGTATCATTTGGCTTATACAACGTTGGGTCAACTGAATGAAACAAAAGATAATGTCGTTTGGATCTTTCATGCACTTACTGCCAACAGCGATCCCAGTGAATGGTGGCCGGGTTTGGTAGGTGAAGGCAAACTCTTTGATCCCGACAAATACTTTATTGTCTGTGTAAACATGCCGGGCAGTGCTTATGGAAGTATTTCACCGCTGGATGAAAATCCATTAACGGGAAAACCATTTTACCATTCATTTCCATGGTTTACCACCAGGGATATGATCCGTGCTTATCAGCCACTGCGTGAAAAATTAGGTATACGAAAAATTCATGTTGGCATTGGTGGCAGCATGGGCGGGCAGCAATTATTGGAGTGGGCAATTGAGGAGCCTTATTTATTTGAGCATATCATACCCATTGCTACCAATGCTTATCATAGTGCCTGGGGAATCGCTTTCAATGCATCTCAGCGTTTGGCGATTGAAGCAGATGTAACCTGGAAAAATGAAACAGACGATGCGGGAACAGAAGGTTTGAAAGTAGCAAGAAGTATTGCTTTGTTAAGTTACAGGCATTATGAAGCCTACGGCATCAGCCAGATAGAAGATAGCAATGAAGTACTCGAAAATTATAAAAGCGAATCCTATCAACGCTACCAGGGCGAAAAGTTGACCAGGCGGTTTAATGCATTCAGCTATTATTTTTTAAGTAAAGGAATGGATGCTCACAATATTGGAAGGGGCAGACAATCCATTGAGATTTCATTAAAAGAGATCAAAGCCAAAACATTGGTGATAGGTATTGGTAACGATGTGTTGTTTCCTGTAGAAGAACAACGCTTTTTAGCAGGCACTATCAATGGTGCTGCCTTTAAAGTTATCGATTCCTTTTATGGTCATGATGGTTTTTTACTGGAGTATGAGATCATGGCCAGGTCCATCAGTTCCTTTTTAAAGCAACATTCAAAAGAAGATTCAGAAAAACAATTAATCAATTAATCATGTCAGCACATAAGCAATTAACAATAGGTTTATTTGGGTTTGGGGTAGTGGGGGAAGGTTTGTATAAAGTATTGCAGCAAACACCTTCATTAAAAGCAACCATCAAAAAAGTTTGTATCAAAAATCCGGATAAGAAAAGAGATGCACCTGCAGAATTATTTACAACGGATCGTAATGAGATCCTCAACGATTCTGGTATCAACCTTGTAGTAGAAGTGATCAATGAAAGCGAACCTGCGTTTGAAATTGTATCTACGGCTTTAAAAAATGGGAAAGATGCAGTAAGTGCCAGCAAGAAAATGCTGGCTGAACATTTGCCTCAATTGCTGGAGTTGCAAAAGCAAACAGGACAAAGTTTGTTGTATGAAGCATCTGCCTGTGCTTCTATTCCCGTTATTAGAAATTTGGAAGAGTATTATGATAATGATCTGCTGCACTCCGTAAAAGGGATCGTGAACGGCAGTACCAATTATATACTCACTAAAATGTTTGAAGATCAACTTGATTTTAAACAGGCATTGTTGCAGGCGCAGCAACTTGGTTTTGCAGAAGCTGACCCAACATTGGATGTGGATGGCTGGGATGCAGTCAACAAATGGGTGATCCTCCTTTTGCATGCATATGGTATTGTTTCAAGCGTTGATGAAGTGTTATTCAACGGAATTCAAAATATTCAGGCCGGCGATGCAGCAGTAGGCAGAGAAAAAAACCTGGAAATTCGTTTAGTAGCACAAGCTAAAAAATTACAGAATGGAAAAGTAGCAGCCTTTGTATTGCCTCAGTTTGTAAAGCAGGATGATCATTTAAGCTTTGTAAAAAATGAGTACAATGGATTTGTAGTTACAAGCTCTTTTAGTGATAAACAATTCTTTTATGGAAAAGGTGCAGGATCGTTTCCCACTGCATCCGCTGTATTGAGTGATATTTCTGCATTGCGTTATCATTACCAGTATGAATACAAAAAATTGTATCATCACCAACCTTCCGAGCTGACACATGATTTTTATTTAAAAGTTTATGTGAGTTTCGACGACTGGAATTATATTCCCCGTGATCGTTTTGAGTGGATCGAGGAATGGCATGCGGAAGATGACCGTAAATATTTAGCAGGTGTTTTGCACGCTAAAGAATTAATTGGTCACGACTGGTGGAAGTCTTACAACATATCCCTGATTTTAAAGCCTGATGCGATTATAGAAGATATTGAGATCAGGAATTTGAAGAAAAAGAGCCTGGAATTGGCTGGAGTGCTATAACGTTTAAAGTTTGAAGGGTTTAATGGTTGAAAAGTTGTTTGAATCATGCAGACCCTTAAGCCCTTCCAACCATCAAACCTTTCAACGATTATTATGAACGTACAACTATACAACGAATTACAGCAATTGCTGGGTAAAGGCCTGGAATCTGATTTGCAAACCATCAGCAATCATTTTCCCGGTAAAGCAGTGTTCAGTACCAGTTTCAGCAGTGAAGACCAGGTGATTGCTCATCAAATTTTTTCTGCTGACTTAAACATCAAAGTTTTCACACTGGATACCGGGCGTCTGTTTCCTGAAACCTATTCGGTATGGAGCAGAACACTGGAAACATACAACAAACCCATTTATGCCTATTACCCTGATGCAGTTGCATTGCAGCAATTGATCTCTGAAAAAGGTCCGAATAGTTTTTATGAATCAGTGGATAACCGCAAACAATGTTGTCATATTCGTAAAGTAGAACCCTTGCAGCGTGCATTGCTGGGAAATACGATTTGGGTTACCGGTATTCGTGCCGAACATTCTCCCAACCGGCATGATATGCAGCAACTGGAATGGGATGAAACCAACCAGGTGTTCAAATATCATCCATTATTGCATTGGACAACAGAGCAGGTGAAACAATTCATTCAGCAACATCAAATTCCATACAATGCCCTGCATGATAAAGGTTTTGTAAGCATCGGCTGTGCTCCCTGTACAAGAGCCATCAAACCGGGCGAAGATTTCCGTGCCGGCCGCTGGTGGTGGGAAGACAGTACTAAAAAAGAGTGTGGGCTTCATGTTCATGCAGAAACAACCCCGTCATCCGTTGAAAACGCTGACGGCGGTTAAATTCAGACAAATTTTATGCTTTTTTCAGCCACTGACGGCGCTTTCAGCGCCTATCATGGCTTCAAAGGTTAAAACAAGTGTTAGGCTTTTTTTTCGTTTCTTTGTCCATCAAGTCTATCAGGTAAGTAGAATAAAAAATTATGAGTGTACATCATCTAAATTATTTGGAACAACTGGAAGCGGAAAGTATTTATATTTTTCGTGAAGTGGCAGCTCAGTTTGAGCGTCCTGCATTGTTGTTCAGTGGCGGTAAAGACTCTATTACATTAGTGCAGTTGGCTAAAAAAGCGCTTGCGCCGGGAAAGTTTCCGTTTCCCCTCGTTCATATTGACACCGGTCACAATTTTCCGGAAGCACTGGAATACCGTGATTGGCTGGCCAAAGAAGTAGGAGCTGAGTTGATTGTTCGTAAAGTGGAAGATACCATCAAAGCAAAAAACTTAACAGAACCAAAGGGAAAGTTTGCCAGCCGTAACTGGTTACAAACATATACACTGCTTGATACTATTGAAGAGTTCAAGTTTGATGCATGTATAGGTGGCGCCCGTCGTGATGAGGAAAAAGCAAGAGCCAAAGAACGCATCTTTTCTGTGCGAAATGATTTTGGCGAGTGGGAACCCAAACTGCAACGTCCTGAGCTGTGGAATATCTATAATGGACGTATTCACAAAGGTGAAAATGTTCGTGTATTTCCCATTAGTAACTGGACAGAGCTAGATGTATGGAATTACATTAAAGAAGAACATATTCCGTTGCCATCTATTTATTTTTCACATGAACGTGAAGTGTTGATACACGATGGGCAATTGATCGCTGTATCACCGTTTATCACCATTGAAGAAACCGATGTGATCGTTAAAAAGAATGTACGCTATCGTACAGTTGGTGATATGACCTGTACCGCAGCTGTTGAAAGCACTGCAAGCACATTGGATGAAGTAGTGAATGAGATCAAAGCCACACGCATTAGTGAACGGGGTGAAACAAGAATTGATGATAAGGTTACGGAAGCAGCTATGGAGGACAGAAAGAAAGGCGGATATTTCTAAATACAATTAAAAAACGAAAATGGATCTATTACGATTTATAACTGCAGGAAGTGTTGATGATGGTAAAAGCACATTGATTGGTCGTTTGCTGTATGACAGCAAAAGTATTTTGGCGGATCAGTTGGAAGCCATTGAACGCAGTACCAAAAATAAAAGCAATGGTGAAATTGACCTGGCATTGTTAACTGATGGTTTGCGTGCTGAAAGAGAGCAGGGGATAACCATTGATGTGGCATACAGATATTTTTCAACACCCAAACGCAAATTCATTATTGCTGATGCACCCGGGCATGTACAATATACACGCAACATGATTACCGGCGCCAGTAATGCCAGTTTGATTATTATTTTGATTGATGCAAGACAGGGTGTAGTAGAGCAAACGAGAAGACATAGCATTATTGCTTCGTTGTTAAGAATACCTCATGTTGTTGTAGCCATCAATAAAATGGACCTTGTTGATTTTTCGCAGGATGTGTTCAATAATATCGTCATTGATTATTCAAAAGTGGCGGCTCAATTGGGTTTAACTGATGTTACATATATCCCCATGAGCGCATTACAGGGCGATAATATTGTTGATGCTTCAGAGAAAACACCATGGTACGAGGGCAAACCGTTACTCCAGTTTTTGGAAGAAATAGAACTCGATAACGATATCAATTTAACGGATGCACGTTTCCAGGTGCAGTATGTCATTCGTCCGCAAACAGAAGAGTTGCATGACTACCGTGGCTATGCAGGACAAATTTCCAGTGGTATTTATAAAAAAGGCGATGCAGTAACTGTGTTACCTCAAAACAGAACAACTACTATTTCGAAAATTGAAATTGCAGGTAAAGAAGTAGAGGAAGCTTTTGCTCCGCAAGGAGTAGTATTGCATTTGGCTGATGATATTGATATCAGCCGTGGAGATAGTATTGTAAAATCTGATTCTGTACCTCAGCTAAGCAATGAATTGGAAGTTTTACTATGCTGGTTGGATGAAAAACCATTACAGGCAGGTAATAAATATTTATTGCAGCATAATAGCCGCCTGGTTCGTGCAGTTGTACGAAACATCGAATACAAATTGGATGTAAACACATTGCAACAACAATCAATTGAAGGTGGTGTAAAATTGAATGAAGTGGTAAAAGCAACCATTAAAACAGCAGCGCCATTAGCATTTGATTCATATGTAAAACTTTCAACAAACGGCAGTGCGATCCTTGTTGATGAAACAGGCAACTCTACTGTAGCTGCTGTATTATTAAAATAATGAGCTCAGGTAAACCATATGGTAAAGTAATATTGGCAGGTGCAGGCCCCGGTGATGCAGAACTCATTACTGTAAAACTGCAGCAGCGTTTATCCATTGCGGATGTAATTATTACAGACCGGCTGGTAAATCCTGAGATCATAAAAACATATGCCAGCGCAGATGCAGAAGTTGTATTGGCAGGCAAGCAAGGCTACAACGATTCTTCTTATTCACAGGATGAAGTAAGTACGATTATACTTGAGTATGCCAAAGAAGGCAAAACAGTATTACGTTTAAAGGGTGGCGATGTTGCTTTCTTCAGCAATGTGCTGCATGAGTTAGAAGCATTGAAGCAACACAACATCCCTTACGAGATCATACCGGGGATCTCTGCTGCATCCGGCGTGTCAGCTTATGCCGGTATGCCTTTAACTGCAAGAGGGTATTCCCAGGGAGTTCACTTTATTACGTTCAATCCTAATTCATCTTATACCAAACAACAATGGAGTGAATTGGCGGCTACGCATGATACACTTGTTTGTTATATGGCATCTAATAATTTGGCTGCTTTGGTCAACAGATTGATTCAGTTTGGTTCCTCATTACAAAAGCCACTCGCCGTAATTGAACAAGGCGCTACCATCTATCAGCAGGTGCACACAACTACTTTGCAGAATTATCAAACTGATTTTGCAGGCAAAACTTTTAGTTCTCCTTCAATGGTAATTGTGGGGGATGTAGTTCAATTGCATGAGCAGTTCCATTGGTTTCAAACAGAAGGTACAGGTTCTGTTTTTCAAACATTGGCTCAGAAAAAAAGCCTTACGCTACAAGAGTTTCGTAAGGCTGTATAATCAAAAGGGGAGGCTTGTTTTTATCCTGCTATTTCTTCAGCAATTAATTTTTCTCTGAGGGATTTTGCGTAAGCTGTAAAATCAACAGCCTGTTGCAGGTATTCATTTGCAAATGCCTGTGAAGGTTCCATATCATTCATACGTAAGACATGTGCTTTAAAACTTTCTGCTGCATTATACAATCCGTTCGCAGTAAAGTGCTTGTCAAAATCATTCAGGATGCCGTGCTGTGTATTACATTGTACGCCTTTTTGAAGCAATAATGCTTTGGCACTGTGTATCTGTGCTGAATAAGCATGATAAATACCATCAGCCCATGATCCTTTTTGAATGCATCCTTCAGCTGCAGCCAGTTTCTCTTCAGCTTCCAGAATCAATGTTGCCACCAGGTCAATCATTACACCGGCACATTCACCCACGCCAATAGCTGTTGAGAATTTTTCCTGCTGCCCCCAATCAATAAACTCATCATCCAGGATATGTTCAATATCTGCCAGCGGTTTCAACAGTTCATAGTAATAACGGTCACCTCTGCGTTCACTGTAATTCAAAAATGTTTCTGCAGGTTCAGCATGTTGCTTATAGTCATTCAAAACATAACGCAATACATCAGGCGAACGTTTACTTGGCACTTTAATGACTTTATCTGCAATACGGCCGTTGCCACTTCCCAATACACCACCGCCGATCAATACCTGAACGGCCGGCACAACCTGGCCTTTCGCTTTTAAAGAACTTCCATGAAAGCCAATTGAAGCCATGCCATGCTGTCCGCAACTGTTCATACAACCACTGATGCGTACAGCTAATTCTTTATTATACAGATATTCCGGATATTCTTCTTCAATCACTTCACTCAACGCCAATGCAGTCCCTGTACTGTTACTGATGCCCAAATTACAGGTATCAGTACCGGGGCAGGATGTAATATCAGCTACACTTCCAAAACCTGCTGCTGCAAGACCTTCTTCTTCCAGCACAGCGTACACATATTCTAAATGTTCAGGCTTTACAAACCGGAACTGTAATCCCTGATTGATGGTAACACGAACATCATCAGCAATCACATCTTTCAATTTTTCAATCAACCTTCTGCTGGTGTGCGAACTGATGTTTCCATTTGCCACACGAACATATACAGCTACAAACCCTTCCTGTTTTTGCTCAATCACATTGGTTGATTTCCATAACTCATATTTGAATGGATTCGTAACTGAAGAAGTATGGTTAAGCTGATAACCAGGCAGAGCAGGGGAAGTGTGTAATTCCCTGTTAATTGGATAACGCTGATGCGTTAATGCTTTTTGTTCCTGGATCACCAGCTCATTGAAAGCATCAATTCCAATCTTTTGAATTAAAAACTTGATACGTGCTTTATGCCGACTGTTACGTTCACCATGCCTGTCAAATACACGCAACACTGCCTCGAGGTAAGGAATCAATAAATCTTCTTCCAAAAACTCATGTGTTGTAATGGCTAAGTGAGGTTGGGCTCCCAGGCCACCTCCGATCAACACTTTAAAGCCACGTACTTCTTTGCCGTCAATTATTTTTATTCTGGGAATAGCGCCCAAATCATGCATAAATGTGAGTGCAGTATCTTTTTCATTATTGCTGAACGCAATTTTGAACTTACGACCCATTTCCTGGCACACAGGCTTACGCAGGAAATACTCAAACATCGCATGTGCATAAGGCGTGATGTCAAATGGCTCTTCTTTATCAATGCCCGCAGTATCTGAAGCCGTGATGTTACGAACGGTATTACCGCATGCTTCTCTTAATGTTACATGATCTTTTTCCAGCTCCGCCCAGAGTTGCGGTGTGCGGTCAAGACTTACAAAGTGAATTTGAATATCCTGGCGTGTGGTTAAATGCAAATTACCTGTAGAATACTCATCGCTAACATCTGCAATGCGTTTCCATTGGGCCAACGTCATTTTGCCATAAGGCAGTTTGATACGTACCATTTGTACACCCTGCTGTCGCTGACCATATACACCACGTGCCAAACGAAGGCTGCGGAACTTTTCTTCTGCAATGGTACCTTCATGAAAGGCCCTGATCTTTTGTTCCAGTTCAATAATATCTTTTTCTACAAGAGGATTTTCCAGTTCTGTACGAAAACTTTGCATGTAAAACAATTAATGTGTTTAAATAAACCTACTTAAGTGATAGACTAAACAAATGTACGGTCATAACAGTGAGCAGCCAACTTATTTGTGATAAATGACGGAATTAATACGTATAACCTTACGGCTGTTCGCTAATATGAAACATTTCCTAAAAAAGCAGTTAATAAGTCTACTTGTTTAATAGGATATACTTATTTTTGCCGTCGGCGGTATGTTTCTTAGAAATGAAGTTGCCATGCAGAAGCAGATAATAATGAGTGTTATAAACAGCGAAATTACTACCCCTTTGGTTACCGAATCCACCGGGAATAATCATTTGTACCCGGTTTTTTTAAAACTGGACCAGGTACAGGTATTACTTATTGGTGCCGGTAATGTGGGGCTTGAAAAATTGCAGTCATTATTAACAAATTCCCCTGAAGCTTCCATTACAATTGTAGCTCCGGTTGTTAAAACCGAATTGCGAAATTTTATAAACGATTATAAGGGGTGCAGATTAATTGAGCGGAAATTTGAAGAGTCAGATCTGGATGGAAATGAACTTGTAGTGCTGGCTACTGATGATAAAGAGTTGCACCGATACATTTATACACTTGCTAAAGCAAGAAAGATACTGATCAATGTAGCAGATACTCCTGAGCTATGTGATTTTTATTTAGGCAGTATCGTGCAAAAAGGAAATTTAAAGATCGCTATTTCCACCAACGGGAAATCTCCAACTGTTGCCAAGCGCATTAAAGAAGTATTGAATGAGGCCATTCCGACAGAAGTGAATGACGTATTGGAGAACATGCAAAAAGTACGCAGTAAGCTTAATGGCAACTTTGAATACAAAGTAAAAAAACTGAATGCGCTTACGAAAGTTTTAGTGGAAAACGAAACAGTTGAAAGCACGGAGAAAAAGTGGAAGAAAATCGCCACCTATTCTCTTTTTGCATTTGCATTTATGCTGGTAGGGCATTTTATTTTTTCTTATATCCCCTTTCAGCAAATTTCGGATGATGCAGTTGCATGGTATAAAACCCTTGATAAGAATATTCATTGGATGGTCTTAGCCGGTTTTTTGGCACAAATGGTGGATGGTGCATTAGGAATGGGTTATGGTGTTACCAGTGCTTCTATTTTAATGACTACCGGCATCAGTCCTGCTTCAATCAGTGGTGCCATACATACTTCAGAAATATTTGCAAGTGCTTCCAGCGGGTATAGTCATTACCGGTTTGGAAATGTAAATAAGAAGCTATTCAAGGCATTGGTAATTCCCGGTATTATTGGTGCGGCGGTAGGTGCTGTGTTTTTAGTAACAATTGGTGAAGAATACGGAAGTTGGATGCGGCCTGCTATTGCAGTTTATACGTTGTTGCTGGGTATAAAATTTATTATCAATGCTTTCAGGGAAATGAAACCCCAAAAGAAATTCAAACGTTACCGCTTGCTGGCAGCGTTTGGTGGTTTTTTCGATTCCTTTGGGGGAGGCGGTTGGGGGCCAATTGTAACATCAACGTTGATCAATAACGGCCGCAGTCATAAATATGTGATCGGTTCAGTGAGCTTAACGGAGTTCTTTATCACGCTTACCAGCGCCTTCACGTTCTTTACATTGATTGGCGTAAGTCATTGGCAGGTGATTCTTGCCTTGATGCTGGGCAGCTTTATTGCAGCACCGATAGCTGCCAAGCTTACTGGAAGATTGCCAAAGAAAACTTCTTATCTCTTGTTGGGGATCGTAGTCATTATCTGGAGTTGCAGAATTTTGGCAAAGCTGTTGTAATTTTTTTTTAAATTAAAAGTCTACTAATTTGGTAGATTAATATTTCGTCTTTATGTTTGTGCTCTCGATGAATCAGTTTCAAATTGTCAGGTATCGTCACCAAATGATGCAGAATACAACTTCTTTACGATGTTGTTACGGCCGTTGTTAACCGTTTGCTTCCATAATTTATAGATCAAATTTGTGAACATGTTTGCCGTGAACGGCGATCAAACAATCTTGTTATGAAACAAAAACTGCTTTTATTTATTTTAGTAACAGTTATTTTTCAATCACTCAATGCCCAGCAAGTAATTACAGGTGTTATAAAAGATGGCAAAGGTGTGCCTGTTGATGGAGCATCTGTACAGATAAAAAATACAAAGCTTTTTGCTGTGGCTGATGCCGGCGGAAAATTTAAAATCAATACACCCTCTGTTATTCCATTCACATTGGAGATAAGTTCTGTTGGATTCTCATCTGCTGAAGTTATTATATCTGAACTTGCTGATTCTGTATTAAATATTGTACTTATAGAGAACAATCAACTTACTGAATTAGTAATTTCCTCCAGACGCAGAATTGAAACAGCTCAGCAGGTGCCCATCCCCATTTCTGTTGTAGGTGGCAAACAGGCAGAAGATGCAGGAGCTTTTAATGTTAATCGTTTGAAGGAACTGGTTCCTACCGTGCAACTCTATTCATCCAACCCGAGAAATACAACACTTAATATCCGTGGCTTAGGTTCTACGTTTGGTTTAACCAATGATGGTATTGACCCCGGTGTTGGCTTTTATGTAGATGGAGTTTATTATGCACGACCTGCGGCAACAACACTTGATTTTATTGATATTGAGCAAATAGAAGTATTGCGTGGGCCCCAGGGAACGTTATTTGGAAAAAACACAACGGCCGGAGCTTTCAACATTACCACACGTGGCCCTAAATTCAAACCGGGTGCTCAGTTTGAAGTGAGTTATGGTAATTACGGTTTCGTACAGGCGAAAGCATCTGTAACAGGTGGATTGAGCAAGAAGCTTGCAGGACGTTTATCGTTTTCGGGAACACAACGAAACGGTGTGCTGTACAATGTGGCTACTCAAAAGCCTGTGAATGATTTGAATAATATTGGTGTGCGTGGTCAGTTGCTTTATAAACCTACAGATAAAGTTAAAATCACGTTCATTGGTGATGTAACCGATCAACAACCTGATGGTTATGCACAGGTAGTGGCAGGAGTGGTGCGTACACAACGTGCAGGCTATCGCCAGTTTGATTCTATCATAAAAGATTTGAATTATCAATTGCCTTCACGCAACCCGTTTGACAGAATTATTGATCACAACACACCATGGCGTTCAGGCAATCAATTAGGTGGCCTGTCAGTAAATGCAGATATTAAAATCGGAAATGGCACTTTAACTTCTACTACCGCCTGGCGTTACTGGAATTGGGATCCATCCAATGACCGTGACTTTACGGGATTGCCTGTTCTTACATTATCCCAGGCTACATCTAAACATGCACAATGGTCACAGGAAATTCGATATGCCGGGGATTTTTCACCAAGCCTGAGCGGTGTTATCGGCGGATTTTTAATTGACCAGGATTTAAAAACGGCGCCTGTACACATTGAAGAATCAGGCTCAGCTCAATGGCGTTTTTCACAAAGCTCTACCAGTAATTTATGGAAAACACTGGGTTTGTTTGATGGCTATGGAATACGTACTACTTCAAGACTGCAAACTTTTGGTGCTGCTGTATTTGGTCAATTGGATTGGGCGATTACTGAAAAACTGCATGTACTTCCCGGTATCCGTTATAACTATGATAAAAAAGAAGTATTGTTTGACAGAAAAACGTATGGTGGTCTTGAAACAAACGATCCAGCTTTGATTGCTTTGAAACGACAGGTATATACTGATCAGTTTTTTACGGCCAATGTGGATGAAAGTAATTTTTCCGGACAGCTTACAGTTTCTTATAAACCACGTTTTAATGTGAATACGTTTGCCACTTATTCAGTTAGTTACAAACCTGTAGGTGTTAACCTGGGTGGGCTGCCTACTGCCAACGGGCAAATATTACTGGACCTTGCAAGAATAAAACCTGAATTTGTAACTCATTATGAAGTGGGCGCTAAAACAAATCCAACCCGTAATTCCATTCTCAACATTGTTTTACACAATACACAAATCAAAGATTATCAAACACAGGTGCAAACAGCAGAAGTGGGTGTAAACCGTGGTTATCTTGCCAATGCTGATAAAGTGCGTGTTTGGGGTATTGAACTGGATGGAAGCATACAGGTTAAAAAATTCCTTTCTCTATACGGAAACCTGGCTTATACGGAAGGTGAATATCTTTCTTTTCCCAATGCACCTGTACCATTGGAAGAAACAGGCGCTTCACAATCTTTTAAAAATGTAAATGGTGGCGTACTGCCGGGTATTTCTAAATGGGCCGGCTCATTTGGCGGAGAAATAACATCAGCTGAAAAAACGATCATTCAGTCAAAAACAAAACTGTTTGCTGCGGTTGATGTGTATTTCCGTTCTTCCTTTTCATCAAGCCCTTCACCATCTAAGTATTTGAATGTGGAAGGTTATGCACTGTTGAATGCAAGAGCAGGTTTTAGGGCAAGTGAGGGCGTGAGCTTATTTATATGGACACGTAATGCATTGGATAAAGATTATTTTGAACAGTTGTTACCGGCAGCAGGTAATGCCGGGCATTATGCCGGTGTATTGGGTGATCCGAGAACGTATGGTATTACATTACGTTATGTTATACATTAGACTGATGTTCTTGCATGTTATTTTTAATATTGAAATGAATACAGTCGCTTTAAATTTGCTGACAACATTATAAATTTATGATTTACAGAATTGGATCAATCATTTTGTGTTTATTGTTGAGTAGCGTTTCAGTTAATGCGCAGGTAAAACAAACTGAACAGTTAGAGCAGATATGGACAGCATATTTCAATCAAACCAGACTTTCAAAGAAGTGGGGGGTATGGATGGATGTAAACCTCAGAACAAAAGATGAGTTTGCCAAAGATCTTTCAATATTCATCGTTAGGCCTGGAGTAACCTACTACTTAAATGATCAGACAAAAATCACTGCAGGGTATGCTTTTATCAATATATTTCCGGGCGATAACCATCAGAATATATCAAGACCCGAACACCGCCTGTGGCAACAAATTCAATGGCATACCAACTATCCCAAGTTGAAATTGATGCAATGGATGCGGCTGGAAGAACGTTTTCGCCGTAAAGTGAAAAGTAATGATGAGTTAGCAGAGGGTTATAATTTTAACTGGCGTGTTCGGTATAATATTCTTTCACAATTTCCATTAAGCAGGAAAAGATTTGAACCCGGAACTTTTTCCTTTGTACTGAGTAATGAAGTTCATATAGCCTTTGGAAAAGAAGTGGTCTATAACTATTTTGATCAAAACCGTTTTTTTGCAGGGTTTAATTATCATGTAAACAAGCAGGATGCTTTCCAGTTTGGATACCTGAATGTTTTTCAGCAATTGGGTGCAGGTAACCGTTACAGAAGTATTAATGCAGCAAGGGTGTTTTATTTCCACAACCTGGATTTAAGGAAAAAACATTAACGAATTTGACCATTACCACGCAATACCCATTTCTCCGTTACCAGTTTTTCAAGCGCAAAGGGGCCACGGGCATGGAGTTTTTGTGTGGCAATGCCCACTTCAGCACCAAGCCCAAACTCTTCACCATCTGTAAACCTGGTGCTGGCATTGTGATATACAGCTGCTGCATCTACTGAACTTAAGAATCGTTCTGCTGTTTTTTTATTGTTGGTAACAATGGCTTCGCTATGTTTTGTGCTGTGTTCTGCAATATGCTCCAACGCTTCAGATTCGTTGGCAACAATTTTAACTGCACAGGTGAGTGAAAGAAACTCCCTGTAAAAATCTTCTTTTCCTGCTTTGTACAGGTAAGGATAACCGGTGAGAAGATTGTATGCTTTTTTATCAGCATAGATAATGACCTGCTTTTGTTGAAAGGATTCCATAAGGCTTTGCAGAAACTGTTTGGCAATGCTTTCATCTACGATCGCTGTATCCATGGCATTGCATACAGAAGGTCTTGTTGTTTTAGCATTCACCACAATATCAACAGCCATTTGTACATCAGCATTTTTATGTACATATACATGGCAAACACCGGCACCTGTTTCAATTACGGGTACTAAGCTGTTTTTACGTACAAATTGTATCAAACTATTGCTGCCACGTGGAATAATCACATCAATGTATTTGGTAGCAGTAAACAATTCACTCACTATTTCCCGTTGTGGGGGTAACAATAACACCAACTCTTTGGGCAATTGGTGTTTTTCTAAAACCCCGTGAATCACTTTTACAATAGCCTGGTTCGTGTTGTCAGCATCACGGCTTCCTTTGAGCACACAGGCATTGCGGCTTTTTAAACAGAGTGCTGCAATATCTGCCACAACGTTAGGACGTGATTCAAAAATAGCAGCTACAACTCCCAGCGGAGTAGTGATCTTCAGCAGGTGGATATCATTTGGTAATTTTTTTTCATCAAGGATCTTCCCTGATGGATCAGCCAGCTTGGTTACTTTTTTTAAACTGCTGGCAATGGAGTTTAGTCGCTCAGGAGTTAACTGCAACCGATCATACAAAGGATTGCTTTGCTCCATCTTTACCAAATCTTTTTTGTTGGCTTTGATGATGAAAGCTGCATTGTTCATCAATTCATCAGCAAATGTTTTGATGATGCTGTTGATGACAGACGCTTTTGCCTGCTGCAATAAGATAGATGCTGAATGTGTTTGTTTAATTTTATGTTGAATGCTTTGCATAATGTTTCTTTTTATACCAAGTCCGAGACTTGGTGTATAAGGCTTCAAAGTCTGGAGACTTTGAAGAGCGGCTCCAAGTCTGTAAGCTTTGACGAATGTATAATTTAAAATAAAAAAGCCCTATCGCCATTTCCAACTAGGAATACCTGCCAATCACGAATGACAATTCCTAAGGAATTATTTATATCCCACGTGCAGTCAAAATAAACTCCAAGGTAGCCATGTTCACAGTCCTTTACATTTGGAATGTAAATTGATAAGGGGTAATAATTATTCCTAAGTGCTTCAGGCGTACTTGGCTTTGGAACTGATTCTTGTACCACTTCAGAAAGGGGGTCATATCCGTCTGCTTCAATTCCAGAGATATAATCGTGATAAGCTTCTGCATAAAATTCAAATATCTTAATGACTATGGTCTCATGAATCAGTTCAAGTTTATTTTCTAATTCAGAATATGTTTGCTGTTGACATATTGAAAGAGACTCTTTTGTGTTATTGAATTTTACTTCCACATTTTTGCCGAATCTTTTCCAATAAAAATCTTTTAAAATATTACCTTGATAATCTCTGTTTTCCATGAAAACATTTATTTGTTAGAAATTAAAACAGCACAATATCATCAGCATGTGCTGCTATTACACTTTTTGTTTTTCTGTTGCGGTTGATATCACCGGTATTGAGTTTTGTTTTGGCAACACCAATAATGTCTCCGTTTTCACTCATCAATTGTATCACTTGCCCGGCATTGAACTGGCCCGAGGCTTTGGTGATGCCAACAGTTAATAAACTTTTTCTGTTGAGTAATGCTTTTTCAGCTCCTGCATCTACATGAATTTGCCCAACCGTTACAGAGCCGCTCATCAACCATTTTTGTCGTTCTTTTAAATTAGATTTTTTGGCTTTGAAGAAGGTTCCTTTCTGCAGTGTCAATGTTTTCTGCAGAGGCTGTTCTCCTTTCAATCCTGTAATAAATACTTCAATGCCCAATGATGCTGCTAATTGAGTAAATGTGATCTTGGACAGCATCCCACCCAATCCCACAGAGGAAGTTTCAGTATTGATGAAAGAAAGAATATGGTCATCAATTGAATCGACTGTTGGTATTACTTTTTTTTCAGCATCTAAAAAACCATTGCTGCTGGTACAGATCATTAATTTTTCAGCGTTGAAACCAATGGCCAGTAAAGTAGCTAACTCATCATTATCAGAAAATTTTAGTTCATGATTGCTGATGAGATCATTTTCATTCACAACGGGGATGATATTGTTCTTCCAAAACTCTTCAAATGTATTTTTCATTTGCACAAACTGGTACCTGTTACTGAAATGATGTCGTTCACACAGAGCCTGTGCAACCGTAATGCCATATTTAGAAAAATATTTTTGATAGAGATTGATGAGAATGGGATTGCCAATTGCAGCCGCCGCTTTTTTTTCAGTTAAAGTGCCTTTATACTGCTGCAGAAAATGTTTACCACTGCTTACAGCACCACTGCTTACCACAATTATGGTGTAGTGCCGGTGCAATGTAGCAACTTCTTCAGCAATTTTGCGGATCGTAGAGGCGTTGGTTCGTCCATCGGTGCCCGCAAGTACGGCTGAGCCAAATTTTACAACCAGGATGGGCTTGGTCATGGCTGCAAATGTAAGACCAATATAGCTTGCGGGAGGCTCATTTAACGTTCCTAAAAGCGATTCTTGTAAGCCCTTTGTCAAAACTTGTCAAATACAAATGCCCGTTCGTATAGCAAATGGATATTACTCGTGAACTCAACTTATCTTTACCCATAATTTTCAATATGGCATTAATTACAGCTACAGCTACACATGGAGATTACGGAATTACATTGACAGATGCTACCGGTAACACCATGATGATCGATATACCCGTTGACCAGGGAGGAACCGGCAAGGGGTTAAGACCCATGCAAACGGTATTGGCTGCTTTAATCGGTTGCAGCAGTGTTGACGTTGTGAGTATTTTAAAAAAGCAGCGACAGAGTTTTACTTCATTCAAAATTGAAGTTGATGGTAACCGTGAAGCAGGTAAAGAACCTTCGCTTTGGGAAAATGTTCAGCTGACATTTATGTTTGAAGGTACACTGGATGCAGGCAAAGCTTACCGTGCTGCTGAATTATCTATAGAAAAATATTGCTCCGTAGCAGCCACATTGCGTAAAGCAGGCGCAGCTATCAGTTTTAAAGTAATTGTGAACAACGAAGAATACAAACCATAAAGCAAATGGGCAAACATCCCCAAACAAAAGCCATCCGTAACCAAACAAAACGTACGGAACAAAAAGAACACAGCACTCCTTTATTTCTCACCAGCAGTTTTGTGTACAACAGTGCAGAAGATATGGCGGCTGCATTTGCTGATGATTCACTGGATGTAAATATTTACAGCCGGTTTAAAAATCCATCAGTAGATGAATTCATTAACAAGATCGTTGATCTGGAAGGTGCTGAAGACGGTATTGCAACCGGTACCGGTATGGCAGCTGTGTTTGCCACCTTCATGACTTTCCTTACAAAAGGGGATCATATTATTTCTGCATCAGCAGTATTTGGTTCTACACATACGATTCTCACCAAGTATTTACCCAAATGGGGTTTTGAGAGTTCTTATTTTGATATGAATGAACCAAAGTCTATTGAAGCGCTCATAAAACCAAATACAAAACTATTGTATGTTGAAACGCCTTCCAATCCCGGCTTGGATATTATTGACCTGGAATATGTAGCATCTGTTTGTAAAAAACATAAGATCCTTTTTGTGGTGGATAATTGTTTTGCAACACCTGCTGTACAGCAACCCATCAAATATGGTGCTGACCTGGTTTTACATTCTGCAACAAAATTCATTGACGGGCAGGGGAGAGTATTGGGCGGAGTTGTTGTTGGTAAAAAAGAATTGATCTATGATCTGTATTTGTTTGTAAGAAATACAGGGCCATCTTTAAGTCCATTCAATGCATGGGTATTGAGTAAAAGTTTAGAGACTTTGTTTTTGCGGATGGATAAACATGCAGAAAGTGCTTTGAAACTGGCACAGCATTTTCAAAACCACCCGAAATTGAATTGGGTGAAGTATCCTTTCCTGGAATCACACCCTCAATATGCTATTGCTAAAAAGCAAATGAGTAACGGCGGTGGAATTGTAACTTTTGAATTGAAAGGAGGTATTGACGCAGGCAGAACATTTCTGAACTCATTGCAGATGCTGAGCATGACCAATAATTTAGGTGACAGCCGAACCATTGCTTCACACCCTGCCTCCACAACGCACAGCAAATTAAATGCTGATGAAAAGAAAGCGGTTGGCATTACAGATGGATTAGTACGTATCTCCGTTGGATTAGAACATATAGATGATATCATTGGGGATATTGAACAGGCGCTACTGAAGTGCTAAAGAATAAAATAGAGGAAAGAAAATTTTGAAAATTGGTGTTTTTTTTTATGTTAGATTTTGATTTCTAAAACATAAAATTTACGCTAATGAAAAAATCACTTTCTCCGCAGCATTTTTGTTAATTGCTGCAATTAGTTTCTCAAAGGAATGTAAAAAAACAAAACATCTACATTCAAAAAATCAAAAATTCTCGGGCGGATGTTATTGCAGTACATCTTTTAATTATGGGGGTTATACATTTAGCTACTCCATAGCCTATTATACTTCTAACGGAACATGCGACCCTTGCTATTCTGTAGATTCGTACGCAGCGTTTCAAGATAGTAATGGATCAATAATAGCTGAAGGAGTTCCTTCGGAGTTTGGCTTTGGGTTTGCTTGCGGATCAGACATGCGATGCATAACAAAAGCAGAGAGTAAAAAAGTAAAGTATACAAATCAAATTTAATCTTATGAAAAAGTTATTATACACATCTATAGCAGTTACTACATTTTTTGCTTGCAGACCTGAGAAAGATATTCAAAAGAAAAGTACATCTCGTCTTTTTGAAAACCAAAATATTAAAGTTTCAGGTATAAATACCGGAGAATCTACTTCGTTTCCTTCCAGAGTTAATGGAGGAAAGCAGTTTGTAGAAGAATTGAGGCTAAATTCAATTCCCCAAGTGTTGCCAAATGATGACTATCCTGATTGGATTTCTTTCAAGAATTTTTATTACAGTAAGAAGGAAACATTATCAAACTCTGTAAGTCAATTTTGTTCAGAACAATTACTTCGTTCGTATAATCTACTTTCAATTGCCAACGGGAACAAATCTGCTAAACAAGTGATAATTGAAAATTTAACCTTTCTGGCAAATAATAAATATCAAGGGTATAAACTTATTTATTATCATCTCTTGTGGATGAAGGAAAATAATATAGATGAATATATTAATATTCGTAATCAAGTAGTTTCATATGCTAAACCAATTCTTGGAGCACCAAATCCTAATTTGAAAAATGATCCACGAATTGAAGCTAACCCTGAATTTAAAGCTGAGATGGAAAAAATGCTGCTGCAAGTAAAGCAAAATGATGCTTTTATCGAAAAAATCAAGTTATTATAAATCAAGTAAAATGCCGCCCAAATAATTTGGGCGGCATTTTAAAAAATGAAAAATTATCTTGAATAATTTGGACTTTCTTTCGTAATGATCACATCATGTGCATGGCTTTCTTTCATACCTGCATTGGTGATCTTAATAAAAGTAGCATCCTGCAATTGCTTGATGTTTTTGGCTCCGCAATAACCCATGCCTGCACGAAGGCCACCCGTGTATTGATGTACGATTTCAGAGACATTACCTTTGAAGGGAACCCTGCCTTCAATTCCTTCGGGAACTAATTTTTTAATGCCGTCTTCCACATCCTGGAAATAACGATCGCCGCTTCCCTGTTGCATGGCGCCAATAGAACCCATGCCACGATATTGTTTGAATTTTCTCCCTTCAAAAATGATGGTTTCACCGGGGCTTTCTTCTGTACCGGCAAACACACTACCCATCATCACTGTATTAGCTCCTGCTGCTAATGCTTTCACCATATCACCGGTGTAACGGATACCACCATCCGCAATAACAGGAATACCTTTTGTTTTAAGAGCATTACTTGCTTCCATGATAGCGGTGAGTTGAGGTACACCTGTGCCTGCCACAATACGTGTGGTGCAAATACTTCCGGGGCCAATACCAATCTTCACTGCATCAGCACCTGCATCCGCCAACGCTTTGGCCCCTGCTGCTGTACCTGCATTACCGGCAATCACCTGTAAGCCTTTGAATTTCTTTTTCAAACCTTTTAATGCATCTATCACACCCTGGCTATGACCATGAGCGCTATCCAATCCTACCACATCAACACCCACTTGTTGTAATGCATAAGCACGGTCAAACAGATCAGCAGTAATACCTAATGCTGCACCTACTATTAATCTTCCATAAGCATCTTTTACAGCATTTGGATAACTCTGCAGTTGTAAAATATCTCTATAAGTGATCAGACCTATTAATGTTCCGTCTTTCTTAATCACAGGAAGTTTTTCAATCTTATGCTGACTGAGAATTGTTTTTGCTTTTTTGAGATCTGTTCCTTCAGGAGCCGTAATGAGGTTGGTTGATGTCATTACTTCACTCACTTTGCGTTTGAGATTGGTTTCAAAACGGAGATCACGGTTGGTGAGAATACCTACCAGTTTTTTACCTGCATCTACAATCGGAATACCACCGATCTTATTTTCTTTCATCAGTTGCAGGGCGTCACCCAGTGTAGCATTTTCAAGAAGCGTGATGGGATCAATGATCAATCCACTTTCACTACGCTTTACTTTTCTTACCTGCGCTGCCTGTTCTTCCACACTCATGTTTTTGTGCAAGATACCCAGGCCACCTTCACGGGCCAGTGCAATAGCCAACCCTGCTTCTGTAACCGTATCCATAGCGGCAGAAAGCATGGGAATATTGAGTGAAATACTTTTTGTGAGCTGTGTACTGATGTTGGTTTCTCTTGGAAGTACCTGGCTGTATGCAGGCATAAGAAGCACGTCATCAAACGTTAAACCTTCACCGAAAAATTTTTTGCTGTAATAGGTAGAGAGAGATTTTCTTGTTGCCATGTGCAAAGATAGGGTAGTGGCACTATTGCTTCCAAATTTGGGCTTTTGGCCATGGCTCAGGACAGGGTATACATTTTTCCGGGCAGGCTCAGCACCAAACCCTGCAATTCCATTGTTAACAAAGCTGCAGCAATAGAACTGCTGCTTAAGGATGTGTTCATATTAATATCATCAATATGCATGGCTCCATTTTTTTGAAGCAATTGATACAATGTTTTTTCATCAGCATTCAATTCGACAAATAATTGCTTTTGTTTGGATGTTTTTTGCTGTTGTTGCTGCCAGCCCATTTGTTCAATCAAATCATTTCCATTTCTGATGAGTACGGCTTTATTACTTTGAATTAAATAATTACAACCTTCACTTTTAGCATCCGTTGTTTTGCCGGGTATAGCAAATACATCACGGTTATAACTGTTAGCCAGATGTGCAGTGATCATACTGCCACCTTTGATACCGGTTTCAATCACAATGATGGCGTCGCAAATGCCTGCCACAATACGATTACGGGTTGGAAAATTATGCCTGTCGGGTTTTGTTTCTTTTCTGAACTCAGTGAGTAACCCGCCACCACTTACAATCATTTCTTTTGCCAGTGAAGAATGTGCAGAAGGATAAATTTTATCTAACCCGTGTGCCAGCACCCCAACCGTTGGTAATTGTTGCTTGATCGATTTTTTATGGGCGATGGCATCAATGCCATAAGCCAATCCACTAACAATGACAGGTAGTAATGCAGAAAGTTCTTCAATGATCTGTTCTGTTATTTGCTTTCCGTAATCTGTATTACTTCTGGTGCCAATGATGGAAACAATTTTGGAAACATTGAGATTGGCAGTGCCACGATAGAATAAGAGTGTGGGCGGATCATAACAATTGAGCAAACGTTTTGGATAGGCATCATCTTTCAAAAACAATGGTGTTATTTTATACTTCTCCATGAATTTGATCTCTGCCTCCTGCTCCTGAAAGCCATTGAAGTTTTTGATACTGGCGGCTCTGACGGTTCCAATACCATCCATTTTTTCCAACAATGATCTTTTAGCTTTGAAAATAGCTTCAGCTGTTTCAAATTCCTCTGCAAGCAATTTGGCTTGCACACAACCGATTTGAGGAACCTGTGTTAATGCGAGTTGATATAAAAGGTCGGTGTTCAATCAGTAAGAATTACTGATCTGAAAATACATTATTTACTTAATACTTTCAATTCAGTTCTCCGATTTTGTGCTCTTCCGTCTTCTGTGGTATTATTGGCAATAGGTTGGGTTTCACCAAAACCTTTGGAGGAAAGTCTATTGAAAGCAACACCTTTATACAATAAATAATTGATCACAGATTTTGCCCTGTTATTGCTCAGCAGTAAATTATCAGCCGGCTTACCAACATTATCAGTATGACCACTGATCTCAATTTTAAGAGTTGGATTTTCTTTGAGCAGTTGCACTACTTTATCAAGCTCAATGAGCGATTCAGGTTTCAACTCTGCTTTTTTCGTATCAAAGAAAATATTTTTGAGTACAATGCTTGCATTTACTTCAATAGGGGTTAAACCGATATTGATATTATAAGCACTGTCATTTTCTTTTTGCTGCAGCATAAAGCTTTCAGAAAAAAACAAATAACCTTTCCTGTTCACATTGAATACATAGTTTTTACCAATTGGTAATGTAATGAGATAGTTGCCTTCTTCATCTGTTTGCACATTGCTGATGGTTTGTGCATTGCCCAGATCGATCAACTCAACATTGCTTGGTAATCCTTCTTTTGTTTTTTTATCAAACACAGTGCCTTTCACCCATAATGTTTTATGTGGCCGAACGTGTGCAGGAAGTTCAAACGTGAAAATATCAAGTCCGCCACGACTGTCCCAACCATCACTGGAGAAGTAAACAGTTTTTGCATCACTGGCAATGATCAATCCACCTTCTTCATCAATGGTGTTAATAGGATAACCAAGATTCATAGGTTTGCTCCAGCTTCCATCAGCTTGCTTATGTACTACGAATACATCATTGGCGCCATAACCGGAGTGTCCTTTGCTGGTGAAATACAATGTTTGATTATCTGCATGAATAAATGGACTTCCTTCATCGGCACTTGTATTGATGCCCGGGCCCATGTTACGTGCTTCACTCCATCGGTTATTGGGCTGTAAGTAGCTTACGTAGATATCACTGCCGCCAAAGCCACTCGGGTCACTTGCAACAAAGTAGAGTGTTTTTTTATCGGGCGATAAACATGGTTGAGTTTCCCAATATTCTGAATTGATATTTCGACCCATATTTAGTTTGGGGCCCCAACCTGTTTTATTCAGAAAGGATGTATAAATATCAAAGTTACCTTCACCTTCATTACCATAGTTGGCTGCAAATACAATTTGCTTGCCGTCCTGCGATATATTTTGTGCACCTTCATTCTCAGCAGTATTTAATTCACCGGGTAAAGGTTTTGCTTTGCTCCATGAATTGTTTTGATATTCACTGTAAAAAAAATCTTCATTGTTATTGTTTACTCTTCTTGTAAACAAAAGTGTTTTACCATCAACGGTAACAGAAGGTAAGTATTCAAGATAATTGCTATTAATACTGTCGCCTAAGTTTTTTGGAGCAAATACATAGTTGTTGTTGGGGTGTTCTTTTTCATACTCCAATGCAAATGTGTAGCAGCTTAAACGGTATTGTGCTGCTTTCGCAATCCGTTCATTTAAATTAGGCTTGGTTAAGAATTTTGTAACGGCTGCATGCGCTGCTGCAAATTCACCATTACCAGCCAAGGCAATGGAGTAGGGAAGTAAGTAATTAGAAGAATAAACTGAATCCAGTTGAAATGCCTGTTTGTAATTTTCAAGGGATGGTTTGTATTTTTTTCTTTCTGAAAGAATACCTGCTTTGCTTAACCATGCGTCTACAAACCTGTTGTCATCAGCAATGCAACCATCCAGCAAGCGTAATGCCTCATCATAGTTGCGTGCCTTGGCTTCACTCAAAGCAATCCCATATTTATAGCCGAGTTTTTTATCAACCTTATCCGGATTATACCATTGTGCATGAACCTGCACAAAGAACAATAGGAACGGAACGCAAATGAGTTTTTTCAACTGTTTGGATTTCATGCTCCAATTTAATAAAAAATGGGGTTGCAATCCTATTATGGAACGTTAATGTATTTGTGAACCTGTAAACTCAGCTCCCATTGAGGGTTTGCCTTGATGTATTCAATGATGAGTGGTGTTACCTGCGCTGCTTTTTCCCACTCGGGTTGAAGATATAATTTGCATTGAGGTGAAACCTGTGCTGCATATTGCTCAGCCCATGCAAAATCTGTTTTGTTGAAGATGACTACTTTTAATTCATGGGCATGCGGCACAACTTCGGGTAATGGTGCTTTGAATTTTTTCGGTGATAAACAAATCCAATCCCATTCGCCACTTAATGGATGTGCACCACTTGTTTCAATATTGGTTTGATAACCGGCGTTATGAAGTGCAGCAGTTAATGCATCTAAATTGTGCATCAATGGCTCACCGCCTGTAATTACAACAATGGGTTTGTGTGTTGTATTCTTTGTTTCTTCTTTTGCTTTGGCAACAATTTCTTCAATAGTAAATTCTGGATGTTTCGTTGCATCCCAACTATCTTTAACATCACACCAAACACAACCTACATCACATCCTCCCAATCGAATGAAGTAAGCAGCACGACCTTGATGAAAGCCTTCACCCTGTAACGTGTAGAAGGATTCCATAACAGGTAATCGTTGTATGGATGTTGCTGTTGCCAATTATGAATGTTTTTGAATGTAAGCATTATAGGTATTCATCAGCAATCCGGCAATTGTCATCGGTCCAACACCACCGGGTACCGGGGTGATAGAACTGCATTTAGGAGCTACTTCATCAAACTTTACATCACCTTTCAAACTAAAACCACTTTTCCTTGTATCATCTTTTACTCTTGTAATACCCACGTCAATCACAACGGCACCATCTTTTACCATATCAGCCGTAACAAATTCTGCACGACCAAGAGCTGCTACAATAATATCAGCCTGCAAACAAAGTTCTTTCAAATTTTTAGTAGCACTGTGGCAAATGGTTACTGTACAATTACCCGGGTTTGTATTACGGCTTAACAAAATACTCATCGGCGTTCCTACAATATGACTTCTGCCGATCACTACGGCGTGTTTGCCTTTTGTTTCAACCTTGTAATGTTGCAACAACAGTAAAATACCATAAGGAGTTGCCGGAATAAATGTAGGAGCACCACTCACCATATTGCCTACGCTCACAGGGTGAAACCCATCCACATCTTTTGAAGGATGAATGGCTTTGATTACTTTGCTTTCATCAATATGTTTGGGAAGCGGTAATTGCACCAAAATGCCATTCACTTCATCATTTTGATTAAGCTCTTCTATTTCGTTGAGTAATTTTTCTTCGCTGATGGTTTCAGGTAATCGCTTTAAAGTACTTTCAAAACCAATTTCGGCGCAGGTTTTTACCTTGGATGCCACATAAGTTTCACTGGCTCCGTTGGTACCTACCAAAATCGCTGCCAGGTGTGGCCTGGGTTTGCCTTGAGAAATAAGCTGGTTGGTTTTTTGAGTGAGATCTTCCTTAATTGCCAATGCTGCCTGTTTGCCATCGAGTAGTTGCATGGCGCAAAAATAACGCATCGGTTCCGCTTTTAAGTTTGGTCAGAAAATTTTAGTTGAGTCAAATGTTGTAAATACTTAAGTTTACTGCTCAAAATAAAACTGCTTGAAACGTTTTTTGATCCCTGTACTTTTGGTCTGTACCATTCATTTGTGTGCCCAAACGGTGCGTCAGCCTCTATCTGCATTATACCCGGCTATTGGAACCTACAGTAAAAATGTAGCCGATCCATTTTCCATGATCGTCAACCCGGCATCCCTGGCCAATATCAAAAGTTCAGGTGCGGGTGTGTATGGTGAAAGAAGGTTTTTGCTGGAAGCACTGAATCAATATACAGCAGTTGGCGGGTTCAAAACATCATCAGGTAATTTTGGTTTGCAGGCTGATTATTTTGGGTACTCCAATTATAATGAAACACAGTTGGGTTTGGGTTATGGCCGTTCGCTTGGCAGTAAGGTTGATGTGGGTGTAAAATTCAATTATTATAATCTTCGCATACCTGCTTACAGTTCTGTTTCCACGTTTCATTTTGAAGCGGGTGTTGTTATGCATCTGAGTGAAAAACTGCATGCAGGATTCAGTGTGTTTAATCCTGTTGGTGGTGAATTGAATAAGGAAACAAAAGAAAAAATAGCATCAGTTTATCGTGGAGGATTTGGCTATGAAGCATCTGATAAATTTTTTATTACAGCAGAGATCATTAAAGAAGAAAATAAAAATGTGGGTGTGAATGCTGCTTTTCAATATGCATTGATCCAGCAATTACTGCTAAGAGGCGGTATCAATACACACAATGAACAACCATTTATTGGAGTTGGGTTGAAATTAGGTCAGTTACGTCTTGACTTTGCCACCAACTATCATCCGCAATTAGGTATCTCACCTGCAGTAATGCTTCTTTTTAACTTTTCTAAACCTGATGAAGAGGAGTGATGCGTTGTTGGTTCATACTATTTCTTTTTCTTTTTATCCATGCTTCGTACGCACAGGAAACGCAAACTACTGAGCAACAAATTGAAAATATTACGGAAGCTGATGAAAGTGAAACAGAAGATGATTCTTACGTGCAGGCATTGCAGCAGTATATTAAAAACAAACTCAATCTTAATACAGCTACAGAAACAGAACTCAAAGATTTTCCTTTTTTATCTCCCTTACAGATCGCCAATTTTATGAACTACCGCCGTTTGTTTGGCAGGTTCATTAGTATTTACGAGTTGCAGGCTGTACCGGCATGGGATGTTGAAATCATTCAGAAAATGCTGCCTTTTATAAGTGTTGGACCGGCAATCTCAACAAAAGAAGATATAAAAATGCGGTTGAGAGATGGTGAGCATAGTATTCTATCACGGGCTACTTATGTCTTAGAAAAATCAAGGGGCTTCCAGTTGAAGGGAGATACCACTGCTTCCAGTTTTTACCCCGGCAGCAGGGAGCGGTTGCTGGTGCGTTACAAATATCAATACAAGAATTTGCTGCAATATGGTATTACGGGTGAAAAAGATCCCGGTGAGCAATGGTTCAAAGGTGCTCAAAAAAATGGGTTTGATTTTTACTCGGCACATTTGTTTGTGAGAAATATGGGAATTGTAAAAGCATTGGCGATCGGTGATTTTACAGTGAATATGGGGCAGGGGCTGATGCAATGGCAATCACTTGCATTTCGCAAAAGTGTGGATGTAGCCAATATTAAAAGACAAGCTGCTATTTTACGACCTTACAATTCAACCAGTGAATATTTTTTCAATAGGGGAGCGGGTATTACACTTGAAAAAAATAATCTGCAGTTCACAGCTTTTGCATCGTTTCGTAACGTGAGTGGTAATATCGTTGCAGACACGAGCACCAATTCCGAAGATTATTTTTCATCTCTTATTACATCAGGTCTTCATCGTACCAATAATGAAGCGTCGGATAAGAACCAGGTGCAGATGAATTCTTTTGGGGGAAACGTAAGCTATAACAAAGGCAATTTGCATTTCGGACTTAATAGTGTTCATTTCCGGTTCAACCGTGCTTTTAACAGGGATGATGTTCCGTATAATCGTTTCGCCTTCAGAGGAACACAGCTCACCAATTACAGTTTTGACTGGAGTTACACCTATCGTAACCTTCATTGGTTTGGTGAAGCTGCAACACATCAAAGTAAATATTTTGCAGTAAGCAGCGGCTTATTGATGAGTGTAGATCCCAAAGTAGATTTCTCGTTCTTATACAGGAATATTCAGCCAAAGTATCAAACCATTTTTGGGAATGCTTTTATAGAAAGCACGCTGCCGTCTAACGAAAAAGGATTTTTTGCAGGTACTTCTATCAAGCCCAATTCCAAATGGAGGCTTGATGCTTATATGGATCTGTATCGCTTTCCTTATTTGAGATTTCGAATTGATGCTCCTTCGAACGGAAAAGATTTCCTGGTTCAATTAACTCACAAGCCCAATAAGCAATGGGAAATTTATACCCGTTACCGGCAGGAAAGCCGGCCTCTCAATTATAACCCCGATGGGGAATTGACTGCAGCGATTGTAACACCTTTTCCCCGCAAAAACTGGAGGGTGCAGACTCAATATAAAGTAAGCCCGGTTGTAACTCTCAGGCAAAGGTTGGATGCCATGTGGTTTGATAAGGGCGGTCCTCTGGAAAGTAATGGCTTTTTGGCTTTTTTCGATGTGTTCTATAAACCAATGCTCAAGCCGTTTTCTGGCAATATTCGCTTGCAGTATTTTGAAACCGACAATTTTGACAGCCGTATTTATGCATATGAAAACGATGTGCTTTACGGATTTTCTATCCCTGCCTTTTCTGATAAAGGTTTCCGCTACTATACCAATATCAATTATGATGTTTCGAAAAAGATCTCTTTTTGGTTGCGGGTTGCCCGTACAACGTATCTCAATAAAGACATGGTAGGCTCAGGACTCGACGAAATTTCGGGCAATTCCCGTACTGAATTTCGTGTGCAAATGCTGTGGAAATTTTGATTGTCAGATTTTTCTGAAGCTTGCAGCAATTGTTAACAAACTGTTGTCATTATGTGCTAAACGGATAAAAATCGTTTTTTTAACTATTTTTTGTCATTTCAACGGATGCCCTATATTTGGACATCTAAACCTAAATCTATCAACATGAGAAAAAAGTTATCCCTCCTCACTGGGATGCTCGTGCTTTGCGTACAGCTGGCACTGGCACAAACAGTGGAAGTGTCCGGAAAGGTAACGGACGACAAAGGAAATGCTCTCGCCAATGCTTCAGTAATTGAGCGGGGTACTTCAAACGGTACCACTACGAATGCAAGTGGTGAATTCAAGATTTCAGTAAAACGTAATGCTACTCTTGAAATTACTAGTGTAGGGTACGACAGGCAATTTTTACCTGTTAAAGGAGGCGGTTCCTTTAACATACAAATGGTAAGCGCCAATCAGTCACTGGCCGAAGTAGTAGTTACAGCATCTGGTATCAGGCGTGAAAAGAAGGCGCTGGGTTACGCTGTCGCATCTGTTAATAAAAAAGACCTTGAGCTTCGACCAGATGGTGACGTGGTACGGGTTCTTAATGGTAAAGCTCCCGGTGTTGATATTATGGGTGCAAGTGGTATGTCTGGTTCAGGTACCCGCATCATTATCAGAGGCGTTAATACTATTACCGGTAACGCTACTCCTTTGTTTGTTGTGGATGGCGTTCCTTTTGACGCTTCTACCAATGCACAGGCAAGTTTTGTGTATGGAAACCAAACCTCCAGCCGTTTTTTGGATCTCGACCCAAATAATATTGAGAGTATAGATGTATTAAAAGGGTTAAGTGCCACCACCCGTTATGGTGAACTGGGAAGAAATGGTGTAGTACTGATTACTACGAAATCCGGTGCCGGTAAAAGAACGAACAAGAAAATGGAAGTAAGCTTGAGTCAGTCCTTATTTGTGAATGAAGTGGCGAATCTCCCAGAATATACTCAACAATATGGTAATGGTTTTGATATGGATTTGGGTCTTGCCTTCTTCAGTAACTGGGGAGCACGTTTTACTGACCCCCCGGCTAAAGTGCCCCATCCTTATAGCCGTGCCGCATTAAATGCAGCTTTACCCCAGTATGTTGGTGCAACATATGATTATAAATATTACAACAGCGTTCCAAGGTTTTTCAGGAAAGGTCTGATTAGCACGACCTCAGTAAATGCCAACGGAAGCAGCGGTAGCAATACTTATAATATGAGCTTTACACACATGAATGATAAGGGATTTACCCCCGGCAACGATCTGATCAAAAACAACATTAGTGCTGGTGGAACATCAAAATTAAGCAACAAAATGACTGTTGGCGGAACATTCAATTATTCTACAACGGATTATCGTACACCTCCTGTTGCAACAAGTTTTGGTAGTAACCCTAGTGCATCTTCTGTATTTGGCAATTTAATTTACACTCCTACTGCGGTTGATCTTATTGGACTTGAATATGAAAATCCACTTGATAAATCTTCTATTTATTATCGAAGTGGTAATGATATTCAGAATCCCATCTGGACAGTAAAGAACGGATTCTCAGGTCAAAAAATTAATCGTGTATTTGGTCAACTGAACGCCCAGTATGACATTACTAAAAATTTGTTTGTAATGTACCGTTATGGATTTGATCAATACTCTGACTATAACTTCCTTTCTCAAAACAAAGGTGGAGTTGTTGGTGGTGCACAATACACTCAGGGTATTCACAGAACTGTAAACGGATATAATACTATTACCAACCACGAATTTATGGCTAACTGGAAAACGGAATTCAATGAAAATTGGCGTTTAAACGTGGAAGGAGGTGCTCAATCTTACAAAAATGAATACGAACAAACCGGATTAAAGAGTACGCAACAGTTGGTTTATGGTCTCTTTAATCATAATAATTTCCTCATTCAGGAAAGAGTTGGTGAAGGTGGTAATGCACTTGATTTTAAATCGGCTACCATGTCAATTGGTATGTTTGGATTTGCCAACCTTGCATATAAGGAGTACTTGTACCTTACTGTGGGTGGCAGAAACAGCTGGTCTTCAAATCTTGAAAAGGATAACAGGAGCATTTTTTACCCCAATGTATCTGCTTCATTCATCCCTACAAGTGCTATAAAGTCACTTGAAGGCAGCAAGGTTCTCAATTATTTAAAAATTCGTGCAGGATTTTCTACAAGTGCAAACTTTGGTTCTCCCTACTCAACAAGAGCTCAGTTAGTACTTGGACCACGTGTATTTGAAGACAGAGCTGGTAATCCTATTAGTACTAATTCAATTTCAAACAGATTTGCTAATCCAGACTTAAAACCTGAATTACAAAAGGAATATGAAGTGGGGATTGAAGGTAAGTTAATTGATAACAGACTGAGTATCGACCTTACATTTTATAACAGGATTACGGAAGATCAGATACTTGACAGGGATCTTGATCCATCATCCGGTTTTACAGTAACTTCTATTAATGCGGGAGCCGTTACCACCAAGGGTATAGAGGCTGCTGTTGGTTATACTGCTATTCGTAGTAAAAACTGGCGTGTACAGCTCGACGGAAACTTTACACTTTACAGAAGTCGTGTTTATGATCTACCTGCTGAAATTGAACGTATTGCTGTAGCAGGTTTTACCAATGAAGGTGCTTTTGCCATTAACGGAAAGCCGTTGGGAATTTTATACGGACCAGTAACAGTTAAAGAATCAAAAACAGGCCAGCGTTTGGTAAATAACCAGGGTGGTTATGTTTCTTCTCCTGATATTGCTGAGTTGGGAAGCCCCATTCCTGATTATAAATTAACCGGAATTGCTACTGTAAGCTGGAAGAATTTAAGCTTCCGCATGCAGTGGGATTACACAAAAGGCGGTAATATGCTGGCATACACTCCCGGTACCTTACTTGGACGTGGAGTTACAAAAGATACAGATTTTGACCGTTTGCTGCCAATCGTTTTACCGGGTGTTGATGCAAATGGTAACCCTAATACTGTACAAATCAGTTCTTCAACAGCATATTTCAACAATATCAGTGGATTCTTTGGAATGTCTGACCTCATTACTTACGATGCAACCGTAATTCGTCTTCGTGAGGCATCATTGTCATATAATTTACCTGACAATTTAATCAGAAAAACACCATTTGGTGCAGTATCCATTGTTGTTTCTGGTCAAAACTTATGGTATAAAGCTCCCTTTTTCCCGAAGTACACCAATTTCGATCCTGAAACATCAAGCTTGGGTGCGGGTAACTTTAATGGATTGGAATACCTTTCTGGTCCTACTTCCCGCAGAATGGGTGCTAGTTTAAGGGTAACATTCTAAACTTAAAAAAAGAAAAATGATGAAAAAGATTTTAATAATAGCTCTGCTGCTCGTTTCGCTGGGGAGTTGTAAGAAACTGGATGAACTCCTGGTTAACCCTAACAACCCAGATCCAAGTACAGCTAACACTGATCTGTTTTTTACACAGGTGCAGTTGAGTTTTGTAGGCCTCTTTAATTCTTTATCCGGCACCGGTATGGAATTAACCCGCCAGATAATCATGTACGGGCCTAATTACCAAAATGCCTATTCACCCACTTCCTTTGATGGAGTTTGGAGCACAGCTTATACAGGCGTTATAAAACATGCTAATGAGTTAATACCCAAGGCAAATGCTGAAAAAAAGTACACCATGGTGGGTATTACAAAAATTCTGAAAGCATATACCATGATGACCATGGTTGACATGTTTGGCGACATACCCTACACCGAAGCAAATTTAGGAGGCGAAAATACCAATCCTAAAGCTGATAAGGGAGTAGATATTTATGCAAAAGCGATGGTGTTATTAGACGAAGCAATTGCTGACATTGCCAGAACAGGTGCTGCCTCTTTTCCCGGAACACTGGATCTGTTTTACAACGCCAATAATGCTACAGGAGCAGCTAACTGGCGCCGATTGGCAAAAACGCTGAAGTTAAGGGCTTATATGAACACCCGTCTTGTTCAAAATAATACTGCAGCTATTACAGCACTTCTTACTGAAAATGATTTAATCAATACCACAGCTCAGGATTTTGAATTTAAGTATGGTAATAAACTTGCCAATCCAAATACCCGTCATCCACGTTATAATGGGAATTATACAGCCAGTGGCAATGCAGGTGATTACATTGGTACTCATTTTCTTTGGACGGTTGCTGTAGAAAGAGGAAGTGGTGCAAATGCAGATCCAAGACTCAGATATTATTTTTATCGCCAGGTATTAAATAATGCTCAGGTAACAGCCAATACCAGTTCCTGCTCTGTAGAAACAAGACCGGCTCACTATACTACTGGATCTTCAAATCCATATACAGGTACAACATACGATATGCCGTTTTGCTTAGTTGCAAATGGCACTACCGGCTATTGGGGTCGTGATCATGGTGATAATTCAGGTATACCACCAGATGGTAATCTTCGCACAACTGTTGGTATTTATCCTTTTGGAGGCGAATTTGATGATAATCAGGCAACCCGTGTGTCTCTTGAAAGAGGTGCAAGGGGTGCAGGTATCCAACCAATCTGGCAAAGTGCTTTTACAGATTTTTTACGTGCAGAAGCCGCACAGGTAGGTATTACTGCTGATAATCCGAAAGTTCATCTTGAAAACGGAATGCGTAAGTCAATCGCAAAAGTTATGGGTTACCCAGCAACAGTAAGTATTACTGTTAACCCCGCACGGGTGCCTACACAAACGTCTATTGATAATTTTGTAGCCCGTGTTTTGAATGCATATGATGTAGTTGGTACTTCAACAGAAAAGCTGGATGTTATTATGAAAGAATATTATGTGGCATTATGGGGTAACGGTATTGATGCATACAACATGTATCGCAGAACCGGCAAACCCGCCAACTTCCAGTTTACTAAAATATCAGGTCCGGGTACATTTATCAGAACCTTCCTGTATCCAAGTGTATACACAAATTTGAACCTGAACGCAACGCCAAAACCTGGTACAGGTGTAGAAACTCCTGTTTTCTGGGATAATAATCCGGCTTCATTGTTCAGATAATTAAAACTATTACGACATGAAACAAATAAATATTTTAACCATTACGACAGTTGCCCTCCTGTTTACTTTTCAGGCGTGTAAGAAAAGAGAGGTGTTTGGTAACTTTGATTCGTTAGGTGTTGGTTCATACCTCACTCTCGAAAAAACAAACAAAACGACCATTGATTATTCAAGGATTGGTTCTGAGTCTGTTAGCATAGATGTTAAGGAGTTTGGCTCTGCGATTGCCAAGGTAATAGTTTATGTTACACAGGGTAATGCCAACCTGAATAAATCTACCTGGAAGAAAATTAAAGAATACCAATACGGTGGCAGTACCCTTACTTTGAATATTACTGCATCTGAAATGGCCACTGCACTGGGCATTACAACAGCTGCTATGAACCCCGGCACTAATTACACCTTATACAATGAAGTTGTAACAAAAGACGGAGTTACGTACAATGCAGTTAATACGGTGGGCGCACTTGCCAGCAATCCAAATTACAGGGCTGTTATGACATGGTCTGCTAATGTCGTTTGCCCATTTGACCCAACAGGATTTGCAGGCAACTTCAGAGTTCGGGAAGACGAGTGGGCAGACTGGGGTGCCGGGGATGTTGTAACCGTTACAGCAGCAACCGCAAACACAATTTCTCTACGTGTTTATCCCAACCCGGCCTATGGAACTGCGATCGCAGATATTGTGGTTAATATCAACCCGGCTACGGGCGCTGCAACAGTTAGCAATCAAAAATATGGCCGATATGGAAGCACAGAGGTTTCTGTAACATCGGTAGGTACTTCCAACTTTGTTTTTGCCTGCACCGGGACAATTGATTTAAGATTAAATCATCACGTACCGGGAGCAACTTCTTCCAGTTATGGTACTTATTGGTTGCGTTTAACCAAGTTATAATTGATTATATTTCTTGAAGCGGCGTTCTTCTGACAGGAGACGCCGCTTTTTTCATTATTATTGCACCTGAAAATGGTTTGCCCGTATAATTAACTTTTCAGAATATGCCTTCATTAGAAAACCGTCAGTTTATTGAAATCGAGAAACCAATCAAAGAATTGGTGGATGAACTGAAAGATTTGAAACAAAAGACTGAAAAGAATCCCAAAGTGGATTATAGTGCCACTATTCAACAATTGGAACAGGGTATCATTGATAAACGAAAAGAAATCACACAAAACCTTACCAGTTGGCAAAAAGTACAGCTAAGTCGCCACCCCGACAGACCTTATACATTGAAGTTCATCGAAAAAATGTGCACCAACTTTGTAGAAATTTATGGCGACAGAGGTGTAAAAGACGATAAAGCAATGGTTGGTGGTTTTGCCCAATTAGATGGCGAAACGGTGATGATGATCGGTCAACAAAAAGGGATCAACACCAAAATGAGACAGCTTCGCAATTTTGGTATGGCAAATCCTGAAGGGTACCGTAAAGCACTTCGCTTGATGAAAATGGCTGAAAAATTTAATAAACCAATCATTACACTCATAGATACGCCTGGTGCTTATCCCGGGCTGGAAGCAGAGGAGAGAGGACAGGGAGAAGCCATTGCCAGGAATATTTATGAAATGATCAGGCTCAAGGTTCCTGTGATCTGTGTGATCATTGGGGAAGGAGCCAGCGGAGGTGCATTAGGTATTGGAGTAGGCGACAAGGTATTGATGCTGGAGAACACATGGTATACGGTGATTTCTCCTGAGAGTTGCAGTTCCATTCTTTGGCGCAGCTGGGAAAAGAAAGAAGTGGCAGCAGAACAATTGAAGCTTACACCGGAGTACATGAAACAGTTTGGACTGGTTGATGAAATTGTTCCCGAACCTGCGGGCGGTGCTCATTGGGATTATGATGAAGCAGGACGTATGCTGAAACATACATTATTGCCTTTGCTTCAGCAATTAAAGCAAACACCACCTGAAGAACGCATTCAAAACCGTATCGAAAAATACAGTAAAATGGGTTTTTGGGATGAGGTATAATTTTTCCTGACAAGAGTTTTTACAGAATACATGTCTTTACAAACAATTTTAAGAGGTACAGGAGTTGCACTGATCACTCCGTTTAAAGCAGATCATTCCATTGATTTTCCTGCTCTGGAAAAAGTGATCAACCATGTAATTGATCATGGTTGTGAATATGTAGTAACATTAGGCACCACCGGTGAAACACCTGTTTTCACCAAGGAAGAGAAAAAAGAACTGATCGAATTTACATACAGTATCGCCGCATCTAAAGTTCCTGTAGTTGTTGGTATTGGCGGCAATGATACACGTGCACTTGTAAAAGACCTGGAAACATTTCCTTTAGATAAAGCTGCGGCCATTTTAAGTGCCAGTCCTTATTACAGCAAACCTTCGCAGGAAGGTATTTATGAACATTACAAAGTATTGGCAGGAGCATCTCCCAAACCATTAATTCTTTATAATGTTCCCGGCCGTACTGGCAGAAACATCAACGCTTCCACTACTTTAAAACTGGCACATGAGGTGAGTAATATTGCCGGCATTAAAGAAGCCAGTGGCGATATGGGGATTTGTATGCAAATTCTGAGGGATAAGCCCAATGATTTTTTAGTTGTGAGTGGAGATGATGCCTTAGCAATGCCACAAATTGCCTGTGGAATGGAAGGGGTTATTAGTGTGGCCGCCAATGCATTGCCAAAGCAGTTCAGTGAAATGATTCGTTTATCATTAAAACATGATTTTAGCCAGGCGAAAAAATTGAACGATGACATGATCGAGGCATATGATCTTATGTTTTGTGAAAACAACCCGGCCGGTGTAAAAGCATTTTTAGCTGAAATGGGTTTGATTGAGAATAATTTAAGACTTCCGTTGGTTCCTTTATCAAAAGCGGTGCATGAGAAAGTGAAGGCATGGCTTACTTCAAAAAAATGATGAATCCCTTTTCTTCGATGCGGCAATTTGTTTTGCTGCTCATTGTAAGCAGTTGCTGCAATTGTTTTGTAAATGCGCAACAGGTGCTTCGTTTTGAAATCATTTCAAAACCTTCAACACACAAGGAAGATACATTATACATTGCCGGCTCATTCAATAACTGGAATCCTTCATTACCACTTTACCGGTTTTTAAAAGATGACAAGGGTAAAGAGTTCATTGAACTGAAAGGACTGCCATCCGGTATTACAGAATTTAAAATAACAAGAGGCGGCTGGCACAGAACAGAATCAACAGCAACAGGCGGTTCAATTACCAACCGTATTCTCAACTTCAAAAATGATACAACGGTAGCCATTTCTATTGCAGGTTGGATAGATGATTTTCCTTCACGACCTCCTGTAACAACGAAATCAAAAAATGTTTTTCTTCTTGACACGGCTTTTCATATTCCTGAACTTAAGCGGTCCAGGAGAATTTGGATCTATTTACCGGAGAGTTATGCAACCGGTCAAAAGCGATATCCTGTAATTTATATGCAGGATGGACAAAACCTGTTTGATGTACTAACTGCACCTTATGGTGAGTGGGGTGTTGATGAAATGATGGACTCAGTTCGTTCCGGAAAGCAATGCATCATCGTAGGAATTGATCATGGAGGCGATACAAGATTAACTGAATATAATCCTTACCCATCACGTTTTGGAAAAGGAGAGGGAGATGCGTATGTAGATTTTATGGTGCAACATTTGAAGCCATATATCGATTCTGTTTTCAGAACCAGGCCACAACGTGAGTTTACAATGGTTGCCGGAAGTTCCATGGGTGGTTTGATCTCTTTTTATGCTGCCACAAAATACCCGCAAGTGTTTGGAGGTGCCGGCGTTTTTTCACCTTCCTTTTGGCTTACTCCTGATTTGAAGAAAGATATCATTACCAGAAAATCCAAATTTAAACCTGCCTTTTACTTTGTGTGCGGGGAACTGGAATCTGAGCGCATGGTAAGTGATATGAAAGACATTGCACAAACCCTTGTTCAAAGCGGTAATAAAAAAGTTTATGTTAAAACGGTAAAAGATGGCCACCACAATGAAAACTTCTGGAAAAAGGAATTATATGATTGCCTGATGTGGCTGCAAAAAATCAAATAAGATACGTTACTCCCTCTTGCGCCAGTTCTGCAGGGCTAAATACTTCTTTTGCTTCGGTTGCAAAATCACTTAAGTCTTCAAACTTTGCCGAGAAGTGTCCAATGAGAAGTTTTTTCACACCTGCTTTTGAAGCAATTGTAGCAGCCTGTTTAGAAGTAGAATGAAACCGTTCTTTTGCTTTTTCTTCCAGCGCATGTGGGTATGTAGCCTCATGATAAAGAAGGTGTACATCTTTTACAACAGGTATTAATTCTTCATCATAAATGGTATCAGCACTAAAGGCATAAGAACGTGGCTTTGCATTTTCAAAAGTCACTTCCTCGTTTTTTATAACAGACCCATCTTCCAGAACATAGTCTTCTCCTCTTTGCAGCTGGTTAAAAACTGTAACAGGGATATTATGTTCTCTTGCTTTTTCAATATTTATTTTTCGTGTGTGTTTTTTTTCACGCACCAGAAAACCACGGCATTCAATGCGGTGCTTGGTAGAAAAACATTCAACGGTGTAATGATTAGTTTCCAACACAACTCCATCGGCAGTTATAGGATGATAAGTGAAAGGGAAAGGCAGCCGGGTGTCTGCAAGACGCAGTTGCAATTGAAGAATTTCCTCAAGTGCGGCAGGCCCATACACATGTAATGGTTGAATGCGGCTTAACAAAGCAAAGCTGTTAATAAGTCCTATTAAACCAAAATAATGATCACCATGTAAATGCGAAATGAATATGTGATTGATGCGGTTGCGACGGATCTTCATGTTAAGGATTTGAATCTGCGTTCCTTCGCCACAATCAAACAAAAGCAAATCATCACTGGTAGTAATTACCTGTGATGTAGGGTGACGACCATGAGCCGGTATAGCTGAATTATTCCCAAGTATTGTTACTGCCAGCATTGATTTTCTCTTTAAGGTGTTTGGGTTTATTCATCGCCCAGTAATTCCCGTTCAATTTCTTCCATTTGTACAATATCCCAGGCTTCACTTTCAGTGGGGGTTACATTCATCACTTCCAATAATTCTTTTTCATCCAGCCATTGCTCTACATTAGGCTTCAATTCACAGATCACAAAAGATGCTTTATTGTCATAAAATTCCTGTTGAAGTTCTGCCAACATCGTAGCGGTCTGTTCATCTAATTCAGCAACCTCTTTCAGACTAAGCACCACATTTTTTTCCGGCTTTTCAAGACAGGAAAGCAACAAACTTCTCATTTCTTCTGTCATATTAACAGAAAGCGAATGCTCCTGTGGCGTAATCACATGGAATTTTTCCTTGGTATCAAATTTGACATTCATAAGCATTATTAACAGTAAGTGTGTAACTTACAGAAACGATCTCTCAAATTTATTTGTTATAATTGTAAAAACCGAATATCCAACATATGGATCACAATTTTTCAGCACAGGTTAAAGAAATTATCTCCTTCAGCAGGGAAGAAGCGCTGCGGTTGGGAAATGATTTCATTGGAACAGAACACCTGGTTCTGGGCATGATTCGTGAAGGCGAAAATACGGCCATCAAAATATTGAAACAATTAAGCGTTGACTTATATGAACTGCGAAAGGAAATTGAACTGGCAGTAAAAGATAAAACAGGTAAAAACATCGCTAATATTAACAGTTTGCCTTTAACAAGACAGGCAGAAAAAGTAATTCGTGTTACTGTACTGGAAGCAAAAGCGCTCAAAAGTCCACAGGTAGAAACAGAGCATCTCATGCTTTCTATTTTGAAAAATAAAGAAAACATTGCCACGCAGATTTTGAACCAGTTTGAAATTGATTACGATATTTTCAGAAACGAATTAGGTATGGTAAAATCAAACGAACCAAGAGCAGAATACGACGATCCCGGCGAAGAAGATTTTGATGATGAAAAAAAATATTCTCAATCAAAATCCAAACAAGCCGCAGGTGCCAAAAGCAAAACGCCTGTACTGGACAACTTTGGAAGAGATATTACAAAACTTGCAGAAGCAGGAACATTGGACCCCATCGTTGGACGTGAACAGGAAATTGAGCGTGTGTCTCAAATTCTCAGCCGCCGTAAAAAGAACAATCCCATTCTTATAGGTGAACCGGGTGTTGGTAAAACAGCTATTGTGGAAGGGTTGGCACTACGAATTGTGCAGCGTAAAGTATCAAGGGTTTTATATGATAAGCGTGTAGTATCCCTGGATCTGGCAGCACTGGTAGCAGGTACAAAATACCGTGGCCAGTTTGAAGAGCGTATGAAAGCTATCATGAATGAACTGGAAAAAAACAGGGATGTGATCCTGTTCATCGATGAAATTCATACGATCGTAGGAGCAGGCGGTGCCAGTGGTTCCCTGGACGCTTCTAATATTTTTAAACCCGCTTTGGCACGAGGCGAACTTCAATGTATTGGAGCATCTACGCTGGATGAATACAGAATGTATATTGAAAAGGATGGAGCACTTGACAGAAGATTCCAAAAAGTGATGGTTGACCCGCCAAGTGTGGATGAAACCGTTCAAATTTTAAACAATATCAAGTCGAAATACGAAGAATACCACAATGTATCTTATGCTGATGATGCCATTGATGCTTGTGTGAAACTCAGCGACAGATATATCACAGATCGCTTACTTCCTGATAAGGCCATTGATGTAATGGATGAGGTAGGTGCAAGAGTTCATTTAAAGAATATCAATGTTCCAAAAGAAATACTTGATCTTGAAAAGAAGATCGAGGATATCAAACTTGAAAAAAATAAAGTTGTAAAAAGCCAGCGTTTTGAAGAAGCAGCAGCATTAAGAGATAATGAAAAACGTTTGGGTGAGGAGTTGGAAAAAGCAAAAGCTAAATGGGAAGAAGAAAGCAAGAACATGCGTTATCCTATTGATGAAGAAGCAATAGCTGAAGTGGTGAGTATGATGACAGGTATTCCGGTAAAACGCATGGTTCAGGCCGAAAGTGATAAACTCCGCCGTATGGCTGACGATCTGGAAGGAGCTGTTATCGGGCAAAATGAGGCCATCAGCAAAGTAGTAAAAGCTATTCAGCGTAACAGGGTAGGTTTGAAAGATCCGAAGAAACCTATTGGTACATTTATCTTCCTTGGTCCAACAGGTGTTGGTAAAACAGAATTGGCCAGAGCACTTGCCCGTTACATGTTTGATAGTGATGATGCACTCATTCGTATTGATATGAGTGAGTACATGGAAAAATTCACAGTAAGCCGTTTGATTGGTGCACCTCCCGGTTATGTAGGTTATGAAGAAGGTGGTCAATTAACGGAGCGTGTACGACGTAAACCTTATTCAGTTGTGTTGCTGGATGAAATTGAAAAAGCACATCCTGATATTTACAATATTCTCTTACAAGTATTGGATGATGGACAATTAACGGATGGTCTTGGCAGAAAAGTTGATTTCAAGAACACACTCATCATCATGACCTCTAATATTGGTGTGCGTCAATTAAAAGATTTTGGTGAAGGTGTAGGTTTTGCAACGGCAACCCGTGTTCAAAACCAGGAAGAAAACAGCAAGGCTGTGATTGAAAAGGCACTCAAGAAAACCTTCTCACCTGAATTCCTGAACCGGATTGATGATGTGATGATCTTTAATTCACTTTCGAAAGACAATATCTTCCAGATCATTGATATATTAATGAAAGGTGTATTGGCAAGATTGAAAACACTTGGCTTCTCGTTAGAGTTAACACCGGAAGCAAAAGAGTTTATTGCAGAGAAAGGGTATGATGTACAATTTGGTGCAAGACCGCTGCACAGGGCCATTCAAAAATACCTGGAAGATCCATTGGCTGAAGAAATTCTGAAAATGAATATCAAAGAAGGAGATATCCTCATTGGTGATCTGGATAAGGAAGCACAGCTCATTAAATTCTCATTTAAAGAAAAAGCAAAGAAATCAGCTAAATCATCAGAAGCATAAAAACAAAAGAATAAAAGAAGTCCCGCCATCAGGCGGGATTTTTTATTTTTGCCACCATATATTGTAACGGCTTGGCAAAAAAAATAATTATAGCGATTGATGGTTATTCTTCCTGTGGCAAAAGCACTTTAGCCAAACAGTTGGCCAGGGAATTGAACTACAGGTATATTGACAGCGGTGCTATGTACAGGGCAATTACACTTTTTTTTCTGCGAAATCATGTTGACTGGACGGATAAAAAGGAAGTAGCCGAGGCACTTCAAAATATCGATATTGAGTTTCACTCTAATCCTTCAACCGGGGAATCTGAAATATATCTGAATGGTGAAAATGTGGAGTATGTTATCAGGGATTTGGTAGTAGCTGAAAAAGTAAGTGACGTTGCAGTGATTAAAGAAATACGTGATTTTGCCGTAAAGCAACAGCAGGCCATGGGCAAAAAGAAAGGAATTGTTATGGATGGACGAGATATTGGCACTACTGTTTTTCCTGATGCAGAATTAAAAATATTTATGACGGCAGATAATGCTGTTCGGGTAGAACGCAGGTTTAAAGAAATGTATGCGAAAAACCCAAATATTACAATTGATGAGGTAGGGCATAACCTGGAAATGAGGGATTATATCGATTCACACAGAGAAGTAAGCCCCCTTACAAAGGCAAAAGATGCTGTAATTATCGATAATACCCATCTTACAGAAAAGGAACAACTATTGAAAGCCATTGAGTTAGTAAAGAAAAGGCTATGATTTTATAAAAAAAATGTAGAAAGATTTGATGAATTGAAAAATCCTGTTATTTTTGCCATACTTCTCCGATTATCCCTCGAACTCAACCACCGCTTACCTAAGTAACAATTTAATTTACTCTGGTTTCACTGTCCATCTTCCTGTGATGAGCTATTCCGAAGTCTTCGGAACAGTAATCACTATATCCTCCAATGAATTGCTTTTTCAAAAGGTGTCCTATTGAACAGCCCTGTTTTTATTTGTAAACCTCAAAAAACCTTTTTATGAAAAAGTTTTTACTCTCTTCGGCTTTAATGCTGTTAATCACGGGTGCATTTGCCCAGCAAAGTTGTCCTACAAATGCAAAAAGAAACAATGGTAACTCTTGTACATCAGGCGGTACTGGTGGCGGTATTGAAGTAGAATTCCCGAACCAACCCAATGTTCAGCTTCAAATTGCATTGATCACAAGTGGATCAGGTACTGCCACAATCATTGAAACCACTAAACAAGTTTCAACACGTGCCGGTAAGTGGTTTATTGACTGGTGTTTTGAAACTGACAACATTGGACCAGTTGTACAGGGAAGCGTTACCTACACGTTTTATTTAGATTTAAATAACAATGGTCAACAGGATTTGCCTGGAGAATCAAGCTTTATTTGCTCTCAATCAACTCTTCCCGTAACCCTCACTAACTTTAATGCAGTAGGCCGCAGTGGTAAAGTTGCCCTTACATGGGAAACTGCTACTGAAGTAAACAATGATGGTTTTGCTATTGAACGCAAAGTTGGTAACGGTGTATATGAAAAGATTGGTTTTGTTGATTCAAAAGCTCCGGGCGGTACCGGCGAAAATTTCTCATATTCATTTGATGATTTTAACCCACAGGCGAAAGGTGTTACTTACTACAGATTAGCACAGGCTGATTTAGATGGTAAGATCACTTATAGTGAAATTAGAGCTGTACGTTTAGGTAATGGTGCTATTTTGATCTCTGTTTATCCTAACCCAAGCCGTGGTACAACAAATGTTGTATTACCTGATGGTGTAGGTACAGTAGATGTTTCAGTTGATGACTTTACAGGTAAATCTGTACAGCGTTTAACAGGCATCAATTCTAAAAACTTCCAGGTAAATAATTTAAAACCCGGTATTTACATGATTCGTGTAAACATCCGTTCAACTGGTGAAACTATTACTGAACGTATCTCCGTTCAATAATTTCTTCGGGACAGGAAAAACCAGATAAAACCAAGAAGAAGTGAAGCCCCACGAAAGTGGGGTTTTCTTTTTTTATAAAAAATAACCTTCTGCAACTTGCATTTTATAAAAAAGCAATTTAATTTTAACATCAACTTACAACTCAGACCTCTTATCCTGCGAACACCATTCTATTAACTTCTGCAAATCCAATTTCTATCTAGTAAACTACTCACCAGGTTTCCTTTGAACTGCTGACCACTCATGTGAATGACCCTTTATCCCCTGAATTACTTTTTCAAAAGGTGTACCCTCAGAAACACCAGGTATTTCATTTGTCAACCTCAAAACCTTTTTATGAAAAAGTTTGTACTAGTCCTTTCCCTTTTTGTTTCATTTGCTTCAATACAAAAAGCAAAAGCCCAGTGTGATATTAAAAGTGTTGTCATCAGCATTCTTAATACTGCACAAAATGGAGCCAACTGTGATGTTACGTTCAATGTAAGCTTTATGTTTAATAACAATGGCGGTAATAAAACCGTTGTTATACAGGCATGGAAAGAGAGCGATTACCCTAATTATTGGAATTGCGTTAACGAATCATCTACTGTTAACAAAGCTCCCAAAGCTGCTGATTTGAGAAAAACAACATCTCCTTATTCTGTCGGAAGCCCTGGCCCGATGCCTTTTTTAAACATTGCATTTGATGCTGCAACACAAACAGTAATACCTTCATCAGCTTATCCCGGAGGCGGAGTTACATTAGGGTCCGGTTATACAGTTGCGATTGGCGCCACCCAGCCAGATGGTTATTTTTTGGTTACTCTTTCTAATCTATCTGTATCTGTGCTCAACCAGTTATGTGGCTCCGGTGTTACTATTAAAGCCGATGTATGGTCAAGCCAGGCATCAATAACTTCACAATGGACACCACACTGTGTTATTTGCGGACAAACCTTTGCATTTAACTATCCAACTGTTACCGGTAGCCAGCCATGTTCCTTGATTGGTGGCATTGTACAAAGAAGGTTTCAATTTTCAGTAACAAATAATAACACAAACCAGGCAATTCAATACACATACAAGGTTTACCGTGATGTAAATGGCAATGATATTTATGATCCGGGTACCGATGTAGAGTCATTCTCTGAAACAAATCCTCAAGTACTGAGTGCAGGACAAGTAGCTAACTACGGACCCACAACTTATACAGGCAACTCTGGTGCTACATTAGATCAAAAGGTTTTTGTGGTGCTGGATATCATTGGTCTCAACCAAAGAGACTTCCTTTTATTCCAACCCTCATGCGGTTCATTGCCTGTAAAATTGAAAAACTTTAATGCATCACGCCGAACAGGACGGGTGGCTTTAACGTGGGAAACCTCAGAGGAATTGAATAATAAAGGATTTGAAATTCAACGCCGAATTGGTAATGGTAAATATGAAACGATCGCATTTGTTGATACAAAAGCTCCTGGAGGAAATGGAAGTGATTACAGTTATAGTTATGATGACTTAGGTAACCCTAAAGATGGTGTAACTTATTATCGTCTACGTCAGGTGGATATTGATGGCAATGCCAACTTTAGTGAAATCAGATCTATCAGAAGTAATACGAAAGCTTTAACGGTGTCAGTTTATCCCAACCCAAGCCGGGGTACAGTTAATGTTGCTATTCCTGAAGGAGTTGGAATAGTTGATGTGGTATTGGAAGATTTTACAGGTAAGCAGGTGCAACGCTGGAACTCCATGAATGTTAGAAATCTTCAACTGAATAATTTAAAACCGGGTATCTATATGCTACGTATCAATGCTCGTTCAACCGGGGAACAGGCAGTTGAGCGCATTTTGATACAATAAAGGAGTCTTTGGGACAGGAAAAACCAGATAAAACCGAAGAGAGAGAAGCCTCCGAAAGGAGGCTTCTTGGTTTTTATACAGTTCATTAAAACGGGCTTATTGAAATTGTTGCATCAGTTTGTCTTCTTCAAAAGAAACATGATTCAACTCGCAAACTTTACGCATTACAGCTTCTACTAATGAATCCGGGCAGGAAGCTCCGCTAGTGATCAAAATTTTTACAGGCTTTGCTGCAGGCATATAATCTTTTGTAACGTATTCCTGTTTGTTATGAAAGTTAAAATGCATGATTTCAGTAGCAGATAATAACTTGTCAGTTCCATTAATAAAGTAAGTTGGTAACTTTTCTTCACATAACTCAACAAGATGTGTTGTATTGGAGCTATTATAACCACCCACAACTATTGCCAGGTCAGCTTTTGTTTCCAGCATACCAGCTACTGCTGTTTGATTATCATTGGTAGCATAGCATAAAGTATCTCTCGTATCAGCAAAGCGTTCACCAATGGTAGATTCGTTTAAGCCATAATGCTTCATTACCACCTGTTTCAAATATTCAGCAATCGCCTGCGTATCACTGGCGAGTTGTGTTGTTTGATTCACCACACCAAAACGTTGGAGATCTTTTTCAATATCAAACCCGTCAGAATATAGTCCTTTGAACTCTTCATAAAACTGGGCAGGAATTTTTTCACCTGTTATGTATTTGCCAAGTTCAATGGCATCTTTCATGTCATTTACAATCACAGAAGCAATATGTGAACTTGCATGCGAAAAAGTAGCTCTTGTTTCTTCATGTTTTGGTTTTCCATGAATCACAATGGAATATCCTTTTTGTGCAATTTGTTCACTCCTGTTCCATACTTTTTCTACAAAGGGGCAAGTAGTGTTGTATTGTTCTGTGGTTATTCCCTTCTGGTGAAGCATCTGCTCAATTTCGAGGGTGGTGCCAAATGCGGGAATGATCACTACATCTTCATTGGTGATCTCTTCAAACGGGATCAGTTGCTTTCCATAGGTGTCCTGTAAAAATGTAACCCCTTTTTCTTTCAATGTTGCATTTACCTGTGGGTTGTGAATCATTTCACTTAACAGGAAAATTCGTTTGCCCGGATTTTGTTCAATTGTTTTAAATGAAATTTCAATTGCATTTTCAACGCCATAACAAAAACCAAAATGCCTGGCCATGTAGAACTGAATGTTACCAAGATCCAGCAGAGTAGGGGTGAAATCCTTCTTCAGCTTATCATCCTGCTTTCGTTTACTCTTTATTGCAGTAAGCAGCGGGCTTCTGTAAATATGGGGAACATCAAATTTCTTCATAGTAAGGGAACAAAGTGCAAAGGTAAAAGTTTGGAGGGGATAAGAATAATATCTATTAGCGGAGGGCTTCGTATTATTGCTTCAATTACGAACCATGATTTTGACTGATACGCTCATCCCGGATTGGGTTTCTACCACCAACATTTATGAAGTAAACCTTCGGCAATACACAAAAGAAGGAACCTTTAAAGCATTCGCCAGGCATTTGCCACGTTTGAAAGACATGGGTGTTGAAGTGATCTGGTTCATGCCTGTTACACCCATTTCCATTAAAAACAGGAAAGGTGATCTTGGCAGTTACTACGCTTGTTCCAGTTATGTGCAAACCAACCCTGAGTTTGGAACCATTGATGAATTTAAAGGGATGGTAGATCAAATACATGGGTTGGGAATGAAAGTAATTATTGACTGGGTGGCCAATCATACGGGTTGGGATCATGAATGGACGATTGCTCATCCTGAATTTTACAATAAAAATGAAGATGGAACATTTAAACCACCGGTTGAAAATTGGGAAGATGTGATCCATCTTAATTTCAACAACACACAACTTCGTGAAGCCATGATCGATGCCATGAAGTTTTGGGTAGATGAATGTAATATTGACGGATTCCGTTGCGATATGGCCATGCTGGTGCCGTTGGATTTTTGGTTGCAGGCAAGGAAAGAACTGGATGCTGTTCGTCCTTTGTTTTGGTTGGGCGAATTTGATCAATGGGGTAATGATGAGCCTTATGCCCGTGCATTTGATGTAAGTTATAGCTGGCACTGGATGCACATCAGTGAAACATTTTACAGGAATAAATTAAAGTTGGCTGTTTTAGATGAGGCACTTATTGGTTATCAATACAAACAACCTTATCATCATATCCGTTCTTTCTTTACAAGTAACCATGATGAAAACAGCTGGAATGGAACGGAATATGAAAAGTATGGCGATGCGGCAATACCGTTTGCTGTTTTTTCCTGTATGTGGAATGGCATTCCTCTTATTTACAGCGGTCAGGAAATTCCCAATCAAAAACGCTTGGCTTTTTTTGATAAAGATGAAATTAAATGGACATCTAATCCCAAATTTCATCAGTTCTATCAAACATTATTACGTTTTCGTAAACAGCACCCAGCATTAAAAGCGGCTAACAGAAGTGTAATTACATGGCGTATTGCTACTACTGAGCTGGAGAATTTGTTTTCATTTGTTCGAAAAGCAGGAACAAGAGAAGTGATTACCATTCTAAATTTCTCCAATCACAAACATAAATTTCATATCAATGATTCCAGGTTAGCCGGTTCATTTATTGATTTATTTACAGGACAAGAACATAGTATAAAAGAACAATTTGTTATACCGGCATGGGGTTATCTTATACTTCATAAATAAGAAACCCCGCCAAAGCGGGGTTCTTGTTTGATAACTATCACAACTTATGGTTCGTTTCGGTTGAGATCATTAATGGCATATTGGTACACACCTTCATAACCGGGATAAATACCTTCAACAATAATACTATTGCCGGCACTTTCTACGGCACGCTTAAAGTCATCAACTGATTTAATGGTTTTCCCACCTGCACGAATGATGATAAACCCTTTCTTCAGGGTAGTTTGATCAGCGATCAAACCATCCGTAAGCGAATTGATCACAACACCACCTTCAATTCCATATTCCTTTGCTTTCTTGGGATCCAATGTAACAAACTCTGCACCCAACCTGTCAAGTGAGGAAGTAGTAACAACATCTGTATTGCCTGCACTGTTCTTTAAGGTAAGCGTAGCTGTTGCCTCTTTACCATTACGTATAAAGGTCACATTCATTTTTTGTCCGGGACGATAGCTGGCAACCGTACCTGTTAATTCGGTCCATGTGCTCACCAGTTTATTATCCAGCTTTACAATTTTATCACCTTTCTTTAAACCTGCTTCTTCAGCAGCACTCTTTGGTAATATTTCACCGATCTCCACACCATCACCTTCTTTAAACTGCGAATCTGTTCCATTATCTTCATTAGCGGCAGGGCGAATACCGAGATAAGCTCTCTGTACGGTGCCAAACTTGATGAGATCATCCACTACTTTCTTTACAATATTTACAGGAATGGCATAAGAGTAACCGGCATAAGCACCGGTTGGTGATGCAATGGCTGCATTAATTCCGATCAATTGACCGGTTGTATTGATCAAAGCACCACCACTGTTACCCTGGTTTACGGCTGCATCAGTTTGAATAAAGCTTTCAACGGTGTTGGCACCCGGTTTTGCTTTACGTTGATTTACGCCGAGGTAGCGATACTTGGCACTCACAATACCGGCAGTAACAGTTGTTTCTAATGTAAGGGGATAGCCAACGGCTAATACCCATTGACCCACTTTTACTTCATCAGAATTACCATACAGTAAGTAAGGGAAGCCGTTTCCTTCAATTTTGATCACTGCTAAATCAGTGTTGGCATCAGTTGCCACAAGTTTGGCTTTGTATTGTTTTTTATTACTGAGTGTAACGGTGATTTCATCTGCACCGTCAATCACGTGATTGTTGGTTACAATAAATCCGTCGCCGGAGATGAATACACCACTGCCACTGGCCATTTGCGGAACATTGTTACCACGACCGCCGAAAAAATCATCAAAGAAATCATCGCCAAACAAATCACTGAACGGACTTCTGCGGCGTTGCGTATTGTTCGTTTGCGTAGGATTTGTTTTTGTTTTAATGTGCACTACTGCGGGAACTGCAGTTCCTGCTGCCCCTTCAAAATCCACTGGGGCCGGAGCGCCCGTGCCACTATCAAATAAGCCTGCATAGTTAGCGGGCACCTGGTTTTGACTGTAGGTTACAGATTTGTTATTGAATTTGCCATACAGGTACGCACTTCCAACACCTGTAATGGCGCTGATAAGAACAACGAGTAAAATGTGTTTCGCTTTCATATTCTTAAAATTAATCAGAGCATATTTATCAAAGCCCATGCCCTTTGTTTTGTAAAGTAACGAAGCTGCCATCATTTCATGCCTACCCGTCACCCACATTTAACAACTTATGAACAGTTTCGTAGTATACCTAAAATTACTATTTTGAAACCTTCATCAGGGTAGGTTTTTGAATAAGAAAGACATTTTTTAGGCAACAACTTTGGCTTTTCATGGCAGCGTATCTGTGCCTGCCACGCTACGAAGTGGTTGATTGATCACTCACTTATGGGTTCCCTTTAGTGATCATAAAAAATCCCAGTGCTTAACACCGGGATTTACTATCAAACTAAGTGCATTGTTTTTTATTATGGAAAAATGCCCAGTTCAACATAACTGGTAGCTACTTTATTAATAGCCACTACATAGGCAGCTGTACGCATATCAGGAATTTCAGGATTAGCTTTCCAGCAATCCATCACTTCATTTACTGCTGTGATCATCGTTTCTTCCAAACCGCTGTACACAAGGTCAACTTCGTTAGGTCCGTGTAAAATTCCTTCTCTTACCTTTACATCTACTTTTTTACCTGTAGCTCTCTCAATTTGTGCAATGATGGCATTATTCTGATTCTCTGTAAAACGTTTCTCCAAACGACCATAACGCACATGGCTGAGATTTTTTAACCATTCAAAATAAGATACAGTAACACCCCCTGCATTAAGAAACATATCTGGTATTACTAATATTCCCTTTTTTGCAAACACTTCATCAGCCTCTGGAGTTAACGGGCCATTGGCAGCCTCTCCAACGATCTTTGTTTTAACACGAGGAGCATTGTCACCATTGATTACATTTTCCAAAGCTGCCGGAATTAAAATATCACATTCCAGTTCCAGTGCATCAGTATTCTTTACACAATTGGTTGCACCCGGAAAATTTAAAATTGATTTATTGGTTTTGCGGTGTTCAAATACTGCGTCAACGTCTAACCCATCATAATTATAAATACTTCCTTCATATTCAGCGAGTGCCACGATCTTAGCGCCTGCATCCTGGAAGAATTTAGCAGAGTGATAACCTACATTTCCCAAACCCTGAACAATCACACGCTTCCCTTCTACACCTGTGGTTAAGCCCAGTTTGCTCATAACATCAGGCATGTTACATACCTCACGGATGCCATAAAATACTCCCAAGCCTGTTGCTTCCTTACGGCCTCGTACACCACCTTGTGAAATGGGTTTACCTGTTACACAACCTGCAGCATCCAACTCTCCTGGTTTTAAAGAAGCATACGTATCAACGATCCAGGCCATTTCACGTTCACCAGTTCCGTAATCTGGAGCAGGAACATCTGTACCGGGCCCAATGAAGTTTTTCTTTACCAGTTCCGCAGTATAACGACGGGTAACTTTTTCCAGTTCATAGGCGCTGTGTTTACGTGGATCGATCTTGATACCACCTTTACCGCCACCAAAAGGTACATTCACAATTGCACACTTGTACGTCATTAACGCAGCAAGAGCCATTACTTCATCCTGGTTCACTTCCATTGAAAAACGGATACCACCTTTACAAGGGGTTTTATGGTGTGAGTGCTGCACACGGTAGGCTTCAATCACTTCAATTTTGCCATCATCCATTTTTACAGGGAAACGCATTTGATACACACTGTTGCAGGCACGTATTTGTTCTAAAAGACCTTTGTCCCATTTCGTAAATGCGGCGGCCTTATCGAAACTTTTTTCTACGGCGCCAAAAAAGCTGTAAGTAGCTGACATAACAATCGTTTTTTTAGTTTTTATTTATAGCAATCAAATCAATCCTTCTTTTGTTCAAGCTTTGTGAGTTTGCGGTCAATGCGAACTACATAACCAACAAGCCCCAGCAAGATCACCAAACAAACGACCACCACTACATAAATTTTTCCGTTGCTGCGCATGGCATCTGCCATTTCAGGTTGCTCGGTTTGGGCAAATGTGCTGCATGTAAATAACAGCATCGTTAACAAGGCAAATAATTTTTTCATTACAGTAGTGATTTATCTTTCAATAACTGAATCCTGATCTTTAATGTGGTGATCCAAACACCCAACAATGTCCATCCAATCACCGCCGGGTAAAACACCATTCGCAGGCGGCTGTCAATATCATTAAAGTTCAATGCAGGGTTACCGCTGTCGCTGCCGGGAGCACCCGGGTGCAAACTGCCCACCAAACGTGGAATGATCCAAATGGTAGGGAAGAGCATTACAAAAGCAAAGATGTTGTAAACTGCAGTTACCCTTGCCCGTTTGTCAAGGTCTGTAAAACTTCCACGTAAAACGAAATAAGCACAGTAGATGAGGATAGCGATTCCGGCACCCAGCAGTTTGGGTTCTTTTAAAATGTTGGCGAGTGACTGTCCCTGGTCGGTCACCCAAGTATAATTGGCCCAAATGGCGCCCGTAGCATAACCCAAAAAGCCAAGGAACAAGCCTGTGCCTGCGTAGGCTGATGCAAAAATATCGTTACGATAGTTTTGGTTACGCAGGTACTTGATGCTGTAAACAAGGCTCACGCCAAACAGGATCATCATACCAAACCACATGCTCACATGGAAATACAGGTTGCGGATGGACTCATTCAGGATAAACAGGCGGGGTACATCCAAAAGGAAACCGCCAACAATGGTGTAAACTAATAGAACTACTGCTGTTATCTTCCACCAGGATTTGTGCATAGAATCGTCTTTCGTGAAGCGGCCAATGGGAATTGTTTTTCCGCTTTTAAAGTGGGGGCAAAGTTAGTGGTTGCCACCTAATCTTTCCATAAAAACGGAAACAAAATCATACAAAGGGCAATTACCAAAATATCCAGTCCTCCCAGCAACAATACCATTTGAAAAACTGCTCCTTCTTTAAATATTTCACCAAAAGCAGCCTTTGAAATACGAATGAGCAGCATAAGTTGAGGAATAATTACAGGGAAGCCCATTATGACCATGATGGCTGCATTTTGATTGGCTCTTGATGCAATAGCAGCCATAAGTGTAAATACCAAACACATGCTGATGCCGCCCAGTAAAGTTAGACCTGTAAAAAGCAAGCCATCTAAAAAAGGAGCCCCTAAAAAAAAGCTGAATGTAATAAGGCTCAGTAAACTCATTACCAGCATCAATACAATATTGTACAGCAGTTTGGCGATGATAAACTCCCGGGCACTGGTAATGGAATAGTAATACAACATCTTCCCCCTGCTTTCCTGCAAAAAACTTTTAGCCACTGCATTGATGCTGATGAACAGCATATTCACCCAAAACAAAGCATTCCATGTTTCAGCGTCAGGCTCGCTCAAGGAAAGAAAAAGAACATACACAATACAGGCCACATATAACAGGATGCCATAAAAAGTGTACTGCTGTCTTATTTCCAGCAAGAGATCTTTTTTAAAAAGAGCGAATATTTTTTGTGGGGAAGACAAGTTTGTTAATCGGGTTAATGGGTGATTTGGTTATTGGGAATAATTCATTGTTGAATTGTTATTGCTGTAGCTTTTACTTTTTTTTCTTTGGTTCTTGTTATTTGAAATTCGGTTTTTTGTTTTCAGTTATGATAACAATGCCTGCATCTTGGTTCATAGATATCCTTTTCGCCCAGCACCACCTGTCCTTCCTGAGCAGATTTACGATACGAGTAATTGGCAATATTGCCACACACTACACATATCGCATGAAGCTTAGTAATATAATCAGCTACAGCCAGTAAGTTGGGCATTTGCCCAAACGGTTGTTTTTTATAGTCCATATCCAAACCGGCAGCAATCACACGAATGCCACGCAGGGCCAGCTTTTCACAAACCTCTGTGATGCCTTCATCAAAGAACTGGGCTTCATCAATACCCACCACATCCACTTCGCCCACCAGCAATAATATCTTTTGAGAATGATCAACAGGTGTTGATTGAATTGCACGTTCATCATGGCTTACGATCTTTACTTCATCATAACGTACATCCACAGCCGGTTTAAAGATCTCTACTTTTAAATTAGCAATACGTGCACGTTTTAACCTGCGAATCAATTCTTCTGTTTTACCACTGAACATAGAGCCGCAGATCACTTCAATCCATCCTCTTTTATCGCCACGTATATTGGGTTCAATAAACATTCGTATTTTTTTATGATAAACTGTTTGTAACTTACAGTCAAAATTCCAATACCGCCAAAAGTAAGGACTATTCATGGAACGTATTGCTTCATTAATTGAACAATTACAACAGGCAGTGAACAATAATGCACAACCTTCACAATTATTGGTTCTCACCAATATGCTGCAGGCTGAACTTCAATTGCTCCAAACACAACAGCCCTCTAATTTAGGTACACAAAAAGTGGCTGTGGTATTGCCTGCTTCAAGAATAGTGGAGCCCTTAACCATTACTCCTGTTTCTGCACCTTCTTCGGCGCCCAAAAAAGAAGAGCAGGTTGAAAAAATAATGGAAGTGTTACAGGTAAATGAAGAAGAGGTAGAAGCTGAACTGGAAGAAATTCGCCGTAAGGCAGAGTTTGCCAAAAAAATGTCTGCCCGTGCCGGTACTGACGGGGAGGCGCAGGCAAAACAAACGCCTTCAAAACCAGCTCTTTTATTTGATGATGAACCTGAAGTGCCCACACTCATCCATCAACCCAATTATAAAGAGCCTCCCAAAAAATCAGGGAAAGAAATCAATGAAGCTGTGGCGGGTGAAGCACCATCGCTCAATGATTTGCACAAACAGGAAACAAAAGAAATTGGCCATAAACTGAGTGAAACAGGCGCCGTAAAAGATCTCAAAAAAGCTATTGGCATCAACGACCGTTTTGTGTTCATCAATGAATTGTTCCGTGGTGATGAAGCCATGTATGAACGCAGCATCAAAACCATTAACAACTTTTCAATTTACCCCGAAGCTCAATATTGGATGGAACGTGAATTAAAGATCAAACTCGGGTGGGATGATACCCGCCAATCTGCACAGGATTTTTATGCATTGGTGAAAAGACGTTTCTCCTGAACGTAATCCAAAATAGCTTTTGTTGCTCCTGCATGTTGCTGCACATAATTGGCAGCAATGATTCCTGATGTTTCAATATCTAATTCATGAATGAGTTTCGTTAAATCGGGAGCACTGTTCACGGTAAAACTGCCGCCAATTTTTTTCAGTTCAACACTTTCTTTAAATTTTTGAAAGTTAGGTCCGGTGATCACTGCTTTGCCATATACCGCCGCTTCTAAAATATTGTGATGACCACTTTTGTTAAAGCCACCGCCTACATAGCAAACAGCAGCATACTTATACAATTTGGAAAGTTGACCAATAGAGTTGATGATGATGCAATTGTTAGTTCTAAGTTCTGAGTTCTTAGGTTGAACTTCTGAGTACAGGATGGAATTGTTGAATAGTTGCTTTAGTTGTGTAATATGTGCATTATTAATTTCATGCGGGGCAATGATGAGTTGCCAATCGTTTTTGTTTTGTTGCAACCATTCTGCAATCAGTTCTTCATCTTCTTTCCAGGTGCTTCCTGCAACCAGTATTTTTTTATCAGGCTGAATAAATGCATCAATGGAAGAAACAGGTTGCCATTGTTCGGCCATTTCTAATACACGGTCAAACCTTGTATCACCACAAACAGTTACATTGTTTTGAATATTGATGGAGGCCAGGAGTTGAGCTGATGTTTGATTTTGTACGAAGAGATGCGAGAACTTCAGCAACATGTTTTTATAAAAACCACCCCACCATTGAAAAAATGGCTGTGTGCTTCTGAAAATCCCCGACACCAAAATGGTTTCAATATTTCTTTTCTTAAGTTCAGATAAGTAGTAATGCCAAAACTCATATTTCACAAAAATGGCAAGCGTCGGTTGTACCCTGTTCAAAAATTCAGATGCATTGGCTTTTGAATCTGCAGGTAAATACATCACCACATCCGCACCTTTATAATCTTTTCTTATTTCATAGCCTGAGGGGGAAAAGAAGGTGAGCACCACTTTGATAGTTGGAATTTGCTTTTTGAGTTTTTCCAGTACGGGTCGTCCCTGCTCAAACTCACCCAGCGAGGCACAATGTATCCACACCACTTTATGACCGGGTTGAATCGTTAGTTGCTGTTGTAATGCTGACTGCCAGTTTTTTCTTCCATCCACCCACAGCTTTGCTTTAGGATTCCAGCGGCTGGCCAGCTGAATACTGCCAAAATATACCCGGCGAAATATGTTGTAGAAAAGAATCACCAATGCAAAATAAGGGGAAAGGCATAACAATTTCTTATTCCTGAACCTTTCCACACCCCTGATTTTTAGACAGTAAAACCCCTTTTTTGCCGTACTTTCGCAGCCGTTTAAAAAGCCATTTTATGAGGCCAATACAGATGGTAGATCTTAAGCAGCAATACCTCCATATCAAGCAGGAAGTAGATGCTGCTGTGCTGGATGTGCTCAACAGCTCAGCCTTTATTAACGGGAAACCTGTGCAGGAACTGGCGGCAGATTTAAGCAGCTACCTGGGTGTAAAACATACCATCCCCTGTGCCAACGGGACTGATGCGTTGCAAATAGCTATGATGGCCCTTGATCTCCAGCCCGGTGATGAAGTGATCACTCCGTCCTTCACCTATATTGCTACCACTGAAGTTGTGGCGTTGCTTCGCTTAAAACCGGTGTTTGTAGAAGTTGATCCTAAAACATTTTGCATCGAGCCCGATGCCATCCGTAAGGCGATTACACCCAAAACAAAAGCCATCGTTCCCGTGCATTTGTATGGTCATGCCGCCAATATGGAAGCAATCATGAAGATCGCTGTTGAACATAACCTGTATGTGATTGAAGATAATGCTCAGGCCATTGGCGCTGATTTTACGTACAGCGATGGCAGTAAAAAGAAAACAGGCGCTATTGGCACTATTGGTTGTACTTCCTTTTTTCCATCCAAAAATCTTGGATGTTACGGTGACGGGGGAGCGATCTTCACCAACGATGATGTATTGGCCGATAAATTGAAAATGATCGCCAACCACGGACAAAAAGTTCGTTACTATCATGAAATGGTAGGCTGTAACTCAAGACTGGATACCATACAGGCAGCTGTTCTTAAAATCAAATTGAAAAAACTGGATGAATATATTGCTGCACGCAGAAAAGCCGCTGATCATTACGATAAAGCGTTTGCAAATCATCCGCATATAACAACACCATACAGAGCAATATACAGTAATCATGTATTTCATCAATACACATTAACACTGGATGGTTACAGCAATGTAGCAGAAGTAAGAAACGGGCTGAATGAATATTTGGCAACTCAAAAAATTCCATCCATGATCTATTACCCGGTGCCGGCGCATCGTCAGCAAATGTTTGCAGCGTTTGGTGGTAATGAATATAAATTGGAAACAACTGATTGGTTAACTGACCGTGTTATTTCTTTACCCATGCACACAGAGTTGGAAAAGGAGCAGTTAGAATTTATCACTGAGAATGTTTTAACCTATTTAGATAAACAATCATAAAATAAAAAGGTATCAACTCCCCTTTAGGGGTTGGGGCATATATGAAAATCGCAGTCGTAGGAACAGGCTATGTTGGATTGGTAACAGGTACTTGTTTTGCTGAAACAGGAAACCAGGTAACCTGTGTTGACATTGACATTACTAAAGTTGAAAAACTCTCTAACGGACAAATCACTATTTATGAACCCGGTCTTGAAAAGATCTTTTTGCGGAATTTAAAAGAAGGTCGTTTACATTTTACCACCAACCTGGCTGAAGGAGTAAAAGATGCTGCTATTATTTTTCTTGCTTTACCAACACCTCCCGGTGAAGATGGCAGTGCTGATCTGAAATACATTTTAGGTGTGGCCGATGAATTAGGAAAAATTTTGACCGATTATAAAGTAATTGTTGATAAAAGCACAGTACCTGTTGGTACGGCTGATAAAGTACATGCAGCAATTGCTAAAAACTACAAAGGTGATTTTGCAGTTGTAAGTAATCCTGAATTTTTGCGTGAAGGTGTAGCAGTGGATGATTTTATGAAACCGGATAGAGTAGTGGTGGGAACAACCAATGAACGTGCTAAAAAAATCATGAGTGATCTGTATGCACCTTTTGTACGCAGTGGTAATCCGGTGATCTTTATGGATGAACGCAGTGCCGAGCTAACCAAGTATGCGGCCAACTCTTTTTTGGCGGTGAAGATATCCTTCATGAATGAAATTGCACGCCTGTGCGAACGTTTGGGTGCTGATGTGGATATGGTGCGTAAAGGTATTGGCAGCGATGAACGTATTGGTAAGAGATTCCTTTTTCCCGGTATTGGTTATGGTGGAAGTTGTTTTCCAAAAGATGTACAGGCATTGGTGAAATCATCTACTGAGGTTGATTATGATTTTGAAATTCTCAATGCAGTGATGAAGGTAAATGAAGAGCAGAAGTTGTTTCTTCTCCCTAAGATCAAAACCTATTTTAAAGGTGATTTAAAAGGTAAACGTTTTGCATTATGGGGTCTGGCTTTCAAGCCAAATACAGATGATATTCGTGAAGCTCCCGCTTTGTACATGATTGATGCGTTAACGGAAGCAGGTGCAACAGTGATTGCGTTTGATCCTGAGGCTATGGGCAATGTGAAAAAATTGGTGGGTGATAAAATTCAGTTTGCAGAAAATCAATACGAAGCATTACAAAATGCAGATGCATTGATCATTGCCACCGAATGGAGTGAATTCCGTACGCCTGAATTTGAAAAAATGAGTTCATTGCTCAATAATAAAGTAGTGTTTGACGGAAGAAATGTTTACGATAGTAACCAAATGAAAGAATTGGGTTATCATTATGAAAGTGTTGGCCGCTCAACTGTAACAAACAACTGATATGGAACGCAAACGAATTTTAATAACAGGTGCTGCAGGTTTCTTAGGCTCGCATTTGTGTGATCGATTCATTAAGGAAGGTTACCACGTAATTGCGATGGATAATCTCATCACCGGTGATTTGCGTAACATCGAACATTTATTCAAATTGGAGCAGTTTGAGTTTTACCATCATGATGTAACCAAATTCATTCATATACCCGGCAAACTGGATTATATTCTTCACTTTGCATCTCCGGCCAGTCCCATTGATTATTTAAAGATCCCTATTCAAACGTTAAAAGTAGGGGCACATGGTACTCATAATTGTTTGGGATTAGCAAAAGCAAAAGGGGCACGCATACTGGTTGCTTCAACATCAGAAGTATATGGAGATCCATTGGTGCATCCACAAACAGAAGAATACTGGGGCAATGTGAACCCGGTTGGTCCCCGTGGTGTGTATGATGAAGCCAAACGTTATATGGAAAGTATCACCATGGCGTACAACCGTTTTCATGGTGTGCAAACAAGGATCGTTCGTATTTTCAATACATACGGCCCACGCATGCGTTTGAATGACGGGCGTGCATTACCTGCGTTCATTGGGCAGGCCTTGCGTGGCGAAGATTTAACAGTATTTGGTGATGGCAGTCAAACAAGAAGTTTTTGTTTTGTAGATGATCTCGTGGAAGGAATCTATCGTTTGTTGATGAGTGATTATGATTTGCCGGTGAACATTGGCAATCCATCAGAAATCACCCTGAAAGAATTTGCTGAAGAAGTGATCAAGCTTACAGGTACATCACAAAAGATCGTGTACAAACCTTTGCCTGTGGATGATCCCAAACAACGCCAACCTGATATTACAAAGGCAAAAGAAATTTTGGGTTGGGAACCAAAGGTTGCAAGAGCAGAAGGCTTAAAAGTGACTTATGAGTATTTTAAAAACCTTCCAAAAGAAGAATGGAGCAAACAGCCGAAGGAATTTGTGAGTATGAAATAGTGAATGGTCAATTGTGAATCCGTAAAAATGAATCAGCAGGATTTATAAATTCAGATATCTTAAATCATACATCAGACATTGAAAGAATGTATCAATCATTGATCAATAAGGAAAAGAAAGTAGCGGTAGTTGGATTAGGCTATGTTGGATTGCCATTGGCATTGGAGTTGGCTGCACACATGAAGGTGATTGGTTTTGATATCAACAGCAAGCGTATTGCCATGATGCAGCAGGGCGAAGACCCCAGCAAAGAAGTGGAAGCTGCTGCATTTGCAGGAAAAGATATTGTGTTCACTGATGATGTGAATGTATTAAAAGAAGCTTCGTTCTTTATTGTTACTGTTCCGACGCCTGTTGATGATCATAAAGTTCCTGACCTGACACCTTTGCAAAAAGCAAGTGAAACGGTTGGGAAGGCATTGAAGAAAGGTGATTATGTGATCTATGAAAGCACCACTTACCCCGGTTGTACAGAAGAAGATTGTATGCCTATCCTGGAACAGTTCAGCGGATTGAAAGGAAAAGTTGATTTCAAATTGGGTTATTCACCTGAACGTATCAATCCCGGTGATAAACAACATACACTCAGCAACACTGTAAAAATTGTTTCAGGTTGCAGTGAAGAATCGTTGAAAGAAATTGCAGCGGTGTATGAAAGCGTTGTAAAAGTGGGCGTTCACCGTGCACCTAATATAAAAGTGGCTGAAGCGGGAAAGATCATTGAAAATGCCCAGCGTGATCTCAATATTTCATTAATGAATGAACTTTCCATCATCTTTGACCGCATCGGCATCAACACATACGATGTAGTGGAAGCAGCAGGTACCAAATGGAATTTTCATAAATATACCCCGGGTTTGGTGGGCGGTCATTGTATTGGGGTTGATCCTTATTATCTCACATACAAAGCACAGCAGTTAGGATATAATTCAAAAGTAATTGCCAGCGGAAGATTTGTAAATGATGAAATGCCCAAGTATGTGGCTAAGAAGATCATTCAGCATATTATCAAGAATACTCCTAATTCTTCCGAAGCAAAAGTGCTGGTATTGGGTGCTACCTTTAAAGAAGATGTAAGCGACATTCGTAATTCCAAAGTAGCGGATATGGTAAAAGAGCTTTTGGATTACAATGTAGCCGTTGATTTTGTGGATGTACATGCTGATGCTGATGAAGTGAAACATGAATATGGTTTAACAGTAACTGCAAGTATCGGCAAGGGGTATGATGCGGTGGTGTTAGCGGTAGCACACAAACCTTATAAAGAATTTACAGAAGAGTATCTTTTAAGTATCACCAATGCAAATGCATTGTTTGCAGACTTGAAGGGAATCTATCGGAATAAAATTTCAAAACTCAAATACTGGAGTTTGTAATGAGTGAGTTCAATAAAACAATTTTAGTTACCGGTGGAGCCGGTTTTATTGGCAGCCATGTAGTGCGTTTGTTTGTAAACAAATACCCCAACTACAAAATTGTAAATGGCGATGCTTTGACCTATGCCGGTAATCTTGAAAATTTGAAAGATGTACAGGACAAACCAAACTATGTATTTGAACGGGTTGATATCACAGATGAAGCAGGTGTTGAAAACCTCTTTTCCCAATATCATTTTGATGCTGTGATTCACCTCGCAGCTGAAAGTCATGTTGACAGAAGCATTTCTGATCCATTAGCGTTTGTAAAAACCAATGTGCTCGGCACAGCGGTATTATTGAATACCTGCCGCAAACATTGGAAAAATAATTATGATGGTAAGCTGTTTTATCATGTGTCAACAGATGAAGTATATGGTTCATTGGGTGAAACCGGATTCTTTACAGAAGAAACAGCTTATGACCCGCATTCGCCTTACTCAGCTTCCAAAGCTGCCTCTGATCATTTTGTAATGGCGTATCATGATACTTACGGGTTACCCGTGGTAATGAGTAATTGCAGTAACAACTACGGTTCCCATCATTTTCCTGAAAAGTTGATTCCCTTAATGATCAACAACATCAAAAACAGCAAACCATTGCCGGTGTATGGCAAAGGTGAGAATGTGAGAGATTGGCTGTTTGTGGAAGATCATGCAAGTGCCATTGATGTTATTTTTCACAAAGGACGTTTAGGTGAAAGTTATAATGTGGGTGGTTTTAATGAATGGAAGAATATTGACCTGGTGAAATTGCTTTGTAAGATTATGGATCAAAAATTGAACAGGGCAGATGGCGAGAGTGCCAAACTCATTACTTATGTTACTGACAGACCCGGTCATGATCTGCGTTATGCCATTGATGCTACCAAACTCAACAAAGAATTAGGCTGGAGTCCATCTCTGCAGTTTGAAGAAGGATTGGAAAAAACAGTGGACTGGTATTTGGCAAATGAAGAATGGGTAAAACATGTCACCAGCGGTGATTACCAGCATTATTATGAGGATATGTACAAGGGAAGATGAAAAAGCAGCCCCATCCGGCTTCCCCCAAGGGGAAGTGACCTGTTCACAAAGCCAGCTTATTTTAGTTCATAATAGAATTTTGAAAGTATAAATCTTAAATCATTTCATGCCTTTTATACAAACAGATTTTCCCGGCTTGGTGGTGTTTGAACCCAAAGTATTTGGTGATGAACGTGGCTACTTTTTTGAAGCCTACAATCAGCAAACATTTGAAGAAGCCGGTATTTTTTATAATTGGGTGCAGGATAATCAATCCAGCTCAGTCTATGGGGTCATTCGTGGTTTGCATTTTCAAAAAGGGGATCATGCACAAACTAAAATGGTTCGTTGTTTAACGGGGACGATCTTAGATGTGGTGGTGGATCTGCGAAAGAATTCACCCACGTTCAAAAATATATATGCCATTGAGCTGAGTGCACAAAAGAAAAATGCCCTCATTGTACCACGTGGCTTTGCGCATGGTTTTTCAGTGCTGAGTGATATGGCTGAAGTATTATACAAATGTGATAACTTTTACAATAAGCAAAGCGAAGGCGGTTTGTTGTATAATGATCCTGAATTGAATATTGACTGGCAAATTGAAAAGGGCAAAGAAATTGTTTCATCCAAAGACCTGGAAAATCCCTCATGGCGTAACTTAAGTGAAGATTCATACTTCTAAATAATGCAACCCACGATTCTTGTAACAGGCAGTAACGGTCAGCTTGGTAAAGAGCTGCAGCAATTGGCCGATGCATATCCCCAATACAAATTTGTATTTGCTTCAAGAGAGGATCTGAAGCTGCATCATTATGGGTTGGTAGAAAATTTTTTCATAGCAACAAAGCCACAGTATTGCATTAACTGTGCTGCTTATACAGCTGTTGATAAGGCAGAAAGCGAAGTTGATATGGCCATGCTGGTGAATGGGGAAGCTGTAGGTCATTTAGCTGCTGTGTGTAAAAAATATCAAACAAAACTCATTCATATTTCAACCGATTACGTGTTTGATGGCGAAAGTGAAGAACCTTATTCAGAGGAAGATGCAACCGGTCCCATCAACACGTATGGCCATTCCAAATTGTTAGGTGAGCAATTGTGCATGAAAGAAAATGAGGAGGCCATCATCATCCGCACGTCATGGGTGTACTCTTCTTACGGGCACAACTTTGTAAAGACCATGGTGCGTTTGATGAGTGAACGTAATGAGATCAATGTGGTCGATGATCAGATTGGTTCACCTACCTATGCTGCTGATCTGACCAAAGCCATCCTGGAGATCATTGCCTCCGGCAAATGGCAAAATGGTATTTATCATTACAGCAATGAAGGAAAGATCAGCTGGTATGAATTTGCAGTAGCGATTAAAGAACTCACCAAAAGTAATTGTACAGTTCATCCTATTCCCACAAGCGCCTATCCCACACCCGCACGAAGACCGCATTTTTCATTGCTCAATAAAAGCAGGATCACAACTACCTATCACCTTACGATTCCCCGCTGGAAAACCAGTCTTGCCAAATGCCTTTCCTCATTCTATGCCTGATTGACAACCCCTCAGCGGTTGCCGATCAGGCTGGTTCGGAGGAGCAGACCTGACGACGGTTTGAATAAGAGGTGATAACATCAATACGCTCATGTTGAATGCATCTGTTTACTGGTTATATTTGCTCTCCTTATTTCAACTAAACCAACTAAGCTATGGCAGCAAAAATCAAAGTAGCCAATCCCGTGGTAGAACTGGATGGTGATGAAATGACAAGAATTATCTGGAAGTTCATTAAAGAAAAACTCATTCTTCCTTATGTGGAGGTGGATATAAAATATTATGACCTGGGTGTGGAGCATCGTGATGCTACCAACGACCAGGTAACAGTGGATGCTGCCAATGCCATTAAAGAATTTGGTGTAGGTATTAAATGTGCCACTATTACTCCCGATGAGCAGCGTGTGGAAGAATTCAAGTTGAAGCAAATGTGGAAGAGTCCGAACGGCACTATCAGGAATATTTTAGATGGTACGGTATTTCGTGAACCCATCGTTATTCAGAACATTCCACGATTGGTTACGAACTGGACAGCGCCCATCATTGTGGGCCGTCATGCATTTGGTGATCAATACCGTGCTACTGATACGGTGATCAAAGGGAAAGGTAAACTCACCATGACCTTTACACCTGAAGGTGGTGGCGAACCTCAAACATTTGAAGTATTTAATTTTAAAGGTGATGGAGTAGCCATGACCATGTACAATACCGATGAAAGCATCAAAGGTTTTGCAAGAAGCTGTTTCAATATGGCCTTGAATAAAAAATGGCCTTTGTACCTCTCTACCAAAAACACCATTCTCAAAAAATACGATGGCCGTTTCAAAGATATTTTTGAAGAGATCTATCAAAACGAATTCAAAGCACAATATGATGCGGCCGGTATCACCTATGAGCATCGTTTGATTGATGATATGGTAGCGAGTGCATTGAAATGGAACGGTAATTTTGTATGGGCCTGTAAAAACTATGATGGGGATGTGCAGAGCGATACCGTAGCGCAGGGTTTTGGTTCCTTAGGTTTGATGACGTCTGTACTCATTACACCCGATGGTAAAGTAATGGAAGCAGAAGCAGCACATGGTACAGTTACACGTCACTACCGTGAACATCAGAAAGGGAGACCCACTTCTACCAATCCTATTGCCAGCATTTTTGCATGGACCCGTGGTCTGGCTTTCCGTGGAAAGCTGGATGGCAACCAGCAACTGATTGACTTCTGTAATGCACTGGAAGCAGTTTGTATTGAAACCGTTGAAAGCGGTAAGATGACGAAAGATCTTGCTGTGTGCATTCATGGCAACAAAGTGAATCATGGTGAGCATTATCTATATACAGAAGAGTTCCTGGATGCACTGGATGAAAACCTGAAGAAGAAATTAGGATGAGAGGAAGTACGAGGTAAGAAGTGCGAAGTACGATAGAAGAAATATAGCCGCTCAAGTATGGGCGGCTTTTTTCATAAATATCTTTTAAGCAAAGAAGTAATCAACCGGAATTTTATTGAACCCTGAATAAGTTTATAGTATAATCCAGCAGTTGTTGGTTGCCATATTTTCCATGGCCGGGAACAACCAGTTGCAGTTGCGGGTATTCTTTTTTGATCTTCTCTACGGTGGCCGACCAGGAAGTCACTACCGCATCACCCAAAAATCCTTTACTGGCATTTACAGATTTGAGTAAGCAACCGCCGAAGAGAATTTGTTCTGAAGGGAAATAACCAACAATATTGTCTTTGGTATGTCCTTCGCCAAAGAAACGGGCTACAATGTATTGGTTGCCTAATTTCAGAACCAGTGAATCACTGAAACTGTTTTTTGGAATTGTGTAATTGTTGGTCCTGGCCAGTTCAATGGTTTTGAAATATGCATAGGACGGGATTTGGTGATCGTCAAATGCTTTAAGACCTCCCAAACAATCATCATGAAAATGCGTGGGGATGATGGCGTTGATATTACAATGCAAGCTGCCTTGTATCCATTGAATTAATTCATGAGATGTTGAATCGTTGGTGGGTGTATCAAACACAATGGTTTCGTTTGCATTCCGCACCACCAACCCGTTACAGGGCACATTGCCGAAATCATTGGTTTGTTTGTAGGAAGTATGTACAAACGCATTCTTTGAAATCTGTGTGATGATTAAACGATCAGTCTTATAAACTTCTTTGGACTGAAACGTTTTTTGTTGTTGAGCGTTGCTGTTGAAACTGGTGAAGGCAAACAGGAAAGCGAATAATGATTGATGTATGAGGTTCATACTGTAAAATAAATAATTATTCGGTTTGGTTGCAAAGAAGTAAACGGGCATTTAGAAACCAATACGTGTCTGACGAAGGAGGAACGTAAGCCGCAAAAAGCGGGAGGGCTAGATTGAACTATTAGAAAGATTGAATTAATTGCTGCCAACGGCCGAGTATTTGTGAAGGCAGGGAATTCATTGATTGTCCAGCCCGGTACAAATGCTCATCTGAAAATATGTTATTGAAGTTAAGAACTAAAGCTGAACATTGAACGTCGGGCACGAACCGCAGCTGATGCCTGCACATAGCTGATGTTACAATGCCCAGCCCTGCTTTTGCAAATACTTTTGTTGTAAGCCGTTATTTGATTGTGTATTGTGTCCCGGACCCACTACCATGTTTTTCAATAAGATTTTTCTCTATTAAGGTAGAGAGCAGTCTAATAACAATCATTCTTGAGATGCCTAAACCTTTTGCAATGTCTCCAGATTTGCATCCAGGATGATTTTGTATGAAACTAACAACAAGTTTTTCACGAGGAAGCAATTGCTCACCTTCTCCTTGGTGGACTTGAAGTTTTTGCATTAATAGTCCTTGAATATTTTTTAAGGCATCTAAAAAGAAGTTTACCCAGTCGCTAATATTTTCATTTGGTCGTTGAGCTTGACAACTTCTTAGTACTCTATAATATTCAAGTTTCCTGCTTTCAATTTCGTGTTCAAAACTTACATATTGAATCCATTTGTATCCATTTTTTAGTAATAGTAGGGAAGATATTAATCTGCTTAATCGTCCATTCCCATCTTGAAAAGGATGTATGCTTAAAAATTCGTAAGTAAAAATAGAACACTTAACGAGTGGATGAATTGAATTTTCTTTATTGTACCACTCGATTAGGTTTGTCATTGCAGATTCTGTGTCAATCCCAGGCTCTGTCGTTTGAAATATTATTTGACTTGTTCCATCTGGATACTTAGCTTCTACTGCATTGCTATGTTGCTTATAGTTGCCTTTATGCCATTCATCTTTTGTACTATATTTCATCAAAATGTTATGTAAATTTTTGATGTCGCCTTCTGCAATTTGTATGTCGTTATATGCTTCAGATATTATGTCTAGGGCTTCAAAATATCCCACCACTTCTTGAGAATCTCTATCTTCAAGTTTAGCGATGTCAATGTTTTTAAGAAGCACATCAACTTCTTCGTCAGTTAGTTTAGAGCCTTCGATTCTCGTAGATGCACCAACACTTCTTACAGTCGCTATTGATTTAAGTTGTTTTAAACTTTGTTTTTCTCTTCTTTCAATAGAAGTCCACGAGGCATCAAACCTATCAATTTGACTTATCAGGGCTATTAGCTTCCAATCTAAATTGAGTCTAAATATAAATACACTATCCTCCATTTAATTTTCTTCAAATATCACAAAATGATACAAAATGTTACAAAGTGATACAAAATACTACAAAATGTTACAAAATGATACAAGATGCTACAGAATGTCGCAAATGCTTAAAGAAGTAGATGGCTGATATATAATGGCTTACGTTGACGGCTTGCTGCTGTGCTGGTATTTTATAATTGTCAGCCTGGCAACTGAAGCCGATTGAAAAACCAAAGTACAAAATATATTCTGTTGCTCAATAGCGTAATGTCGGCTGGAACTACTGCTGATAAGCGAACAAAAGTTGATGCTGCGTTCTGTCTGCCAGCATAGCAGCAAGCCGATTGTTGGCTGCTGTACATTGTCAAAATAATTTAAGTCCAATTGCTAAACTCAATGAACCAAAATCGTCGTCTGTCAGCTTTGTTCTATTAAAGATATTGATGTAAGATACTTTTCCAGTCCACCTTTGATTTTGCGATAAGTAAAAACCAAACGAAGGTTTTATGCCTAAAAATGTCTGCCCACTTATGAAGCTTGGCCCAGCAACAAACGATAGATAAATACTTTGTGTCGGATGATATGATGAACCGACGAATAAATTTACCATACCACTTACACTATTGTCACCTTGTGGAAAGCTACCGTCTGGGTTTAAACGTAAAACCTTGTCATCTTCCAGATAAATGTCACCAGTAAGTTCGATTGTAGGTTTGAAATTCGTTTTGTTATTAAAAAAGGTTTGAAGTCCAAGTCCAATTCCCCAAGGATTATTACGAGCAGTATAGTCATAAAGGGTCTTATTATACTGTGTCAGTAAATAAGCAGAGAATTTTCGTTGTGTCTGACTATATGATTGTGTCAGAATAAAGCAGAGTAAAAATGTTGTTATGAGCTTTTGCATAAAGGGTTTTGTATAGCAGCCAACGTTAAAGCATTTGTGTTTGTGGCGGAATTTGAAATCCGTCAGCTTGGTACAAATGCTGATGTAAAATACAAAACTTCATTGTTAATTCAATTGCTCAAGTTATAACGTCGGGCTGAGACAGAAGTTGATAGTAGCATACAGTTGAAGCGGCGTTATCAGTCCGCCGACATAACACAAATGCAATGTTATGTGCTGATTTATTCACTCGGAAGTCTGCTTAAATTTTCCTTAGCCCATTGGTTGTCTTTGTCAATGCTTAAAATCTGATTGTATAGCTGTCGGGCTTCACTATATTTTTGTTTTGTATGTAACTCAAGTGCTTTTACTTCTAGCTGGTGAAGTTCAAGTTGCTTTAAATTCTCTTTGGCAAATTCACTGTCTGCGTCTCGTCTAAGAATTTTCTTATAAACTTCAATGGCTTCGTCCACCTTTTCATTTTTGTGAAGTTCATATGCTTGATGTGAAAGGTAGGCAGTAGAAAAAGGGCCACGCATAATCAAAATTGTCAATACTGCGATGTAAATAATTCCGACTGATAACTGTACATACTTATCATACTTTGAAATATAAGCAATCAGTACCCCCCAAAACAATCCACCAATATGGGCAGCATTTCCCACTGTCCAAGCACCTGTCTTTGTCAAAATTACGCATAGTACCAGCCAGAATAGAAACAGATTGATGGTCCTTTTGTCAAGGTAGTTTTTGTACGCTTCTGCTGTTTTGCTCTTTACATATAAAAATCCAAACAATGCATACCCAACTCCTGAAAGCCCAATTCCTGTTGAGTCCGAAAATGCAAGCTGTGCCAATGAACTCACCAATGCTGATGATAAAATGAAGAATACAAAAAGTGTTTTGTTGGATTCAAATTCAATCTTCTTTCCAAATATCCAAAGCCAATACAAATTAAAAGCGATGTGCCATATTTCAACGTGTAAAAAGTTAGATGTGATAAGTCCCCAATAGTCTCCGTTAAAAATGTCATTTACTGACGGCGCTCCCCACTTTTTGTAAACGTCCCAAGTATCAAGTTCGCCTTCCAAGTTGATACCAATAAATAAAACTAAGCTGATCAAGCAGCAAATTGCTGTTACGATAGGAATATACTTTTTGAGGGTGTTGTCAGTAGTTTTGCTTAAAGTTTCTTCCATAGTAGGGTATGTCTAAAATTTGCACATAACACTAAATTATGCGCCACTCGCCACAATTCCAAATTCCCTAAGTTATTGATTTACAAAAGCTGTTATGTCGCCTTCTTAGATTGTGAATTTTCAAAAGGCGACATGTCGCCTTTACCATTTGATGTCGCCTTTCTCCCAAATATCATCCAGCGGGCTTGTGATATTTACCAACCGTTCACGGGTTACATGCAGGTAGCGTTCCGTTGTTTTAATGCTAAAATGCCCTAAGATATCTTTTATAAAACGGATGTCAATTCCTTTCTCCAGCAGATGAGTAGCAAAGCTGTGCCTCAAACTATGAAAGCTAACATCTTTGTGAATTCCTGCTTTTTCTTTTGCCCTTTGAAAAACTTTTTGTGCCGTTCTTGAAGGATAAGGCTCGCCTGGCAGTTCGCCTTCAAAAACATAAACCCTTGGCTTGGGTTTTATTTCTTTATAGTAGGAGCGTAGTACATCAACCAATACAGGGCTAAGTGTTACATAGCGATCCTTTTTGCCTTTTGCTTTTTCAATAAACAGCTGCATCCTGTCACTGTCTACATGTTTTAGTTTCAGATTCACGGCTTCACTTACTCTCAAACCGGCACTGTAAGCTGTAAACAAAATAGCTTTATGTTTTTTGTTGGTAAGTGCGTTAAATAGTTTTGAAATTTCTTTCTCACCCAAAACCTTGGGTAACTGAAGATGTTTTTTTGCCCTTGGTATTTCCCAAAAAAACTTTTCCCTTTTCAGTATTTTTTCAAAGTAATATTTTAAATCATTCAGGCGGCTGTGCAGTGTATTCTCATTCAATTTCAGTTTCTCTGTACAATGGAGCATGTAACGTTTTAAATCATCGGGTGTTAAGTCCTGTCCACAAATAATTTTAATTGTTCTTTACTATTTCTGCTCAGGCCAATACTATTTTCAGCCTTAGTTTGTGAGGAAGCTGCTATGATGGCTTCTTCCTTAATTCCGCATTTGTCCATGTTGGTTTTAGTGGCCGGTATATGCCATCCTTTATGTGTTGCGCTCCATTGTGCATCTTCTACTCTTTTAATACGTGCATTCCATTCTTTGTTATGTTCAAACTTCAATAATATCCTTTTTCGGCCTCTGTGTGTAATAAGATGGTAGGTAACCTGTGGCATGGGTAAAATCGTAATTAATAAAACATTCCGGTAAACCTTATGGCCAAAAGCGGGAGCAATATTCATCTCCTCACTACAAATCCACTCATCATCTGTAATTCTTCTTCTCTCACTTCAACATGTTCAACCCTGCTTTTGGGTGAGCCGGTATAACACCATTGTACCAAAGTATGTAACTGTTCTTCTGTTCCTGTGGCAAGTATGTATACACTGTCGTCCGGCAGATTCTTTACAAAACCGCTAATACCTAACTCCGTTGCTTTATTAACTGTGTATTTGCGGTACCAAACGCCTTGGACTTTACCGGTAACAATAATGGATACAGTTTTTAACATAAGATAAGTGAATAGTGAATAGGAAATAGTGAATGGGCAATAGTCAATAGTAAATCTTAAAGCAACATACTTCCAACCACAAACTTTATTCCGTCACCAAATCAGCAATGGTTTTCTTCTCCAGAATTTTCAGGTTGGCATCACGCACTTTCACCATCATATCATGCAAGCCGCAATGTTTTTCATCACAGTTTTTACAGCGCTCATAAAAATGAAGACTCACACAGCTCAATGGCGCAATGGGGCCGTCCAGCAAACGGATCACTCTTGCCAGTGTAATATCTTTTGGCTTCATCTTAAAATAATAACCGCCGCCTTTCCCTTTTTTGCTCTCGAGTACTCCGTCTTTTCGAAGCAGCAATAAAATATTCTCCAGGAATTTGAGGGGTATCTTTTTCTTTTTGGCAATATCGGCGATCAGCATGGGTTCATTGTCCCTTTGCTGGGCCATAAAACTAAGGGCTTGAAATGCGTATTGGGTCTTTTTTGAAAGCATGGCAAATGTTAAAGAAGTTACAACAAGATAGTTTTTTCCTGCAATTGGTACAAAATTGGCAAATGTGACATAAAAATAAACTCCATGAACAAATTTTTTACTGTTTTGGTATCGCTGCTTTTCTTAACTGCAGCTACCACCAGCGTTAATGCACAAACGAAAAGATCCAACACGGGCAAAAATTATCTGTTGGGTGCCAATCTTATTCTGGCCAACCCTGTGGGAACATTGAGTGAAGATTATAAAACCGGTTTTGGTATTGAAGGTATGGGTGGCATCAAAGCCAATGATCAGCTGTATGTAACGGCCACGCTGGGGTATGTAAACTTCCCCAATGAAGAGTTTTACAATAATTTCGGAAACATCAGTGTTACCTCCATTAAAGGCGGGTTACGTTATTACGCTACTGAGAATGTGTTCCTGAGCGGTAATGCAGGTGTTGGTTTTGCAAAAGATGAAGTAGAGCCAAGGAGCTATGGACGTTTTATTGGCGATATTGGTGGCGGTATTCATTTTGGACTGGTGCAGGCAGGCTTGTATTACGAAGGACGTAAAAAAATCTTCAGCGAAGGTTTTTCCAACAGTGTGCATGTAAAATTGGGTATAGCCATACGATAAGAAATTACGTACCGGTGGGTATTTACCTTGGGGATGGGCTGTTTTATTTTTGGAGTATAAAAATCTCAACAATGAAATCTTCAATTGTAAAACAGATCATCCCTTTCTTTATTTCCATGCTTTCTATGTCAGATCTTATAGCGCAAAAAGACGTAAATCTCTTTGCCGGAGGCAACCTTATTGTAGGCTTTGCGGGAGGTGATTTTAAAAATGGATACTCTTATGCAACAGGTATTGATGCTTCACTTGGGGCAGGTATTACGAAAAATGTATATGCAGTAGGCACATTAGGTTATATATCTTACAAAAATGAAGACAGTAACCCTTATGGAAAGATCACGTTAATTCCTTTGAAAGCAGGGCTCCGTGTTTATCCCTATAAAAACTTTTTTGTGGCAGGTGATGCGGGTGTTGGTTTTTTGAAAGATGAAATAATGACTTCAAGAGAAAGCCGCTTTATTTATGACCTTGGTATTGGTGCTCATGGTGAGTTGTTGCAAATGGGTTTTTATTATGATGGCTGGAAACGGAAAAACAACAAAGGCAGTTCCAATACATTTCAAATACGCCTGGGTATTGCTTTGAGATAGTTACTCAAATAAGTTTATGTTCATAAGCATACTTGATCAAACCAATCACTGAATTGGTTTGCGTTTTCCGGAAAATGTTTTTCCGGTGTGTTTCAACTGTACGTTCGCTCAGAAATAATGTTTCTGCAATTTGTTTATTACTGTATTCTTTTTCAATTAATCGAACAATTTCAATTTCCCTGTTAGTGAGCCGGTTTTCTTCCGGCTCTTTTTTTCGTTCACTTGCTTTGAGCATTTCCTGCAGTACTTCATCACTGAAGTAAATACCACCTTCGGCTACTTTGTCCAATGCTTTTAAAAATTCCGTCTGGCCAATATTCTTCAACAGGTAACCGCTGATATCACTTTCTTCAATCATTTGGTTCACCAGGCTTCCTTCACCATTCATAGAAAGTGTAATGATCTTGATGGAAGGGAATTCTTTACGAACCAATTTCGCCAGTTCAACACCTGTCATACCCGGCATCATAACATCCGTTAATAAAATATCAACGTCTGTTCTTTTGAGTTGCTCCAGTATGGTTTCAGGATGATTGCTTTCTAAAACAATTTCGTAACGGGAATGGCCTTTCAATAAGGAGTGTAATCCATCAATGACAATTTGATGGTCATCAACAATGGCCAGTTTTACAACAGGTGGGGGCATCGAGTGGTTTGGTTTTGCCGAAAATAACAAAATTTAAGAAGAAATAGGTTGACCGCCGTTAATAGGAATATGAATGGCTACCAAGGTGCCGCTGCCGGGCGTGGAATCAAAATCAATTGTTCCCTTTACATATTCAATACGGGCTTTCATATTTCGCAAACCCATACCTGCCTCAGTTGAAAGCTGGTATATGTCAAAGCCCTTGCCATTATCTTCAATCGTAGCGCTGATGCCATCATCATCTTTAATGATCGCAATATCCAGTTCCGATGCGCCTGAATGTTTAATAACATTGTTGACACATTCCTGCAGCACACGGTACAGCACAATTTCAATATGCTCATTTAATCGTTCATTCAAACCTTCTGTATGCAAACGAACTTTTAATACACGGCGATCGATCTTGTCAATAAAATCAGCTACGGCTTTTCCCAGCCCGGATTTCAACAGCATGTTGGGCATCATTTGATGACTTACCGTTCTTACTTCTTTACAACTTTCATCCACAAGACTGATGATGCGTTCAAAGGATTGCTGTTGTTCTTCATTTACAAATTTTAATTCGTTGCTGATAGCTGAAAGATTCATTTTGGCAGCACTCATCATTTGCCCCACACCATCATGCAGATCTTTGGCTATACGCTGCCGTTCATTCTCTTCTGCACTCATGACAGCTGCAGTTGCTTTTTGCTCCTGTTCATGAATGGCTTTGTTCATAGCTGCCTGTTGTTTTATTTTATTTCTCGCATGAATAAAATAAGCAAGCAACAATCCAAGCAGCAGCAATGCACTGATGCCGATAATAAAGTAGTTTTTCTTTTTGAGATTGAATTGTTGTTCCTGGATGATGCGTTCCTTCTTTTCTGTTTCATATTTGGTTTCCATTTCTGCCAGTGCTTCCGTGGACGCATTGGAATAAATGCTGTCCTTTAATTCATTCACTTTTTTATAAATGGAAGATGCCATGGCATAATCGCCTGCTTTTTCATAGTTCAAAGCCATGGCTTTATAGATCATGGGGAACTTGGCCTGCAGTTTTTGCTGCTCTGCAATATTGATGGCTTCTTTACTGATCTTGATGCCTTCATCTGTTTTGCCCATCATAGCATATAGCTCAGACAGAACAGCCATATCGCTTACAATAAAAAAGTAATCGCCTGTTTTTTCACGGATGGGTTTTGCTTTTAGAAAACATTGTAAAGCCTCTTCGTATTTCTTCAGTTCAATATAGGCGGTGCCTAAAATGAACCAGCCGTTTGCTTCAATGGTATAATTATTTTGTTTATTGGCGAGTGCAATCCCCTTTTTGCTGTAATAAACAACAGAGTCAAATTTACCTATATCACCATAACAGGAAGCAATATTGGTTAAAGTAGAAGGGTAGAGGTAGGGTGTTTTAACATCATCAAACACTTTGAGCGATTGTAAAAAATAACTTATTGCTTTTGTTGATTGATTGAGTTCCATGTGCGCCCATCCTATCTGGTGCAGGGCCCTTGCTTTGGCTTTATAGTCGTTGATGATCTCTGCAATCTTGAGAGAAGTATAAAAATGCTGTAACGCCTCTTTCTGCCGGTTCATTTTCATTAAGGTAAAACCGCTGGCACTTTCATATTGAGCCATGAGTGAATCGTTACGGCCTTTCTTTTTTAATTCGTTGATATTTTTTTCTGTAATGGCAAGACCACTATCAGGGCTGGAACTGTTGATGAAGTAATAAACAGTATTGAGCTCAGCTTTTAATCTCAGTTCATCATCTTTGGTACGTTCAGAAATTTTCAATACCCTCTTGGCAATCGTTCGTGATGAATCAGCGTTGATCTGCCTGAACTCAATAGAAAGCATAAGTAACAGATCTGTTTTTCGTTTTTCATCCCTTTCATTGTTGATCAAACGGCGTAAGCTGTCGATCTTGCTGAGTTGTGCCAATGCACTGCCCTGCAGCAACAATAAAGTAATGATGACAAACAATTTTCTTTTCATGATTCAATGCTTACGGGTACGTGAATAACAATACTGGTGCCTTTGCCGGGTGCCGTATCAAAATTTACTTCCCCTTTTAAAAAGCGAACACGGTTGCGGATATTTTTTAAACCCATACCTTCCTCAGCATCCGTTTCACTAAGGGTAAAACCTTTGCCATCATCTTCAATGGTAATGCTGATCATTTCAGCTTCTTTGATGATGGAAATATCCATATGCTTTGCCTCTGCATGTTTGAGTGTATTATTGACACATTCCTGGATCACACGGTACAGAATGGTTTCAATGTTACTATGTGGTCTTTGTTCAAAACCTTCGGCGTGCAAATTGATCTTTAACACATTACTGTTGATCCTGGTCACCAGTTCTTCCACAGCTTCGGGCAATCCTTTCTTTAGTAATATTTGCGGCATCATGCTATGACTCACCGCCCGTACTTCTTTACAACTTTCATCCACCAGGGTTATGATATTGGAGAGAGATTGCTTTTGCTCAATATCATGTAACTGAACTGTATTGGAAAAGGAGGAAAGATTCATACGTGCAGCGCTCATCATTTGCCCCACACTATCATGCAGGTCTTTAGCAATACGGCTCCTTTCCGTTTCTTCTGCTTCAACAATGGCTTTGGCTGCCAGTTCCTGTTGTTTGGAAATTTCCGTTTGGAGTTTTGCCTGTTGCTTCCATTTGTAACGATTGTAAAGCAAAAATGCAATGAGAACAGAAATAAGAAACACTCCAATGGCTCCAAACAATAACTGGTTGCGTTTTCTGATAATGTTTTGCTGATCCTGTATTTGTTTTTCCCTGCGTGTGGTTTCGTAAATAGTACTTATCTCCTCGATCTGTCTTGTTTTTTGAGCATTAAAGATGGAATCTTTCAGTTGTGTATGCCAGGTAAAATATTCAAAAGCTTCTTTATACTTGCCCATGGTATTGGCCAACTGGCTCATACTTTGATAATTGTTGGATACAAGTTCTTTGTATCCCATTTTATCAGCAATAAAATTGCTTTGCTCAAAATAATATTCAGCACGATCGTATTTGCCCCAACTGCTGTAGAGATTTCCTAAGTCAGAATAACTTAAGGAAATAGCAAATGTATCTTTTAACTGTTGGCGTATGGCCAGTGCACGAAGATTGTAATCTTCAGCCTGTTCATATTTATTCTGAAGCAGGTAAACTCCTGCAATGAAATTGTAACACCAGCTTTTACCTGCGTCATCTTTTAATTGTTCCGCAATTTGCAAGGAAGTACGGTAACGACGTAAAGCTTCCGTATAATTTCCCTGGTATTCATACACCACACCGCTTTCATTATAGATCATTTGTATACCGGAGGAATCATTGAGCGAACGAAATACTGTCAACGCCTGTTCATAGGTTTGAGCAGCACGTACTAGGTCTCTTGTTTTGCGATACAATTTGGCAATGTCATTTAAAACATAGGCGATTTGTTGCTGATTGTTATAACGCTCATAAATACCAAGAGCAGTGTAATACAAGCCTGCCGCTTTTTCATAATCACCCTTGAAATAATTGGCAACAGCTATATAGTGATTGAGTTGTGCATATGCAACTGAGTCCTTTACCTGCTTTGCCAGTTGCAAACCTTCTTCTGCTATACGAATGGTTTCATTAAAACTTACATTGCTGAGCCTGCCTGCAAGAAGAACATACGCATTTAATTTCCAGGAAGGTTGAATTTTGGAATTGATAACAGAACGTAAACTGTCAATTACATTCATCTGGGCAGATGAAGTAAGAACATGAAGTGAAAAAAAACAAAAGATTACAAGTGGTCTTAAGGGCTTCACCCTTACAAGTTAAGGACTTCTTTCATTCCAAAAAACCCTTCTTTTCCCTTTAAAAATTCGGCAGCTAATACAGCGCCCAAAGCAAAACCGGTACGGTTATGAGCGGTGTGGATGATCTCTATATCATCAATAGCAGAGGAGTATTTTACATGATGTGTGCCGGGTGCCGGGTCAACACGTTCACTGATGATGCTGAGTTCATTTGGTTGCAGTGTTTGTTCGTTCACCCACTTTTCTTTACGGCCGATCTGCTCCAGTATTTGTTCAGCCAAACTAATGGCCGTGCCGCTGGGAGCGTCTTTCTTTTGTGTATGATGAATCTCTTTAAGTGAAATATCATACTCCTTATGCGCATTCATCAACGCAGCAAGCCGTTTGTTCACTTCAAAAAAGATATTTACGCCCACGCTGAAATTACTGGCGACAATTAAACCGGTATGGTGTGTTGCTGCTATTTGTTTTACTTCATCTAATTTTTCTAACCATCCCGTGCTACCGCATACAACGGGCACGGCATTTTCCAAACAGAATTTTACATTGTTGTAAGCGGTATGAGGGCTTGTGAACTCAATTACCACATCCGCTTTCTTTATATTGTCTGCTGTGAGTTCCTGAACATTATTCAGATCAATGATCAACACCACTTCATGACCTCTTTGTGTTACAATCTCATGAATGGCTTTCCCCATTTTTCCATAACCAATTAAAGCAATATTCATACTTCAAAGTTAAAAGATGCAAGATACATGCTACAGGCTGCAAGCAATTAAACTATTAAACCTTTTCAACCAACCAACCATTCAACCAACTTATCTCCCTAATCTCATCACCAAACTCACACCGGTTTGTTTTGTTTGAGGAACATAAGTTGGATTAATTCTCATGGATAGGTTTTCAGTTACATTAAATTCTTTCAAATGACCGTCTACTGTTGCATCCACTACATTTAGTCCCCAGCAAACCATGAAAAACAAAACCGAGTAATCAATATTTTGCCGAACACCATTCCTGTATTGTCTCACCGCTTCCGCATCCACCGGTTGAAATTTTGGTTTGATCAGATAATCATTGGAAGGATCATTGTCCACTTTGTACCGGTAAGCATTTCTTGATGCAATGTATTCACTCCGGTTATACACAAAGAAACCCACGCAGGTGCCAAGGGCGCCCCACACCACGGGAATTTTCCAGTATTTTTTATTGTAAGCCTGTCCCCAACCCGGTAATACAGCACTGCGGAAAGTAGCAATGCGTGGATTGTGCCCGGTAACTTTTTTTGTTGTATCCTTTGATTGTTTAGAAGAATCAACGGATACAGGCGTTGGGGCAGGGTTCGTTATTTTGCTGCTGTCAGTTTCCTGTGCATAGAGAAACGAACAACACATGAATAGTATGATGAATAAAAGAAATGCCTTCATGCTTTACTCCACATTGGTGCCCAATTGTTTCAGCAACTGGTTGAGTTGATCCAGTGAATAATATTCAATGGTAATACTTCCGTTTCCTTTTTTGCTGTGCTGCACCCGTACTTTGGTGCTGAATTGGGTTGCTAAGTTATCTTCAATTTTACGGAAGGCATCCTGCAACTCCGTCTTTACTGTTTTTTTAACAGGAGATGATTTGTAAAGCTCTCTCACAATTTTTTCAGTAGCACGTACGCTCAGGTCTTTTTGTTTTACCAGGTTGAACACATACAACTGCTTATCCACCGTATCAATATTTATGAGTGCTCTTGCATGACCCATACTTAAACTTCCATTGCGAACGGCCAATTGAATATCGGGCGGCAATTTCAGCAAACGGATATAGTTAGTAACAGTAGTGCGGTCCTTTCCCATACGTTCCGCTACCTGCTCCTGTGTGTAGTTGAGCTCATCCATCAGTCGTTTGTAGCTGAGACCTATTTCTATTGCGTTGAGATTTTCACGCTGCAGGTTTTCCAGCAGGGCAAGTTCCAGCAGTTCTGCATCATTGGCCTGGCGTATATAGGCAGGAATATCTTTTAAACCGGCCAGTTTGCTGGCACGCCAGCGGCGTTCACCCGCAATCAAACGGTATTTGCCGGTAGCTGTTTTGGAAACGGTGATGGGCTGAATAATGTCGTGCATCTTAATGCTGTCAGCCAGTTCCTTCATAGCCTGCTCATCAAAATCATGACGTGGCTGTTTGGGGTTCACTTCCACATCTTCTACCGCAATACGAATGACTCCTGTAACAGCTTCCTGCACAGTGGGTTTTAATTGCCCGGCCGTAGTTTTCAGATCTTCATCAATGCTTTGCAGCAGGGAGCGGATTCCCTTGCCCAGTGCATCTTTTTTATTGGGTTGCGACATATGCTTTATTCAGGCTGCGAAGTACCTGAAAAAAATCCAAATGGCAAGAACAAAAGCCGGGGCTGTAAAGGGTTCAGGGTGTGGCCGGAGCAGATTTCCTGAAGCCATTGGGAAACAGGAACGTAAGCAATACAAAAATGAGCAGGAAATTGAACTCAATACCATTGCGGCCACCACCAACCACAAACCAACCTTCTTTGATGTGGAGGATGATAATACCCATTAACAGGATAAAAATGATAATGAGAGCTGCCGGTTTCATGTACCGTTCCAAAAGAAAGCAAAGGGCACAGGCAACATGCGAAAGTTTAATAGCCCATGCGATGTAAAGACCCAACGGATCGAAACCAATTTGATTGAGATAAAGATTTCCAAAATCATTGATGCTTCCGTTCATGATAGTGGGAATGCTGTGCATGAGCAGAATCACTGCTATGGGGAAACGAAGTAAGAAGGTGGAGTTAAACATATAAGAATAAGATGAAGTTTATATGTTTATTTCATAAAAGAAAACCCCAGCCACGTTGCAAGTAGCCCTAAAATAATACTTCCGCACACGTACATTGCAAAAATTCCAAAGCGCTGCTGCTGTAATAATTGTAAACCCTCTGCACTAAAGGCTGAGAAAGTAGTAAACCCGCCACATACTCCGGTTGCCAGCAACAATCTCCAATTAGCATCAAAGGAACTGTTGCGTAAGGAAACAGCTATTACCAGGCCAATGATAAAACTGCCAATGATGTTTACCAGTAATGTTGCCAACGGAAAACTTTGATGCCTGAACCAAATACTGAATAAGAAACGTATTGCACTGCCTGCACCGCCACCAAGAGCAACAAGAAGAAGATTTTTAAGCATGGAATAAGGTTGAGGGTTTATGGTGTAAGGTGTAAGACATAATATATAAGGTAAGATGAATGCTAACTCTAATGTCTTCCTTTTACCTTATACCGTCAACCCTAAAGATTTCCCGTAAATGTATAATTCAAATCTACCTGCCATACCCCATCTTTCCTTATCACTTTCAAAGGCAGCTGTTTGTTTTTATACGAGTTGCTGTAATTTACAATCACCACGGTGTCGCTGGCATTCTCTACGGAATGAACAATGATGGATGATTTTTTGAAGCTGGTTTTTTCATCCTCACTCATCTCGGTATTGTAATTTTTTTGAAGACGTTCTAAAATATAAGTGTTGGAACTGTCTTTCAGCATCAACTCACTGGCCCATTCATAATCACCATCCAATGAACTGCGGATAAATTCACGGGCAGTTTCCAATGCATCATCGGGCCTGGTACGCTTTTGCTCACAGGCAACTGCAAATAAAACAACACTGATCAGGAACAAAATTTTCTTCATGAAGTAAAAATAAGCAGTTCGGCGTAAGGGAACAACATAGCTAAGAGTTAAAAGAGGAAAAGAGTGAAAGAGTTAAGGGGCGGGCGAAGCCCGCCCCACATCTTAGTTGCCACGGATTACACGGATACCACGGAAATGAGAGCGAATGAACATAGGATGCTCCTATGAAAAACAAATGGTACAAGAGTGCGACCTGCCTATGCCGGCAGGCAGGCGCAAAAACGCCGCTATGAAATACCTCAGCCGGTATCAAAAAAACATTATGCATTCATCCCCGCCTGAATGAATTCTTTCGGGCAGGCATGCCATTCGTGTAATCCGTGGCAAGTCCTCTTTCCCTAAAGCTACAGCGGGCAAAGAAAAATCCCGCCTCATAAATGAAACGGGATTGCGGTTGTATAAAGCGGGGATAGTAAGTACCTATTTACTGTTACGATACGGATTCCGTTCTTCATCCAGTTGATGATCTTTATCGTATGCTTTAATAATGGCTTTCACCAAACGATGACGTACCACATCTTCCTCATCCAGTTCTATATGACTGATGCCATCAATGTTTTTTAAAATCCGGATACCTTTTTCCAATCCACTGCGTTGGTTTTTGGGTAAGTCCACCTGTGTAAGATCACCTGTAATGATGGCTTTGGCGTTGGCACCAATACGTGTAAGGAACATTTTCAACTGAAGATCCGTTGTATTCTGAGCTTCATCCAGAATTATGAATGCATTATCCAGTGTACGTCCACGCATATACGCCAGAGGTGCAATTTCAATTACACGTGTGCTCATATAATAGCCGAGTTTATCAGCAGGGATCATATCATCCAGTGCATCATATAATGGGCGGAGATAGGGATCGATCTTTTCTTTTAAATCGCCCGGTAAAAAACCAAGACTTTCACCTGCTTCCACAGCAGGGCGTGTTAAGATGATTTTCTTAACGAGCTTGTTCTTTAATGCACGAACAGCCAATGCAACAGCGGTATATGTTTTACCGGTACCTGCAGGGCCAATGGCAAACACAATATCATTTTTATCAGCCGCTGCCACCATTCGCTTTTGATTCTGTGTTCTTGCACGCACAGTTCTGCCATTGGGGCCAAATACCAGCACATCACTTGGATTCCGTTCAATGAACGCATCCACTGTTTGCTGATCGTCGCCACCAAGAATTTGCTCAAAATAATTTTCAGTAAGCTGACCGTTCCGTTCCAGGTATGCTACCAGCAAATCAATTTTTTCTTTGGCCTGTTCTACCTGTTCAGGACTGCCGCTGAGTTTGAGTTGTGTGCCTCTGGATAAAATTTTTAAGAGTGGGAACTTCTTTTTCAGAATGTCTAGCTTGCCATTGTTTACACCGAAAAACTCAATAGGGTTTACGGTTTCGAGGTTGATGATTGTTTCTGTCAATGCGTTTTCATTTAGCGGAACCTGTTTCACCGGCCGTAGTGCAGCAGTATTCCATGTTCACAATAAAATATCAAGCTTTGGTTTGATACTTCTAACCCTTCCATCTGCTTTCAATATTAATTATTGAAAGCATAACATCCTAAAGTTAGTTATTAACAGCATGTGGAAAGTGTTAAGATTTGGTAATGATTTTTTAAGTATGCGTCACTTCCCAATCCATTAAATGTAAAAAACAAATATCTTACTTCTGTAAAACAACCACTCATGATCTCAACAACATGGCCCGGTAATCCACACTGGCCTCAATGGCAACGAATCCTGTTTCGTTTTCTGTTTGTGTATTTTCTATTGATGATTGCTCCGTGGACATGGCTTGAATACATTCCCGGTGTGAGTTATGTAATGAAATATTACTACCAGTTATCAGATGCACTGGTACAATTTGCCAATAACAATATTTTTAAAGTTTACAAAGAGCTGGTCCAGCCTAATGGCAGTGGTGATACAAGTTGGGCTTATACGCAAATGTGGTTATACCTGCTGCTTGCTGCTTTTGCCTGTATTGTATGGACAGTGATTGACAGAAAAAATGCGCATTACAACCGCATTGCTTACGGGTTCAGAATTATACTTCGTTATTTTTTGATCGTTAATTGTTTTGGATATGGTTTTGCAAAAGTATTCTTACAGCAAATGCCTTTTCCCAATATGAGTCAACTGGCTACACCATTAGGTGATCTGTTACCTATGCGGTTGAGCTGGATGTTCATGGGGTATTCCTCAACCTATCAATTTTTTACCGGGCTCATGGAAGTGATTGCCGGATTGCTGTTGCTCTTCAGAAGAACTTCTACGTTCGGAACTTTCTTTGCGGCAGGTGTGTTTGCCAATGTGTTTGTAATGAATCTTGGCTATGATATTCCTGTGAAGCTGTACTCCTTGCATCTTTTTCTTTCCGCTATGATTCTTATGTTGTTTGATTATAAACGGATGCTGCAGTTTTTGATGATGAACAGAACCGCTGATGTTAGTCATTTGTATGAAGTTACTTTTCCTTTGAAATGGATGCGTATTACAAGAATCCTGCTCAAATTATTTGTAATCACTACTACTATCATCATTCCTCTCTATGGAGGCCTGTTTCCCGGGCCAAAACCCAAAGCATCATCGCCCATTCCTCCGGGTGTTTATCATGTTGATGTATTTGTAAAAAATGGTGATACGATCCCTTATACCTATACAGATTCTTTACGCTGGAAAGATTTTATTATTGAAGCCAATGGCAGTGGGAGTGTTGGTTCCAGGGACACAACTTTCCGTCAACTTTATGGCCGTGGTTATTTTGGAAGTAAAGCGGATACGGCAACCAATGAATTAAAACTGAACAAACGGGATTGGGTGTTCAATATTTATGAATTGTTAACGTTAAAGTATTCCATGCCCGATAGTACCCATCTTATTCTGCATGGGAAAATGAGAAATGATTCTATTTATGTTCAACTCACCAAAACCAATCGTCATTTTCAACTGGCTGAAAGACAATTTCACTGGCTGAGTGAATACAACCGCTGATGCTGCAACGAAAGAAAATAGATGTAGATGTGATCAAAGATGTTTTGCAACTGGTAATGCAGGCAAGACCCAATGATGTATTTGTACAAAGCATTGCCCGGCAGTATGATGAACGGGGCAGTCTCAGCAAAAAACAACTGGAAGGGTTGCATGGAAAAGCATCAAGAATCAACACGGTTACTACTGCTAAACTGGCAACACTGGAAGCCATCATCAAAAAGAAATTGACACGTGAGCGTGGAGTTGCAACAACTGTTGCCACACCGGTATTTCAAAAGGATGAAGCAACAGGCTTGCTGATCGAATCTATCCTTGCAAAAGCGCCTCAACACAAACGGGTTTTGTTTTTAAAAGCTAAGTATGATAACAATGAAATACTCACTATAACAGAAGTAAGTGAATTGAGAAAGTTTGAAAAGCTGTTGCTGAACAAATAGCTAAGAAGCTTTCAATACAAAAACAGTACAGTTCGTTATTTCACTGCCATCTTCAATAGTACAATCCTCCTGCTGAATAATAAATTCTGCAATGGCTTCAATAAATGGTTTGGCCATGAGTCGTTGAGGAGTGGAGAGAATGATGGTAATGTTTCTTTTTAATTGTGTTTGAAAAAAGATAAGCAGTTGAGGAAAATCAGCAGGATGATAATTTACATCACTCATCAATAACACCTCTGTATCAAAAGTAGCTTCATCATTCCAGTCATATATGGCTGTTTTTATATTTGTTAATGAATTCAACTCAACAGAAGTATTCACAAATTCAAGAGCTTCAGACGCTGCATCTGTACACATCACTTCATTTGCAAACGATGCGGCAATCAAAGAAGGTAAGCCCAAACCGCCGGCTATCTCAACAACTTTCTTGTCAGCCACTAATTGTTGCTGTTGAATGATGAATTGTGCAAGTGCTTTGGCTGCAGGCCATATTTTAGCCCAGTAGGGAAATGCACCGGCCTTGTTCATTTCTTCATACAGTCTTTTTATTTCTGATGGCAAGGGGACTGCAATCTTCACTGCTGGTGTTTTAACAGCGATGGTTTCAACAGTATATGAAAGCTGCATGACTGCAATGTAAGTAAAGATGCAATAAGGGTTAAAGCTTTTGAAAACGTAGTGTGCGTATTTCTTTTTTGCTGTTCACTGCTTTAATAATGTAGTAACCTCCACGGTAGTTGCTGCAATCGAGGCTAAACTGATGATTGCCTGCTTTTGTTTGTTGCGTAAACATCTGTATGACTCTTCCGTTTAAATCAGTGATGGCAAAATCAACTCGCTCATCATTTCCTGATGAAAAGTTGAGAATGGCGCTGCTGTTTACCTGCGATGGCCATAAAGAGTTCAACTCAAAACCTGCTCCTTTTGTAATAACAGGAATAATATATGAATAAACGGATACGTTAGCCGGGGTTATTAACTTGATCCGGTAAAAGGTCTTTGAGTTTACTAGTCTCGAATCTGTAAATTGAAATGGCTGAAAGCATCGTTCCTGGTCAGCAGTCACGGAATAAATAGTGGTAAAATTTCGGGAATCTGTTGATGATTCCACATCAAATCTTGCTTCTGTTGTTTGGCAGGGTGCCAGCCAACGTAAAACAGTACTGTTTGCACTTTGTTTCTCCGCATTAAAATACCGGAGGCTTATGGGGAACGTAACAGGATCCGTAACAACCTGTGCGTTAACCGCAAATGAAAGGGCAACAATAATTCCCAACAGAAGTAACTTTTTCATAGAAGGTATTTAAAGCATAAAAGTATCCATTTTGAAAGGGAAAAAGAAGTCACCTGTGCGACAGAAGGCATGTCCCGGCCAAGAGCTTAAACATCAATAATTCCCGGTTATTCCCAAATCACTTTGCCACTCACTTCAAACCATTTGGGATAAAATGGCTGGTGAAGTTTTTCTACCTGGTTACGCTTTACTTTGAGTGTAGGAGTGAGCAAGCCGTTTTCAATGCTCCATGTTTCATTCATGATCACAGCCTTCTCTAATTTTTCATGTACCTCCAGGGATGGATTGATGGCGTTGAGAGTTGCTGTTAAGCTTTCAATCAACTCTTCTTTTGTTTTGGCTTTTCCTGTTTCACTTAACACAATTAACGCCATCGGCTGTGGAATACCCGTGCCCACCACGCAAGTATTCTCTACATCTGTATTAGAAAGAATCTTTGTTTCAATAGGAGTTGGTGCAATGTATTTGCCTTTATCTGTTTTAAACTGATCTTTAATACGTCCAATCACAAATAAAAACCCATCATGATCGTATTCCACCATATCACCTGTTTTTAAATAGCCTTCTTCATCAAATAACTCAGCAGTAAGTTGCGGTTCCTTATAATAGCCAATGGTGTTTGAAGGCGTTTTCACTCTTAACTCTCCCTCTTCTGAAATTTTTATCTGCATCCCTTCCAATGGTTTTCCAACGGAGCCCATTCGTCTTGCATAAGGCCGTTCAAAATGTGCATATACACAATCTTCTGTCATGCCCAATGCCTGGCGAATAGTAATTCCTAACTTATCAAACCATTTCAGCAAATCAAGAGAAATAGGAGCGGCTGCACTATAAATACATGTTGCTCTTGATAAACCCAATGCATGTTTGATCTTTTTGCGAACAATATTATTGATAATGGGAATGGATAAGAGCAAATTCAATTTCTTCTCCGGCATTTTTTTCAACACACCTTCCCGGAATTTTCCCCATAACCTTGGCACTGCAAAAAATACCTGTGGCTGAATTTCCTGTACATTGGCTGCAAACGTATCAATGCTTTCTGCAAAGCTGATCACAGAGCCACAATAGAAAGAATTCATTTCAATCGCCAAACGTTCCGCAATATGACTTAACGGTAAATAAGAAAACAATACAGAACGTTTGGGCAATTGCAGTTGCGGCAAAGCTTTGGTAAGCGTACGGTCAAAATTTCCATACGTATGCATCACGCCTTTGGAAGTGCCTGTGGTACCGGATGTATAAATAATCGTCATGAGATCATCCTGCGAAGGATCGTTGATATCCTTCAATGGTTCATGTTTGCTGATGAGCTCATTCCATGTATATTGTTCTTTAATACCATAATCATCAAACGAAATGCGAATGATGTTTTGAGGAATACCATTGATCTGCGATGCATAATCATCCAGCTTTCCAATAAACACTGCTTTTGTATCACTATGTTCCAGGATGGGTTGAATGGATTTATCGCTGAGCGTAGCATAAATAGGAATGGAAATACAGCCTGCCATCATAATGGCAATATCAGCCATCATCCAATGTGCACAGTTTTTTGAAAGGATGGCAATATGAGAGCCTTTTGGAAGATTCAATGCGTGCAGAGCTGCAGCCATGCGTCTTGCTTCATCGCCTGCCTGTTTCCATGTCCATTCTTTCCATTTGCCGTGGAACGGCTGGCGTAAATACACTTCATTGGCTAATTCCTGTTCCATTTTCAGGAACTGATGCAGGGGAGTTGATGGCATAACAATCTGTTTGTGCAACTAATTTATTGATTTTTACGGCTCATTTCATGCACAACAAAGAGAAACATTTATTTGTTGTAATTTATAAGATAAAGCAGTTGCATCTGTTGATTTAGCGGCACTAATTTTGATGCAGTAGCTGCATCCTTTAGTAAAATATATTTATATGAAGATATTTTATACCAATTGCTGCTTTCTTCTTCTTTTCAATTTTATAGGATTTACATACGGCTACAGCCAGCCAACCATTGCTTATAACACAATCATTACCGGGTTGAATTCACCTGTTGATATTGTAAATGCAGGTGATGGAACCAACCGGATTTTTGTAGTAGAACAGGGTGGTGTGATTAAAGTTTACAATTCTTCTTATGCTTCGCTTGGAACATTTCTAACGGTAACGGGTATATCCAGCGGTGGCGAACAGGGGTTGTTGAGTTTGGCCTTTCACCCCGATTATGAGAACAATGGATTTTTTTGGGTGTATTATACCAATGCTGCAGGTGATCTTGAGTTAAGCCGCTATAAAGTGAGTGCCGGTAATACTAACCAGGCTGATGCCGCTTCTAAGCAAGTTGTAATGACCATTCCCCATCCGGGACAATCCAATCATAACGGAGGGAAATTAAATTTTGGAAGTGATGGCTATTTATATTTTGCAACAGGTGACGGTGGTGGTGCGGGTGATCAGCCGAATAATGCACAAAATGGAAACAGTTTATTGGGAAAAATGTTACGCATCAATGTATCCGTTGGAACATCTGCTCCTTTTTATACGGTTCCCAATGACAATCCATTTGTAAACAATGCCAATGTGCTGGATGAAATATGGGCTTTGGGTTTACGTAATCCCTTCCGCTGGAGTTTTGACAGAAGTAATGGTGCTATGTGGATAGGTGATGTGGGACAGGGACAAAAAGAAGAGATCAATCACAGAACAGCAGCACAATCAGCAGGCCCTAATTATGGATGGCGTTGTTATGAGGGAACACTAACCTATAATACAAGCGGTTGTTTAGATGCAAGTAATTATGTGTTTCCGGTGTATGAATATAACAATCTGCAGGGAAGCAACACACCTGCTTCTGTGGTAGGTGGTTTTGTGTACCGGGGAACCACTCATGCATCTATGCAGGGTTATTATTTTGCAACCGATGTATATAGCGGGAATCTATACAAGATCAATGCTTCAACATTTGCTGCCAGCGTGCAAACAGGACTTCCAACATTGGTGGCCGGTTTTGGTGAAACCGAAGCAGGAGAATTACTGGCTGTATCTTTAAATGATACAGCTTATTCATTAACGCCTAATATTCCTACATCAGTTACCAATGTGAATGATGAAAAGAAACCAAGATTGTATCCTACCGTTATATCCGAACAACGGTTTACGCTGGAATTGCCGGAAACTTATACGCATTTGCAGATCATCAGTATCAATGGTGTTGTAATGCATCAACAAAACATCAGTGGCAGAACAGGAACAACTGAAATAAATATATCCTCATTACCACCAGGAATGTATATGATGAAATTGACAGGTGATAAGAGCACCTGGTTGGGGAAAGTTGTGGTGAGATAGTTTAAAATAATAAAGGCTTACTCAGTACTGATTCTTCATACTACCATCTTGCAACAATCTTAAAATTCACCAATCTTGGAGTTAAACGATTGGGTACTGTAAAAATCGTATTGGAAAAATCTTTGATGAGTAAATAAGAAATGGTGTTGGGTCTGTCGATAACATTAAAAATTTCTAAGCTGGCCCAAATATTTTGAAAATTGCGGAACGGGTTATGACTGCGTCGTTTTGCTTTTTCAGCATCCAGCAACAAAGCACTAAAACCAAAATCAACACGGATGTAGGGGTCGATAACCAATGCATTACGGTACTTACTGCTGTTGGGAATGTTGTAAGGAAGATTAGAACCATACAACAGGTTCATAGAAAATTTAAAGTTCTTATTGGTAGCTAAATAATCCTGGTAAAACAAACCTAAGGTTAATAAGCGATCTGTTGGGCGACGTAGCCAACCACCTTGTACAAGGTTGCTGTCAATGGGTTGATTGTTGGAAGTATCGATCTTATAATTATACCATTGATCATTGCTCAGGTTTTCTCTTGTACGCATAATCCCTATGCTCAGCCAGCTCTCCGCATCTTTCACGAGTTCACCAAACAAACGTGCTTCAATACCTGTTGCATATGCTTTGGCAATATTGCCACCGAGATAACGGATGCGAACATTATCAACATCATATGGCACCACATCCCACATGTTCTTGTAATAGGCTTCTACTTGTAATTTGAACGGACGGCTGCCCCAGCCTTTGAAATTGTAATCAATACCTGCAACAACCTGCACACTCTTTTGCGCTTTTACATCTTTATTCACCACACCATTGTAATTACGCAACTCCCTGTAAAAAGGCGGTTGATGATAAGCACCGGCGGCGGCACGAAATACAATGTCTTTTTTCCATTGCGGTTTTACAGCAAACTGCACACGTGGCTGGATCAATACTTCATTGTTGAGTGTATTGAAGTTGTATCGTACACCCAGTTGCAAAGTCATGTTCAATGAATCATTGAGCACAATATTATCCTGCACATAACCATGCAAACGAAAGAAGTTAAGGGATGCGGTTGATTTTACTACTCTTGATAATTCCAGTTGATTGGGATTAAAAGGCAATGTATATCCGGCGCTGTCCTGCATTTCCCATTCGTTCAATTTATCATTGATGCTTTGGCGCTCTACAGTATGTCCCCATTGATAGAAATGTTTTCCTTTTTCTAAACTTCCTTTATGCGTAGCGCTGGTCAGTTCAATATTCAATTGGTTGCGTGCAAAATTTTGAAACACGCCTGCTCCCAGTGGATTGGTGATCAAACCAAAGCTGGCACGGCTGCGGTCAAAATCACGTTCACCAAATAAATAAGCACCCTGTATATCAAAATTTTCTTCTTCCCTGTTGTTGAAATAACTCAGCATCCATTTCAGCTTCAATTCTTTTCTTGGCTGAATGGTTGTGGCAATACCGATCATATTCGTTCTGTATGCATCAATTTCACCACCGGCAAAATATACATCCAAACCAAGATTGGCGGTGAAGAAAGGAGAGAACACAGAAGATGTTTGCTGGCTGAATTCGGGCTGCAGTTTGAATTGTGTTTTGGAAAGATTCCCCATCAACTCAAACAACCATTTGGTTTTTGGTTGCCAGGTAATATATGCCTGCACATCATTGCTGCCGGGTACATAATTCCCCTGCACCTGCTGACTGCTTAATAAGTTTTGATTGCTGCGGTTGCGGGCACCAACAATATAAGTAACCTTATCATCTTTGGAAGAACCTTCTAAGTGAACACCCTGTTCCAGTAAAGAAACATAAGCAGAACCGCCAAAACCTTTGGGTCTTTTGTATTGAATATCGAGCACACTGCTCATCTTATCACCAAAGCGGCTTTGAAAGCCACCATTGTAAAACGTAACATTTCTCACCATTTCTGCATTGATGAAACTCAAACCTTCCTGTTGCCCCTGGCGAACGAGATAAGGACGAAACACTTCAAAATCGTTTACATAAATGAGGTTCTCATCATAATTACCACCACGAACAGAATATTGAGAAGTGAGTTCATTATTACTTCCTACAAATACTTTGATGAGACCTTCAATACCTCCAACAGTAGAAGGAAGTACCAATGCATTTTTTGGATTGATGCGTACAGCGCCACTTTCTGTACGTATACGATCATCTTTTACCACTACTTCCTGCAATTGTTTCCCTACGCCACGCTCCATGCGAACAATGATCCGTTCATTTTCATCTGCCACTAGAAAAAAGTTGCGTTGCTCGGTTCTGTAACCATTATATGTAAATTCTATTGCAAAGGGTTTGTCGGCCGGAACTTTAATGCTGAAGTAACCCGAATCATTGGTGGTTACACCGCTGGTTCTTCCTAAAATAACTACAGATACTTTGGGAAGCGGATTTTCATTTTCATCCAGCACCTGGCCGTTAACGGTAGCTGTTGTTTTCTTTTGCGCAAAAGAAGCCGATGCAATGAGCAACAATGCAGTTAGTAAGTGAATGGTTTTGGTTGCCTTCATTGGGAGTTAAAACTAAGCGTTTCTGCTATAACGTAAATGCTTAGCTTATATTTTTTAGCAATTGAATGGTTTCTGTGGGATTCTTTGCCTTGAACACCGTATTCCCTGCCACCAGTACGGTAGCGCCGGCATCTACAATGCTTTTTGCATTATCGAGTGTTACACCGCCATCAATTTCAATATCTACTTTTACACCACGTTCATCAATCATTTGACGGAGTTCTTTGATCTTGCCAATGGTGTTGGGGATGAATGACTGTCCGCCAAAACCCGGGTTCACACTCATGAGGCACACCAGGTCAATATCAGCCAATATATCTTTCAATAAAGCAACAGGAGTATGTGGGTTCACTGCTACGCCTGCTTTCATACCCAAACTTTTTATTTGCTGAATGTTGCGGTGCAGATGCGTACATGCTTCGATATGCACCGTTAAAATATCAGCTCCTGCTTTTTTGAAGGCTTCTGCATATTTCTCCGGTTCTTCGATCATTAAGTGAACATCACAAACTTTGGTGGTGGCTTTACGGAAGAATTCAATGAGCATGGGTCCAAAGCTGATGTTGGGTACAAAACGGCCATCCATTACATCTAAATGATACCAATCTGCAACACTTTCATTGAGCATGTTGCAATCTGCCTGCAGGTTCAGAAAATTTGAAGAAAGCAATGATGGTGCAATAATGGGCATACCTGTAATTTATAATTATTAAGTGTATATGTTATTTTATAACTCCTAAACGTTGCAGTGCTTCTCTTGCTTCACTGAAACTTTGATCCAGCACAAGTGAGCGTTTGTAATTGGCGATGGCTTCCTCTTTTTGATTCATCTTTTCTTCTGCCTTAGCCATCCAGAAATATCCGTCTGCAAATGTATTGCTCACTTCGGTACTCTTGTTAAATACTTTCCACGCATCTGCATATTTTTTTTGATCATAGTACACCAATCCCTTTTCTATGTAAGCATCCATATAAGAATAATCTTCACGGATCACCTGGTTAAATACTTCCAGCGCTTTTACTGAGTTTTGAATTTTTGAGTAATAAATCCCTTTCATCATCAAAATATCTGAACGGAAACGTGTGGCGCCTGCATTCTTCAATAAATTATCACATAACACCAGTGCATTTTTATTGCCGGTTTCGGCAAACAGGTTGGCCGCTCTCATTTCAGCCTCAATAAAAATACCGGCTTTATTCACAGCCTTGTTGTAATAGTTGATGGCTCCAGATGTATCTCCGCTGCGTTCCAGTGCATCTGCTTTCATATACAGCCAGCCGGGATTGCTGCTGTCTTTTGCCAATAAACGATCAATCTGCTCCAGCGCTTTATTGTATTGATTTTTTTGAACCAGTTGTTCAATCAATTGCTCACGAACAGTATCGGCGGTTGAGGAATCCTGCAGTAATTGTTCCGTTACAGAAGTACCGGGGGTATCAGATGCGGGAGTGTTAGGTTTTGAACCCTCATTGGTACAGGAGAACAAAAAAGCTGTCAGGAGATACAGAGCAATAACCTTCTTCAATTGCATGTACAAAGCTAATTGAATTTTCTGCAATGAGTTTTTACAATTTACCGACATTTGTGGCCTTTTTAACAGGTAGATTTGTCAAACATCCTCTCATCATGCGACTCATAACACTATTACTCATTCTTGCCTCCTCGTTTTGTATTGAATCTTTTACAGTTGCAACCGGTAACTACACCATACCAACAACGGATACGTTATTGTATCCGGAAGAAAAGCATTTCAAAAATATTCAGCAATTAACCTTTGGCGGAGATAATGCAGAAGCTTATTTCAGTTTTGATGGCAAATGGCTCATCTTTCAAAAGACCTATGCCAAAGAAGGAATTCCCTGCGATCAAATGTATATCGGTAAAATTCCGACCAAACCGGGTGAAAAATTTGTACCCAAACTGGTAAGTACAGGTAAGGGAAGAACTACCTGCGGCACGTTTACCAAAGACGGAAAACATGTGATCTATGCCAGTACCCATTTGGGAGCAGATACATGTCCGCCGGTGCCCGACCGCAGAAAGTATGGCAACAAATACATCTGGCCTTTGTATGACAGCTATGATATTTTTATGGCCGACCTGAACGGAAAAATTGTTAAGCAATTGACCAACAGCAAAGGTTATGATGCGGAGGCAACACTTTCACCCGATGGGAAAAAAATGATCTACACCAGTACAAAAGATGGTGATATTGATCTGTATATAATGGATCTGAAAACAGGGAAAGAAAAGAAAGTAACGAACTTATTGGGTTATGATGGTGGTGCATGGTTCAGTCCTGATGGTAAAAAAATTATTTGGCGTGCCAGCCGTCCTAAAACAGAAGCAGAAATAAAAGAGTATAAAGATCTGTTGGCGGAAGGGTTGGTAGCACCTACGAATATGGAAGTATGGATCGCCAATGCTGATGGCAGCAATGCCAAACAGGTTTCATCATTTGGCCAGGCCAACTGGGCACCCGCTTATATGCCCGATAATAAACGCATCATTTTTGCCAGCAATCATGAATACAAAAGAGGCTTTCCGTTCAATTTGTATGTAATGAATGAAGATGGAAGCGGTTTAACCAAAATCAGCCGTGATAAAGGGTTTGATGCGTTCCCCATGTTCAGCCCCAATGGAAAGAAGATCGTTTTTTGCAGCAACCGCAATAATGGCGGTACAAGGGACACGAATATTTTTATTGCTGATTGGGCGGAATAAAATTAAAATTCGAAATGAATAATTGATAATTGAGTATTAGCTTTGACGGATCAGGTTATTAATTTTCAATTATTCACTATTAATTATTTTTATGTATCAAGGTCTTGTTCATCTTCACAGTGCTCTCCGCTGGGTGATCTTAATTCTGCTCATCATTTGTATTGTTCAGGCATTTACAAAGAATGAAAAGATTGCTAAAACAAGTTTGTGGTTATTGATCTCATCACACATTATGCTGGTGCTGGGATTGTTTCAGTATTTCAACAGTGAGCTGGTAGGTTTTCATTTGGTGGAACGTTTGGGCGGATTTGGAAACGTCATGAAAGATAGTTTTGCCCGTTTCTGGGTGGTGGAACATATTTCAGCCATGATCCTGGCGATTGTGTTGATCACAATGGCAAGAGGCCGTGCAAAACGATTGAAATTTGGACCTGCACAATGGATGTACATTATTGCATTGATCTTAATATTGGCTGCAGTACCATGGCCTTTCCGTGAAGGCATTGCAAGACCCTGGTTCCCGGGAATGTAAGGATGAGTGATGAATGATGAGTAATGAGCGATGAATAGCTGCGTTATACAACGCAGCTATTTTTATGCAATCAATTTTAATGTATCACAATACAATTTCATTTCATCCAATGTGCCCATGCTTACACGACTCCATTTACCATTCCAGAAATCACGGTATTGCACAAAGATGTTTTTGTCTTTCATGAGTTGCGTATAACGGTCACCAATGCTGCTGATGTTCACCATTACAAAACTGGCAGCCGACGGAATGTATTCCAGTTTCAGTTGTTTGAAAGTAGTATAACAAAGTTCTCTGGCTGCAGCATTTTTCTTACGGCAGTCAGCAACAAATGCTTCATCTTTTAATGCCGCCATGGCAGCAGTGGCAGTAACTGCACTCACACTTACATCAGGCCATGGTTGAATGTTGGCTAATTTTTTGATCGTATCAGCATGTGCGATGGCATAGCCGATCCGTGCGCCTGCCAGCCCGTAAATTTTGGAAAAGGTTTTAGCGATAATAATATTGGGATTGCTCAATACCATATCACTCAATGTTGGAAGGTTTTCAAATTCCGTATAAGCTTCATCAACCAACACATAAGCTTTCTTACTGCATTCCGTTACAAACTGTCTTAGCAAATGATCTTCAACAACTGTTCCTGTTGGGTTATTGGGATTGCATACATACACCAATGAGGTTTGATCATCAATAGCAGCAAGCATGCCGGCAAGATCAATGGTTTTATCACCGGTTGCCAATGGAACTTTTTTGATAGTGGCACCCATCAGCTCTGCTACTTTATACCATGATTGAAATGTTGGAAAAGGAGATACCATTGTTTTGCTTTTCATAGAAGCAAGAATGGCTGTTAAGCCGAGTAATTCTGATGAGCCTGCACCCATCAAAATATTTGCAGGTTCAACTTTCCAATGGTGTGCTAATTGTTGCTTCAGTAAAGGGTTGATATCATCCGGGTAACGATTGGATAATTTCATGGCTTCTGCCATTGCTTTTAAAGTGTTGGCAGAAGGACCGTACGCATTTTCATTACTGTTGAGCAGGATCATACCAGCGGGCAGTTGTCTTTGTTCTGCATACAGGTTGTTTGATATGCTGATGCCTGCAGCTAATGCAGCAGTTATTCTTAACCATTCCCGGCGTGATGTTGCTTGTGCCATAAATAAAAAATTGATGCAGCATAAGCTACATCAATTTTGTGAATTGTTCAAAAAGAGAAATGCACTATTTATTTTGACGGCTGAAGATCTTGCTCACAATTTTCCATTCTCCATTCACTTTCAGCAGGTTCATGTAATCGTAAAGGATCACTTTATCGGTTTCAATTTTTATTTTGGCCTGTGCAGCACTGCCTTCAATGTTCAGGGATACAATTTCAATATTCCGTTTGCCCGGTCCGTTGGTGTTAGCTTTTACCCGTGCAATATAATCTGCAATAGGAACATCTTTGAATTCACCACTTTGTACATCTACATACTTCATGGTGGCACTTGGATGAAAGGCTTTTTCAACCCGATCACCCACGCCGCTCATATAGTTTTCTAAACAGGCACGTACACCTGCTTCTTCATTGGTTTGTGAAAAAAGGAGTGTGGATGTTAACAGGCAGGCAACAAGAAGGAATATTTTTGGCATAAAGTAAAATTTTCAGAAAAGTAAGATGTGTCAATCTCTGCGCCTTGTTAAATTGTTATGAACGGTTGGTAATTGATATTTACAGCTTCATATTAGATTAAGCTGCTGATAGGATAAATTCTCAAGAACTTCGTAGTGTTGAGATCTTTGATCGTAATGGTTTAATAGTTGTTGTGCTTCCGGCGGTACCACTGCTTTTTCATGATCTTCACCTGCAAATTGTTTTACGGCATCGATATCTTCAAACCACATAATGGTTATGAATTCAACTTCATCGGCCAAAGGTCTTCGCAACAGTTGAATGCCTTTGAAACCATTTATTTTCCGTTGTTCAATACCATGAAAGATCTCATTTCTGAGCAGGGATTCATATAGATCAGCTTTTGACGGATGTGTATATCCATGCCAGATTCTTGCAACCATTTTTTATTTAAAGTTACCGTTTCCCCAGTTCAATTACTTCCAGGTCTTTCATCTCTTTCCCATCGACCGTGAACCGTAAAATGGTTCTTACCTGGTGCCAGCCCTGTTTGCCGGCTGCACCCGGGTTCATGTGGAGGCAGTTGAGTTTGTCATCATACATGACTTTGAGGATATGGCTATGACCGGCAATGAACAATTGAGGTTTGTGAATGAGTAATTCCTTCTTTGTTTCCGGATTGTATTTGGGTGGGTAACCTCCAATATGCCTGATCATTACTTTCACTTCCTCACAGTAAAAAACCAATTGCTCAGGATAAACAGAACGAATGTCTTGCCCATCGATATTGCCATAAACTCCTTTTAGTTCTCTTCTCTCTTTTAATCTCTTAGCTATGTTTTCATCTCCAAAATCACCTGCATGCCATATCTCATCACAATTGTTGAAATGATCAAACACTGTTTCATCTAAATAACCATGTGTGTCAGAAAGTAAGCCGATCCTCGTCATTACATCAGGATTTGGTTTACAGGTTGCAGGGCAGGAGGCAGGTCAGTTTCATCCAGCATATCTCTCAGGTCTATTTCAATGGTTCTGCTCAAAGCTGTGATGGGTACATCGTTGGCACTTCCCTCAAACGGATTTTCCGTTGCTTCGCCTACACGTTCCAGTGATGAGAACACCCAGTTAACGATCATGCTGAAGGGGATGTTAAGCCAAACATAATATTCCCCCATTTTTTGAAACTCATTTAATAAACCAAAGGGTACCACCATAATAAACAGTACAATAAAAAATTTGTTGATGGAGGCAAACTGGCGGGGATAAGGAAAATTTTTGATGCGCTCACACCGACCCTGGTGTTCCAATAACAATACTAATTGGTTTTCAAGTTCTACATAGTTAAGAGGCTCAATAGCTCCCGCTGCTTTTAATTCTTTCAATTGTTCGGATTGCCGGGCAATTAATTGTGTTGCACGGTTCTTTTTTTTAAGGATGTATTTCAAATCGTCTTCGTGCAGTAATGGTTTCATTTCGTCTTCCAGGCTGCTGTGTTTTTCAGGTATGGAATAAAACCGCTGGTATTCCTTATTGTATCTTCTCTCAGTTGTTTCCCATTTACGTGGCTCTCTCAATTGAAAACGCAAAGCAGTGAGCCATGCTATGTGACGGTAAATCAATTGTTGTTGTGACACTTTATCTGTTACAAAATCTCTCGCCATCATTCCAAAGGAACGACTGGTATTTACAATGGAGCCATAGATTTGTCTTGCCTCCCAAAGGCGGTTATAGGTTTGTGTGTTTTTAAAACCTGCAATAAAAGCGGCTGCTGTACCAATCATAGCAATGGGTACCCAGGGAATTGCCAGCCAGTGCCATTTTAAAACCGCAAATAAAATGGTAGGTAAGGCAGATAAAAGAAAGATGAGGTAAATATCTCTCCTCGTCCAAATAATAAACTCTTTTAACGTGTATTGATTGCCGGCGTGCATGGTTAGTTGGTTTGTTTCTGCTGTAAGTTAAGTGGAAATTTTTCAAAGTATTCCTTCCGTGGATTCTGTACATTTGATGTATGCCATTTTGCCGTAACTTTTTATACTGGATCGATAAACGCAAATGGAAATACATTTTCCTGCTTTCAACATTGGAGTTGTCCATTCTGATTTGATATCGTGCTTCCTCACCGACAGTGATTTAGTTTTTTATTTTCAATTACTCATTTTCATTTATTAAAGATGGCACATTATTATAAACTTGGAACTGTTCCTCATAAACGACATACACAGTTTCGCAAACCCGATGGTGGTTTGTACAGCGAACAATTATTTTCTACCGAAGGTTTCAGTGATGATTATTCTTTGCTGTATCACTGTCATCCGCCCACACAAATCATTAAAACAGAGCCGCAGGTAGATGTGAGCCCGCAAATTGCGGAAGAAAAAATGCTCAAACACCGCTGCTTTGAAGGATTTCATGTAAAACCCGGTAGTGAATTTTTAGAAAGCCGTGTACCGGTTCTTGTAAATAACGATTGCCATATTGTATTGGCGGCACCCACAAGCGGAACAAAAGATTATTTCTATAAAAATACAGATGCTGATGAAATGATCTTCGTACATGAAGGAAGCGGTGTGGTATCAACGCAATACGGGCAGTTGCCTTTTTCCTATGGTGATTATATTGTGTTGCCAAGAGGAACGATTTATCAAATTCAATTTAATGATGAGAAGAACCGTTTGTTCATAGTTGAATCCTTTACTCCATTACGTTACCCCAAACGGTATATGAGCAAGTTCGGACAGTTAATGGAACACTCACCTTATTGTGAACGGGATATCCGTCCGCCGCAGGATTTGCAAACCTTTGATGAAAAAGGGGATTTTCTCATTCGTGCTAAAAAGAAAGGCATGCTTTATGGTTTGCATTACGGTACACATCCATTTGATGTAGTAGGATGGGATGGATGCTGCTATCCTTATATTTTTTCCATTCATGATTTTGAGCCCATCACCGGTCGTGTGCATCAACCGCCACCCGTGCATCAAACATTTGAGACCAATGCATTTGTGGTGTGCAGCTTTGTACCACGGTTGTATGATTATCATCCGCAGGCCATACCGGCACCTTATAATCACAGTAATATTGACAGTGATGAAGTGATCTATTATGTAGATGGAGATTTTATGAGTCGTAAAAATGTAACCCGTGGTATGATCACCCTTCATCCTGCCGGTATTCCTCATGGACCACACCCCGGTGCTGTTGAAAAAAGCATTGGTGCCAAAGAAACCAAAGAGCTGGCCGTGATGGTGGATACCTTCCGTCCATTGATGTTAACAAAACAAGCCCTGGAGATTGAGAATACAAGTTATGTGATGAGTTGGGCAGAGTAAACTATTTATTAACAGATGAAAATGAAAAAGGCGGCTTTGCCCCTTTTTCATTTTTCTTTTAGAGCCGATTTACCAGTTCATAAATACTTTTTCCTTCATTCCTTCTTCAACAGTCCAGCTTCCTTCTTCAATTTCTGCTTCCAGTTCACCTGTGTCCCAGCCGCAATAACCAATAAAAATTTTTAAGTCAATCGTTGTGATGATCCTGTTGTTGATAGCTTCCACAGCTTGTTGAAAGTTGCCACCAAGATATATGCCATTACTAATTGAAACTCCTTCTTTAATCACATCCGGTCTTTGATGCACAAAGTATAAATGCTCCTGGTCTACAGGCCCGCCTGTATAAATCGGGAAGGCAATGGAATGTTTGAATTCTTCCAGTTCATTCAGGGTTCTTCCAAACGATTTGTTGATAGTAAAACCAAGAGCGCCTTTTTCATTATACTCTGCAATCAGTATTACTGCCTGCTCAAATATTGTTTCTCTAAGCAGTTCTGTACTTTCTACAAATAGACCTTGTTTTAGTTCTAACATAACCTGGTACTGAAATCATAAAGGTATAAAGTATCAGCTTAGCTCAAATCCTTTTGACTGAAATACGATTCATGCCTGTTTTTCAACAATCGAAACTTAAAAGCAGGCAGTTCCTGAAAATTGATTTGACCATTTGGTTAAATTACCGCTATCTTTGTTAACCAAATGGTTAAACTGAATGGTTAAAAAGCAAAAAGATGCCACAACCCAGCAACGCATCCTGGAAGCGGCACGTAAAGTATTTATTGAAAAGGGTATGGCCGGTGCACGCATGCAGGATATTGCGGATGAAGCTGGAATTAATAAGGCCCTGTTGCATTATTATTTCACGAGTAAGGATATGTTGTTTGAGCAGATATTTCAACAGGCATCAGCCCGTTTTATTCCACACATCAATGAAGTGATTGAATCGGATGTTTCCTTGCTTGAAAAAATTGAGCATATCTGTGTCAACTATGTTACACTGATCATGAGCAAACCTTTCATGCCTTTATTTATTCTTAATGAAGTACATAAACAACCGGAAGCGTTTCTGCAACGAATGTGGGGCGGTCAAAAACCAAAACTCCATAAACTGGCAGAGCAAATTGAGCACGAAGTAAAGAGAGGAACCATCAAGCCCATTCATCCCATGCATCTGTTCATGAACATCATGAGTCTTTCCATTTTTCCATTCCTGGCAAAACCCATGCTTCAATACATGAGTAAAATGAGTGATAAAGCTTACTGGCAACTTATGGAAGAGCGAAAAGAGCTGGTATCCAAATTTATTATTGATTCAATTCGCAAATAGATCGGTATGAAAAAGATGTTATTGATTTTGTTATTATTTGCTCAGGCTGCATTGGCGCAAACTTTTACATTGCCGCAGGTACAGGAATTGGCAAAGCAAAACTATCCACTCATCAGGCAGAAAGCATTGATTGAGCAAACCAGGGACATTTCTATAGCCAACCTGCAAAAAGGGTTTTTACCACAGTTCTCTGTTGGCGGCCAGGCAACTTATCAATCAGAGGTTACCCGTGTTAAAATTCCGGTGTCCGGTGTTAATATTGACCCTTTGAGTAAAGATCAATATCGAATTGTTACAGATGTCAATCAAACGATTTATGATGGCGGACTTATAAAACAACAAAAAAATCTGCAGCAGTTGAATGCAGGTGTAGAAGAACAAAAACTGGAAGTGCAGCTTTATCAATTGAGAGAAAGGATCAATACAATTTATCTCGGCATTCTTTTTATTGATGATCAATTGCAACAGACAGTATTGATCAAAAAAGATATTGAAACAGGTATTAAGAAAGTAGAAGCCCAAATTTCCAATGGGGTGGCATTCAAATCTTATCTCAATACATTGAAAGCTGAGTTGCTGAAAGCCGATCAGCGATCCATTGAGTTATCTTCTACCCGTTCCGCACTGGTTGAAACATTGAGTTTATTCATTGGACAAACGATTGCGGCTGATGCAAAGTTTGAAGCACCATCTGTTTCTGCCTTTGGTACCAGTGATATCTCAAGACCTGAATTGAATTTGTTTCAGGCACAACAAAAATTATTTGATGGACAGTATGGTCTTATTCAATCACGCAATAAACCCAGGGCAGGCTTCTTTGTACAGGGAGGTTATGGTCGTCCCGGTTTAAATATGCTGGAGAATAAGTTTTCTTTCTTTTATACAACTGGTGTGCGGCTCAGTTGGAATTTTGGCGGCTTGTATACGGCTAAAAAAGAACGTGAGTTGATTGAGATCAATAAAAAGAATATTGGATTGCAGCAGGATGCCTTTCTGCTGAACACAAATGCACAGCTGAAGCAACAACAGGGCGAGATCAATAAGATTACTTTATTAATTCAAAAAGATGATGAGATCATTGAATTAAGACGAAAAGTAAAAGAAGCCAGTAATGCTCAATTGGAAAATGGAGTAATTACCGCTAATGATTATTTACGTGAAGTAAATGCAGAAGACCAGGCAAGACAAACACGCATCTTGCACCAAACACAATTGCTGCAGGCAAAAATGAATTATCTAACAATACAGGGAAAATAAATTATACACCATGCAAGTAAAATTATTATCAACGCTGATCATTTTAGTTATACTCAGTTCTTGTGCCAATGATAAAATCAAGTTTGATGCCACCGGAAATTTTGAAGCCAGCGAAGTAATTGTCTCATCTGAAATAGGAGGTAAGATTTTAACGCTTATAGTAAAAGAAGGTGATACCGCTTCCGTCAATTCAATTGTTGGTACTATTGATGCTGCCAATATAAACCTGCAGAAAGAGCAAATTGAAGCAAGTGCAGCAGCTCTTAATGAAAAAACGGCTGACGCAGCTCCCAATATACAGTTGCTTAAAAATCAACTGGAAGTACAGCAATCACACCTCACCAACTTACACCATGAACAAAGGCGTATTGAAAATTTGTTGAAACAGGATGCGGCTACGGGAAAGCAACTGGATGATATCAATGCACAAATTGATATAGTGAAAAAGCAAATGGCTGTCACCCGTCAGCAGATCAATGTACAAGTAAGCAATACATCCTTGCAAAATCGTACGGTTTTAAGTGAAAAGAAACCTTTGGAAAAAAGAGCCGCACAATTACGGGATCAATTACAACGTGCTAATATTATCAATCCTATTAGCGGAACAATTCTTACCAAATATGCAGAGGCTGGTGAAGTAACAACTCCGGGTAAGGCACTTTATAAAATCGCTGATCTCTCTACTATGAAATTAAGGGCTTATGTAAGCGGATCACAGTTGCCCTCCATCAAGTTGGGCCAAAAAGTAAAAGTGTTTATTGATAATGCTGCCGGCGGTTACACAGAGTTACCGGGAACTATTACATGGATCAGTGAAAAAGCAGAGTTCACACCTAAAACCATCCAAACAAAAGAAGAGAGGGCCAACTTGGTATATGCTGTCAGGATTGATGTAAAAAATAATGGGTATTTAAAGATCGGAATGTATGGAGAAGTAAAGTTTTAATAAATATGACTGCAGTAGAGGTACATACTATCAGTAAAACATACGGTAAGAAAAAAGAAGTAAATGCTTTGAATAATATTTCTTTTTCTGTAACTAAAGGAGAACTGTTTGGTATTATTGGTCCTGATGGTGCCGGTAAAACATCATTGTTTCGTATTCTCACTACATTATTATTGGCAGATAATGGAACTGCATCGGTTGACGGGTTTGATGTAGTGAAAGATTACAAGGCAATTCGCAACAGGGTGGGGTACATGCCCGGTCGTTTTTCATTGTACCAGGATTTAACAGTAGAAGAGAATCTCAACTTTTTTGCCACCATTTTCAATACAAGTATTCAGGAGAATTATGATCTTATAAAAGACATCTATGCGCAAATTGAACCTTTCAAAGACCGGCGTACGGGAAAGTTGAGTGGTGGTATGAAACAGAAACTGGCATTGAGTTGTGCATTGATCCATCGACCATCCGTTTTGTTTTTAGATGAACCAACCACAGGTGTGGATGCTGTTTCAAGAAAAGAATTTTGGGAAATGCTCAGACGATTAAAAGAGCAGGGTATTACAATCCTGGTTTCCACTCCTTACATGGATGAAGCTGGTATGTGTGATCGTGTGGCATTGATGCAAAAAGGAAACATTATGAGTATTGATACGCCTGAAGCTATTGTTAGTGCCTTCCAATATCCATTATATAAAGCAAGGTCTGATCAAATGTTGCCTTTGTTGAATGAATTAAAACAATTCGAAGGTGTAAAAGATGCGTATGTATTTGGAGAGTATCATCATGCTGTATTGAAAGATGAGCAGCAGGTAACTTTATTAATACAAAGATTAAATCAATCAGGTTTAAAGTATGAACTAAAGCCCGCACAACCTGATATTGAAGATTGTTTCATGCTTTTGATGAATCACACACATGCATAATCAAACTGCCATAACTACCCGTAATCTCACCAAACGTTTTGGCAACTTTACAGCTGTCGATGCTATTTCTTTTGAAGTGCATAAAGGAGAAATTTTTGGTTTTTTGGGTGCCAATGGTGCCGGTAAAACTACGGCAATGCGTATGCTTTGTGGATTGTCATTACCAACAAGTGGTGAGGCCACCATTGCAGGATTTAATGTGTACCGTGAAAACGAAAAGATTAAAAAGAGCATCGGGTACATGAGTCAGAAATTTTCTCTTTATGAGGACCTCACTGTGAAAGAAAACATGCAACTCTATGGGGGTATTTATGGTAAAAGCAATTCCTTTATTAGGCAAAAGACAGAAAATATACTCAATGAACTCGGCATCAAAAAAGAAGCAAACGTTTTGGTGAAATCGTTGCCGCTGGGCTGGAAACAAAAACTGGCATTTGCAGTAGCTATTTTTCATGAACCGGAACTTGTGTTTTTGGATGAACCAACGGGTGGTGTTGATCCGGTGGCACGTCGTGAATTCTGGAATATGATTTATAACGCAGCCGCCAAAGGCGTTACTGTATTCGTAACCACTCATTATATGGATGAAGCAGAATACTGCAACCGGGTAAGTATCATGGTAGATGGAAAAATTGAAGCACTGGATACGCCTGCACAACTGAAACAAACATTCAGCGCCCGCTCTATGGATGAGGTATTCTTAAAGCTGGCCAGGAAAGCAATGCGAACAGAATGATGAAATGATGATTGAAACAAAAAACCAATGAAGCAATTTTTCTCATTTGTAAAAAAAGAATTTTATCACATCTTTCGTGACAGGCGAACTATGTTCATACTGCTGGGTATGCCGGTGGTGCAGATACTGATCTTTGGTTTTGCTCTTACAAATGAAGTAAAGAATTCACGCATTGCTGTTTTAAATCATGCCGGGGATAAAGAAAGTTTCAGTCTCATCAATCAATTAAATGCCAGTAATTATTTTGACGTAGAGCAAATGGTTCATTCAGATCATGAAATTGAAGGCATCTTCAAAAAGGGAAGAGTAAAAATGGTGGTGGTCATTCCTCCCCATTTTCAGGAAGATTTGTTGCATATGAATAAATCATCAGTTCAGTTAATAGCGGATGCATCTGACCCCAACGTGGCCAATACGCTTACCAATTATGCCACTGCAGTGATCATGGATTATCAAAAACGGATTACGAATAATCAGCAACTTCCTTATTCTATTAATACAGAATTACGAATGCTGTATAACCCGCAATTGAAAGGCGCCTACAATTTTGTACCCGGTGTTATGGCGATGGTATTACTGCTTGTTTGTACAATGATGACGGCTATCACGATTGTTCGTGAAAAAGAAATGGGGACGATGGAAGTAATGCTGGTATCACCTGTTCGCCCTCAATTAGTGGTATTGGCAAAAGCAGTTCCTTATTTGTTACTTTCTACGATCAACATTACGTCTATTTTGTTGCTCAGCGTGTTTGTGCTTGAAGTACCTATTCATGGAAGCATCGTATTATTGGTAGGTGCCAGTATATTGTTTACTCTGGTATCTCTTTCATTAGGATTGTTGATTTCTTCAGGAGCTGAATCTCAGCAAACAGCAATGTTTATTTCATTGGTAGCTTTATTCCTGCCAACGATCATGTTGAGTGGCTTTATGTTTCCCATTGAGAATATGCCATTACCTCTTCGCACAGTTTCAAATATTGTTCCTGCTAAATGGTATTACAACATTGTAAGTAATGTTATGATCAAAGGATTGTCAATTGGCGGCATTTGGAAAGAATTGCTCATACTTACCGGCATGATGTTGTTTTTCTTAACCCTGGCCATCAGGCGGTTTAAAATACGGTTACAATGAGAACACTGCGTTTTTTATTACAAAAAGAATTTCGCCAAATCTTTCGTGATCCGTCCATCATCAGGTTGATCTTTATCATGCCTGTTATTCAATTAATGATCTTGCCATGGGCAGCTGACTATGAAGTAAAAAAAATAAAACTTGCGGTGGCAGATGCAGACAGGTCAACTTATGCAAGTCAGCTTACTCATAAAATCACGGCGTCTAATTATTTTCAATTAGCACATTATTCAGCATCGTATGAAGCGGCTTTGGAAGAAGTAGAACATAACAGGGCTGATTTGATCCTTCAAATCCCTGCTTCATTTGAAAAAGAACTCATCAAAGAAAATAAGGCAACCTTATTCATTGCGGGTAATGCCATTAATGGAGTAAAAGCAAACCTGGGCTCGGCTTACTTGCGCACTATCATTGGAGATTTTAACCAAACTGTCCGGATGGAGTGGATACAAATGCCCCGATTCAGCCCTCAAACTCAAATTGAAGTAACATCATCCAACTGGTTCAATCCATTAATGAACTACAAGTATTTTATGGTACCGGGTATTCTGGTCATTTTATTAACGATGATTGGAGCAAATCTTACTGCCATCAATATTGTTCGTGAAAAAGAAATTGGAACTATTGAGCAGATCAATGTTACTCCTGTTAAGAAAGTACAGTTCATTCTCAGCAAGCTCATTCCCTTTTGGCTGATCGGGTTGATCGTTTTGTCACTTGGCCTGTTAATTTCCAGGTTATTATATGGTATTATTCCGGCGGGTAGTTTCTTTACCATTTATGTGTTTGCGGCAGTTTATTTGTTGGCGGTGTTGGGTTTGGGATTGCTCGTCTCCACTTACGCAGCCTCACAACAGCAGGCCATGTTGGTAAGCTTTTTCCTGATGATGATTTTTATTTTACTCGGTGGTTTATATACTTCCATTGACAGCATGCCGCTTTGGGCTCAATGGATCACCAGGTTTAATCCTGTGTCATACTTTATTGAGGTGATGCGTATGGTTATTTTAAAGGGCAGTGGTCTTGCCGATATTAAAAATCATTTATTCATTATGATTGGGTTTGCCCTTTTTTTTAATGGCTGGGCGGTAATAAGTTATCGAAAACGTACATAAATGGAAGCAGTCATATTGGTAAACCCATAAAGCCTTTAAACCCATTCTATAGTAAAAACAAGGCAAAAGCATGGTGAAAGCATAATCTGAATGTTTAAAAATGTGGTTTCGTTTATGTACAGGTGATGAGTACATTCCAAAAAGTTTTATATTAGAGCAACCTAAAACAATTGCCATATGATCAAAATTTCCGAACTCAAAGAAGGTGATATCGTGATGGTAGATAACGAAGGCACGCTTATGGAAGGCGAAGTGATGGAAGTCAATAATGCCCAAAAATTAGCCCAGGTTCGTACCAACGGTGAAAGTGATTTTTGGTACGGCGGGGAGGCCCTTCATCCGATTCCACTTAGCGATGAATCCCTGGTAAAACTCCATTTCCAACGCACTGAGGATGAAAATGGGGGAGTTAAGTACATGAAAGGGGCTTTTCGGGTACATATTAATAAGCCCGGCGATTTTAACCACCTGGATTTTTGGTACCGGGAAGACAGGCGGCATGTAAACCAGCCAATAGCCGTGCACCAACTCCAGAATTACTACCTGAATATGACCAAAGTTCACCTCACCGAGGCAGCCATTTAAAGGTTTTCCACAGATATTTGCACCCCTGAAGCGGTTTTAGTCAAAAAATACACATCCCCGAAGTGATTTTCCTAAAAAATCTACTTCCGGGGTGTTTTTCTTTTGGGATTTACTCCTATCTTTGCGACCCCAAAAAGTATGGCTAAACAAGACGTCATTAAACAGGATGGTAAGATTTTAGAGGCACTGAGCAATGCCATGTTCAGGGTTCAGTTGGAAAACGGACACGAAATTCTGGCTACCATCTCAGGGAAAATGAGGATGAATTATATCCGAATTCTTCCGGGCGATAAAGTGGGGGTTGAAATGAGCCCATACGATTTAAGCAGGGGTAGAATTATTTTCAGATATAAATAATAACAGCAGCCAAAAGCTGTGAGCAAAATCGATCGTTATGAAAGTTAGAGCATCCATTAAAAAGCGTAGCACCGACTGCAAGATTGTTCGCAGAAAAGGTAAGCTGTATGTAATTAACAAGAAGAACCCACGCTTCAAGCAGCGTCAGGGATAAGAAAGCCTGAGCCGTTAGCCGATAGCCACGAGTAAATGCTCATAGCTCTAAGCTCATAGCTCTCAGCAAAAGATAAACAAGAACAAAAAAAGTAAAATAAATATGGCTCGTATTGCCGGTGTTGATTTACCAAAAAACAAAAGAGGAGAAGTAGGACTTACCTATATCTATGGTATTGGTCCTTCAACTGCTAAGTATATCCTGGACAAAGCAGGTATTGATGTTAACAAAAAGGTGCATACCTGGAATGACGATGAGCTTAATGCCATCCGTAACATCATTACCAATGAGTTCAAGGTGGAAGGTCAGTTGCGTAGTGAAGTGCAAATGAGCATCAAGCGTTTATTGGATATCGCCTGTTATCGTGGTCTGCGTCACCGTAAAGGATTACCGGTTCGTGGCCAGCGTACAAAAACCAACAGCCGTACACGTAAAGGAAAACGTAAAACGGTTGCCGGTAAGAAGAAAGCGGCTAAGAAGTAATAAAATCAGTCTCGAGCTCAGAGCTATAAGCTTTGAGCTTATGGCTTTTTATATGCACCGGTTCTTTCGGATTTACTCACAGATATTTTGGTGCAGATGGAGTGAGCATCCGGTTCGGCTTAAAACAGCCGGATAATTTTTAAAACGATTACCTCAGGTATTTAAAAATGGCAAAAGCACAACAACAACAAACCAGCGCAAAAGCCGCTGCAAAGAAAAGAGTAGTGAAGGTTGACGCCGCTGGTGATGCACACATCACAGCAAGTTTCAACAACATCATCATTAGCTTAACAAACAAACAGGGACAGGTTATTTCCTGGAGCAGCGCCGGTAAAATGGGCTTCAAAGGTTCCAAGAAAAACACTCCCTATGCTGCACAGGTAGCCGCAGCAGAAGCAGCTAAAACTGCTTTTGATGCAGGTTTAAAGCGTGTAGATGTGTTTGTACAGGGCCCGGGCAGTGGTCGTGAAAGCGCCATCCGTGCTATTGCACAAAGCGGTATTGAAGTAACAACGATTAAAGACGTTACTCCTTTGCCACACAATGGTTGTCGTCCTCCTAAGAAGAGAAGAGTTTAATACAAGTTCGAAATACGAAGTACTGGGTACGGCTAAAGTACTTTGTACTTCGTAACTCCTACTTCAAACATATTGAATCGCCAAGGTTCATTTTAACAAAGGGTTCCTCATTAATTTTTAACGCTTTTACTGATGACGGAACCGGTTCAAAAAAGCGTAAATGAATAAAAACTATGGCACGTTACACTGGTCCTAAGACCAAGATTTCCCGCATTTTCGGTGAGCCCATTCTGGGCAATGGCAAGTGGTTGGGTAAAAACAGCAACCCTCCCGGTCAGCATGGTGCTGCACGCAAACGCAAAACTTTAGGTGAGTTTGCTTTACAGCTCCGTGAAAAACAAAAAGCCAAATACACATATGGTGTATTGGAGAAACAATTCCGTAAAACATTTGAAGAAGCTGCACGCTTAAAAGGTGTAACCGGTGAAAACCTGATGCGTCTTTTAGAAGCACGTTTGGATAATGCAGTATTCCGTATGGGTATTGCTCCCAGTCGTCCTGCTGCACGCCAATTGGTGAGCCACAAACACATTATGGTAAATGGTGTGATTGTGAATGTTCCTTCTTTTAGTTTGAAACCCGGCGACGTGGTGGAACTGAAAGACAAGAGTAGGGAGAATACAAGCGTAACCAGCATGATCAAAGGAAAGAATCCTAAGTTCAACTGGTTGGACTGGAACGAAACTGAATTAAAAGGTACGTTCATTGCTTACCCGGAGCGTGAAAGCATTCCTGAAAACATTAAGGAACAGCTGGTAGTAGAATTGTACAGCAAGTAAGACATGAGTGATCAGTGATGAGTAATCAATGATCAACAGAATTACAGCAGTACAAGTGTGCGACGCAACGGAAGAATCATCAAGGCTTGACAGCCGATTACAAAAAAATAAAAAACAATAATTCAATATGGCCATTTTGAATTTCGTAAAACCCGACAAAATTGTTCTTCAGAAAGCAACTGATTTTGAAGCACAGTTTGAGTTCCGTCCGCTGGAACCAGGTTTTGGTGTAACAATCGGTAATGCACTTCGCCGTGTGTTATTGAGTTCCCTGGAAGGTTATGCTATTGCCGGTATTAAGATTGAAGGTGCAGACCATGAGTTTGCTACTCTCAAAGGTATCAGCGAGGATGTGGTTGAAATTATCCTGAACCTGAAGCAGGTTCGTTTTAAGAAAAAAGTAGATCATGATGTAAGTCATGAGAAAATTACTTTGAGCTTAAAAAACAAAACTGAATTTACTGCTGCCAACATTGGTGAAGCTACTCAAAGCTTTGAGGTGATGAACCCTGAGCTGTTGATCTGCACCATGGACCCCAGCGCTAAACTGGATATTGAAATTAACATCATTAAGGGCCGTGGCTATGTTCCTGCTGAAGAGAACAAACCCAAAGAAGCGCCTTTTGGATACATTGCTACTGATGCTATTTTCACGCCTATCAAAAATGTAAAGTACTCTATCGAGAATACTCGTGTGGAGCAACGTACTGACTTTGAAAAACTGGTGATGGAAGTAAGCACAGATGGTACCATTCACCCTGAAGAAGCAGTAAAACAGGCAAGCCGTATTTTGATTCAGCACCTCATGATCATAACTGATGAGAACATCACGTTTGATAATAAGGAAGAGAAGAAAGAAGATGTAGTGGATGAACAAATGCTGCAATTGCGTAAGGTATTGAAGACACCATTGGAAGACCTGGATCTTTCCGTACGTGCCTTCAACTGTTTGAAAGCTGCCAAGATCAACTCTTTGAGTGAGCTGGTACAGTACGAACAGGAAGACCTGATGAAGTTCCGCAACTTCGGTCAAAAATCATTGGCTGAAATTGAACAGGTGTTGGGCGAAAGAGGCCTTCACTTTGGAATGGATCTGAGCAAATTAGGTTTGGATAACATCGATTAAGCCCCCACCCCCTAAAAGGGTGTTAGGTAACAGTCTGATTATTTAGCAAAAAGCTATAATTCCTGACACGGTATAGCTTATTTATAACAAGGGTTTGAGTTTGAGAATTTTCAAATCATCAAATATCAAATCTTCAAATTTTAAAACGTCATGCGTCACGGAGACAAAATCAAAAATCTGAGCCGCACCGCTTCACACCGTAAAGCGTTGCTGAGCAACTTAGCTATTGAGCTCATTACCCACAAGCGTATTGTAACTACTTTAGCCAAAGCAAAGGCGTTACGTACCTGGATTGAGCCCATCATTACCAAATCAAAAAGCAACACGACTCACAGCCGTCGTATCGTGTTCAGCTACCTGCAGGATAAAGCTGCTGTTACAGAACTCTTCAGCACCATTGCTGAAAAAATAGCAAGCCGCCCGGGTGGTTATACACGCATCATTAAGCTGGGTATTCGTGTAGGTGATAATGCAGAAAAAGCAATGATCGAGTTGGTTGATTTCAATGAGATCTATGGAAAAGGTAAAGGTGAAGCTGCTGCTCCTGCTAAGAAAACCCGTCGTGCCGGTAGTAAGAAAGCTACTGCCAAAACTGAAACAGTTGAAGCAAAAGCCGAAGAAGCAACTGCCGCTGAAGAAACAAAAGCAGCTGAGTAAATCAGATGTTAATAAAAATTCATATAAAGAGGCAGGGCATTTAGTTCTGCCTCTTTTATTTTGCACACAATTATGAGCCAACCCACTTATCACATGCCCACATCTGACAAACCAGCTATTCTGGTGCTGGAAGATGGAAATGTTTTTTACGGAAAAGCATTTGGAAAGATCGGCACCACTGCCGGTGAAATTTGTTTTAACACCGGTATGACCGGTTACCAGGAAGTATTCACCGATCCAAGTTATACGGGTCAGATCATTATCATGAACAATGTGCACACAGGTAACTACGGCACATTTGCAAAAGATGTTGAAAGCAATAGTGTAAAGATCAAAGGGTTGATCGGCAGAAACCTCGAAGACCGTTATTCAAGATACTTTGCTGACAGGTCATTGCAGCAGTACCTGGAAGAACAGGGTATCGTTTCTATTGAAGATGTGGATACAAGAGCGCTTGTAACTCATATTCGTACCAAAGGTGCCATGAACTGCATCATCTCCAGCGAAATTTTAGATGCAGAACAATTAAAAAACGAATTGAAGAAAGTTCCTTCCATGGAAGGATTGGAATTGGCAAGTGTTGTAAGTACCAGGGAAGCGTATACTATGGGTGATGAAAATGCCAATGTACGTGTAGCGGTAATGGACTTTGGTACCAAGCTAAATATTTTGCAATGCATTGTTGACAGAGGTGCTTATATAAAAGTATTTCCTGCCAAAACAAAACTGGATGAGTTAAAACAATTCAATCCTGATGGATATTTTATTTCCAATGGCCCCGGCGATCCTGCCAGCATGGATTATGCTATTGCAACAGTAAAGGATATTTTAAAAGAGAAAAAACCAACGTTTGGAATTTGCCTTGGTCATCAGTTATTAGCCCTGGCGAATGATATACCTACGTTTAAAATGCATCATGGTCACAGGGGTTTAAATCATCCTGTAAAAAACGTGATCACAGGTTTGTGTGAGATCACCACACAAAACCACGGCTTTGGAGTTGATCCCGAAGCGGTACGTAAGGCAGCGAATGTAGAAGTAACACACATCAACCTGAATGATGATTCTATTGAAGGGATCCGCTTGAAGGACCGACCTGCATTTTCAGTGCAGCATCACCCTGAAAGTACACCCGGCCCACATGATAGTCGTTATTTATTTGATGACTTTATAAAGTTGATCAAGGAACATCAAAACTAAATACAAGCCCTGCTAAATGTGGGGCTTTGCTTTTTTGATTTATATTAGTCATATGAAAATAGCGATCATCAACGGACCTAATTTGAATCTGCTTGGTAAAAGAGAAACAGATATTTATGGCAACAAACCGTTTGAGGCGTATTTGGCTGAGTTACAAGCAAAATTCCCGACGGTAGATTTTCATTACTATCAAAGCAATGTAGAAGGGGAGTTGATCAATGAACTGCAGCGGGTTGGATATGAATTTGATGGTATTGTATTAAACCCGGGAGGTTATACGCATACTTCTGTTGCGTTGGGCGATTGTATTGCTGCTATTAAAACTCCTGTGGTGGAAGTACATATTTCCAATGTTCATGCACGTGAGGATTTTCGGAAACTCTCTCATGTAAGCGGGAAAGCTGCAGGGAGCATTTTTGGTTTGGGATTAAAGGGATATGAACTGGCAGTTGATTATTTCACAAACCGTGTTTGAGTTTGTGGTGTTATATAAATGCTTTCATCCTTCAGCATCGGCAATTTTGCATCGAAGTATTTATTCAAAACAATTCTGAACGTATTTACGGAAGACATGGTGGGGTATAATGTTTGATAGTTTCCATCAGGAAAATAAATTGCATTCATATTCCTGTACATATAATCCTGTCCGGGATGTGTATAGTAACGGTAGCCATGATCGCCGGCAACAATGATCACTGTGTTTTTTTTGTTGTTTGTTTGAATATGTGTTACCAGCTCCTGAATCAGTTTATCCGCATAATATAGCTGTTGCTCATATTCCTTGATGCCATCACTTTTTTTACGTTTAGGGTTAAGAGTCGGTGTTAGTAAGTTGCCTGAACTGTCGTAGATATAAGGGTCATGCGGAATTAAAAAATGCCCATACACAAATTTTTGCTGATCCTTTTTAGAAGCTGATTCTTTCACTTTGCCCAAAATGTATTTAAGTATCCTGTCTTTTTCATTGTTATGCTCCGTCATGTTTTGAACCTTTCGTTTAATGCTGAGGTTCCAATAGATATCCCTGTGGATTCTTCCCGGAAGTGTTTTATAAAAGAAATGATAATAGCGATACTTGTAAAAGAAGGGTTTGCCCGGAAGGTCTTTAATGCCAAACGAAATGGGCTGGTATTGAAATATGTCATACCCTTCTTTCTTTAATATCGACATCAATGAATTATTCAAAAATGAATTAGTAGCATACAAATATGATTTCGGATCATCCAATAATGGAATTAATGTATCTGCCATATAATTCATATTGAACGTTGTAGATACTGAATGTACTGTCCAGCTATAGTTGGAACGGGCATAGGGTACTACGTAAAATCCTTTTTTAGTTAAGAAGGTATCAATGAAGCTATTGTCAATATTCCAGCAATCCTTTAGCGCTGCTGATCCACCCATTTCATCAAAGATCAAAAAGTATATATCCGGCTTGGAACTGTCAGCAAGTTTTTCGGCAGGCTTGTATTGGTTATAAACAGAAAAGTTGGGGTCAATGAGATTTTGAACCGTTAAATTTGTTTGATAGGTTTTGAACGTGTTATAAACTTCTGACGCAAATAAGCAGATCATAAGTGTGTTCAGATATAGTACGGTGCCTGATAAAGTGTTTTTGGTTCTATACAATACAAATACAAGAAGTGCTGCACCCAAACCCAACACCGGTAACAGGTATTTATATTTTATGATTGCTGATCCCGGAAAGAAATCTTTTAACGTATCGTGTAAATATCCAAATGCCAGTATCACCAATGTAATGATGAATGTAAATACAGCAGCTTTGGAAGAGGAGAGGAAAAGCAATCTTGTTGGGAAATAGAATAGCAGCATCAGCAGCAGTATTGCTCCGGTATTAATCGACACTTCTATAGCAGGAATGAAACCGAATAATTGATTGTAACCGTTTAAAATAAAAAATAACGGTAAAAAAAACAGGTATAGAGCATTGTGGCTGAGATAATCTTTTACCCGGGTGTACAGTTGTTTCATTCTTTATCGTCTTAACAAATATATTGATTTATACGTAGTGCTGTTTAATGAATGAAGCCGTCACTCAATGCTAAGTCATGATGCCACGGTTGTTGCAGTGGAATTTGTTGCTGATAGTATTGATTGAGAATAATACGAAATGTATTAGGAGTAAAAAGGGCAGCAGGAATATTACTATAATTTTTGTTTGGCCAATAAATAGCACTTAATACCCTGAACATTTCATTTTCCCCATGCAGACTTTTATTGTAACTCCGCAAACCATGATCTCCCTGTATGATAATGATGGCAGGCCGTTTGTTCTGCTCCAGTATCTTTTTTACCATTTTTAATATAAAATTTCTTGTGTATGCCATTTGCTCTGCATAAGGTTGTTGTGTAGACAGTTCTTTCAGATATTGATGATAACTCCGGTAACGGATTGAACCTGTGCTATCGTATTTATATGGAAAATGCGGAATTAAAAAATGTGCAAATACCATCTTCTTCTGCTGTGCCGGTTGTTGTAAAGAGGCATCAACTATTGCATTTGCCTGGGCAATCGTGCTGGAGTCGTCTTTAAAACTTTCAATAAGAGGATTGCCAAATATGGATGGAGCATATTTTGATCTCAACCAGCCGATATCAAGATATACACGGTTGAAGAATGTTTGATTGCGTACCATGCCGCCTGGCTTGCCCCACCAGCTTCTGCTTGTTTTTACAGTTGCATGATCTTTAAAAGCAAGAATACTTCCGTTGTAAATATGATATTCATGTTGCTGCAGAAATGAAAACAACCGGTTATTCAGCAATTGTTGCCGGTGCCTGAAAATTTCCCTGAAGCCGATCTCTTTCGTTGCTGTACCCGGGTTTTCAGTCATATTCAAAATAGAATGGAGCGATGAAATGGTTTGGGCATAACCACTTACAGCATCAGGAGAAACATAAAAACCCATCTTTGTTAACTCTGAATCCAGCATGCTGTTATCATAACCGGATAAGCGTTTAACAGAAGCTGTGGATGGATGTTCGTCAAATACAAGAAAGAAAATATCAGGTTGCAAAGAATCAGCAAGTGAAAGCGGTTGTAGTTGAATCGTTTCAGCAACGTTCTTTTGTTCAATTTTCTTCATTCTGCTGATACCAAACATCAATCCATCAGCCAGTAATAGAACCAATAACGTAAGTAAGAGGTAGCGATGTAATTTCAGAAGTGGTTGCTTATTTTTTCTTAAATAAAAAAACAGCGCAGCAATGAAAAGAAATAACAGCGGTAAGAGTACGGAGTATTTGGCAACAGGTTGCAGCCATGAAACTGACTTCATCAGTTGATGCGCCGGGGCAAAAAAGAAATAGATCAATAGCAGTACGGTAGTAAATAGACCCGCATTGTATTTGTCCCTTAAAACCTTACCTAAAAGAAAGTAAAGAACAAAAGGAGTGACTATCCATCCGAGCATGGGTAAAAGCAGATCCTTAAAATCAACCAATCCAAAAAAATCAAAATAATTGTGTACGATAAAATAAACGGGTACAAGAAAACAATGCAGCGGAACGGGCACTATTTTTTTAAGGAAACTCATCAGCGCTTTTTCATTAAATAAAGAATCCGTTGCGAGTGTTGAAGCGGTTGCTGTTTTACAATCGTAAACTCAGCGGCAAACGCCTGTTCAAATGACGCCTGGTCATAGGTTGCGTAAATATCTTTTTTAGTGCCCAACATCTGCCGCACTTTAGGATCATCTTTTGGCACAAATTCAATGATGAGCCAGTTGGATCGTTGAGCAAAAAACGTAGCCGTTTGTTCAAACGACAAATTTTTGCCGATCACCAAGTGATGGATCAATGCCAAAGCCAGCGATAGATCAAACTGTTTCCTGTTGATAAATGCAGGTTGTTCTTTATTTTCCCAACCCATGGCAGGAGAGGGTTGTGTGAGATCAACAACGAGCGGTAGAATATTACGAACCTTTTGATTTTTACAGGACTGGTATAAACGATTGATACAATTGCTGTCAAAGTCATTGGCAACAACCAACGCTTCGCTTCGGCAGAGTTTGGAAAACTCTCCTTCATTGGCACCATAATCACATACAGAGTGATAAGCCAGTTCATTCATCCAGCTTTTTACGGTGGTTTTTTTCTGTTGTAAATAATCATCACTCAAAATTGTTTCGTTGTAATAATTATTCCAGGTACTGGATTGTTCTTTTAACTGCAGCTTCGAAATGCAGGCTGTTAAGCTGTTTAAAATATTCAGTACTGCTGCTTTGGAGATTTTCTTTTCCGGAGCTTTACTTTGTTGACTGCCTGCTTTGCCGTATTTGGCATGTACATGCACATGTAACAGGATATGTGTGTTGAGCTTTGTTGCGAAAGGCAACCATTTGGATGTAAGTCCAACAGATACGCCATCAGGGTAAGCCAGTAACAGCTTATGTGTTTCCATATTGCAATAGGCCGCCAGCAATAATGGATTTAAAAAGCATTCACAAAATTGGCGGTATGCGATCCAGGATGTTCCTTCTTCGTACAGTTCAAAAGACAAAGTATCAATATGCTTTGGCAGGCCATCCGCAAATTGAATATTGAAATGGGTAGCATCTTTCAATATCATATTCTTTGCCAATGCTGCCTTACAAATATCCAGCGTTACAAGCGCTGCATCTTTCAATTGATCAAAACTCCATTCCCATGCATAGTTGAGAAAAGGAATGCGTTGTGGCTGTAAAGTTGCGAGCCAGTTGGGAGCAGCAAAATGATTTTCGGGAACTTGTTCAACAGGTAAGATCCATAGCTTTTTTATGAGGTTTTCATACAGGCCTGATGAATACAATTGCTCCAGATGTTTTTTGTACTCCACATCAACAAACCGGTAAATGATCCCGTTCTGTTCATAAACGAAACCTGAAGGATCACGAAACGAAGCAGGATGCCTGTTATTCATTTTCATCTTTCGGTTCTTCTTGTTGCTGCGAAGAAGGCTTTATAAAAAAGCTTTTGATCCATGCCCACGCATTCTTAAAGTAAAAGAGTACGCCCAATACAGCAGCAATGATTACCTGCACCAGGTAACTGCCACTGCCCGGGTCTATGTACAACAAATGCATCATAAATAACGGAGATTGGTTTTAGGTGTTAATGCCAGCAATGTTTCATAAATAAGCATAATGGTATTTTCAATATCACTTTTATGCAGCATTTCAACGGTTGTGTGCATATAACGTAACGGGATACTGATGAGTACAGAAGGGCATCCATCATTGGCATATGCAAAAGAATCAGTATCTGTTCCTGTACTTCTGCTTAAAGAACGCCATTGTACCGGAATCTTTTTCTTATCAGCAACATCGGTAACAAAATCCAGTAACTTATTATGAATAGCCGGTGCAGTTGCGAGAGAAGGTCCCTTACCACAGGAAATTTCACCTTCAATGATCTTGCTGATCATGGGTGTTGTAGTATCATGTGTAACATCGGTAACAATCGCAATATCTGGTTTAATGCGGCGGGCGATCATTTCAGCACCACGCAAACCAATTTCTTCCTGCACAGCATTCACTATATATAAACCATAAGGAAGTTTCTTTTTGTTCTCTTTCAGCAATCTTGCCACTTCAGCAATCATAAAGCCACCAATGCGGTTGTCAAAAGCTCGGGCGATATAATAATCATGAGCCAACTCATCAAACCCTTCTTCATACGTTACAACGCAACCAACTTTTACACCTAACTCTTCCACTTCTTTTTTGTTACGGGCACCGCAATCCAGCCACAGGTTCTCTACTTTAGGAGCCGGTTCTTTTGCTTCCGGATTGCTGAGGCGTGTATGAATAGCAGGCCAGCCAAATACTGCTTTTACAATTCCTTTTTTGCCATGAATGAGCACTCGTTTGGCAGGAGCAATTTGATGATCCACACCACCATTGCGTTTTAAATAGATCAATCCTTCAGGTGAAATATAGTTTACAAACCAACTGATCTCATCAGCATGTGCTTCAATCACTACTTTAAACGGATGCTCAGGATTGATAACACCAACAGCAGTGCCATAAGCATCTGTAAAGGATGTTTCAATATAGGGTCTGATGTATTCCAGCCACACTTTTTGTCCGCTGGTTTCAAAACCAACAGGTGAATGTGTGTTATGATAGTTTTTTAGAAAGTCGAGAGATTCGTTGGTTAATATGGATTTCTTCTTAGGAGTTTTTGCTTTTGCCATGAAACTTGAATTTCAGCAAATGTAATTAAATCAGCAGGAATAAGCTGAGTATGGCGGAAAGAAACAGGGAGCCATCTACCCATGATAAATAAAACAGGTCATCGGTTCTTTTTTTGCTTTGACGGTACAGCCACCACATATACACACAGGGTAATAATTGTAACCACTGCCAGGTTGATGGAACCACCACCATTAATGCAATAGCTGATGCTGTAAAAAACAAAACATTGAGAGCAAAAAACAGCTCATACTGTTTTTCAGTAAGCAGGTTGGCGGGTGTCATTACACCCCATTGCAGATCCCTTGACTTATCCCTGTAATCAAACAAAAGTGTTGCAACAGATACCAGCATAAAGCGGTGAAAAAAAACGGCTGCTTCAGCAATCGTAGGTTGTTTTTGGATGATCACCAAAGGAAGTACAACAGTGGCAAATGCCCATGTAAAGCCTACAAAATAGCTTTTTATGAAGGTGAGCAGTATGGGAAGTTTCAACGATTTTTTGAACAGTAAGGGCGCTGTATACGATGCATTTAAAAGAACGGCAGCAATCACAAAGTAGAGAATATCCTTGAGGTAGATCAAAAGGAACAAAGTGGCTGCCAGTGATAACAGATTTACAATAATTGTGAGCCGGTATGTATTACGGAACCAACTGAGTTGTTCAGATGAATCACTTTTGACGGATGCGAGAAAGAAGTGAAGATTATAGCTGAAAAGGGTAGCTGCAAACATAAAACCTGCCAGCAGGTAATCAATGGCCCCGTCATTCAGTAAAATGAGTGTTTGCAAACAGAGCACAGCAGCGCAAACAGCCATGAACACATGATGATAAAAGAAGAATTTTGAAAGACGACGGATAAAATGCATGAGTATTACAGACCGATCCTGTCAGTAAGAACTGTATCACTTAAGTTGCCTGACCTGTCTTTTACCCATATTTGAAAACGGGAGGTATCCTTACGGGGACAAGCCGAACCACCAAGATTTACATACTCAAGAACCGGGATTGTTGAAAATTTAATTCTGAATGTTACGGTTTGCTTTCCATCATCAGGATAAAGAGGTACATTTTTCGAAAGGTCTTTTGTATTGGCAGGGCAGGGAATTCCTGCTGCATCCAGTTTCATGATAAACACACTGTCACGCACATCCCCTTCTTTGTCGTTTACTTCCACATCAATATCCAGTAATGTGCCCGAGCCGTTAGGTGTTGTTACCAGTTGCACTTTCACATCTTTCAGTTTAATATCGGGCTTGGAATCCCCCCCATTTTTTTTACAGGCCACCAATACCGGTAAACTAACAGAAAGAAATAATAGTTTTGCGTTCATTTAGAAATGTTTCTGTTTCAAATTTAAGTAATCAATCCGGCATATTATCTTGAAGAGCAGTTTTGTTAACAAAGTTTTTTCGTTAGAGGAAGAGGATTTTTATCAGCTGGCTGATGAATTGTATCAGTTTCAGGTGCAAAATAATCCTGTTTACAGTGCTTTTTGCAGTACTCTTTCCCAATCGTCCTTTTCCGGCATACGGTATCCCTTTTTGCCCATCAGTTTTTTTAAAACACACAAAGTAGTTTCCGGTTCATTTGACCCCGCCATCGTTTTTAAAAGCAGCGGTACTTCCGGGCAGCAGCAAAGCATGCATTTTGTAAAAGATCCTGCGTTGTATGAAGCTTCCTTCACCAATGGGTTTGAAACTTTTTATGGTCATCCATCTGAATGGTGTTTCCTGGGATTGCTGCCTTCTTATCTGGAACGTGGTGGTTCCTCGCTGGTGTATATGGTAGACAAGCTTATGCAGTTGAGCGGCCATCCTGCCAATGGATTTTATTTGCATGAACATGCGCAACTATTTCAAACCTTGCAGGAACTGGAAAAGGAACGTCAAAAAACCATGCTTTTTGGTGTTACGTATGCGTTACTTGATTTTGCTGAGTTTTACCAATTACCCTGTCGCCATACATTCATCATGGAAACCGGCGGGATGAAAGGCAGGCGGGAGGAATTGATACGGGAAGAAGTACATGAGCGGTTACAAAAAAGTTTTGGCGTAAACCGTGTTCATTCAGAGTATGGGATGACGGAACTGCTGAGCCAGGCTTATTCCAAGGGAAATGGTATTTTTCAATGCCCGCCATGGATGAAAGTGCTGGTGCGTGATGAGGATGATCCGTTATCCATACAAACAAAAGGCAAAGGTGCTATCAATATCATTGATCTTGCCAACATGTACAGTTGCGGTTTTATTGCTACAGATGATATAGGTGAGGTATTTGAAGATGGAAGTTTTAAGGTGCTGGGCCGTATGGATAACAGCGATGTGCGTGGTTGCAGTTTACTAACATTATAACTTATGAATTCAGATAAATTACAAATGTTTCGTAACCGTTTGCTCAAAGTGTATAAACACAGAAGCAAGCAGGCCAAACGTATGGGTATTGAATGTTACCGGCTTTACGATAAAGACCTGCCGGAGTTTCCGGTAATGATTGATGTGTATGACCGGAGAGTTTGTTTAAGTGAATACAGGGCCAAACATCATTTAACAGAAGAGGAACATGCCGCATGGCTGGATGGAACCATCCAGGTGATTGCTGAAGTATTACAGATCAGTGAAGACGAAGTTTATACGAAAGAACGAAAGCGTAAAGAAGACCGGTTAAGCCAGTATCAAAAAACAGCAGAAGAAAAAGAGTTTTTTGAAGTGAAGGAAAATGAACTGAAGTTTCGTGTGAACCTCTCTGATTATTTAGATACAGGATTGTTTTTAGATCATCGTATTACCCGCAAAATGGTGATGGATGAAGCTAAGGGTAAAAAAGTATTGAACCTGTTTGCTTATACGGGCTCCTTTAGTGTTTATGCAGCCGCAGGCGAAGCGGAAGAAGTAACAACTGTTGATCTCTCCAACACTTATATTGACTGGGCAAAGAAAAATTTTGAATTGAATTTTTTCATTAATCCACGCAGGTACAAATTTGAAGTGGCAGATGTTAAACAATATCTGCAAACACTTACGCCCAATACATTTGACCTGGTGGTGATGGATCCGCCCACTTTCAGCAACAGTAAAAAGATGAAGGATATACTGGATATTCAAAGAGATCATGTGGAACTCATTAATCAAACGCTCAGGGCTATGAAGCCGGGTGGTGTTTTGTATTTCAGTACCAATGCCAGGAAGTTTGAACTGGATGAAACATCAATTCATGCTTCTGTTATAAAGGATATAACAAGAGTTACCACTCCCTTTGATTTTGAAGGGAAATTATTCCGCTGGTGCTGGCGAATGATAAAGTAAAACACTTAGTCATGGTCATGGTATCCTTTCTAAGTTTCTGCATTTGTTGCTGATATCTGTTTTTGGTTTCCAATTTGACAGGCGATTCCGTATTTTTCTGAGGCGTTTAATCCAATCCGTCCAATGAAAAATCTATCCACATTTGTAATTACCCTGTTGCGGGGTATTTCAAAACCGTCGCTGGTAAGCTGCCTGGTCATTTTCTTTCTTTTTGCAGGTATCATTTTCAACTATTTCCTGGAACAGGGAGTTAACAACTCTGTTGAAAAGCATAACAAAGCATCTGCTTTAATTGTGAAACATGAGCAGTACAAACAGGTAATTGATAAAATAACCTTTGATCTCTCCAAAATTGATAATAACATCAACGAGTATTTACTCACAGCAACTCCTGAAAAACATGCTGCGTTGATGCTGCAGATGGAGAAGCTTAATGAAACCATGTACCAGGTGCGTAATGAAGCAACTCAGTATGTGCCGAAGTATCTTGTAAATATTTTTCAGCATAAAGTACGCAACCGAACAGAATATCAGAAGTCTATTATTACCACTTTTGATTTTTATGGAAGAGAAAAAGCATTGCTGTTGTTAAATAATACGGATGATCAAACTACAAGCAGGGAATATGTAAAAAGCCAGGCTGAACTTACTGCTGCTCTAAACGCACGTGCCAAACAAATGAGTGAAGTGTTGATGGCTGAACAGGCTGGTACATTACGACTTGACAGTTGGTTAAACATTGCTTCGTTACTATTGATGCTTGTGATTGCATTGGTGGTATTGTATCAAACAACACGCATCAGCATTCTTAATAAGAAACTGGGGGTAGCTGTTAAAAAAATGCAGCATGCAACAAGGGTGAAAGATCAATTCATGAGCAACATCACCCACGAATTACGTACACCACTGAATTCTATTTTGGGATATACTAATCTGTTATTAAAACGTCACCACGAACCTGAAACTGAAAAATGGTTACAGGCCGTTAATTCATCGGGTACCATGTTGCTGGATGTTGTAAATGATGTGCTGGATTACTCCAAACTGGAATCAGGTTATCTGCAAATAGCGTCAGAACCTTTCCAGTTGGATGAAGTGCTTTCCAATCTTAAAAACATCATGCTTAACAGGGCTGAGACAAAAGCACTTTCCCTTGTGATATTAAAAGATCATTCTTTACCTCAAACATTCATGGGCGATGAAAAGAAGCTGAAGCAAATCCTCATCAACCTCACAGGGAACGCCATCAAGTTTACTGAAAAAGGAACTGTAAAAGTGGAAGTAGCATTGCACAAAGAAATAGGAGAGCAATGCTGGGTTCAGTTTCGGGTAACTGATTCAGGTATTGGTATTAGTCCTGATAACCTGCAACACATATTTGAACGGTTTTACCAGGTTGAAAACAGTCATACAAGAAAATATGCAGGTACCGGTTTAGGATTGCCCATTGTAAAACAGTTGGTGGATCTGCAGGGTGGTACCATCACCGCTACCAGTATTGTGGGTGAAGGAACTACATTCACCATTGTCATGCCATTTGAAACAGCTGTTCAGCAAAACGGGAAGGATGAAAATATAATGGCCCCGGTTCATAAAATGACACATGCTGCAGGTAAACGCATTTTGGTGGTGGATGATCATGAGTTGAACCGTGACCTGATGGTGTTGTTATTGAGAGAGTATAAATATCATGTTGTAACGGCTAAGAACGGTTATGAAGCTTTAGAGTTATTGAAGAAAAAGCATTTTGACCTTGTGCTGATGGATGTACAGATGCCGGAACTGAATGGTATTGAAACAACTCTTAAGATCAGGAACCTGCTGGCATTGGACGTGCCGGTTATTGCCTGCACTGCCTTCTCCCAGCCATCAGAAAAACAAGCTTGTTTGGAAGCAGGCATGAACGATTATTTAGGCAAACCTGTGGAAGAAAAAGAACTGCTTCGCCTGCTTAACCTGTACCTCGGTCTTGAAACCAATGAAAAACAACATACCATGGCACTCATCAATTTTAAACAGATACAGGGCATTACCGGCAATAATAAAGAACTCATTGCTGTAATGCTGCAAAAAGCAATGGAAGTAATTCCAACTGAACTGGAACAACTTCATCGTTCCATTGTTGACAAAAAATATGTACAGGTGCGTGAACAGGCACATACCATGTGTTCAACCCTTGGATTATTGGGGGCACCTGACGAAGCAATGGTTCTGGCCAAAAAAATTCAAGGTTCAGCAGATTCTCCTGCTACCGGTGAAACTACCTTGCAACATTATTATGAGTTGAATTCGATTGTGGAACAACTTATGGTGCAAATAAGGCATTACCTGGCAGCGTAGGGAATCTTTCAGCCAAATAAAATTTTCAAGTTAATTTGCAGCAAATTGATTGCTGTATGAAATATCCATAAAAATTATCAAGCTATTTTATAACTAAAGCGATGATAATTTTTATGGATATACTATGTGGCTAAATAAAAAATAAAAGTAAGCACATGAACAAAGTTGTTGCCAACGCTGAAGCAGCTATTCATGATATTCATGATGGCGCTACTCTTATGCTCGGCGGTTTTGGTCTTTGTGGTATTCCTGAAAATTGTATTGCAGCCCTTGTAAAAAAAGGAACCAAACAACTCACCTGTATTTCCAACAATGCGGGTGTGGATGATTTTGGCATTGGCCTCATGCTGCAGCAAAAACAGGTAAAGAAAATGATCTCCTCTTATGTGGGAGAGAATGCAGAATTCGAACGACAGTTATTAAGTGGAGAGCTGGAAGTAGAATTGATTCCCCAGGGAACATTAGCTACACGTTGTATGGCGGCCGGTTATGGTATGCCGGCGGTGTTCACTCCTGCTGGTGTGGGAACAGAAGTGGCCGAAGGAAAGGAAGTAAGAACATTTAATGGCAAAGACTATTTGCTCGAATATGCTTTTGATGCTGATTTCGCCATTGTAAAAGCATGGAAAGGAGATACACATGGTAATTTGATCTTTAAAGAAACGGCACGCAACTTCAACCCACTGATGGCGATGGCAGGAAAAGTTACCATTGCTGAAGTAGAAGAGTTGGTTGATGCAGGCGAATTGAATCCCAATGAAATTCATACACCCGGCATTTATGTACATCGCATCTTTCAAGGGGTGAATTACGAAAAACGAATTGAACAAAGAACGGTGAGAAAACAAATTTGAAAATTGGGTAGTTTGAAAATTTGAAGATTAGTGCTTCAAGTTTTCAAAACTCTTCTATAAGCAGTACGCCGTAATTTTCAAATATCAAATCTTCAAATTTTCAACTCATGCCTCTTACAAAAGAACAAATAGCACAACGCATTGCCCGTGAATTACAGAATGGTTATTATGTGAATCTTGGAATTGGTATTCCTACACTGGTAGCCAATTATATTCCTGCAGGCATGCATGTAGTACTGCAGAGTGAAAACGGATTGCTGGGCATGGGCCCGTTTCCATATGAAGGAGAAGAAGATCCTGATCTCATTAACGCAGGTAAACAAACCATCACTACAGTTCCCGGCTCGGCTTTTTTTGACAGTGCTATGAGCTTTGGAATGATACGTGCCGGTAAAGTTGATCTCACTGTATTAGGTGCCATGGAAGTAAGTGATGAAGGTGATATTGCTAACTGGAAAATCCCGGGTAAAATGGTGAAAGGCATGGGTGGAGCTATGGATCTTGTAGCCAGTGCTAAGAATATCATTGTAGCCATGATGCATACCAATCCAAAAGGTGAAAGTAAATTATTACCTCATTGCACATTGCCATTAACAGGGAAAAAATGTGTAAAGAAGATCGTAAGTGATTTGGCGGTATTGGATGTAACGACTGATGGTTTTCAATTACTGGAACGGGCTCCCGGTGTATCAGTAGAAGAAATTCAATCAAAAACCGCAGGCCGCCTCATCGTAAAAGGTGAAATTCCTGAAATGACTTTTTAATTTCTTCTTCCTGTATGAATGGTTTCAGAAAACAATCGCTGAAACCAATTGATATCAACACTAACATCGATGAGGGTGAAAATATCCATCGAAGCGGGGGTATTGTTTTAAAATTTGCCGTACGTGAAAAACAATTGGCTTTAAAAAGAGATGAATCAGGTTGAATCGTATCTTTCAATCATCATTCACCAACAACCAATCATATCGTATGGGTCAGCTTACTAGAACCGATCTGCTTGTTTTCTTAGTGTATTTCATCAGTGTAGCCGCATATGGTTACTGGATCTACAAACGTAAAAAAGTAGCCCAGGCAAGTACCAAAGATTTTTTCCTGGCTGAAGGTCAGTTAACATGGTGGGCCATTGGTGCTTCACTCATCGCTTCTAATATTTCTGCTGAGCAATTCATTGGCATGAGTGGTAATGGTTTTCGTTTGGGTTTAGCTATTGCATCCTACGAATGGCTGGCGGCTATTTCATTGGTGATTGTAGCGGTGTTCTTCATGCCCATCTATTTGAAGAACCGCATCTTTACCATGCCGCAGTTTTTAAAAACCAGGTATAATGAAACGGTTGCATTGATCATGGCTATCTTTTGGTTGTTCTTATATGTAACGGTCAATCTTACGTCCATTTTATATCTCGGTACCATTGCTATCAATAACTTATTGGGTGGTGAATATTTTCATGCCATCATGATCGGGCTTGCCTTATTTGCACTCATCATCACCATTGGTGGAATGAAAGTGATTGGTTATACAGATGTGATACAGGTGGTGGTGTTGATCCTGGGTGGTTTGGTTACAACCTATGTAGCACTTACTTTGGTTAGTGAAAAATTTGGATTGGGTAAAGATGTACTGGCCGGTTTCAACAAATTATTAGAACAGGCGCCGGGACATTTTGATATGATCTTTAATAAACCTGATGCCAACACTTCCCAAAAAGCAGTGGATAATTATGTGAGCCTCCCCGGTTTGGCCATGCTGGCTGCCGGTCAATGGATCGCCAATTTGAATTATTGGGGATGTAATCAATACATTACACAAAGAGCTTTGGGTGCTGATCTGCCAACAGCCCGTACGGGTATTTTGTTTTCTGCCTTCTTAAAGTTGATGATGCCGGTCATTGTAGTGTTGCCGGGTATTGCTGCTTATGTATTGCATTCACAAGGTGAGTTGCAACAACAAATGCTTACCAATGGAGAATTTAGAGAAGATAATGCCTATGCGGCGATTCTTGGGTTCCTGCCAACTGGTTTTAAAGGATTATCCATGGCTGCATTAACAGCAGCAATTGTTGCATCACTTGCAGGAAAGGCCAACAGTATCTCTACCATCTTTACATTGGATATTTATAAAAAGTATTTCAACAAAGAAGCAACAGAAACAAAACAGGTATGGATAGGCCGTGTGGTCATTTTTGTTGCAATGATCTTTGCGATTCTGATCAACTGGAATGATCTGCTGGGCATTGGTGGTCGTGGTGGTTTTGAATTCATTCAAAAATATACAGGCTATGTTTCACCTGTAATTTTTGCAGTGTTCCTTCTGGGCTTTTTCTGGAAACGAACTACTGCAAGAGCTGCACTCGTAGGTATTGTTGTAGGTACTGTTTTGGCCATTGTGTTTGACAGGGTATTACCATTGAACGGGCAATACAACACCTGGTTGTATACTGCTTACGCTGATAGTAAAGGAGTTTACACCATCCCATTCCTGGTACAAATGGGCTGGGTATTTTTCTTCACCTGTTTGGTGATGATGATTGTGAGTTTGCTGGATAAAAATATTGCTTCTCGAAGTCATACCATGCAAATTGATAAAGCCATGTTCAAAGTAGAACCAAAGAACCTGGTGCTCATTATCATTTTGCTGGTGTTGATATTGAGTATCTATATCAAGTTCTGGTAAACAGTTTACAGAAGCCTGATAGATTCAATGGCAAAACTCCATGCCGTATTTACATCATTGCTGCTGATACCGGGGCCCAATGAAATTTGAATGCTTTCCACATCGTTCAACTTAAATGGTATTGGAGTTGATGGTTGAAAGAAATAATTCAAAAAACCGGGATAGGGCCTGGGTAATGTTACAAGATTCACCTGTTTCAAATTGCTGATGGCAATGCTGTACTCATTTGTTGATTCATTCAATTCAACAATACTTCCATAGGCAACACCATCTTTAGTGATCAATGCAACCTGCAAAGGTGTTTTGCTTTTGCCAACAGAACGTGCCCGGAGGATGAGTTGCGTTTTACTGCTGAGGTCATTACTTCTGCCGGTTATTTTTTTGCCAAAAAAATAGCGAAGTGAATAATCAGCAGGTTGTTCTGCTTTTGGATTTTCTCCGTCTCTTGTTTGCAAAGTGGGAATATTGAATAACAATTCTGCTTTTCCTGTTTCAGCCAATGGCAATAATTGATTGCCTCTGCGCCATTCTCTTGATACTTCATCTGCATCTGTTCCTGCATGGAACAAATAGATTGCAGAAGAAGGCGGAACAACAGCTGTACGATATATTTCATCACCATAAAAATCCCATGCATTTGCATTTTTCTCAACAGCTCCGGGATAAGTAACAGTATTGTTCTTTTCTGTTACCATAATATAATACTGAACAAAACCCGGTTTTATTTTTTCCGCAGGAATAGTGGTGCTGTAATCATAACCGCCTGTATGTTTTAATTCAATACGCTCAAACCAACTGCCGGGTGTTTGAATATAAACTTCTACTTTTTGAAGTGTTGATGGAGATGCAACAGTTGCTTTTAATTCCAGTGCTTTGCCTGCGGAAAGTTCTCTCAATGGCTGATGCAATACATAGGTTGCTGCAATGGTTGGTTTTGTTTGAATACGTTCATGGATGCGGATAGAACCAATAGTTCCATTAAGGTTAATTTGATCAACAGATGATTTTGAGCTGAGAATATACGTTCCGGGTTTTATTGAAAACGATCCGTCATTTGTTTGCTGATCATTCTTAAGCTGATTGTTGGCGATAGAATAAATGCTGAATTGTTTGCCCAGATCAGCAAGAGCGATCTGCATGCTGTGCTGATTCTCTTTTAACACAGCAATGATCTTATCTAAGGAGGTTCTGCCAAAAGGATCATTTACCCACACAGCATCGGGCATTACTTCCAAACGCCAAACACTATCACTGATCTTATCTAAGAAATAAGCTCCTGTTCCTTTGTATTGCACCAATGATGAATTGCCATAACCTGCAATTTCTTTTAACGATGATGGTTGCAACGGAAGGGTAGAAGTGGAATTGGTATAAATAAATTTCTCCGCCGAGTTGTATTCTCCCAGGTCATTTTCATAGCTGATGCGGAAACCATCAAACAAAGTATCAACAGGATAGCCGCCATGTTTTTTATACAACGGAACGTTGTGAAAAATTTCATTGCATATTTTCAGCGCCAAAGCTTTTTGCGGAGTGTACAGCAAATTCATATAATGCGTTCCATACTCTGTATTGGCATACGCAGAGTAAGTGGGGTCGTATGCGAAATGCGTGGCTAACTGCATACCCGCTTCCCTGAAACTTCTTGCCATGGCCGGATACATATAAGAACGGCCCACATCAGCCGCATCAAATTCATAAACGATCTTTGCCTGTTTTTTAAAACGTGGATCAGTGGAGTAAGGGATCGTGTATGCATCTACATTGGGTAAAAGATTTCCACCCAGTTCATGTCTTGAACCCAAACCTGTTGGATACCATTGAAAAGTTCCTCCCTGTATGTTGGAACTGAAATAAGCATCAGCCGATTGTACACTGTGACTGATGTTATACAGAATTGGTTTTTTACATCCTGTCTTACGCATGGAAGCCACCATGCCATTGATGAATTGACGTACACTGTCTACTGATTCCCTGTGATGCGGTTCATTGCTTATTTCAAAACAGATGATATCATCATCGTCTTTATAAGCCAAGCCCGTAAAAGGGTTAACATGATTTAAAAATTGGTATAAATAATTCTGTTGTGCTTTAATGGCACCGGGATCGGTGAGACATTTATCTTTTCCGTATTTCGAGGAAAAGCCCGGTGTTTTTTCATCGGGTTCGGGCCAGCCATTACCCCAAAAAGCAATAGGTGTTATAACAGAACGAATATTTCTTTTCTTGAGTTGAAACAAAAGATAATCAAACAAAAGAAGATGTTCATTTTGTATAAGGTTGCCCAGCGTATCACTGATTTCACAATCCCACACATGTACACGGTACAGATCAAAACCCAATCTTGCAAAGTGATATACATCTTCATCGATCAACTCTTCAGGCTTTAAACCTTTTTTTATGGCGTTACGATAAGCATAAGCAAATGGCAATGTATAATTAGCGCCAAATCCTTTGATCTCTTCTTTGGTGGTATTCCATCGTAAAATGCCATTGTTATCTACGATCGCTATTTTTTTATTTTGAGCTGACAGTGGAAGATTGTTGAAAAGAAAAATACATACATAGAGAATGGATAAGACACGCATCAGTTGACAATTTGTGCCGAAAATAAAAAATATACAAGAGTTGTGGTGATTGTTTTTAAATAGTGCCGGTCATTTTGTTTGAATGGTAAGGGTTCAATCAATAAGGGCGGCCTTTGGCCGCCCTTATTGATTGAATATGATGTCAATCTTTAATTCGTTGTATAAATTTTCACTGTTCCATCTACTTCACTGCTTACAATCAGTAAGCTTTTTCCATTGGGACTTTCACCGGCAGGAACAAATAATACACCTTCCGGTCCTACACCTGCATCTAACCATTGTAAAAACTTAGGAGCTGCGGGATTGGTTACATCAAAAATCATTACTGCATTGGCACGTTCCAATCCTACAAACAGTAAATTGTTGTTACCTACTCTTCCAATGGTAAGACCTTCCGGTTCACAACCTTTATCATCACTGCGGCTGTCAGGATATTTACCCATGCGGAACGCTTCTTTATCAATAAAATCTTTACTGTCAAAGATCAATTCACCAGTTAATCCATGCCAGATGCTGAAGGAGCGTGCACCATACGAATACAATTCATCATAATCACCATCACCATCAATATCGCCCAACGTAGTAGTAGATTGCAACCTGCCAAGATTAGCTGGCAATTTCAAACTTGCTGCATTGGAGAATACAACAGGGTCAAACACGTGAGCTGCATTTCCCAATCTTCTTTCTTCATTAAAACCACTATAAGCCCTTGCATCACCTTCATTGGCTGTAAATACAAAAGGAACATTGTTATTGGGTAATACAGCAATGGCATCAGGCAGATAAATACCTTTTACGGGCCAGTTTTTAAAATCAACAATGGGCGGAGTAGCTGCAGGTTGATCACTGGCATCAATGGTATTTCCGGGCGCATTGTAATCTTTAAAGCCTAATGGAAATATATTTTCAATCGTTTTGCTGTTTAAGTCAATCAATGCAATACCATTATTTTCCTGCAAGGTTACCCATGCTTTCTTAGAGTTTTCAGAAACGGCCACATACTCCGGCTCTATGTCCTGTGCAAAGCTTGCATTCTTTCCGAAAATGCGGAAGCCCTTTGCTTTCAGTTGCGCCGCTTGTGATTCAAAGCCGCTGAAATCAAGAGTGGTCACTGCATAATTTTCTTCCACACTAATGATGGAAACAGAACCAATGGGGTCAATGGTATAAGCATCATTCGGTTCTCCTTCATTGGCAGTAAGAATATACTTGCCATCAGGAGAAAACGTAACCATATCAGGCAAGGAACCAACAGTTACATTTGCGATCACAGAATAATCTGTTGTTTTAAACACCAATACTTTGCCCGGATTGGTTTTGGGATTGGCTTCAATCGCTGCTGCTAATTTACCGTTACTTACAGAAACGCTGTTTACAAAACCACCATAAACTACTGTGTTAATGAAAGGCAATGCAACAGGTGAAGCAGGATTCGAAAGATCATATACATCTATCCGGTTGTTGCCTGCACTGTTGTTTACGGTAAATAATTTTTTGGTAGCAGGATCATAAGCACTGATTTCTGCAGCGCCGCTGCCGCCCGGCACAACCGTACTGTTGATTTGTGAGAAAGTGATGGATTCCTGCTTTGCCGCTAAACTGTTACTTGCTTTTTGCTTAGCAGCAGCCTCTGCAGCAGCATCATTGTTGCTCAGCTCCTGTTTGGCGCAGGAAGAAAGTAAGAGCCCTACCGCAAGGATGGGTAATAACTTGTTCATGATGTAAATTTTTTAAATGAATGAATGGCAAGGGTACAGTGCGGCTGTTAACAGAATATTATCTTGAAGTTAAGAAATTGAGAACAACGCAAGCCGGGCTATTTATGGTATATATTATCGGCCAGATTGTTTCCACGAGGGTCAGGGGAATAAAAAATATACCAATCGGTATAAAATCCTATCTTTACACTCCATGGCATCCAAAGCAGAACATACTACCCAATTTATTGTACAGAAAGTAGCTCCTGTGTTTAATAAACATGGTTATGTGGGTACGAGTCTTTCTGATGTAACAAAGATTACCGGGCTGACCAAAGGCGCCATCTATGGAAACTTTGCTAACAAAGAAGAACTGGCCATTTTGGCTTTTAAGCAGAATGTGAGGGATATTATTTTACCCTTGTCAGAAGAAATGACCAGGCATGAAAATGCAGTTGATAAACTGTTTGCACTCACCAACTATTACCGTAACTACTATGAACGGGTGAAAGGAATTGGCGGTTGTCCGGTTTTGAATGTAGGTGTAGATGCCAATAATGTAAACCCGGCCTTATTCCAGGCGGTGAAACAAACTGCGCTAAAGCTGGAAAACAGTTTGCGAAACATTATTGAAACCGGTATTCAAAAAAAAGAAATCAAAAAAAATGTGGATGCAGCTGTTTATGCCCGCACCATTTATGCCATGATTGAAGGCAGTGTTTTCATGGCCTTTACCCATAAAGACAAAACCTATATCAGCAATGTGATGGAGCTGCTGGAAACCATCATCCGTGAAAAGCTGGCAGCATAAATTTTTTTAATTAAAAATATACCAATCGGTATAAAAAATGAACACAATGAACAAACTCTTATCAAGCAAAGTAAAAATCCGCTTCCAGGATTGTGACCCGTTTAATCATTTAAACAATGCACGTTATATTGACTACATGATCAATGCAAGGGAAGATCACCTGATTGAACATTATCAGCTGGATGTGTTTGAAGTGGCTAAAACTACCGGCAGGGGATGGGTGGTTGCTTCCAACCAGGTTGCCTATATCAGCCCGGCATTTACTATGGAAACAGTGTTGATGGAATCGCAACTCATCAGCTATGCACCCAAAAGTCTGCAGGTAGAAATTAAAATGTGGAATGAGGCCCATACCAAACTCAAAGCCCTGCTGTGGGTAAAGTTTATTCATGTGGATATTGCCGCACAAAAAGCGGTAGAGCATGCTGCACCTTATCTGCAATTATTTGCGGATGTGTTGCTGCCCGTAGAGCAAACTGTTTTTGAAGAAAGAGCAGCATGGTTGATGCGGAATGGGAGTTGAGTAGAGAGGTTCAAGGTCACAAATTGTGACCTTGAAGCCGATGAGCTTTTGAGGTTGCAAATTGAAACCTTAAAAGAATGCGGTCACAATCTGTGACCGCATTCTTTTGAAAAGTATTTTACTTATCGGTTGGTGTCCTCATTAACCATTAAGAAAAGTCAGCGATCATAAAGGCGCAAATACTCCGTAAAATGTTTAAATTTGAGTATGAGTAAAACTGACCTCATACAACAGACCATTCTAACGCTGGAAAAACTTCCTGCTGAGAAAGTGAGTGAAGTGTCTGACTTTGCAGAATACCTGTTTAAAAAATTTGAAGAGGAAGCTCTGCAAAAAGGGATCACGCAAATAGTAACTGATTCCGGCAGTTTTCAATTTCTGCAGGAAGAGCAGGAACTTTACACCACCAAAGACCTCAAAGAAAAATACAAATGATTAAAGGCACTTTTAATTCTTGTGCTATTAAGTTAGTCGTTAATAAGATAACAACTACTAAAGTAAAGAAAAACTAACCAAAAAACAAAGGCTTAGTAAAGCATCATCAATTTTAAAATCATGTTTTTTATACTAACTTCTAATTAAACATATAAAAATCGAAAAATGAAAATGGGGAATAGTTTACGACAAGAAGATTTTGAAAGAATATTCAAGCAACATTTAAAGATCGAAACCTACTCTAAGTCAATTGATAGTCTTTTTAGCCCACGACTAAAAAGTAAGATAAACTATAAACCATATTATCAAAGAAATTATGTATGGGATGATCATAAGGCTACTTATTTTATTGAAAGTATTCTTATGGGCACAGAAATTCCTCCTTTAATTTTTTTCAATAATAACACAGATATTGAGGTTATTGATGGACGTCAAAGATTTGAGACTATCATGCGCTTTATGGAAAACAACTTTGCTCTTACGGGTAAAGGATTATCGGTGCTTGGGCAGCTTAAGAAAAAAACGTATGATGATCTTGCAAAAAAAGATAAGAAAATAATTGAAAGCTTCTTGGATGCTAAAATTCGAATAATTGAATTTGCTTTAGTAAATGAACCGCCTTTGGATAAATTCTTAGAAGATCGAGTTAAAAAGGAGATTTTTTCAAGGTATAATACAGGGATTACGCCTTTGAAAAAATCTGAGATTGATAATGCGGTATATGATGATGATGAGATTTCCACAATTTTTAAGGATTTACTAAAAAGTAAAAAGCAATTGCAAAATATTTTTTATGATACATTTTTTAAATCTCGAAAAGAAATAGAGCCAAAAGTCGAACAAACACTCTCCTTTATACGACGGTTTCTAGTTCTACCAAAATATCCTATTAATTCATATGCAAGAGGACACGGCAGGACAGAAACTCTTTCTAAACTCTATGACTATTTCTCAGACTCAATCTCTGACGAAAAAAAAGCTATAGAATCTTTTATTTTAAAAGTAGAATATATTTCAAGAGTTAAAGCATACTCGGACAAAAATTCCTTGCCAATTAATCGATTAGCATTAGAATGTTTTTTGTGGGGTTTAAGTGTTATTGAAATGGAAGAAGTATCGTTTGAGTACGACGATCATTTAATTAAAGAAATTTCAGAGTATATAGCTGAAAATATTCAATTTTATAGTGAACAAGATTCACATTATTATAAGCAAGTAATTGAACGATATTCGACTACAGCACATTTTTTTGAAACGAAGTTTAAAGTTTTATTAGATGTTTATTTAAATGGTGGCACAAAAAATACCTTAAGGACTTTTCAGGCACCTCCGGATACAATGACGAAATTAAGCGAATTGGAATCACTTAGGTTAAACAAGCCTGAGCCTACTCGTAATTCAATTGAAGATATACGAAGAGTTATGCAACGAAGAAGATTCTTAGTAAGACCTTCTTATCAGAGATCAGAAGTAATAAACATTACGAAATCATCAGGAATAATAGAGAGTATTTTATTAGGTATCGTTCTTCCTCCAATATTCATTTATAAACGGGAAGATGGTGTTAATGAGGTAATTGATGGACAACAACGAATCTTAACTATCCTAGGATATATTGGATCTGAATATATTGACGAGAACGACAAAACAGTTTTCTCAAAAAATCACAAATTTGGTATTAGAAAACCAAGAATATTGACAGAAATTGAAAGTTTAAAGTTCGATAAGCTTCCAGAAGAACAACGAAATAAAATTTTAGATTTTCAATTATATATTGTCGAAATAGAGGAAAGTAAGAATCCTAATTTCGATCCAGTTGATCTGTTTATAAGGTTGAATGATAAGCCATATCCGATACGAGAGCATTCTTTTGAGATGTGGAATTCATGGGTTGATTTTGAAGTCATCGGGCAAATAAGAAATATAGCCAAGCAAAATTATTCATGGTTTTATTTACGACAACTTGTAAAATCTAAAGATAGAGATAGAATGGAGAATGAAGAGTTGATTACTGCACTTTCAGCGATTAATTATTTTGAAAAAAAGAAGGATCAACGAAAGTATTTATACATATATCAAAAAGAAGATCGAATCAATGCTATGTTTGGTGATAAGTCATATATAAGCCAATTGTTTATGGATGTCACTGAGAATTCTCATGCAAAAAATGATTTTATCGAATCTTTAAAGGGGATTGAAAGTTTTATTAAAAAACTAAAATATATAGTTTTGGATACTCACAAAACCAAAGAAGAACTTGCACCTTACTTAAAAGCGGAATTAGATACTTTATTTGTAGGGAATCGAGATATAAAATATTCAAAGAGATCAATGCAAGATTTTTATATCGCTTGGTTTTTGCTTAAGGATATCAATATGGAAATGATAAAGTATCATCGTTTAAAAATAAAGAGTGAGCTTAAAGAAATATATACTTTTATTAAATCTTTACCTCAAGAGTTAAGGCTTGATAATAAAGGATATGATGCTTTTATGATGAAGGCAAAAACTTTTAAAATAAAATATCAAAAAGATGAGCGAAAATTAAAACTTTCTGAAACAGAAAAATTGGAATTAATCTTAAAGCAAGGAAATAAAAGTGGTTTAAGTGAAGCTCCAATTTTTTTGGGTGACGAAATAGAGCCTGATCATACAACACCACTTGCAATAGGAGGTAAAGATAATTTAGAGAATATTACAATTGCACACAAGGACGAGAATCGAAAGAAGGGGTCCAAAAATGAGATTTAGGTTTCATCGCCTATCGTGTTTTTTGTTACCATCTCCTTCGTCTTATTTTGTATCTTAACTAACTTTCATCTAGCTAATTTGAAAACCCTCCGCCCACGGGCTGCCGGATTGCAGCGGCACCGAAACGAAGTCCGCCGACGCTGAAAGCTATGGCGGGCGAAGTGCAGGTACAGCGAAAAGCCGGAACACCAGCCGCCATTGGCACTTCAGCCCACTGCCCCCAACCAATAAAAAAAGAGATACAAAAAGCAAATTCCAAAATTCAAAACCCATCTGCGTAAATCTATGTTATCTGTGGCTTTGCTACCCGCCTACGGGTCTTTCAGCCGCCGTCGGGGGTAGCCGGAAATCCCCATTTTTTCCCTATCTCGAACATTGTTTATACTTTTTTGTATAAATAAGGCCTTAACTTTGCGGTTCATTTGAAGAAATGCATTTTTAGCAACAGATAAATTGAAGAAACATGAGTGAAATGCTGACCACCCTGGAGCAAACGGCCCTGAGTGAGTACAAATATGGATGGGTGACCAATTTAGAGGCAGATGAGGCGCCTCCCGGCCTCAATGAGGATATTATACGCTTCATCAGCGCCAAAAAAAAGGAGCCTGAATGGATGCTGGAATGGAGGCTGAAAGCCTACCGTCATTGGCTGAAAATGAGCGTACCCCGCTGGCCCAATGTGACCTACCCGGATATAGATTTCCAGGCCATTAAATATTACAGCGCTCCCAAGCAGGCCAAAACCCTCAACAGTCTGGATGAGGTTGACCCTGAACTTCGGGCTACGTTTGAAAAGCTGGGTATTTCCCTTGACGAACAAAAGCGTTTGAGCAATGTGGCGGTGGATGCGGTGATCGATTCTGTTTCTGTGGCCACCACTTTCAAAGAGCAACTGGGTGAAATGGGCATCATCTTCTGCAGCATGAGCGAAGCCATCCAGGAACATCCTGAACTGATTAAAAAATGGCTCGGCTCCGTAGTGCCTGTTACTGATAATTTTTACAGCGCCCTCAACAGTGCCGTGTTCAGCGATGGTAGTTTCTGCTACATTCCTAAAGGTGTGAAGTGCCCGATGGAGCTGAGTACGTACTTCCGCATTAATGCAGCAGGTACCGGTCAGTTTGAACGTACCTTGATCGTGGCAGAAGAAGGAAGTTATGTGAGCTATCTGGAAGGTTGTACCGCTCCTCAGCGTGACGAAAACCAACTCCATGCCGCCGTTGTAGAAATTGTAGCCTTAGATAATGCGGAAGTAAAATATTCAACCGTTCAAAACTGGTACCCCGGTGATAAAGAAGGGAAAGGTGGTATTTACAATTTTGTAACCAAGCGTGGTATTTGTGCAGGTGTAAATTCAAAGATCAGCTGGACACAGGTGGAAACAGGAAGTGCCGTTACATGGAAATATCCAAGTGTGATCCTGAAAGGTGATAACAGCCAGGGTGAATTTTATTCGGTTGCTGTTACCAACAATCATCAACAGGCTGATACAGGTACCAAGATGATGCATATTGGTAAGAACACCAGAAGCCGTATTGTATCGAAAGGTATTTCGGCAGGCTTTAGTCAAAACAGTTATCGTGGTTTGGTGCAGGTTGGTAAGAACGCAGTGAATGCACGCAACTTTTCTCAGTGTGATAGTTTGCTGCTGGGAGATAAATGTGGCGCTCATACCTTCCCTTATATTGAAGTAAAGAACAGTACGGCACAGGTGGAACATGAAGCCACTACTTCTAAAATTGGTGAAGACCAGATTTTCTATTGCAATCAACGTGGATTGGATACAGAAGCTGCTGTGGCGCTTATTATCAATGGTTTTGCCAAAGAAGTCATGAATCAATTGCCGATGGAGTTTGCGATAGAAGCACAAAAATTATTAGCGATCAGTTTGGAAGGAAGTGTGGGGTAGACGACGCCCCCATCCCCTGAAGGGGGGTGAAGTAAGACTCTGATTTAAAGCAAGAGTATAAATTTTTAAGTTCTTTTTTGGTGTGTTACCGGCGATAGTGCTACTATGTTACTTCTGTTGCGTCGCACACTTGTACTGATGAAAATGGATTCGTCAGATGAAAGGTAAAAAACAATTGTTCAATAAATAAAAAGAAGCCCGGCCTCCATCTCCTTTGGAGAGGGAATGAGGGTGAGGTCTTAAATCATGTTACACATTAAGAATTTACAGGCACGTATTGAAGAGAAAGAAATCTTAAAAGGAATTAACCTGGATATCAAGCCGGGAGAAGTACATGCCATTATGGGTCCGAACGGAAGCGGTAAATCAACCTTGGCTTCTGTATTGGCCGGTCGTGCTGATTATGAAGTTACAGGTGGTGAAGTGGAGTTCAATGGAAAAGATCTGCTGGAAATGGCTCCTGAAGATCGTTCCCGTGAAGGATTGTTCCTGGCGTTTCAATACCCTGTTGAAATTCCGGGTGTGAGCACGACCAACTTTATAAAAACAGCGGTGAATGAAATTCGTAAGTATCGTGGTGAAGAACCCATGGATGCTGTTGCATTTTTGAAGAAGATGAAAGAGAAGATGAAGCTGGTGGAAATTGATCAGAGTTTGTTAAGTCGTTCTTTGAATGAAGGCTTTAGCGGTGGTGAAAAAAAGCGTAATGAAATTTTCCAGATGGCGATGCTGGAACCAAGCATGTCTATTCTGGATGAAACAGATAGTGGTTTGGATATTGATGCATTGCGTATTGTAGCCGAAGGCGTGAACAAGCTGCGTGATGGGAAACGTTCTTTCTTAGTGATCACTCACTATCAACGTTTGCTGGAATACATCGTTCCTGATTATGTACATGTGTTGTACAAAGGACGTATTGTAAAAAGTGGTGGCAAAGAACTGGCGCTGGAGTTGGAAGAGAAAGGATACGATTTCATCAAGGAAGAATTGGGAGAAAGTATAGAAGCATAATGAACCACAGAGACACGGAGATCACAGAGAAAAACCCTGTGTACACTGTGGCTCCGTGGTAAAACAAAAAACAATGTCAGAGTTAAAAGAATTAATACAAACTAAATTCACAAGTGAGCCTTTTGCCGGTAATGGTTCTTTAAAAGCATTGAGCCAGAATGGAATTCAATTGTTCAATGAACAGGGTATTCCAACGGTGAAGCATGAAGAGTGGAAGTACACACGCATCAGCAGTGTATTGAATAAGGATTTCAGCTATGCAGTAGATGCAACAGCTGTTACGGCTGCAGATGTTGATAGTTTTCGTTTGCCCGGTCATGAACATGCTAATGAACTGGTGTTCATCAACGGTATTTATCATGCGGAGCTTTCGAATATTCGTTCAACAGCTGATGAATTAGCTGTTCTTCCCTTGAGTGAAGCAGTGAAAGGTGAATACAAAACCATCATTGATAACAACCTTGGTCATAGTGCAAAATATCATACAGATGGTATCAATGCCATGAATAATGCCTTTGCGTACCAGGGACTGTTTATTGCAGTAAAGAAAAACAAGGCAGTAAAGCACCCCTTGTATTGTTACTATATCAATGATGCAAGAGCGGTGAGTGTATTATCACAACCACGTACGTTGATCCATGTAGGTGTAAATGCGGAAGTGTATTTGGTGGAAGAAGAGATCACACTCGGTACAAGTGATTCCTTCATCAACCGTGTAAGTGAAATTGTGGTAGAAGAAAATGCCAACGTTCATATTTATAAAATCCAGAACGAAGACAGTCACAGCAGTTGTGTAAAAACAACCCATGTGCGCCAGGTGGGAGTGAGTAAGGTAAATTCTGTTACCATTACATTGAATGGTGGAGTGATCCGTAACAACCTCAATTTTATTTTAGAAGCACCCGGTTGTGATAGTCACATGTATGGACTGTATTGTGTAAAAGGTGAAACACATGTAGACAACCACACCATTGTTGATAACGTGATGCCCAACTCTTTCAGTAATGAATTGTATAAAGGCATTATTGATGAAAATGCAACCGGTGTGTTCAATGGAAAGATCTTTGTTCGTAAGGATGCACAAAAAACCAATGCCTATCAAAGCAATAAGAATATTTTATTGAGTGATACGGCCAATGTAAACACCAAGCCCCAGTTGGAAATATTTGCTGATGATGTAAAATGTTCACATGGTTGTACGGTAGGTCGCCTGGATGAAGAAGCATTATTCTATCTCAAAGCAAGAGGTATTGGTGATAAAGAAGCAAAAGCATTATTGCTGCATGCCTTTGCCGGTGAGATTCTGGATAAAATTGAGCTGGAACCTATTCGTGCATATGCTGATGAGATCATTTCTGAGAGACTGGGATTTGAGATATAATTTTTGAACCACAGAGACACAGGGAACACTGAGATGAATCCATTATATGAACACAGAATAAATAGTATTACCGGGGCTATCATTGATTGTTCCATTCGTGTTCATAAAGAATTGGGTCCGGGTTTGTTAGAAAGCGTATATGAAGTGTGTTTGATGAAAGAACTGATTGACGAGGGTTTGTCGGTTAAAAGACAGTTGAGTTTACCTGTGATTTATAAGGGCGAAAAAATTGATATTGATTTTAAGATTGATTTACTGGTAGAAGATGAAGTGATCGTTGAGTTAAAGGCTGTCGAATCAATTTTACCTGTACACGAGGCTCAAATATTAACTTATTTAAAGTTGTCAGGAAAACAAATTGGATTGTTATTGAATTTTAATACAAAACTTTTAAAAGATGGTATAAGGCGCTATGTTTTGTAACTCTGTGCGCTCTGTGCCTCTGTGGTGAAATATGATTGAAACCTTACAACATACAGCATTTGATGTGCAAGCTATTCGTGAACAGTTTCCTGTTTTAAAACGAATAGTGAAGGGAAAGCCATTGGTGTATTTTGATAATGCAGCTACCGCTCAAAAACCCAAAGCAGTGATTGAGGCATTAACTGAATACTACGAAAAGTACAATGCCAATATTCACCGTGGGATCCATTCATTAGCTGAAGAAGCTACAGCAGCTTATGAATCAACAAGAGATACGGTTCAGCAATTCATCAATGCCAAACATAGAGAAGAGATCATCTTCACCCGTGGTGTAACAGAAAGCATCAATTTGGTTGCTTATACCTGGGCAAGAACCAATCTGAAGCCCGGTGATGAGATCATCATCAGTGGTATGGAGCATCACAGCAATATTGTGCCCTGGCAAATCATTGCAGAGATCACCGGAGCTAAACTCAATGTGATTCCGGTAGATGACGATGGTGAATTGATCATGGAAGAATATCACAAACTTCTCTCAGGAAAAACAAAAATCGTTTCTGTTGTTCATGCCAGTAATTCGCTGGGTACGATCAATCCTGTAAAAGAGATCATTGATGCGGCACATAAAGTGGGTGCGTTAGTGATGCTCGATGGAGCACAGTCAACCGTTCATTTGGATATTGATGTACAGGCCTTGGATTGTGATTTCTTCGCTATCAGTTCACATAAAGTGTATGGGCCAACGGGTATTGGTGTGTTGTATGGTAAAAGGGAAATCCTGGAAGCTATGCCTCCGTTTATGGGCGGTGGAGAAATGATCAAAGAAGTAACCTTTGAAAAAACCACCTGGAATGAACTGCCTTACAAGTTTGAAGCAGGTACACCCAATATTGCTGATACGGTTGCTTTCAAAGCAGCATTGGATTTTGTAAGTAATGTTGGTAAAGCAGTAACCAGGAAATATGAAGATGAATTGCTGCAGTATGCAACTGTACAGTTAGAAAATATTGAAGGAGTGAGAATGATCGGCAAAGCAAAGCATAAAGTAAGTGTTGCATCATTTGTGGTGGAAGGCGTGCATCCGCAGGACCTGGGAATTTTATTAGATAACCAGGGAGTGGCTGTTCGCACGGGTCATCATTGTACCCAACCATTGATGAATCGTTTTGGAATACCCGGCACCACAAGAGCAAGTTTTGCGATGTACAACACTAAAGAAGAAATTGATGTATTGATAGCAGGTTTGCTTAAAGCAATAAAGTTGTTGAGATGAGTGAAATAAAATCAATAGTTGAAATAGAAGAAGAAATAGTTGATGAGTTTTCCTTGTTCGATTCCTGGGATGAGAAGTATGAATACATCATTGACATGGGAAAGAAATTGAAACCATTGGATGATGTGTACAAAAAAGAAGAGAATAAGATCAAGGGTTGTCAGAGTACCGTTTGGATGGTGAGTGAGTTAAAAGACGGGAAAGTGATCTATAAAGCAGAAAGCGATGCGGTGATCGTAAAGGGATTGGTGAGTATGTTGATTCGTGTATTGAGTGGTCATTCACCCAAAGAGATCATTGATGCCAAACTGGAGTTTATTGACAGGATCGGTATGAAACAGCACCTGGCACAAACAAGAAGCAATGGTCTGCTGAGTATGGTGAAACAAATGAAACTGGATGCAACAGTGTATTTTGCTAAGAGTTTAAACGAGGTAAAAGAGTAAAGGAGAAATGCAAAATTTTAAAGTTACTCTTTTACTCCTTCCACTACTTTAATCTCTTAGCTCAACAACAAACGAAGAATTAATGGCAATTGATAAAGAAATATTGAATCAAAAAATCATTGAAAAATTGCAGGGCATCTTCGACCCGGAGTTGCCTGTAAATATTTATGATTTAGGATTGATCTATAAAATTGACATCAGCGATAAAGGTTATGTAAATATCACCATGACCTTAACCGCTCCCAGCTGTCCGGCAGCACAATCGTTACCTGTAGAAGTGGATAATAAAGTAAGAGAAGTAGAAGGTGTTACAGATGTGAATGTAATGATCACCTGGACACCCAAATGGGATAAAAGTATGATGAGTGAAGTGGCAGCTTTAGAACTTGGATTTATGTAGACGTCAGGACGTTTACGTCAGACGTCGTCAACAATAACAAAAAAGTATTTTCATATGGCAATGATCTCAATTGATAGTTTAATGGGCAACCAGGGTCCCAGTTATCCAGAACAAATTGTAGCACCTTACCGTAAAGAACTGGTGGATTATGGATTTCAACAAATGATGACGGTTGAAGAAGTGGAGAATGTTATTAGTGGAAACCCCGGCAAAGTCATTCTGGTGGTACTCAACAGTGTGTGCGGTTGCAGTGCAAGAGTTAGCCGTCCCGGTGCTATCCTCAGTTTTTTTAATCATGTGGTGCCGGATGTAAAGGCAACGTTGTTTGCAGGCATGGAAAAAGAAGCAGTAGCACATTTCCGTTCTAACTATCTGGGCGGTGTTACTCCATCTTCACCCAATATTTTAGTGATGAAAGATGGGCAGGTGTTATTGCATTTGCAGCGTCACCAAATTGAAACAACAGATGCAGGTACCATTGCTGATGCGTTAATCAATACTTACAATCAGCATTGCAGCAAACAAACAACTGAAGAAGACCGCAGCTACCTGCGTGCTTATTTTCAGCAGGTATACCAGGTCGACCCATTAGCAACACAGGAATAAATCTTTTAATATGAAGATAACTGCAGCGGAAGAATACGGAATCAGGATGTTGATTCGCATTGCATCAGCTGATGCAAATACGGGTCTCAGCATTCCCCAGTTAAGTGAAGCCGAAGGTTTGAGTGAGCCGCATGTGGCTAAAATTTGCCGTACGCTTCGTTTGGAAGGATTCATTAACAGCACACCCGGTAACAAAGGCGGTTATGTGCTGGCCAAACAACCGCAACAGATCATTATCAATGATGTATTAAAAGCTTTGGGCGGGCAATTGTTTGATCAGCAGTTTTGTGATGCACATACAGGTATTGGCCGACTGTGTACCAACTCTGTTGATTGCAGCACACGCTCTCTCTGGAAAATGATCCAGTTTACGTTAGACAACCTGCTCAGCAAATTAACCTTGCAGGATCTCATGGTAAAAGAAAAAGAAGTGGAATTAAAAATTGAAGAAGTCATTCAACGTAATGTTGAAGCCATCATCAAATAAATCATAAATCTCCTAGCTCTATTTTTATAGCATTTAATTCATCTTTAAGTAATATTCTAGCAAAATCTTCTATCTCATTTTCTGAAATGACTTGGTGATATAATTTTTTAAATGAAATATCAGGTTTTTGTGGGTACTTAACCTCGTAATATGTTTTTGTAAAATTTATTTCGAAGTTCGTAGTATAGGAAAATGAAACATTTCTAGTCTTGCTAAGATTTCGATGAATGATTGAGAACTTCCAAGTAAAAGGACTTATTACCATATTTTCAACTATGTGCTCAACATATTGACGAAAACTGTTTTCTACTTCATTAATTACTCCACTCCCTACTCCAGAAAAAGTCACTTCTTTTCTTAAAAAGTAACTATCAAATGTTGACATTCTTTCAATAATTCTAATCAAGAAAGGCTCAATTGAGTTATGATAGGTTTTTTTTAATACTTGGTTTGATAGTACTTTTTCTTTTTCCTGAGTATAATCAATTCTATGCTTCAAAAGTTTAATTTCTTTGTCAACATCATCTACGTCTTCTACAGACTCGCCTTTAATCGCTTTCGTATAAGTTTGCTGCCATCTTATTGCTTGATTAATTATATAGTTTACAAATGAATTAATGTCTCCACTATCAGCTCTGTTCAAGGCTGCTAGGTAATTTTTTTTATCGCTACTATTTATGACAATAGGTGCGTAGCCATATCTTAAAAGGAAATAATTCATTAAAAGCCTTGATGTTCTTCCGTTACTGTCGTCAAATGGATGAATTCTTACAAATTTATAATGAACTAGGGCTGCTAATTGAACAGGATGTAGTTCCTTTTTTTGTTCTTCGGTTCTTATCCATTCAATAAAGTCCCCCATTAATGCAGGGGTCTCTGCAACTGAAGCATAGTGAAAAATTTCTCCATTCTCTAATCTAACGTTATTAGGATGCTTTTTATATTGTCCTGGCTCAATTAACCTGCGAGTGGGTTGTCCATCAAAAGTTTCTGCTTCTTTGTAAAAGGGTCGGACAAGAATTGTTTGATTGATTTCCTTAATGAATTTTTCCGTTAGCAGATTATTAGGATCTTGAGCTGCTTCTTTAACTAAACGTAGCGCTACATCATGTGCCTTCATTTCTTCAAGTTCTCTTAATGTATAACTATCGCTGCCAACTTTGTCAAACATTAGTAGTAATTGGGTGTGGCCATAGGTAAGTGTACTACCTTCTAAATGATTAGAATTATAGTTAAATTCTAACCTGAATTTTCGCCAAAAATTTTGTTCATACTCTTCCTTATACGGTTTTAAGGCATCTGCGCCGTTCTTTAACTCATCAATTAGTTGTAACAAAATTTCCATACCATAAATATAATTATTTCTCTATTGTTTCTTGTTCTCATATTCTTCTTCTACCGTTTGCACAATAGAAACAATATATTTCAAAAATTTCGTGCTCTGTATGTCCATTTGCTTTTGCTGCGAGCGGTACATACCTGATGAAATGATACCAACACTTGTTGTTGCTTCCACATCCGAAATATCACTGCTCAATTTTGGTTCCAGTGTGGTTCTTGCTCTGGGTATAAACACCCAACCTACAGGAACAGGAAAACCTGTTGCCAATAAATAACCAAAAGTTCCAAGGCCAAGTACTGAATAGCCAAGATGAAGGTTACTTTGTTTTTTCGATACAAATTTGGAACGTGTTACTTTAATCGTACAGGATTGCAAAGTATCGCCACTATTTAAACTTAATTTAAAAGGATGTGTTTCTCCATTATACACACTCACAAATTTTTCCAGCCGTTGTTCCAGTAATTGCCGGTATTCATAAGGTTGTACCGTTCTGAAATCAAATTGAAGGTTGAATGTATCAATTTTCGTTTCCTGTTTAATAAGCATTTGCGGTGCACGGCAGGAAGTGCCCATCACAGAAAACAAAATCACCGCATAAAGGAATAATTTCATAGAAATCTCTTTTTTGAGAATGGAAAAATAGTATTTGTTAGCGTAATGCTTCAACAAAAACTTCCCCACAGTGTTAATTATTCCATATCTGAAGTTCATTATTTCAAAAAGAGCTAACTTGTATGTCCTTTATGACTGGCCATTTCTTTTCAAAATACGACCCCTCCAAAAACAGTAAATCAAAATTTGAGCAGTTGCTTGATTTGTTTACACAGTTACTCACCTATACCAATGGTGATGTAGCAGAGGCGTTGGACTGGATGAACCAGCTCGACCGTCAATACAATCTCACGAATGATGAATACGGAATGGGTGATTTTATTGATGAACTCAAAGAAAAAGGCTATCTCGATGAAAATTCTGTTACAGGAACATTTAAGATTACATCCAAAATGGAGCAGGGCATCCGTAAACGTTCATTAGAAGAAATTTTCGGTAAACTTAAAAAAACAAAACAGGGTCAGCATCATACATTCAAACCCGGTGGCGGTGATGAGATCAATCCTGAAACAAGACCGTTCCAGTTTGGCGATACGCTGGAGCAAATTGATTTTACCAATTCCATACGCAATGCACAGATCAATCATGGCATTGACAGTTTTCAAATGCGGGAAGATGATCTGGAAATACGGGAAACAGATTATAAAACGCAAACATCCACAGTGTTGATGATTGATATATCGCACTCCATGATTTTGTATGGCGAAGACCGTATTACACCGGCTAAAAAAGTAGCGATGGCGTTGAGTGAACTCATTACCACCCGTTATCCAAAAGATACACTGGATATTGTGGTGTTTGGTAATGACGCATGGCCTGTTGAAATTAAAGACCTTCCCTATTTGGAAGTAGGTCCTTATCATACCAATACGGTTGCAGGGTTGGAGTTAGCGATGGAAATATTAAGACGCCGGAAAAACCCGAACAAACAAATATTTATGATTACTGATGGGAAACCTACCTGTTTAAAAATCGGTAAGAAGTATTACAAGAATAGCTTTGGATTAGACAGAAAAATCACCAACCGTTGTTTGAATTTAGCAGCGCAGTGCAAGAAGTTGAAAATTCCAATCACCACTTTCATGATTGCAACAGATCCTTATCTCCAACGGTTTGTACAGGAGTTCACGGAAACCAATAATGGAAAAGCTTTCTTTGCATCTTTGGATAAACTGGGTGCATTTATCTTCAGAGATTTTGAAAGTGGTAAACGGAAAACGGTTTATTGAAATTTGCCGGTAAGGCGTAAAGGCGGGAATGCACAGCATGTATGAATTAACCATAAAAGAGGAGTATTTGTGTAAGGAAATAGTTGATTGTGCATATAAAGTTCATAGTCAACTGGGTCCGGGTTTGCTTGAGAAAATCTATGAAGCTTGTTTTTGTCATGAATTAATGAAAAAGGATATTCCATTTATACGGCAGGCATCTTTGCCCATACTTTATGACGGGTTGTATTTTGATGAAGGGCTAAGGATGGATACATTGGTAGATGAAACTGTGATTTGTGAGTTCAAAGCAGTGGAAACTGTAAATAAGATTTGGGAAGCCCAAATAATAAGTCATTTGAAATTAACCCAGCTTCATGTAGGGTTTGTTATAAATTTTAATGTGGCACTGATAAAAGACGGAATCAGGCGCTATTGTGTAGAATAATCGGGATTTTCCGTCTTCCCGACTTACCGGCAATTAACTATGTTACATATAACAACCTTAGGGCAATTAAAAAAGAGCGGCTATCAATCTAAAAGCATCAAAGAAGAAGTGCGCCATAATCTTATTGCCAAACTTCGAAAGAATGAAAGTGTATTTGATAGAATATTAGGTTATGAAGACTCAGTAATTCCTGATGTAGAACGTGCTTTGCTTTCCAGGCATAATATTTTGTTTCTTGGCTTGCGTGGGCAGGCGAAGACACGTATGGCAAGGTTAATGACGGAATTGCTGGATGAATATATACCCGTTGTTGCCGGCAGTGAGTTAAATGATGATCCCTTCAATCCCATCAGCCACTATGCTATTGATAAAGTGGCAACAGAAGGAGATGATACATTGATTGAATGGGTTCACCGCAGCAAACGTTATGGTGAAAAACTGGCAACACCCGATGTAAGTGTTGCTGATCTTATTGGCGATATTGATCCGATCAAGGCTGCCAATCTTAAATTAAATTTTGCTGATGAACGTGTGATCCACTATGGAATTATTCCACGCAGCAACCGCTGCATATTTGTGATCAATGAAATTCCTGATCTGCAGGCACGCATCCAGGTATCATTGTTCAACATACTGGAAGAAGGTGATGTACAGATACGTGGCTTTAAATTACGGTTGCCCCTGGATATTTTATTTGTATTCACTGCCAATCCTGAAGATTATACCAACCGTGGTTCAATTGTAACACCTTTGAAAGACAGAATTGAAAGTCAAATTCTCACACACTATCCTAAAACAATTGAAACGGGGCTGGCTATAACTGAACAGGAAGCACAGGTACATCCCGATCAACAGCAAAAAGTTGAGATCAGCGATCTCATCAAACGATTGATTGAGCAAATTGCTTTTGAAGCACGTTCGAGTGAGTTTGTTGATAAAAAAAGTGGCGTAAGTGCCCGACTCACCATCAGTGCTTATGAAAATGCAATCAGCACAGCTGAGTTGCGTGCCATCACCAACAATGAAAAGGAAACACAAGTGTGGTTGAATGATCTTATCGGTGTGATACCATCTATTACCGGTAAAATTGAACTCGTGTATGAAGGGGAGCAGGAAGGTCCGTACCAGGTTGCATTTAATTTGCTCAATAAAGCCATCCGTTCTCAGTTCATTCATTATTTTCCCAATCCTGAATTAATAAAAAAACGCAGGGGAGAAGCGGCTGTTGATAATCCATACAAAGCCATCACCGGTTGGTTTGATAAAGGCAATACATTGGCCATGCTTATGAATTTGAAAGACGCTGAAAAAATTCAACTGCTTTATAAAGTAGATGGTTTGTATGCGTTGGTAAAAAAACATTTCAAAGGGGCTAATGAAAAACAAAGTGCATTACTCATGGAATTTGTATTGCATGGTTTGGCTGCCTTCTCGCTCATCAGTAAACAGGTGGTAGAAGGAAAAGTAGAGTTTAAAGACTTGATGGGAAGCATCATCAATCTTAATGCATCTCGTGGAGGAAATGAAGACGATGATCTTGATGGAGAAGATTTTACATAAGCCACAAACTTTCTATACCATTGTGATCGGATCTTGATTCAATACCAGTTTAATGCTTTCGTACAGATCAGGATAATCCAGTTTCAGATCAACAGGACGTTCAAAGAACAGCTCAACGGATGTAGCCCAGAGTTCGTTCTTGTCTTTTAAGGCATATGCATCAAACAATCCTTTTTTGTTTTGATTGTTCTGCAGCACATGATCATCCACACGGTCGTAATGTTCAAAGTCTTCTTTAAAATCATTGGTACGGTTTCGTTTGGTAAAAAGATATTGCACTTGTAATGCATGTGCCATTTCATGAAGCCCTACATTTTTGCCGTCCGTTGGATTTTGATAATCTTCCAGAAAATGTTTCCATGACAGTGTAATACTTGTGCCGTGTACATTGCCCATCAATATCCTCAAAGGATTATCTGCCAGGTAGGCATCGGGATGAATGATGATGTTATTAAAATAGGGAAGCAAAAATTCCTCTAATCCAAATGTGATTTGAACCGCTGCAGCAGAAATTAATACAGGCATTTCTTTATAACCTTTCTCCGCATAGATATAAAACTGTTTGCTGTTGATGAATAGCTTTAAACGATCTATAAATTTTTGTTTGTTCTCTGCTGAAAGTTTTTGATAATAGCTGTTGTATTTGCTGCATATTTTATTCAGTTCATCATTGCTGAAGTTTAGTTTGCTTCCTGGGTAATGTAAAGGGCCGCCTGTTTCTGAAATTCCTGTTTGATAATGAACCGCCTCTTCTCCTTCTTCCAGTTTACGGCGATTAAATTTTGCAAGCCTGTACATAACAAGAGCAATAATGCCAATAGCTATAAAAAAGGGGAATGAAAACGTTTCTTCTTTTGTTTCTTTGTTTTGATAGGCAGGGCCATAAATCACTGTTTCTCCACTATCTCTCAGCGTGTGGTACTCAAATTCGTTTCTGATCCGTTCGATCTTTACAGAATCAGGAAGTTGTTCAAACTCCTCTTTGCTTTTGACAATAAAAGCAGTATCGTCAAAAAAAATAATAAAAGGGAATAGGGTACTGTCTTGCGGCATAACTAGTCTTCAGTTAATAAATCAGTGTCTTCCAGCAAATTCACATTTACATCGGTTCCTGCAATTCCTTCAACGGAACCTCTTATATGTGCAGCGTTCAATAATACTTTTTCCAGTTGTTTTTCTCTCTGCTTCCATAGTTTTTCCATGGCATCACGTTCTTTTTGTATGGAAAGTTTCATACTCATAAATCCTTCTCTGATGGCCTTCCATTGTTCAGCAAATTCATTACTGGTGAGGTAATCATACAGCATATGCATTTTATCGCCTTTGTTTTCCTGGCTTTTGGTGGCTGCTGCCAAACGTAAAATACTATCCCGCAGCACAGAGGCCAATGCTTTTACTTCAGCAAAACTGCAGATCCATACACCATCTTTTTGTGCAAACTGTGTCAGATCTTTTGGCATGGCCTGAGTAACAATCACTGCTACATCTGCTCCCTGGCTACGCATATCGGCTTTCAGTTTGTCGATCCATTCATTGGAAAAATCTTTGGTACGCTTGCTTTCATAAATGATCTTTCCGCATTCCTGCCCAAACTGGTTGCGTACAACCTGGATACAATCAGCACCTTTTACCCCTTTGCCTACTTCTTGAATACTGTCGAATGTAAAACTGCTTCTTAGTAATTCTTCCAGCATCAGTTCCTGAACTTCACCCTGTAATTGCATGCTGCCCTGTTCTGCTTTACGTTTCATTTCCTCGGCCAGCTTTTTTTGGTCATCCAGTTGCTTTTCCATTTCTTTCAAACGCAACTGGTACTCCGTTTCTTTTGCAGTAATGCGTTGTTCTTCCAGTTTACGTATTTCCTCTGAGAGTTTGGAGCGTTCTTCCTGTAGCTTTTTCTGAAGCGAAAGTTCCAGTTCTGCTTCCTTATTTTTCAGCTCCTGTTCTTTTTTGAGAATGTCCAGTTGCTGTTGCCGTGCTTCTTTCAGTTTTTCTTCATTCTCCTTATTATTTTGCTCCAGCAGGCGAAGTTTATTTTCAAAATCCGAGGCAATATTTTTACGGATCAATTCCTCTGTTTCCTGCTGGATTTTTTTCCGCTCATCCACAAGCTGACGCTCCAGTTTTTGTTGCTGGTCTTTTTTCCACTCATTCATTTGAGATCGTAACTCTTTCTGTACTTCTTCCCGTATACTGTCAGTGGGTTCAAATTCGTGACCGCAATTGGGACATTTTATTTCGGCTGCCATCCTCTTTTTTTTACAAGTTTACGAAAGAAGAAGCAGAGCTAATAGCGTAAAAGCATCATTTCAAAAAGACGATAAACATTTATCAGGCATTATTTTTTGCTCCTTATCTTTACGAACGCACATCTCTATAAAATGGTCAATACTAATTTAGACAGTGAACTGATCCAGGCGCTATTTAATCATTCCAGTATAGGAATTATTGTAGTGGATGAACATGGTATTATTAATCTCATCAACCGGTTTGCTGTAACCCAGTTTGGGTATGATGATGCGGCTCAATTAAAAGGTCATAAGTTTGATATGCTTATACCGCAACGTTTAAGAGCCAGGCATGAACATCATCATGCGGGTTATATGCAGGCCCCCAAAAGCCGCCCAATGGGTTTGGGCCTGGATTTGTTTGGCGTAAGAAAGTCAGGCGAAGAATTTCCATTAGAAATCAGCTTGGGTAATTATGTGGCAGATGGCAAACGTTTTGTAATCGCCTTTGTGAATGATATTACAGCCCGTAAGAATGCAGAACAGGCCATCATTCAGCTCAATGCAGAACTGGAGCGTAAAGTAGAAGAACGTACAGAATCTCTTCGGCAAACGGTAGCACAGCTCAATGAACAAATTGAAGAAAACCAGCAAAAAGATAAAGAGTTGAGAGAAGCGCTTGATAAGGAAAAAGAGTTGGGCGAATTAAAATCCAGGTTTGTGTCTGTAGCATCACATGAGTTTCGTACACCGCTCAGTACTGTTCTGTCGTCTACTTATTTATTACAGAAATACCAGACCACTGAAGATCAGCCGAAACGGGATAAACATATTCAGCGTATCATTTCATCAGTAAACCTGTTAACAGATATTCTCAATGATTTTCTGAACGTGGGCCGTATTGAAGAAGGAAAGATACAGGTGCGGTATAGTATTACAAACGTTCAAAAACTCATACAGGATACTATTAGTGAACTTGCAACCCTTCGCAAATCCTTACAGCAGATCATTTATACTCATGAAGGAAATGTGGACTTTGAACTGGATCCCAATATGTTCAAACATATCATCATTAACCTGTTGAGCAATGCCATTAAATTTTCACCGGAGAATTCTGAAATTTCTATTCGTACTTCTATACAGGACTCTACCTTACATCTGTCCATAAAAGACAAGGGAATAGGTATACCTCCGGAAGACCAGGAGCATTTGTTTGAGCGGTTTTTCCGTGCAGCGAATGCTATGAATATACAAGGTACAGGTTTGGGGTTGCACATTGTTGCACGCTATGCCGAATTAATGAATGGCTCCATTATTTGTAAGAGTGAAATGGAAAAAGGAACTGAATTTGTACTTACTTTTAGCAAATAAAAATCATCCTAATGCTTAAGAAAATTTTGTTGATAGAAGATAATGGTGAAATAAGGGAAAATACTGCTGAGATACTGGAATTGGCGAATTATAATGTGGTAACTGCTCCTGACGGAAAACAGGGTATTGAAATGGCGTTGAGTGAAAAACCTGATTTGATCGTCTGTGATATTATGATGCCTGTACTGGATGGCTATGGTGTGCTGCATGCGTTGCATAAAAATGATGCTACCAAAAATATCCCCTTTATTTTTCTTACCGCTAAAACAGAACGCCTGGATTTGCGCAAAGGAATGGAAATGGGTGCTGATGATTATATTACCAAGCCTTTTAGCGGCACTGAATTACTGAGTGCTATTGAAGGGCGGTTAAAGAAAATTGATCTGTTGAAACAGGAATTTGGTGGCGGAATTGAAGGAATGAATAAACTGCTTACCGCAGCCGGTATAAAAGAAAGTCTGGATGCGTTGACCAAAGACCGGGATATAAATCATTATAAAAAGAAGCAGACCATTTATAATGAAGGCAACCGGGCCAGCAGGTTATTTTATGTAGTAAAAGGTAAAGTAAAGACCTACAAAACAAATGATGATGGTAAGGAACTGGTAGTTGATCTGTACAGCACGGGTGATTTTTTAGGTTATGTAGCATTGCTGGAAGAAAGTACCTACAAAGAAACAGCAGAGGCCATGGAAGATTGTGAACTGGCACTGATTCCTAAACAGGATTTTGATGAACTGGTGAATAACAACCCGGTGGTGGCACGAAAGTTTATTCAAATGCTGGCAAAAGATGTGGCTGAAAAAGAAGAACAATTGCTGAAACTGGCTTATAACTCACTCCGTAAAAAAGTAGCAGATGCTTTAATGAGCCTGCAACGAAAATATAAAACAGGCGATGCTGCTTTCAGCATCAGCATCAGCCGGGAGAACCTGGCAAGCATTGCAGGTACCGCAACAGAATCACTCATACGCACATTAGGCGATTTCCGTTCAGAAAAATTGATTGACATTAAAGAAGGAAATATTGTGATTCTTAATGAAAAGAAGTTGGAAAATATGCTGAACTAAGCAGCATCAGACACAAATGCGTTAAAGTCTGTTTTCAGTTTGTGAAACTGCCGCTCAACAGTTTCCATATCCCTGCTGAGTTTTTTGAACTTTTTCACCAGTTCGGCTGGCACAGTTTCGGTTTCGTAATAATTCACCGTTAACATCTCTTCCATATCGTGTACGTCCTGCCGAAGCAGGTGAACTGTTTCGTCTTCAGACAGAAATTTATTCTGGAAAATTTCTGCACGTTCTAAAAAGTCAATATCTGTATCATTCTGCAACACCTGCGATAAACGTGTTTTCAAAAAATTGTTCTCCTGCTGAATAAATTGCAGGTAGCGCTTCCAGGTTTCACTTTCGTACCTGTATTGTGAGATTAGTTTTTTAAGTTTATTATTCGCAATGCTCATATACATTTCTTCTGCGGTTATCCGTCTTTGCTTTAAACAAATCTATTATTCTGTTTACGACAATCTTATGACTTAACATCAACTTGGAAAATGATGTTCGTCAGTTATACCTGAACCATGATTTTCACTGTTTTTTAAGCAGCATTTTTACCTCTTCCATCTGGTCAATCTGTGCCTTCTGTATCTCAAATAGAGTTTTCATCTGTTCTGCTATCAGTAGGTCCATTTTATGATGCAGGTTTTTTACTTCTAACTCGGCTTTAAGGTTCACGAGATAATCATTGATAGCCCGCTGTCTGTCCTTTTCCTCCTTCCGGTTCTGGCTCATCATGATGATGGGCGCTTGAAGGGCTGCAATTGTTGAAAGTATCAGGTTAAGTAAAATAAAAGGGTATGTATCAAAAGCATGCGGCAGTACTAAGAGATTTAAGCAAATCCAAACAAGCATAAAAAGTGCAAAGGACAAGATAAACTTCCAACTGCCACCAAAACCGGCAATTACATCTGCTACCCGACTGCTAAAGGAAGGATGGGTATCCTCAAACTCCAGTAATTTATCAGATATCAGTTTTTCTTCGGTAATCGACTGCTTAACAATTGCATTGAGCTTTTGCAATTGCTCATTTTCAGTTTTCAACAGTTCTTTGAATTCTTTTGCAGACATAGTTGATTCATTTTAATTAATGACAATGAACTGCACCGGAAGCTGTTGTTTGAAAATGAGGGCTGACATATGGAATCCCCAAATTCATACCCCGTAAGATCAATAGTGCTGCCACCAGCATCATTACATACGGTGTAAGCTTCCTTAATTTTACACGCATGTGAATCGAAATGCCGGAACCAAATAACATCAATAATAACATTGCCGGCATTGTTGCAAAACCAAATGATGTCATGAACACAGTGGAAGAAAGGACGCTGCTGCTTACGAGTGCACCTGCAACTGCCGCATATACCATTCCACAGGGCAATAGCCCATTGGCCATTCCCACAAAAAATGCTTTTCCATTTTGATGCAGGGCCGATGCAATGAATCCCTGCACCTTCCACGTATAATTCTGAAACCATTGTGGTTGGTAACTTTGTTGAAAACCAAAATAAAGAATGGTTGTAATGAGCATGATGCTACCTGCTATCACAGAAAACCATTGCTGAAAACCAACCATACTAAACCCTTTACCAATCATACCAAACAGCAATCCCAGCATGCTGTAAGTAGCAACTCTTCCTGTGTTATAAATAACAGATGCAATGATCTGTTTATTTCTTTTTGCATGTGGTGCCGGTAAAGCCAATGCCAAAGGACCACACATACCCACACAATGGAGACTTCCAAATAATCCCAGTGTAAATCCTGCTATGATGGTAGTTGTGAGCATTACTGTACTGTAAATGATTGTTCATTGTAATAGGTGGTTCCATCAGCTTTCCAGCTTGTTTTTATCGTATAAGTAGCTGCAGCCAGTTGTTCCCTGGTAATGACCTGTATGGCATCTGTGCCGGCGCTGATCTCAATTCTGCGGTCGTTCTTATCCCTGTAAGGACAATAAAACCAGTACTCGCCTGTGATGGTCTTGTCCTTCATTTCCTGCGGGAAGGAAATGACAATTCCATTCTCTGTTTGTGAAATCTGTAAAAGTGATGAGAGGGAAGCTGCATTGTTACTGCCGTCAATCACCTGCTGATATTGTAGTTCATCTTTGTAATAATCCTTAGTCACCAGTTGATAATCTGTTTGAATGCTTTTGTACACGAGTGTCATCATCAACGCTCCAAAAAGGATGAGTACAATTGTGATCTTATGTCCCCAGTTCAGTGTCATAGTCGTATTTTTTATAAATCTTCACATTTATTGTTCACTGTAAACAGGCCCCAGGAAATTGCTAGATACATCACTTATTTTCCTGTTGCCTTCATATAATCCAAGTTTGATTTCTGTTTTTCGTTGCGTAATGGATTTGTTGCTCAGTACTACAAAAAAAGCACCTGCTCCCTGTCCTTCTTTTTTTACCTGTATAGTATTGCCCACCATTTTTACAGTACCATTGCCACTCTCAAGTTTGATCGTAAGAGGGATCGGCTTCATGGTTTTGTTCACTACTTTTATATTGTATAAATTGGAAACACTATCCCTGCCTACTTCCTGGAACAACATGCCGGGTGTACGTATCACTGTTGCTTTTACATCTTTTAATGAAAAGATCATGTAACCCAGCAATACCAATAATCCCAGCAAGAGAAACGTGTACATCTTCATTCTTGCGGTATAGTGCTGTTTTTCTCCTTTCTCAATATTGTCTTCGCTGGTAAAACGGATCAATCCTTTTTTAAACCCTACACTTTCCATCATATGATCACAGGCGTCAATACAGGCGGTGCAGTTGATACACTCCAGTTGTGTACCGTTGCGAATGTCGATGCCTGTGGGACATACTTTCACGCATTGATAGCAATCAATACAATCGCCGGTTGTACGTTCTTCTTTTTTATTGAATTTAGACCGTGGCTCTCCACGTTTGTAATCATACGCCACTACTACTGAATTCTTATCCAGCAAAACGCCTTGTAACCTTCCATACGGACAAACAACAGTGCAAGCCTGTTCACGAAAGAATGCATATACTGCATAAAACACATAGGTAAATACAATCAAACCTGCCAGCGTTCCAAGATTACCGGCCGGGTGTTTCATCATGGCCCAGAGATCTTCTACACCAATAATATAGGCAAGAAAATAATTGGCAATAAGAAAGGAGATCATGTAAAATACAAAATGCTTCAGTGCTTTTTTGAAGATCTTGTTACCGTTCCATTCACTTTTAGCCAGTGCTTTTTGATGCGTTGCATCCCCTTCAATAGCATACTCAATTCTGCGGAACAGCATTTCCATGAAGTTGGTTTGCGGGCAAACCCATCCGCAAAACAGTCGGCCAAAAGCAGCAGTGAATAATACGATGAATACCACAAATGCGACCATCGTGATTCCGAAAATGAAAAAATCCTGTGGCCAGAATACTTTTCCGAAAATGATGAACTTTGCTTTTGGTATGTTGAATAAGAATAATGGTCTTTCATTCACATAAATGAAAGGCAGGGTTAAAAAGATAGCAAAAAAGAAAAGGCTTACAATGGTTCTTGCATTGTAAAGTCTTCCTTTCGGTTTTTGTGCATAGATCCAGTTTCGTTTTCCTTTTGCATCTACTGTAGCAATACGGTCACGAAATGATTCTGTTGTTGTGTTGATATTATTTCCCTTTGTTTCCACGTTTCAATTACTCCATTTTTACTGTGACAGCTGTACTGTCAGCAGCTTTTGTTGAATCTGCTGCCGGAGCAGCATTTTCTTTATACAATTCACCCTGCGGTGCTTTTGGATTTGCAGGATTCGTTCCTTCTAATGATTTTACAAATGTGGCCAGCTGTGCTAACTGAACAGGAGAATATTGATCCTTCCAGCTTTGCATTCCTTTTTCAGGATAGCCGTACTTAATAGTTTTGAAAATGTCCTTGATGTTTCCGCCGTGAATCCAATACTCATCCGTTAAATTAGGTCCAACTGTATTCCCCTGTCCCTCCGGTCCATGGCAGGCCGCACATGTTTGTTTGAAAATGGCGCCACCTGCACTGATCGCTGCCGCTTCTTTTTTGTAAGTGATGGTATTTTCATCAACCAAATTCGCCGCTTTTGCGAGATAAGCAGCTTTTTGTTCTTCACCTTTTATTAATGCAATTTTTAATTCCTCAGCACTTAAAGGAGCAGTGTGCGATACATGGTAACGCCACAAATAGATCATAGAAAAAAGAATAGTAGCATAGAAGCCATACAACCACCAGCCGGGCAAACGATTGTTTAATTCACGAATGCCGTCATAACTATGACCCATGTCAATGGATGATTCTTCTGTAATAGGGCGAAAGTTGTTGAGCTTCTCCCATAATTTTTTCCAGGAAGATTGCTGAACCGTTTCTTCGGTTACAACTTTTGCTTTGGCTTTTTCTTTTGATAAGAAAGATCGAACAAAGAAAGCCATTACTAAGATCACAATCAATTCTATGGCTATTACCGCCAGCAACATAAAGAACGTTGTTGCCGAAAGACCACCAATGTTTGCAGGTGCTGCCGGAACTGTGGCTGCATCTTGTGCTTGTGTGAATACCGGCAAACTCAATGCAATCAATCCGGCAATGGTTTTCGCTGTTGTGCCTGATTGCTTTTTAAAATACCATTCAGCAGTACCTAATACAACATTGGCCAGCAATACAATTACCAGTAACAATACAATAATGATCGCCAGCATTGCCAGTGCTAAAGGATTGCTCCATACTGATTGGTTGGCGTTGCCTGCTGCAGCTGTTTGCTGTGCAACAGCCATGAATGACAATGGCAACATGGCGGCTGTAATCAATAGCTTTTTAAAATGAGATGACTGTTTTATGTTGTTGAACATATCGTTTATTTTTAGAGTTAGTCTAATGGAATACGGCTGATTTCTTTCAGCTCTTTGGGGTCACTCTTCCAAACCCATGTTAACACGGCACAGAAGAAGATGAAAAAAATGAGAAACGATGTAAGTCCATAAATACTTACGTTGCTTATTTTTTCGAGATAGTGAATGAATTTCATGTCAATATTTTTATTGGTTGGAAGCAGTTTTATTTTTTTGATTTTCTGTTTGAATATCCTTGCCAAGCCGTTGCAGGTAAGCGATTACGGCAATGATCTCTTTATTGGCAGGAGTTTCAATCTTATCGATCTTCAGGTTGATGCGGATACCATTGGCCTGTGTCATCAGGTCTTTATTAGCGATCTGATCATAACCTTCAGGATAAGGAACACCCAGCGTTTGCATCGCCCTGATCTTAGCAGGAGTAGTAGTTGTATCCAGGTCATTATCCAGCAACCATCCATACCTTGGCATTACAGAACCGGGACTCATGAGTGTTGGTTCCATCAGGTGATTGTAATGCCATGAATCAGATTTCTTCAGTTTATCCGTTCCTTCTCTTGCAAGGTCTGGTCCTGTACGTTTGCTTCCCCATTGGAACGGATGATCATATACAAACTCACCGGCTTTGGAATACTCACCATAACGGGCCACTTCATCACGGAAGGGGCGAACCATTTGGGAGTGACAGGTATAACATCCTTCTCTCACATAAATATCTCTTCCCTGCAGTTCTAAAGGAGTGTAAGGTTTTACGGCAGCGATGGTGGGAACATTTTCTTTTACCAGGAATGTGGGTATCAGTTCCAGCAATCCACCAATAGCAACAACGATCAAACTTAACACCAGCATCATTACAGGTTTGCGTTCAATTACCCTGTGCCAGTATTCCTTTACATGTGAAGTTGGTTTTTCAAGGGCAGGAGCTTCTGTTTCTTCATTGGCAATAAAAGAACCTGATGCTGCTGTTTTATAAAGATTGTACACCATCATAATGGCACCAATGATGTATAAAGTGCCACCAATACTCCTGGCAATGTACATGGGAATAATACTGTTCACAGTTTCTAAGAACTGGAACTTGATCAAACCTTCTTCAGTGAACTGCTTCCACATATCAGCCTGGGCAAAACCTGCCCAGTAAAGAGGAATCGCATAAATAACAATACCAATAGTTCCTAACCAAAAATGGTTGTTGGCCAGTTTGGTAGAATATAATTTCGTGCCCCACATTTTAGGGAACAGCCAATACAGAATACCAAAAGCCATAAACCCGTTCCAGCCTAACCCGCCGATATGAACGTGTGCAATGATCCAGTCAGTAAAGTGAGCGATCGCATTTACATTTTTTAAACTCAGCATGGGTCCTTCAAATGTGCTCATGCCATAACAGGTAATCGCTACCACAAAAAACTTCAGCATGGGTTCTTCACGCACTTTATCCCATGCGCCACGCAGTGTAAATAAACCATTGAGCATACCGCCCCAGCTGGGTGCGATCAACATCACACTAAATACAGTACCGAGTGATTGTGCCCAATCAGGCAACGCTGTGTACAGCAGGTGATGCGGGCCCGCCCATATGTATAGGAATATCAACGCCCAGAAGTGGATGATGGATAAACGATACGAATAAACAGGGCGATTGGCGGCTTTGGGTAAGAAGTAATACATCAAACCCAAAATGGGAGTGGTTAGAAAGAATGCCACAGCGTTATGACCGTACCACCACTGTACTAACGCATCCTGCACTCCCGCATACCAGCTGTAACTTTTTAACCATGTATATGGAAGTTCAACAGAGTTTACAATGTGAAGCATGGCCACTGTGATCCATGTGGCGATATAAAACCAAATAGCAACATACAAATGACTTTCTCTTCTTTTGATGATGGTACCAAACATGTTGATGCCAAACACCACCCATATCAGTGTAATTAAAATATCAATGGGCCATTCCAGCTCAGCGTATTCTTTACCGGTTGTATAACCAAAAAACAAGGTAACGGCTGCCAGTACAATAATGAGCTGCCATCCCCAGAAATGGATCTTGCTAAGCACATCACTGAACATTCTTGCTTTACACAAGCGTTGCAATGAGTAGTAAATACCCATAAACATACAGTTGCCTACAAAAGCAAAAATCACAGCATTGGTGTGAATGGGGCGAAGCCGTCCGAATGTGGTGCCGGGGAAATTGAGTGAGGTTTGCGGAAGGTAGAATTGTAAGGCTACCCACAAACCTACCAGCATACCCACCAATCCCCACACTGCTGTGGCAATGGCGAAGTTTTTTACAATCCGGTTGTCATACGAGAATTTTTCCATTTGCATATATGGTCGAGTTTAAGATTGAGGTTTATTGGTTGTGTCGTCAAAAAGAATGCGGCGGGGCGGTGAATAATCATCATCCATTTGCCCGTTTTTTACGCTCCAGATGAAGGCCACCAAGAACAAAGCGGCAACACTGATGCTGGCAATGAGGAGAATGATGATGACACTCATGTTATGCGTTTTTAGTAGAGGCAAAACTATTTTTCGACCTGATGGTATTCGGTGATGGGTATCAAAATGGGGTATGATAGAAATCAGTGACCCTTATTTGGACTGATTGGGAGTAATAATTTGCCCAGCAAACTACTGCTGCCAAACGTAATCAGCAGGATGCTGATGGAACTGGAAGGCATGAGAATGGCAGCCACCAATGGAGATAAGATTCCCTGCAGTGCAAAAAACAACCCCACCACGTTGTACACAATGGAAAGGATGAAAGCTGCCAAAATAATTTGCTTGTTCGCACGGCAAAGCTTTACAAATGCAGGCAGCAGGTGTAACTGTTTTGCATCCAGCACCGCATCACTCGCTGGCGTGAAGTTGTTGGTATCTTCTGCTACGGCAATCCCTACATTGCTTTGCTGTAAAGCGCCTGCATCATTAAGGCCATCACCGATCATTAATACTTTTTGCTGTTGCTGCTGCAGTTGATGTATGTAATTGAGTTTTTGATGCGGTTGCTGTTGAAATAATAATTTAGCTTTTGAGCCGAATACTTTTTGTAAGTAAGATCGTTCAGCATCACTATCCCCACTAATAACAGAAAGATTGAAATCTTTTTTAATGGCATCGATCATAGGTTGCAGTTGCTCCCTGTAATGATTGCTGAATACGAAATAGCCCAGGTATTCATGGTTGATAACAGCATGCACTTTGGTGCGGTTGTCCTGCTGCTGTTGAGTAATGGGCGAGGAACCAAGTACTACTTTTTGTTGCTGAATGACGCCTTCAATGCCTTTGCCCGGGATTTCTTTAAAATGCTGTACAGTTACGTTTCTTGCTCTGCCCAGGTGTTGCACCAATGCTTTGCTCAACGGATGTGTTGATTGTGCCGCCAGTGTACTGATGAGTTGTTCCTGTTCTTTACTCAATTGTTCACCCACAAATTGAATATCCTGTTTGTTGGCACTGGTGAGTGTTCCTGTTTTATCAAATACAATGTGATCAACAGCAGCCATTTCTTCAATCACCTGTGCATTGCGGAGATACAATTTGTGCTTGCTTAATATGCGGATGATATTTCCATTGGTAAAACTATTGCTTAACAACAACGCACATGGACAGGCTACAATTAATACGGTGGTGATGACATTCCATGCTTTTACACCATCATAAAAACTCCAGTAAGCAGCACCTGCCAATGCTAATATTAAAACGATCCAAGTAAACCAACGGCTCATGGCATGTACAAAGGATCTTTGTTCTTCCCCAGCGGTTTTATCGCCTTCTTTGTTCCAGAGTTGAGTAAGGTAACTTTGTGCTACTTCTTTGATTGTAAGCATCTCAATATTACTTCCTGTTTGCCGCCCGCCGGCATAAATGATCTCACCCATTTCTTTTACCACGGGATTAGATTCGCCTGTAACAAAACTGTAATCGATCAATGCTTTTCCCCGGGTGAGAATACCATCAGCCGGAATAATTTCATCATGATGTATAAGTAATGTATCATTCACTTTTACATCCGGAAGTGCTGTGGGTTTTTCTGTATCATTTTTGATAACGGTAACAGCAACAGGAAAGTAGGAGGTATAATCCCGTTCAAATGAAAGTTGCTGATAGGTTTTGTTTTGCAACACACGTCCCACCAGCATAAAGAATACAATACCGGTCATACTGTCGAAATACCCGGCACTGATACCTGCCCATACTTCATACAAGCTGCGGAAGAAGGTAATCAGAATAGCCAGCGCAACCGGCGCATCAATATTCAAAAATTTATTCCGAAGTCCTTTCCAGGCACTTTCAAAAAATGGTTGCGAACTGTAGAGCAGCACTGGTAATGCCAGTATGATATTGAGAAACCTGAACGTGGTTTGCAGCGACTCCTCATCACCTTCAAAACCCAGGTATTCAGGAAAACTAAGCAGCATGATATTGGCAAAAGAAAAACCTGCTACACCTAATTGGTAGATCATTGACTTTGGGAAAGCCGGTTTTTTATGTTCCAGGTCATGCAGGCTGATGTAAGGCTCATACCCAACAGAGCTAAGCAGGGCAGCCAGTTTGCTCAAGGAAAGTTCATGATGATTGAATACAACGGTTACTTCTTTACCCGGGAAGTTTACCCGGCTGGAAATAACATGTTTGTTGATGCGGTGTAAATTTTCCAGTAAATACAGGCAACTGCTGCAATGCATTTGCGGAAGATAAAAGGTGATATGTGTTTGTTCTTCGTTTTGAAAATGAATTAACTTTTTCTGAATAGCGGGGTCTTCTAAAAACAGGAACTTATCTGCCCGTATTTCTTTTTGAAGATTGGTGCCGGGCGTTTCATTAAGGTTATAATACTCACAAAGCCCGTTTTTATTAAGAATGGTATAAACCGATTTACAACCCTGGCAGCAAAACACTTTATCATCATACCTGACGGAAGTGATCACTTCTTCACCACAGTGGTAACATTGTGTTTGGTTGGTGGTTGTATTCATAATACGGCTGCAAAATAATTTTTGGGCAGGGGGCGGGGGCTGATGATTGTCAAGAATGGTAATGATTACACTCATGTTCCTTTGTTTGGTCTGACGGTTTGTAACCTTACCGACCAAACAAAAGCCCCCGCTGAAAAGTGGGGGCTGTGCATCATCAATCACCAGCTTATACTACTTCACAGGAATATGTTTACCTGTGTGAGTGAGTTTTGCTTTTTCAGTTTTGGGTAACATCAGTTTCAACTCGCCATTTTCATAATGAGCATCAATTTTTTCTTTGATCACTTCTTCAGGCAGTGTAAAACTGCGGCTGAAAGATGAATAATTGTACTCTTTGCGGTTGAACGCTATTTCTTCCTTGCTCTCTTCTTTTTCACAACTGATGGTAAGCATATTGCCATCAATTTGAATGTCGAAATCCTCCTTTTTCATGCCGGGCACAGCCAGTGTAACCATAAAGTTGTCTTTTGTTTCGCTTACGTTTACAGCCGGAACAATAAGCATACGGTTGAAGAATGTGCTGCCATTATCAAACCACTCATTCCATGGTTTGAAAAAATCATCAAATAACATGGGCAGCTTACCTGTTCTTTCTGGAGATTTGGTTAACATACGGCCTCCTTTATTTTATAGTGAAGTATTTTTTAACGGTGGTAAGATACTTTCCCGTTCAGGGCAGAATCAATGATAGATGTCAAAGAAAACTTTGAGAGTTGTCAAAAATTATTTTTTCTGTCTCAGCCATTCACTCATATGTTCTTCCGCTTTCTCCACTGCTGTTTTGGTTAAAGCAGCAGCAAACATACTCAGGCTTTCCGCCAGCAAACTGCTGCCTTCTTCATTCTTAGATGTAAATGCCTGAGAGAAAAATTCACCTGCTACATTTTTAGGTTTGAGGTTATGTTTTATCTCAATCCAATTGGCATGAATCAATGATTCCAGTTCTTTCTGCCGTTTCTGCAATTGTTTTTTTCGGTCTTGTAGTTGCTTCTCTGTTTTAATCGTCCTCATCATCTTCTTCATTTTCGGTAAATAATTGCTGAATCAGGGCATTCATAATCGGAAACTGTAAAATGGTTTTGCGAAAAACCCAGGTGATCCATGCAAACAGAAGCAGAAGGCCTCCTGTAAATAAAAAACCCCAGTACATGGCCCCCAATACTTCGCCCATGTAGAGTGAAAGTGCTACAGCGCCAAACAGTATAAAAAAAACAACCAGTAATACAACCACCAGCACTGCAATGAAATAGGACATGAGTTTGGCTGTTTTCTCCGCAGAACTGAGTTTTAACTGATCAATCCTGTTGTTGACATATTCCTTTACATGTTCTGCCAACTCTTCTGCTTTTGCAAATGCCTGTTCCATATTACTGATTTATGAGTTTTCAATTGGTTTCGCTTCCTTTTCAAATCTTCCGGTTTTATCATTCAAAAAAATTTTATACATCACTACTTTGGTGTTGTTTCTTGTATCATGTGCCCTCATCCTGTTCATTTCGGGTGGATGTGCGGTGGTACTTACTTTTAACCGGAGCATTTTTTCTACAAATAATTTCATGGCTTCGTAGCGTTCCCGTTCATCTGTAATTTCGCTGTATACTCCCTGTGCCAGTACTGATTTCCAGTTTTGATTATTGATGATCTCTTCCACTTCAAAGCAAACATTTGGATTTTTACGCATGGCTTTTATTTTTTCACCTACTGCAGAATGCGCAATGATGTATTTGCCATTGTATATGTAATTGATGGGGATGATTGTTGCTCTGTCGTTTTGTATAAAGCCAATTCGCCCGAGAATATTTTGATGAAGCACTTCCTCAATTTCTTCAATATTTAGAATGCCAAGCATACAAATGTTTGAGATATAAAGCTAGCCCGGCTTTTTACTTCCTGCCATGAGTATCATCACTACACGGTTTGATGTGCATCAGAAAAAAGGGCACCGTTAAAACGGCACCCTTATCACCAACCAAATCAAGACCTGTGAGCTATGAATACAGGTATTCTGTGATCTCCTAAAATGTTCTTGATAAAACTTTTACGCAGCAGTTGAGAAATAGCGCTGCGGCCAAAAGCACCGGCAACAAGTATGGCGCTTTTTTTATTGTTCATCCATGCTGCAAAGTATTTTGCCGGGTTGATCTCCAGCTTCAGCAATGTTAAATCCTGGAAATGCCTGGCTGTTAACTCTTCAATATTGCTTTCATGAGGGAATTCAATCTTGTCGGTATCCTGTGCATATACCAGTAATGTTGGTTGCCTGCTGAGTTCAGGAAACAAATATGCAAACTGTTTGATCGCATACGCACTGGAGGCAGAGCCATCATAGCAAAGAATGGTATTATCAGGAAATTCAAAGTTCTCAGGTACAACAATTACAGGGCATTCCACACGCTGCAATACTTCCTGCAGGTATTCATTGATGCCCGAAGGAGATGATTCATAAAAAGATTCACTGCCTATTACCAGCACATCAGCAAATCTTGTTTCTGTGATCAGTTCCGGCAGTGCAAAATCGTACGCATCCTCATGTATCCTGTATTCCATCCCGTTTTTGATACACAGTGTTTCAAATTCTTTCTTTGTGGCTGTGTAGGTTTCTGTATCTACCTCAGCTAAAACCGGTACTAATACTGTTCCGGTCATTGCATCTGTATAACTCCAAAGAGAGGAAGCTACAGATTGCGGAAGAAATACTCCGGTCACCAATACATGATCCAGGCTGTTGAGTTGGCGTACAAAATCAAATGCACTTTTGGAAAAATGAGCACCATCAAACATGAGCAATACTTTTTTCATGGCCTTTGATTTAGGATTTAAAATTGCATGTTTCCCTGCTTTCAATCACTGATGATCGATGGTAAAACCATTGATTGAGATCATACTTTGATCAGCCAATGGTCGGCATCCGTACTGAAAGCGGGATTACCTGTTGTTACGCACAAACTTTGTTCCTGTTTTACAGGATTTTTTTGATGCTGGTCTTTGCTTCCGCCCGGGTTTTGTGTGATCACGGATGGCTGATGCTGATCTTTTTAACGATTTGCTGTAACTGTTCTTCTTGTTCCATGAACTTTTGGAGAAGGGTGACCTGGTTACGGGCTCTGTTATAATTATGGCCTTTATATTTCACTGCATAATAGGCATCGTTTGTGAGATGATCTGTCAGGAAACGAAGCGCCTGCATATAGATCATGAACTTTCCTGCATAGGTAAAGTGATCTTTTTCAACATCGGTCAGCTCCCGGTTCATCTCTTCCCAGTATCCCTGCACAATGGCTGTGAAATAATCGACTCTTATTTCAATTTTGGAAAAGTTAGTTTCTTCTTCACTCACAGGACTTATGTAGGTGCGAAACATATCGCCTGTATCACTTATAAAATACCCGGGCATGAGTGTGTCAAGGTCAATCACACAAATTGCTTTATTTGTGTGATCAAATAATACATTACTGATCTTGGTATCATGATGTGCAGCACGAAGTTTGAACTGCGGATTTGTTTGTAACTCAACATACTCCTTTACAATTGAATGATGTGCCTGAAGGAATTCAATCAATTCCCCGGATTCATCAATGCGTTCCTTGTTGCCTTCTTTTACCGCTTTTTCAAATTGGAAGTACCGCAAACTGAGATTATGAAAATCAGGCAGTGTTGTTTTGAGTTGTGTGCAATCAAAATCAGCAAGAAGCCGGGTCAATTTTCCAAAAGCTTTGGCTGCTTCAAAAGCTTCATCTGTTGTTTGTACCACATCAACTGTATGTGAATTTTCAACATATGGCATCAGCCTGAAATATCCAAGATTTGCATCTGAAAACATTTCTTCCTTTGTAAGTGTTGGAACCGGCTTTACAAACAGGTAACCAGGATAGTGTTGTTGCAGATATTGACCGGTGATTTTGATGTTGCGGGCAATGGCACCGGGATCTTTAAATACAAGGTGATTGATGCGTTGTAAAATAAATGGATTTCCTTTATGTATTAATTTCCATGTATTATTAATAAGGCCTGTACCAAATGGTGCGATGGTTTCTATATCCTCCTTAATTCCATAAGCTTTAAGAACAAGCTGAAGATCCTCCATGGTATCCTGTTTGTTGAGTAATAGTAATGTGTTGCGCTATCGGAAAATCTGCTTAAACCCTATCGGGGTGTCAATGTCAGTAGTACAATTAAATAATAAGAAGCTAAGCTCCGTAGGAGCGATATGTTTTACCATTTCTGAATAATAACATATCGCCTCCGACGCTTATGATCGAAGCCTGACATTTATCGTCAGGCACTATTGGGCTTTGTTTGCTTTTCATGCATTTTTTCTACTAACATTACGCCTCTACGAGGCTGTTTCAACGAATTGAATTAATATTTTAATAGCACAATACGTTAGAATGACACTCTATTTTATATTTATACTGTTAAAAGCATAACCAAAGATCATGCATATAAAAGAAACAATTACAAGCGTATTCTATAAAAAATTCCACACAGAACCTGTTGTTGTTCGTTCACCCGGCCGCATCAATATCATAGGAGAGCACACAGATTATAATGATGGATTTGTATTGCCGGCAGCTATTGATAAAGCAGCATATGTTGCCATGAGCCTGCGTGATGACGGGGAAATTCATTTAATAGCACATGATCTTCAGGAAACATTTTCTACAAGCATTACTGATTTAAGACCGGTGGGTGATGTAAGCTGGCCGAATTATATTTTAGGATCAGCTGCTCAATTCCTCAAAAGAAATGTACCGCTCCGTGGCTTTAATGCAGTGCTTTCCAGCGATGTGCCTATGGGTGCTGGTCTTTCTTCTTCAGCCGCAGTTGAATGTGCTACTGTATTTGCATTGAACGAATTGCTGGGTACACAACTGGACCGTATCACTATGGTACAAATGGCACAAGAAGCAGAGCATGAATTTGCCGGTGTGATGTGTGGTATTATGGATCAGTTTGCTTCCATGATGGGGAAAAAAGATCATGTGATTCGATTGGATTGCCGCACACTGGAATATGAATACAAACCATTTAAACTGGAAGAGTATAAAATTTTATTACTCAACACCAATGTAAAACATTCGCTTGCCTCGAGCGAATACAACACAAGACGAAAAGAATGTACACAGGCAGTGAAATGGATACAGGAACATCATCCCGAAGTAAAAGCATTGCGTGATGTAACGGAAGCAATGCTGGATCAATATGTTTTGCCGAAGGATGCGTTGGTAGATCAACGAAGCCGTTTTGTGGTACAGGAAATCAACCGGCTTTTGACGGGTTGTAAAGATCTGGAACAAGGGAACATTGCAGCATTAGGTAAAAAAATGTTTCAAACACATAACGGACTAAGTGAAATGTATGAAGTGAGTTGTAAAGAACTGGATTGGTTGGCAGATGCTGTAAGATCAAATCCTGCAGTAATAGGCGCCCGTATGATGGGAGGAGGTTTTGGTGGCTGTACCATTAACTTAATCAAAGATGAAGCCATTGAGCCATTGATCCAAAAGATACAACCGGCATACGAAGCAACGATGAACCTGCCGCTTACTTATTACATTGCTACAATTGAAAACGGGACAGAACGAATTTATTGATTTGTTAAGATAAATGAAGTGTTAACTTTAAAAACGTAGAGTGAAATATAGGTTAGAGTATAATTATGCCGGCAGTGATCAAATTATTTTACTGATAGGGAGATCCCGTACAGGAATACGAAAATATGGATAGTGCCAGTAATCATATCTTTATTTGAAATGTTCAATTACCAATTGTAACAGCAGATACTTTAATATAATTTCTAATACACAAAAAGAAATGATCTCAGTAAAAGATAATCTTCCGTATGTATTGCCTTCTTCCGATAACTTTCATTCAACAGTTAATGGCAGAAAAATTTCTTTGCTATACATACGAAACAAGAATGGATTATGTGCAGCCATCACCAATTACGGAGCCAGAATGGTGGGATTATTGGTGCCTGATAAGAACGGGAACTTTAAGGATATTGTGTTGGGATTCGATAATTGTAAAAGCTATCTGTCAGCAGAGGAAAAATATTTTGGAGCCGTGGTTGGCCGTTATGGCGGAAGGATCGCTCATGGAAAATTGATACTCGATGGAATCACCCATCAGCTGGATATCAATAATAACAGCCACTCATTACATGGCGGTACCGGTGGATTTCACAGTGTTGTTTGGGATATGCAGCAAGTGAATGATGCAACAATTCAATTGAACTATGCTTCGGCTGATGGAGAAGAAGGTTACCCGGGAAATGTAAAAGTAACAGTCACCTATTCTTTAACGGATGATGATGCTTTGGTAATGCATTTTAAAGTAAGTACGGATAAGAAAACAGTCACGAATATTTTCAATCATAATTTCTGGAATTTGAACGGTGAAGGATGCGGATCTGTTGAGCAACATCAACTCATGATTGATGCATCTCACTTTTTGGCCGTTGATTCATCATTGATTCCGGTTGGGATGGAAGCTGTTGGTGATACACCCTTTGACTTTTCGGCTTTTCGTGAAATAGGTGAGCGCATCCATGAACATCATGAACAACTTCTTTATGGAAATGGGTATGATCATAATTATGTACTAAATAAAGGAGTAACGGAACAACCTCAGCTGGTAGCTTCTGTTATTGGTGATCAATCAGGGATCAGGATGGATATATTTACAACCGAACCGGGTTTGCAATTGTACAGTTGTAATTTTTTAAAAGGGCTGCATCAATTAAAGTGTGGTGCAAAAGATGAATTCAGATCGGCAGTATGTTTGGAAACACAACATTTCCCTGACAGCCCCAGCCAGGCATCTTTTCCATCCGTGATTTTGGATGCCGGGAGAACATATAGGTCAGAAACGATTCATAAGTTTAGCCGAACGATGTAAATTGTTGTTGATTCAGGTTCAAGAAAAAAGGATAAGCAGGTAAAAGAATTTATCCTTTTTTGGGCCCGGGACTGGGCTAAGTACACAAATCACTTTTTATCCAATCTAACGCAACTTATAGAATGTAACCGTATTTTGGTGAAGCTATAATCTGCAAGTGTAGTATTCTGTATGTAATGGACCAGAAAAGCGATTTCGGTAGTAATCAGTTATCAAAGTGTTTTCAAATAAGTTCTTGCTTCTGATGTATAAGAAAGTTTACTTTTTTCCGGCTGAAAGTAAGAATGGCCATTGTCAATTGGCCGACAAACGGGCATGAAATTCCTTGCAACCTTTGCTTCAATCACTTACCTTTAAATGAGCTTTAACCCTCCAATGGCCATGCCTGAAACAGCCGATCATAAAATCGTTGCGGATAATCTTTTATTAAAGGTATCGCAAGCTACTTCCGGCTATGTTGGGCATGACTATCTCAGGGAGCTTACAAAATTCATCACATTTACATTGGGCGTTCGGTACGCACTCATATCTGAATGTACTAACGAGCAAAAGACAAGGGTACGAACCATATCTTATGTTGATCGTGGGGAACCACTTGAAAATATTGAATATGATCTGGAAGGAACGCCCTGCGAAATTGTAATGACAGGTGTTGACTATTTCTGTGCTGAAAACCTGGAACAAAAATTTCCCAAAGAGGAACACCTGGAATCTTATGTTTCTGTTCCAATCTATAGCCCTTCTACCGGCGAAATTATGGGACATATTGCTGCCCTGGATGCGAAGCCGATGCAGCAAAATCAAAATCAAACAGCAATTTTAAAAATATTTGCGGCAAGAGCAGGTTCTGAAATTGAACGTTTGCGTAACGAAGAAAAAATTTTGGAATTATTAAGAACTGATAATATTCAGCTCCAGAAAAAATTAAAAGAAAGTGAGGAACGTTACCGAGACTTATTTGAAGAAGCTCCCTTTGCTTATGTGCATGAAGGATTGGATTCAAAATTCATCCGGGCAAACAGGGCTGCATTACGTGCATTGGGCGTAAAGCCGGAAGAAGTGGATTCTATTTATGGAAAAACATTGGTGGCTGAAAACCCCGAGAATCAAAAAAGGTTAAAAGAAGCTTTTGATTCCATTAGCCGTGGTACAGATACCGGTGGTGTTATATTAGAACTGAAACGAAAAGATAATGGCCAGCCTTTATGGATCGAATGGTGGAGCAATCCTGATCCAAGCGGTGAGTTTACCAGAACGATGTTTATTGACATTACCGAGAAGGTGTTGATGGAACAGGAACAAGCAAGGCTCAAAGCACAAAATAAATACCTCCAGGATGAAATTAAACTTAATCACAATTTTGAAGAGATCATCAGCAAGAGTAAAAACTTTCATAAGATATTACAGCAAATTGAGCAGGTAGCCTCAACTGATGCTACAGTTCTTATTACGGGAGAATCTGGCACAGGTAAAGAATTAATTGCCCGTGCTGTTCATAATATCAGCAATCGTAACCGTCGTCCGTTGATCAAAGTAAATTGTGCTACCCTGCCTGCCAATCTTATAGAGAGTGAATTATTTGGTCATGAACGTGGTGCATTTACAGGCGCCATGGAAAAAAAGATCGGTCGTTTTGAATTAGCTGATGGCGGCACAATTTTTTTAGATGAGATTGGGGAACTGCCTGTTGAACTTCAGGCAAAATTACTTCGTGTGCTACAGGAAGGTGAATTTGAACGGTTAGGCAATCCCAGGACCATGAAAGTAGATGTAAGGGTCATTGCTGCAACCAACCGTAACCTTCAGCAAGCTATTCAAAATAAAGAGTTTCGTGAAGATCTGTTTTACCGGCTTAATGTATTTCCAATTGTTACGCCTTCATTGCGAGAACGCAAAGAAGATGTTCCATTACTTATAAAACATTTTATTCGAAAGTACGAGAGTAAGATGGGGAAAAAGATCAATGATGTAGATCCGCAAGTAATAAATGCACTTATGGAGTATGATTGGCCCGGCAATATTCGTGAATTAGAAAATTTGATTGAACGTGCTTTAATTCTCACTTCAGGCAACATTATTGAATTTGGCGACTGGATTCCTATGAGTAAAATGTCAAATGATCGAAAGCTTGTGAAAGAAGAAATGAAGAGACTGGAAGACGTTGAACGGGAACACATTCTCAATATCCTTGAACAAACCAACTGGAAAGTAAGTGGGGAAAGAGGTGCAACCAAAATATTAGGGCTGAATCCTACGACGCTTGAAGCCAGGATGAAAAAAATGGGAATTGTAAGAGAAAGATAAAAGCCCCTGTTTAAGGGGCCCTGTATTTATTGTTTCAGTTCTGCACTTCCGAACAAATGATTGAATCGTTGACAATGGATCAATGCATATTTAAATTGCGAAAAATCCGGGTTGCCGTTAATATTATATATCTGTGTACCGCTTACGGAACGTAATAAGCCAAGGTCAATAAAATTAACAGGCTGTACCTCTTTTGACAAATATACGTGCAGATCAGGACCGCTGTTTACAGTAAAGTTTTTCAGTACCAGTGTCAAACTGCCATTTGATGCTCTGCGTACTTCAGCCAGCCCGCTTGCAGAGCCATAAGGACCTGCTATAAAATTCCCCATTACCACAACCGTTGAGTTTGGATCAACTGTATCATTGACAGGTGTAGTAGAAGTAACTTCCTCTTTCTTGCAGGCTGTTAAAAAAAGTGTTGCTGATAAAAATGTGATCAATAGTTGTTTCATATTGTAATTTATTTTAGAAATGATATACTACACCCAATCCCCCGTTATTGGCTTTATTGCGGAAACGATCATTTTTAGTTCCATCAGGTGCTGTTTGCTGTATTGTTGTTGTTTTATATTCCACAAATAAAAACTGGTAAATGCCTTTAATACTCCAGTGATCATTAATATTATAATTCAGATGAAATTCAGAGTTGAGTGAACCAAGATCATGATCCCCTGTAAGCAATAAGTTAAATGCTGCAGGTTTAGCAGCGGGTTCCGTTCTTGTAGTACCGTTACTTTTAAGAATACCGCTGGTGGTGCGGCCAAATGTGAAACCGATAGCGTCGATATTGAATCCTGCGTAAAGTTTTTTAGAGATGTTGTATCCCAGGTTCAAACTAATGTTGAGTGAGTTGGTAAATGGCCGCTGAATAGTTAATGTATCCCAGTTTTCAATTTTTTGTCCTGCAAAGAAGATGAGGAAAGGGGTAGTATTCGTTCTTGCAAGCCTGGCATCAGCAGTCCAGAAATCCTTTTTTACTCCAAAGTAAGTAGTATTTCGTACACCTAAACCCAGTTCAAATTTTCGGCTCTTCCCCAATTTCCAATTGTAATTATAGGATGCAGCCAGTGATTGCTGGGAGGCACCAATAGTAGCAGAAAAGTCTGCATATTGGTGATGTACCGGATTTCTTTTCTGTTGTGCGGTTGCAGCTATACTGCATGTTGTAAGTAAAATGAGAAATAGCTTTTTCATAATTTAAACAGTATGATTTGCTCATGATTATAATGATCAATCAAAAATAGGGGCGTATAAAAACAGGATTTGTCCTTTCAATGACATTCGGCCAGCATCAACTGTTAAATTATTAATTGATTTATTGCATTTGTAATACAGATGACTTAGCTGTAATACGTTCGCCAATAGTTTTGCCTCAAAATTTTAATCATGAAAAGAATGTTTTTGATGATGGCTATAATGTTGATAGCTGTCATTACTTTGAAAGCCCAATCACCAGAAATATTTATAAAAAATGGATATGCTATCGGTGGGTTTGATGCCGTAGCTTATTTCACCGAGAATAAACCGGTGAAAGGTGATACAACCATCAGTATAACATGGAAAAAGGCAAAGTGGTTATTCAGTTCTAAAAAGAATGCAGACCTGTTTCAATCAAATCCTGAAAAATATGCACCGCAATATGGGGGTTATTGTGCATATGGCTGCTCCCGTGGTTATAAGGCAACAACAGAACCTGATGCATTTACAGTTTCTGATGGTAAGTTGTATTTGAACTATAATCTTAAAACAAAGGAGGTATGGTTAAAAGATATGAAAGCTTATATTCAAAAAGCAGATAAAAACTGGGAGAGTATTCAAAATAATTAAAGCTGCATACCGGTACTCATTGTATAGGCGCTCTAAAAGGGTGCTTTTTTTTTCAGTAAAACCTTGAAGTCTTCTTTTTGAGGTATTTGTTTCCCAAATAATTGGGAAGTCCCAATTATTTGGGAAGTAATTGTAAAGAGTAGCTTTTTTATTACAACGCTAATTCTTCTGAAACGTAATGCAGTAAAGGGTTTCAGCAGATTAAGAACCTTTCATTTAAAACTGGCATGCCGTTGGCCTTAAATAGCATGCCAAATATTTTACACATGCTCAAAGAAATTACAGTTGAACGTTTTGACCGGGAAGTGATCAAAAGCAAAATGGTAGCGCTGGTACAGTTTAAAACAGAATGGAGCGGGCCATGCCAAATTCTTGAACCAGTTTATAAAGACTTGTCAGAAGCATATAGCGGTGTTGCCAACTTTTATACAGTTGATATTGAAAAAGAGCAGGGGCTTGATAAAAAGTATGGAGTTATGGAAATACCAACTGTGCTTCTTTTTATCAACGGCTCAGTGGTTGATCATGCGGTAGGGCTTTTTTCAAGGAACATGCTGGTTGCTAAAATTGAAAATGCGCTTACATCAAAATCAAATTAAACAGTAAATAGTCACTGCTATGAGTAAGGAAGTAGAGGAGTATTACCGTAAGCATTTTGCTCAGTTTCAGCATTTAACTGCAACTGATATTGAAGCATTGCAGCAGTACGAACTCGGGTTGCAGCCATTACCAGTTATTTTCTATAAAAAATGCCAATTAAATGCTGTATGTACAAATCCTCATCTGTTTATGCAGGATGCATTGCAAAATATACTGAGGCTTCATATAAACTGATTGTATCATTCATCATTAAACCTTAAATACATTTTTATGACCAACGAAATTTTATACGTTTATCTGAAAAGTCATCCACTCTTTCAGCAGGCAGCAGAGCAGGTAATCCAGGAAGCAACCTCTTTAACGAAAGTAAGAACCGTTTACCGCAGCGAGAGCTTTGGTTATGGAGATGGGGCTTTCAGTAAAATTTATTTGCTCATCAAGGGCAAAGTAAAAATTGCGGAATTAAATGCCGATTCCAATGAGCTCATTAAAGACATTCTTACTTCACCTGATATGTTTGGTGATTTGAGTATGGATGGTCATTGTGCATGTGATGAATATGCGGAAGCACTTACTGCCAACACGGTGGTTTGTATGATCAACAGCCATGATCTTAAAAAATTGATCAACGAACATTCTTCAGTGGCCGTGGCATACGCTAACATTATGAATAAAAAACTCCGGAAAATGGAAAACCGTCATTCAGATCTTGTGTTCTATGATGCCAAAGCAAGGTTGATCCGTTTCATGCGAAACTGGGCAATTAGTGACGGTAACAAAGTAGGGGATAAGATCATTCTTGAGAATTATCTCACACATACTGACATTGCAAATGTTATTGCCACGTCCAGGCAAAGTGTGAACGTATTGCTTAACGAATTGAGAGATGCAGGGCTGCTATTCTACAACAGAAAGCAAATCGAATTGAATGACCGCATTATGTGGAATTGATTTGAATACTTTGTAAACAGCCTGACAGCGTTAGCTGTGTATACCTTCTAATTTCGTCCCTGTTTGATTCATTAGCAGTTGGTTTTGGTTGGAGTGAGTTACGGCTTTGATTTTTCAAGGCCGTACTCTCTTTTAAAATTCTTAAACAGTAAGCATGTCTTTTGTAAATCTCAGCTTCAGGATTCATGTGCCTTTACGTTTGCGTGCTTATACAGCAATGGATGTAGAAGCTTCCCATCATTATTTTGATGAAAATGCTACCATTGAGCAGTTGAATTTCCTGGCTGCAGAAAGCTTTATACCGGCCACAAAACTTTTAACCAAGTTGTGCAGACAATACAAGGGAAAATTTAAAGTTGCCTTTTCCATAAGCGGTACTACGCTGGAATTACTTCAGGCGCACAGACCGGACGTGTTGGAGCAGATTAAGAAACTAAACAAAACAAACTGTCTTGAGTTTTATGGTGAAACCTATCATCATACGTTGAGCTCACTCTATTCAGCGGTAGAATTTGCAGAGCAGGTGCTACTGCATAAAACGATTATTAAGAACCTCTTTGGTAAAGAGCCTGTAGTATTTCGTAATACAGAGCTTATTCATCAAAACAAACTGGCGGCATCTATTCGGCAATTGGGATTTAATGGTATTTTAACGGAAGGCGTAGAAAAATTGTTAAAAGGAAGAGATCTCAATCATCTTTACACGGCTCCACAGGTGGAGGAGGTGAAAATGTTACTTCGTAATCACAGAATGAGTGATGATCTGGCTTTTCATTTTCATGAACAGGGTTGGAGTGAACATCCTCTTACTTCCGAAAAATTTGCTTCATGGGTGCATGTGCATCAACACCCATCTCAGGTAATTACCTTGTTTTTTGATTATGCCACATTAGGAATTCACAAGAAGAAAGAAACAGGCATTTTTGATTTCATTGAAGCATTGCCTGCTGCCGTTCTTGCAAATGAACATTTCAAGTTTGCCAATCCTTCAGAGATCATTGAGCAATTAGAGTCTGCAGGAACGTATGATGCTCCAGAAACTATTTCATGGAAAGATAGGCAGGAAGACCACCGTGTATGGTGTGAGAACATGATGCAGAACAATATGCTTAAAAAGATATATTCTCTAGAAAAACTGGTGAAAGCAACCAAGGATAGTTTCATCATTGAAACATGGCGAAAGCTTCAGCTGGCTGATTATTTCTACTATATGTCAGAAACTGAAATGGTTGAAAAATACCAACGTGTTAATCCATTTTGCTCTGCTGAAGAAGCGTATAAAAACTATTTCAATATTATTACTGATTTTGAGATACAGCTCATTAGAAGAGATCTTGAATGGTTTCGCAGAAAAGGATCATCTCTCAAAATATTCATATTTTAAATACTATATAAAATGATCAATAACAAAAAACTTCAAGGACAGGTAGCTATTGTAACGGGAGCCAGTAGTGGAATTGGCGCTGGTGTATCCAGGGAACTCGCAAAAGAAGGAGCTACTGTAGTAGTGAATTACCCGGTTATAAGTGCAAAAGACATGGCAGAGAAAGTTGTTGCTGAAATTGCAGCCAATGGCGGCAGGGCCATCAGCTATCAATGTGATGTAAGTAAAGAAGACCAGGTTCAAAAAATGTTTGCTGACATCATTTCTCAGTTTGGAACGGTTGATATCTTGGTGAACAATGCCGGCTTACAAAAAGATGCACCGTTTACAGAAATGACATTAGAACAATGGAATTTTGTATTGAGTGTTAATCTCACCGGTCAATTTCTGTGTGCACGTGAAGCTATAAAGGAATTTTTACGACGTGGTGTAAACGGCAAATCAAAAAGTGCAGGGAAAATTATTTGTATGAGCAGTGTTCATGAGGTAATTCCCTGGGCAGGTCATGCCAACTATGCTGCCAGTAAAGGCGGCGTAAGCTTAATGATGAAAACGATTGCACAGGAATTTGCGCCGAAAAAGATCCGGATCAACTCTATTGCTCCAGGTGCAATTGCAACACCTATCAATCATGATGCATGGGATACAGCAGAGCATTTGCAACAATTATTGAAATTGATCCCTCAAAAAAGAGTAGGCCAGGTTGAAGATATAGGTAAAGCTGCAGTTTGGCTGGCAAGTGATGATGCAGATTATGTAAACGGTACTACTTTATTTGTTGATGGTGGTATGACTTTATATCCTGGTTTTGAAGACAATGGATAAGCCTCTTTAAATCCCTCCAAAGGAGGGGCTTTAGAGCCTGAAAATTTTTAGAGTGATTATTTGGTTGAAGTGTGATGCCATAAAAAACGAAACGTACAAGCCCGCCCGGCTTAACGCCGTTCGGACGGGAGTGCGACGCAAAACTGCTGGCATGAAAAACAAAAGTCCGTTACCAAAAACAAAAACTTACAATCATGAATGCTGAACAAAAAAGATTACAACAACAATCATGGAAAAAATGGGGACCATACTTAAGTGAGCGTCAATGGGGTACTGTGCGTGAAGATTATAGTGAATATGGAAATGCCTGGGAATACTTCCCGCATGATCATGCACGTTCAAGAGTGTATCGCTGGGGTGAAGATGGTATTGCCGGTATTAGTGATGACATGCAACGACTTTGTTTTGCTGTTGCAGTATGGAACGGAAAAGATCCTATTTTAAAGGAGCGGTTGTTTGGTTTAACCGGAAACGAAGGGAATCATGGGGAAGATGTAAAAGAGTTGTATTACTATTTGGATAGCACTCCCACACATTCTTATATGAAGCATTTGTACAAGTACGTACAAAACGAATATCCTTATTCTGATCTTCTAAATACGAACCGCAACCGGAATCGTTTTGAAAAGGAATATGAGTTGTTGGATACGGGGTTGTTGAATGATCATAAATATTTTGATATAATTACTGAATATGCAAAAGCTGATGCAGAAGACATCCTTATTCGCATAACAGTTCATAACCGGGCAAGCGAAGCTGGGTATATTGCTTTATTGCCAACATTATGGTTCAGAAATTTGTGGAGTTTTGGTTTGATAAACCAAAAGCCCAACATGAAATTGGTAGCTGAAACTGAATTGATGCTCGAACATGAAGAAATAGGTACCTATCATTTCTACTTTGAAAAACCAATGCGAAATCTGTTCACTGAAAATGAAACCAATAAAGAGCGTTTGTACCAGGTACCTAATGAAGCTCCGTATGTTAAAGATGCTTTTCATACGGCAGTACTCTCAGGTAATTATAAATGGCTGCAACAAAAAACCGAAGGAACCAAGTTTTCTCCTTTTTATGAGTTTACGATTCCGGCTGAATCATCTGTTACTGTAAAATTGAGGTTGAGCAAACAACAATTGAAAGAAGCCCTGGGGAAAGAATTTGATGATGTATTTGAACAACGCATCACTGAAGCCAATGATTTTTACAAAAGCATTCTAACTACAAACAATAAAGATCAGCAAAATATACAACGCCAGTCTTTTGCCGGAATGTTATGGAGTAAACAGTATTTTAATATTGATATTCCCAAATGGCTGAATGGGGATAAGGGACAGATTGCACCACCTGAAACCCGGAAAACAGGACGCAATCATCATTGGCATTCTCTGAACAATGAGGATATAATTTCTATGCCTGATAAATGGGAATATCCATGGTATGCTGCATGGGATCTTGCCTTTCATTGTATTCCTCTTTCAATGGTGGATGTAACATTTGCAAAGGAACAATTATTATTGTTCCTGCGGGAGTGGTACATGCACCCCAATGGGCAATTACCTGCTTACGAATGGAATTTTGGCGATGTAAATCCACCTGTGCATGCATGGAGTTGCCTGCAGGTATATAAAATGGAAAAAGAAAAAACGGGCAAAGGGGATCTTGACTTCCTGGAAAAAGCTTTCCAAAAACTGCTTATCAACTTTACATGGTGGGTGAACCGTAAAGATCATAAGGGCAATAATGTATTTGAGGGCGGCTTTTTAGGTCTGGATAATATTGGTGTGTTTGACAGAAGTAATATGATCCCCGGTGGCGGAACCCTGGAGCAGGCTGATGGTACAAGCTGGATGGCTATGTACTGTTTGAATATGCTGGAGATGGCGTTAGAACTTGCTCAGCACAATAAAAATTATGAAGATGTAACTACCAAATTTTTTGAGCATTTTGTGTACATCGCTGAAAGTTTAAACCGTATTGGTGAAAACTGGACAGGAAGCTGGGATGAAGAAGAAGGTTTCTTCTATGATGTACTTTCACTCCCCGATGGCCGCTATATTCCTCTCAAAGTTCGTTCACTCGTTGGCCTCTCTACTTTGTTTGCAGTATTGGTATTGAAAAAAGAATTACTGGAAAAAGTTCCTGAGTTTCACAGAAGATTGAAATGGTTTCAAAAATACAGGGAAGATAATGGGCAATACCTGGTGATTGAGGATTTAAAAGAGCATGACGATATTCTTCTGAGTCTTGTACCCAAAGAGCGTTTACAAAAATTACTGAAAGCATTGCTGGATGAAAATGAATTTTTAAGCAAAGGTGGTATTCGTTCTATTTCTAAAATTCATGAACATGGGTATAGTGTATCTATTAACGGGCAGCAGTTTGGACTTGATTATCAGCCCGGCGAAGGTACTTCTTCTTTGTTTGGAGGTAACAGTAATTGGCGTGGTCCGGTGTGGATGCCCATGAATTATTTATTGGTGAAAGCATTGAAGCAATATTGTAATTATTATGGGGATGATTGCAAAGTTGAATTTCCAACCGGAAGCGGAAATAAAATGCTGTTGAGCGAAATAGCGACAGAGATTTCCAAACGACTGGTGAGTATTTTTGAAAAGAATGAAGAAGGTAACAGGCCGGTTAATGATGGTAATACATTATATAGGGATGACGCTTATTTCAAAGACTTAGTTTTATTCTATGAATACTTTCATGGAGATACAGCAAGAGGGGTAGGCGCATCACACCAAACAGGATGGACAGGTGTGGTAGCAGAGTTGATACAGAGTATAGAGAAAAATGGTGTGAAGGAACAAAAAGGGAAACAAGTGAGTGATCCGGCTGTAGTACATGAATGATGCTTTAGTGGCGTCGCACACTTGGTGTCGCTTGCACATTACTTAATTGAATGTTTCAGCGACACCACTCTATAGGCGTTGATACAGAAATAATTCTATTCAGCAATAATTGTACGCAAAAACGCTAAGTAAAGAAGGCACAAAGAAAATTTTCATTCTTACACCTTTGCTTCTTTGCGTTAAAAAAATAATCATGCAACTAAAAAAAAACAAAGCAGTCCTTCAAAATTTTACAGACGCTACAAAGTACGAATGGCTGGAAACAAACGGACTGGGTGGATGGAGCGGTTCAACCATCATTGGTGCTCATACAAGACGTTATCATGGATTATTAGTAGCGGCAACCAATCCTCCTGCTGAAAGAAAAGTACTGTTGAGTAAGCTTGATGAAACAATAATAGTTAATGATAAAAGAATTGAACTCGGTTGCAATCTTTATCACGGCGATGTAATTCATCCCAATGGGCATCATTACTTAGACAGTTTTACAAAAGATATATTTCCACATTGGTTTTATAAAGCAGATGGCATTGAACTGAAGAAAACCATCGCCATGATTCATGGTGAAAACACCGTAGTGGTTATCTACGATGTGCTGAAAGCGCCATCAACATTTACATTAGAGTTACTTCCCTTGATGGCGGGTAGATTTTATCATACGCTGCAACACGAAGGCCCGCAAATGCATTGGGATGTGGAATTTAACAACGGCATCTTTCACAACAAGCCTGATGGAATTCTGAATCTTTTTATAAATGTACCCGGCTCAACGTATCAGCATTCACCACGATGGTTTCAGAATTTTAAGCACAGCGTGGAAGAATACCGGGGACTTGATTTTACGGAAGACTTATTGAATCATGGTGTTTTTTCAGTGGAGTTGCAAGAAGGTGATGCATTAGAAGTTATTATTTCTACAGAAAATCCTGAAGGAAGAAAAGCACGTCAATTGTTATTGATGGAAGCTAAGCGAAGAAAAGATTTAATTAAAGATATTCCTGCTGACGAAACATTAAGACAATTAGTTTTTGCTGCAGACCAATTTATAGTGAAGCGTGGTGAAGATTTGAAAACAGTAATAGCAGGTTATCACTGGTTCACCGACTGGGGACGTGATACCATGATCTCACTGCCGGGTTTAACATTAAGCACCGGGCGTTTTGATGATGCAAAGAAAATTATTGCAGCCTTTGCAAAAAGTGTAAGCATGGGTATGCTGCCCAACCGTTTCCAGGATAATAATGAACCCCCTGAGTATAATAATGTCGATGGTACACTCTGGTATTTTATTGCGGTGTATAAATATTTAAAAGCAACAAATGATAAAGATTTTGTACTGAATGAAATTCTGCCGGTATTAAAAAACATTATTGACTGGCATTATAAAGGCACCCGTTTTAATATTCATGCAGATAAAGATGGTTTGCTCTACAGCGGTGAGGCAGGCCAGCAGTTAACGTGGATGGATGCAAGAATTGGTACATGGGTAGTTACGCCACGTATGGGCAAACCCGTGGAGATACAGGCGCTTTGGTACAACGCATTAAAAATATTTGCTGAACTCTTGGTACTGAACAAACAACAGGAAGATGCAGCACAGGTAAATGAAAGTGCCGGGTATGCAAAAGAGCAGTTCAATCAGCTATTTTGGAATGCTGATAAGGGTTATTTGTATGATAACATTGATGGGAATGGTATTGCTGTTAATGAGTTAAGACCTAATCAGCTATTTGCTATCAGTCTTCCCTTTGCTTTGTTAGATGATAAGAAAAAAGTAAAATCAATTTTGAGTGTGATAGAAAATGAATTGTACACACCTGTTGGGTTAAGAACTTTGCCGCAAAACGATGAACATTATGTTCACAAATATGGCGGCGACCAATGGCACAGAGATTCAGCTTACCACGAGGGAACGGTATGGAGTTGGTTACTCGGAGCTTATGTAGATGCAATAATGAAGGTACAAGGTACAAGTGGGAGGAAACAGGCAATGAAAGTAATTGAAAACTTTTCTTATCACCTTAACGAAGGATGTATTGGTTCTGTTGCTGAAATATTTGATGCAGATGCACCCCATCATCCACGTGGTTGTGTGGCGCAGGCATGGGGGGTGGCGGAAGTATTGAGGGTGTCGGTGGATTATACGTTGTGTGATTCAGCAAAAACGAAAACGAAAATGGGCGAAGCTGAAGGCTGAAGCTTATCAATTATAGTTTGAAGTCTGAAACATAAATATCAGGTAATATGAAAGTAAAAGTAGGGTTACTAATAGTATTGCTGACTCTAATTTTAGGTTGTCATCAAACCAAACCGGACAATAATGCTGAAATTAAAAAAGGAATGATTAAAGTAACTGTATTATATGCAAATGGTGAAGGGAAAATGTTTGACATGGATTATTATACAAGCAAACATTTTCCTTTGCTTAAAAGATTATTTGGGAGCGCCATGAAAACCACTGCCATTGACAGAGGAGTAGGAAGCGGTACGCCTGGAACGCCGGTGCCTTATCTAGCAATAGGGTATTTGTACTTTGAAAATTTAGCAGATTATGAGGATGGATTAAAAGGTGGTCATTTAGAAGAAATTTTAGCAGACATACCAAAGTATACAAATATCACCCCGGTGATTCAAATAAGTGAAGTGATTCAGTAAAAGAATTCCAGTGAGGAGTAACATTAAATGTGTTCATGAAAAATTTATTACTCTTTTTCGTTGCTGTTCTTCTTTTCAGCAAAGAAAATATACATGCACAGGATTTGTATTTTGGTAGCGCTGCTCCATCTGTTTCTATTACAGGGACACTTAAAAATCACCTGGATATAAATTTGCTCTCTGTTTCTAAAATCCGCTTGGGCAATTATGATATCAAGCAAGTACAATACAGGAGCCAAGTTCTGGAACTATACAGTCAATTGCTGCTTTCTTATAAGATAAATGCACACTGGCAAATTGCTGGTGGTTATGGTTTTCAGCGAAATAATCCATTTGATGATAATTGGCGTAATGAACACCGGTTAGTTCAGCAGGTTTCATTTATTGTTCCGGGAAAAGGTTTACGCTTTTATAACCGTTTTCGTCTTGAAGAAAGATGGTTCAGCTACCCAACAGCTTCTTCCGCTTTTGGTACAAGGGCAAGATATCAGGCAGGTTTGATTAAGAAACTCAATACGAACAATGTATATTGGCAAATTAATGATGAACTCTATGCAATAACTTCCGGCCCAGGGAATTCTTTCCTATCCGAAAACTGGATTTATACCGGCATTGGGTTCCCCATAAAGTCATTGGGGCATTGGGAAACAGGGTTTGGTTATAACAGTGTGGTTAGAAACACCAATAAAGATTTACTCAATCTTTTGTTGCTGCAGGTGAGCTGGAGTTATATCTTCCCTTCTGCAAAAATGAAGACGATACATCCTGTAATGCATTCAAGACATTTCTGATGTGACTAACCGGTATTTTAATGTGTTTATTTTTTTCTTCATGAAATGTTTCTCTTTCTGTTCACAGAAAATTCAAACACATCAGTACGGTTATAATGCCCGCTAACATCCATTGTCAGTTTTTCTTTAATGGCTGTGTCAAAATTTTCAATGGTACAATAAAGGATTTCTTCTTTGTCAAATTGCGGAGACAATAAATAATTTCCTTTGGGGTCAATCACACAACTACCCCCGTTCAGCAAATATTTATCCGGTTCATTCGTCAAATGTTCAGGCAGTATAAGTTGCACTGGAATATCTTTTACCTGCATCATTTGCCCGGCAGCAATTACAAAACATCTTCCTTCAAATGCATAATGGCGGCTTGCAACCTGGTGGATATCACTAACAGCAGGCCATAATGCAAGATGAATCATTTCATTTTCATTGTGTAATGTTTGCCTGCTCAGCGGCATCCAGTGTTCCCAGCAAATTAATCCTCCCATTCTTCCCCAATTTGTTTCCACAGTTTTCAACCCCGCTCCATCACCCAATCCATATAAGAGTTTTTCATTAAAGGTTGGCATCAGCTTGCGGTGATGATTTGCAATTCTGCCTTCATCATTGATAATAATGAAGGAATTAAAAATGGTACCATTTCCCGATCCATGAATTATTTTTTCATTTATGCCAATGACCACATGAACTTTCAACTCTTTTGCAGCGTTGCAAATCAATTTTATTTCTTCACCTTCAATGGCAGCACTGTTTGTATGCATCAGGCTAAAAACTTCTTTCACTGCTTCATTATTCCAGTTGGCAATTTCAGGGCAATGGTCAATCCATGCAGGATACCCACTTAGCCAGCTTTCACCAAACACAAGCAGTTGAGCTCCCTGCTTTGCTGCTTCATGTAATAAGGCCAATGCTTTTTCTGTACTTAGTTTTAAACTCAGATGCACAGGACGATGCTGAATAATTGCGATGCGTAGCGGTTTCATTTATTAAATGTAAAGCAAATGCAAAAGCGGTTGTTTAAAAAAAAAGCGTAATTATTTTTTAATTTTCAGGTAGATACTGTTGAATATCCTCAACCACAAATTCTGTAGAGGATTGCAGAAATTGTTTGAGCATAGCGGTGTGTCCCTGCCCGAAGATAACCAATACTCTTACCTCTTTATTCTTGCCGATTATTTCCTTTATGTGATGGAAAACATAGAGGTTACGTTTATACCAGCTTGTTATGGAATCAGCCCCGGGTGTAGTGTATCTTTCCCGATGGGCAAAAGAAAGCGGTAATAAATATCAAGGTTGAGTTTGTCTAATTTCGGCTGGTTTAACCTGGATAAAACACCTCCAATGGAATATTTATTTACCCAGCTATTTATCTGATTAATAATTTCATATCCTGTTTTGGATAGTTCTTCAAGCAGGTGAGCAAAATCCTGTGCCGGCGGGCCGGGGTTAAAATCAAGTTCCAGTCTTCGTTCATCTACGCTATAAATATGTTTGTGGCCTAAATACTTTGCCAGGCGAAAACCAATTTGCTCCGCTTCAGATGCGCCTAATTGTCTTTCTCCTCCCAGGTATTGCTGGTACAGCGAATCACCCAGGTTTCTGTTCTTATCAAACTACAGCGCTATACGTGTGGGTTTAAAACGGGCCAGTTGGATTACTAATTGCTCCATCTCTTTTTGTCTTTTATCTCAAAGAACATTATCTGATTTTACATTGAATTGGTCCTGGTTGGGGTTGTCAAAACGATAGGTTCCTAACAGCGCAATATGCGTTTTTACCTGTTCACTTTTTTGTGCAGCAAGCGAAATACTTATGAAAAGCCCAGCAATAATAGGTGCAATTTTATAACTCATGCCAACTGATTTTATCGTCATTTTCATGCTTATAAAATTCGGTATTATTTACGAGATGGTTGTAAGGTTTTTTACAGTCAGAACGTGTTAGGTTTTTAGAAACCCAACACGTTCCTTTGTATTATTTAGCTAATACTTTATCAAGGGATAATTTCCCGCTTCCGTTAACGAGTAATGCCAGACATAATCCTATTAATAATAAAAAGTATTCATATCCTTCACCTTTTTGATTTCCGGACCAATTGATAAAAAAGCCATATTGAATATGGGAGGTAAAAATGATTCCAACACTAAGGAAAGCGATCATCACAGCTGCTAACCGGGAACCCAAGCCCATCAATACCAGTAAGCTTCCAAAAAATTCAATCACTATTACCAGCAATCCGATAATCCACGGCAAACCCACAGTTTCAGTAAAAAACTGCATAGTGCCTGTAAAGCCATATCCGCCATACCAACCTAATAGTTTTTGTGCACCATGCGGAAATAAAACAATGCCAATGGCAAAACGGAGCAATAGCCCGGTATAATCATTATTCGTTTTGAAGAGTTTTTGTAACATATTATTATAGGTTTATTCTTTTTCTAGCTTTTATTAATCTCCATAAAGAAATTGCTCACGAATGATTTTTCCGTTTACCCAATGCTGCACAGATAACTGTGTATAATTTCTTATACCCCATTCTTTATGCGTATAATCGTAGGTCCATGTAACGTACGATATATTGTCGCCAATAGCCGTATGAAGAACTTTAGCACCACGGAACTCGGTAATATTATTCAGGAATTCCTTTTCCCGGATGCGGTTGGCTTCTTTACCAATAGTTGCGGGCTGCCCGTTTTCCTGCATTGTTACATTATCATCATAATAGAGTTCAAAGGCATCCAACAGTTGCCCGGCTAATACCAGTTGATTGAGATGGTTTAATTTTTCTGCAATTGTTTTCATAATAAAAAATTTAGATGTAATTAATGACACAAAATTGCGGTGCAGATGACGGTGAAGCCAATAACCTATGGTAGGAAAAAGTATTGATGTATGTTAAGAAGTTACTTGCCGGATAGTTGTTTGCGGATGCGGCTAAGCGATTCAGGTTTGATTCCCAGATAAGCCGCCAGTTGGTGTTGAGGAACTTTTTGCTCAATATCAGGATAGCGGTTTATAAAATCAAGATATCTTTCTTCTGCAGTTTGATTTAAACCGGCCAATATGCGTCGTTGCAGGGCTACATAACTGTTTTGAAAAGCAATGCGAAAAAAACGTTCAAATTTTGGTACCCGGGCATAGAGTGTTTCAAGATCTGTTTTGCTGATAAGTAAAACTTCAGCATCTTCCAGCACATCAATAAAATATTTTGAAGGTTCGTTAGTTAAAAAACTCGATTGTTCTCCAATCCACCAATCCGCTACGGCAAACTGCATAATATGTTCCTGCCCGTTTGCAGACAAATAATAATGCCGCAAGCAACCGCTGTTTACAAAGCATTCATAATGGCATACTTCTCCTTCCTGCAGTAAGAATTGCTTTTTACGAAGACGCCTGGCCTTTAATAAGCTTGTGAAATAATCAAATTCCGCAGCCGTAAGCGTAATATGCCGGGATATATTCTGGTGAATAAGTTGAAACATAAAAATGAGGAAATGAAGATAAAAAATAAGATGACAAATTAATAGGTATTTGATTTTTGTTAGCAGGTACTTCTTCAAAGTGCTGATGCAATCTGCGCCCGAAACATTTATCTGTTATTGTAGTATAACCGACATTAATGGTGTTTTCTTATCCTTTAAGTCGTATTGAAGACAGTTCATTCCCGGAGGGTTCTTTCACTTTGTACTTGAAAAATCTATTATGACAAATCATTACGATATCATCATCATCGGCACCGGAAGCGGTGGTGGTACCATTGCTTATAAACTGGCGCAAAGCGGGAAAAAAATTCTGATACTGGAACGTGGTGGATTTGTACCCAAAGAAAAAGAAAATTGGGATGCACGGGAAGTAGTTGCTAAAGGAAGGTATCGTCCTGATGAGTATTGGTTTGATAAAGATGAGAAGCCTTTTAAGCCATTTATTCATTACAATGTGGGTGGTAATTCCAAATTTTATGGCGCCGCTATGTTTCGCTTTCGTGAAAGTGATTTTAAAGAAGTGCAGCATTATGGTGGCATTTCACCGGCGTGGCCATTGGGCTATGATGTATATGAACCTTATTATACACAAGCTGAATTTTTATATCATGTACATGGTAAACGTGGCAGTGATCCTACTGAACCCAAAGCAAGAAGCGAATACCGGTATCCGCCGTTGCCTTATGAACCTGTGATGAAAGACCTGGCCATGAAGATGGAGCAGATCGGTTTACATCCATTTCCATTGCCAATGGGAATGAAATTGCCACAGGATCATTCACAAACTGAATCACCTGTTCAACTGGAGAATTTTGATGGGTTCCCTGATCCTACTGATTCAAAAGCTGATGCACAAACATCGGCGTTACGAAATGTTTTGAACAGGGAGAATGTAACATTGCTTACTCATGCGTATGTTGAAAAACTCATTACTAATAAAAGCGGGACAAAGGTTACCAATATAAAAGCCATTGTTAATGGCGAAGAACAATATTTCAGTGGTGATTTGGTGATTGTAGCCTGTGGGGCGGTTAACAGTGCTGCTTTGTTTTTAAGAAGTGCCAATGCGCAACATCCAAATGGGTTGGCTAACAGCAGCAACCAGGTAGGCAGGAACTTAATGCTTCATCACAATGGATGTCTGGTAGCTTTTACAAAAAAGAAAAACACCAGCATCTTTCAAAAGAGTTTAGGTATTGCAGATTATTATCATGGTGCAAATGACAGTGAGTATCCGTTGGGTGAAATTCAGCTCATGGGTCGTAATGATCCGGATACTATTCTATGGATGGGTGAAACATTATTTCCGGGCAAGAGCTATGATGAGCTGAAAGAAATGAGTATTGATTTTTGGTTAACGGCTGAAGATCTTCCTTCACCTGATAATCGTATCATACTAAGAAATGATGGTTCTATTCAGGTTTATTATACAAGAACTAACTATACAGCATTTGAAAAATTAAAAGCAAAGTTGAAGCAGCTTTTTCTAAAGCTGGGTGAAATAGATGCGGATTATAAAGATGTTCAATGGGGTGGTTATGATCTGGATGTGAGCGGCATGAGTCATCAAAACGGCACACTTCGTTTTGGTACAGATCCCAAAACATCAGTATTGGATATCAACTGCAGAACACATGACCTGCAAAATGTGTATGTAGTAGATGCAAGTTTCTTCCCCAGTTGCGGAGCCTTTAACCCGGCACTCACCATTGCAGCGAATGCTTTACGGGTAGGAGATCATATTTTACAGGATGTGTTCAAAGAAAAAAAAGCGCCGGCAGAAAAATTTGAAATACTGGGATCATAGTTTTTCTCAGAGTTGATATGAACAAGTACGGCGCTATCTTTCCAGGTGGCGCCTTTAAAATTAATTATGGAAGAGTTAGCGAGGCAAATAACGATCACTATTAGTCATGCAGTTGAAATACTGGCGGCTGTTATCATTGGCGTGGCAGTCATCAGGGCTTTGTGTCAATACCTTAGATTATTATTTTTTAGAAGGAATATGCTGTCTGAAGAAACAATTCGTGTAAGCTTTGGCAGTACTGTTTCAGTTTCATTGGAATTATTGTTGGGGGCTGATGTGTTAGCTACTGCCGTTGCCCCGAGCTGGGATGCAATTGGCAAGCTAGCTGCTATTGCTGTATTACGTACAGCCTTGAATTATTTTTTAGCCAAAGAGTTGAAAGAAATCAAAGAAAATGCCAATGAATCTCCTGAGTAATTTTAAGATTGTTTTACTGCTGTTCATAGCAGCATCTGTAAAGGCTCAAAAAATAAGCATTGATATTGCTGCTGTAAGAAACCAATCGCTTCAGTTGCACGGAGTAAATGCAAGTGTATTTTATCATTTTACAGAACAATTTTCGGCTGGTACAGAGCTCAATCGCTTTTTTGCCGCCCCAAAAGAAAAACAAGGGGAAGTTATTTATCTTTCAGCCTGGGATTTTGATATAAACCTTCATTACTATTTACCTGTATCCAAACGTATTATTCTTTATCCTGTGCTGGGTATAAGTTATTCATCAGAAAAGGAAGAAAGCAAATCATCAAGTGAAAAAAACCATAGAAAATATTTTAATAGTGGGGCAGGTATTATATGGAATACAAAAAATATTAAACCACATCTTGAATATGTGCTGGCTAACAGCCGTAAAACTGAACAATTGGTCCTGGCAGGTATTACTATTGAATTTGATCTGGGAAAATAACCTCTTGCGTCAATCAGCCGACAGGACAGCATCTTCTTTTCGTTTCATTTTGTACCATGCGTGCAATGAATATTCAGGTGAATACCGGCTTGAGTGGATGGACTCAAATGAAAGCCGCATGGAATAAAAACCGGATTCATTACTTACAGGAAGCATTGGGATTGAGCATCTTTATGGCATCAGCTTGCTATTTTGGCGCCATGTTATTCTCGCCAGAAAGCAGTTGGTATTCAGTAATCAAAAATGAGCTGATACGAAATGGATTGATGGGTGTTTCCATGGGTATAACTGCACTTTTTATTTTTTATTCACCACTAACATCTCCCAGCGGGGCTCAAATAAATCCTGCAGTAAGCATTGCATTCTTACGCATCGGGAGAATGTGCAGGTATGATACATTGTTTTTTATCCTCTTTCAAATGGCAGGTGGAACTATTACCGTCATCATTATGCAACGATTAATGGGTAAGTTGCTAACCTCTGCACCTGTTTGTTCCGTTGTAACCATTCCCGGAAAATATGGAACTGCAGTAGCCGCACTTACAGAGTTAGTGATTGCTTTTATTACAATGATGATGGTATTATTTACTTCCCATCACCGTGTACTAAAAAATTACACGAGAATTTTTGCTGCTTGTCTTGTTTGTACATGGGTAATACTTGCCGGGCCTCTTTCAGGATTCGGAATGAACCCGGCACGTTCTTTTGCAAGTGCATTACCTGCTCAAATATGGACAGCATTCTGGATTTACCTGCTCATGCCTCTAGCAGGTATGCTGGCTGCCGCTGAAGTGTTTCTTAAAACAAGCTCTGTAAAACAACAAACTGTTTAAAATAATTATATGAGACAGATCAAACAAATCAGTATTTTATTATTGCTTGTACTTTGTTTACAGGCTGTTTCTTTTTCACAGGTAAAAAATGTGGAAACTGTTGGCTTTACTGTAAAGGATATGGAACGCTCCATAAAATTCTATACAGAGGTATTGGGTTTTCAAAAAATGAGTGATGAAGAAATATATGGTGAAGAAATTGAAACAGTCAAAGGCGTATTTGGCATTCACCTTCGTATTGTTCGCATGAAATTAGGGGATGAGGTCATTGAGTTAACAGATTACTTAACCACCGGCGGCAGAAGTATCCCTGAAGATGCAAAGAGCAATGATCTTTCGTTTCAGCATATAGCCATTGTTGTGAGTGATATGGAGAAAGCTTTTGCACAGTTAAGAAAACATCATATTGAATTTGTTTCCACAGCTCCGCAAACATTGCCGAAAAGCATTCCTGCAGCTGAGGGTATCAAAGCATTCTATTTTCATGATCCGGATGATCACAACCTGGAATTGATCTGGTTCCCCAAAGGAAAAGGGCAAAATAAATGGCAACAACCAAATGGCAGATTATTCCTCGGTATTGATCATACTGCCATTGGCATCAGCAATACGGGTAACAGTCATTCATTTTACAATGTGTTACTGGGTATTGAACGTAAAGGAGATAGCTGGAATAAAGGAACGGAGCAGGAGCATTTGAATAATGTAAAAGGGGCCAGCCTGCATATTACCGGGTATCGTGCCAAAAAAGGGATTGGGGTTGAGTTTCTAGAATACGTAGTGCCCGGTCCCGGAAAAAAATATCCTGCGGATACAAGAGCAGATGATCTGTGGTACTGGCAAACAACTTTTGTTGTAGATGATGCACATGCTGTTTATGATAAATTAAGATCATCCGATGTTGTTCTCGTTTCTGAACCTGTTCACTTAAACTATAACAAACAACATTGCATTGCATTTACGGCGAAAGATCCGGATGGTCATGCAGTATTGATTATACAAAAATTATAAATGCTTTTGACCTTCTCATGCAAAACGATATACAAATATGCCCGGTTTGTGGTGATTCAGTGAGCAGACTGTTGTTCAGGTTTCATATCGAAAATGAAAAGCTGGTGATCAATCGGATTAAAGAACAAAATCCCGGTTGGGCAGAGCAGGATGGTATTTGCAGCCGATGTGTAGATTACTATTATACAGAAATTGTAATACTGCAACGGATGCTTCCTGAGGTGGGTCCACATTTTCCCGTAAAGTCGCCCGATGATTTTGTGATTCTTCCTTCTGGTCTTCGTTTGGATGCAGATGCAAGATATACCGGTAAAGGAGTTACGATTTGTTTTATTGACAGTGGATTTTATTTCCATGATGATCTCATTAAAACACGCAACCGAATAAAAAAGGTAGTGGATATTACTGATTCTTCGGCTACAGAAAATGATTTCAAACAACCTCATCCATCTGCATGGCATGGAACTATGACATCCGTTGTTTGTGCAGGTGATGGTTACAGCAGTAATGGGCTGTATAAAGGCATTGCTTCAGATGCGGAGCTTGTTTTGCTGAAAGTTCAGGATGAAAATGGTCGTATTACCACTGAAAATATTTGTAAAGCATTGCAATGGGTGGTTGAAAATCACCAGGAGCATAGTATCCGCATTGTAAATATGAGTTTGGGTGATGATGATGCTGTCAGCTATCATCACTCAATGATTGATCAGCTGGCACAAGAACTTATAGAACAAAATATTGTTGTAATAGCTGCAGTAGGCAATGATGATCGTGCTGCCATTAAACCACCAGCCAATGCACCTTATGTTATCAGTATTGGCGGAATTGATGATAATAATACACTGGAAGAAGAGTTGTTACCCTATCATTCATCCTTTGGTACTACCATTGACGGTTTGTACAAACCGGAGTTGGTTGCAAACTCTATTTGGATTGCTGCTCCCATTTTACCGGGAACAGATCAGGCAAAAGAAGCGGAATACTTACATCAGACATTTTTATTGACCGATGAAGAGCTGCAAAAACAATGGCAAAATGTGCAAAAAAAGTTTTCATGGATTTCTGCGGAAGCCGAAAAATTGGATGTAACTTTTATGAGGAAATTATTGACAGATCGTGTACAGCAAACAAAATATATTTCAGCCAGGTACATGCATGTGGATGGTACCTCTTTTGCAGCGCCATTGGTAAGTGCAGTGGTTGCACAATTGCTGCAGGCAAATCCATCACTGGATGTGCAAACAATTCGAAGAGTATTATTCAGTACGGCTAAACGCCTGCCTGCTATACAGATTGAAAAACAAGGTTATGGTTATATCCGTCCCCGCAAAGCCTTATTGCAAATTTTAAACAGGGAGGTGTTTATGAAGCAGCATGCATCACCACACATTAACCACCGTAAAAGAATGGTGGAGTTTCACATACAAAATCAATGCGCTCATCAAATTTCGCTGGCAGGCAGTTTTAATTACTGGGCACAGGATGTTTTACTCATGGAGCCCTGTGCCAACGGAGAATGGAAAATTGAAATTCCGCTTCCACCCAAAGGGACTTATACTTATAAATTCCTGATAGATGATAAGATGTGGGTGGAAGATGTAGAAAATCCTATGCGTGAGCCGGATGGTTTTAATGGCTGGAACAGTTTGCTCCTGGTTTAATTTCTCTTTTTACCCGGCAACGTCATTTAAACGACAGCCCAACTGTTGTTGATTGTTTCTCTTTGCAGAAAGATCACTTCATGTTCATTACATTATTGTTATCGGCAATACTTGTTTATGCATTGGCAGGCTGCTGTTTCCTTCCTTTCTTCTACAAAAAGGGAATCCATCTCATAGATGAATCAGTTAAAGGAAGCAGTATCGGTTTTTACATCATCATTATCCCGGGTGTGCTGGTGTTTTGGCCCGTATTGCTTCGCCAATGGAGAAAAGCTCTTAAAACAAAATCAAATGAACAGGCAACTGCGTAAACGACATAGGGTTATTTGGTTTTTTATAGCTGCAAGTATACCCTTTCTTTTATTGGTATCATGGCTGTTGATACCACAACTGGAACCAGTAAAAGCAATTGCACAATCACAACCTGATGTACTGCCCGTTGTTCTAAAAACATCAGAGCTGCCGCATCATTATGAAGCAAATCTGCGTACAAATAACAAGGGAGATTATCAATTGGAGTGGAGGAGTTATGCCGCATTGCGTATTCCTTCTGCAGTTATTTATCAATTGAAAGGGAACGGAAAGCAATTTTTAATCGGGCGAATTGAAGCCAGGGGAATTTACCGTTTTCCTGTACAAAAAGATGGTATTTCCAATGATTTTCGTTTTCAGTTATACGATTTTATTCACGAAAGGGTTATTGATACCATCAATATAAGATTATGAGTACCGCTTACAGTGCTGTTGGCTGGAACCGACAAAAGAAAATTTATGACAGCTTCATTGCAGCATTTTGCTTTAGTTACCTGCTGTTGTACATTGGCATCACACTCATTTATAATAGTGAGGCTACGTTTGAAACATTACTTATACGCAGCACTTCAACACTTGCATTATTATTGTTACATATTATCCTTGCTATTGGTCCGTTAACAAGATTGAATAAAAAATTCCTGCCCTTTCTTTATAACAGGAGGCATTTGGGTGTTACCATGTTTTGTATGGCAGCAGTTCATGGCATCTTCAGTATTGTTCAATTTCATGGACTGAGTAATACAAATCCCATTGTATCTGTCATTATTTCCAACACAAACTTTGGCAGTTTGTCTGCCTTTCCATTTCAAATATTAGGTCTTGTAGCCCTGATCATTTTTTTCCTCATGGCTATTACCAGTCATGATTTTTGGCTGCATAACTTATCACCTATGGTATGGAAAACCTTGCACATGATGGTGTATATGGCTTATGCATTGGTGGTGATGCACGTTATGCTGGGTGTAATTCAACTGGAAAAAAATCCTGTATTTGTTGTGATTCTGTTTGCAGGCACAGCTTCGTTAATTACGCTTCACCTGCTGGCAGCATGGAAAGAACGAACAATTGATAAAGCAAAATTTGCAGTAACACAAAATGGTTTTGTGTATGTGTGTGAAGCAAATGAGATCGGTAACAGCCGTGCAAAGATCTTTTGTATCAATGAAGAACGAATCGCAGTATATCGCCATGAAAATAAATTATATGCCATACATAATGTGTGCAAACACCAGGGCGGTCCATTGGGTGAAGGCAAAATCATTGATGGTTGCATCACCTGTCCATGGCATGGTTATCAATACCTGCCGCAAAACGGTCAATCACCACCGCCATTCAAAGAAAAAGTAAGCACATACACGGTTAAAATAATAGAAAATAAAGTATGGATCAATCCAGCGCCTTTTGCAGAAGGTACAGAACAGGAAGGTGCTACGCTTTATTGATTCCTATAATTAAAAAAATATGAATAAGAAGAATGATGAATTTTATATTGGGTGGATGCAAGCTGCACCTGAAAGTTTTGCTAAACATGCAAAGAAAATACTACTCGTAGCAGGATTGCTTGTAGTTGTGCTTGCTATTACCCTTTCTTTACAGCAACGGAAATTTTCAACTGCCATTTTTGAATACGGCATGTTAACAGAAGTAACAGGTATTTACCAATCATATCCCGTGCCTTCCCTGAAAGTATTTTCAAAAACAGATGCCAACGGTAAGCAGGAGTTAATAACCATGCCATTAGTAGGTTATGGAAAATTTGGTGCAGCGGGAATCATTGCGAAACTGGAGCAACAAAAGGGCTTTAGCTTTCATCAGCACCAGGTTACATTAAAAGGAACATTGATCTACAGTGACGGGAAAAGCTTATTGCAAATTGATGAACATGATCAACCATTAGTGGCTGTTCAAACACATATTTCTACTGTCAGGCCTTTGATTAAAGAATTGGGTAGTACAGATCTGATCGGTGAAATTTTAGATCCTAAATGTTATTTCGGTGTTATGAAGCCCGGCCGTGGTAAGCCGCATAAAGATTGTGCTATCCGGTGCATTGCCGGTGGCATCAGCCCCGTATTTTATGTTCGCCGGCGTGATGCAGGACCATTCTATTATTTGTTATTAAATGAAAAGGGTAAACCTCTTAATGAGTTTGTACAGGATTATGTTGCTGATCCGGTTAAGCTTCATGCAAGGGCTGTGCAATATGATGATTGGATCGTGTTGTATGTAGATACGAAAGCAAAACTGCAACGTACCGGTGGATTAAGCTGGTTCAAAGAAAACGAAGAGTTGATCTTTTGCAATCCTCAATAAGTACTATGATTTAATGAATCACCACTGATGCTTCCTTCCTGGCTATCATCAATTTGACAGCAGCATCAGCAATGTCTTTAGCTACTTCCTGTTTGGATTTTAATGGAAATTCTGCAGTTGAACGATCACTTTGAATAATGGTAATCTTATTAGTGTCATAACCAAATCCTGCCTGTGAATCATTCATAGAATTCAATACCACCATATCAAAATTTTTCTTCTTCAGTTTTGAAATCGCATGCTTTTCTTCATCATTTGTTTCCAAAGCAAAGCCAACAGAAATCTGGTGGGGTTGTTTAATTTGACCAAACTTAAAGGCAATGTCCACGTTCTTCACCATTTTGATGATGAATGAATCGTCATTCTTTTTGATCTTCTGTTGTGCTGCTTCCGCCGGACGGTAATCTGCAACTGCAGCAGCAAAAACGGCCATATCTATTGTTTCAAAATAATGACAGCATGCCATATACATATCATTTGCCGATTGTACCTGTACAACTGTTAACTGTTCATGCTGCAATTGTAAACAAACCGGGCCGGATACAAGTACAACAAATGCGCCCCGGTTCAAAAATTCCTGTGCTAACGCATAACCCATTTTCCCAGATGAATGATTGCTGATATAACGAACGGGATCAATGGCTTCTCTGGTAGGACCGGCCGTAATCAAAATTCTTCTGTTTAATAAAGAAGTTGTAGTCATGCGTTTTAAAATTGTAAAAAGCCAAACATACTCATAGAACTAAATAATAAATGTAAGCCGCACTACAATTAATAGTCATTATTCAGCATAAATTTATGGATGTTGCAGGGCTGTATAAGTTCGTCCCTGCAGTGGGACTCTTTCAGTACAATTTATAAAGGAAAAAGGCAAAGTTTGACAGGGTGCTTTAGTACAGTAACCTGTAATATCTATATGCAAATGTGGTTCAGTACTTTTTCCTGTATTGCCACTGTATCCAATGGTATCTCCTGCCTGTACATAGTCCCCCTTTTCCGGGATAACACCATTATGAGTTAGATGCAGGTAGCGTGATACTGTTGAATCATCATGCAGAATTATTAAAAAATTGAGTGAATCGTTTGTGTTGCTGCCATCATGAAATTGTTCCCTGAGATGCACAACTCTGCCTGAACGAATGGCTGTGATAACTGAACCTGACGGCATGCGAAAATCATATGCGTATTGTTCGTTTCCAAAGTGACTGTGCTTCCCGCAATTACCCTGTAAAACATAATAACTTGCCCCCGGGGGAAAAGGAAGCAGATAAAGTGGTTTTGATCGGTTAATACATCTCTCTTTTACGCTTGTGGTAAAGCTGAGTATGTACAATAAACAAAAGAGGATCGTTAAATGCCATTTCAATCTTTTCATTGGTTCAAATATGTTTAACAGAACTATGTTTGCCAATCAAACGATCAAAACATGTGGGTATTATGAATTGTTATAAACTTTAATCATCGTTTCTCTTAATACCTGTGCTTCTTCTGAGCAATGATAATAAATAACGTTTGCAATAACTTCCGGTTTCACCCAGTTACTGAAATCAGCTTCTGGCATTGCTTTACGGTTTTGCGGTGTATCAATGGTGCTGGGGACAACTACAGTTGTTACCACATTTTTTCCTTTTGCTTCTATGTTCATCAATTCAGCCAGGCGTATCACTAATGATTTTGCCAACCCATACGCTGTCATGTTTTGGCTATAGTTTGCAGCCAAACCCGGGCGTGAACCAATCAAAAAAATTCTGCCGCTGTTTTGCTTCATCATTTGCACAAATACAGGACGTGCTATATGGTAGGTGGTTTCAAAATTTAGTTTGTATTGTTTTAGAATGTCGCTTGCAGTAGTTTCTGCAATGCTTCCCATAGCAAACCCGCCTACAGTTAATACTGCAGCATGAATAGAACCATACTTTGCAATAACTCTTGCAATAAAATCAGCTGTATCCTCTTCGTTCGTAAGGTCTACGATCACTTTTTCAAAAACATCTTCACCAAAATTCATTGGTGTTGGATCATTTGGCATGGCGGTGCCAATTACTTTGTACCCTTCTGCAATAAATTTTTGAGTAATAGCTACCCCAAGATTACCTGCAGCACCTGTAATAACAGCAATTTTCTTATTTGTCATGGCTAATAGTTCATACGATAAAAAAAAGTGCCCTGCAAAAAGCAAGGGCACGAATCACTTACTCCCAACTAAATTTTCCGCCTGTAAGCACATGAATTTTATGCAGGCTGGTATGGGTGGTGAGGTATAATGTTTTTCCATCATCACCCCAGGCCATATTGGCTGCACGTTCAGGTGTTACAATTTTGCCCAGCAATTTTGCGTCAGGGGATAATATCCATATGCCTCCCGGTGCTGACACAAATAGATTTCCTGCCTTATCAACTTTAATACCATCTATAGCTTCATCGTCTTCTGTAAGGTTCCAGTCAAAAAATATTTTTCCATTTCTTAATGTTCCATCTTCTTGTACTTCATAACGCCAAACAGTTTTGGTGTGGTGCACATCACGAATATCCCAGTTGCCCACGTATAAATATTTTTCATCGGGAGAAAAGGCAATGCCATTGGGTCCACCCAGATCCGTTGTCAATAAAATGGTTTTATTGTCTTTTACAAGGTACACACCCTGGTATGGTGTTTCTTTTTTGGGATCGTTGAATAAGCCGGGTAAACCATAAGGAGGATCAGTGAAATAAACAGTACCATCACTTTTTAATACAACATCATTGGGACTGTTCAATTTTTTACCTTCATGTTTATCAGATAGAATGGTAACCGGTCCTTTCTTTTCATGACGAATAATCCTCCTGTTGCCATGTTGCGCAACAATCAATCTTCCTTCTTTGTCAATCGCCAAACCATTGCTGCCCGGCTGATGATACTCACCAATATCAGCACCAGTATAACCACTATGGCTCATGTACACGGTTACATTGTGGTTCTTTGGATTGTAGCGGTAAATAGTATTGGTATTAGGATCACTAAACAGTAAATAACCATCCGGATGCCAAACGGGGCCTTCTGTGAAAGAAAATCCATCGGCTACTTTTTCTACTTTGGTATTGGGAGCGATGATATTATTCAACTGATCATCTATCACAAATATTTTTCCATCATCTTTCCATTGTAAGTTTGTTGGCAAGCCATCTTTATAAAAATCAACAAACGCACTTCTTATCCATATATAATTATCAGGTAGATGACCAACAGGTCCGTTGATGCCTAATACATGAATTGTAAATTTTTCGTTGGGCTTTGCATTGTTGGTAAGCAGCACACGGTTTCTTGTATTATATCCGCTAATCAGTCCATTTCCGCTTTGGCCAAAACCCTGTGCCTGTTTTCCATTTACCCAAATTTCACTGTAGTCATCAACAGTGATTTCAAGTACGGCTGTTGTACCGATGGTATTAAGCTTACCGATTGTTGATGGAAGAGTCAGTTCAATTTTATACCAAACAAACGAAAACAAACCCGTGCCTTGTCTTTCTTCCAACTGCGAAGGCTTTATCTCACGAAAGCCTGTTTCAAAGTCTGTTGATCCTATTTGCGGATGCAGCGTATGCGTTTTAATAGCTTTGCCTGTAGGGTATAGAAATAAAGCATCACCACCACCTCGTTGAGGACCGGGCAAGCGGAATTCTTTGTCATGCACATGAGCCGGTTGTACAAACCATTTGGCGTTGATCAATGCAGTACCTTCAACAGTTTTTAAATCTGCAATGGCTTGTGGTTTATCAACTGCCAGTTGTCTTGTTTCCTGAGAAAATAATGCAACAGCCAGGAGCAAAAGAAAGAAGATGATGATCTGTATACGAATGATTTTATAGATCCTGCTCATACTTATTGTATTTGTGCTTTACTACCTGCAATAGCAATATCTTCATCCTGCTGGGCACTGGCACTGCCACTTACTCCAATGGCACCAATCACCTGTCCATTGAACATAATGGGAATACCGCCTTGCAAAAATGTATGACCCACTGTTATCAATGCGCCTCTGCCACCATTGATCGAGTTTTCCAATTTAGAAGAAGGTGCTTTGAACAGTGCAGAAGTGTTTGCTTTTTTTGTTGCTACTTCACTGGCGGCTGCAAAGGTTCCATCTAATCGTTCCAAATACACAAGATTGCCACCATTATCAACAACAGCAATAGCGCCACCCGGAGCATTTACTGATTTAGCAAACTTTACCGCTTCAGCTACAATTTTTTTAGCTGCTTCCAATGTGATGTTTGATTGACTGGCGACTTGTGCTTTTGTAAGCGTTACAGTGAAAAGCGTAAGTGCAATAAGAAATATTTTCTTCATTTGATGTTATTAAGTAATGAGTAATTAAACAGGTTTATCGTATTTCACTTTTTTACCTGCATTTTCTTTCTGAATGGGAGGCCATTGTACATCAGCCTTTGATTTGAATTTGGGAATATCTTTATTGAACAACTCCCATGCACCTTTGGAATGTTGGAGGATCAAATGTCCATCTACAATGTTCCAGTATTCAGGATTCACCGGTCTTCTTCTTGCAAAAGCCATCGCATAACCACAGAATGAACCATATAAAGGAGCGAACATTTCCGGGTGCTCTTTAAACATGTCAGCATGTTCCTGAGATGTGAAATAATACGTAGCTCCATTATAACGTGCTGAAAACTGAGATGAACCTTTGATGGCTTTCTTATCAGTGAAGTAAGCCACAGGGTCATAACCATCCATGATCACCCCATCACTGTTGATATTATTGTAAAATTCTTTTTCTTCATCAGTTGTAATTTGCTTACCGCTGTGAGATGCTACATCAGGCCAATATTTGTCTGCCTTAACAATATTACCCGGTACATCTTTATTCCACCCGTTTACGGCACGCTGGTTGTGCTGAATGAACAGGCGACCATCTACAATAGAAAAAGTATTGACATCAATCGGAGCGATACGTCCTAATGAAACAGCGTACGCACACCAGGCCCCAAATTGGGGAGCATATTTTTCAGGATTGGCTTTGAACAGATCTAAATGCTCCTGGGATGCAAATTGATATTTAGCATCATGATATGTGAATGTGAATTTAGCATCCCCTTTTACAGGTTTGTTGTCAGTAAAGAATGCCACAGCATCGTAGCCGTCAAGGATCACACCATTGGCATCTACATTATTAAAATATTTTCCAATTTTCTGTGCCTGTACATCAACTGTAACAAATAAGCTGAGAATAGCAAGTATGATTGCAATAATTGCACTTATGATTTTTTCTTCACGTGCTTTTACCTGCATCACTAAATGCAGGTGATTGATTTTCCTGTTTGTATCCATAAAATGAAATTGATACAACAAAATAAATCAGTAAGCAGGGGGAGAGGTGTCGGATATATTACATAAAGAGGTAAGTTTTAAAACAATCGGCATAATAAAAAAAGCTGATTCAATGGAACCAGCTTTTGTGCCCGGGACTGAGCTAAGTACGAAAAATTTTGTATCGGAAATTCAGGCAATACTTGAAATTTAATGTATTTCTTTTAAATTTTAGTTACGGTAAAAGTTGTAAAATTATCTAATTAACAGTAATGTCCCCATAGTTTTAACTTTTTGATTATTAACGACGTACTCACATGCATATGTATATGTGCCGGGACCTTGCCGCAAACCTTTATAATTTCCGTTCCAACCTGATTTATAATTATACGTTTCAAATATTTTTTCACCTAACCTGTTAAATATCTGCAATTTATAGTTGCTGATTCCAAACGCATTAAGAATTTTAAATTCATCGTTTTTTCCGTCATTGTTGGGGGTAAAAGCGTTTGGAAACAAAGCACATGCCGTGCTGGCTGTCATTGTAACTGCATCTGTGGTAAAACCACATGTGTTGGTTACAGTAACAGAATAATAACCGGGTTGTTTTACTGTATATGTAGAATTAGTTGAATTATCCTGCCAAAGAAAATCTGTGTAATTTCCAGCTGATAAAATGATGCTGTCTCCCGTGCAAAGCGATCTATCAGGACCCAATTCAAAAACGGGTTTGTCTTCTACTTGTAAATTAATTGTTCTGATACTATCACAGCCTGTACTGGAAATTAAAGTATCAACATAAACACCTGTGTTTGTATAACCATAATAAACAGCACCTCTGCAGATTCTTTGAGAAATAAAAGAGTATATTGTTGGGAGTACTGTTAGAATAAGAGTTCTCACACTATCGCAACCATTGGCTGCACGTAATGTGTCTCTGTATGTTCCTGTTTGGGTTCTGCCAAAAAAGGCTTCACCTTCACAAATTGTTTGTGTTATTACAGATGAAGAATTAGGTAATACAGTTAAAATAACTGTTCGTGTACTATCACATCCATTGGTACCGGTATAAGTATCTGTGAATATTCCTGAGGTAGTATGACCAAAATAGTTGGAACCTGCACAAATAGTACGACTTAATTGAGTATAGATGAGCGGCTTTACCGTAAGCTTAATTATTCTGATACTATCACATCCTTTGGAATTAACAAATGTATCAATATAAGTTCCTGAAATAGTATAACCTGAAAAACTTTGTCTATCACAAATACTAACTGTTAATGTTGAATATGTTTTAGGTACAACCGTTAGATTGAGTGTTCTAATACTATCACATCCGTTGGCAGCTGTAAATATATCGATATAAATTCCTGTAGTCGTTCTGCCAAGAAAAGAGTCCCCTTCACAAATGGTTTGGTTGATGGTGAAAAATGATCTAGGTTTAACAGTAAGATTTATTGTTCTTATGCTATCACAACCTGACGCTGATACAATCGTGTCTTTATAAATACCAGTGGTGGTTCTTCCCAAAAAGGATTGCCCTTCACAAATGGTTTGATTAATGGTAGAATAGGTTCTTGGCCTTACTGTAAGATTAAGTGTTCTGATGCTGTCACAACCTGTAAATGATACAAGTGTATCAATATAAGTACCTGAAATTGTTCTTCCCAAGTAAGATTGCCCTTCACAAATGGTTTGATTAATGGTAGAATAGGTTCTTGGCCTTACTGTAAGATTAAGGGTTCTGATGCTATCACAACCAGATGCTGATACAATTGTATCAATATAAATACCTGTGGTAGTTCTTCTCAAAAAGGATTGCCCTTCACAAATAGTTTGATTGATTGTAGTGTATTTTGTTGGATTTACTGTTAGCGTTAATGTGCGAATACTATCACATCCATTGGCAGCAATGAGCGTATCCATGAAAATTCCTGAACTATTTCTTCCCAGGTAAGATTGTCCTTCACAAATGGTTTGAGCAATAGTAGAATAGGATCTCGGTTTTACTGTTAAATTAAGAGTTCGTATACTATCGCAGTCATTGGAAGCAGTGAGTGTATCAATATAAATACCTGTGGTAGTTCTTCCCAAAAAAGATTGCCCTTCACAAATAATTTGATTGATGAATGAATACGATCTTGGTTTCACTATTAAATTAAGTATTCTGATACTGTCACAACCATTGGTTGCAACAAGTGTATCAATATAAGTGCCGCTGGTAGTTCTCCCAAGAACAATATCGCCTTCACAAATAGTTTGCGAAATTGTTGAAAATGATATGGGTCGAACATTTACAGGCACCGTGTTGCTTATAATGCAATAGGGTGTTGCCCCTGTTGCAGTGTAAGTAGTAGATATTGATGGATTAGCAATAACTGTAGGGCCTGATGTACTACTTAAACCCGCAGAGGGTGACCAGGTGATTCCCGTAGCTCCAGATGCGCTGAGTGTGACTGAAGAACCAACGCACAGATCATTGTTTGGTGGAGCTATAATTAACATAGGAATTGGAAAAGAGCGGCAAATATCTAATGATACATTATCTATGTACCAAGGTTCATCGGACGAGCCTTGCGAATTGGGTGTTTGAAATTCAAATAATAGAGCAGTTCCTGTGTGTGCAAAAGTTATACTGATATCATAAACACTCCATGTAGCTGTATTTACTACGCTTCCCGTGTAAGAGGGATATGCAACTGTTAATGGTGCCGGATAATATTGAGATGGATAGCTTTGTTCTTTACCTGCACCCTGAGCAAAGGTAGTTGCATATATTTTGGCACCATTTGCTTTTACAGTAAATGTATCCGGGCCGCAGCAAAGATTACCATTACCATCCCATGTGCCGGTAATACTTATTCTAAAAGATATCCTTACACTATCGTGGCATCCCTCAAGCCCTGAAAATACATTAAAGAAAACATTTTCCCTGCCAAACGGACCTAAAGAATCCCTTAGAGTAATAGGTGGAGCGGGGGAAACAGTGTACCAGGTACCTCCTAACGTTGAGCTAAAATTGTTAAAATAGATATTGGTTGAATTAAGGCATTGAGCCAATGAATCCACTTTGCCGCCAACAAGAATTACGAAGCAAATAAACAAAAGTAGCTTTCTTCTGAAATTGCCCTTGGTAATTGTAAGGATTTTAAGAATGAGCCTGTATAAATAATATATATGTATCCAGGTCATTGGTAAGTTAAATTAATACGCTGTACAGCCGGTTTTAGAAAATTGTAAGAAATCAATTCAAAAGATTGCTGCCAAAAATAAAAATATACATACGCACATTTCATGGCGCAGTATTATGATTGCGTTAAGTGAATATTAACAATTAGTGCGAGCCTTAAAGATTTGGTCATTTAAAATACTTTGCGTCAAAAATCAACAACTTCTGAATGTTTAATGGAATAATTGTACTATCAGGAAGCAGTCATAGCGGTAGTTGATTTTGAAAATTATACTCATAAATGATAAAGAAAATAGGTGTAATTGGATTAGGTTATGTAGGGTTACCGCTTGCAGCAGCATTCGCCCGGAAATACGATGTGGTCGGTTTTGATATTGATTCTGTTAGGGTAAAGGAACTTAATGAACTTAATGACAGAACCGGCGAAGTAGATAGACACACTTTGTACGAAGTTATCTATGCAACCGGCAGCAATGGGAAATTAGTTGTAACGGATGAAAGCCACGTTTTAAGTGAAGCAACAATTTTCATCATAACTGTTCCAACTCCGGTGGATCAATACAACAGGCCAGATCTAAAGCCATTAATAAAAGCTTCTGAATTGGTTGGAAGGCATTTAAAAAAGGGAGATGTTGTTATTTATGAATCAACAGTACATCCTGGTTGTACTGAAGAAGATTGTATACCCATTCTTGCGCAAAGCTCCGGTTTAAAATTCAATGTTGATTTTTTTTGCGGGTATTCACCTGAAAGAATTAACCCGGGTGACAAAGAGCATACTTTCACAAAAATCAGAAAAATTACCTCTGGTTCCACGCCACATACGGCCGAGATTGTTGATGCGTTGTATGCGTCTGTTGTAACAGCAGGCACCTATCGTGCTTCTTCTATAAAAGTTGCAGAAGCAGCTAAAGTAATTGAAAATGCACAAAGGGATATTAACGTAGCATTTATTAATGAGCTAGCTAAAATTTTCAATTTGCTTAAAATTGACACGAAAGAAGTTCTAGATGCAGCCGGAACTAAATGGAATTTCCTACCATTTAAGCAAGGCCTAGTAGGCGGACATTGTATTGGTGTTGATCCATATTACCTGGCGCAAAAGGCTCAATCTTTAGGTTATCATCCTGATATTATACTTGCCGGACGGCGTATTAATGATTCTATGGGGCACTATGTTGCAGAAGAGGTTGTACGCCACCTTATTTTAAGAAATGAGCAGGTGAATAATGCATCCATTTTGATACTTGGTTTTACATTCAAAGAAAACTGCCCTGATATACGAAATACAAAGGTCATTGATATTTATGATACATTAAAAAGCTTTGGTTGTAATGTTAAAGTGTTTGACCCACAGGCATCACAGGATGAAATAAAGCATCATTATGGTATTGAAGCTTTAACCAGTATGCCGGATATTCATAGAATAAAAGCAATTGTGCATGCGGTTGCGCACAAAGATTTCATGGATATTAAGTGGGAACAAATTTATAATAGTGGAATTTTTGTTTACGATGTTAAAAGTACTTTGCCTCAGCAATGGGTGCACGTGAGATTATGATATCAGGAAGGAATACACATTCAAAGTATACTTCAATCAACTTATAATTCTATGAATTTTTCGTACTCACACTACAACTGGCATAACGATGAATCTTTAAAAAATAAAAGTTTTCTTATTACTGGTGGTGCAGGTTTTATTGGATCTCATGTAGCTGAGTATTTACTGGAACATGGAGCTGGGAAAGTTCGCATTCTCGATAATTTTTCATTAGGTAATATTTCAAACCTAAAGGCTTTTGCAGATAACCCTTCGTTGGAAATCATGAAAGCTGACATTACAGATCAGAATGATTGTAAAGTAGCTTTGTTTGATATTGACTATGTATGTCACCTTGCAGCAATTGGTTCAGTACCCCGTTCAATTATTGACCCTGAAAACACACATCAAGCCAATGTTACGGGCTTTTTGCAGATATTAAATGCAGCTAAGAATGCAGGAGTAACAGGTATGGTGTATGCATCTTCATCAGCTGTTTATGGTGATTCGCCTGTTATACCCCGTAAAGAGGAAATAATCGGATCACCTCTATCACCTTATGCACTTTCTAAATATATGAATGAAGAGTATGCTGCGTTGTATAGTAATGTGTATGGTTTTCAAACAACGGGATTACGTTTTTTCAATGTATTTGGTGCACGTCAGAATCCTGAAGGAGCCTATGCTGCCGTTATACCCCGTTTTTTTAAAGCAGCTCTAAATAATCAATCACCTGAAATTTATGGTGATGGTACTGTTGGAAGAGACTTTACACATGTGGCGAATGTGGTACAGGTTTGTGTCAAGGCAATGATGCAAAAGATAACAAAGCATGGCGTTTACAATGTGGCGTATGGGAGCAATACAACTATTTTAGAACTTTGGGAATTGATTGCAGGTGTAACAGGTTGTAAAGCTGCTCCGTTGTTCATGCCGCCTCGTAAAGGTGATGTACAACAATCAATGGCTGATGTTTCTCTTACAAGTAGTCAATTTGGATACAAACCTGTAATTAATATCAAACAAGGATTGGAACTAACAAAAGAATTTTATATTCATGAAATGTTAACCTAAAGTTTATAAATGCTTGTTGTAATGGCACCAAACTACTCATTTAAGTTGTTACCAGGGTTTTGTAAATATATATTTTGCACCTGTTAAAAATCATTACCATTATATATTACTACTCATGCGGGTTTTTATATTTCTCCTTTTTATAATTGTATTTTCAACATCGGGAGGTGCTCAAAATGCACGGTTTTCTCAAATTTCATCTGCACCAATAACCCTTAATCCGGCTCTTACAGGACGTGGAGATGGGGGTGCTGATATTTCAGTTCTATCAAGTTGGCAAAATTCAAAAACTACAACAATCACTCACCAGTATTTTCAAATTCAGTTTAAGAGTGATTTAAAACGTGTTGCAGATAACAAGCTGGTACTGATTGATTCCGTTACAAAAAAGGGAAATAAGAAATTAAAGAAGGTGCAGGGCTACTGGGCAGGGGGTATATATTATTATCAATATGGCAATGATTTAACAGGAATAACACAAAATACAACACCAATCAAAGCATCTTTTGTTTCGGGTTCTGTTGCAAGGCATATGTATGTACCCGGCAATGAAAAGCATTATTTTGGGTTTGGTGGTTCAATCACATTCGCATCAGGTAAAGTAAAAGAAGAACAGGGAATTATCTTTGACAAAGAAGTGTCAGGTGGAGGATTTACTTACAGAACAAGACCCGGAAATTTAAGAACAGGTGAGAAGCAATATTTTGATTTCAATCTTGGTTTATATTATGGTTATAAACAGGAAAAGGCCTTTTACGAAGTTGGTTTCGCCGTTTCGCATTGGCATTATCCTGAAAATTCTTTTTTTAATGATGCAGAAAGTAAACTTCGGCACAGGGGTTCTGCGCATGTTCTTTTTGGAAGATCTCTCAACAAGAAATTTAATATTATTCAAAAAAATGTTTTTTGGGCAGAGGGATTGTATTATAAAAGTAGGGCCAGTTATGACAGCGCTCAAATTCTTTCTATGTGGAATGGTATTGAATTGAGACAAAAATTCTCAGATAAGAAACTACGATTTGATTATGCATTTTACTCCCGTTCGTTCAGAACATTGATGCCGATGGTTACAGTGCATCTCGGCAGAACTTTTGATGTCCGGTTAAGTCATGAGTGGCCAATCAATTCATCATCATTTACTGCGTACTCAGCCGTAAGAACAGAATTGTTCTTGTCTTACGTTATTGGGCGAAGATTGATGAGGAGCGAAAATATCGGGGATAAATACTTGGATTGGTAATATTGATAAAGATTATTTAATGTTTCATCAGGCTTTGTGGTTCTTCGTAGTAATATCTTAGTCATTTTTTCAAAGCCTGAATTATGTTGCGATATTGTTCAAACTTTCTTGTTGCGTGTTTCGCCATTTTTTGTATCCCTGCATTCATATTTGCACAGCCAACATTCAGGTGGAATACTTTAATCGGTGGCTCCTATTCATCTATTGGTAATACTGAAGAAGGTAAAACAGCCGTACAAACGGCTGATGGTGGTTTTGTGATAGGTGGTGTTACCAACTCAGCTGATGGTGATTTACAATCTTTATCATTAATTGGTGGCAATGATGTATGGATAGTGAAAACAGATGCGGCAGGAACCATCCAATGGCAAAAAATACTGGGTGGTACTGCTAATGATATTTGTAATTCCGTAATCATCACTCAAGATGGCGGGTATCTTGTCACAGGCGCTACCTATTCGTCTGACGGGAATATTACAGTTAATAAAGGCAGAAGTGATTTGTGGATAGTAAAGTTATCATCTACCGGTACCGTTCAGTGGCAGAAAACATATGGCGGGTCTTTTGAAGATGAAGGTATGGCAGCTGTACTTTCAGGCGATGGGGGTTATATTATCACTGGTTATACTTTCTCCAATAATAATGATGTTACCCTTAATAAAGGAATCAGTGATGTATGGATATTGAAACTGGATGCAAACGGGTTACTCGTTTGGCAAAAAACATTTGGAGGTAATAACTTAGACCAGGCAAACAGTATTGCAGCAGCAGCAGATGGGTTTATTTTGGGTGGTTATACTTATTCAAATGGCGGAGATGTAACAGGAAAAAAAGGAGGCCAGGATGCATGGTTGCTTAAGATCAATTCCTCAGGTACTCTTCTGTGGCAAAAAACATTGGGGGGCAATCTAAATGAATATGCTTCATCAATTACTGTTGCAGGTGATGGTTCAATATTTATGGCAGGCGGAACCACATCCAACGACGGTGATGTTTCCGGTAATAAAGGCGGGTTAGATATCTGGGTTGTAAAACTTTCATCCACTGCAGCATTAACCTGGCAGAAATGCTTAGGCGGAACACTCTCTGAATCTGCTAATGCTATCACCCTGCATACAGATGGAAGTATTTTTACAGTTGGATATACGAATTCTTCCAATGGAGATGTAAGTGGCAATGCCGGGCAAACTGAAGTATGGGCTGTAAAGCTTTCCTCAACCAATACAATTTTGTGGCAAAATTGCCTGGGAGGTACTGGTAATGAAGTGGGTAATGCTGCTGTATTTACAAATGACAATTCGTTGGCGATATTGGGTAGAACCAATTCCAGTAATGGGGATGTATCAGGTTTAAAAGGTGGAACTGATTTTTGGCTTATAAAATTATCAAACACAAACAGTCTTTTATTTCAAAAAACGTTTGGCGGGGCAAGTGTAAAAGCGAAAAATATATTTAATAAAATAATTTCCGCAACAGGTAGGGGAAGCATAGCTGTGGGCAGTACTAACAGCTTTGCATTTACAGATTTTCACGGCAATGATGATTTTTTTGTTACAAAATTTGATTCAACTGGCGGTGTTAAGTGGCAGAAATGTTTTGGTGGTAATGAAACAGATATTGCTACCTCCGTAATTGTAACAAAAGACAGCGGCTATTTAGTTGTAGGTTATACCATATCAGATGATGGTGATATAACATCTTCCATTGGTTCTTATGATGGATGGATCTTAAAACTCGATTCAACGGGAGCTTATGAATGGGATGTAAGCATAGGTGGAACGGATGATGATTATCTTTCTTCAGTTACATCTACTTACGATGGGCATTTTGCAGTTGCAGGTTATACTTCTTCTGCAGATGGCGATGCCATTGGTAATAGGGGCCTTAGTGATTTTTGGATCGTAAAAGTGAGTAATACTGGTTCTGTCATATGGAAAAAATGTTACGGAGGAACAGATGCTGAGGAAGCTTATGATATTGCAGAAGGAAAGGATAGTAGTCTTGTCATTACCGGACATACTTTTTCAGAGGACGGTAATATCAGTATCAATAACGGGGCATCTGATATTTGGGTCATCCGTTTATCTAAGGAGGGAAATCTTTTATGGCAAAAAAGTATAGGTGGCAGTAATGTAGATATGGCCAGTGCTGTTACTGCTACTGCAGATGGCAGTTTTGTTGTAGCCGGAAACTCCAGTTCCAATGATTTTGATTTCACGGTAAACAAAGGCGGAAGGGATTTTTGTGTGTTCAGGATCAATACAAGCGGCACGTTACAATGGCAAAAAACATTTGGAGGTTCTAATGATGATGAAGCAACTGACATTCTTGCAAATAGCGAAAATGAATTCGTACTGATCGGTCAAACAAAATCCAATAATGGTGATGTATCAGGGTTTAAAGGAGTTCAGGATTTGTGGTTGTTGAATTTGAAAACAGATGGTTCTTTAAAATGGCAAAGTACTTTAGGAGGTACACAGCCTGAATCAGGAATTTCAATTGCATCAACAGCCAAAGGAAATTATCTTATTGCAGGTTATTCTGTTTCAAATAACGGAGACTTGTTAAATTTAAACACAGCATTAAATGCCAATGAAAAAGCGTGGGCGTTTGAAATTAATAATTGTCCTTACCCTTCTATTACTGCAAGCGGCCCACTTGAATTCTGTGCCGGTAGTGGGCAATTAACTTTATCTGTTGAAAATAGCACAGGATATACTTATCAATGGCTGAGAGATAATGTAATTATTAATGGGGCAAATGCAAGCAACTATAGCATTTCTTCATCAGGAGCTTATGCAGTAAGAGTAACTAATACGATAGGATGCCAGAGTATATCAACTCCTGTAAATGCAGTTGTAAAGCTAAGTCCTGTTGTACCAAATATCATTTCTGATGGGCCAACTACTAAGTGTATAGGAGATGGGTTGATTATTAACACAACTCCTGTCTCAAATGTATTTTATGATTGGCGAAGAAATGGTTCTGGGATTATAGGATTATCTGATCAGAATTTCTATTTTGCCACAACTGCAGGATCCTATACTTTAATTTTACAAGATAAATCAAACAATTGTCGATCTGCAGAATCAAATTCAGTGACTGTTAATTTCGTTCCGAAACCCCTGCAGCCTATAATTACTGTTAATGCCAATTCTTTTTTGTCGAGCAGTACTACCGGTAATCAGTGGTATTTGAATGACAATCTCATAAGCGGCGCTACGGGTCAGCAGTATATTCCTACTGCATCAGGTATATATACTGTAATTGTTACAATTAACGGCTGCTCAAGTGAAGTTTCTGATCCGGTTAATTTTGTAATTACTTCAACAAGTAATTTCACAGATGAATATGGGTTTAAATTTTATCCTGTACCAGTTCAAAGAGGTAATAACCTTACTATTACTGGCAACCCACAGACATTGAATTATCAAACACTAACTTTGGTACTTACCGATATCAATGGGCTGATAATCACTCAAAGAACATTTGCACAGCATCCTCTATCAATGCCGATGAATTATGCGGCAGGAGTCTATACAATTCGAATTTATTCACGGGAGAAAAAACTTCTTGCAGTTTCAAAAATCATCATCAAGTAGTATTTACTGTAAATGTATTTTACGGGATAATAATGTACCCTTAATAATGAAGAAACAGTAAATTTTTACTATGTAGTCCTATTAACGAAAAGTTAATGTTGTTTTAGTAAAACTACTAAAGTAAGTATTATCTGTGGTATAAAATCTCTTTTCCTTTGGCAGGCATATGAATACCAAAATTTCACTGCTATTACTCTCTTTTATATCTGCCATATCGATTGCAGCACAACAACCCACCGGTAGAATTTCGGGTAAAGTTATTAATGGTAACAACGGGGAACCATTAATTGGGGCAACAGTGGTATTACAGCCATCCAACAGAACAATTACCACAGATCAAAACGGTACCTACAGTTTTCCGGGTATTCGTGTTGGAGCTTATTCAATTACATGTTCCTATACCGGCTTTCAAACAAAGAAAATTGATTCTGTAATTGTAACTGCTTCTGAGGTAACTACACAGGATGTTGTAATGGAAACAAAACAGGCTACTGAAATTGTTATCAGGGGGCCAAGAACATTAAACAGGGATAATACCAGTGCACTTTTATTGCAGCAAAAGGCCAGTCCAAATATGAGTGACGGTATATCCCGTGAGGCCATACAAAGAACTCCTGATAAAAATACAAGTGATGTTTTAAAACGTGTAAGTGGTGCTGCTATTCAGGAAGATAAGTTTGCTGTAATTCGTGGGTTAAACGATCGTTATAATGCAGCCTTTATCAATGGAGCTCCGCTACCCAGTTCTGAGAGTGACCGTAAAGCATTTGCATTTGATATTTTCCCCTCCAACATGCTGGATAACTTAATAATTTATAAAACAGCAACGCCAGATTTAACAGGAGAATTTGCCGGCGGGGCTATCATTGTTAATACTCGCAGCATTCCCACAAAAGACTTTCAAAATATATCTTTTGGTCTGGGTTTTAATACACAGGCAACTTTTCAGCAAAGAGAAACCTATAAAACCGGAAGATGGGATTTTCTTGGATTAGATGATGGAACCAGGTCTCTACCAAGTGTCGTACCTACAGGACCTAATTTTCCAAGAGATAATCCTGAAGCAAGGGTTAAACTTGCCAAAGCTTTACCTAATGATTGGAAAATAAATTCTGTAAATACAATGCCTAATCATAGTTTCCAATATACGGTTGGGCAAAATTTTCAAAAAAATAATAAAGATTTTTTCGGCGTACTTATTTCCGCTACTTACAGCAGGTCTTATAATTTTTCTCCCGGGCAACGCTATTCCTGGAATCAGGATTTTGGCTTTAACCCTGTAGTGTATATTGGACGTAACCAGTACGAAGAAGCTACAAGTACCGTTTCCGTAATTGCAGGATTGCTTGCAAATTTTTCAGTTAAGATTAATGGAAACAATACGATCAGTTTGCGAAACCTTTATAGTATTAATTCTGATGACAGGGTTATAAGGCGATCTGGTCTAAATGATGTAACAGATCAGGGTGATGCTTTTACCAAGTCAAATGCGATGTGGTTTACAAGTAATCAATTATTTTCTTCACAGTTGATTGGAGAACATTATATACCCGGAAAAACCAAATTAAGGATCAACTGGGTTGGTTCTCTTGCAAACGTTTACAGAAATATTCCTTCTCAAAGAAGAATGACTTATGATAGTATAGCCGGTGTAACTCCTTTCTTTGCCGCTGCTGTGCCTGCAAGTTCTTCTAATTTTAACAGTGCTGGTGTACTTTTTTTCTCAGAGAATAAGGAAAAAATCTATAATGGTCGCCTCGATCTTTCGAGAGCTTTCGCAATTGGCTCCTTTCTCAATAACACGTTCAAGGCAGGTATTTACTATCAATTTAGAGATAGAAATTTTGCAGCTCGCCAGCTTGGATTTACCCGATACAGTTTCAGATATGCTGGTACTAATTATCAATTTGACAATAATCTTGTTTTTCTGCCGCAGGAAAGTATTTTTTCCGCACAAAACATGGGTCGTATAAGTAAAGCTCAGCAAACTGCAGGTTTTTTATTGGATGATGCTACTAAAACCTCTGATGCATATGACGCTTCATCACGACTGATGGCTTACTATGGCATGTTAGACCAGCGTTTTGGTAAAGTTCTCCGTCTCATTTATGGAGTTAGGTTAGAAGATTTTACACAAAAACTATTCACTCTTCGAAATACTGCCGATACTTTAAAGATTAATACAAATAAGAAAACATTACTTCCTTCTGTCAATGGTGTCGTTTCCTTCACTCCGAAAATGAATTTGAGACTTAGTTATTCAAAGACAGTTAATCGCCCTGAATTCAGAGAACTTGCTCCTTTTTTGTTTTATGATTTCGTAACCCGTTATTCTATTCAAGGGAATGATACAATAAAAACAGCTGTTATTGACAACTACGATGTGAGATATGAATTTTATCCGGGTCGGGCACAGCTTTTTTCGATAACAGGGTTTTATAAAAAATTTGTAAATCCCATTGAACTGGTTAGTAGCCCTTTATTTACGGCAGAAGCTTATTATCAAAACGCCCTGCAGGCAATTTCATACGGTGCGGAAATTGAACTTCGTTTTATTTTAAGCAGTCTTACAGGTAAGTGGAAAGAAGACCTCATGGAAAAGTTTACATTATTTTCCAACCTCACACTCATAAAAACTGATATTTCGCTACCTACTGTTACTCCTTCAGGTGTTGTTACCACTATTGCCAACCGTCCGCTTCAGGGACAATCCGGTTATGTATTTAACAGCGGTATCAGTTTTAATGATACTAAATCCGGATACTCAGCACAGTTAGTAGCTAACAAAATTGGTGATCGTGTATTTATTGTGGGTAGTGATGTGCGCCCGGATATTTGGGAAAAAGGCAGGCTGGTTTTGGATTTGCAAATTGCCAGAATCATTCAAAAAAATATTGAATTAAAAATCAATTTTAAAGATATCCTGGCACAACAATTCATTTTGTATAATGATTATGATTTGAACAGAAAATATAAAAAAGATGTAGACTATTTAATTTCTGAAAATCAGATCGGTCGTGTTATATCATTTTCTGTTTCTTATCAATTTTAAAACTTGGTATTATTCATTTATCACAACGTATTGCAAAACCTTAATCAAAACTAAATCATTCACTGCCTGATACAAAAATCATTAGCTGTTACCAGCAGCTTTATCTCAGAATCTAAATTTCGTTTTTTTAATTTAAACAACTATTATGAAACAAATCTCAACGCTTCTCGTGATGCTGATTCTTGCAGTCAGTATCCAGGCGCAGTCCACCTTCTTCAAGCAGGTAAGCTACAGGGGTGCATTTGCGCCTGCGCCCACTCCGATGTGGACGAACTCCTGGACCAACTGGGATCCAAACAGTACTGCTTATGGTACTCCTACTGTTACCATCAGCGGAGAAATCACCTCAAACAGAACTTTAGACAGAGATACTGTGTATCTCCTTTCAGGTCTTGTTTTTGTGAAGGGTGGTGCTACACTTACTATTGAATCCGGCACCATTATCAGAGGTAACAACGCTGTTGCAAACTCTGCATTAGTTATTACAAGAGGTTCTAAATTAAATGCCATTGGTACTGTTGCTCAGCCAATCGTATTTACCTCCAGCAAGGCTGCCGGTACACGTGCCCCCGGAGATTGGGGTGGTATCATCCTTTTAGGAAATGCTACTGTAAACACACCGGGCGGTGTTGCTAACATTGAAGGTTTAACCGTTAGCGCCGACACTCAGTTTGGCGGTGGTGGTTCTCCGAACGACAATGAAAGCTCTGGTACGCTCCAGTATGTACGTATTGAATTTGGTGGTTTTGATTTTGCTACAGACAATGAAATCAATGGTTTAACCATGGGTGGTATTGGCCGTGGTACTACCATTGATCATATTCAGGTATCATTTAACGATGATGACTGTTTTGAGTGGTTTGGTGGTACTGTAAACTGTGCCTATCTCGTTGCTTACCGTGGTGTTGATGATAACTGGGACACAGATTTTGGTTATAGTGGTTCTGTACAGTTTTGCCTGGGTGTTCGTGACCCCAATCTCTCTGATTTAAGCTCCGGTTCTTCTTCTGAAGGTTTTGAAAGTGATAACGATGCAACCGGAAGCAGTAACACTCCAAAAACATCTGCTATCTTTTCAAACGTAACTGAACTTGGGCCCTTCCGTGGTACAGGTGCATTTCCTGGCGGTCAGGATTTTGTACGTGGTGCACGTATCCGCAGAAACTCTGAGTTGAAAATCTTCAACAGCATCATTACAGATTATCCAAGAGCGATGACTATTAATGAAGCTACTGTTCTTTCAAATTTCCGTAATAACCTGGCGAAATTAGAAAACAACATCTTTGGTGCTTACACTACAGCGTTGTTTGATGGTTTAAATGCAGGTACGGTTTCTTTGAGAGATTCACTTTTCAGAGCAGATGTATATAAAAATGACTCATTACCGGCTGCATCAGCCGCTGATGATTTATTAGCTACTCCATGGAGTTATACTTCTCCAGATTATCGCCCTACAGCTACCATAGCTCAAACAGGCGCAGAGTTCAATGACCCTGTTTTTACAGGTCGTGTACAGAATACATCTGCCAACTTTGTAATTCCTACAGCTTACCGTGGTGCGTTTGCCCCAACTCCCGCTGCTCCCTGGACTGACGGATGGGTAAATTGGGATCCACAAAATACTGCCTATGGCGCACCAACAGTAACTATCAGTGGTACTATTTCTTCTAACCGTATTCTTGACAGAGATACTGTGTATCTTCTTTCAGGACTTGTTTTCGTAAAAAATGGTGCTACACTTACTATTGAGTCTGGTACCGTAATAAGAGGTGATAATGCAGTTGCTAATTCAGCCCTGGTTATTACAAGGGGTAGTAAATTAAATGCGTTAGGTACAGCTACTGCTCCTATTGTATTTACTTCAAGTAAAGCTGCCGGTACACGTGCTCCGGGTGATTGGGGGGGCGTTATCCTCCTGGGTAATGGTATAGTAAACGTACCTGGCGGTGTTGGTAATATTGAAGGTTTAACAGTATCTGCCGACACTCAGTTTGGCGGTACTGACAGCCTTGACAACTCAGGTGTTATCCAATATGTTCGTATTGAGTATGGTGGTTTTGATTTTGCTACAGACAATGAAATCAATGGTTTAACTATGGGTGGTATTGGCCGTGGTACAACCATTGATCATATCCAGGTATCATTTAACGATGATGACTGTTTTGAGTGGTTTGGTGGTAATGTAAACTGTTCTTACCTGGTTGCTTACCGTGGTGTAGATGATAACTGGGATACTGACTTTGGTTACAGTGGTATTGTGCAGTTTTGCCTGGGTGTTCGTGATCCTAATCTTTCTGACCTCAGTACAGGTTCTTCTTCTGAAGGTTTTGAAAGTGATAACGATGCAACCGGAAGTAATAATACTCCAAAAACGTCTGCTATCTTCACTAATGTAACTGAGATAGGACCTTTCCGTGGTACAGGTGCATTTCCTGGTGGTCAGGATTTTGTACGAGGTGCACGTATCCGCAGAAACTCTGAGTTGAAAATCTTCAACAGTATCATTACTGATTATCCAAGAGCGATGACCATTAATGAAGCTACTGTATTGGCTAACTTCAGATCTAATAAAGCTAAATTGGAAAACAACATCTTTGGTGCTTACACTACAGCGTTGTTTGATGGTTTAAACGCAGGTACGGTTTCATTGAGAGATTCTCTCTTTAATAATGTTTATAAAAATGATTCAGTGGTTTCATTAACTGCCGCTGATGATTTGTTGCAGACTCCTTACAATTACTTGGCCCCTGACTATCGCCCAACAGCGCTCTTAGCTACTACAGGCGCATCATTTGCTGATGAAGTGTTTACAGGCGTTGTAAGTACATGTCCTACTTTAGCCCCAGGTACAATTACCGGTCCGGCTAACGTTGCTGGTTGTGTTGGTAACATTGTTTATACGGTATCGGCAGTTCCCGGTGCTGAACTTTATACCTGGACTGTTCCTACTCATTTTACCATTGTTTCAGGACAGGGTACAAATACATTAACAGTTACGGTTAATAATTCTTTATTTGTCTCCGGTACTGTTTCAGTTAATGCATCTGCAAGCTGTGGCAGTTCTGCTGTTTCTACGTTATCAGTAATTGATGTTGTGCCTACAGCACCTGGTACTATAACAGGCGGACCACTTAATGTTTGTGCAATAGCCGGTACACCTACCCAAGTTACTTATAGTGTGCCTGCAGTTAATGGTGCAAGTTCTTACTTATGGGTAGCACCAGCAGGTGTAAATATTATATCTGGTCAGGGTACTCGTTTCTTAACTGTAACATTCAACGCAGGGTTCACACTTGGTACTTTGACTGTACAATCTGTTTCCGCTTGTATTACTTCTGCTGTAAGGTCTTTGTCCATTAAAGGTTCAGCACCAAAACCAGCAGTTATCTCACGTTGGGATGGAACGAATAACCTGCCAACTACACTTGCAGTCAATTTGGATCCTTGTCCTTTCTTTACCGATCCTTCTGATACAGAGTCAGACATTATACAGTATACTGTTCCACAGGATTCAGTTGCTACGGGTTATAGCTGGACAGTTTCTAATCCTGCTACAATGACCATTGTAGGTTCAACAACAGATACCATCGTGAGCATTCGTGTAACCAATGCCTTTACATTTGGTATTTTAACACTCACCAAAACTTCCGGTTGCGGTTCTGGTTCTAAGTCAATTACACTTAAGAAACTGGCTCCCGCAAAAGTAGGTGCATTGCGTACTTTAAGGAATGGTACAACTCCAACTCCGTTCTTAAATGTGTGTGATGTGGTGGGTAGTGCAACTGAATTTGTGCGTTACCAATCTCCTAAGCTTCCTTTATATGCGAACACTTATAATTGGTCAGTAGAAAATGGTTCTACTTCCGGTGGTTCTATGACCATTGTTGGTGGTGGTGGACCAACTGACGATTATATTGATGTTCGTTATGGTTCTGGCTTTACATTTGGTTTTGTAAAAGTGAGCTCTCAAAATGAGTGTGGTATAAGTCCATTGCTCACGTTAACTGTAAAAGCAACCATCCCTGTGTTCCCGCCGTTAACAGTAATCAATGGAGCAACCAGTGGTGGTACACTTTGTGGTCAAAGCAATATTGTGTTAACTACATCCGCTCCTGCTACTGACTCAACAACTAACGATTACGTATGGACGCTCCCTGCAGGTGTTACACCTAATGCCAGCATTACAGCAACATTAATCGGGCCTGTTGTAGGCGGTACTCAGTATTCAACAGCATCTAATTCTATTGCTATTGACTGGGGTGCAAGCACTAAGTCAGGCAAGATCGTAGTAGCGGGCCGTTCTAACTGTGGTATTGGTAAGGCCATCAGTTTAACGTTATCAGCCGTTCCTGCAAAGCCGGGTACTATTACAGCCGTTCCTGCAGGATGTCCTTCACCCACACCTAATCAATATGATTTAAGTATTGCTCCAGTTGCTGGTGTTGGCGGACTTACACCGTATATCTGGAAAGTACCTGTGGGAATGGTGATCATCTCCGGTCAGGGTACAACAACGCTGAGAGTACAGAACAATACAGCATTATCAACTGCACTTGTGAGTGTAGCCAGCGATAATGATTGCGGTACATCACTTACCACTACTATTGCAGTTAGCAGCATTACCGGTTCAGCCTGTTCATCCAACGAGATGGGTGGTCTGGATGTAGAAGTTGCAGAAAACAGCAATGGAGATGCTATGTCTAAAGCAGAGATTGCGAGGGTATATCCTAATCCAAACAATGGAAGTTTTGTATTGCGTATCAAAACAAGTAATACAAAAGACAATGCACAGATCCAGTTGATTGATATGCAGGGCAGGATAGTGAAGAGCGTGATTGGTGTGAATACAGGAGGTTTGATTCAAACCAATATTACAACCGATCCGTTAATGATAGGTGGTAATTATCTTGTGAAATACACCATCGGTTCAACCACAGGAACTGTGAAAGTGGTGATCAACCGTTAACCTTAAAAGATAGATTTATAGAGTAAGTAAACAAGCCCTGCAGTAATGCGGGGCTTTTTGTTTTGAAAAAATTGGACTACAGTCAGGCTACTTATTTAAGTAGTTTCATTTATTAAGAAATAATATTTAGTTAATAAACTGCTGATCTTTTTTTTCAAAGGAATACTTTCTTTTACAGTTCGTAAAATCATCTTAACACAAAACTTATTTTATACTAAAAAAAAATTGCAAATAATATCATTGTCAAATTACCCTGTTCCACTTTCTTAACATAACAAAGACTATCGTTATTATAATTAGATAACCCGTAATTAATATTGCTCTTCACAAGTTTCGGTTATAAGCCGATGGATAATCTTTGCCATAAACTAAGAAATGCAGTTGTTTAAGTTTAGGTTAAGGATAAAAGCATCATCTGTTTCAATAGGCGAGAAAACTAATTTGCATCCCTTAACACTTTATGATAAAATTGTCAATTATTGAGAGAGACCCTGTTTTGTTAATGGGGTATAAAAAATTTTTTCAGAATTTTTCTGATATATTAATAGCTGTGACAGCAACATCAATTGAAGAATTTGTAGTGGTAAGTAGAAGCAGAAATCATTTATTTGATAGTATATTGGTTGATGTTAATGTAAATGAAAAGCCCACATCTGACGATATTATTTACCTGATAAATTTATTTCCACGAACCAAGGTATTAGTACACACAGACAAGAGTGATTACCAGTTTATTATTGAATCATTTAAGAATGGTGCCTGTGCGTATATTGTAAAAGATGAAAAATTAAATGGCTTATACCAGGCAGTAAAAGATGTAGAAGCTTATGGAGCCTTTATATCTCCCACTGCTGCAAAAGCACTGGCACTTTTTCTCCAAAGCCGTAATACTGCACACAGGAAAAATTCTGTATTAACAAAGCGTGAACAGGAATTGATACAACTGGTCATAAAAGGGCTGTCCTATAAAGAAATGGCAAGCTATCTTAATATTTCTCACTTCACTGTTAATCATCATTTGAAAAAATTATACGTAAAGATGGATGTAAGTTCAAAAACAGAACTTGTATATAAACTAATTAGTGGTGAGGGAGATTATATGGATAGAAATAAGAATCCGGTTTAGCATTTTGATCTAAACCGTTCTTATGTATTTAAACTAAAGGCGTAACTATTTATAAGGTAACGCTTTAATTAAAAGTAAAAAATTACTCATGTGACTGAGGTGGCGAAGCTTTGTTAATACTATAAATATTTTAACATGAAACAACTGCTGAAAAAACTTATAAAGTATAAAAGTATTAGATACAAACTTGTAGCGGAATCTTCCGTTGAAGTAGAAGAGATTAAGTTACAGCTTGCAAAACTTGATTGTAAAGTGGAAAATATCAATGAAGCGTCTTTGATGGGTGGTAATAATAAAAATTCTGTAATTGTACTCGCTATTGCAAAGGATAGTGCTAAAAATCAGTTAGAAGAGTATTATCAGAAGGCAATTGTACGGAAACATCCCAACGTGAAATTTTTAGTTGTGTCTGATGAGCCAATATGGAAAAAGAGACATGATAATCAAACGGTATTTAATTTTCCAAGCAATACTCATAGCTATGAAATTGCAAGGAATCTTCATTATTTATCACTTGTTGGATAATAGTAATAATAAACTGTATGAGTAAAGCTTTTCAAATTGTTTGTTTTGTAAATGTAATTTTTTTAAGTACGTCATGCGCACCATCGAGAAATGTCTATTACTTCCATGGTATGGAACCTTCAAAAGAAAATATAGATAGTGTTTTAAAATCTTCTATCCAAAAAATTCAATTCGGTGATCGCTTGTCTGTAGTTATGGCAACAAAGGATCCTTCCGAAAATGAGATTTTAAATCCTTTGGGAATTGTAAGAGGGGGTGGTGGTACAGGCGGTAGTAATACAGTTATAGGTTACCAGGTAGCAAAAGACAGTACCATTGAATTACCTGTACTTGGATTTGTAAAAGTAGGAGGCCTAACAATAGCAGGCGCAGCTGAAGTAATTAAAAAACGCCTTTCAGTTACATACAAAGAGCCTTATGTTAACGTAAATCTTCTGGGACGTGTAGTTGTTATGGGAACACGCTCGCCGGGTGTTGTACCATTATTTAATGAACGACTTACCATATTTGAAGCTATTGCACAATCAGGCGAAATGGAACCATCAGCAAGAAGAGATAGAGTTTGGGTAATAAGGGAACAGGACGGCGAACGTACATCTGCATTAATTAATCTCAACTCACCTGATGTGTTTTCATCGCCTTATTATTACCTGCGCACAAATGACCTTATATATGTTGAGCCTAATCGGTTGGGTTCTTTCCTTGGTGTAAATGCTCCCGGACGAACACTTTTTGCAGTTACAACCGGTATTTTTTCTATTATCATTACCTTTTTACTGTTGAACTTATGAGCAAAGAAGATTTCAATCCCTGGCAATTACCAGTCAATGGTAATGGTCATTTAAATGGCAACGCAAACGGAGTTCACCATGCTTCAGGTATTGTTGAAACTCCTGCCTCGGGACGAAGAGTTTTACTGGATATTGATTTACGAAGAGTAGCCAGAGTATGGCCGTTGGTCATTGTATTTTCTATACTGGGTTTTTTTGCAGCGCAGACAGTTTTACGTTATGCTATTCCAAAGTACAGAGCAGGAATGAGTGTAAACATTCAACAGAAGGAGGAAATTTCACTCGGTCAAGCTTTTTTTGGTACCCGTGATCCTTTTAATGATAAGTTGGCCTGGTTTCGTTCACCTGCTGTTGCAAAAAAGGTAGTGGATGAATTAGACTTGCGTTACAATGCAACATTGAAGGGTTTTATACGGAATAAAGATCTTTATAAAATTATCAGATGGCGTATTCTTGATTCAAAAGGTGCTGCTAATACTCAAAGCCTGGCTTTCACTATTATACCTGCTAAAGATGGATTTATATGTAAATACGCACAAACTGAAATTAAGGCTGCCTGGGGTATCCCGTTTAAGGTGGGCGCTTTAGACGTAATTGTTGAAAAACTTAAGAATGTTCCAGATGGTAAAGAAATCCTCTGCACTTCCATTGATCCATGGAGTATTGCTTTTAACCTCAGCAGGAGTTTGCAGATATACTCCATAAAGGAGAGTAATATCATTGATATTAGTTACGTGGATATATCTACAGAAAGAGCTGTAGATATACTCAATACTCTTGTTGCGGTCTATAATACATCTCTGGTAAGTGAAAAGGAAGAATCTTTTTCCAAAGCCATTGAGTTCATTGAGCGTAGATTGGGTCCACTAAATAAGGAGCTTGATTCACTCGAAAACAGTACCGCCAGCTTTAAATCCCAGAAAGGTTTTGTGGGGTTGAGCTCAAACGGCACACTGTACCAGCAGCAAATGTTTGCAGCCGATCAACAGTTGGTTGAATTACGATTACAAAAGCAGGTTCTTGAATCTGTTGAAAATTATATTAATAACCCATCACTCAAGGATGAAAATCTTTCACTTGTTGGTATTACTGATTCCTATTTACAAAGCCTGCTTATTCAATTTCAAAAATTGAAAATTGACAGACAAAGTATGGCACAGGTAGTAACTGAAAATAATACCAATCTGAAATTAATGGATCAACAGTTAGCGGATGTAAAAAATAATATCCTATTACAGGTTTCTAACTATAAACGCAATATGCTACTGGCAGAATCCAATGCCAATTTAAATATTTCACGGGCTAAAGATTTGGTTCGCAACACTCCATCAGATGAAAAAATTCTTTTAGATAAAGCCAGGCAGCAGAATATAAAAGAGCAGCTATTTTTATTGCTGCTTCAAAAAAGAGAAGAAGCTGCAGTAGCTCGGGCATCCGTTACTGTAAATACAAAAGTATTAACCCCGGCCATAACACCCACAACACCCATCAGCCCTGATACTCCAAAGATATTAGCGGCATTTATAATAGGGGGTGCCATACTTCCTGCCTTGTTTGCTATCGTTAAGGAGTTAATGAATCGACGCATTATTTCAAAAAGGCAGTTGGAACGTAACGCTGGTATACCAGTACTTGCTGAGCTTGAATATGACAGAGACTTTAGCTCAAAGTCTGTTATTATGGATTATAAAGATCGTAGCTTGTTTAGCGAACAAGTACGTTCATTAAGAGCAAATCTTTCTTTTTATGTGAAAAATGAGCAGCCATTTTTTATTCTGATTACTTCCAGCATGAGTGGTGAAGGAAAAAGTTTTATTTCCTCCAATCTCGCTCGAAGTTTTTCTATGCAGGGCAAACGTGTTGCTCTTGTAGAGTTGGATTTAAGAAGGCCAAAGCTTAGTAAAAGGTTTAATATCAAGAACGATAATGGAATTTCCAGCGTATTCATCGGTAAAGCCACGCCTCAGCAAATTGCAGTTCCATTATTCGAAAATGAAGTAGTTGACTTATTCCCGTCTGGGCCAGTTCCTCCCAATCCTTCAGAATTAATTTCTTCGGCTGCAGCTGAAAAATTCAGAAAGTATTTGAGTGAGAATTATGATGTAATCGTTATTGATACACCCCCTTATGGTATTGTATCAGATGCACAACTTATTTCATCTTGGGCAAATGTAACTCTCGTCATCACAAGGTTTAATATGACATTGATTGACCAGGTTCATGAAATCAACAATTGGAAAATGAATAGAATATTTTCAAATGTAGCAATCGTGTTTAATGCCATTCAAATTAAAGGGTATTATGGCTATAAATACGGGCATTATTATTACAGGCGTCAAAAAGGGTACAATTATTATGCACCAAGAGAGGAAAAGGCAGAAATTTCCAATTAATACTCAAACATTCATCAGCAATCTACACATACGAAAAGTGAGCTATCATTTATCTACAGAAGTTATCAGTTCAAAAACAAAATTTTTTGATGTACGACTCAAAGAACTATGGCATTACCGGGATTTGATAGGGATGTTTGTAAAGCGTGATTTGGCAGCAACTTATAAACAATCTTTATTGGGCCCACTATGGTTTTTTATTCAGCCAATTCTTACATCTGTAACTTTTTTATTTGTATTTAAAAAGTTTGCAGGTATTTCTACAAACGGATTACCGGGTATTGTTTTTTATTTATCAGGTATTACTATCTGGAATTATTTTGCTGAGTGTTTTACAAAAACAGCAACTGTATTTAAAGATCATTCTTCGTTATTTGGAAAAGTTTATTTTCCAAGACTCATCGTTCCTTTGTCCATTACCATTTCATCATTAATACGATTTGGAATACAATTTTTAATGTTTGTTTCAGTGGCATTTTATTTCTCCTTTTTCACCAATGCCTCCATACATGCAAATATTAACGTATTGTTTACGCCTGTACTGCTTTTTATAATGGCCGGTTTTGCATTAGGCTCAGGAATGATCATTTCAGCCCTGACAGTTAAGTACAGGGACCTTTCGTATTTAATAACTTTCGGCGTACAGTTGCTCATGTTCGGAACACCTGTAATTTATTCTGTTGAAACAATTGATCCGCATTATAAAAGAATTGTACTGTTAAACCCATTGTCTCCAATAGTGGAGGCTTTCAGGTTTGTTTACCTCGGAACCGGAGATTTTTCGATTCCAAACATAATGTACAGTTTCATATGGATGACTGGCTTGTTTATTACAGGTGTTATCATATTTACCAAAGTTGAAAAAACTTCAATGGATACAGTTTAAAAAATGAGTATGAAGGATTCTTTTTTTGATGTTTATCGAAAGTATAAATATACACGCCATGAGAAAAAAAGCTTTTCTCAATGTGGCGAGGATTTAATTATTGATTATATTTTTTATCAATTGGGAATAGGAAAACCACGATATATTGATATTGGAGCTTATCATCCATTTATTTTAAGCAACACCTATTTATTTTACTTGAAAGGTGCCAGGGGAGTGAATATTGAACCTGATCCGAGCGGCATTTCACTTTTAAATAAATACCGTTCAAGAGATATCAACTTAAATGTCGGAGTTGGTCAAAGTGAATTTGAAGAAACTGCCCAATTTTTCCTTATGACATCAAGAAGGCTAAATACTCTTGTAGAGGAAGAGGCAAGACGTATTGAAGAAACCAGCAGATACAGAATAAAAAAAATGGAGTTAATAAAGCTTTTGCCAATTAATCAAATATTTGAAAATTATTTTCATGCTGCACCAGATTTTATTTCTGTTGACGTTGAAGGTTTTGATCTGGAGATCATTAAATCAATTAACTATAGAAAATACAGGCCAAAAGTCATTTGTGTTGAAACTGTTATTTTCAAGGAAAACATGCCAACTGAAAAAAATGAGGCCATCATTCAGTTCTTAACGGATCAAAACTATTTTGTTTATGCTGATACGTTTGTGAATACCATTTTTGTTGATCGTAAAGTTTGGAATAAAAGCTATAACTAGGATTTTAAATCTTATGGGTAAACCTGCAATTGATATAAAAAACATAAGCAAGCTGTATCGCTTGGGGGAGTTGGGAACCGGTACTCTGGCTCATGATTTAAACAGATGGTGGCACCGTATCAATAACAAGCAAGACCCATATCTCAAGATCGGACAAACCAATAACCGTTCTGTAAAAGGCGAAAGTGGATACGTATGGGCATTAAAAGATATTCATTTAAAAATCGAACAAGGAGAGGTTTGGGGAATTATAGGACCGAATGGAGCAGGAAAATCAACTTTACTCAAAATACTCAGTAAAATAACAAAACCAACCCAGGGTGAAATTGTCATACAAGGCAGAATAGCAAGTCTCTTAGAAGTAGGAACAGGTTTTCATCCCGAAATGACCGGTCTTGAAAACATTTATATGAATGGTGCAATTATGGGAATGCGAAAACATGAAATTAAGCGAAAGCTGGAGGAAATAATTGAGTTTTCGGGTGTACAGCGTTACATTGATACGCCTGTTAAAAGATACAGCAGTGGTATGAAAGTACGATTAGGTTTTGCTGTAGCTGCTCATTTAGAACCTGAAATATTAATAGTAGATGAAGTATTAGCTGTAGGTGATGCAGAGTTTCAGCAAAAATGTTTGGGAAAGATGAAAGATGTGAGCAGTAAGGAAGGAAGAACAGTTTTGTTTGTAAGTCATAATATGTCTGTAGTGTCATCGCTTTGCAGTAAAGGGTTTTTAATCAGACAAGGTCAGGCTGTTTTTAATGGACCGATTACTTCAGCCATTGAAAACTATTTTGACCAGATTGAAATACGCTCCGTTTACACATTTGAACCTAATCATGAAATTGAAGCAAGTATCTTGGAAGTAGTTATTAATAACGAACAGGGGCAGCCAACAAAAAATATTTCTTTTGGAGAGAAATGGCAGGTAAAAGTAACTGTTAAAGTAAATTCCCCTTTGAGGAACTTTATTGTTTCACTTGGAATACTAGATGTACTTAATTATCCCATACGAACTGTTTGGATGCCTGAACAAAAAGTAGAGCCGGGTATATACACTGCTGTTTTTACTGAAACGGAACTGTTGTTTGCCTCTGGTAACTATAAAATAGTTGTGGGATTAAGTGCAGGAAGCAGAAATTTTCAATACAAGGACGATAATATGTTTTTTTATATTGATGAACACTCAGCATTTGATGCGAACCTATACAAAAGTAAAAACCAAAAGACGGGATTTATTCTCAATGCGATGGACACAGAATTTGAGAAAGTTTAAAAAAATGGTACATGATACGAGTTCGTCTTCAAGGTCGTTTGGGAAATCAGCTCTTTCAGTATGCATTTGCAATGTATGCTTCCAGCAGGCTTAAAACAAAATGTGTTTTTGAGATTCGGGCAGAAGATGGGTTTCAGTTAAAATGGTTCCGACTGAGGTTCCCTTACAATCTTTTGTATGTTTCGTTTTTTTACAAAGCTTATAATCGTTACCAGCGGTTCATCAAAACCGAAAAGTCTTTTTCTGCTTTAAATGGAAAAGAAGATTGGTCAAAAACGCTTATAACAGATTCTACAAGCTACAGAGGCTATTTTCAGGATGCCCGGTTCAGCTCCGGTATCAAATCACTTCTTCAAAATGAGTTATCGGTGAAAAAAAAGTATGCTGATCTTTTTTACAATCAGTATTCTTCTTTTTTAAATGGCAAATATGCAGTACTTCATATTCGTTTGAGTGATTATGAAAATCAAAAAATTGTGATCAATCGTGAAGAAGCAGATTGGATGCTTCCTGTGCTTTGGTATCATAAGACCCTTGAAAGAATTGATAGAGCAAAACTAAAGTTGGTTATTGTTAGTGATGATATGAAAAAAGCTAAAGAGCTTTTTGATGATGGGTCGGATACTATTTATTTTCCTCCTGGTGATACTATTACACACTTTCAATTAATCCTTCATGCAGATGTTTGTATTATCTCCAATAGTTCCTTTGCATGGTGGGCTGCTTTTTTAAACAATAAGCCACATAAAAAAGTATATGCTCCTAATAATTGGGTAGGTTATAATCTTGGTGTTGAGTTTCCCAAAGGCATCATGATTAAAGAGTTTGAATGGATTCAATAAAAATATTTCATGTTAACAAAAGATACATATCAGCATATAACTGAAGAGCATAACCTGCATGCTGCGTCTGAAATAGTTCCATTTCTTGTAAAAATTTTAGGCCCTCAGTCTGTTCTCGATGTAGGTTGTGGTATTGGTACTTGGTTATGGGAGTTTAAACAGGCGGGAGTAAAAACAGTAAAGGGTATTGATAACCCTTATGTTGATAAAAAACTACTAACCCAATATTTGCAGGAACAAGAGTTTTTGGCCTATGATCTTTCAAAGCCATTTGATTTTAATGAAAAGTTTGATTTAGTTATTTCGCTTGAAGTGGCTGAACATTTACCTGCATCATCAGCTGAAATATTTGTGGATTCGCTTACGAAGCATAGTGACATTATATTGTTTTCTGCTGCTGTGCCATTCCAGGATGGTCAAAACCATATCAATGAACAATGGCCGGAATACTGGTATTCCTTTTTTGAAAAAAAAGGGTATGTACCTTACGATTTTGTACGTGATAAGTTTTGGCATAACAGCAATGTTGATATTTGGTACAGACAAAACATCCTATTATATGCTAAACCCAATTTGCCAAAACTGCAATCTTTTTCACCTGCCACAGGGAGATTATCAAGAGTGCATCCTGAATTATTTGAATTGCGAATGAAAAAGCTAAAGAAAGCCCGATTACTAATAGAAGAACATATTGCAAAACCAACAGTAAAGCACTCATTTAAAATACTTGTTAAATCTTTAGTTCAAACTTTAAAGCCCAGATTTGATTCTGCAAAAAAATCATGAATCGTTTTTTAAAGCAAACCTTAAAAAAAATTTTTGATAAAAAGCCGTTACAACCTGTAGTAACGAAGAATGAAGCAGAGTTGAATTTCTGGCGTAAAACGCTCATTGAGCTTATTGGATGGTATAAGGGTGAAAAAGTTTTGTATAATACAAAATGTCCTGATGATTGTGAGAAAATAACGGGCTTTCCTATTGAGCATAACGCCATCTTAACCTGGCATAAATTGCACCAGGAGCCTAAATATCTATCAGACCTTTCATTGACTGAAAGTGCTTTTGCAGGTATGAATTTGCTGGATATTGGTGCCGGCCCTATACCAAGTGCTACCATTTTTAAGGATACGTATTTGTACTCATTGGATCATTTGATGGGAAACTATCTTGAAATTGGTTATCCCTTTCATTATTATGAAAATACCCGATTTGTTCATGCAAAATCGGAAGCAATGCCCTTTACAGACGGATATATTGATGCAGTTATTTCTGTTAACGCCATTGATCATGTAGATGATTTTATAGCTACCGCCAATGAAATTCGTCGTATTCTCAAGCCGGGGGGATTATTTCGGATGCATGTGCACTATCATAAAAAAACAGTGTGCGAACCCATTGAATTAAATGATGGGTTTTTTTCGGAAGCATATAGTTGGTTGCCGGGTTTACATAAGATAAGTGAGCGTGAAGCCAAATTTGGAAGTAAAGCAAAACCCGGTGAGCTTTATGCGTTGTGGTCAAATTTTTGAAAAAAAATGAATGTCCCCATTTCTGTTATAATGCCTGTTTATAATGGTGCTCATCATTTGAGTGAAGCTATTGAAAGTATTCTCTCTCAGTCGTTCACTCAATTTGAATTCATCATCATAAATGATGGGTCTACTGATCATTCCGCATCTATTATAAACATGTTTACAGATGCGAGAATCAGATTTATTGATTCTGAGAAAAACGAAGGGCTTGTGAGCTCTTTAAACAAAGGATTAAAGCTGGCAACCGGAGCATATATTGCCAGAATGGATCAGGATGATAAAGCATTGCCTCTTCGTTTGCAAAGGCAATATGAGTATATGCAGTCTCACAGAGATTGTGTATTGCTTGGTACACAGGTTCAGGTTATGTATGGGACAAAAAAATCAAAACTTTACTGTACAGATGGTGAACTCAGGACTTCTCTTTTATTTGGAACATCATTTGCACATCCAACTGTAATGATGAAGGCATCTGTGTTGAAAGACCAAAATATTGTTTATGATGAGCGTTTCAAACATGCTGAAGATTATGGCATGTGGACAACATTAGCTGCTTATGGCAAATTGGCCAACCTCCCGGATGTTTTTTTGGAGTACAGGAAACATGAACAACAGTACACAAAAGTTTTCAGTGAGCAAATGCTGCATGCCACCAGGTTCATTAGAAATAACTATATCAATTCATTAGGTATAGCATTTAATGAAAATGATAACGACACTTTTAATACGATTGCTGAAAAGCAATTAAATATGACTGATGTTTCAGTATTTGAAAGAATTGGTTCTTTTCTGAACCAACTGCCAAAACTGCTTCAATCTTCAATAATTCCACAAAAAGCCATTCAGAAAGTAGCTTATACACAGTGGAAACAATTATGTGGCGAGCGTCAAAAGAATGGATATAACAGTTACATGGTTTTTGCAAGGCATTCTGTGTATGGTTTATTAAAAGATACAAAGACCCATTTATGGTTTTGGAAAGCAATTCTTCATCCAAAAAGAAAAATGCAACAGGCATGAAGGCTCTTATCTTAGGTGGAACTGGTTTTATTGGATCGCATATTTCAGTACAGCTTGCCAAACTAAATCAGGATGTCCGGGTTTATTCACCATCCGCCAAGCGTTTTTCATTTACGGAAAATATAACATGTGTAAACGGTTTTATTGCTGATAAAGGTGAATTGAAAAAACATGTAGAGTGGGCAGATGTTGTTCTGCATTTTGTTTCTACTACCAACCCTAAAACCTCGATGGTCGATCATTATCATGATCTTGATTCCAATCTGTTACCTTTTGTACAGCTGCTTGAAATGGTCAAAGAGTATAAGGAAAAAAAAATTGTATTTTGTTCAAGCGGCGGGGCTGTTTACGGTAAAGCAGCAGATCATCCTATCAAAGAAACAGATATCAAACAACCTTCCACATCTTATGGTCTGGTAAAGTCCTTAATGGAAGAGTATATTATGTACTATCATCGGAAATTTGCAATACCGTTTTTAATTCTGCGACCTGCTAATGTTTATGGGCCAAAAACACGTTCAGTAGGCGAGCAGGGCATTATTAGTACATTATTGTATAACGCAGTTCATGATCAAAGCACCAGGCTTTGGGTTCCACTTACAAACACAAGAGATTTCATTTATATTGATGATTTTACAGAAGCAGTAATTGATTTATTAGATGCACAGGCTGAAGGTGTCTTTAATATTGGCAGCGGCAAAGGATTTTCGTTATCACAAATAATCCGTGCTGTTCAACTTTGTACGGATAAAGATTTGAAAATTGAAATGGCTCATGAGTTTGTTGAAGATGAAGGAATAAATATTCTGGATAACTCCAAAATTCATTCATTAACGGGATGGATGCCTCAAGTATCTATCAACGCCGGCATTGCCAACGTGTATCAACAAATGTTATCATCTATTAAGGAAAATGAATTGTTGAACTTATGATGAACGAAGGTGTTTCCATAATTATTTGTACCTATAAAAGATATGATCTTTTGTTTTGTTGTCTTGATTCTTTCACAAAACAATCATCGCCATTGCCGGTAAATATAGAATGGATCATTGTTGATAATGCCAATGATAATGCTACACAAAAAATAGTTTCTGAATTTCAATCAACAATGCAAAATATCCGTTATGTGGTTGAACCGAATATTGGTTTGAGTTATGCCCGTAATAGAGGAGTTACTGAAGCTAAGTATAACTGGGTTGCCTATGTGGATGATGATGCAAAAGTTCATCCTGATTTTGTAGCTCAAATGTATCATGTGATACATCATTATAAGTTTGATGTATTCGGAGGTGTGTTTTATCCGTGGTATCGATCGCCCAAGCCCGCGTGGTTACCGGATGATTTTGGGAAATTAAATATGGTTCGTTCTTCAACCGGGCCTTTGCGTTACGGTCAAACAGTTGCAGGTGGTATAGCTGCTTATAAAAAGGATAAATTAATAGAAGCAGGTTTGTTTCCCGTTGATATTGGAATGCGTGGTAATATTGTTGGTTATGGTGAAGAAGATTTTATTATTCGTAAAATGTGGCAAAACGGTTGTATAGTTGGTTTTGCTCCTGATTGGAAAATGGATCATTTGGTGGCAGAATACAAATACTCTCTTAAATGGCATTTCAAAAGAAGTTTTGCCAAGGGACGTGACGCACAAACTAAAGCTGGTAGCTTGAATACTCTTCAGAAATTAATATTGATAGGGAAAGCTGTGGTAATTGTTCCTTATTTGTTTTTGCGGAATCTTGCTTTTTTTAAAAAAGCCGGTTACTACTATCAAAATTATGTGTTAGATAGCTTGAGACATAGTCTTAAACTTTTTGGAAAGGTATCTGTATAACTATATGTCGGAACCCTTTTTCTCTGTAGTTATTCCTACTTACAACCGTAACGGAATTGTAAGTAAAGTAATTAATGCGATACTTCAACAGGATTTTGAGGATTTTGAAGTAATTGTTGTTGATGATGGGTCAGAAGATGGTACTGCAATAACTCTTGCTGAGTATGTTACCCAAAAGCAAATTAAATATTACCGGCAATTAAATACGGGAGTTTCAGCAGCACGAAATAAAGGTGCTTCTTTAGCTAATGGAAAGTATTTATTATTTCTTGACAGTGATGATATACCTTCTTCAACTATACTCTCAGATTATCATGAGGCACTTGTTGCCAAAAAAGATTCACTACTGATTTTTTCGCAAATGGAGCAGGGTGGTACCATTAAAGGTTTAAAACCAAACAGGTATATTTTTGATTTACCGACTTCAGTAATACCCGGCACTTACTGCATTGACCGGATGTTTTTCCTTAGTGCAGGGGGCTTTGATACACAACTTTCGCATAGTGAGAATTGGGAGCTGATGCTCCGCCTTGGCCATCACCCAAGATTAAGCGCAGAAAAGGTTGTCATTCTGCCAAAGGTAACATTGCACTACAGCGCAAAATATTCAAAGGAAAAATTATTGTTCAATAAACAAAATAAGATAATTTCCTATAGTTCATTATTTGAAAAACATAAGCGTAAAAATATTTATCCCAAAAAATTAGTAGCTCTTTTTGCACAAACGGTAGCTAATAATCACGCAGGACTTGGCAATTTCTCAAAAATGTTTATCTGGACAGTTAAAAGCATTCAAATGTATCCATTGTCATTTAACAATTATTATAAGCCTATACTTATTTATTTTAAGAGGAGGATAATGCCTTATAGTGATGAATTACGTGGGTAAGTACAACTAAAAAGAAGATCATGAAGTATTGGCTAAAGGAATTTACAAAAAAATCGTTTCCTGATTATTACTGGAATCGTCTGGTTACTAAACGGGTTCTTAAAAATAAAGAGTCCTTTTTGCATGTAACCGGTTGGTATAACAGCCTTGTTGCCGGTAAACCCTTAAATGAAGATGGAAAAGAAATCCCTTGGCTCAACTACGGCGTTTTTCATTTTTTAAGGGACCGTCTTCACAAAGACCTGGTACTTTTTGAATATGGCAGCGGCTCCTCCACTTTCTATTTTGCTGAGCAAGTGAAGAAAGTAGTATCAGTTGAGCATGATAGAAGCTGGTATGAAAAAATAATACAGCAAAAACCTGATAATGCTGAAATCAGTTTTGAAGAACTTGTAATAAACGGGAGTTATGCAAAGAAAATACTTAGCTATAACGATCAGTTTGATATTGTATTAGTTGATGGAAGAGACCGAGTGAATTGTGTGAAATATGCAGTAACGAAACTTTCAGAAAGAGGGGTGATTATACTTGATAATTCCAACAGGAAAAAATATTCATCTGTTTTTAACTGGGATGGGTTGAAAGATTTTAAGCACATCACATTCACGGGAATTTTACCTGGTGGATTTAAGCCCGATGCGAGTACTGTATTTTACAGAAATGAAAATTGTTTAGGAATTTGATGCAAGCGATGGGTGCTCCTTTCTTTTCTGTTATCGTACCTACTTATAATCGTTTGTACGAATTGCAGAATTGCCTACAAACTGTTTTCTTACAAACAGAACATGACTTTGAGATTTTAGTGATAGATGACCATTCAACTGATAACACCCTTGAATGGCTGAAAACTATTAATGATTCACGTTTGAAGATACTTTCTAATACTAATACAAAAGGCGGCTGCGGAGCACGTAATACAGGAATTGAGGCGGCAAAAGGTGAATGGATTGCATTTCTTGATTCGGATGATTGGTGGCATATAGAAAAATTGAGTGTTGTAAAGGCGGCCATAGAACAGGAGCAAGATTATCATGTGTTTTATTCTTCTTGTTTTTATGTAGATGCTGCCGGTTATGAAAACCCAATGCCCACACGAGGATTAAGCGGAAACATACTTCAGCAACTCGGACGCATGAATCCTGTGAGAGGATTTTCAAGTTTGGTAGTAAAAAAACAAGCTTTATTAACCGCAGGTAAGTTTGATGAGCAGTTACCTGCCCGACAGGATATAGACCTTTATTTCAGGCTTGCCCAAAATGAACATTTTTTTTACATCGATCGACGCTTAGCATTTATTTCTTTTTTCTCTACTAATAAGATATCATTTAACAGTAAAAATCGTTTTCAGGGCTGGATGAAAGTGTATAAAAAGTATAAGCATTTAATGAGTTATTCTGACAGGTGGTACCAGCAAAAAAGAATTGCTTTTTTTGCATACAAAGCAGGTGCTTATTATTCTTTCTTTCGCTATTTGCCGGGAGCACTTGTGTCTATAGTAGTTAGCAGAGGCGTGCCCGTGCAGGAATAGGTGCTTTTGTAGAATTATATGAGACTTTTTTTCAAAGTATTAAAAAAAACAGGATTAGAGAAAAAGTTTAATTTCTCAATTCCAAGAATTCTTAACGGTTCAAAAGTTATTATCCCTGTTTTAGGTGAGATTGGAAAAGGAAATCTTTATGCAAGGGAATTATGGATGCATACATTACTAAAAGAATTACTTGATAAAAAAGCAGGAATGATTGTTGATGTAGGTGTTAACATTGGTCAAACTTTAATTCATTATAAAACGGCTTTTCCGAGCAGAGATTACATTGGGTTTGAACCCAACCCTGATTGTATTTTTTATACTAATAAATTGATCCAGGCCAATAAATGGCGAAATTGCTCTCTTATTCCATGTGCTGTATTTGAACGGTCTGAACTGTTAGAGATTAATTATTATTCTGCCGCCACTGATAGTATGGCATCTGTTGTTGAAAATTTCCGGAGTGACAGGAAAGTTATAAAAAAAGAATGGGTGGCAGCTTTTGATGGCAATACCATCAGCAGACTGCTGACAGGTAAGCAAATAGGAGTATTAAAAATAGATGTAGAAGGGGCAGAGCTTGAAGTGCTGCTTCAGCTTTCAGCTATGATTATTACACAACGCTCTTTTGTAATTGTTGAATTGCTTTTGCCACAAAAAGGGAATGAAGAAACAGGCTGGCAAAAGATTAATGCTATTCATGATTTTTTTGAGGCAAACAAGTATGCAGCTGTACGAATTTTAAAGAATACAGATTCATCTCTGGCAGGATTGGAAAGGGTCATGCACCCGTCACAGGGTTTAACAAGAAAAAATGCTGACCATCTTTATTGCCCTGAAGAATTGTGGCCCTTGAATGAATCATGAGTCAACTTAATCAACTTCGCTTTGCTGCTTTTGTAATGACGTATGAACGTCCGCAAATTCTTTTACATACCATCCATAAGTTGTTTGAACAAACATTGCCTCCTCAAAAAATTCTTGTTGTAGATAACAGCATAACAGAGGATTCAAAAAATGTAATTGAGCAGTTGAATGACAGTCGTGTTGTTTATTATAGAACAGGAAAGAATATTGGTCCTGCGGGAGCATCAAAGATCGGATTAGAATTACTGGCAAATGATGGATATGATTGGATATCCTGGGGTGATGATGATGATCCTCCCCATTTTCCCAATGTGTTTGAGCAGTTACTTCAAACAGCATCATCTGTAAAGAATGTTGGCGTAATAGGAGCAGTAGGTCACAAATTTGATAAAAAAAAAGGTATTGTACTACGAACCAGTGATGCCTTGCTTGATACGGATGGCTATCTTGATGTAGATGTGATTGCCGGCAATGTAACTATGATCGTAAATGCTGATGTTGTAAGAAAAGGGGTGTTGCCAGATCCCGGCTTTTTCCTGAATGTGGAAGAATATGATTTTTGTTTACGTGTAAAAAAAGCGGGTTTTAAAGTGATTGCAGACCCTGCCATATTTAAATCTTACCGTTTATTAAAAGGAAGAATGGGACTTACAGAAAGACCAAAGCATGTATTGCCTAAAACATCTGTCTTGTGGCGCAGGTATTACTCAACAAGAAATCTTATTTACATGCTGAATAGCAACGAAAAAAAAATAATCGCTGCATTGAATGTAAGCATGCGTTCTTTCGGAAAAATGTTATCAGGCTTTAGAAAAGGTTGGAGTTATGGGGTTTTAAATGCCTTAATGGAAATTAAAGGCATTTACCATGGCTGGACAGGCCAAATGGGGTTACGGGTTCTGCCAAATAAAAAGTATTGATTATTAATGAAGGTTTTCTTTTGTTTGGATGCGTTAATTAATGCCGGCTCAGAAAAGAGCACGCTTGATCTTATTTCTAAGTTTTCAGATAAAACAAAAGTGTATGTGGTGTATTTCTACCCCATGCATGATTTAAAAGATGCTTATCTGGAAGCCGGAATTACGTTGCACTTCCTTAACCTAAAAGGTACTTACTCATTCGCAAAAGGAACATGGAGACTGGTTAAGCTAATAAAACAAGAAAAGCCTGATGTGGTGGTGTCGTCTATTTTAAGAGCTAATCTTATGAGTAGAATGGCCTGTTTGCTAACAGGAACAAAACTAGTTGGCACATTTGTGAGCGATAGTTATAGTAAAGAACGGACATCTACATTTACGCTTTCAAGAAAAATCGGTTTTACTTTTTTTAAATGGCTTGATAAACTTACAGCACGGGTGCCTGTGCAATGGATATCTAATTCAAATGCCATTGCGATGAGCAATGCTATGGAATTGGGGGTGCCCATGTCAAAGATCAAAGTGATCTATCGTGGCAGGGATGCCCGCATGATGAAGCAATGGGAATTGCCAGACAGTAAACAACCTTTCATTTTTTTATCTGTCGGCAGGTTGATTGAAACAAAAGGATTCCAAAATATCATCATGGCATTGTATCAAATAATTCCGGAGCATCCCTATGTGCAACTGCATATTTATGGCGAGGGCAATTATAGAAAAAATATTGAGGAATTAATTAAGCAGCTTGATTTAACCGCAAATGTAATCTTGCATGGTAATGTGCCACAGGTATCTCAATATTTTTCAAAGGCACATTGCTTTGTTTTTTCTTCCTGGTATGAAGGTTTTAGTGGTGCTTTGGTAGAAGGCATGATGAGCGGCATGCCTATTATTGCATCAGATATTTCCATGAACCTCGAAGCCGTGATACATACTCAAACCGCTTTGGTGCATAAAGTAAAAGATGTAAATGATCTGTCTCTTAAAATGAAAGAGATGATTAAACATTATCCAGCAATGATTCAAATGGGAGAAAAGGCACGTGAAACAGCCCTCATTAGATTTAACAGTGAGCAAATTGCGTATTCGTATGAATCCTTTTTACTTTCTCTAAATTAAGATTGATATTGAAACATACACCCGTTAAAGTGGGATTGTTGCTGGATGATAGAAAGGTTCCTGTATGGATTGAAGAGATCATCCAATTCTTAAAAAATGATCATCGGTTTGAAATATGCTTTGTAGTGTTGAATAATGCTCCTGTAAAGAAAAAGCCATCCGCATTCTTATACAAAGTACTCAGAAAGCTTGATGAATACCTGATGCGATTGCCTGATAGTCCATTCATTCGCAAAGAAGTTGATGTAACTGAGTTTCGGGTGATAAAAGTATTTCCGTTGCAAAAAAAATATTCAGATCATTTTCCTGATGATGTTCTCGAACAAATACGATCACTGCAACCAGATATTATGATTCGTTTTGGATTTCGTATTCTGAGAGGAGAGATTTTAACCGCAGCGAAACAGGGTATCCTTTCATTGCATCATGGTTCCATGGAATATTACCGGGGTGGGCCGCCTGCTTTTTGGGAAGTGGTGAATAAAGAGCCAACAACAACGGTGAGTCTTCAATTATTAACACAGGAATTGGATGCAGGTCTTTTGCTCGATGAATCTGTTTTAAATACATTTCCGTATTCCTTTTACCGTAATCAGCACAGAATTTATTGGGCAGGTGAACATTTGTTGAAGGAAAACTTACTGCAACTGGTCAACGATGGGGTTGAGAACTACTTTCAGCATAAGCGTGCTGTGCAAAGAAAATTGCAAAGAGGAACGTTCTATAAACCACCGGGTAATGTTGCTTCATTCAAACTTATTTGCTGGTACTTTTTTAAAAATGCAGGAAAGCAATTGCATCGAAAGTTATTTGTTGAGCAATGGCAAATAGTAGTGCAGCAGTATGCGCAGAGCAACGGCGTAAATAAACTTAAGGCACATCAATTATTAAAGCCTCCCATAGACCGTGAATGGGCTGATCCATTTATCATTAAACAAAATGAACAGTATTTTCTTTTTTTTGAAGAAAAGTTCTTTAGAAAAAGAGATGCGCATATTGCGTTGTTTGTTTTGGATGCAGAAGGAATCAAAATCAACAGCGAACCCATCGTTGTTTTGAAAGATAAAGTTCATTTATCATATCCGTTTGTGTTTTCGCACAATGGAAGTTTTTATATGCTGCCCGAAGCAGCTGCATCATATAGACTTACACTTTATAAAGCCGTTAACTTTCCATATGATTGGATGCCTTGTAATATTTTGATAGATGATTTGCATGTGTATGATCCTACGTTGTTGAAACATACTGACGGTCAATGGTATTTACTGTGTACTGCAAAATCAAATGACAGGTATTCATCCAATGCTTACTTTCATATATATAGCTCTAATGAACTTCATGCTTCGTTTAAACCTCATCCTGGAAATCCATTTTACAAAGATGTTCGCTTAGCAAGACCTGCAGGAGCCGTATTTAATAATGGAAAATCTTTGTTACGCCCGGCGCAAATTTGTGCACCTGCTTATGGTAATGGCATTGTAATGTCGCATATCAAACAATTAAATGGCAAATTATTTGAAGAATCAGCTATGGCTTCATTGCCTGATTTTCCATGGATCAACTTAAGTGAAACTCATACCATTAATGTGGCTGGCGAAATGATTGTAAAAGATAAGTTGGTTACAAGATTTAAATTTTTTTAATTCCGTGACTATTTTAATGCTTGTAACAAGAAGACAAAAAAGAGGAGCAGAGGTTTCTGCTGCCAATCTAAGCAGGCAGTTGCAGGTTATGGGACACACGGTTATCTGGGTAGGCTTGTACCAGCCATCCACTAATATTCTTGAAGTAACAGAAGTTATTACAAAAGATCTTGATGGGCGTGACGATCTTTTTTTTAGCTGTAAAAAGTTCAGACACCTGCTCCATCTTGTAAAGCAGTATAAAGTTGATATCATACAGGCAAATGGTTCAGATACCTTAAGATACGCTGTTGCGGTTGCTTTCCTGAACCCTTATATTAAATTAGTATACCGTAATATCAGTAAAGTGAGTTACTGGATCAATGGAAGCTTTATTAAGAAAATGTATAACCGGTTGTTATTCAGTCGTGTTACTGCCATTGCTTCTGTTGGTACTAACTCAGCTAATGATCTCAGCTCCACTTTAAAAATTCCGCAAAATAGAATTAAGGTCATAAGAAGAGGCATACCCTTGCAGGTCATCAATAAAGTAACTGTTCGACAAAAGATCACTAATGAGCTTTCTATACCTGTTGAAGCATTTATTTTGGTTTGGATAGGTGAATTAGCATTTGAAAAGAATCCCTTATTTATGATTGATGTAATGGTTGAACTTCAAAGGCGTAATATAAACTGTTACCTGGTAATGACTGGTAAAGGAAAAGAAGAATCAAATATTTTGGAAGCAATCAAAAAATACCGGTTACAAAATGTTCAGCTAACAGGGTATCGTTCTGATGCTGTAGAAATACTGGCTGCTGCTGACCTGTTAGTATTAACAAGTTATGTAGAGGGTGTGCCGGGTGTTGTGCTAGAAGCTGCTATGCAGCAAATACCTGCTGTTGCTGTAAATAAGGGAGGAGTGGGAGAGGCGGTGATTGATGGTAAAACAGGAATACTGATTGATGATCACAATGTAGAGTTTTTTTCAGATGCAGTTGAAAAGTTAATAAAAGATGAAAATCTAAGAAAGAAAATGGGGCAATACGCTTATAATTGGGTAAAAGAGGAGTTTGATGAAAAGCAAAATGCAGAAGCATTTTCAAAACTGTATCAAGCCATTACTGAATGATAAGGGTTTTGCATATCATAAAATCATTGGGCAGGGGAGGTGCTGAAATGCTTTTGCCGGAAACATTAAAATTACATGATCAACAGGCGTTTGAGTTTCATTATATCTATTTTTTGCCATGGAAAAGTCAAATGGTTTCATCTATTAAAGAAGCCGGTGGAGAAGTTACCTGTATGCCTGCGAAAAATAATTTATCTGTGTTATTAAGATCAAACAAAGTTAAAACATATATCCGCCAACACCAGATATCACTCATTCATTGTCACTTACCCTGGACCGGTTTTATGGGCCGTTACCTTTATAGAGTAGAGGGAGTTCCTGTTATTTATACGGAACATAATAAGCAGGAGCGTTATCATCCGATTACCCGTTTTCTCAATCGAATTACGTTTAATGAACAAGCACAAGTGATTGCTGTATCATCTGATGTTAAAAAATCTATTCAAAAAAATATACGACCCAAAGTAAAAGTAAGTACCATTCTGAATGGTGTAAATACACAATCATTTGTAAAAGATTTAGATGCTGCAAAGGCCATCAGGAAACAATTAAAAATCGCTGATTCAACCGTTGTAATCGGCACTATTGCTGTATTTCGTTCTCAAAAACGTTTAAAAGAATGGATACAGGTTTTCAAAAAGGTACATGAAAAGCATCCCGATACACATGCCGTAATTGTTGGTGATGGATTACTTCGTAAAGAAATAGAAGCAGAAATAGCTGAATTGAATTTACAAAGTTGTTTATCTCTTGCTGGTTTGCAACCAAATGTAAAACCGTGGCTTTCTGCTATGGATATTTTTCTGATGAGTTCTGTTTTTGAAGGTTTACCCATTGCCCTTTTGGAAGCAATGAGTATGCAATGTGCAATTGTGACAACAGATGCTGGCGGAATAAAAGAAGTGATTCGGAATGGGCAAGATGGATTGATGGTAAGTGTGGATTCGTGGAAGGAGTTGAGTCATTGTGTGGATCAGTTACTCCATGATCCCTTACTCATCAAAAAGTATGGAGAAAGTGCCAGGAAAAGAGCAGAAGAATCTTTTAGTCTGGTTGAGATGGTATATCAACTGGAAAATTTATACACAAATCTGGCTCATGTTAATTAGTAAGGCAACTGTTGAAGATAGTTCTGCAATCGTTAAATTGTTGAAATTAAGTTTAGGTGAGTCATTATTACCTAAATCAAAAGAATACTGGCACTGGAAACATTATCAAAACCCTTTTGGGACCTCCGAAGTATTATTGGCAAAAGATAACGATGAACTTGTTGGAGTACGTGCTTTTATGAAATGGGATTGGATAAATGAGTTCACTTCAATAAGGGCAGTAAGAGCTGTCGATACAGCGACGCATCCACAATACCAGGGGAAAGGTATTTTTACTAAGCTTACAATGGCCGCAGTAGATTGTTGCCGTGAAAACGGAACGGATATTGTGTTTAATACCCCCAACAAAAGGAGCTTGCCGGGTTATTTGAAAATGGGTTGGGTTACATCTGGTAAAATGCCGTTATTGATTCAGGTAGGTTCTTTACATCCGCAAATATTTTCGACTGCTGCAGAAGAACAGCTTCTTAAAAAATATCCTCCGGCTTACATACTTGAATTGATGCCCGAAGATTTTCCCGGGAACAAACAGTATTTTCAAACTCCTCTTACAAAAGCTTATCTCTATTGGAGGTATGCTGCTTGTCCTGTTGTAAAGTATGGAGCTAAGGGCCAATCCGGGGAGGCGATTGTTTTTTTTCGATTAAAAAAAATTAGTTCAGGATTTGAGCTGCGAATTTGTGATGTATGGAAACATCCTGAGGGATCACAAAATATCATCCGGAATATTATTAAAGCATTGGTAAAAGAAATCAGGCCGGTTGTAGTAACAACAGCGCCCTCTCATGTAATGGGTAGTCGGGGTATTTATTTAAAATTACCCGCAGGCCCATTGACTACTGTGCGGTCATTGGCAAAAGAAAATTTATCTGATTTTATAAAATTTAAAAACTGGCAGCCCTCTATCGGTAGTATGGAGTTGTTTTAATATGCAAAAAACATCTTTGAGCAATATCGTCAGGTTCGTTGTGCAGAATCCGCAACGTTTACCTCTTTTAATTAATAAAATATGGACACGTATTAAAGAGAAAGGCGTGCAAACAGATATGATTTGGATTCAAAGTCATGAAATTGATTTTAGTAATTGGGCAGGAGCATTAGATTCCCTATTATGGAATGAAGCGCAGCTTTTTGCTGATGAATTAAAGTCAAAAGCATTTCATAAACTTAGCAAACTAAATGTATCTGTTGGCGGAGGTGGCATTTATCCGATACTTTATTTTATAACTAGATATTACCAACCGGGTACTATTGTGGAAACTGGTGTTGCAGCAGGTTATTCCAGTCAGGCATTTCTTTCAGCAATCAGTAAAAACGATAAAGGAAAATTGTACAGCAGCGATTTTCCTTACTTCCGACTGAAGAACCCTGAAGCTTACATAGGAATATTGGTAGATGAGCATTTAAAATATAATTGGCAATTATATACTGAAGGCGATGAAAAAAACCTGCCACTGATTTTAAAACAAATCAATAGGGTTGATTTCTTTCATTACGACTCTGATAAATCTTTAAAGGGCAGACAGTTTGCATGGAACCTGATAGTAAAGAGATTGCATGAAGGTTCTATTCTTGTTTTTGATGATATACAGGATAATAATTATTTCAAAAATTTTGTGGAAAATCATACATGTTCGTTTCATGTATTTCGTTTTCAAAATAAATATGCAGGCTTTGTTCATCAATTAAAGTTGAAGTAGATGGATCTTTTTGTTGTTATCTTATTTACGCTTGTACTGTTTGGGTTCATTGCCAGGTATATTAGTCAAACAAATGAGATCATTCGCCAGGAATACCTTTGGTTGTTGGCTATTGTGCATATTGGATTGAGTGTTACTTATTCTGTTTATGCTTTATCCTCCGCCAGTGATTCAAGAAAGTATTTTAAAGTTTCATCGCAAACAGAAAACTGGATGGATCTGTTTGATACAGGTACCAGTTTTATCAGTTTTTTGGCATGGCCTTTTACACGTATGCTGGGCATGTCATACTATCCTGCTATGATATGTTTTTCTTTTTTAGGCTTAATAGGTATTGTTCTGCTTTACCTGGCAGCCAAAGAACATGTTTCAAGACAAAAAAATGATGGCAAATTAATTGGATTTATGGAGCTGTTGTTTCTTTTACCTAATATGCACTTTTGGACCTCCTCGATTGGTAAGGGGAGTATGATTATATTTGGAATTGGTATTTTCTTTTGGGGTTTGAGCCGCTTTAATAAACGACCCCATTTTATTATCCTTGGCGCTTTGCTTGTTTATTTTGTACGGCCACATATTATGCTTGCAATATTGCTTGCAATCATTGTTGGGCTTCTGTTTACAAATACCGGGATTAAAAATTTTATAAAATGGAGTTTGTTTTTATTGAGCCTCATTATCTTTTTCTTTATTAGTGATAATGTGCTTGAATTTGCAGAGGTAACAGATATTAATATTTTTGATTCAAATGAGTTGCAGGATCGTGCTTTAAGTTTAGCCCGGGCAAACAGTGGTATTGATCTTTCATCGTACTCATTGCCAATGAAGCTATTTGCATTTTGGTGCAGGCCACTGTTTGTAGATACAAATAATCTAGTAGGCTTCATAGTGTCTTTTGAAAACTTATTCTATCTCTATCTTTTCTATTTACTTATTACATATAGCTTTTTTTATTGGTCTAAATTAAATGGATGGCATCGCATCTGCCTGTTTGTATTTTTATTCTGCAGTCTGGCACTTTCTCAAATTTCAGGAAACCTGGGCATAGCGCTACGCCAAAAAGCTCAAATCATGCCTTTACTATTTATTGTAATAGCAAAGCTTTATGAAGTAAGAAATACATTGGTCAACAAAGAAACAAAGACTTTCAATTTTAGCAGAAACTAAATATGAAAGGTATTTTTGTAATATCACTCGACTTTGAACTCTTTTGGGGACGGTTTGACAGAATAGATTTAAACGATGCCGTTCAACAACGACTGCTGAACACCCGATCCTTGATACCAGAACAATTAAACCTGTTTAAAAATGCAGATGTACATGCAACATGGGCAACTGTTGGAATGTTGTTCAATAAAACAGAAGAGCAATGGAAAGCAAATCAGCCATACCCTCTTCCTTCTTTTACCAATTTAAAACGCTCAGCTTATAATAGTTTTAAAACAAGTTTAAATCATATTGATCTGAGCTCTTTCTATTTTGCTCCTGATCTTATTCATTTAATTACCGGAACACCCGGTCAAGAAGTGGGTACACATACTTACGCTCATTATTATTGTTTGGAAGATGGCGGAACAAATGAGCAATTCAGGGCTGATTTGAAGGCAGCTAAGAAAATTGCGGACGAAAGTCAATTGCCTCTGCATTCACTCGTCTTTCCCCGAAATCAATACAATAAAGATCATTTGATGATTTGTGCTGAAGAAGGAATTACTACTGTTCGCACCAGTCCGCCTGTTTGGTATTGGAAGCCTACTTCAAATGAAAATATACTTCGTAAGCTATTTCGTTTTACGGATGCTTATAATCTTGCTGCTACGCCTAAAATATATTCCAAAGAAAAATTAGCATTTCAAAATAAACAACTGCCCGTACAATTACCCGCAAGCAGGCTATTACGATCATGGCAACCAACATATCCGTTATTAAATCAAATAAAGTTAAAACGAATCATGAATGAAATGACGGAAGCGGCAATATCAGGCGGTTATTATCATTTATGGTGGCATCCCGAAAATTTTGGTGATCATCCTGAGGAGTGTTTGAATGAATTAAAGCAGATTGTTCAGCATTACCAGTTTTTAAATCAAAAGTATCAGTTCATGAGTTGTACCATGTATGAAGCGGCTCAAAAATTTGTGTGACAATTATGCCCATACTGGTAAGAATTACAACTGTGCCTGTCTCAATGAAAATTCTCCTGAAAAATCAAATGAGGTTTATGAAAGAGAAAGGCTTTGATGTAGTAATGATAAGTGCTGATGGTAAAGAAGTGCAAGAGCTGAAGGAACAGGAAGATTGTCCGCACTTTGTTGTTCCATTTGTTAGGACAATAAAACCATGGCAGGATTTAAAATGCCTGTTTAAACTGATACAGTTGTTTCGAAAATTAAAACCTGATATTGTTCATACACATACGCCTAAGGCCGGTTTATTAGGTATGTTGGCTGCTTTTATATGTGGTGTACCGGTGCGCCTTCATACCATTGCAGGAATCCCTTGGATTAATTATACGGGAATACAAAAAAGGCTTTTAAAGTTTCTGGAGAAGCTGAATATACAAATGGCAACAGTTGTTTATCCTAACTCCAATAACCTGAAACAATTTCTCTTACAGCAAGGCATAAGTCATGGAAAATTAAAAATACTTGGTCATGGCACAAGTAACGGAATTGATACTGACTATTTTCGCCGTGGTATTGAACCTGTAGAAGAAAAGGCTGTAGAATTACTAAGAAAGAGAGCAATAAAACAAGACGCTGCTGTTTGGGTTTATGTTGGCAGGCTTGTAAAAGATAAAGGAACTGAAGAGTTATTGGATGCATTTGTATCACTTAAGCAATTTTATCCTGATGATGAGTTGTGGCTTATAGGCGAAGAAGAGCCGGAATTAGATCCACTTTCTGAACATCACTTAAACATCATGATAAATAATTCTTCGATTGTTAGGTGGGGGTTTCAAACAGATGTAAGACCTTTTTTAGCAGCTTCAGGGTTGCTTGTATTTCCAAGTCACAGGGAAGGATTCCCCAATGTGCCGCTGCAGGCTGCAGCAATGGAATGTGCCATGATTCTTTCTGATATTAATGGTTGTAATGAAATTGTTACAGACTCAATCAATGGCTTGCTTGTACCTGTTGCAAACAAACAAGCGCTGTATAATGCAATGCTCAAAATGCGAAATGATGCTGATCTCAGAAATTATTTTTCTTCTAATGCAAGAGCAAAAGTTGTTGTTTATTATGAACGCCAGCGAATTTGGGATGCTTTGTTAAATGAGTATTGTTACTGGTTGATGCATAAACAATTAGAGCTGCCCAAATTCACACTGCACCATTCTTAAAAATGTATCAGCATCTATTTAAAGACATTATTGACAGGATTTTTGCATTTGTAGTATTGACACTCTCATTTCCTTTATTGGTCATTATTTGTTTATTACTGTTATTTTTTAATAAGGGTAATGTTTTTTTCTTACAGCAAAGACCCGGCTACAAAGAACAGATTTTTACACTTGTGAAATTCAGCAGCATGACAAATGAAAGAGATGCAGACGGGAATTTGCTGCCGGATGAACTGCGACTGACACAACTTGGTAAATTTCTTCGTAAAACTTCATTGGATGAATTACTTCAATTGTGGAATGTATTAAAGGGGGATATGAGTATTGTTGGTCCAAGACCTTTATTGATTTCTTATTTGTCATTGTATAGTGAAGAGCAAAAAAAAAGACATCATGTGAAACCGGGAATTACAGGTTGGGCACAGGTGAATGGCAGGAATTCGATTTCCTGGCAAAAGAAATTTGAATATGATATATGGTATGCAGAAAATGTTTCATTGAAAGTTGATGTAAAGATAATACTGCTGTCTCTCAAAAAGGTTTTACTTCAACAACAGATTAACCAGACAGGTGAGGCAACGGCTTCACCATTTACGGGAAATAAAGAATACGTACAATGAGTTCATATTATTCAAATGAAGAATTGTTGCAGCTGGGCTTTAAATCAGTTGGCCAAAATGTGATGGTCTCAAAAAAAACATCTATTTATGGTATATCACGAATAGAACTGGGTGATCATGTTCGTATAGATGATTTTTGTTTTTTTTCAGCGGGTGAAGGTGGAATAAAGATTGGAAGTTACATACATATTTCTCCCTTTTGCAGTATGGCCGGTAAAGGGGCAATCATAATGGAAGATTTTTCAGGATTATCATCAAGAGTTGCTGTTTATTCTTCCAGCGATGATTATTCAGGTGCATCATTAACCAATCCAACTGTACCGGAATCTTATAAGAAAGTGATGCATGGTGATGTTATTCTCCAGAGGCATGTAATTATAGGAGCGGGCTCCATTATATTGCCCGGTGTGATCATTGGAGAAGGTACGGCTATAGGTGCTTTAAGTTTAGTCTCAAAAAATGTAGATCCATATAAAATTGCAACTGGTAATCCTTTGCGGGTTATTAAGGATCGGAAAAAAGATTTAATAGAATTAGAATGGAAATTAAAGAACGAATTACAGTAACCAAAGAAATGGTTGAAACGTTTGCAGAAGTTTCCGGTGATGCAAATCCCATCCATCTTAGTAAAGAAGTTGCAGCACAAAGTATTTTCGGTAAGCCTATCGCACATGGAATTCTTTTGGCATCTTTTTTTTCAAAATTAATTGCCATGAATTATCCCGGCCCGGGCAGTATTTATTTATCTCAGTCACTCGAATTTGCTGCCCCTTGTTTTGTAGATGAAGATGTAGAGGTAATCATTCGTTTACAGGAACAGCAAGGTAAAATCTATTTCCTTGAAACATTAGTACAGGATATATCCGGTAAAACATTGGTAAAAGGAAACGCAAAGATTCTCAAAAAGGAAATACTGAGTTAACATGAGCAGAATTTGGCTTTCACCACCGCACATTAGTAGTGCTGAACAACAATATGTGCAGGAGGCGTTTACTACCAATTGGATTGCACCTTTAGGAGCAAATGTTACTGCGTTTGAAAAGCAACTCAGTGATTTCACCGGTAGGTTCACATTGGCAGTAAGTTCAGGAACGGCTGCTATGCATTTAGCGCTTGTATGTTTAAATATTCAAGCAGGTGATTTTGTTTTTTGTCAGAGCTTAACTTTTGCCGGATGTGCATTTCCTGTTTTATACCAGGGTGCTACTCCCGTTTTTATAGATAGTGAAGCATCTTCCTGGAATATGGATCCTGATCTGCTGGAGGAAGCGTTGAAAAAGTATACTGAGCAGAATAAAAAGCCAAAAGCTATTATAGTAGTTCATATTTATGGTATGCCAGCTGAAATGAAACGCATTCAACAATTAGCTGCGGAATATGAAGTTCCTGTAATTGAAGATGCTGCGGAAGCAGTTGGTTCTGTATATGATGATGTTCCTTGTGGCAGTATGGGAGATATGGCCATTTACAGTTTCAACGGAAATAAAATAATCACTACAAGTGGTGGAGGCGCTTTAATCGCTAAACGTATTGAGTATATTCAACACGCACGTAAGTTATCAGACCAGGCAAAAGAAAATTTTTTGCATTATGAACATTCACAAACCGGTTACAACTACAGGTTGAGTAATATATGTGCAGGAATTGGCAGAGGCCAAATGGAAGTGCTTGCTGAAAGAGTAGAGCGCAAAAGAGAAAATTTTCAGTTGTATTCAGAATTATTGAGTAGTATTTCTTTTATTCAGTTTCAACAGGAACGAGCCCCCGCTTTCTCTAACCGATGGCTTACCGTTATGAATTTACAGGATCATAACAACGGCGGGCAATTAGTGCAGCAGATACAGGTACAATTGCAAAAACAGGAAATTGAATCAAGACCTGTGTGGAAGCCCATGCATAGTCAACCCGTATTTAAAAATGCTCCTTCTTTTATCAACGGAGTATCAGATTCATTGTTTCAGAACGGCTTATGTCTGCCATCAGGAACGGCACTTACTAATACGCAAATTAAACAGATCGTATCAATTGTTGAACGAGTAGTTTGTAATGAAGAGATTGTTATATAACTTACCGGTAGCCGCTATTATTTACATTGCGGATATCCTCACCTTTGAATTTGGATTCCTGTGTGCACTTTTTGTGTATATGCGTCTGCTGCACATCAATCCTTTTCCGGTATTGGTCATCCTGTTTATAAGTGGTATTCATATTTTAGTTTCTGCTATAATATGGCGGCTTTCTTCGCTCTCAAAGCGAATTATCCGTTACAGTGCTTTTGAAGATTTTGGACGGTTACTTTTATATATGTTTGTAGTATATGCTGTAACTATTGGTATTGGGTTGCTACTTCCCAAAGCACTGCAGTTTCCTCTTGAGATTTGGTTTATTTCTTTACTTGTAACATTTTTTTCGTTGATTTCGTCAAGATTGGTAGTAGGATTTATCATAAAACGTCTTAAGAGAGTTTTAGTACAAAATAAATACAGAAGGTTATTGATCTACGGTGCCGGTGAGCTTGGCATGTCAGTATATAAAACTATACAGGAAACACCTCAGAGCCAATATTCTGTAATAGCCTTTATTGATGACGACAGGCGAAAAATCAAACGATTTGTGCTTGGGTTACCGGTTTACTCTGCGGAAGGTGATATTCATAAAACCATCATTACAAATGGTATTACTCATATTATTATAGCAGATCCAGAAATTACCAATGAGCGAAAGGCAAAGTTTTTAGAAAGTATTATCATGTACAATTTAAAAATACGTCAGTTACCTTCATTAAACTTTTGGCTGGAGAATCAGCAAAATCTTTTAAAGCTGCAGGAGATAGACATTGCTGATTTGCTTGTTCGAAAGCCAATTGAATTGAAAAATGAAAAAACAGCAGAATATATCTCAGGAAAAACTATACTAGTTACAGGAGCTGCGGGTTCAATAGGAAGTGAACTGGTTCGAAAACTTGCAGAAAACAATGCAAGTGAAATTATTTGTACTGATTTTTCTGAAAGTGCCTTGTATGACCTTGAATTTGAAATAAAAGATAAAGCTCCGGAAACTAATTGTTATTTTGAATTAGCCAATGTGCGTGATAAAATGCGAATGACGGAGATACTTATAAAATACAGGCCGGAGATTATTTTTCACGCAGCCGCTTACAAACACGTGCCAATACTTGAGGCATACCCTCTTGAAGCTATACGTACAAATGTATTAGCAACCTGGAATATTGCTGAGCTTGCTGAAAAATATGGAGTGCAAAAATTTATTCTTGTTTCAACTGATAAGGCTGTAAATCCTACCAGTATCATGGGTGTCACAAAGCGAATTGCTGAAATTGCTATACAAACAAAGGGTAAGGAAAGCGGGGGTACAGCTTATATAACAACACGTTTTGGAAATGTATTGGGTTCGAATGGATCAGTGGTTCCTTTATTTAAAAAACAAATTGCAGCAGGCGGGCCCGTAACAGTTACGCATCCAAATATGATACGTTATTTTATGACCATACCGGAGGCATGCCAATTAGTTATAGAAGCAGGTGTTATGGGCAATGGTGGTGAAATATTTGTTTTTGATATGGGTAGCCCTGTAAATATTTACGATCTAGCTAAAAACATGATTCGGTTATCCGGTCTTATTCCCGAACGTGATATTAAGATTAAGTTTACCGGCTTAAGACCGGGCGAAAAATTGTTTGAAGATTTATTCTCAGATCAGGAAAAGCTTGACAGAACACATCATGAAAAAATTATGATAGGGAAAGTCAGGCAATACCAACCCTCTGAAGTAAAGCATATGATACATACTTTAGAATTGCTTGTACAGGAACAGCAAATTGATATAACCCATTTAAAGGATCTATTGAAAATATTTGTACCTGAATACGAAACTTCTCACACCGGCTTCACTTCCACTCTGCTGAAAGATAAAACACTGGCGCCTGCCGGTTAATTTTATTTGATTATACATTCTTTCAGTTTTTCACTCTTTTCATTAGTTAATTGCTTTCAAGAATTCAGCCACTTAAACAAGCCACACTCTTTTCCCTTTCACCTTTTTCTGTTATCTTAGTTATTACCCAGAAATCTCAGACTACAATCTATGTCAATTCATAGCGAGCTTAACGAAGAACAAACACGGTACAACCTGATTGATCCGCTGCTCGAAAAAGCAGGCTGGAATCTCGCTGATCGCCGTTCGGTTGGTTTCGAAATTCCCGTGGATGGGTATGATGCTGCTCCCGATAACGGTATTACCGATTATTGTTTGTTTCGTGAAAATGGGGAAGTGATGGCCGTAATCGAAGCCAAGCGTACGAAAAGGGATGCACGGGTAGGCAAAGAGCAGCTGTATCAATACATTACCGGCATCGAAAAAAAGCAAAGTTTCCGTCCCTTCGGTTTTTTAGCGAACGGATATGATATCTGGTTCTGGGATTCAGTAGACTATCCCGATCGAAACGTAGCCGGATTTTTCCGAAAAGAAGACCTGGAACGCTTATTATACCTCCGGCAAAACCGGCAACCCCTTTCTTCCGTCAAAATCAAAGAAACCATCATCAACCGTTCGTATCAAATCGAAGCCGTACGAAGGGTGGGAGAGCATATTGAACTACGAAAAAAACGAAAAGCGCTCATGGTTATGGCCACCGGTACCGGTAAAACCAGAACCACCATGGCTTTAATCGACGTATTTCTCCGGGCCCGGCAGGCGCAGAAGATTTTATTCCTCGCAGATCGGGACAGTCTCGTAGATCAGGCTATGATTAAAGGCTTTAAAGAACATATTCCCAACGAAAGCCGGGAACGAATTCGTACCTATTTTCTCGATGATCCTAAAGAAGCTACGAAAATCCATGGAGCACGGGTACTTGTCTCCACATTACAAACCCTGGAATTATGTTACGAACAATTTTCACCGGCCGCTTTTGATATGATTATATCGGATGAGTGCCATCGTTCCATTTATAATAAGTTTTCCGATATCCTGGCTTATTTCGACGCTGTGCAAATTGGGTTAACGGCAACACCTGCTCATTTTATCGATAGAAACACGTTTAAATTCTTTGAAACTGACGGTGCAGCGCCTACGTTTTTATATAAATATGATGACGCTGTAAAAGAAGGGTACCTGGCAGATTATAATGTATACGCTGCACAAACCAAATTTCAACGAAACGGTATTAAAGGAATTGATTTATCCGAAGAGGAACAGCAATCCTTACGGGAGCGGGGTATTGACCCGGAGCATATTGATTATGAAGGCACCGATCTCGAAAAGAAAATCACCAATAAAGATACCATATGCCGGCAATGGGCGGAGTTTATGGAAATGTGTCATAAAGATGCAGGTGGCCAATTACCGGCAAAAACCATCGTATTTGCCATCACCCATAAACATGCATTACGATTGGAAGAAGCATTTAATGAAATGTATCCTGAACATAAAGGATTATTGGCCCGTGTTATTACATCACAAACCGAACGGAATAAAGATTTATTAAAACAATTTGAAACGGAATCATTACCACGAATTGCTATTTCGGTGGATATGATGGATACGGGCATTGATGTGCCGGAAGTGATGAACCTGGCATTCATGAAACCCGTGAATTCGCAAATAAAATTCTGGCAAATGATCGGGCGGGGAACCAGGAATGATGAAGCTTGTAAAAACAAACAATGGATTCCCGGTTATAAAAAAGAACAGTTCCTTATTATCGATTACTGGCAAAACTTCGAGCATTTTAATATGATGCCGAAAGATGAACAGGAAGGTCCGCAGCAAATACCCGTATTGGTGGGCATCTTTAATATGCGGTTATCGAAAATAGAGTTATTAATAGCCAAACAAAACGATGAAGACTTTATAAAAACCCTTGCCGAAATACGAAATGATATTGCCCGCCTGCCGCTGGAATCATTTACTGTAAAAAAAGCTATTAAAGAAGTACAGGAAATTTTTGATGATGAATGGTGGACATTCATAACCGTTTCAAAAATTGAGCTCTTACGTATGAAAATAGGGCCGCTCTTACGATTTGCAGCTACGGGTAACCTGGCAGAAGCTTTTTTTACATCGAAAATGGAACGAATCGGGCTCGAATTGTTACAGCAAAAAAATATTGATAATGCCGCTGCCCATATGAAAGAGCAAATTCATCTGCTGCCCACGAATTTATCACAGGTAGCGCCTTATGCCGGTCTTATTAATGATATGACGGGAAACAATTGGTGGGAGGGTGTAACCCTGCAAAAGCTGGATGCAGCACGAAAATCACTGGCGCCGCTTATGAAATACAAACGGGAAGAACCACCATTAGTGATTGAATTGGGGCTGGATGATATCATTGAAAGCCGTAAATGGGTAATGGTGAATAAAGGCGGGCAGAAATTAATGGTGGAAGAATATAAAAATAAAGTGGAATCGAAAATAACGGCCCTGGCACAACAACACCCCACCATTCAAAAGCTCCTCAATAAAGAACAGGTAACCTTAAATGATTTGGTGGAACTGGAACAGACCCTTGAAACGGAATTATTGAATGATGAAATTGCATTAACGGAAGATAATATGCTCAAAGCATTTGGGGTGCGTGTGGGTGCTTTAACTGATTTTATGAAATATATATTGAAGCTGGAGCATTTGCCGGAGTTTGCCGATGTGGTACGCAAAGCCTTTGATGCGTTTATACTGGAACACCGCTATAATGCCGACCAAACCCGGTTCCTGCGTACGGTGCAAACCGTATATGTACAGAAACGCCGTATTGAAGTAGGTGATTTGTACGAAGCACCTTTTACCAATTTTGGATTAAATGCGGTAGAAAAATTATTTAGTGAGGATGAAGTGGAGGAGATATTGGAATTAACGAAAAGATTAATTGCTTAATATACTTTCTATGTCATTTAAAATTTTTTATGCTTGGCAATCAGATACTAATAATGAATACAATTGGAGATTCATAGGAGAGTGCATTGAAGAAGCAATCAAACGATTAAAGAAGAAGTACAAAGATGAGTCCCCAAATTTCATTTATTCAAGAGATACCAAAGGTGTTCCTGGCTGGCCTAACATTCCTGAAACAGTTTATAAAAAAATAGACGAATGTGATGTTTTTATAGGAGACTTATCAGTAATTGGATATATTCCGGGAGAACCACCTAAGCCACAGCTAAATTCTAATGTTGTTGGGGAGCTCAATTATGCTTTGGCAAGAGTTACTGAGGAAAGGATAATTAATGTGATGAATGTAGTTTACGGTAAGCCGGGCGAAACTGATGTAATTCCATTTGACTTTGCTCAGCGAAGATTTCCAATACAATTTAATCTTTCTGATGAAAACGTTAAAGAAGTTGATTCTGTTAAAGAAAAACTTACCGCCAATTTGTATGACGCTATAAAAGCGATTTTTGATACGGAACATGAAAGGCAAAAAAAAGAATATGAGCCATTTGAAACATGGAAATCATGGGATTCGTCATTGGAGAAAAGATTTAGGTTTGAAAGTAACGCCTATATTGAGAATTTATTTAAAGAGATAAGGGTGCAAGCATCTTCACCTAAAACCTCTACAAGGGTTCTTGGTCTTTCAGGATTGGGGAAGACAAGGCTATTACTTGAGTGTTTTAGTCCAGAAAATGGAGCTCCCGCCGAACTCACAAACAGTATTCTGTATGTTAATTTAAATGATGTTATCGAAGAAGAAGTTCTTAAAAAGTGTAAAGAGCTTTTTAGAAATAAGGCTAACAAAACTGTTATATTAGATAATTGTGGGGTTCAACTTCATACTAAAATTCAATCGCTTTTTTCCAATAATGAATGTCAACTCAGCCTTATCACAATAAGTGCAGAACCGAATGAAAGTCTTCAAGAAATTGATCCAGAAGGTAGAACTCATGTAATAAAATTACTCTCAAGAGAATTTAACGATATTGTTTCAGATATTTTAAAAAGAAATTTTAAAGAGCTAGAGAATGATGAAATTGCTCTCTTGGTTGATTACTCAAACGGTTTGTCGCTTTTTGCAAAGCTGATGGCTGACAATCCTGAAAGAGCGAGATATCAGCCAGGAAGTTTAAATATAAAAAGTGTTATCGAAAGGATACTTGGCGATTTGTATACCTCAGAGGAAAGTAAAGCTGTGATACAGGCTTGTTGTTTATTTTCTAAATTTGGTTTTTTTGATGATTTAGCATTCCAGTGTGAACAAATTGCGGCTTCGGCTGATTTGTGTAATTTGACCTTTCCCAATGTAAGACAAGAAGATATTCCAGAATTGCGAAGTAGGAGATTCAAAGAGATTTGTAAAATTCTTCATGATCGTCAACTACTAGAAAAGGTAGGGCGGACATTTTCCTTTAGGCCTTCACCTCTTGCAATAAAAATGGCAGAAGAGTGGTGGAGAAATTGCACAGTTGAAAAATTTCAGCGTCTAATTCCGGTAATTCGTGAAGCTCACTTGGTCGAAAGCTTTTGTGAACAATTTAGAAATCTTAAACACATTGACCAAGCTCAAGAAATTGTGGGTGAATTGTGTAATGGGGTTTTTAGTTTAGCGGAAGTGTTAAATAGCAATGTAGGTTCACGCCTCTTCCGCTCATTTGTAGATGTGAACCCAACCGCATGTGCGGAAGCTTTAGTACGAGCTTTTTTGAATCTTTCTAAACTACAATTAACTGAGATTAAAGAAGGAAGGCGGGATTTAGTTTGGGCACTTGAAAAACTTTGTTTTAGAGAGGAGACTTTTGATAGCTCAGTTAAAATTATGGCTGCATTTTCTATTGGAGAGAATGAAGACATTGGCAATAATGCTACGAATCAATTCCTACAATTATTTCACATATTTCTCCCTGGTACTAGTGTAAATCTTGAAAGAAGATGGAATATTGTCGAATATTGTTTAAACAAGGACGATGACTACATTCAACTTGGAATTAGCGCTTTGAGCAGCTGTTTAGCGGTAGGTCAATTTAATAGATTAGGTGGTGCAGAAGATCAAGGAGATGTCACAACATTAGTAGACTATAATCCAAGCAGTTCCGAAATTTTTGAGTATTGGAAAAAAGCGATAAATAAGCTTAGCGAAATAATATTTAGTAAGAATCAGTATTCAGATAGGGCAATTAAAATTGTCTTGGATAAGTTTTATTCAATTACAGAACAAGGCGGTGGGGTTCTAATAATTCCTGTCATTGAAAAAATCATGGAAGAAAACTTAGTAGACAGGATGGATATCCGTAAGAAAGTACAGTTTGTCCTCAATTCTAAGAGAGTTTTTAATACTGCCATATTAGGAGAACTTGAAAGGATATTTAGCTTGCTAACTCCAAATTCGACTTTGGAAAAATTTAAAGTTTATGTAGTAAACCCTTCATCAGATGAATATTTTACGAGCGAAGAAGGTGATGGCTATAATTTATTACTGAAAAAAATCGAAACACTTTCAGAAGAGTTTTATGAAAATAGAGAATTATGGGACGATTTAATAAGTGCTCTTGTTTCAGGTAATATTTATGAAGGATTTAATTTTGGAAAAGCACTATCCAAGGTCATCACTACTGATGTAGAAAAATTTGACTTGCTATTAAGATTAATATCAAAGCTGATTGAAACTCCCAAAGAGTCAAGGAATGTTACAGTGATCATAGGCTTAATATCAGGCATTCAAAACAAGGACCTACAAATTGAAATTTTTAATGAATTTCTTTCAAAAGAGGATATCAGGGATTATTCATTTGCCATTGCACGAAGCATTGAACTGCCGTTTGGGGAAATAAACAAACTCTTAGATTTCGCTAAAAGAGGATCATTTAGTACTGTTCAGTTTAGCAATTTTGAATATGGCTGGGGAATTAAACATCTACCGTATGAAGATGTGATTCGTTTTATTGATTCTTTACGAGAAATTGATGAGAAAGGCAGAACGGTTGCTTATTTTATTCTTATAAAGTGGACAAGTAACAATGAGCAAATATGGGATATCTATAAAGGAAAAATTGAAAAACTAATTCTTTCGGACAGTCGTGATATTTTTAATACAATGCATGGGTCAATGGATTATTATTATTGGTCCGACCCTATTATCAAGCTCCTTAATGATAATATAAACGACCAATTTGTTGAAGATATTTTAAAGCAAATTATTGATCAATGTAAAGACTTTGAAGGTTTTTTTAGTAAGGAAAATAGTTTTTACAGAGTGCTTGAAACAATTCAGAATAAGCATTTCGATTTATTTTGGAAATATGTTTCGGATGTTTATTCTAATGCTAGCGAATTGGGTCTTACAGCTTTTCATTTTAAATCTATATTGGGTTCTAGACAGGATGCATATGTCAATTCCGAAGGATTACTTTTTAAAGGTGATAAACGGAAATTTGAAATTGTATTTAATTGGTGCAAAGCCCAATCAATGACAGTCGTGGCAAGAGTAGCGGAATTGCTACCTATCTATAAGAAAGATAAGGATGATACTTTAATTTGGCATCCTTACGCTAAAGAATTCATTGATGCGTTCGGAGATAGTAAAGAGGTGTTGAGTTATATCAGTGCTAAAATCGGTACGTATTCATGGATAGGATCCGTCGTTCCAAAGCTTGAGGGAGATTTAAGACTCTTTAGGCTTCTCATTGATCATCCAATTGAAAATGTCAAAGTTTGGGCAGAGCTTAACATTAAGAATCTTGAAAGAAAAATTAAATCAGAACGTGATCGAGATGAAGACAAAGTTTGGATCTAAGAAACTATTCTGTTTTGGTGTTGTGGTCATTAATCAATTTGTTTCTTCAATGTAATTACATTTGCTCGTTCCATATCAACCAAACCAATCCATGCTCACCAATCCCAAACTCAAATCCCAAATAGATGCCCTCTGGAATCGTTTCTGGAGCGGGGGCATCACCAATCCGTTAACGGCCATTGAGCAAATGAGCTATCTCATTTTTCTCAAGCGGCTCGAAGATCTGGAGAATGCACGCACACGCAAAGCAGTACGCAAAAAAGAAGACTATACCAGTGTGTACGAACGCTACATGCAATGGCGGCGTAAGGAGGAAGGCGCTAGCAACCTGCCCACCGAATTAAAAAATGATAAGCAGGGCGATAAACTCAAATGGAGTTACTGGAGCCAGCTGCCCGGTGAAGAAATGCTCGGCTTTGTACGGGATCATGTGTTTCATTTCCTGCGCAACATGGGCAACGATGGCAGCAGCTTTACCCAATACATGAAAGATGCCGTGTGTATTATTCCCAAAGCATCGCTGTTGCAGGAAGCGGTAAAAATTATTGAAGACCTACACATCAGCGAACAGAATGCCGATGTACAGGGCGATATGTATGAATACCTGCTCAACCAGCTCAGCAGCAGTGGCAAGAACGGACAGTTCCGCACACCTCGCCATATCATCCGCATGATCACACGCATGGTTGACCCAAGAATTGGTCAACGTATTTGCGATCCGGCAGCAGGCAGTGCCGGTTTCCTGGTAAGTGCCTACGAACATATACTGGAACAAAACACCAGTAAGGATATTCTTACCTATGATGAGGAAGGCAAGGCACATAACCTCATCGGCGATCAGATAACCGATGCCAAAGCACATAAGTTTTTAAAGAGCAAAGCCATAAATGGTTTTGATAACGATAGTACCATGGTGCGTATTGGCGCTATGAACCTGATGCTGCACGGCATCGACGATCCGCATTTTATGTACAGTGATGCACTCAGCAAAAGTTTTGAAGAACGCAACCTGTACGATGTGGTGCTGGCCAATCCGCCGTTTAAAGGCAGTATTGATGAAAGCGATATCAATGCACGGTTTAAAACCAAGACCAAAAAAACAGAGTTGCTGTTTATAGAACTCATTTACGATTTGCTGGTAATGGGTGGCCGTGCCGGTGTAATTGTGCCCGATGGTGTGTTGTTTGGCACCAGCAATGCCCATGTAGCCGTGCGTCAGTTGCTGGTGGATCATTGTCAGCTGCAGGGTATTGTAAGTATGCCCAGCGGTGTGTTTAAACCCTATGCCGGGGTAAGCACTGCACTGTTGCTGTTTACCAAAGGCGGTGTAACCAGCAAAGTTTGGTTTTACGATATGCAGGCCGATGGTTTCA